>MAAC01011177.1_pt1 | contig 422645 bp, 374 predicted proteins | sample 1115981 | NCBI WGS metagenome assembly MAAC01 (sample SAMN04961126, study PRJNA320927) | seawater metagenome | isolation source: sample BD02T64 sea water enriched with oil for 64 days | place: USA:Gulf of Mexico | collected 2013-07-27 | reverse complement strand
GATCACCTTGATAATTTCTTGCACTAAAGTATTTCCAATCTATTGCATAAAAAACCACTCCGTAGAGTGGCTCTTTTAATAATTATCTATTTAGCACGAGTTACAAACTCGCGCCAGCTGGGGGCGCGCCAGAGTGCGTGGGTAAATGGCGCACGAGTGGACATTACCCTAGCTATTCATACTCCTTGAGTTCTTCTAATTGATTAGCTATTTTAGTTATCCATTCTTGTTGTTTTAAATCATTAAAATACACCTCATTATCATACTGCCTATTGATTTCAATAGCTTTATTAACCAATTTTGTATAAATTTCATTATAAGATTTAAAGTCCGTTACTTTTTTTAAATTTAATTTTTCAAATTCTTCCCTAATCCTCCGAGTATATAATTCATATATATCAAAATGCAATTGCTCATGGCTTAAAGTAATAGAATCTTTTACTATAGTCCATGACTTAGATTTTATAAAATAAGTTCCTATCCTATATTTTGGTAAATTATTATCCCAATAACTATCAATTATTCTTATCTGACACTGAGTTATAGCTATTTTCGATCCTTTATCTTCTTCTTTAGGAACACCTATAAAATCATTCCAACTTAATTTCCTATTGGAATGCCATAAAATTTCTGCATCATTATCTTGCTGAATTTCAATGCTTCTCTTTTGATTAATAGTAGGTCTACATGCCATTAAATAAAATATGGCAAGTATGTAAATATATTTAATCATCTTATTATTTTAATTATTTGGGATTAGTAAGAATAAATTTAGTTGTTCTTCCTATTTCTCCTTGAAATCGTATTTCACCAACACCAACTGATAACCTTCTCCAATTAATCCCTTTTTCAATTAAAAAACGTTCAACAGCTCTAGCACGAATTAACATAACATTTCTTGCATTTGGACCAGGTTTTACTTCTGGTGTAGCTCCATCCGGTCTAGGATTATTAGATAGATTTCCTAATATTAAAACCTTTATTTGCGGGTATTCCTTTAATGTTTTTACTAAATCGCTTAATATTTTTTCGGTATGATCTTTATCAATAAATTCATCTGATGCACGTTCAAAATTAATTTTTTTATCGAAATCAATTCTTGCACCAGTAGGAACTGGAATATCAGGCTGTGGAATATCAGGCTGTGGAATATCTGGAATTAATTTTGGTATAGTAATATCTCCTCCTACTAAATCTACTAATCCCATTTCTTGAAGCTTAGGGCCATCATGCACTTTTGGTCTTCTAACTAATCCTGAAGGAGTTGGTCTCTTCATCTTTTTAATCTTTGGTTTCTTTCTCCTCTTAGCTCTACGACCTAAACTCCCTTTTCCTTTACAAGAACATCCTTTTCCGAAAATTCTTCTTAAAAAATCCCCGATTCCTGTTCCTAAACCATACTCATCAACATTAGCTATTGGATTATTATCAGCCATTGCATAAGGCGATTGATTATTTACAAAATCTGCCATAGGATCTATAACCATAAATCTTCCTAATGCAGGATCCATATGTCTAGCACCTAAATCAAATGTATTCATGTTTAAACTTTGATCAAACTCCTTGCCATTGTATGTTTTAAAATTATTTTGAGTTCCATTAACTACATTATTATACCCTTTATGTTTAAGTCCAAATGGATAGTAGTTGTTTTCTTCTATAATTTCTAGAGTTCCTGTTTTGGCAGACACATTGTCGATATAGAAATAGGTATCTGTTCCTAAATCATTACTAAGATTAGATTTTTCTATCTTTAAACGCAATTTTGAACCAGCAACTATAGTATGATTAATACTATGATTTCCACTAACGACATCATAATTAACTTGATAATACCCTAAATTTGTATTGTTAGCATCAAATTCAACTAAAAACATACGTATTTTATCACTATTACCTTTATCTACATCTATATTAATTGTAATTTGATCTCCCGAGCTGAAACTATCACCTACTTCTATATAAGTACCGTTATACTGGTTTTTTACATTTACTTTTAGGCTTTCATTTTCTAATTCGATACTTCCATTTGCAGTACCTCCTGCAAAAAGCCAACCATCATAGTCTTCATAAAAAGTACTGCTAATTAAAGATTGATAATCGCCATCATTATCTGCATAACTTAATCTAATATTCCCTAAATGATCTTTATATTGGTATACATAGTTAAAGAATTTCAAAGCACTATTTTCATAAATATAGTTGCCTGCATATTCGGTATTTGTTATGTTACCTTTATCGTTAACCACTTTTTCTAGTTTTACACCTGTTGCGTCGTAAATATAATCAATTACCTTAAGACTAGAGTTCTCAAACTCTACATGCGTTGGTAAATTTAAATGGTTGTATGTAATCGCTGTGATATCTTTATTTTTATCTACTGTCATATTACCATTAACATCATACACATAATCATTACCTACGGTATTTCCATCTATAAAACCTTCGGTTTGTTGATTGGTAACTAAATCGCTAACCTGTTCTAACTGATTGCCATTATAGGTATAAATAAGATTATCAAATAGATTGGTTGCTCCTGTACGCATCAATGATTCTATGTTTCCATTTTTGTCATACTGAAGTCCGTTAAGATGATACCCACTTGCCTGTGTATATCCTGCGCCTGTATCTATTACCATATTACCAGAGGTAATTCTATTTAGAGCATCATACTCATAAGCATACCCTCTAATAGTTGCACTTGGGTCGTTGGCTGTTTTCCAAATCGTTTCACTAATATTCCCATTGTATAAGGCTTCATTATTTAAACCTAGACTTGTGGTATTATAATTAATTTTAAAACTAAACAAATCGTTAGCTATAGCTGCTGGGTCATTAATTTGTGTAAGCCAACCTCTAACATTATAGGTATAATCCACACTTTGTAATGGTGCTGTTTCACTGACACCAATAGCTTTTGTCTTTAATTGCCCAAACTCATCATATTCATTTTTTACAATAAGTGTTTCGAGCTCACCTGTAATTTGTTGTTTTTGAGTAAGTAGTCTATTAGCATGATCATAAGTAAATCTATCGGTTACAATTATTGTTGTACTATTTCTAGTATGATGGCTTTCGGTTTTTGTTAGAGTTCCTATAAAATCAAGTTCGCTTTTAATGATATCTGTTGTATTAAGGTAAGTGTTTTTACTCCCCATATAAATAGGTTGTGCCTTTTTATCATAATAGATTACAGAGGTAATCCAATCGTTAGTCTCTAATACACGTACTAAACTTCCTGTTTCTAGAGATTTGGTGTCTGAATTTGTTAATACATTAAATACAGATGTAGGATCTGGAAATGCAGTGCTTAAAGTCGGGCTATAATCATCATAATAATTAATTGTATAAATATCTATAGCCACTTTTGGAATCACTTTATTACTATAATATATTAACGTTCCATTAATATCATCTACAGTAGCTCTTCTAGATTCACTTAAATCACTTGTTGTATTCAAATCGTCTTGCAATTCTAGTCGTCCAGAATTATCCTCGTTAGCTCTAGGAACAAAATGATGGTTACCTGTATATACAACTCTATCAAATGTATCGTATTTGGTAAATAACCAATCGTTCCCTTCTCTAAGATTAGCATCTTGAGTCAATACTGGTCTATCCAACTTATCATACACGATATATTCCCAGCCTTTTTGTGGGATTTTCTTTTCTATAAGTCGGTTTCTTGTATCGTAATGATACTGGTAGCATAAATCTTCAAGTGCCGCAGTACTAATTGAATATGCTGGTAAACTAGCAGTGATATTCTCAACCACTCCTGAAACAGATCCACTTCCTACGATATATAAAAAGTTATCTTGAATAGAGACTGTATAATTACCATTATCTATGGTCCCTAAAATCATATCTGGCATAGATTTACTCAATAAAAAAATGGCCCCATTTTTAAGATCAATACTCGAATTAAAACTCATATTAAAATCTACAGTAATTGTATTGGCAGTAGCATCTATAATTACATTGGCATTACCACTACCTCCAGTAATTGGGTTACCATATTTGTCTAAGGGAACAAAACTTGTATATTTTATATTATCTGTGAACGTTTTATAGCGCTCAGAGACTAATACCAGACCTGTACCTTTTGGTGATAATACATAAGTTAGATTCCCAAAATCATCATATACATAGTAAGTATCATGATTGGTGTCTTTAATAACAGTTCGTTTTAAGATCACTTGACCTTGAGCGTTTTTATACTCTTCAGTAGTATGTGCTCTAGGATATATTTGACCTGGTTGCCAATTTTCATCTTTTGTAATGCTTTTATAAAGCTCTCCAGGTGTATACTCCCCTTGATAATATAATTGTGGGTTTTCGGTATTTAAGGTTGGAAAAATTACTTTAAAAACATTTACTTCATCAACACTTGTGTTTAACTGGTAATCAAACTTAATGGTATGATCGGTATCTGAGTTTGGGTCTAATCGCCATGCATCTCCTGGAGCACCTTGTTCTAAAATGCGATTTAAGGGTGAACTCTCAAAACGCTTCTCTGAATAAGCATTCACATTAGATGAACTCGTCCAGTTTTCTTCTGGGTATTTTGCATAATAGTGATTCTCTTGACTTAAAATAAGACCTGTATTGCCTGTGAAATTAAAAGCATTAGTCCCAGTATACGTTGTTGTTACTGGTAAATACTCAAATATTTGTCGCCCTAAATTATCATAGACTATTGGGGTCACTATATTTTCTTTATTCCCTCCTGCCTGTTTGGCAATGCTTCCTTTTGGGCGCCCTAAACCATCCAAATAGGTAATACTTTCTATTTTATCATCTGCGCTTAAATTTATTGTGGTTCCTGATAGATCTATTCCGTCTAAAGTCTTTACCTTATAATTTGTAGTCTTTACGTAGTTTTCTGTTGTTGTTTGTGCCAATACTAAAGATGACACTAAAGCAAATGCTAATGTAATTAGTGATGTTTTCATAATATGATGCATGATTAGTATTGGTTTTTGTAGTTGTACTCGTTTTCACTTAAAATATTCCCATCCTCATCCTTGACATGTTTGAGTCTATTAAATTCATCATAGTGATAGGTCATAAAATACCCTCTAGCATCGGTCATTTTTGTGATTCCAACCATAGTATCATACTCATATGTTGAGATTTGAGCATTTAGAAAATTGGATTTTAATATATTTATTTGACCTGAAGGACCTGTAGTTAATCCACCTATTCCTGCATTAAAATCGTTACCCATAAGTTGTTCTATTTCAGAAAAACTAACACCAACCAGCTTTGCAACAGGATACATATTATCATAACCCCAAATATAACTTATTGGAATCCCGTCTACTTTACTAACCTCTAAAGGGTTCCCATAGGTATCGTATCTTTTAAATTCTATACGAGACTCTAAAGCAGCACTTCCTTTACTTACCTGTACGTCTTGTGGTAAGACTTGATTGGTTGCAAATTCATTATAGATGGTATTGGTTTGAGAAAGTTTTACTGTATTCTTATAGCTTACAGTTTCTAACACTTCATTAATCTTATTTAAACCCTCAAGTGCTTGCCTAATTACAATGGTATTACTGCTTAGTGTCGTTCCTACAGGGTAATAATATTCGGTCAGATAGTCCTGCTCAATACCTAGTTCGTAGACATAAGAATGTTGTTTTGAAATTTGAAAATTATCGTCATTATATTCAAAGGTTTGTCTAGACTCAATTGACGTCTGATTGTCTTGATCATCATAAAAATAATTTGTTGTCTTGGTCTGCGTTAATTGGGCCCAACCAGACTCTACTGGGCTTTCTTCGAAATAAAATAAAAGATTTAAATCAGACTCTACTGGAGTAATAGCATCATAACAATTGTCTAAACCTGTTATACAACCTCCACTCTCATCACAAGGGGGTTCATTTTGCACAATTTTAGCAATATAACTATCAAAAGAATTATAGAACTGAACCCAAATACAGTTCTCTCTATTAAATAAAGTATAAGAAGGTGTTATAATTTCTTCAATAAAAGTATAGGTGTTTTCAGTCTCAATCAGTTTACCTGGTGGTTCACTACCAGAAGGATAAGGTTGATTATTATGTTCGAAAATTTGCTTTTTCAATAATAAACCTCTTTTAAAATCAATATTAGGTGCTGGTTTAAAAGGATAAACAAACACATCTGAAGGACTTGCGTAATCTTGAGGAGAAGTAAAGGTATACCTAGTGAAACCATTATCCTCTTCAGAAACATTTACCGTTTTATAACCTACATAATTACCTTGTGTTAATTCAACATTTAATGCTTCAGTCCTAACTGTATAATGAATATCTCTACCTGCCATATTATATGGATGGTAACCGTCTGAACGTGGCCCATTAAAAATATAACGCTCAGTTTCTACATTATACTCTTTTAAAAGTCCTTCAAGATCTCCATCAATTCCTCCAGAAGACATTGTATCGTCAGTAGTATCAGTATAATCATAGCTGATTTTACGGGAAGGAATTGTTGCTGTATTATTGTCATTAAAACGAATTTCCTTTATACGTACGCCTCCTCCATAGACAAATCGAGATACATGTGTTGTATATGTTCTTTCATTATAACAAAGATTAAAACTTATATCCGGACATGTATTTAAAACTAGTAAAGACACTTCATAAGTTCCTGCCGCAAGATTTAATACAAGTTGATCTTGAGTAAGATTATCCAATCGGATATTATGATGATAAGTACTTAAACCAGTTCCGACAATTTCTATTTTTGAATTAAATAAAATACTTTCTTCACTATCTCCAACAGCACAACCAGATATATCTATATTAAAGTTATTTACATTAAATATAACTTCTGTCGCTTGGTTAATCGTAAATGATTCGGGGCCTGACGATGTATTATTATTAAACGTTGGAAATGAACTCGTAGAACCTAGAACCCAATTATCTGGATTGTTTTCTTGGTAATAAACATCTGACAAATGCACTGCTTTAGGATCTTCATTTCCTGGTGCAGACAAAATCCCTGTTTTACTTTGATATGTTATTCTGTTATGCTCAAATTCAAATTCTTTCACACCGCCAGTTGGGTAAATAATTTTACTTAGTAAGCCTTTTTGTATAGCGTCTTTATCAAATGGATTCCCGACATTACATGACGAATTTACTACAACATTTGACATCCCTTCATTATAGCCCCAAGCATCAGATATTGAATCAAAAGAAGGTAATTCATTCTTGTCAATATATTCTAAAATGTAGGGATTAGTTAACAAGCCTACTTTTTCATCAATACTGGTCAACCATAATCTATCTGCTATTAATTGATCATAATTGAAAGAATAACGTTTATTCTCATTACCATTTGAATCCTTTATTAGTATATGACTTAAAGCAGCTCCTCCAGTTTCTGGATTTGATGAAGTTGCCAAAAACTCAATTGTTATATTATCTCTAAAAATAATTTTTTGCAATTTTTGTGTATCTCCAACAGACCTATAATAGGATATTACCTTCTCTGGTTTTAAAATACTCGCATTATATTCATTCTCTTTTATCGTCCCGTTAATAATAGGTGTTGAGATATATGTAATTTCATTGTAGGTTCTATCTATAGAAACAATATAGTCCTCTTCTATTTCCTGATATTCAAACCTCACCAATTCATTTCCATTGCTAGTCTCTATCTTAGAAAGATACCAAGCATTAGTTGTCGTTACATCTGAATTTTGTCCTGAAATAGTCTGATCTCCATTAAATTTCTGTATTGCTATGAAAGGCTCAGAACTTAAAATCTCCTTCTTATCAAAAATGTAAATATTACCTTTTGTATCTGTAAGAGTAAAAGAATTTAATTCAAATGAATTACTTGCTGTCCCATAATCAATAGCTATTTTTATGTTTTGATTTTTTGTCAAAAGCTTAGGAACTAAAACACCATTTTCTTTTATAATAACAAATCGACCTGTCAATCCCAGAGCATTAAATTGAAATAAATCTGATTCATAATCATATTTATTGTCTCCTCCATTTGCTCTCCAGTGAAATTTCTTCTTATTATAATCATCTAAAGTCTCATAATCCCAAAAATCATTATTATGAAATACACCTATATCAGTAATGGGACCATTGAAAACCTCCCCAAGCTTTTTCTCATCTGCAATACCTCTTACGGTTCTAGAGATCACTCCTCCTGCTTCTAAACTCCAGCCTGTACCTACCCAACCAGAACGATTATTTATTTTAACACCTTGGGTGTTATAACTTAAGGCAAGATTAATTCCTAATTCACTATTTATAGACTTACTATAAATTGGAATAGAAATATTAGGCTGCCCTGTATAATGACTTACTGGCACTTCTTCAAACTGCATTAAATTAGCTACAGTTGGTGAAGGCGGAATGACTTCTGGTAATTCTTGTCCATACATACATGAACCCATTAAAACTATTAGTATAGTAATAATGTATGTGGCAAAATTTTTCATTTATAAAAGTTTAATTATTGGTAAAAAACATTCGATAAATCTAATACCTTGACAAAAAAAATGTTTGCTTTTTAAACTTTTAAAAATGAAGGCTTTTGCTTTAAATGTTAAAGCAAAAACCTAAATGAACCATTTTATAAAAGACTCTACATTAAATAAGTGACACTTATGATATAGATTAATTAATGGTTTGAATTAGCCTAAAAAGCCTTCTTGAGAAATCTTGGAGGTTTTTTTGTAAAATTAAAGTCATAAAAACAGCAAAAGCTCTGAAAAAAAAACAGAGCTTAAGCCTATAGAAGTTCCCCTTGAACTAAAAAACATCGTTAAATGATGGTGCAAATAAACTACTTAAAAACAAAAGATAAGTATGGTTTGCCCTTGCTTTTAGTAAGGGTGAGAAAAATTAACATATATAGTAATAATCAATAAAAAATAAATCAACAAACTGAATATTAGCTAATTACGCTAGCAGCATAACATAAACATGACATATTATCAATAAAAAACCCTTGTAAACACTATGTTTACAAGGGTTTCAAAAGTACAGGCGGAGAGACTCGAACTCTCACACCTTGCGGCACTAGATCCTAAGTCTAGCGTACATTTGTCCAAACAACAGCAAAGTCATTCATTTTCAATTGATTATGTGATTTTACATTTTCTTTGATATCATCTAATATCAATTGATTTCAAGATTTGTTGTACCTATGTTGTACCCAGAGAACTGAATAAAATCGTATCTTTATTCCGTTCTTAGAACAAATGTTGTACCTGATTTGACTTTCGCACTAAAACAGGACAACAATGTCAGCAAACGCAAAAATAGTACTTCGCAAAAAGTCGAATAGAGAAGGCTTATATCCTTTGGCTATTCGCATTACCAAAAACCGTCGCTCCACTTATCAATATATAGGGCATTATATTGAACTTGAAGATTGGGACGAAAAAAACATTCGGGTCAAGAAAGCGAATATCAATGCTGATAACTTGAACAGTCTATTATCTTTAAAACTATCCGAGGCTAACAAAGCTCTTATTAATTTACAATCCGAAAAAAAGGATGCCTCTGCCAATCAGATTAAAAAAGAAATATATTCATCTGGAAAAAACTTAACCTTTTTTGAATTAGCACAGGAACATCTGGACGAATTAGAAAGTTCAGAAAAATTAAACCGCCTATCAACCGATAGTGCTTTGGTAAGTTATTTATTAAAATTTCATAAATCCAAACAGCTTTCTTTTCAAGAAATCGACGAGCGTTTTCTCAAAAAATTAATGATATACCTAAAGGTTAAACATTCACTTGCAGAAACATCAATAATGAATATTCTTGTACTTATTCGTTTGTTGTTCAATAAAGCTATTACCCAAAAAATAGTAAACAGAGAATTATATCCTTTTGGGACGGATAAAATTCGTATTCGATTTCCAGAAACCACCAAAGTAGGATTAAATATTTTTGAGATTAGGAAAATTGAAAGTTTGGACAATTTATCTTCAATTGAACTACATACAAGAAACGTTTGGCTCTATAGTTTTAACTTTGCAGGTATGAGAGTTACGGATGTTCTTTGGACCAAATGGTCAGATATATATGATAACAGACTTCATTATAGAATGAACAAAAATTCAAAACTTCTTTCACTAAAAATTCCTGAAAAAGTTTTACTGATTTTAAGCTATTATAAAGATGATAAACGAAGTGAGGATGATTTTGTTTTTCCCGAATTAAAAAAAGCTAATCTAGATGATGCAAAAGATATTTATAATAAGAGAAAAACCGCTACCAAGAAATTTAACGACAACCTTAAGTCTATTGCTAAAAAGGCCGGTATAAATAAAAAAATAACAATGCATATAGCTCGTCATAGCTTTGGTAATATTGCTGGCGATGCAATACATCCATTAATGCTTCAAAAATTATATCGCCATAGTGACCTCAAAACAACTTTAAATTATCAAGCTAACTTCATTCACAAAGACGCCGATGATGCTCTGGATAGTGTGGTCAACTTTTAAGTAATTTATTTACCATACCGCAACAAAACAATTAAGAAATAACTGGGGAATGGCTGGGAAATGGCAAGAACTGGTAAAGGCACACACTTTCTTGGCGAAATTACCTTTCCCCTTTTGGTATTGTCTATACCTTAAATTCTGAACCTACACGAACCGATTTTTATGAAATTACAGATTTTAAAAAATTCAAATTCAATCAAACTGTTCAAGCTCAACTTGCTATTCCTTTTCTAACACCTAAAACCTATATCCCTGGGTTATACTAATCTTACTAAAGGTAATATTGAGACTGCTATGCAATAATTCCATTTCTTTAGAGTTAGGATGATATCCTTAAAAATTATGATTGAAATTTTAACAACAGGTGGCACTATAGAAGGACTGGATTATGTCAATGAAAATGACATAACAGAATCAAATGTATTAATCAAGGATTTTCTTAATGGTGCTAATGTAGATTTCGAGTACACTATTGAGAGTGTTTTTAAGAAAGATAGCCGTGCAATAAATGAAAATGACCGGAAGTTGTTAGTAAGTAAGATAAAATCATCAAAAGTGTCCAAAGTTTTAATTACGCACGGCACTTATACAATGGAAGATACCGCAAAATATATAGGAAATCTCAACTTAAATAAAACCATTGTTCTGGTTGGGTCTTTCATATTAGGTTCATCTGCTGACACAGATGCCCCTTTTAATTTAGGGTATGCAATCAGCTCATTACAATTCCTAAAACCGGATGTTTATATTGCTATGAACGGACAAATATTTCATTGGAAAAATGTTACTAAAAATTTAGAAACCAACAAATTTGGGCGTAATGACTAGGAATATAAATGTTTGGAACATCAATACATTGGACTACTTTCTTCTATCTATTATTAGATACGGTCATTGTATTGTTTACACTCTACTATTCAACTCGAAAAGATTCAAGTGGTTATAAAAGATTTTTGTCATTGGGCGTTTTGTTTATTATCTATAATCTAACTGGCGGATTTCTACCCATCAAGAACTTTCCTGGCCCCTTCATCCTTCAATACATTATCACGTATGGGGTGGCTATTGCGTTATGTATTTATATTCTCTATTATCTTTATAAAGAATATGATATCGTAGTATTAAAATATAATTCTTCCATTAGAAATTTGACGATATTGGTTTCTGGTAGTTTTATGATTCTCTTTTTAGTCCCATACTTCTTTACCTATTCCTTGAGCTCTTCAAGGTTGCTTTTTACTATACCCATTTCGATTTTAGCCTTTGTGTTCTTAGGAATGTTTTACGAGAGAATTTCCAATCCAAGCAATTCAAATGAATACATCTTACGTCGAAACAAATTATCGATGATTAGCGTGGCGAGTATTGCTCTATTGCCTGTATTTACATTTATTGGAGATTATCAGTGGTTGACCTTTACGGTTATGAATGCATCTTTTTACGCTATTACGATTATTGAAATAGATAGGCATCTTTACTTTTTAGAAAACAAAACCAAAATGTACGAGGTATTTGCAATGAGTAAAGAACAGGCAGTCAACTGTGCCGACACAAAAATCATTTATGAAAATTTGACAAGAAGAGAAATAGAGATTACCTTATCAATTCTTAGCAATGTTAGTTACAAGCAAATCGCTAAAGATTTGTTTATTGCAGAAAGTACAGTTTCTAAACATGCCTCGAACATCTACAAAAAAACTGGAGTAAAAAATAGAAGACAATTCATTAATCGCTACCGAAAAAAATCGAAATAGCATTATCCCAAGTCCTACAGCAATTACCGTAGGAAAATACGGTTCATTCCGTAGATATCTACGGAATAAAATACCGTCCTTTAAAAAATATGTTAGTATTTTTCAATAGTTCTTTAGTTTCCCCTTGTCATAAAAACTTCTACTTTTAAAGTACCAGTCCTACGCATTAGCTAGCCAAAGAATATTAGCAACAACCTAACCACCCAAACTAAAATTACCTATCATATTGATGGGGCTTAACCGTATTTATGATTACAAATGGATTTAGAATCATTAGGCAAAAATCTTCTCGTCGAATTAGATGGGATAAAGCTCGAAAACCTGTCGGTTTTGGAACAATCCCATCGTTCTATTGAGTTAAGTAGAAATTTGCTTAGTACTTTTAAAAGAGACATTTTGGTCAATAATTTTGAAAGTATGAATGAAGAAATAATTTTCTTTAAAAAAATCAAACAAATACCATTAGTCAAACTTATATACTTCTCAGAAGTTCATTCTTTTGAAGTTCAATTCCCTAAAGTTGACAAAACTGCTCAATTAAAGTTTATAAAGAAGAAAATCAATAAGCTCAATCGCTTTTTTCTATATAACCTTGATTTTGGACAATATGTGCATTCTGGCGCAACTCACTTTGATGAAATATACTACACTCGTGACAATCTAGAAACCTACCGCATTACTACGTCAAAATTCTATTTTCAAGACCCAGAATTCTGTACGCCAAGAGACATGCTTTTAGGGAAATTCAATGCTTTTAATGCTCTGGTAAACTATATGGATAAAAAGCAATACGACATTAAAAATAAGCTGAACGGTAAAAACACCATATCTAAACCGACTGCAAAAATCGATTGGCCATTTACAAATACAGATTGGGTAGAACTGCTATATGCCCTGTGCGCTTCCGGAATGGCAAAACAAAATAGTTTAAGCATCATCAAAATATCCAAAATTCTACAAGAGGTTTTCGACTTTAGCCCAAAGGACATTTACAAAACCTTTCAGGACATCAAGAACAGAAAAAATAGCCGGACATTGTTCCTTGACCAACTGACCGCTTCACTTCTTTCAGAAATGAATAAAAGCGAGGAATAATCGCTAATTTTTTTATTCCATCCTTTTTTTAACTTTTAAAATATGACCGTACTACGGTTGACCTACGGTAATTATATTTTGGGGGAGTTTTCAATAAAATTTAGTGCCATTTAAACGTATGTTATTAAAAGAATATCCTCAAACACCCTTAAAACACATCAAATTTCAAAATGTTAAATTTTGACCGTAGTACGGTTGTACTGGGGAATAAAATCCATTAAAGCTATTCAAATTTGTAGAACGAAAGTCAAATCAGGTTAAGGACTATCAAATTAATTGACAGCAATGCGATAGTCCCTTTCCATAAAACCGTTCTATTATGCCGGTAAGTATTATTACAACAGACGACCTTCGGGAATTCAAAATGGAATTGCTCGATGACATTAAAAAGCTGCTATCCAAACAAACAACTGGAAAATTCAAAAAGTATTTGAAATCCTCAGAAGTTATGGACTTGCTTCAAGTGAGTCCAGGCACTTTACAAAATCTTCGCATCAACGGTACATTACCCTATACCAAAGTAGGTGGTATTATCTATTATGATGCCGAAGAAATTCAAAATATAATGACTACCAATCGTGTACAACACGGTTCAAATTCTTAAATGATGAACTATATAAAGCTACTTAATGCGGCTTTTGAAAAGTTTTATTTTGATGACCGCCTGAATCCTACCCATATTAGTTTGTATATGGCATTGTTCCAAGAATGGAACAGCAGCCGCTTTGCAGACGAATTTTATGTAAACCGTAGAGATTTAATGCGTTGTGCTAAAATAGGCTCAAAATCCACATATCACAGATGTGTCACAGATTTGGACTCGTGGCTTTACCTATGTTATTTCCCATCTAACAATCCATACAAGGGCAGTAAAATTAAAATGTCCATAATCGGTACAAGTGATGAACCAGATATGGGACGGTACAATCCCACATTAGAACAGCTTGCGGAACAGTACCATCCCATTCGTGAACCTATTGCGGGACAGCACCATCCCATAAATGGACAAGTTGTAGACCCACACCGTCCCACTAGTGGACAAGTATTGGTATCTAATACAAACAATATCAAACAAGAAAACTATATAAAACAACCAAAGGGCTGGCAGGCAGTAATTAATTTTTTTGTTAAAAAAGGTTTTAATGCTGATGAAGGAAAAAAATTCTTTGAGCATTACGAAATTCGGAACTGGCAAACAAGCGATGGTAAGCAGGTTCGTGATTGGCGAGCTCTAGCCACAAACTGGATGGATAGAACTGAACTATTCGACGAAGAAAACACTTCAACCAAAAAAGAAGTGTCCCAAAAACGGGACAACTTGCGGACCACTAAAAACAAAGACTATGGACAACCCCTCTAAAATAACCGAAGGTGGCGTGGAATATTCGCTGGGAAAGTTTGATGGTAAAAGTGTATTGTACGATTTTCCTAAAATTTTGATTTATCTGAATGCTAAAGGCAAACTAGTGTTTGGGGAAAAATTCAAGATTTACGATGAAGACAAAGATATTTTGTTGAAGCTCTGTTCCTACTTCATCAAGGACAAGGAAAATTGTAAAACCTACGGAATTGATATTAACAAAGGCATCTTACTTTCAGGACCCGTAGGCTGTGGAAAGACCAGTCTAATGAAACTATTGCGCCACATTGTCCCAATGCATCGTCCTTATGAAATGATTCCGTGTAGGAATGTAACCTTCAGTTTTAACCATCTTGGTTTTAAAACCATAGAAGAATATGGGAATACCAAGTTTTTCTGTTTTGATGATTTGGGTATTGAACCTGCTGGAAGATTTTATGGTAAAGACCTAAATGTAATGGGTGAAGTATTACTTTCCCGATACGAGCTTTACCTTGACACCAAACACAAAATCAAAACTCACGCAACTACCAATCTGAATGCTGAAGAGTTAGAAGAACGCTATGGCAATCGTGTTCGTAGCCGAATGCGAGAATTGTTTAATTTGATTGCTTTTAATAAAGCTGCTATCGATAAACGGAAGTAATGTATTTTTTTTTAGTTGATTCTAAAAGAATTTAAGATATTACAATTTAATTTTCAATATCCAGAACCAGTGCGTATGAAAAAAATAACACCCATTAAAATTATAAAAATCAATAAAAATCGTTTCGATATTTTTATGCTCTTCACGAGGCATCCTTTTATAAATTTTCTTGCCAAAGAGCTACACTATTATACTAATGATTCCAACACACTTTTGGGAGTTGTAATTCTTGACTATACAGACCAAGATTATAATTACATACTAATGGCACGAGATGAAAATCGGCAATTCAGGGCATTTGAAATAAAAACAGATTATGCTACAGAAGAAAAATGCATAACCACTCTAATCAATTCAATGAAATGGCATAGTTCTCAAAATCTGACTATTGTAGAACAAGGCGGGCTTCCAAAAGGTCTCAAACTATTCGAGGTAAATCAACCACCAGAAAAACTTCATCCGTATTTTAATAACCTAAAAAACAGCAAAGGTTCAAAAGCTTCAAAACAAGCAATCATTGAAATATCTAATCACTTAGACGATATCGATGGAAATTTTGTAGAACAGTTTCAATCTATAAATGGTTTTGATGCGCGGTTATGGGAACTCTATCTTTTTGCTTCATTTATAGAATTAGAATTTGAAATGCTACGTGAGTTTAATAGACCTGATTTCTTGATTAAAAAAGATGATTTAACTATTGCGGTAGAAGCTGTTATTTTAGGCCGTAAAAATGACCCACCTAAATTAGTACATATTCAACCACGTACTATAACTTCTAAGGATATAGAAACGAAGCTAGAAAACGAAACTCCTTTACGCTATGGTAGCGCGCTTTATTCAAAACTTAAAAAAGAATACTGGAAACTTGACCACGTAAAAAACAAACCTCTCGTATTTGCTATTGCAGATTTTCATAGTGATGCCTCAATGATATGGTCTTTTGTTGCTCTAACTGAATATTTATATGGACATAAGCAAATTATTCAGAAAGATGAAAATGGCAAAGAAATAGTTAGGTCTGTAAAAGCAAATAATTATACGAAGCCTTCAGGAGAAATAATCCCTACAGGATTTTTCGACCAACCTGAAACAAAAAATGTAAGCGCTATATTATTCACTGCTACTGGTACTCTAGCTAAGTTTACCCGTATGGGAATTCAAGCAGGTTTTGGCGAAGATGGCCAAATAGTTGTACGCATTGGAGATTGTGTACACCAAGACCCAGAAAGTTTGGAACCAATGTCATTTAAATATCAAGTCTCTGAAGATACAAAAGAAACCTGGCGAGAGGGCTTGAACTTATTTCATAATCCAAAAGCAAAACACCCTATTGATATGGAGTGCTTTCCAAACATAGGTCATCACAAATTTATAGATGGAGAGCTAGTGAGTTATACTCCAGATTTCCATCCTTATGCTTCAATGAATTACAATACAATTACCAAACAATAAAATCATAATGGATTTTCCTATAAACGAAATAAGAGCCAGTCAGAAATTACTCGCACCTCACATTAACTTTGATGAAAAATATCATTTTTTCTATGACGAATCCAATAATCCAAGAAAGCTATATACAAGAGAATCGGATTTTAATACCTCAATAACTGGCAGTTTTGTTTTAGGCGGAATAGTCGATAATGGAAGTGTATTCAACTTCGAAGAGCTTAAGAATTCTCTAAAATTACAAAAAAATGTAAAAGAGATAAAGTTCAAACATTTAGCTAGCGGCGATTTTATAAGCTGCCTAAAGTCAAGAAAAATAAATACTTATTTAAAATTTATAAATAATGAAGATATATTAGTTCATCTTTCCTGTATCAATCTTTTATACTATTCTATAGTCGATATCGTAGATTCTGCACTTATGAATCGTAAAGAATTATTAGAACGTGGACCTCAATTTGTTGCAGAACTAAAAGATATTATACACCAAGTACTTAGAGAACATTTAGATGAGACTAGATCACTGTTTTTTAAGTTTAACTACCCTAATATAAGTAATGCAGATATTCCTGAATTTATAAAGGAAATCATAGCTATAGCAAATTATGAAAACGGAAATGTGAAAAATCAGAAAAACTTAAAAATTCTTAAAGGAATACTTGACTTTTCAAGCAAGAAGCAAAAAATGCCATTTCTAAGAGGAGAAAAAAATAATATGCTAATAGAAGAATTTTATCAGTTTTACATCAAACAGGTTTATATGTTCAAAAACTCTACCCATATATTCGATAATGAGGATGCCATTCAAAAAATTGTAGGTGACTTCAATCTTATTGATGGAAAAAGAACTTTAAAAAACTATGCATTCAAAGATTCCAAATCAGAAATTATGATTCAACTTTCTGATATCATTGTAGGTTTAACTTCTAAATACCATAGCTTTATAAATAATCATTCTGAAGAACTAATAACCTCAGAGTTTGAAAAATTAAATGATTTGCAAAAAAATAATCTTCAGCTGTATGTTGAAATTATCTCTAAATCTGATAAGTACAATCCAGGTTTTTTTCATCATATAACTGGTTTGACAGAGTTGGGTAGAATGCGCACCCTCAATAATCTCATTAGTTAGTAAACTCCGGACAACTTTAATTCTTCCAAGTCCTATACAGTAAAATCACTTCTGAAATAAATTGTTTTATAATAGCTTTTAAACTCTTTGTTAATTCTAAAAATAGGTCTTTCATAATAGTATTAGTTCTGTATGGATAGTATAATGGCAATGGCAATTAATTCGATATTTATGGAATCTGAAATGTAATCGACTTCATCTTTATTACTCAAAAAACCCAGTTCCAATAGAACGGAAGCACAATGGCCGATAGTTTCTCGCAGCACCTGAAAATTCGCAAACTTCACACCTCTACTCTCATATCCTATCTCTCTGCAAATCGTCTTTTCAATTTGATAGCCTATAAAAACAGATTCTTTTGAATATTTTCTCTGCTTCCTTGAAGCATAAACCTCAATCCCTCTTGCATCAGGATTATCCGAATGATTGCAATGCAACGACACAAACAAATCAGCTTTTAGAGCTTTGGCCAGTTTAGTTCTATCTGATAATGAAATAAGTGTATCGCTGTACCGGGTCAAATAAATATCTAATTGCCTATCCAAATCATTATTTAGCTTCAAAATCAAATTTGCAATATCCATAACGACATCCTTTTCCTGAATGCCATTTATTCCGATTGCACCAGAATCTTTTCCGCCGTGTCCTACATCAATAATTATTCTTTTTTGAATGGCAGTTTCCTGTCCAAAAACGATGCACATTTTTAGAAGCAAAAGGACAAAACTGACGTTTTTGAGCACTTTTTTCATTTTCAATTTTCAGGTTATCAACAACTTCCTTTCAAAAATTCATAGAATTTGATACCAAATAATAACAATTAAATTCAATTGATTTCAAATTATATTTTATTCACAAATATTTGATATTCAGTTATTTATGTATAAATATATGTAAATTTAGGAAAGAGAAAATGAATAAAAAATCTAAACAGTTTTATTATGAAAAAATCAATCTACTTAGCAACTTTTTTATCGTTGCTCTCAACATCACTTTTTGCTCAAATTGGTGGAATTGAAGATTCCGTTAACGATGTGGGTGATACCATACGTACCATATTTCCAATTTTACTTGGTGTCATTTTCCTAGTTGGTTTCCTATTTAATGCAGGACACTTTTTTGGGGAAAATGCAGACCTTAAAAAAGGAATTACTAGAGTACTTGTATTTGTTTTGATTGCTGGTGCAGTCGTAGGCATATTTACATATCTAATCGGAATTGTAGTATAAATATGAACCCTCATTGAGGGCTTTATTAGAAAAGCTGTATGAAAAAATTCGAGGTCTATAAAAATATTAGGAAACAGGCAGTCATTTTTGGACTGCCTATTTCCCTATTTGCATTAATGATGGTTTCAATACTTGCTTCATTATTAATCATCATTTTTTCATTCAGCTTCTTAATGATAATTGGTGTTATGGTTTTCAATGCTGTTTTATTCATCGCATTAACACGAATTACCAGTAACCCCCAACTTTTTCAAACGGCAAAAGTCTTCCCAAAAATCATAAGTAACAAAAGAAATTCTGGCTTCTATTATGAACAAGATTAACCTTTCCGCATATCAACCTATCGCAGATATTCAAGATAATATCATATTTGCCAACAATGGCAATGTGGTCTTATGCTATGAAGGAACGTTACCAGAAATATATTCCTTATCTGAAAAAGACTTTGAAGACATACACGGTGCTTGGTTTCAGGCGTTGAAATCTTTACCAGTTGGGACTGTGGTTCACAAACAGGACATCTACCTCAAAAAAACGTACTCTTCAGAAAAACTTCCAAACACCACCTTTTTAGAAAAAGCCACTCACGAGCATTTTAAAGGCCGTGGGCATATTGAACACAAGTGTTATCTGTTCTTTATCTTGACTAAGAACAAGGCACTTAACAATTCGAAATACGTCAACCCTTTTCGTAAAGTTTCCAAAGGAATTATTCAACAATTAGATGACAATGTTAAAAGCTTCATCGGTTCAGTTAGCGATTCAGTTTCCTTTATAAACAATAGCCGAAAAATGAAGTTTGTTTCGCTTAAAGCGAAAGATATACAACAACTCACAAATAGTTATTTCAATGGTTTTAATGATGGATTTGATACCGATATTTTACTTGAAAAGAAAAACGTCAATATAGGCGAAAACTATTTTGATGCCCTAGCTATCAATAGCGAACTGTGCTTTGGCGAAAGTGTACAGAGTAGCAAGACCAATGAGAAATTCACTTCTGACGATTTCGTATTTCATCAAGGGTTTATTGATGGCTTAGGGCTTACGCTTAACGAAAACCACATCGTCAACCAGATTTTGTATTTGGATGACAAACATAAGTGGCGCAAGATGCTAGATAAAAAAGTTGAGGAACTCAACAAAAGTTCAAATTTCGGTTCACAGAATAAAGTGGTTTTAGGGAAAATTCAGCATATTCTTGACCAAATCAATGCCGATGATAATGCCAGAATTATTCGTGGTCATTTAAACATAGTTTATTGGGCTCGGGAAGCCCGAGAGCTAAGTAAAATAGGCTCTAAAATAAAGACTGAATTTAAAGAACTGGATATCATCCCGTACTACCCCAGAGGTGAAGAACGGAAAAATTATATACTGAATAGTTACTGCTGTTTTTCATCCAACTTTTCAAATAATGATTTGTATGTAACAGATTTAAAACACGCTATATGCCTGTTTATAAATAACACCAATTACAATTCAGATGCTACCGGAATCATTTTTAATGATAGAGAACATAATGTTCCCGTTTTAAAAGATGTTTGGGATGAAAAAAAGAAACGCATCAAGGCACGGAATTTTGCCATTTTTGCACCAACAGGCGAAGGCAAATCTTTTTTAGCAAATAATATTCTACGCCAATATTTTGAAAGTGGTGTACGTCTAGTTATTATAGATTTGGGTGGTTCGTACACCAAATTCGCCAAGCTCTATCCAGAACAATATACTGTACTTCGTTACGAGAGTGGTAAGAACTTGGGTATCAATCCATTTTATATAAGTGATATAAATGATTTGACACCCGAACGTTTGGAAGACTTGTCTGTTTTCTTGTTTGAGCTGTTCGCATCAGATTTAAAAGTAACCAAAGCACAATCGGTTTCCGTCAAAAAGATATTGCGTCATTATTACAATAGCACTTTAGAAAATCACTCATTGGATGGTTTCTATCAATTTATTGAAATAAATCAAAAAGACCTTCTGAACACACTAAAAATCCATCCCGACTACTTCAATGTCACGAGCTTCTTGCACGTAATGTCAGAATATGTCGGCGATGGTCTATATAGCTTTCTGTTTGAAGTCAACGAAGACCAGACTTATAAAATTGAAGACAAACGTTTGATTGTTTTTGAACTGGATGAAGTCAAAGACAACAAGGAAATCCTGTCCGTAATGTTGAAGCTGATTAAGTCAGCCATCCAAAGAACCATTTGGAAAAACAGGGCGGAAAAAGGCATCATACTATTCGATGAGTTTGCCAAGCAACTAAAGTTTGAAAACGTACTGGAAAGTGTAGAATTCTACTATCAAGCCATCCGTAAACAGAACGGTGCGATTGGTATTATTCTACAATCCATTAATCAGCTACCTAATAATTCCACATCCGCAAGTATTTTAGAAAACACGCAAGTCATCTATAGCTTGAATAATGAAAAAGGCTATGATGAACTAGTTAAAAGACTCAATCTATCTAGCCACGACTTAAATCAATTAAAGTCTATCAAAAACAACCTTTCTGGACCACGAAAGTACACCGAAATGTTTATCAAAATAGGAAAGGAAAGTAACGTTTTTAGGCTTGAAGTACCGAAGGAAGTTTATGCTGCCTACTTAACTGATGGACAAGAAAATGAAGAAATAATGAAGCTCTACAATGAGCATAACGATATGGAAAAAGCAATAATTCAATTCACATCTAAAACATAATATTATGAAGACTAAAATTAAAACAATCTTGTTTGGACTAATCCTTACGATTACCCTTTTATTACCTAGCGGTGCTACCGCTCAGGGAATGCCCACTTATGATAACACCAATTTTATTAGTTTGGTAAAACAACTGATAGAATCAGGAAAACAAACCGAAAATATTATCAAGACCGTCAAGTTCTTAAAAACACAAAAAGAGAACATTGAAAAGGTCAACAATGTGGTAAAGCAATTAAAAGCTGTCCGAGAAATTGGACGGAACAACCAGCGCCTTATTAACGTGATGCAGAATGATTTAAGAGACATTCTTGATAGTCCTTACATCAAACCAGATGAAGTTTCAAGGGTTTCGGAATCGTTTACTGCCATTGTAGAAAATTCTTTAGATACAATGGATTTCATAGACGAAATCTTATCAAGTGACTACTTAAAAATGACAGATGCAGAACGTGCTGAAGTTCTAAAAGAAAAAGAATTAGAATCCAAAGAAATGGTTTCCAATATCAAAACTAAAACCAGACGGTATAAGGATATTATTTCCTTCAGAAAAATGCAGGACAAAGTCAATAACCGCGAAACAGAATACTAAAAATGACCGCAACTATAATTTTAGGGATTGGACTGGAATACATCGATGCGGTGTTTCAAACGATACAGAACAGCAGTTTCTCGCAATACACTATTGCAGGAATGAAAACGCTTGCGGTATTGTTCTTTCTGGTCAATATCCTTAAAAAATATAACGAAGGTATTGCGGATAAAGACGGTTACACTTGGGGATTGAGTCCAGGGGAACTTACAAAGAATTTTGCCATTGTGCTTCTAGTCATATTTTCGACACAAGTACTTGGTTTCTTCGATAGTATATTGGTTTCAATAGAAGCCCAATATCGTGGCACAGCACCCGCCTTATTGCCCTTGCAGATGCAGGACATTCCCATTGAAGAGGACGTGAGTATAATCGAAGTAGCACAAGCTGCTATGACACTCCTATACGAGGCCTTAGTAACACCACTATACGGATTCAAAATATTTGCATTTATCATTAGTATTTTTCTTTGGATTTTAGATTTGTTCATCTACCCGCTATTCCTTGCAGAACGCTATTTTCTATTGGGGATAATGCAAGCCTTCTTTCCGTTGGTTATTAGCCTAGCAGTTTTTGAAAAATTCCGTTCACTTGCCTATACATTTTTTAAATTGTACGCTGCGGTTTATATGTTGGTGCCAGCCTTCTTTTTGGTCAATGTATTTGTGAACGCCCTCTATACTGAAATCAATACTAATTTTTGGACAAATCTTTTTGGGACAGATGTTGGTCAAGGCTTTTTTGCGCCAGTCGTTCAACTTGGGTCAGTTGGTTTCATTGTTTTTCTGAAATTCAAATTATATAAACGCGCGACATCTTTCACTCTCAGATTGTTTACTAGCTAATTCCAATGAAAATGAAAACACCTTACAAAAATATCTACGCAGTCTTAAAATTGAACAGGTTTATCGTGTTAGCAGTTGTCATTTTTGCAATGCTATCCAGCACCTTTTCACTTTGGATGGCTTTTAAAACGAATAAAAAAGCACTCAATAGTGCCTTTGCCATTAATACCGATGGCAGCATTATTCCGCTGAAACTCGTTACCCAAAAGGAAAATTTTAAGGTTGAAGCTTTGGCGCATTTAGACCTGTTCCATAAGTACTTCTATAACATCGATGCCAGTAATTATGAACGTAATCTGGAAAAGGCACTTTGGTTGGGCAATAGTTCTGTGGATAATCTTTACCGTCAGAAAAAGGCGGATGGTGTCTATAACCGATTGCTACAATACTCACTAGTTCAGAAAGTGATAAGCATAGACTCACAAATCGAAGAACAAAACGGAACGTATGTTTTTAGGGCTGTTACCGTCTTTGAAATAAATAGAGGTTCAATAATAGACACTTACGAACTTGTTTCTAGTGGAAACTTAATTCCAGTTGATAGAAATTTTCCAAACAATCCGCACGGATTGTTGATTACAAACTATTTCGAGAACACCTTAAAAAAATTAAACGATGAAAATTGAGCCGATAATCGGCATTTAAAAAACCACGATTATGAAAGTAGAAAAAAATAAAATAGTCTTTGCAGCAGTGTTGGTTGTGATTTTTATATTCCTGATTTCCTATTCTGTAATGGTTATGGGCGATGATAAAAGTGAGAATGAAAATCTTGAACAGACCTTAGTTCCCGATTTAGAGGAAAACCAAAAAGTGTATGATTCTAAACTGGATGCCATCAATGATTTAAAGGAAGTGCGCGAAAATAATGCACCCAGTATCTATGACGAAAAACTGATTGATTCCTTGGGCTTTTATGACCCAGACCTTCCGGAACGCGAAAAGAAACGTATTGTAGATAGTATTTACGGGGCTGGTAAGATTCAATATTCTGAAAAGCGATATCAAAACTTTGGACAAAAGAAAGTCGTTCAAAAAAATACGCAACAAGTTGATTCAGCCGATATCAAGAGAGAACAAAAAATTGAAGCGAAAGAATTGGGTCTGGAACATCAATTGTTCTTTGCCGCCTCGCCTAAACCTAATGCCGTTTCGATTATTGGCAATACAGATGAAAGTATCTATGTCATTGTCGATGGCGACCAAATCGTAATGGCAAATACGAGATTAAGAATGCGTCTCACTAAATCGGCAACTATCAATGGTAAGCTGATGCCAAAGAATACGCCAGTTTTTGGGTTTATTAGTTTTCAGTCCAATCGTGCTTTGATTGAAATCGAAAATATCAATCATCATCCTACAAAACTCAAAGCATTTGATTTGCAAGATGGAAGCGAAGGCATTTATGTAGAGAATAACTTTAGAGCGGAAGCAACCAGAGAAGTGCTGGATGATGTCATTGGTGATATCAATATTCCTAGTGTTCCACAAGTAGGCGGACTTACACAAGTATTTCGGCGTTCTAACCGAAGGATAAAAGTAACCGTACTGAACAATTACAGATTAATCCTAAAACCAAAATTATGAGAACAATAATCCTAATATTGATTGTGTTTATTTCTGCTTTTGTAAAAGCACAAACAAACACAGTCCTCGATACCATTTATGCAAACGACACCAAAAACGTAGCCCTATTTTTTCCAGAACCCATACGACAAGGTATAACCGGTTCGGATAATTTTGTATTTACCTACAATCGAGAAAAAGGACAATATTTTGGACTTCTTCAGGCAAAGCCTGGGAAGGAAAGCAATCTACTGGTAGTCAACAGAAATGGTTCAATTTTTTCATATATTGTAAGATATAAAAAGCAGCTGTCAAAGCTCAATTATTTCATCCCATTGTCAAATAGTATTGGGAATGAAAAGCCAATAGTAATCGATTCGATTCAGGCTGAAACTTCTGAAAAAAGTATAGATAACAGAACGTATTATTATCACAAATTCTGCTCTTATCTTCTTAACAGAAACCAGCGTATAGGTCGAATTAAGAAGCGAAACGAAGGCATTGTTTTGAGTGTTAAGAATATTGTTTTTGATAAAGAAGAACTCTACTTCGTTATCCAGATTGAGAATAATTCTACGTTGGATTACGATTTGAATTTCTTGAACCTTTCAATTGAAACTCGACAAAAAGGGAAAAAGAAATCTTTACAGAGTTTGTATCAAGAACCTATTTACAAGCACAATCTACCGTCAAAAATTGCAGAGGGTAAAATGATACAATTCGTTTATGTGCTGCCCAAATTTTCATTATCCAATGACCGTAGGACAATTTTAGAATTGAACGAGAAAGATGGCGAACGCAATATTGAATTAAAAATATCACACAGATATATCAATAACCCAAATTAATAATATTATGAAAAGATTAATCATTTGCTCACTCGTACTTTTATTCATTTCCTGTTCAGGAAATGATAATTTGTCCCATACAGAAACCGCAGAAATTGTTGCAAAAAGCTTTTTCTCAAAAGATGAATCAGCTCTGAAAAAATACACCACTTCAGAAGGATATGCTAGTTTAATTACGGTACAAAATATGCTGCCAGATTCCGATAAAGAAATCGAAGTAGAAATTTTAGATGAAGCCATTGATGGGGAAATTGCCTGGGTAAGATACAAAACGTCCTACGATGGAAACACGGGCATTTTTAAACTGGTTAAAGAGAATGACCAATGGAAAGTCACTAATAAAGGTCCTAGGGAAAAAGGGTCTTTTTAAATTAAGCTTCAAAATCATTTTTTTCTAATAATATCTTGCATATTTCAATATGTTCACTATATTTGAATGTTCATTGTCACTGAACAAGCCAAAATAATGAACACTTGATCTTATGTATCGTAACAATGACTTCATATACGAAGCTACTTCTAAGCTAGAACAGCTAACTAATATTCCTATTGACATAGATAGTAGTAGACAGAACTATGATGCACTCTTACGCATCAAGAACGAGCAATTTATCGTAGAGGCAAAATCAGCTGTTAGAACTTCTAACCAAGGCTTAGTACTATCTCAATTAGAAGAGATGAAACAGAATAATAATAGACCTATTATTTTAATCGCTGAGTATATTTCTAAAACGGCTGCAGAAGAATTCAAAAATCGTGATATTAACTATATAGATATTGCAGGCAACGCCTATATAAAATTTAATGATTTAGTAATTTTTATAGAAGGGCAAAAGAAAGCCAAGAAAGAAAAAACAAACCAATCTCGTGCTTTTCAAGAAGCAGGATTAAAAATCCTATTCCAACTATTATATAAACCTGAACATCTGCAAGATTCTTATCGAAAAATAGCAGAAAAAGCAGACGTTTCAATTGGTTCTGTAAGCAATGTAATGGCAGAATTAGAAGATTTAAATTATCTACTAAAAACTAGCGACAAACGTGTTCTTAAAAATAAAAATGAGCTACTAGAACGTTGGATAGTTGACTACAACGCAGTGTTAAGGCCTCGTATAATGAGAAAAAAAATGAGATTCTTAGGCAACGATTTTCAACAGCAATGGAAAAATATAGATACACATATTAACGATGGTTATGTTTTATGGGGAGGAGAACCAGGAGCAGCAATACTTACTGAAAATTTAAGACCAGAAAAATTTACACTCTTTACTAATCTAGATTTATCTGAAGTAGCTAAATCTCTAAAACTAGTACCTAGTGAAAATGGTGACGTAGAAATATTACAAAAGTTTTGGAATAACAATTCTGAAAACAAAAAAACAGCTCCAGCACTTTTAATATATGCAGATTTAATTAACAGCGGTTTTGGTAGAAATATTGAAACAGCAAAACAAATACTAAAGAATGAGCTTAATTATATCTAGTGAAAAATTCACACATCCTCTATTGAAGCCAATTCTATTAGAGCTAACTGAATATTTTGAACAAGCAGGTATTTCCTTTTTTGTAATTGGAGCTACTGCCAGAGATATAGTAATGGAGTTACATAACGAAAAATCTGGTCGCTTAACACACGATCTAGACATCGCAATAACCGTTAATGATTGGGAGCAATGGCAAAAATTCGAAAAAGAAATAATTAGTCTTGAGAATTTTACCAAGGATAAGGATCAAAAGCAGCGGTTTTTATATAAAGATAAATTCCAATTAGACATTGTTCCTTTTGGAGATATAATGAAACAAGACAGCAAAATATTCTGGCCGCCAGATGAGAGTTTTGCAATGTCTGTTTTAGGTTTTGATGCCGCTGAAGAAGCATCACTAAAAGTGCTTGTTGACGAAGAAATTGAAATTAAAATTGCCTCCTTAAGTGGTATTTTTTTATTAAAAATAATGGCTTGGAAAGATCGCCATCACAAAAACAACAAAGATTCAGATGACATTGGCTTCATACTAGAAAATTATTTGTCTATCAATGACCAACGTGCGGCAGAACAACACTATGAATTGGTTTATTCTGATGATCAAACCATACTTACTGGCGGAGCCTTATTACTTGGAATTGACATATTAGAAATTTTAAAAGGATATCCTAAAGATTTGGAAACGGTAAAGCAAACCTTAATAGAAACTTTAGAGATGAAAGAGCACAGTATTTTAATAAATCAAATTATCGAAACACACAAAACCATCTCTTACGAAGAAGCTTTAAAAAGCCTTCAAAACATAATAAACCAACTTAACTAAACGAACTATTAAATAGAATGTCTACAGATATAAAAAGTAAAGAAGAAATAGTATTAGAAGATAATGAGCTGGTTTGTATTCTCTCAGGAGAAGTCAAGAAGATAAAAGCTCAAGAATCTAATCTACAGTCAGTACTATTAATGCTCAATGAAGAATATGGGTTTGATCTTGATGATATGGAGCGCGATTTTACCGTTGAATATGAAGATCCTGAAACTGGCAGAACAAAAAAACAAAAAGTAAGCTTAGCTATTTTTGAAAAAGGAAAACCCCATAAACAAGATTTTATTATTAGAATCGCTATTGTTCAAGATGATAAGGTTAAAGTTACAGACAAAAAGAAAGGTCTTGCTGCCACGCTTGAGAATGCAATGGGTGCAGTAGAAAGTTGTGAGTTTGGATTATGGGCAAATGGATCTAGTTATAATTTTCTGCATAAGGAAGAGGATAATATAGGTTTTGACTATGAATTCACAGATTTATCAGATTTTCCTGGAGAAGGAGAAACATTAGCGGATTTAGATAGGGCGGATCGTTCACATACACGTACACCTGCAAACGACTCTTTAGTTAAAGTTTTTAAACGCTCTCACGATTATATTTATGGTAATGAAGGTCGTAAGAAAGATGCATTCTGGCAGTTATTAAATTTAATATTTTGTAAACTATATGACGAAAAACGTCGCTTTATGGAGCTGCCTAATGGCGAAAGTTATCGTCGTAAATTTTGGGTTGGTGTTAAAGAACAAAACTCAGAAGAAGGTCGAAAGGCTGTTGCTAAAAGAATAAAAGGACTTTTTGAAGAACTTAAAAATGCCGATATTTTCTCTGAAGTATTTCAAGGGAACGAAAGTATTGATTTAACCGATAAAGGCTTAGCCTTTATCGCAGGAGAATTGGCTAAGTACTCCTTCTTAGATGCTTCCGTAGATGTCAAAGGCTTAGCATACGAAACCATTGTTAGTAATACTTTAAAACAAGAAGCAGGTCAATTTTTCACACCGCGTAACATAGTTAAGTGTATGGTAGAAATGCTTGACCCTAAAGAACATCATCGTGTGCTAGACCCTGCTTGTGGTTCTGGTGGTTTCTTGGTAATGGTGCTAGACCACGTACGCCAACAAATGGCAAAAGAAATGTTTCCAGATCTAGAAGGGCCTTTTTTAGAAGAAAAATATAATTCGCCAGAGGTAAATGAACTTGTACGTACCTATGCTGAACGGAGCATTTTTGGTTTCGATTTTGATCCTGACCTTAAAAAAGCTGCCCGTATGAATATGGTAATGGGTGGTGATGGTCACGCTAATATTTTTCACGTCAACTCTCTAGAGTATCCTCTCTGGGAACATCCTTCCGAGATTGAGAAAATTAATAATGCTATTGACAACAGCTTACGCGAAATGCAGGATATTGAAAATGCTTATGGTACGGATGCACGTGGCAAGTTTGATATGATTTTTACCAATCCGCCTTTTGGCGCAAAAGTTAAAGTGGAAACCGAAATTGCATCTCGTTATCATTTAAGCAAATTTAGTACTGCACCAGAAGTTTTATTCATCGAAGCTTGTTATGATTTTTTAAAAGATGGCGGTAAAATGGCGGTGGTACTGCCAGATGGTATTCTAGGAAATCCAAATATGCAGTCCGTAAGAGAATGGATCTTAGATCGATTTAAAATTTTAGCATCTGTAGATTTAGCTGTAGAGGCATTTCTACCACAAGTAGGAGTTCAAGCATCACTACTCTTTTTACAGAAAAAAGATGAAGAGCAGCGACAATTAGCTCAAGAAAGTTCAGAAAGTTATGATGTCTTTATGGCTATAGCTGAAAAGCTAGGTAAAGATCGAAGAGGAAATCCCGTTTATTTACGGGATGAAGATGGAGCAGAGCTAATTTTCAATACCGAAACCAAGTATCTAATAAAAAAGAAAAATGGAGACAAATCATTGAGAATTAGAAAAGAAAAATTAAAGAGAGTTGATGATGACTTACCTAATATATCTGCTGAGTACTCACGTTTTTTAAATAGGTAATTATGATTGTTAAAAATATAAAATCAAATAAAATAGCTTCTGAAGCTCGTTTAAATAGTGGGTATTTTTTAAACGAGGACGCTATTAATAGTAGCATTCTTGAGCAAAATATTAATAATTGTGATGCTCTTTCTGATTTAGCTGATGTTTGGAACCCTCCTATTTTTAAAAGACAATTTTCACAAAAAACTGATAAATCAACTCAATACTGTCAAAGTAGTGATGTTCCGAATTCATTCGAAGGAAATGATGTGTACATAAATAAGAATCAAGCTGATAAAGTTAATGCTCTCGTCAAAGAGAACCAGATTTTAATAACTGGATTTGGTACTATCGGTAATACCAGAATAGTCAATAAAATTAGTGATGGCATTTGTTACGCAAATAACGTTTGCAGAGTAGATGTTAGAGACAAGGGTCAATATGGTTACGTTTACGCTGTTTTAACTTCTAAATATGGATATTCTCAGCTAAACAAAAATGCATCTGGTTCTGTCGTTCGTTATATTGAGGCACCTGGAATAAAAAAAACCTTAATTCCTAAATTTGATGAAAACTTTCGAAATCGAATTCACAACTTAATTATTGAATCCACTAACTTAAAAGTTGAATCGAATTTAATTTTAGATAGTGCTCTAAAAGATTTGAAGTCAAACGTCGGATTAAAAGAATTAGATCCAATCGACTATGAGTATTTTGGAAATCATAGTGAAAATAGACAAACTTCGACTTTTATCAAATCAATCAATGATATTTCTAACTTAAGTATTAATGCTTTTAACTATTCAGAAAAGATTGAAAAACTTTCCTCTGAAGTAAAGCAAAATAAATACCTAAGCCTTGGCGACTGTTTAGATAAGAATCAATTTTTTTCTACAGGTTCTTTTAGGAGACTAGAAATTCAATCAAAAAAAGCAATTAAACTCCTCAATCAATCGGACATTTTTAATTTTAGAAAAGTTGGGAAAAATTTATCTAGGAGATATGTAAAATCAGATAGACTTGTTGAGTACGGTGAAGTATTAATTGCTGGGGTTGGAACTTTGGGTGAAGGGGAAACGTTTTGTAGAACAATATTTGCAAATGAAGAATTAGCAAATCAATTAGTTGCTGGTGAATTTATAAGAATGAAAACGAATGAAAAAACACCATCAGGTTATCTTTTCTGTTGGCTTTCTTCAGATTATGGTTTTAGGTTAATAAGATCTACTCAAACGGGCACTAAACTATGTAGGCCCATTCAAGAATTTCTAAAAGATATACCTGTGCCAATATTAGAAAAATCGATTATGGATAGAATCGACAGTAAAGTAAAAAAAGCTCATAGTATGTTATATCAAGCTTTGTTAAAGGAAAACCAAGCTATTGATTTAGTAGAAAAAGAAATAGAAGAATGGGAAAAATAATAAAACCACCATATTTTGATTCGGTTGTAAATGCTGGAGAAAAACGTTTGCTTGATTTCTTACAAATCAAGCTTCCTGACAATTACTTTCTAATTCCTAATGTAGAAATAGCATCTACTAATCCGCGTAACAATCGTACTCAGTTTTGGGAATATGACTTAATTGTTGTTGCACCTCACGCTATTTACAATGTAGAGAATAAAGACTGGAAAGGACGTATAGAAGGCGCAGACGATTACTGGTATGTAAATGACAGGCAAAAACCTAATCCGCTTAAAACTAATCGTCAAAAGACTGCCATTTTAGCCTCAAAACTTAAGGAAGCTGATTATAAATACGGTAAAGCTTGGATAGATAATATGGTTTCGCTATCCTACCCTAATTCTTTTGAGCCCATAATGTGGGAGAAAGCGGCTGATATGACTTTTACATTATCAGATAAGCTTATTAATCATATCACCACTCCTGAACAAGTAGGCAAACGAAAAGATGATATTGTAGATATTCAAAATGACATTGTTCAATTTCTTATAGGTGCGCAAAACAAAAAATCTCCAGATCAAAAAAAGGAAGTACAAGGTTATGAGATTGTTGAAATATTAAAACAAGAATCAGATAATTATGTAGAGTATCTGGTGAAGCCAAAAAATGTGACTTCAAACATACGCAAGCGTGTAAAAGAATATGCTTTGCAAGTAGTTGGTTTATCTCCAGAAGAATTACGCTCTCGTGAAGAAAGTATAAAAAACCAGTATAATGCACTTCAAAAAATAAGATCCAATCCATTTATTCTACCTGTAGAGTTTAAAATAGATGAAGAAAACCATCTGTTTTATGAGATTACAGATTTAATGGAGGAAGACTCATTGCGTTCTGCTACGAGAAATAAAACCTTTACAATAGATGAACGTGTAAATATTCTCAAGAACATTATGAGTGCTTTAAAAGCTGCACATAAAGAAAACATTTTTCATAGAGACATTAATCCTGAGAATATCTTTTTAAACAATGGCTATGCGTATTTAGGGAACTTTGGGAAGTCCTATTTTACAGACCATAATGATAATGGTTATACAGTTATGCATACAATTAGTGAGTCTAATGCTTCACCATACCATCCCTTAGAACTTATTGCAAAAGATGCTTCTAGAGCTTCAGACATCTATTCCTTAGGTGTTTTAATATCTTGGCTGTTTTCTGGTAAAGAGCCAATAAAAAGTCCGTTTGAATTAGACAAATTAGGAGGAAAACTACCAAAAGATAGATTGCCTTCTGCTGAGAATAATTCTTTACCTAAATGGCTTGATGAAATCTGTTTGAGAACAATACTTACAGATAGCGACAAACGTATTGATACTATAGAAGATCTTGAAGCATTTATTGATGATGCTTTAAAAATAGAGTTGTCGCATAAAGAACAAACTAAAAGTTCAACCTCTAGTTCTACCCAAGCAACAGACACCTACGAAGTAAAAGAAGGTGATAAAGTTGGAGATTATATTATTCATAAAATTTTAGGGCGTGGTGGTTACTCTAGGGTTTTTAAAGCAAAACACGACCTGCAAGGACGTGATTACGCATTAAAGCTCTTTCACGAAAGTGTAAACATTGCTTCCGTATTAGATGAATACAATGCATTAAGAGAATTAGATCATCCTAACATTGTGAAATTTAGTTGGAATGGAACGACACCTCAAAATCAGTTTTATACCACCACAGAATTTTTAGATGGCGATAATTTAAGTACATATATAAAAACGGATGCCAACTTATCTATTTCAACTGTTTATCGGTTAGCCATAGAAATGTTATCGGCATTAGAATATCTTCAATCAAGGGAAAAACCTATACTTCATAGAGATGTTAAACCACAAAATATCATTTGGGATAATAAGGGTCGCTTTGTACTAATTGATTTTAATGTAGCCTCATTAAAAGAGAATGACAAATCTTATGTAGGCACAAACCCCTATTTAGCACCAGATTTATTAGATGGGCATAATATTAATTGGGATTTTTCCGCAGATACCTTTGCGTTAGGAATTACATTATATGAACTAGTTACAAAAAGCTATCCGTGGCCACAATTTAGGATTCCTAGTATAAGTAAGTCGCCAACCAATCCAAAAGAGTATAATCCAAGAATATCAGAAGACTTTTCTGAGTTTTTATTAAAAGCTATTGGTACTAATGCAAGTACTCGTTTTACTACTGCCAAAGAAATGTTGGAAAGCCTTCAAGAAATAGGTGAAGATAATCTACTGGCAGAAAACAAAACGAGTAACGAAGGAGTCCAAGACGGTAAGCTATACCGTACAGAAGTTTTTATAAGGCAAGGCAGCACTAGTATTAAGTTGTTAAATGAAATGTCTACTTATAGTGAAATTCGTAAGACAGTTCATTCTTCTCTGGGCAAGTTTAAGGATACCATAAAAAGATATAAGAGTTCAATTTCTTTTGGTGATAATCTTAGAATTGTCATCAAAGTTGATGATGAAATTTTAATCAATGAAACGTTCTGGAAAGGTGGTGCTCGCAATTTTAATGATGGTAATATTTCTAGAGTATATAGTGCGTTAAAAGAATCTTTTGAAGATAATACAAGCAGACTTAAAGAGCACAAAATTGATGTAGAAGGAATAGACATCGTAGATTACATTAATTCCCTTTATAGCCAATCCAAATCTGGAAACTGGGGAACACGTGTTAATGACCGTGGATCAAACTACGACCAACTTACCTATTCTCCATCAAAACTGGATAGAAAATTAATTCCAGATATTCTTGATGCAAGATTTAAACTCATCATTATTACAGGAAATGCAGGAGATGGTAAAACTGCCTTCATTAGAAAAATTGAAGATGATCCCACTGTTAAAAATTTAAAACGGTTTGGACATAAAAATGGAGCTGAATTTGATGTGAATGGAATATCTTTTGAAAGTAACTATGATGGCTCTCAAGATGAAGATGGAAAAGTTAATAATCAGGTTTTAGAATCTTTTTTTAATCCTTTTGAAGGATTGAAAAACTTTAATGATGCCAATGAAGGACGTGTTATTGCAATAAATGAAGGAAGACTTGTTGAATTTTTAAAAACTTCAGAAAAATATAAATCACTTCACGACACCATAGACCAGTATTTTTATAAAGAAGGTCATTTTGAGTTGCCACAAGGTTTAATGATTATAAATCTCAACCTTAGATCTGTAACTGCTGTGGACGAGCAGGAACCGAGTTTGTTTAGACAACAAGTTAAAACATTAACAAAAAAGAGTCTTTGGAATAAATGTGAAGGATGTTCCATAGCAAATAAATGTTTCATAAAATATAACGTTGAATCCTTAAATGACCCTGCCTCTGGTGATGAAGTTATTACTAGAATGGAATGGCTCTTGCGTACTGTTGCATTAAAAAGGGAGCTACATATAACGATGCGAGATTTAAGATCTTATATCGCTTTTATGCTTTCTAGAGACCATAGCTGCGAGGAAGTAGAAAGTGTTTATACTGAACTCCAAAATAAGCCAGAGGAATATTGGCAATTGTATTATTTCAATCTAACAAATTCAGATTCTGAAGACTCTGGCAACAACGATAGATTGGTGAAGCTATTACGTGAAACAGATATTGGAAATGTTGCAATACCAAATTTAGATAGAGACTTATTTTTTGGTCAGCACATTAATAGATACTACTTAGAATTTTCTGATAGATCATTTAATCTCATAGATGATTTTAATAATTATAAAATTTGGGTGCCTGCTCACGAACAAACAGATGAGCTAATTAAAAAAATTAAGACGATTCAAAAAACGTATGTCAGACATCAATATTTTGAAGGGAGTATCAATAATTATCAAAAACGTTTGCCTTACCAGTCGTTGCTAAGTTTTTACAAAGCGCTAAATGTAGATAAGGAGAATAGTGTTTCTGATGTTGTTTTAAATTATGTTACTGGTAATGAAGAGTCTAAACAAAATAAACTTGAATTTAGTAGTCACGACTTTAACGATGACTCAACTTTTGCAAAAGCGTGTTTACAACAAATTAAAGGTATTGTTCAAGAAGAATCATCTGCTATAAAACAAATTAGTATTACTAATCCTGGTACAGAATATTATGAGATAATACCAATTGTAGAATACAAACCATCTAGTTGGACAAGTTTTAAAGCATCATCCAATATCGATTCAATAAAGAAGTTGCTCCCTAATCTTTTTGACCAGCTATCTGAGGATTCGTTGCACAAACTAAAAATGTCTATTTCTCAAGCGATTTCAATGAATGAAGGCTGTGAAAATGAGGATATTTGGCAAAAACACCTTGTACTAAGCTCTTCAGAAATTAACGACCCTTTTAGTAAATCGTTTAGACTCTTTGACCTTAATGATTTTGAACTTTTTGTTAGCCGTACGGATCATTTGGTGAAATACTTGGAGTATGAACCTGATAGTCTCGTTTTTAGGCATAAAAAACAGTTACATATTCAATTGGTTATTTCATTAGATCTTTTTGAGATGTTATACTTTATTCAAAAGGGTTATAGTCCTTCGCTCAATGACATAAGAGGGAAATTTGTTGAGTTAACTATATTCAAAAACCTTTTAGAAAACCTTATTTATAATAAAGTGGTAGTAACAAAGGACAATATAGAATTTTATGAAATTAGCAAGGATCAAAATAATCATCTGAACATAGAAACAATGCAATTATAGTTATGGCAATCAAATTAAATAAAGAAGAAAGTGTATTAAGAAATGAGCTTATCTATGCAGGTGATGCCAAAGCTGTAAATATTGACAATGTTTTTGTAAACCTATTTATGTTATTAAAGCATAACGGGGTTAGACCAAGACAAAGGGCAAGAAGTAATTCATTTATAGACCTAGAAACACTTCAACGCGTTTTTGGAAAGCTAGAAGAAGATGGAGCGGTAAAGGGTTTCAGCGAGAATAAAGAAGCAGCTGTATTATGGATGCGAAGTAATTTAGTAAATATGGTTTTTAGAGGAAACCTCGATAAAGAGAAAATATCTTCTTTAAGACCAATTCATCTTGAAAGCTATCGTGTTAGAAATGCAGCGCATACAAGAGATTATAATACCGCAGATCAAGTATATCTTATGCTTGGAGCTAACCCTAAAGTTAAAGAAGATTTAAAAAGTTTTTTAATGGAAGGTTGGGATAATACCACTAATAAAATAACTATAAAAGATGGATTGGATGTAGATAGTTTAGGACTGCTACATATTATTAAAAATATTAAACCTGGTTTTCTAGATACAAATACTTCATTAAATAAAATTAAACCTTTACTTAAGAAACAAGCAAAACTTTATTGTGATGATGTAAGACGATTGCTTGTCTACAAGAGAAAAATACCAAGAAACGTAGTTGTAGATTATTTAAAAACAATAACATCGTTTCACTTATCTATTTATGTTCAAAAATTAGTTTACCTGCTTCCAGAAATGGTGGAAAAAGGATCTGTTGAGCTAAAGGATAACTGGAGCATTGTAATAGACACTACAGATAACAATGAAAGTAAAATTGCGAAATTGGCAAGTAGTGATGCAGAAAACCTTACAAACAGTGTTTACGATTACGTTAAGGCTACATTTCAAGTGAATGCAGCCCTAAGAAGACTCAAGTTAGAAAAAACAGATTCCTCTAACTTAGATAAAGCACTTTCAGCATTAGCAAAGAAGCCAAATGGTTTTGAAATTTATTTTGAAACACAATGGGATAACCTTTATAATTCTCTTGAAGAAGATGATAGGGAACTTATTAAGGATATGGTGAAGTATGAAGACACCTATTTTGATAAATACATAGAACTTATTGTTAAAGCCCGTGGCGCTTATCAATACCGTTATCACGTTCAGCTTATAGATAATCTAGCGCAAAAAAACACAGAGCGTGGTTTTATGGCTCAAGGAAGAAGCAAAAAACATCCTAGAAGATTTGTCTTGGGAACAAGATTATTGGAAACTCTAGTGCAGATACTTGTTCTTGATGTTACCGATGATCAATTTACAACTAAGACTTTATCAATAGAAGAACTTATGGAAAATATAAGAACTAGATATGGTCTAATTATTAATGGCCTCTCTGAAGAACGCTTTAAAGAAGCTGATCTTAATACTCACCTTGCTTTTAAAGAAAATGTAGAATCATTCAAAATGAAACTGCGCCAAATAGGATTTTATAATGATTTAAGCGACGCATACATTTTACAAAGAATACGTCCACGTTACGAATTAAACGATTAGATAATAATGGAAACAGTTACCATAAACATATACTACCAAAAAATAATTAACCTTATTCTAGAGTTACATAAACCTGACTTTGAAAATGCTTCTGCTGGTCATTGTATGAAAATTACTGGACTAGGTGTTTTAGAATTGGAATATTTATGGAATGTAATACGAGATGAACATAAACACTTAGATCTATTTATTGTTTCTGAAGTTGAAAAATCTGATGATAGATACATTTCTGCAACAAAGCTAATTGAGTTAAGAAATAAGCAGGATAAACCACTATTTATTTTAATTCCTTCTAATAGTAGAACAGCTGCGGAAGATTCATATGGTAATGCAACTTTCAAAGAAATTTCATTAGAAGGCATAGAATTCGAATTAGTAGCTTCATTAAGAAACGAAATTCCAGATGACATCTATGAATTAATATCTACTGATATCATAGATTACTTAGATCCCATTAATTCTGAAATAATTGATTATCTGATTGCAATTTCCGAGGATCAGTATGATATTGATTCGATTGGAAATAACTTATTTCATTTATCACTAATTCCTGATAATATATTATTGAGTCAAAAAGAAAAAATAAGGTCTAGACTTAATTTCAATAGAGAAAGTGTTGCCTTATTATCTGCTTTTAACAAACCACTTTATGACCGTATTGCAGATTTAAGGTTAGAAAACGACTCCATTCAAAAAGATATTGTAGATTTTCTAAAAAAAGAAAAGGATGCAAAAAATGCTCAAGACATTTGTGAGTCAATAAATGATGGTTACAGTAACTTAAATTTCAGTAATTGGCCAATACCTGATTTAGATTTTACTCACATTAAACTAATTACTGAGGAAGTAAAATCTACTGATTTAAAAGTTGAAGAAGGAACAAACGTTTTATACGCTCAAGAAGGTAAAATTGCCAAATTGAAAGTTCGTTTCCGCACCAATCCTAACCCTAAAGACATCAAGGACTTGAAATTCTTTAGAATTATTTTGATGGCTGTAAATGGCAGTAATGGTGAAGAAATTACAGTTTTAAGAAAAGTTAAAAACTCAAACTCTAACAGACCATATAGAGATGTTACATTAGAACTTAATCCTAATATTATAGAAGAAGGTTCTTATTTTCTTAAGGTTCTAGCTGAGGACGAGCACGGAAATATGCTTAATGCAGACGACGAGTTTAGAGATGTTAAAATTCAAAAAGCTTGGGAACAAGCTAAAAAAAATGATCCTGACACTCAAAAAAATGCCTTTCCTTATAAATTGACCTGTGATTCAGATGATTTTGATTATGTGATTGAAGATGTAATTGATAGAGACGAAAATCAAAGAAAGGACAAACTTAATAACGTCTTACAAGCATTTTTAAAATATCGAATTGAAGCATTAAAGAATGATGAAGAGAATCATATCCCTGAACCTTCAGAAACTTCAAATCTTTGGATAAATGATGGAAAGGAGAAGCACTCTTCTACCTTTCATATTAATTATTCAGATAGACATAATTATCAAATTAATATCTCTACAAAGCTTAGGCAAATAGAAAATAAATTTTTACAAAACTCTGATAGTCTGGGTTATGTCAAATCTCAATTAAAGAGTAATAAATTAGCCATAGGATTCGAAATGCTTGAATTCGTAAAAAGTGAAGTTAATGAGATAGCTCCCAAGTCATTATTGAAACATAGAAAAGAAGTTTTTGATGCTATCATAAATTCTAATGAAAATGGAGATGGGATATTTGAAACGTCAAACATATTTGTTTTTAAGGAAGAAATTAAAAAATACGTTGATAGCTACACAAAATGGACGACTAAGTTAAAAATACAACTAGAATCTAATGAAATTGACCTAGAGGAAAAGACTAAGCTAAAAGAGTTTTTGATAGACCTTCAAATGATTGATGTAGCTAGGGTTAAAAGCAAATTGCCTGATGGCAGTAAAGTTGAAGCCTTATTAATATCGCCATTACATCCGCTTAGACTTGCTTGGACTATTCAGCTTATTGAAGTATTTGAAAACTGGGAAAGGCAAACCAAAGAATTTTCAGGTCATAAAGAAGCTTGGTCACAACATCTTGAAGATTTATTTATAGGTAATCTATCTCCAGAAAATAATCAATTAGTATTAATTGAGCCAAATTCGCAAAAAGCATATAATTATAGCGGTGAATTATCATTCGGTTGGGGACTTTATTTGAGCACGATTTCTCAGGAATCAAAAAATGGAATGACCTCTATATCTAGACAATTACAGCACTATTTAAGGCTATTATTTAATATTACCAAAGACAACTATGTTGAAACTGATTTAAGCCTAAAGTTAGTCATTCGTCACATAAAAAATTATTTAGCACAACACCCATATATAGATAAGCTAGTTGTAAATTTATTTAATGCAGGTGATGCTGAAGTGTTCTCCAATGCTTTTGTCGAATTAGAAAAAGAAAAGGCATTTGAAGATATAAATTATGAAGTCCGAATATTTAAAGGAAATGATAAGATTATTGAACACGGAGAGTCTTTAAAAGCACTCATTAACCCAGAGTCCAATATTTCAGAGGAAGCTGAAGCATTTTCTCAACCATCTAGAAATAGATTGTTTCCTAAACTTCGCTTTTCAATTAATAATATAACTGATTTTCTCAGAGACCCTTCAAGCTATACCTCTCACTTGAGCTTTTTAATAAGCCCATTCCCTATCTCTATTGAACTTATAAAACCTTCAGTAGAAGATCGAAACTTTTATCTAAACGGATTAATAACGGATTCTTCGGTCTTGGTTGATGAAAATGGATCTCAAATAAAATGGAATAGATTTATTCAAGGCAACAAATTGTCAATTAAATATGATACCACTGGAGCAAATGGCATTAAACTTTTTGAAAATATTCAAAGCTTTGTTAGTAGCGCGCTAGTCTCAAAATTCACTGCTTCGATTCCTTCCACTCAGCTAAGATTAAATGATAGAGACAAAGTCCTTTTAACGCACCTTCACGATTATTCAGATTGGGTAGTCACTTTTGACAAAAACTTAGGTCCTCAAATTTTTGACCAGCCATCAAAAGATGGTAAAATTCCGTTTTTACTAGACTATGTCCCAGGCGAAGAAATTCTTGGAATATCATCTTTTCTGACTACTCGACCTACATCAGAAGTTTTAGGCTTACTAGGACCTCACTTTGAAGAATTTAATTTAGACATCCATAATGAGGAGGATGAACATAAAATAAAAATTCTATTAGAGGATCTTAGAGCTGTGAGTAGTTCTTTAGTATTACAGCTTAATTCAACAAAAAACAAGGCTTTTGAAGTTATTGGTTCTGCATTTACTAAACGTGTTCTAGAGAAAAAAGAAATGCTGGAAGACGCTTTCCTTATCCCAATTGATCTTCATCAAAATTTATTCGAAAATCTACCTTCAGGTAGTAAATCTAGAGCAGATAATCTTTTGGTCTCAATGAATCCCACTAAAAAAGAAATTTCTATTTCTGTTATAGAAATAAAATGTAGGAAATCGTTGGGCGAAACTGAAAAAGACGCGTTAAGATTAAAGATGTTAGATCAAATAGAAAACACTATTGAAGCTTTACGCAACCATTTTGATCCAGAATATAATAATTCTTTTGACAGACTAGATAGAGAGATTAAGAATAAGGAATTGAAGTCATTACTTACTTTCTATTTGGAACGAGCAAATAGATATGAATACCTATCTAACAATGCATACAACCAGTATCTTGCATTTATGCAAAATCTTGATGCAGGATTTTCTTTAAAGTTTAAAAGATTAGGATTAATATTTGATTTTACTGCTAAAGAAAGGCATAAGAAAACAGTTTTAGACAATGACTCTATATTCTTCACTTTTGGTGGTAAATTGATTGATGATATTTTAGATCCTGATTCTGATTTAAATACAAAAAGACTCGAAGAAAGTGATTTTGACAAAGATATTAGTAAAGCATTCGGCAATAAAAATGAGCTAAAACCATTTATGCAAAAATTTAAATCTAAACTTGAAGATCAATTAGATACCGAAGAAGGCTTAGATTCTACAGAAACAGATATTGAAATAGAGCTTGAAAATACAGATTCTTCAATTAATGAAAACCTTGAATCCAAAGACAGTGAAACCGAAAATTTAGTTGCTGAGGATATAAATTCAAATTTAGTAGATGCTTCTATTGCAGAAAAATCTTCTAAAGATCACATTATCCCTAAGTATGATATATTAATTGGGAAAACTTCTCCGAGTAATCAATTTGGTATTCTTGGTGAGAGTATTCTCCAAAAGAAAATTGCAATTGACTTAAGTGAAACAAATACTATTAGTCTGTTTGGTGTCCAGGGTGGTGGAAAAAGTTATACCATAGGGACTATTTCAGAAATGGTTTTAAAGCAATTTAGCAATATTAATCAATTACCTTCTCCACTAGCAGGAGTCATTTTTCACTATAGTGAAAGTATGGATTATGAACCAGAGTTTACTTCAATGATTTTACCAAACGATAAAGAGAATGAACTCGTAAAGCTAAAAGCTAGATACGGAGCTGATCCAGATAATATTGAAGATGTTATCATATTAACTCCAAAAGATAAAATTGAGGAAAGAAAAGCTGAATATCCATCCATCAAAGTTTTACCCATTGCTTTCAATTCTAAAGAACTTAATGTTCAAGATTGGCTATTTATTTTAGGAGCAATAGGTAACGATTCTACTTACATAAGACAACTCAAAGCAATTATGAAAGAGCATCGATCTAATATTACTATAGAAGCTCTGTCTGAGAGTGTAGAAGCATCAGAGCTATTAAGTAATTCTCAAAAAGCTTTGGCTAGGCAAAAATTAAGTTTTGCTAGTGAGTATGTTGATGATAGTTTTATGATGAGGGATGTTTTAAAGCCTGGTAGACTAATTGTAGTTGATTTAAGAGATGAGTTTATTGTCAAAGATGAAGCGCTAGGTCTATTCGTAATAATGCTTAATATTTTTTCAGCCGTTAAAAATGTTAATGGTCTTCACTTTAATAAGTTTATAGTTTTTGATGAAGCCCATAAGTATATGGACAATAAAGATTTGACTGGAAACATAGTAACTGCAATAAGAGAAATGAGGCATAAAGGTGTAAGCATTATGATAGCTAGTCAAGATCCACCGAGTCTTCCAAATGAAATAATTGAATTAAGTTCAGTTGTTTTACTTCATAAATTTAATAGTCCACAATGGTTAAAGCATATTCAAAAATCAATTACTCAATTATCGACATTAACACCCGCAGATATGAGCGCTCTAACACCTGGGGAAGGGTTTTTATGGGCGACTAAAGCTACAGAAAAAAGTATCTCTGCTAAACCGGTAAAGGTATCAACAAGACCTAGAGTAACAAAACACGGAGGTGGTACAATACAAGCTACAGGTAATAAATGAAGTCAATAACGTTAACACATAAAGGAAAAAGGAAAATCAATCAAGATGTTGTTTTAGTAAAAAACATTAATCCTGACACATATTTATATGTGGTAGCTGATGGTATGGGAGGCTATGACAACGGAGAAATAGCGGCACAAATCACAACTGAAAGTTTACTCACTTTTTTGTCAAATACTGATGTAATAGATAAAGAGAGTATTCAAAAAGCTATAAATAAAGCCAATCTTGCAATTCGTCAATTTCAAGAACAAAACCATTCAAAACTCGGAGCAACACTTGGTGCGATTATATTATCGAAAGGTCTTGCAAAATGCTTTTGGGTGGGAGACATTAAAATCCTTCATTACTCAGATAAAAAACTCGCATTTGAGAGTAAGTCACATAATTTGATAAATGAACTTATAGGTAATGAATTATCAAATGAAACCTTAAAGTCCTCTAAATATTCTCATATAGTAACTCGTTCCATACAAGGAGACGTGAAGAAATCAGTTGTTTCATACCAAGAATTAAATATTAAAGAGAAAGATGAATTGATTATTTGCTCAGATGGAGTTCATAGTATAATAGATAGCCAAAACATATTGTTCCTAATGAATAATACAGAAACTTCAGCTTTTTTTATAGATGAATTAAATTGTCGTTTGGTGAATGAGGCTAATGATAATGCCAGTTTAATATATGTTACACATTTTAAATAATAGGAATTCTTAAACAGAAATCCAAATGTTCAAAGGAAAAGAAATACTCAAATATGAAAAAATAGGTTACATCGAATTCGATGGAAATATGAGAATTTCTTATATTGCTGAGAAATATCCTAATTTCATTATTAAGTGAAAAAGTAAACTTTGAGGTAATTAAAAAACATATAACTGGTTTTTAAGAAACTTTTGATTGTACTATTATTTTTTTAACGTGAATTACTTAAAAATAGAGCTAACTTCATTATAAACTCGATTAAAATTATCCTCCAAATCAGCCTTAGAAAATTGCTTGGTTTCATTAGGAAGCTCTCTTTGAATGTCGTCTAATTTAAATCGAATTTTTTTGTCTTTTCCATCTGCATACGTGATAAATTCGCCTTGCTTTAATCGAAAGAATACATCTGCTCTAATTTTTGGAATTTCCTTTTCTCCAGTAGTAATTCGTGTATCAAAATCAAGATTATGTCCACGACTTATGCTCTTGGTTGGGTCTTTAATAATTTCAAAAAAGCGTTCATAATATTTTGCGGTGTCTGGGTCGTTGACTTTACCGAAAAACTGGTAGGACAGATTGCTTAAAATGGCTTTGCTTGCCTTATCGCCATACATCATATCATTTTGAATCTTGTCTTGCATTACATAGATGGTAGAAATATCATAACTACGCAAGGTTGCTGGAATACGGTGCATATTCAATAATCGTATGGTAGGCGCTTCTTCCATCAACAAGAACGACGGTTTAGAATTCCGAACGCTCATTTGTTTCGTAATGGTGTGGATGATGGTAGCAATAACTGGCGAATAAGAAGTTTCAAATTTTGGATTATTTACTATTGAAATCACAGCAGGGTTATCTTCACTATTGATGTTTAATGGTACTTCGTCTGCCGATAATACCATAAAAATGCGTTGTGTACTAATTCGTTTTAAAGCATTGGCCAGTGTGCTTTTTACACCTGCGGTTTGTCGTTCTGAATCTTTACCACTTATAAAAGCATCTGCCATTGCTCTCGATGTTGTATTTGTTTCCAAAAACTGGATAAGGCTATCTGTGTCCAGATATTGGTAAATAGCAATTAAATGAGGAAGTGTGCAAAACTGCGGATAGGTAGTTTTTAACTTCCAAATCAATCCACCAATCAATCCTTCCGCAGCATCGTTAAAGAATTTTGTTGTGCCAGTTGTTCCGCTTTCTCTTTGCTCTAAAAGATTTTCGATTAACACCCGTGACACCTCATTCACACTTTCCTCGTTTTCTAAATAACGAGGTGCAATAGGATTTACTCTATGTATAATTTTATCAAAGGAAATAACCTTAAAAGGGATGTCGCCATCCTTGAAAAGTGGATATACCATTTCGGTCAATTCAAAATCTTTATAGTCGTGAACGATGCCGCAAAATCCTTCTTTCCGGAAGTGTTTTAGAAATCCATAGACCACACTTTCGGTCTTACCACTTCCCGCAGAACCGATTATGGATGCACCTCGTTTAATATTATCTAGCTTGAATCTTCCTTTGTTCGTAGCAAAATTTACTTGGTATTTAGTATTTCCATTTTGTGCGCTTTCAGTCTTATGCAGAAAAACATACAATCCTGTATTAATTAGCATTAGCGGACAAACTAGATAAAGTAGTGTTGATACTACTACGTTTTCCTTAGTAATGTAGAATACCAAAGCTGAAAGCAGTATGATATTCAATAGAAAGGCATATCTGCTTACCCGAAATATCGCATAGAAAACAGTACTGGTCAAACCAATAATTAAAAGTAATGTTATAAGGTTGTCTATCTGCATACTAATTATATTCCGATGGAACTGGATTTTATAGCCACTTCTGCGCCTCGTCTTAATCGTTTAAAAACTCGAAGTGCTATTTGTGCTTGGCTTACTGGAATACTGGGTATTACTGGCAAGCCTGTTTTTGTAATCATTTTGAATGCCAATGCTTTTTCGTTAGCTGGTAATTTCATTAAGGCAGCAAAATAGAGCTTGGGATTTTCCACAAAATCCTTTCGTGCCTTATAGGTTTCGGCAAAGTTTCGTTTATAGCCAAAAGTGTTGTCAAAAGTCTTTTCTGCTTTCTCAAAAAATTTGTCCCGGTCAAAACCTCGTTTTACATTCTTGCCGTGCATTTCAACTTCTGAAGCTTTGTGTTTACTTCCTGGGGAAAGACTTACAGAATTAGAAGTATCTTTTCTGCTCACGATGATATGAATGTGACTTTGGTTTCCATCTTTTGCCATTCCCTGGACTATCCGTTTTCCATTTTGTTGATGTGGCGCTTGGCGTTCCAGTTTGTCAATTTCCCTTTTCATCCTTTTAATATTCCCTTCAGCTCGTCCTTCCTGAATATTTCGGATATCCGTTTTGAGCTGAAGTATTTTTGTAGCATAAGGTTGGTTTTCTTTTATCTGTTTATCCGTTCCTTTAAAGGTTCGTTGATGTTCAATTTTGGCGTAGTATTTTATATCGTTTATTGTAATAGGTCGCCCATTAATTTCTCGATTGAAGGATGCCACATAATCTTTCATCAGTTCACGAGTGTAGGTTTTTAAATCTTCACGACTGTTCTGTAATCGCTTCAATTCATACTTAGAAGGACTGACCGTAATCGAATAAAATTTAGGCTCTTTCTTTTTTAATTTTGCTGTGTTTCCATCAATTTCTTTAACCACCTCTTCAGCAGAAATCTCATCGCCATATTGATTAAAAAAGTGTTCCATATCTCGTTCTAAACCTTCATTTTCTTTCTCTAAATAGCCTACAAAATCTGCTGAACTTTGCGAGTAATTGCCCCCTAATTTTTGAGGTGTGATTGTGATATACATAACTCAAAAATTTATAGATGGTTACTAGAGTTTTGCTTTTCGCGAAAACGCACTTCCTTTTTTTCTTCAGCATATTTCTTTTCTACAATCAGCGGTTTTTTACTTGGTTCTTCTGTTTCAAAAAGTGATTGAATCATAGCCATCGTAGGTTTGGTTTGTGTCTTTTCGACATCTCTCATTATAGCAATGACTGCATTGATTCTTTTTAAGAGTTTAGCTTCGATGGTTCGCCCTGTCGGACCTAATTTTTCTTTTGGCGAGATTTCATTATAGAAGAAAAAATCGAGCATTGTAGCCATAGCCTCGGTGTGCGATTTGAAGTAAGTGTGTGAGAATGTTTGGAAACGTTTTGCAGTTTCCTTTTTAAATCTAATTCCAATGAATGAATCCATATTTCGCCGATTTGTCGCAAAATCTTCCCTAAAAATGGGCGTTTACAGCCCGTTTGTCGCAAATCGTTGATTGTCAAGAAATTGTAATATATTCAAATAATTGATTATCAGCTATTTGAAAACGAAAAGGAATCCGAAACATCGCGCAGCGTGTTACCCTCTTGCTATTCCTTTTCGTCCCGCTCGCGGGACAAAATTCCATACAATCCGGCTAAAAAGCCGATTGCCATTTTTAGAGAAAATAATTTTCCGATATGTTATTTTTCGATGTGTAAGGATATCGGCGAAAGTCGAAAAGTGGATAACCTTACTTTAATTTGCATGCTGTTTTCCAACGATATAAAGATACGTTTTTTTATTGACTTGGTATTAGCTGCATATAAAAACACCTCTAAAAATTCAGAGGTGTTCGATTAAAAAATTGATAAAATTATATGTTGAATACGTATTTATAGGAATACAAATTCCGAAGTGCTTCTTCCTCAATCATCGTTTCAAAACAGGTATAATTTTCTTTTACGTATTTGCGAATAGCATCGCCAAATTTTCGTTCCACATCTTTTTTAGAATTTTCTAAAAGTCGATTTTGAGCTTCTTCGCTCAAGTCTGTAAAATTGAGATATACCATAGCCTTTTATTTTACAAAATTCCGTTATCAGAAAAACTATAATAATCTCCATCGGGTGCAAGTATCAAATGGTCAAGAAGTTTAATATCGAACATTCCTGACGCTTTCTGAATCTTGTTGGTGAGTCTTTTATCATTTTCGCTTGGTTGTAATTTACCGCTTGGATGATTATGGGTTAGTATAATACCTACAGATAAAGATTTTAAAATGACTGCAAACAAAATCCTTACATCTACTAAAGTTCCTGTAATTCCGCCTTGCGAAAGTTGATATACCCCTTTTACCTTATTGCTATTATTCAACAATACAACCTTGAAGGTTTCTTGTATTCCTATAATGTCTTTGTCCCAATCTTCATAGAGTAGTTCAGCCGCATCTTGCGAATTGCTAATTTTCTGCCACATAGAGGATTTTAGTCCACCTTTGTAACTGATTTTTATTTCGTTAACTTGTGCTTTCATTGTACATATAATTAAAGTGTGAATAATGAAAAAAGAGGGCGCATCTTTCGACGGTTACGCCCTCTTTAATTTTTAAATATTACTTGTCATTTTTACTACCAAGTAAAAGGATTTCGATTGCTTCGATTTCGGTAACATATCGCTTGATACCGTCTTTGTCCTCATAGCTTCGAGATTTCAATTTCCCCGAAACACCTACTTCTTTGCCTTTTTCAACATATTTTTCAATGATTTCAGCAGTCTTGCCCCAAGCTACTACCGTATGCCAATTGGTATCTGTTTGCTTTTCGCCTTTGGCATCCTTGTAATATTCGTTTGTTGCTAATGAAAAACGGGCTACTTTTTTACCGCTTTCAAGTGTAGTAATTGTTGGTTCTTGTCCAACGTTTCCAATTAACTGTACGTGATTTTTTAAAGTACTCATAATAAAATATTTAAAGATTAATTAAACTACCGTCCGAACCATTCAGACAGTTTATATTTTTATTTTTTTGAAGTGATTTACTTATTATATCTTGAGCGTTTTCCTTTTTTGTTTTTTTTGGTGCCGCTTCCTTTTTTATGTTTTTGTAAGATTTCATAAGTTTCATTTTAGATTTACTTCCCATAGCGCCCTCGCTGTTACCTTTTTTTGTTGCTGATACGTTTTCAAGATTTTGAATTGATAAGGACTTATAAAAAAGAGCGAGGTACGAGCCTGATTTATGCAGTCTGTTCAAGTTCAAAATATTGGTATTTTGCTGTCAAAAAAAGGGTATAACAGCGAGGATGCGGATGTACTTCTAAAAGCTTTTGTGAAGTATAAAAACATAGGAAGTGGTACCAAATAATTAAATGGAATTCCTATCAAGCGGACTTAATTCACAATTTTAGCTCGGGAATGTAGTGTTCCTTCCCAGAGCATCGGAAAGGGTTAACAGAATGGAAAGCTGAAATTGGGAATTGTGTTCAAGACTTGTGTAGAGAAGCTCTTTTCCCGAAATGTAGCTTTTCGCGAAATGCAGGGGAATGTGCTGAATGGGTTATGAAACTCGTATTCAATGAAATGCTAATATTACTTTTGTGGGTGGTTAGCTCACTCTTCAAAAAGCTCTTTCTGATTTTCAGATAAAATCTTTATCTCTGATTTTTCAGTACTCTTCAATTTATCTTTTAATGCCTTTCTTCTTTTATCATAAATCCATCTTCTCAAATTATTCAAAAGTCCCATTTCATATTCTGAAAGTTTGCTTGGTGAGATGTCAGTCATTGCATTCAACTGTTCCTTATTTTTAAACTGACTTGCATACTGAAGACCCAACCAGATATAAATGTTTACCCATTCGGTAGGCATAGGTGCTTCATAAGTTCTGGGCATAATATATGCTAATGTTTCTGTTAGCGATGCCATTTCTTCTTGTTGCATTGAACATAATAATCGTGATAATTTTATGTTTTTAAGTATGTCTTTTGGTATTGTATCTTGCCAAGCGGATTTAAAAACAATGATAGGACTGGTAAGACAATCCATAAAATTGAAAACGAAATCGTTAGTTCGTTTTTTAATTGATTTTGATGTTTTCTTCTGTGTTGGTAAAGGTTCGCACTCGAACCCAAAATCAAGTTGTACTAAATTGAAATTTTCCATAATATGAGATTTTAGTTTGAATAATATTCTAATAATGTTCGATAGTTCAGCGGATGCTTATCTCTGTAGTAGGCTAAGTGACTTTCTGCACTTTCAATAGTGTAGTTTTCACTACTTAACCGATAATGTTCTCCTGCTTCTTGAATGGCAATGTTGGGGTTTTCAGATACTTGTTTCATAATGCTAAAATTTTAGTTAAACAATATTTGAGCAGTACCCAAACGGAAGCTAAAATCTCAGCTCAAAAGGAAACGGAATAAATAAGCGTGGGATGGTGCGATGGCTTTATGCCGTAGTCTTTTGATGGGTGTATTTTACGAGTTTACCTTTGTGGTAATATTGATTGAATACTCTCTTTTTGATAGCACCACCATTTCTTAAAAAAGTAGTTTGAATAAAAAAAGGGAAGCCAACACGATGTTGACTCCCCTTTCACAACAAAAGCTAAGCGCTCAATACTTGCACTTCTTTTTCAAGACTTGCAACACGCTCCTTTAAACGTTTCTCACGCTTATTTCTTTTCTCTGCATATTCAGATTCAATACTGGCAATTTTGGTTTTATAGTACCCTTGCATTGCATTATAGAATGATATGTTTACCAAATTGTTCGTGTGATTTTGTTCTCCAAAATACACTTGTTTTGTGAGCATAAACCGTATCAGCTTATGAAAGGTTTCCTTTTTGAACTTCTTCTTAAAATTCTCGACAATTTCAATTCGAGTCATTTTGGAAGTATCTCCAAACAATCCTGAAAAGTATTTTTGTTGACTCATATAGTCCACATTGTTTTCATAGAGCGATAATGAGAATGCTACCATTTCATCTACTGAAAGTGATTTCTTGGTATCGATGTATTTTGTTTCTCGAATCATCTGAACAACTAGCTCGAATTGCTTGTTGTTCTCAATCTGTTTTTTACGAATTTCACGTTCCTTTATTTTCTCGATTTGTTCATCAGGTAAACAATCGGCCATTTTTCTATTGGCCAACGGTACAGAACGTACTTCTGAATCATTGTCCGATTCCTCGTTAATCTTTACAAATACTTCTTTGTGTAAGTAAGATTCTGGATGGAATACGATACCCTTTACGAATCCATTTTCTTCAGCTGAGTCGTACTTTTCAAATTCTTCTTTGTAGGTCTCGATGGCTTCATCCAGTTCTTCTTTCAATTCATCTAGGGTATAATCATAATTACGATATTCTTCCTTGATTGCTTCTAAAGTAGGTTCAATTGGTTTTTTAATGATTTCAACATCATCTAGAAGAAATACTTTCATTTTATTCTTCTCCAATTGAGAAATGACCAGCTGATTACTTTCTTCCTCTTCCCAATACTTTTGTATTTCCGGAATTAAAAGAATCTTTTCTTTCTGTGATTTTTCAATCAAGTTCAAGAACGACTTGTTTTTCTTGGTTTCGTAGCAAGCTGATTTTGTACAGACCATTTTACCATCGCCAAATAGGTTACCTTGATTTGCCGCATTGAATGGACACTCACTACAAGTTCCAGCTTTGGCTACCAATTTTTTGTCTGATATATCAAAAGGTGCTTTCTCTAAATCATAGGTCTGGTCTTTAATCATCCTGTTAATTTGATGAGCGTTGAAATCTTCGCCCATTGTTTCCAGCATCATTTGTTGCTCTTCAGGTTCAAATAAAGCAACGCCTACACCTAACGAAATTGTCATTTCTCCTTTACGCACATAAGTCTTAAAGCCTTCAATGAGCCCTGCTAATTTTAAACGTTGACGAATAAAATTATCGCCTCGTCCTAATCGCTTTGCAATTTCAGAAGCTGAGTATTTTTCACTCAAATAAGCAATTGCATCGGCTTCCTCAGTAGGCTCTACATCTTGTCTTTGAAGATTTTCGATTATTTGGACTTCGAGAACATCATTATTCTCATATTCCCTAACAATACACGGTATGGTTTTCTTACCTGCCAATTTACTGGCACGATATCTTCGTTCTCCCATTACAATTATATAATCATTTCCAGATTTTCGAACTGTGATGGGTTGAAGTACACCGTGCTTTTTGATACTCTCCGAAAGCCCTTTCAGAAGTATTTCATTATAGGTCTTTCTGGGTTGCGATGGATCTGTAACTATCTTCCCAATACTGAGATTCAGAATTTCCAGACCGATTGCTTGTTTAGCCAATTTCTCTTTGACTTCTTTCTTAACTGTAGTGGTTGTTTTACCACCTTTTCTGGTACTACTTGCTTTTGTTGTCATAATACTTAAATTTTAGATTAAACAATATTTAAGCAGAACCCAAACGGAAGATAAAATCTTGGCTCAAAAGGAAACGGAATAAATAAGCAAGGGAAAGAGCGATGGCTTTATGCCGTAGTCTTTTGATGGAAGTATTTTACGAGTTTATATTGCGGTTATATTGTATGATAATAAACTCCCCTTACAAAGAAGTAAGGTTGTGATTTACCCAAAATTTATTATTTTGATAGTAAATTCATAAGGATTAAAACCAAGTAGAAACATTTGATATTAATACAAATGTTGTCTTCAAAATACTAAAATGTTGTACCTATGTTGTACCTGAGTTTATTTTCAACTGAATTTTAAATGAAAAAAGCCGAAGAGAAATCTTCGGCTTTTGTACGGGTGGGGAGACTCGAACTCCCACACCGTAAGGCATTAGATCCTAAATCTAACGTGTCTACCAATTCCACCACACCCGCATTTCAATATTTTAACGTTTTTTATTTCGCTATGTCCTAAGTCTAGCGTGTCTACCAATTCCACCACGCCTGCAATTTCCCTCCAAATAAATATTGGATTAAACGGGATGCAAATATAAACAATAGTTTGAATATTCAAATAACTTTAATTAGGAAAAAATAGCACTTGTTTTTGTACTTTTGAAAGAATCATAAAAAAAGATGCAAATGCAAAATATTCAATCCTATATTGAACAACATAAAGACCGTTTTTTAAACGAACTTATTGATTTACTTAAAATACCATCTGTAAGTGCAGATTCGGCATATAAAGATGATGTTATCAAGACTGCAGAAGTGATTAAGACAAGTCTTGAAAAAGCAGGATGTGATCATGTAGAAATTTGTGAAACTGAAGGTTTCCCGATTGTATATGGTGAAAAAATGATAGATCCCGATTTACCAACAGTTTTAGTCTATGGACATTATGATGTGCAGCCTGCAGATCCTGTTGAATTATGGCATTCGCCTCCATACGAACCTGTAATTAAAAAAACAGACATTCATCCAGAAGGTGCGATTTTTGCTCGTGGTGCTTGTGATGATAAAGGCCAAATGTATATGCATGTAAAAGCAATGGAGTTTATGACATCAACAAACCAATTGCCTTGTAATGTAAAATTTATGATTGAAGGTGAAGAAGAAGTTGGCAGTGTTAATCTCTCTAAATTTGTACAAACACATCAAGAAAAACTCAAGAATGATGTGATCTTAATTTCAGATACTGGTATGATAGCTCAAGATGTACCATCAATTACAACTGGATTACGTGGTTTGAGTTACGTAGAAGTTGAAGTTACCGGACCAAATAGAGATTTGCATTCAGGCTTATATGGTGGTGCAGTTGCTAATCCAATAACTATTCTTACCAAAATGATTGCGTCTTTACATGATGAAAACAATCATATTACAATTCCTGGGTTTTATGATAAGGTTGAAGAACTTTCCGAAGAAGAAAGAGCCGAAATGGCGAAAGCTCCTTTTTCATTAGACGACTATCAAAAGGCTTTAGATATTGATGCTGTATATGGTGAAAAAGGCTATTCTACAAACGAGCGAAATTCTATAAGACCTGCTCTGGATGTTAATGGAATTTGGGGAGGCTATATAGGTGAAGGTGCAAAAACAGTAATTGCAAGTCAGGCGTTTGCAAAAATATCAATGCGATTGGTGCCTCATCAAGATTGGGAAGACATTACAAATTTATTTAAAACACATTTTGAAAGTATTGCTCCTGCTGGTGTTAAAGTTAAAGTTACACCTCACCATGGTGGTCAAGGTTATGTAACTCCAACTGATAGCGTTGGTTATCAAGCTGCTTCAAAGGCCTATAATGATACATTTGGTAAAAACCCTATTCCGCAAAGAAGTGGTGGAAGTATTCCTATTGTTGCTTTATTTGAACAAGAACTAAAAAGCAAAACTATTTTAATGGGCTTTGGCCTAAACAGTGATGCTATTCACTCACCTAATGAACACTTTGGCGTTTGGAACTACTTTAAAGGTATTGAAACAATCCCACTATTTTATAAATATTTCACAGAGTTAAGCAATAAATAATTCAGTAAAAAAGATAAAAAAGCCTCTAATTCAGATAACCGAATTAGAGGCTTTTACAATTAAACTATTATGCTACTCTTTTACGATTTTATACGTTCCTGCCTTTTCAGAAGACATCACATTCAAAAAGTAAATCCCCTGAGGTATATTTTTCACATTTAATGTGGTTAACGCTTCCGAAGAATTGGTCGCTAATATTAGTTTTCCAGACAAATCATAAAGCTTTATCTCTAAACCTTGAAATCCTATTGCTTCAATATTTAAATCGGTACGAACAGGATTAGGAAATACATTGATTTCATTTTCTAAAAATGATTCTACATTTAAAGATCCAAAAAACTTACAGTCACTACGTTCTGTACAACCACCAACAGTTACTTCTACTGCATAATTTCCATTAGATGGAGGCGCATAACTTTGATTTATAGCTCCTGAAATAAGCATATCTGTATCGCAATTATACCATTGGTATAACCCCGAAGATTGATTAGATGTTAATACGGTAACATTTTGTGTAATCGTATTATCAACCGCTACAAGACTTCCAGCAGTAGCCATATAGCCTGTAACTAATTTTACCATTTCATTGTAATACTGCAAATCTAAAGTTGCTGCACGATCTGCAGAAGAATGGTAGTACGGTGTTTGATCATTAGTCTCCCATGATTCTCCAACTAAAACAGCCGAAATAGCATCACTTGAACCATTTCCTGCAAACCAAAAACTTGCATGATCACTGGCTGTTGTTCCTGGATTAACTTCAATAACACTTAAATCAAACGTATATGTGTTTAGAACAGAAACGATGTCATTTTTCATAGCTGCAGAACCAGCAATGTCTCTATAATCAATATCAAATTCATTATCCCCAGCTTGACCAGGACTATCTCCGTCATAACCTATCATATCCATATTTAAAACGCCTAAGATATTATCTCCATTTACGGCAGCTAAATCTGCATAATACTGAGAACCTCTCAGGCCAATTTCTTCTTCATCCCAAAGCGCATATATAATTGTATTATCTAAGCATTGTTTAGATAATATTCTTGCAACTTCCAATACAGCTACAGTACCAGTAGCATTATCATCAGCACAATAATCAGCAACTGTATCATAATGAGCACAAACAATATAGATATTATTTGGAGTTGTCTTACCCAGCTGTGTAGCAATAATATTTCGTCCATTGGTATTAAATGACTGGTCTGTAATAGTAATATTATTTAAAGCCTCAAATTGTTCAACAAGATAATCACCAGCCAAATCATTATTAGCTTGTTGCCTATTTAAAATAGTTACTGTATTACCATCAACTGTTGTAGATATTTCTCCAGTAAATTCATTAATAGTTTGAGATAGTCGAGACATATTAACCTGATTTATAATATCCTGAACATCTTGTCCATAAGAAAATATGGAACAAAACAGAATACAGATTAAAGTCGTATTAATTCTTTTCATTGCGGGCTTTTTTCAAGTAATTTTCATCAAATATAGCTCATTTTGACAAAATATATACTGCTGTTATTTGTATATTAACTTTTTTATTCTACATTTGTAGAGTTAATTCTAAAAACGTAGAGCAATGCAATTATCAAAAACAGAAGAGCAACTCATGCAATATCTTTGGAAATTGGATACAGCTTTCATGAAAGATTTATTAGAATCTTATCCAGAACCAAAACCCGCAACAACCACAGTTGCAACACTTTTAAAGCGTATGATAAACAAAGGTTTTGTTGCATATAAGCTCTATGGTAAATCACGAGAATATTATCCCTTAGTTAAAAAGAAAGACTATTTCTCAAAACATGTAAATACGCTTATCAAAACCTTTTTTAATGATAGTGCATCTCAATTTGCTTCTTTTTTTACTAAAGAAACTGATTTGTCAAAAGAAGAATTAGAAGATTTAAAAGCGTTGATAGACAACGAAATTAAAAACAAATAAGTATGTTAATTTATCTCATAAAATTTAGTGCATGTCTCGCCGTATTTATGGTGTTTTACAAACTGTTTTTAGAAAAATCAAGCATCCATAACTTTAAACGATTTTATCTTTTAAGTGCTCTAGCAATAGCCTTAATAATACCCTCAATAACTTTTGTAGAGTATATGGAGCCTGTAGTCACAAATTTTAACCCTTTTGAATCAGTTACAACTACTAATACTACAGAAGCAGCTCCACAAATAAGAGCAATAGATTACTTACCATTAGCTTTATGGTGCATTTATGGATTAGGTGTTTTAATTTGTATCCTTAAATTTTGCCGAAATCTATACCAAATCGTTTATAGAATTAAGAACAACCCAAAACATAAATCTGAACGTTTTATTAATGTCTTGGTTAATAATTTAGCAATTCCTCACACATTTTTCAGTTACATCTTTTTAAATAAATACAAATTTGAAAATGAAGAAATCCCAAAAGAGATCCTACTTCATGAACAAACACATGCCAAACAAAAGCACAGCATAGATGTCATTCTTTTAGAACTTTTTCATATTGTATTCTGGTTTAATCCACTTTTATACTTAATAAAAAAAGAAGTCAGACTCAACCATGAATTCTTAGCAGATCGTGCTGTTTTAAATAGTGGAATCCAACCTGCGACATACCAAACCTTATTATTGGCTTTCTCATCAAAAGCTTCTCATCAACATTTGGCAAATGCCATTAATTATTCATCTATCAAAAAACGATTTACAGTTATGAAAACAAAAACATCAAAAACATCAATTTGGTTACGTAGCATCTTGCTTCTACCAGTATTAGCTATAATGCTATATAGTTTTACCGATCGAAAACAAGTTGTCATAGAACATGCTGAACCTAAACAAGAAACAGCGATGGAACCTTCTCCAGAACCTTCTGAAATTGGTTTAACAAAAACAGAAATTAAAAATTCAAATCAAGATCTACCTGAACCGCTCGAAAATGAAAAAGAACTTGAAACTACAAACGCTCAACAAAAAGCAACTCCTGAGCAATTAGCAGAATACAATAATTTTGTTAGACGGTTTAACAAGCAACCAGAAAAACAACGTATTATAAAACTTAAAGATTTAAAGCGCCTTAAGTATTTATACAACCTTATGAGTACTGAACAGAAAAAAAATGCGGAGCCTTTTCCTAAATTTCCTCCTCCTCCTCCTCCTCCTCCTCCTACACCTAAAGTAATAGAAGTAGTAAAAGTAATGCCTCCTCCTGCGCCAAAAGTGATAGAAGTAGAAAAGGTTATGCCACCACCTCCACCGCCTCCAATACCTACTAATGCAACTATAGAGCAAAAAAAACAGTATAAGAAGATTATAGATGAGTATTATAAACGTTATAAAATAAAAAACGGAGAAGTCACAAAAAAAATGCCTCCACCACCGCCTCCAATTCCTAAAAATGCGACTCCAGAACAAAGAAAAAAGTATCAAAAAACAATAGATGATTATAAGAAAAAACATGCTAAAAGCGTCTCTAAAACAAAAGCTGTTTCTGTAAAAATCAGAGAAGTTAAAGAAGTTTTGCCTCCTAAATCAACATTAGATGTTGTAATTGATATGGCAAAAAAAAAGGCAAAATTTATTTATAAAGGGAAAGAAATATCATCAGACAAAGCCATTTTATTAGTAAAGAACAATAAAGACCTTAACATTGATGCGAGGCACTATAATTCAAAGAATCCACAGGTGATAATTTCCAAAGAGCCCATTAGGATCAAAGAATCTAATCCAAAAAAGAAAACGAAACATCAAAAAACCATTGGTAATTACGATAAAAAACAGGGCAAACTTAAAACAGGTTTTATAACTGCAAACAACAAAAAATTGTATTATACTGTTATAGATGATAAAACAACATATTATAATAGATATGGTGTTGTAACAGACAAAAAAGGAAATGAACTTAGACCCGGAGAACAAACCAATGCATCTAATGTAATTCCTGAAAGTCATATAACTAAAGTTTACCATAATGACAAAGTGGTCAGTGAATTTAAAAATGATGACTCCAATCCAAAAGACATTCCTACAACACTACAATTAGCAAATAAAGGCGCTGTATTTTATTATCAAGGAAAAGAAATCTCTGGCAAAAAGGCTATTGAGCTAACAGATAATAATACAGAATTAAATATTCAGATTATTAATATAGAATCTAAAAAACCAATTGTTAAACTTTCCAAAGAACCGATTAGAATTTAAAATTTAATTAAAGCCTCGAAATTTTCGAGGCTTTTCATGTAACAAATTGATGGTTTTTGCGTTCTAATAGACAATCAATCAAAATCAAATCATCATGTTAAAAAAATTCTTCATCATCTGTTCTGGATCAGATACAGATATTCTCGATAATTGCTCTATAGGCGAACAAAATAAATTTGCAGGTATTGGAGCCACTGTATTCTTTACCGCCGTAATGGCATTCATTGCATGTAGTTATGCACTTTATACTGTTTTTGATAATGCGTATACAGCGATAGGCTTTGGTCTTGTTTGGGGATTATTGATTTTTAATCTCGATCGTTTTATTGTATCAACAATTAAAAAAAGGAACAATATTATAGACGAAATTATCCAAGCAGCTCCACGGTTAATTCTAGCAGTGATTATTGCTATAGTTATTTCAAAACCTTTAGAACTCAAAATCTTTGAAAAAGAAATTAATCAAGTACTTCTAGAACAAAAAAACGATTTAACCTTAGCCAATCAAACTCAAATTGCGCAACAATTTACACCTAACGTTGAAGCTCTTGAAGCTGATATTAGTACACTTCAATCCCAAATAACAACCAAAGAAACTGAAGTTAATGCGTTATATAGTGTATATATTTCTGAAGCAGAAGGTACAGCAGGAACACAATTATTAGGAAAAGGTCCTGTATATAAAGAAAAGCGCGAAAAACATGATGCCGCTCTTGCCGAACTACAGCAATTAAAAACAGATAATAAAGCTAAAATTAAAGCTACTGAAGCTCAAATAGCACAGTTAAAAACCGATTATGACACGCAGGTAACTTCAACACAACCAATTATCGATGGATTTGATGGATTAATGGCTCGAGTAAATGCTCTTGGCGAATTACCTTGGCTTCCATCTTTGTTTATTCTGCTTTTATTTTTAGCAGTTGAAACCTCTCCTATTTTTGCTAAATTATTATCTCCAAAAGGAGAATACGATTACAAATTAGAAGATGCAGAATCAGCAGTTAAAACATGGGTAGAACAAAAAGTGAACGAGCGTAAAATCTTATTTCAAACAGACCAAGCACTTAATAATAGAATTTATAATGATATTGCAGAAGAAGATGAATTGTATGCATATAAACGAAAAAAAGCTCGTGAGTTGATGCAGCTTCAGGCAGATGCGTTCTTCAAACATCAAAAAAATGCTTTATAATTTTGAGTATATTTAGATTCTAAATATACTCCTATGAAATATGCTTATTATTTTTTGGTCATCCTTTTAATTTCCTGCCAAAAAGAAACAAAAGACGTCACTAATACAATGATTTCAGAAGATAATACTGAAGTCGCTATTGCAAAGATAAAAGAAGTTATGTCTGCTCAAGAAACAGCATGGAACAATCATGACCTTGAAGGGTTTATGGCTGGATATTGGAATAGTAATTCTTTAAAATTTTATGGTAGTAACGGGCTTACTCAAGGTTGGAATAACACCTTAGCAAATTATAAAAAAGGATATCCAACACCTGCAGAAAGTGGTACATTACGTTTTGTTATTAATGACATTTCTAAAATTGAAAATGATAATTATTGGGTTATGGGCGAATATCATTTATCACGACCAATTGGGGATGCTAGTGGTGTGTTTATGATTATTTTTAAAAAGATTGAAGGCGAATGGAAAATTGTTGCCGATATGTCCTGTTAATTAAGCTGCTTCATCAGAATTAAAATTATTTGACAGGCTGCTTTGCTCCATTCCTATAATAGATAAGCGCTTGTTTCTAACTAATGCTTCATTGTGTAATTGCGCAATAGCACATACACCATAACGATCAATACTTGTTAAATTTTCAATGTTAACTGTGATCAAATTAGTCTTATCGAAGACATTTCTAAATCGTTTTTTAAACACATGAATATTATATCTATCTAGTGCTCCTTTAATTTTAAAAAAATTATTTGCGTGTGTGATTTCTAGGGTCATAATATATGATTTAGGTTATAATAGTAATACCACTTTGTTGCTATTAATCAATATTATGTTATTATAAATATCTAAAATAAAACAGCAATTCTATTATATTTTCGATTAAATGTATCATTGGTTGGTTTTAGATTATAAATGGTCTTTTTTACCCGATAAACAACACGTTATAAACACATTACAAAACACAGCTTTAATAGCCTTAAAGCATTCTTATCTATTTACAAGTATAGAAATCACTTTTATATAAAATAGTCTTTAATATTGGTTACTTTTACTTTTCATATAGTAAAAATTAAATGATTCGAAGGTTTTTTTCATCTCTACTTATCACAAAAGAAAGCGCACTAATATTATGCTTATTAATGAGTGTCATTGTTTATAGTTGCAAACAAATATAGCAAAAATGTACTTGATTATCATATTACTCCAAAAGATTCTTTAGACAAATCAGGTTTGATGTTCTCAGATCAAGGCGCATGGTTTGCATATAGTTTGCCTAAAACAGAAGATCCCATAATTGGTTTTTCTGGTCCTTTTTTAATGACGCAACAAAATGGTATTTGGAGTAGTCGTTCATTGTCAAAATTGTATTTTACTACTGGACAGAATAAAAAACCGCTGTTAGATATCAAAAGTGATCTTAAAGAACAATACAGTTATACAAGTCATTTAGAACAAACATTTAAAAGTGAGAGCATACAATTAAAACAAGAACTTGTTTTTATGTCAGGTCATACTGCTTTGCAACGAACAACTATTACTAATATTTCAAAACGTTCTATTCAATTAAACACTAGTATTCAAGGGACCATTTCTAATATTGGAATAACAATATCAAAAGAGAATAACGGTATTAAATTACATTCTGAAAAATCATCTGCTGTTGGTTATATCAGAACAAAAAATGACATTGAATTAATTGATCATAATCTAGTTGAAAACAGGTTTTATACTATTCACTTAAAAACATTAAACCTTCAACCAAACGAATCTAAAGAAATCACTATTTCTCAAACTTTTATATTTCCAGAATATTCATGGGAAAGTGAGAAAAAACTAATTGCTAATGTAGATTTTGATTCCGTTTTAAATTTAAAAAAAACGGAAAAGAAGATACAACTTGAATCTCTAATAAATAATAGAAAAACACCATTTCAAGATGATAAGTATGCTCAAGTTTTAGCAAAAGCACACTTAACACTTCAAAATAATTGGCGTTTACCAGCTGGAGAAATAAAACATGAAGGTCTGTTTCCTAGTTATCATTACAAATGGTTTAATGGCTTTTGGTCTTGGGATTCTTGGAAACATGCTGTTGGCTTATCATATTATAACACTGCTTTAGCAAAAAAACAAATGAAACTTATGTTTGAGTTTCAAAATGATGACGGATTTGTTGCCGATTGTGTTTACAGAGATACCCTAATCGAAAAGCATAATTATCGCGATACAAAACCTCCTCTTTCGGTCTGGGCTGTTTCAAAAATTTATAAAAAAGATCATGACATTTCATTTATTAAAGAAATGTACCCTAAACTAAAAAAGTATCATTATTGGTGGTATAAAAAACGAGATCATGATAATGATGGCTTATGTGAATATGGCTCAACAGACGGGAGTTTAATTGCAGCTAAATGGGAAAGTGGAATGGATAACGCTATTCGGTTTGACAATTCCAAAATTTTAAAAAACTCGCAAAACGCATATTCTATTAATCAAGAAAGCGTAGATTTAAATGCTTACCTCTATGCCGAAAAACTTTATTTAGCTGAATTGGCTAGTGCTTTACAAAAACCAGATGACTCAATAACATTAGTAAATGAAGCCAAGCAATTAAAAGTTAAAATTCAAACCCAATTTTACGATGAAAAAGACGGTTGGTTTTATGATACTAATATAGAAGGAACACTATTCATAAAGGGTGAAGGAAGTGAAGGCTGGACTGCACTTTGGGCTAATGCAGCAACGCAAAAACAAGCAGAAGCCGTTAAGAATAAAATGATGAATCCCGAAAAATTCTTTACTAAGGTTCCTTTTCAAACAATGAGTGCAGATCATGAAAAATTCGCACCCTTAAAAGGCTATTGGAGAGGCCCAAATTGGTTAGATCAAGCTTATTTTGGTGTGAAAGGCTTACGAAACTATGGCTTTAATGATGATGCAAATAAAGCGACTATACAAATCTTAGAAGGCGCAGAGGGTCTTTTAGAAAAAGGGCAATCTATAAGAGAAAATTATCATCCGTTAACAGGTGAAGGGTTGCATGCTCAAAATTTCAGTTGGAGTGCTGCACATATTATAATGTTATTACTTAAAAATTAAAATCCTATGAAATCTATTCGTGTTTTTTATACACTACTTCTCGTATTAAGTCTTGTTAGTTGTAAAGCTACTCAAAATGTAGCTACTCCTAAAGCTCCAAAAGAAATATCAAATTTTGAAAAATTAGCAGCAATAGAAAATGTTGTAAGCATCGAAAAAAGAAAGCAAACAAGTCATTTTAATGAGAATTATGAAATTTGGTTTGAACAACCAATAGATCATAATGATGCTTCAAAAGGGGCATTTAACCAACGTGTTTTTTTAGGTTTTGAAAGTCCTTCTCTACCTGTAATTGTTGAATTAAGAGGTTATGGAATTGGAACTGAAAGAGCTGGTGAATTAGCCGCTCACTATAGTGCTAATCAACTCACCATTGAACATCGCTATTTTAATAATTCACGTCCAAACACAATTGACTGGAATACATTAACAATTGAAAATGCAGCTAAAGATCAAACCGCTATAATTAATAGTATTAGAAATGTTTTATATCCTGAAGCAAAATTTATTACAACTGGTATTTCTAAAGGTTGCCAAACAACGATGGCACATCGTCGGTTTTTTCCAAATAATGTAGATGCTAGTGTGTGTTACGTTGGACCTCTTAACTATAAACGTGAAGATCCAAGAGTTTATCAATTTTTAAAAACAGTTGCAAATCAAAAAGATCGAGACAAGGTTATTGCTTTTCAAGAACTTTGTTTTAAAAATAGAGCCGCACTTTTACAAATAATGAAAGATGAAGCTTTAAATAAAAATATGTCTTGGGAGTTTGGTGTAGAGAAAGCTATAGATTATACCATTCTTGAATATTCATTTGCGTTTTGGCAATGGGGAATCTCTCTTGAAAATATTCCTAACCAAGAGGTCTCTTTAGAAACAATATACACGCATTTAATTGATGTTGTTGGTTATGGTTTTTTTGAAGAGAAAGCGGTGAATAATCTTCAACCATATTTCTGGGCTGCTTTAACTCAACAAGGTATTTACGGTTATGAAACTGCGCCTTTTAAAAATTATTTAAATACTGAAGTGATTTATAAATTTGATTGGGCCTTCCCTGAAGGTATCTCTAAATCTTTCGAATTAAAACCAATGCAAGAGATTAAATCCTTTTTAGACAATTCTGCTGAAAAAATGTTATTTATTTATGGTGAATATGATGCATGGAGTGCAACAGCTGTAGAGTTGAGTAATACTGCTCAAAAAAGAGAACTCTATAAATTTGTTAAGCCGAAAGGTGATCATAAAACTAGAATTAAAAGCTTTACAACAACTAACCAAAAGTCTATTTATGATATTATTGATAAATGGATACAAAACTAAATTAATAGCTTGATATGAGGTGATTCTCAAAAAACAGTATTAATCTATTACATATATAATTTACAAAGAGTTAAAACCGTCTATCTACACGAAATGCATCTAATGGTATTGTCGTTTTTTTATCTGAAATAATTTCTGAAACTAATTTTCCGGTTGCTGGACCTAAACTCCATCCCATCATAGCATGTCCCGTTGCTATAGTTAGGTTTTCGCATTTTGAAGACCTGCCTATATAGGGCAAGCCATCTGGTGAACATGGTCGCAAACCACAATCTGCATTCGCTTTTTCTTCTAAAGAAATGTCTAATCCATTATAAAAATGCTTTGCAGCATTGGCAATAGCATTCACACGAGCAGGATTAATAGCGTGATTAATTCCACCAACTTCCATAGTTCCTGCAAAACGTGTAAAACCATGCATTGGAGTTACTGCAACTTTTGCTTCACACAAAATAGTTGGAATTGTAATTCCTGTGTCTCTAGAAACATCTATTCGATACCCTTTTCCTGCCTGAATTGGGATTTTAATACCTAGTTTTTTTGTGATTAACGGACTCCAACTTCCTGCAGCCAAAACGACTTCATTTGCTTTAATTTCTCTTTTATTTGTAATTACTTTTGATACGCTTTTATCAGAAACAATAACATCTAAAACTTCTTCCCTACTATATATTACTACTCCTTTAGACTTTAGAAATTTAATCATTTCAGGCATAAAATCTGATGGAGTCATATGAGCGTCTGAATCAAAATATACAGCGCCTTTAATATTCAAATTAGCTCGAGGCTCTAACTTATCAACGTCTTCTTTAGATAAGTTTTTCACAACTAAACCTTCTTTAATTCCACGTTTACCAATTTGCCATTCTTCTTCTCCAACTTTATCTGACTGATAACACATCAATAATCCTTTACGCTCATAATGAAACTTAAAATCTGTTGAATTCTTTATATCTTCATATAAATCTCTACTTAATAAATTAATATCTTTAATAACTGGAATAGCACGCTCCACCTTTTCTTTTGTTGCTGATCTTTTAAAAGCTAATGACCATTTAAAAAAATCGAGATCTAATCGAGGTTTTACATAAAAAGGACTACTTGAATTAAACATCCATTTAAGCCCTTTTGTTATCATTCCTGGAGCGGCTAATGGCATAAAATGACTTGGTGTTATATAACCTGCATTTACAAATGAAGCGCCTGTAGTAAAGTTTGACTTATCAATTACTGTTACTTGATGTCCCTCTTTTTGAAGGTAATATGCTGAGCACAATCCAATTATTCCACCACCAACAATAATGACTTCCTTTTTCATTTTGTTATCTTAAGTTTGAATTTTATTATGTTAAATCACCTGAAAACCATAAGCATAAGGATCATTCTCTGGATCTATAGTAATCGTATTATGTCCATAAATTTTTGCCCAACCTTGAATACTTGGTATAATCGCCTTTTCCCCTTCTAATAGTGTTTCTTTCTCTACTCTACCAATAAACTTTGAGCCAATAAAACTTTCATGAATAAATGCCTCACCAATATTTAATTTTCCTTTAGCATATAACTGTGCTAATCGAGCTGATGTCCCTGTTCCACAAGGACTCCTATCTATAGCTTTATCTCCATAAAAAACAGCATTTCTCCCAGAAGAATTTGAATCTATTGGATCTCCAGTCCATAACATATGTGACACATCTCTAATTGTTTCATCTTCTGGATGAACAAAATGATTAGGATATTTTTCATTAATACGATCTCTTACAATTTGTGAGTATTGAACGATCTTACTCGCAGTAAAATCGTGAACCCCAGAGAAATTTTCTTGAGGATCTACAATAGCATAATAATTCCCCCCATAAGAGACATCAAACGTAATCTCTCCTAATTCTGGACATTCAATAGTTAGGTTTTCAGCAGCTAAATAACTTTTAACATTAATTAATTTTACCCAATCCACTTTATTTCCTGTCTGTTGGTAATCAATCTCAACCAAGCCTGCAGGAGTTTCCATATTAATTTTTCCTGGAATTTTGGGTGTCACCAAACCTTCTTCAATTGCAATAGTTATGGTTCCAATCGTTCCATGCCCGCACATAGGTAAACAACCTGAGGTTTCAATAAACAGAATAGCAAAATCGTTTTCTGGATTGTGAGGCGGATATAAGATACTTCCACTCATCATATCATGTCCTCTAGGTTCAAACATTAAACCTTTTCGAATCCAATCGTACTCAGTTAAAAAGTGTTGACGCTTTTCACTCATTGTTTTTCCAATAAGGTTAGGGCCACCTTCTTTTATAACTCGAACAGGATTACCACAAGTATGTGCATCAATACAAACAAAAGTTGATTTACTCATTTTTTGTTCTTTCTATATAGTTATTAACTCTGTTTTCTAATATAGCAAGTGTAACGGTTCCCTGTTCTAAAATGATTTCATGATATTCCCGAATATCAAATTTAGAACCTAACTCTGCTTTAGCTTTTTTTCGTAATTCTCTAATCTTCAACTCTCCTATTTTGTAAGACAAAGCTTGTCCAGGCCAAGAAATATAGCGATCTGTTTCTGTATTAACTTCATGTAATGATAATGCAGTATTAGATGACATAAAATCAATGACTTGTTGACGTGTCCATCCCTTAGCATGAATTCCAGTATCGACTACCAAACGACAAGCTCTCCACATTTCATAAGTTAATTTACCAAATTGTTCATATGGCGTTGTATACATTCCCATTTCATCTGCTAAAAACTCAGAATACAATCCCCAACCTTCACCATAAGCAGACAAGTACAGGTTTTTTCTAAACTGCGGAATACTATCTCCTAATTCATTATTTAAACTCCCTTGTAAATGGTGTCCAGGAACTGCTTCATGAGCTGTTAATGAAGCCAAAGTGTATAATGTTCTGCTAGGCAAATCAAATGTATTAACCCAGTAATAACCCGGATCTGTACTTTCTTTTGTAGTCCCTATGTATCTTCCTCCTGTATACTTGGGAGCAATTGCATCAGGAACAGGTGCAACACCATAAGGTTTGCGAGGTAATGTTTTAAAAAAACGTGGTAATTGCTCATCTGCTCGTTTCGCCATATCACGAGCAATCATTAATAATTCTTCTGAGGTCTTAGCATAAAATTGTTCATCTGTTCTTAAAAATTCAAGAAAATCAGCAAAACTCCCTTTAAAATTTAAATCTCTAATAATTTGCGTCATTTCGGCTTTAATACGAGTAACTTCTTTTAATCCTATTTGATGAATGTCGTCAGCAGTATATTTTGTACTTGTTGTATAAAAATTAATACGATCTTGATAGTATTTATTCCCATTTGGTGTTTCTGAAATACCTAAAGTAGTTCTTGTATTTGGAAAATACTCTGTTTCAAAAAACTGCTTGATTCGTTTAAATTCTGGTGTTACTTTAGCTTCTATGATCTCTTTTGCAGCAGTTAATATTGAATCTTTTTGTGATTGACTCAAATCTGAGGGTAAGTTTTTAAAAGGCGAATAATAAAAACTATCTTTAAAATCGTCAACAATATGGTCATCATAAGTAGATTCATAACCTTTAAAAATAATAAGGGGTTGAGACATTCCTTTTTCTAGTCCTTCGCGAAGGTTTACAAAGTGCTGATCTACAAAAGATGGTAATACATTTAATTTATTAAGATACTCTTTAACTTGTGCATAGTTATTTAAAGGTCTTACTAGATATGTCAAACTATTATGAAATCCAGCATCTGAAAGTAAAGGGTTTAAATATTGTTCAAACTCATAATAATTAATTTGATCTTGCAGAATAAACTTTAATAGCTCAGCCGAAATTTGTTCTGTTTCACTTAAATTGTCTATTGTTATATTAGATAATTCTTCTAATTTGTCTTTAGCAAATTCTGCTTCAGATTGATAATACGCTTTTGTAAAAAGACCTAAAGGATATGTTTTTTTGTCATATCCTTCGTAGTCTTGATAACTATTAATTATTTGGTCTAATTCTTTTGATGCAGTATTAGATTTTTCTTTTTCACATCCAAAAATTAATAGCGAAATCGTTACTAAAATTATTTTAAAACACTTCATATTACATGTTTAGTTTGCTTATTATTTACAAGTCTTAAAATCCCTAAAGGGTTTTGATTTTTCAACTCGTCTGGAAGCAATTCATTTGGCCAATCTTGGTAACTAAATGGTCTCACCCAACGTTTTATAGAATGAATTCCTACTGCTGTAAAGCGACTATCTGTTGAAGAAGGATATGGACCTCCATGAACCATAGACGGACACACTTCAACTCCAGTTGGCACGCCATTATAAATGATTCGACCTACGCGATTTTGCAAAGCAAAAACACTTCCCAAATAATTTGACGTTTCGCCTTCATCTGCGATAATAGTTCCTGTTAATTGACCTTCTAACTGAGAGATAACAGCTTCCAATTGAACAGCATCATCACACTCTACTACCATAGAAAATGGTCCAAACACTTCTTGATGTAATGTTGGGTTTTGTAAAAAAGTATTTCCTTTTACTGTAGTAATCGTTTGCCTAGCATAATTAACTTGCACATCTAAGTCATAATTCGCAACAACATTTAACTCTGGCTGTGACAAGATCTTCTCTTTATTGCTTTCATAAGCTTCAATAATATTTGGATGCAACATACATGAAGGTGAAATCTCTATAATTTCTTTTGACAGGTCTTGAATGAAACTTGAAAGTTCATCACTCTTAATTCCTAATAACAGCCCAGGATTTGTACAAAATTGACCTGCACCTAAAGTAATAGAACTGGCATACGTTTTAGCTAGACTTTCAGTTCTATTTCGCAATGCATTTGGTAAAATAATAACTGGGTTGACACTTCCCATCTCGGCAAAAACAGGAATTGGTTCTTCCCGTTGAGCTGCTAAATTATATAATGCCCTTCCGCCATTAATACTTCCTGTAAATCCAACAGCTTTTACACCTGAATGTTTTACTAATTGTGCTCCAACCTCAATTCCACTTGAATTTAAATTTGAAAAAACACCATTAGGCATTCCTGTTTTTTGAGCTGCTTTTACAATAGCAGAAGCTACCAATTCACCAGTTCCAGCATGCATTGGATGAGACTTCACAATAACTGGACAACCAGAGGCTAATGCTGCAGCTGTATCTCCTCCAGCTGTTGAATATGCTAATGGAAAATTGCTTGCACCAAATACGACTACTGGTCCTAATGGAATCATCATTTTACGAATGTCTGATTTTGGCATTGGTTGACGTTCAGGTTCCGCTGTATCTATAGTTGCTTCAACCCATGACCCGTTAGCAACTAGTTCGGCAAAACTTCGTAATTGGCCTACAGTTCTTCCTCGTTCACCTTTAGCACGACCTTCAGGTAAGCCTGTTTCAGAACAATACATATGAATGAGTTTATCATCGAGTGCTATTATTTCATCTGCAATAGCATTTAAAAATAGTGCTTTCTTTTTCCCAGAAATACTTCTAAATAGTTTAAACGCTTCTGAAGCTAAATTTACAGCTTCATTTATTTCATCTGTTGTCGCCTCTATAAACACTTGCTCATTTTCAATATTGAGCTGGGCATTAAAGGTTTTGTATACGGTTGCACCTTTTGCCGACAATTGACTTCCTATATAATTTTTTCCTGTTATCATTTAGAATTGATTCTTTTTAAATGTGCATTAACATCAACTGGTTTATGAATTATTTTAGTTGATACTGGATATTTTTCTAATAAATTCTTTGGACGAATTGGTCGCTTCTCAAACCCACCTCCACAGTTAGGACAAACTTGATGTAATACATGATCAACACAATCTTTACAAAATGTGCATTCAAAAGTACACACCATTGCTTCTTCTGAATCAAATGGTAAATTTTTATTACAATGTTCACATGTTGGTCTAATCTCTAACATTTTATAGATTTTTATAATCTGGTAATGATGGGCGATTTTTTAAACCTTCATCAATCACTTTTAATACGTGCTCACGTTCATCTCCAAAAAGTGGTAAACGAGGAGCGCGAACATTTTCGGTTCCTATTCCAGTAGCTACTTCAGCTAATTTTATATTCTGAACTAATTTAGGGTTTATATCCAACTCTAGCAATGGTAAAAACCAACGATAGATATCAATAGCCTCTTTAATTCGTCCAGCTTTTTGAAGTTCATAAATAGCAACAGTCTCAGCAGGAAATGCACAAACCAAACCAGCAATCCAACCATCGGCTCCCATGAGCAAACTTTCTAAAGCTAATGTATCAACTCCAGTCATAATTTTAAGTCGGTCACCAAAACGGTTTTTAATTCTTGTCACATTAGAGATATCTCTTGTAGACTCTTTAACTGCCTCAATGTTATCGCATTTTAACAGCTCTTCGAACATATCTAAGCTAACCTCAACTTTATAATCGACAGGGTTGTTGTACACCATAATTGGCAATGCTGTATTATTAGCGACAGCCTTAAAATATTCTACAGTTTCTCTATCACCAGATTTATAGCGCATAGGAGGTAACATCATTAAACCTTTAGCGCCATCACGTTCTGCTGTTTGCGCTGCTTTAATAGCATCTTTAGTCGTTTGCTCTGCTATATTAACCAACACTGGAACTTTACCATTTACAAGACGAACAGTAGCCTTAGTCAAAATACTTTTTTCAACATCATTTAAGGTGCTCGCTTCTCCTAAAGTACCTCCAAGCACAATCCCATGAACACCTGCTTCTAACTGGGTTTCAATATTGTGTTCAAACATATGCAAATCTAATGTATCTGAGTTGGTAAATTTTGTTGTAACTGCAGGCATAACACCTTTCCATTCTATACTCATAATTTGTTTTTTTTAATACTGTAAAACTAGCGCACTCCTTTTAAATTTTATGATGGCGATTTATCCAATACTAATACTATATTATCCATAAAAATTACAAAAATTATATTATTAAGTAGTATTTGCTTATTTTAGACATTGAAAATTTTAATTAAGTGAAAGTATTACCCTTTAAAATCCCTAAACCTGATTTTGATGCGCTTGTTTTTCAAGTAGATAAAGACATTCTGTTTTTTGACAAACTGCATCAGCATAAAGAAATACAATTAAGTTTAATTGTTGAAGGTGAAGGCACACTAATTGTTGGAGATACTATAAACTATTATAAAAAGGGAGATGTATTAATCATTGGAAGTCATATTCCTCATGTATTTAAAAGCGATTTAAATACAACTCAAAATTCACATATGTTGACCCTCTTTTTCACTAAAACCGCTTTTGGGTCACATTTCTTTAATCTTGAAGAATTAAAAGAATTAAATCCATTTTTTAAACGTTCAAAACAGGGATTCAAAATCACTTCACACAAAAAAATGGTTTCATCTTTATTTGAACACTTACATGAAGCTTCAAAATTGCAACGATTTATGATATTACTTGAGATTCTTCAATTAGCATCAAAATCAAGTTATACAAGTCTATCATCTTTCATATATGATAAGAAATATACAGCTATAGAAGGAAAGCGTATGCGTGATGTTTTTGAATATACTATGAATAACTTTAATAAAGATATTACATTAACCCTAATTTCAGGTGTGGCTAATATGACAAAAAATGCGTTCTGTAAATATTTTAAAAAACGGACGAACAAAACATATATTACATTTTTAAATGAATTACGAATTGAGCATTCCTGTAAGTTATTATTAACAAATAAAGATTTATCTATATTAGAAATTGCTGAACTAACAGGCTTCCATAATATTTCAAATTTCAACAGGCAATTTAAAGCTATAAAAAAGATGAGCCCATCTACGTTTAAAACATTAAAACGATAACGTTCTAAGTCTTTTTAACATACTGAGTAATAATAACAATTTGTTGAGGGCCAACTTTACCTTCAATATACTCAGCATTTTCGCGATCTAGTCTAATATTTCTAACAGCTGTTCCTTGTTTTGCGATCATACTAGAACCTTTTACTTTTAAATCTTTGATTAAAACAACCGAGTCACCAGATTCTAAAACAACGCCATTAGCATCACGATGAATAATTTTATTAGCTTCATCTTCATGTTCACCTGTTGCTCTAGCTAAAGCTATTGCTTCTTCATCTAGATACATCATGTCTAATAAATCTTGTGGCCAGCCTTCGTTACGTAGACGTTGTAACATCCTCCAGGCCATAATTTGAACTGCCACATGTTCACTCCACATACTATCATTTAAACATCTCCAATGATTAGCATCCATATCGGTTTTACCTTCAATTTGATCTAAACAGGTACTGCAAACCAAAACATCATTAGCTACATTTTCATTTAATGATGGTGGAATCATATACTGCTTTAAATCTTGAGTAGATGTGCATAATTCGCAAGTGCTATTACTTCGTTCTTGTAGAGTTTGTAGTACGCTCATTGGTTTGTTTTTTTGCAATAATACATCTAAATAAGAGCTTTTACAAATGTCTATGATAAAATTGAATCTCCATTTTAAAAGGCAAAGGATGCCAAATGACATCCTTTTGAATTTTCATTTAAAAGCTTAGTTATTTTGAAAGTTCTGGTATAAAAGTATAAATATAATCACCATGAACTCCTGTGAAATATTTCCCCATTTTCTTACCTCTCTCTTTTCGAGCATCATCATCTGGCCATGCTGCTTTGACAAGTTCAGCGCTTCTATTAAACATTTTATCTAAGTCGGCTTCTGAGTCTAGATAAAACACTTCAACAAATTCTGTTCTATCTGCTCCCCAGGCATGTACACTTGGAAAATATGCTTTGATATGTTCGTTTTGATGAATGATTTTTTTGGTGCCTTCCATGCGTAATTCTTTAAATTCTTTTTGAGTTCCATCTTCTGGAAAAGCGAAATGACTCACTCTAACATAAGTAATCATTTCCTTATCCATTGGTGCTGTTGGGAGTTTTGCTCCAGGTATAGTGGCATAAATTTCATCTGAATGAAAATTAGAATAGTAGGCGCTTTGCTTTTTAAAAAACAGATCTCTAGCGTCTTCATCAGGCCATGCTTGTTCAATTAGCTCATTATTTCGTTCACCGGCTTTATTAATATCTTCCCAAGAAGCAAAAGATTGCACATATACAACTTCTCTATTATCTGGTGTATAACGATGCCAATAAAATCCGGCTCCTACGATATACTCATTCTTTTTGGTCACTTTGTCTAAAAATTCTTTTTCGACAGCGATCCAAGTATCTTTATCAAAATCTTTATACTCCATATTCCAGTGCATTGTAGTTACTGTAATATATTCTGGTCCTTTGGGAGCGTCTTCTTGAGCGAAGGTTTTGGTACTAAATAACAATAGTGCTATTGTTATTACAATTAAAAGTTTGCGAGTTGTTTTCATAACTGAAAAAATTAAGGTTAGTATAAATTGATTATTATTTACTATTCTTAATTTGGGACAAGCCAACTTAGGGGTAAAAGTATATTTTATCTAACTTTTAATAACTGGGGAGAATGTCAGACGGGTTATAAATTTACGAAAATATTTTTAAATCATTGTTTTTGAGAATTTTAGATTATCAAAACATATAACTTGAGCGGTTACTTTCATCCTAATGTTTTTTCCTTTTAGTCATATCTTTAACAACTCTATTTATACATGAGGTTAATTAATTCACAAACCATTTTAAACGCTCATTCATTTTCATTTGTTAAACCACTCTAAGCTTCGTTGAATCTGTAGTTTTTTTAGTTCTATAGACCCATGCTATTTGTACTAATTGTCCTACTATTTTTATGGAATCTTTCATGGATAACTTAGATCCATCTACATGAACCCATCTTCTCAATGGTTTTTCACAAAGCATTGTTTTAGCTTTTTCCAATCCGAAATACTGTGTGATTCTTTTAAATATTTCAACATCAAAAATCCATCGTGTAACAAATTTTTCACTAAAAACGATTTCGATAATATCTTTACTAAATATTTTAGCACCACACTGTGTATCTTTAAAATCTAATGACAACACTTTTCTAATAATGAAATTGATCGTCAAACTAATTATTTTTCTTGCCGATTCTTTAGTAATGTTTGCTCCCATTCTTGAGATTCTAGAACCGCTTACAATTTTAAAATCTGAATGTTCTATCGTTTTAACAAGATCATCAAAATTAGCTAAATCAGTAGATAGATCGGCATCTAAAAAACCAATATAGTCAAGTCCTTCTTTTTTTGCCATGTGTAGCATTCCTAAACGTACGGCTTCTGCTTTTCCTCCATTCTTTTCACAATTATAAACTGTAATAAGATCTTCTCTTCCTTTTTGTAAATCGTATAATACTTCTAGAGTTTTATCTTTACTTCCATCGTTAACAAAGCACAGGTGATATCCAGAGTTTCTATCAATAAAATCTGTGAATGCTTTACTCAATAATCGTTCTTCTTCATTATAACAAGGAATCACAACTCCAACGCACAGTTCTTGTATCAAGACATTACTTGTTTTAACTTCACTTTGCATTTTAGGCGCTCCAATTAATCGTTTTACACGAGCACAAATCTCATTTAAACTTAAAGGTTTTTTCATATAGTCATTAATTCCTAATTCAAAACCTTTTGTAATGGTTACATCTTGAGTATTCCCAGACAAAATCATTATAGGTGTTTGAGATCTTTTAGTTTCTCTAATATATTTAACGATATCTAAACCCGAAATTCTAGGCATATTAATATCTACAATTACCAAATCAGGATTGAATGAATCATATAACTTTAATCCTTTAGTAGAATCTGTTTCTGTTTTTACATCGTATCCTAACTTTACTAAATGCTTCTGTATAGGTAGTAATACTAATTGCTGGTCATCTATCACTAATACTCTCATAATGAATAATTTTACTATTACTGAATACTTCAAAAGTAATTGAGATGATGCTTAAAAAAAGGGTATTTAGTTAATCAAACACTTCATGTAGATGAATGGTCTATTACTGTAGATGATTGATAAATGAGTCCGTGTTAAAATTACATACCTTTACATTATCGATCTAATTCAAAGTTATTTATGAAAGAAGTCTCTAATAAACATGTAATTCTTGCTCTCTTTTTAGGGTTAGCATTTCATGGGACTTCCATTTTTTTCACATTAGAAACTACTTATGATGCATTAATACATTTGTTTTTCGCAGATCATTACGCTAACAATTGGTTTGAACCATGGAATCTTAAATGGTATACTGGATTTACTGTAATGAGTTATCCTCCTTTAGTTCATCAATCTATAGCTTTATTCTCAATGATTGGTGGTTTAAAATTTGGTCTTTTTACTGTCGCTCTTATCAGTATCGTTCTATTCATAACAGGTATTTATCGATTTTCTGTATTAATCACAGGAAGCAAAACAGCAGCTGGTTATGCCTCTATATTAGCCGTTTTCTCTTCATCTTTTGTAGAAACACTACATCTATTTGGGCAATTACCAAGTATTATAGGCATCGCTATTTTATTGCATGCCTTACCAGAGATATACTTATGGTTAAAAACTGGGAAATACTGGTATTTAATAACATCATTATCTCTTATTTCAGTTACTGTGACGTCTCATCATGTCACTCCTATTTTTGGAATGATATTCTTTATTTTTCCTTTAATAGGAATGGTAATCATGGATACTTCTAGAGAGCAAGTTAAGACAATGAAGGAAGTCACTTTTAGACTTTTTTTAAACAGTTTTATGAAACTTTTCAAACGTATTTTTGGTTTTGGAATGCTTTCTCTTATTGTTATTATTGGTTGTATTCTCCCGTATTGGATAAATTCAAAAAACAACCCGATCACTCAGGTTCCTATACCTCATGGGTCTAGAGATAATTTTCTTGAAATCACGTCATCAGGATTGGTTTTCTTCTTAATTCCCTGGGGTGTTTTACTTATCCTATTACCTTACATATTTTATAGATACTATAGTAAGCGCTATCTATTTTTTGGTTTATCAATCTCTTTATTATTCATACTAGGAACTGGACAAACAACACCTATTCCGAGAAAAATACTTGGTGAAACGGCGTTCAACATTTTAACCTTAGATCGTTTTACGTTTTGGGCTACTATTATGTCGCTACCCATGTTTGGTGAATTTATATATCGTTTTGCTCAAGGTGATTTAAAAACTCGTATTCAAACAAAATTTGGAGCTGTATATCATCGTATTATTGGAGGTATTCTTGCAACACTCTTTATATTCATGACCATTTTCACAATGAGTCTTGGTTATTTTAGACCATCGCAGCCTCAAAAAATAAAAATGTTGCCTATAGTGAATTTCTTAAATCAAGACGATCATGATAAATGGCGTTTTTTAACTTTGGGATTTGGAGATCAGATGGCTTTACTTAGTGCACGAACAAATGCCATGACAGTTGACGGCAATTACCATTCTGCTAGGCGATTACCAGAACTCACCACGCGACCAATTGAGCGTTTGGAAAATTCTAAATTTAAAGGCGTTGCAGGTATTGGATCACTACAACAATTTTTAACAACTCCAGAAAAGTACAATCTTAAATATATTTTTTCGAATGATAAATTTTATGATCCGATTTTATATTTCTCTGGATGGCAACGTCTACGACAGTTAGAAAATGGCATTATGGTTTGGGAGCGTTTAAATGTACCTCCAATTTCATCTATATTACCAAAAGAAGATGTTTCTAAATGGCAAAAAACACTTTGGGGAATTATACCTATTCTAACAATTATAATAGCATTCATATTAAATATACAACCGATATGGATTAATGCTCTTAAAACAAAAATCAAAAAAACACCTGTATTCTTTAATTTTAAAAGCAATTACTCTAATTTCCCAAATAGCCTTCTAAAAATCATGCATTTTTGGTCGGTAATTTTAGTGCTAATCGTATGTTACAGTATCTATAATTTCTATATAAAAAATGATTCTCAACGTAGTCCAAAGAATGCGATAATTGCTTATTACGATGCTTTAGACTTTAAAGAATTTGAAACTGCTTTTAGCTTAGTTAACCCTGAGAGTAATATGACAATTGCGCAATACATGCTCGAAATTTCTGTGACAGACGGACTTCTAAGCAGTTATGCAAAATTAGATGCTATAAAAACTGTTGTTACAAATCAAACAGACAATAATGCTACTGTAAAAGTGATTACCAATTGGATTACACCTCTTGAAAGAATACATAAAATTGAGTATAAGTCATTGACAAAACACAAAGGACAATGGTTTTTAGAGCCTGATGATCTAGATGCAGATTTACCTCCAGACCAACTTTATTCTAATACTACTACTGGTTATTTTAACCAAGGTAGAAGACGTATAACAACAGAACAAACACATCATGAAGATGTTTTAAAACAACCTGTTTTAGACGTTATTTCTGCTAAACTAGTTCATTACAATAACCATTATGCTATTATTGGTGAGATTCAAAATATTGACAATGTACCAGCAGATGTTGTTTTAAAAGGGACACTATACAACGATGATAATAAAAAACTAGCAACTTACAACGCAAAATATCACGTTAAACATAAATTAATGCCAAAAGAAACTAGTGTTTTTAAAATTAATTTTGAAGGCATTGCCTGGTCTAAAACTAAAGATTCTATACCGAAAACATTTAATCCCGATGAATTTACACCTATCGAATTTAGTGAACAGCCTACTAAATTCAACTTACAAACAGCAGGCAATGTCTCTAGTTCTGATTTATATAAAAATATTGTTTTGAGTGATCTTGAAATTAATGACACGACAATTCATGGAAATTTATTTAATAGTGGTTTACAAGAAATTACTGTGCCTCAGCTTTTAGTAACCTACTATAATGAAAATAAAACAATACTTTGGGTTGATCACCTATTTATAAAAGAAGGCATTAGACAACAACGTAAACAAAATTTTGAATATACCATTCTTAAAAATGGATCCGTAAAAATTATAACAGATAGTATGGAAAACATTTTTGTTAATGGATTACCAAATGATCCTATTTCAAATAAAATAGTCCCAAACAGAATTGAGAACCATATTAATAATGAATTACAAAAAATAAATCATCCAAATTTTAGCTATATTAAAATTGAAACGAATTCTTATATTGGAAACCCAAATTAATGCACTTTAAACATACATATATAAGTCTTTTAAGCTTGATATTATTATCATCATTTTCGGTTGTACAACAAAATGAAATAGCGATTGATATTAAATTACTAAGCACTCAAACCTATTTTGAGGTTGGCCATACTATTAGCTTAGAATTTTCAATTTCAGAAGACGCCAAACCTCTATTATATTGTACAAATAGTTATGGATCTACACTAATATCTCCTTCTTTTGAAAACAATATTCTCAATTATAAAATACCACAAAACATAAGCTCAAAATCAGGTACTGTCAGTTGGAAGTTACAACATAATGACACCTCCATTTCTGGTCAACTTATCATTACACCTAAACTTGAGGCTGAAATTATGGAAACATATATTGGTCCGCCAAGTATTGAAGCTGGCGGAAGCGACTATACAATGCTGGTTGTAATTCCTACAGATTCTTTAGATAATCCCTTACCAGAAAATACGGTTGTTAATGCAAAATATCAGTTTTTAAAGACAGAAACTGAAAACGTGATTCGCACAAAAAATCTAATTGCTTATCAGAATATCTATTCGCATAAAGAAAGTGGACGCATGCTTGTATCTTCAGAAAACTTACATACAAATTCAAAAGAATTTACCATTATTGTTTATCCAGCTATACCAACAAACTTTTCAATTTCGGCAAAACAACCTCATGATTATGCCGATGGAAATCAAATTACAATTTTTAAAACTTCAGTTATTAAAGACAAGCAAGATAATATTGTAGTTGATGGTACTTATGTTGACTTTTTTATCACTAATGAGAAAGGCAATGTATTAAGAACATCTGGAACGACTATTAATGGTGTCGCAATTTCTAAAATGATTCACCCAGATTATAAAACAAAATGGTCTATAAAAGCTTATGTAAATGGCATTTCTGAAAGCGATACGATTACCTTAAATTACAAACAAGTTATTGACGATTTTATTGTTACATTTTCAAAAAGCAATAGAACTATTACTATTGGTCCTTTACAAAGTTTTATGAAGCAAATGATTCCTAATGGATTACATGTAAAGCTCTTAGTTTACAAAAACAATATAGTAGTAGACACAAAAGTTAAAACGACTGTTGACGGTTATGTTCATTTTAATTTAAAACCAGATATATTAAAAAATGACAACTATGATTTAAGTATTAAAACGGCTGGATTAGAAAAAACATTTAAGTCTATTACGCTATGGTAAATCTTAATAAAAACATACTACGCTCCTTCTTGATAGCCTCATATATTGTAATCATAGCGTTAATTGTTTCTGGTGTTAGTGCATTATTTGCTTATCTCAATACTGGAGCAGATAGAAGTGCCATGTTGCATACAGAAATTAGAAAAATTGACCAATACCTCCCAAAAATAACATGGACACCAATACTAAATGAAGGGAGACCTATGGATTCTGTGAATCTTAAAACTATAGAAAATGATTATTTAGATGCTTGGTATGTGAAACATATTGCCTATCAAAGTAACTTAACAACAGGGATTGAAGATTATTACACCGATAATGCACGTCTCAATCTATATCGTTTTGTCGAATTAAATAGTGCTGAAGATATTACTGTCGAATCTACCACTTTAGAGCATCATCCTACCTTAGAGTTTTTTAGTGAAGATGGACAAATGGTTGTTATTACTGATAACGATGTTATAGAATACAAACGTCTCTTTAAAAAGAAAAAACTCATTTTAGAGACTACTGAAAAATCAACTTATAAAGTTATAATGCTATTAGAAGATGGATTTTGGCGTATTAGGCATTTAGTAAAAGAAACTTCTGATGCTTATCAAATTGAAAACTCTGAAATAGCTACAAATCATCTAAATGTAAAAGGGATTAATTATTATCCACAAGATTCTCCTTGGGATATGTATGGAAATGCATTCTCAAAAGATACAATTGGCAAAGACTTCAAAATAATAAAAAGTGCTGGCTTAAATACAGTGCGTATTTTTGTGCCTTATGAAGACTTTGGAAAAGCAGATATAAGTAACGACAAACTTGATAAACTAGAACAAACTTTAGATGTTGCTGAAGCAAATAATCTCAAAGTAATTATAACACTTTTTGATTTTTACGGTGATTATTCGGTACTAGACTGGACTTTAAACATGCACCATGCCGAAACCATTGTGTCTGCATTAAAAGACCATAATGCACTATTAGCTTGGGATATAAAAAACGAACCCGATTTAGATTTTAAATCTCGAGGAAAAGACAAGGTGATTTCTTGGTTAGATCATATGATTAACTTAGTAAAATCTACAGATAAAAATCATCCTGTTACCATTGGTTGGTCTAATACACAAAGTGCTACCATATTGAAAGACAGGGTTGATTTTGTAACATTCCATTATTATGAAGATTTGAAAGATTTAAAAACTTCGATTACTACATTATCAAAAAAGACAGCTCATAAAACTTTAGTTATGGGTGAATTTGGAATATCATCCTATAGTGGGTTTTGGAGACCATTCGGTAACTCTGATAAAGATCAAGCAGATTATCACAAAAAAGCCCAAGACATTATTGCTGATACGAATTTGCAATATATCTCTTGGACTTTATATGATTTTACGGATATCCCAAAGGACGTTGTAGGTAGACTTCCTTGGCGTAAAAATGCTCAAAAAGAATTTGGATTTATTAATAAAAATGGTGCAAAAAAGGAATCGTTTAAATACATATCTAGAGAATAATTTCTTGAGGTTTAACTAAGTCTTTTTTTTCAATAAGTTTTTCAAATGCACTCAAATAGAGATCTGTTATTTTTTCCATAGGAAATGCTGTAGCCGCTTTATAATTTGCTTTTCCTAATGCAACTCTATAGGTCGTATTAGTCACAATAGCTTCTATTGCTTTTGCTAAACTATCTACAGATGCTGGTTCAAAAAACTCCCCTTGATATCCTTCATCTTTAACTAATAAAGCTAAATCACCTAAATCTGGCATCACAACTGCTTTCCCATAACTACCTGCTTGATGTAAGACTCCAGAACTTCCCGTTGTTGCTGTATAAGGAAATACTACTACTGCACTTTCATTAAATAAAGCTGGCACTTCATGTTCTTCTACATAGCCTGTGAATCTTACTTGAGGTACATGTTTATATACATCTTGTACTCTTGCTAAATACCCAGAAACATTTGGATTATCTGTTCCTGCAATAACCACTTCTAAATCTAACCCAGTAGATTGTCTAACTTTTACAACAGCTTCAATCATTGGTTCCACCTTTTTATAGGTTCCAAATTTCCCAAAAGCCATCACTTTTAAAGTGCCATTAGGGATTGAATAATCTGGTTCTTCCTTGCTTATTTCAAAAGTACCGTGCGGAATAAAAATCACATTTTTAGCATGATATTTCGTTTTTAAAATTGTGACATACTTTTGCATTGTTAGAGCTACTGTGTCTGATTTTAGTATTAATTTAGTTAAAGTTATTCCTATAAAATTATATAGTTTTTGCATGACTCTATTTGTGGTAATACCAGCAGATCCTAAATCTATTTCTTCTAAAATATTGTGTAATAAAACAATATTTGGAATGCCTTTTAATTTGCATACTAAAGGCAACATCAATCCTAAAGCAGCTGCCACTTTTTTATCACCAAACTTCATAAACTGAAGGTTAAATAATACAGCATCTGGTTGTGTTACATTAATTGCTTTAGTGACATTTACAATGTTTAAATAGCTATTAAACTTCCAACATTCTTTCACTGTAATCTTACAGCTATTTTCGGTAAACGAGAGGTCTTTCTTTCCTTCAGTTTTATCCGTTAATAAAACCAATTCTGTGATATTTTCTTTTTGTCTAAAGTGTTTTACTAAATGATATGCGTATTCATTTAAGGTTACTTTACTTGGTGGATACGCGGTTACAATTGCTAGTTTCATATCTTCCGTTTTATGTTAATAATTATATGCTGTATTTTACTTAAAGTCTTTAATTATAAATAAGTTAAACACATTACAAATTTGCATTAAAAACCAACTAAATCTTTTAACTTTAGACAGGATACCTCTTACTGTAGATGAATGGAATAAAGCTTTCGATTTAGTCTTGAATTAATTTCGATTTAGAATTATATATGAAGTAAACAACCTGAAAAACAAGCATCAATACCATCGCAACAATTTGCACATGAACAATTTGCTCCAAACTATTATGAAAAAAAACAACGAGTCCCATTTGAAATAACCCAAAAACACCCGAAAAAATAACAGGAATATATTGATCTAATGACAAGTAGTAGTATACAAATATATTTGAGATGGCGAATAAACCTGTAGCTAAAGCATATTTCCAAAGTAAAGGTGCCATTGCTAAATAACTGTTTCCAAATAAAAGCGTTATAGCAGTTTCAGGAAATAACACACACATAAAAATAATTAGTGATGCAATTATTGCGATATAACCAACATATTTAAATAAAATTGGTACTGTAGGCTTACCTTCTTTTTTAAGCTGAACAACTGTAGGTAATAATAACATTACAAACATCCAGGCAATAAAATATACAATACGTCCAATTAAAGCCAATGAGGCATATAATCCTGCATCATAAGACTCAAAATAGTGCTTTACTAAAAGTATATCACTATTATTTATGATAATTTGAGTGAGTTCATAAAACGCTGTAATGATAAAAAATTGACGTACTTGTTTAAATTGACCTGTATCAATTTGTACAGTTGTTTTAAGCTTTATGTTTTTTAATTTAAATGGTAATAACCCAAAAACAAATGAGATTAAAATCCCAATAGCAATTACTATAGAAGATTGTATATTCAACAAAAAGATTAAACCTAGTGTGATTAATAATCTACTTAGCATTTCAGCTTGGTACGTTATTGATAACGGTTTAAATGCTTTTTTCCCTTGAAAAACACCTCGATTCACACTCATTAAAAAGTAGATTGGTACACCTATTCCAAAAATCACAAACATGCTTGATGATGATGTGTTAAACACCTGTTGCAATTGGTTAGAAAATATAATAATCAAAATCCCTAAACTAATTCCAGCAAATATTGCTTTTTTATAAATTTTGGAAATAAAACTAGCAAGTATCTTGTTTTCAAAAATGACTAAAAATTTAGCGGTCACTAATTGAAATGTCATCGCTACAAAAGATAATACCAATAAAAAGGTAATTAATACTGCAGCATCTGCAAATTGCTCTGGTCCTAATACACGACCAAGAATAAGGTTATACAGATAGTTCCCTCCATTAACAGCTAGAACACTAAGCATAAAAAACTGCTCTGGAGTTATTTTTGTCTTCAATATGTTAGCTTGTATAATCATTTTTGAAAATAGTACTCAAATTAGCATTTTTAAACTTTTTTATAATTCTCTTATTCTGGTCTCCTAATACAAACAATGTTTTACTTCGTTTGGTTGCTTTTTGAGTTATGAACTTCATAACACTAAGTCCAGAATTGTCTATTCGTTTTACTTGCTTTAAGCAAATCACGATTTCATAATACCTATCTAATAAATTATCAAAATACTGTCTTACTTTATCTGTATTTCCTTCAATGAAATCACCATGTATTTCAAAAGTTCCTTGGTTGTTTAATATTTGTAAGTTCATGATTTCTAATTTTAATATTAGGCAGCGAATGAGCTTCTATAGTCATCATAAATATCTTTACATCCATCACCAATTACAGAAAAAACATTATTGTTTCTTAATGCAATTGCCATTAATGTTTTTAAAGCTTCAACACCATTTGAATCAATATTTTTAAGTTCCCCTATATCTACAGTAACATCTTTAACTGAATTAATGAGATACTCGAAATGGATGATAAAAAATCGCGTTGTTGTTGCGTTTAAACTTCCTTGTAAATTAAATGTTCCGTTGTTTTCTAAGATTTGTAAAGCCATGATTGTTAGTTTTAAATGATTAATATGTAAACTTCTGCTACAAATATCACTTAGAAACTTTTTGGTTTCTGATGAATTTCGACGAGTAGACAATTGCTATAGGTGAATGATTAAACTTGAATGCTTAACTTGCAATTAACTAAAAGTTATTAATGGCACTTAAATTTCGTTTATTACTATTTTGTATTGGGTTTGGATTTTTTGGATTTTCCCAAGATATGCAAGAAGGATTTAACTACTTAGAGTCTGGGAAATATAGCAAAGCTGAAGGTTTTTTTAAAGTAATACTAAAGGATTATCCTGAAAACAAAACAGCACAATTATGTTACGGAAGAGCTATTGGACTCAATGGTAACACAGAAAAAGCGAATACAATATTTACTAATCTATTAGAAAAATATCCTAACGATTTTGAAATTAAACTAAACTATGGTGAATCCTTATTATGGAATCGAAATTTCACTGAAGCAAAAACGTTTTATAAAAAATTAATTGCTGAAGTTCCTGATAGTTTTCCTGCGCTTTTAGGTTTTGCAAATACGCTATCTAATTTAAAACAATACAAAGACGCTTTGATTTATGTCAATAAAGCTTTAAACGTTTCGCCAGAAAACCCAAATGCCCTGATCTCAAAAAAATATATCTATTTAGGTTATGCATACCAAAAGCAACAAGCACAAAATTATACTGAAGCCGAAATACTCCTAAAAGAAAATCTTGAATTATTAGGTGAGGATAAAGAAACATTACAAAATCTTGCTAACCTTTATTTAATTACAAACACCCTTAATTTAGCTAAAGCTACTTATGAGAGGTTAGCTAAAAACACAGAGTATCAAATAGAAGCTTTAAACGGTTTGGCTTTAGTATCTCATTTAAACAGAAAAGAAAACAAAGCCTTGCAATTAAGTCAAGATGCCTATAAACGTATAGAAACAACAACTACCGAAACACTATCACAACAAACTATCGAGCGTTATATTCAAGCTTTAATATGGAACAACAAGTATAAGCAAGCAGAACAGCTAATAACAGATTTAATTAATGAGCAACCAAATGGAAATTGGGTATTAACACTGCGTGCAACTTTAAATATTTACAAAAGTAACTTTAAACAGAGTTTAAGTGATTACAATAGAATATTAGAAAATGATAGTACTTCTTTTGATGGTAACCTAGGAAAAGCGAACACTTTAAAAGCATTAAGTCAATACGACGAAGCGTATCTATCTGCTGAAAACACGTTGAAATTTTACAACAATCAGAAAGATGCTACAACATTTATTACTCAATTAAATTCGAATTTTACACCTTCATTAACAACCAAAGCCTCTTACTCATTTGACAATGGCGATAATAATGCGTTTTCTTTTAAGAATAACATAGTATTTCCATTATCGACTAAGCTTAAGATTTTGGGTGATTACAATTTCCGAAGAACAAATAATTCAACAACCAACAACAAAGCAACATCTAATGATTTTTCATTAGGTGCATCATACCAACTACGTCCAAATATTACCTTTAAAGGGACGACAGGGTTAACTTCTGTAAAAACGGAAAGTGATACTTATACACAACTATTACTCGATCTCTTATTTAAGGTTAAACCTTTTAAATTACAAACTTTAGATCTCGGTTACAAACGTGAAATCCAAAGTTTTAATGCCGATTTACTAGATAGAGAGATTGTACAAAATAACATGTATGCAAACTATAATGTGAGTACTAATTTTAATTTAGGTTGGTATACGCAATATATCCATACTACACAAAACGACGACAATACTAGAAACCTATTATTTACCTCTTTATACTATAATCTATTAAGAAACCCTTCTTTAAAAGTGGGATTAAACTACCAATATATCACTTTCAAAAACCAAGTACCAAGCATTTATTTTAGCCCAGAGAAATTTAATGCTGGTGAAGTATTTTTTAACATAATAAAAGAAGAAGTTACCACGAGACCAAAAGCATGGTTCTACGAACTTACTGCTGCAACAGGATTGCAATATATTGAAGGTGGCGACAGCCAAAGCACCTATCGTTTTCAAGGAAAATTAGGTTATAAATTTTCAGAGCGTTGCTTATTAAATGTGTTTGGGACACGTAGTAATATTGCCTCTGCTACTGCTGCTGGATTTACCTATTCTGAAATTGGAGTACGTTTTAAATGGTTGCTATTTGAAACGCCTGTGTTTAAGTAATTAACTTAAACCTAAACATGATGGCGGAAAACTTTTAATAAAATAAGCCCTCTAATTAAAGAGAGCATATTCCTAGGGTTACTACAACAAATTCACTAATCGATTGTAGTTATATAAGGCATCAAAATAAATACGCTTTTACGTAGTGCAAACGTATTTATTTGAATCAAAACGTTGACTGTAAATTATTCCTAAATGAATATATATTGTTCCCATTCTGATTTTATACTATATGAATTATATAAATACAAAAAAAATCAAAATAGCTGTTGCAATCTAGTTCGCCATAATGGAATTGATAGAACAAAATTTATTCAAACAATAGCAAAAAAATAAGCTCTCCAAATTACAGAGAGCCTATAGTATCTACATAATAATTAACCGCTTAAAAATTAGTAGTGTACATGTTTTTAAGACACATACTTTAAAGAAACGTCACATTAAAACGAACTATTATAATAAAAATAACTGGAATAAAAACAGTGTTTATTTGTATATAATGCATTATACACCTTGTTGGTAATTGTGATTTAGTTCACTTCTGGCAACTTCAAAATCATCCCTTTTCCCAATATTAAATCATCAACATGTCCAGCAATTTTGCCGTCAACTGTTTTTAAATGTATATGCATATTTGTAGTGTGATGCGTAAAAATTGTGTGATGAGCATCGGAATAAAATCCTAACATTTCAACTTCTTTGAAATTAGCAACTCCATTAAGTCCAGAGTTCACGTGTTTTTCATGAGAATGAATTAGGTCTCCATCTTTCCAGTTGATGACATGCCAATTAAATGATTTCGCAACACCTTCAATTAAAAAAGGAAATGGTTTATCTATTTTTATTTGGTTTTCTTGAGCGACTTGATTTACATAAATTTCTAATTGGGAGTACGTCAAGACATGACCAGGTATATCAAATGACTTCCATTTATTTACAGTTGCGTAAACAAGGAGTGCTGCTTTTTTATTAAATGAATTATCAAAAGATAAAGCACTATCAACAACTATTGTATTGAATGGTTTACTATCAAATATTTGGATTTCTCCTTTAAGATTTTCAAGGGCTCCAATGGCATAAAAGTGCTCTTTATTTTCGAAATTTATTAATTCTGTCTTCGCAGAAACATCACCTTTACGCATAATCAGTTTTAATGCGCCTTTATATTCTACGTTAAATTCATGAACGTTATTCTTTTCATTTTTACATGACATGAATAAAACCAGCGCTAGTAGGACGATACCATATTTCATATTCTCTTATTAATGTTGCCCACAAATTTACATCAAATAAAGTATGTTTCATTCGGTTACCCAACTCCAATTTTCACCTGTTTTAATTCGGTAAAGTTGCATTTCAGAGATTCCAAATTGCTTAGCAATCATTTTCATTCTTGTTCGTCTATTTGGATCATTTATCTTCCTCTTTATGAGTATCACTTTCGTTTCCGTTAGTTTCGCATGGGAAGGTATTTTTCTTACTATATTTTTAAACTCTGGATTGCTAAACTGATGTATTTCCTTTTCTCTTTTCGTCGCCCATTTTAAGTTAGCGACCTTATTATCCGTTTTCTCATAATTGAGATGAATAACACAAACGCCATCATTCTTATCAAGGAAATGTTCAGCAACAAGTTTATGAACATATCGGCTTGTTGATTTACCGTTACGTTTTTGTTTTAATGGTAAATTTTGATATCCATTTATAAATGATTCTTTTACCAATAATTCTTTGTCTGAAGTACAATTCTTAATTCGTCCGAAGTTTGAGATTTTGTATTTTTTATCAGTACAAATCTTATCATCAAATTGAATCTCTTTCCAGATTTCTTTTCTATAATTTTGTATCATAACTAGGGATTTTTAATATACTACTAAGGGATTGAGTATATATAGCGGTGTTTTAATACAATTGTTTTTGTCTCAACAAAGTTACAAAAAAATAAATTCGCTCTATTTTAGTCTTTATTCATTGATGCTTTGAGTTATTATCATTCAAGACTATTTGCATCCGCTTTTAAAATGATCATTGATTATTGACTCCTATTTTACGATAAACATTTACAAATTACCATAATAATAAAAAGGCAAAAGCATATGCTTTTGCCTTTTACTTAAAAGCACCTTGATTACAAATTTCTACACTAAACCAAGATGTTTTAAGCACTACTAAAAGCGGTTATCTAGCAATTAATTTTAAAGGGCTATATAAGGTGTTTTCGCTTATAATTTTACAAAAATAAATACCCGCACTTATGTTATTTCTATCAAGTGAAATTTCATTTTCACCAAAAGTGACTCTATACTTTTTTTGGTATACTACTTTCCCTATTTGGTCATAGATTACAAATTCCACCATTTCAGTTTGCTTCGCATTAAAACGAATCGTTGTACTTGATGTCATTGGATTTGGTATCGCAGACAATTTTGTCATTTCCTTTTCTAATTGGTTTACAGATAAAGTATTTTGAGAAAAACGTAAATTTTCTAAAGTCATTTCTTTGATGGTTGTTGTACCATCTTCACTTACCATTGTAAACACAACGCTTATCACATCATCCAGCACAAGATTTCCCTCATTAATCGATTCAAAACTTGTAATAGGTAATACAAAGTCCTGAAATGTATTGGTTAATGTGATACTCGTTTTGTAATGTTCATTCCAATTAGAAATACCTTGTTTTATCAACGTAATATCTAATATTCCTGTACCTTTTACACTAAATTTTATATTATTATAGTCACTAAGATCAATAGGTTTAAATCTTGGCGTCAAAGCTCTATACACAGCTACATAACTACTTGTCGTAGCTTTTAAGACAACATTACGTTCTATTCTAAAATCATTGCTATCAAATGTAAAATCGTTAGGCAAAATAGCATACGTATCAATAGTTGTATCTGGTTGTGAATCGTCAATTCCCCAAGGACCATCAGACATAAATAAATCATCTGGTGTTGCAATACCATCACCTATTCTAAATCCAATACCAAAAAGACTTCCTGTTTCTAGTTGTAGATTGGTTATATAATCTTCGTTAAGAACTATAGTAGAGTTTAGAGTATCAAACTCACTTGTTTCTGTTATTCTAAAACCTGCATCAAAAGTGATACTCTCCGTTACATTTGTATTTATAATTTGCAAATCTAAGGCGCCATCAACATACTTTCCTTTTCTAACAAAAACTGGTGGAGGTGATGAATTGTCATAGTCTGAAATTGTCTTTTCAATATCGAGTAAATTCAATACTTCTTCTCCTAATAGATATAAATCGTCTAAAGTGTTTGACCAAATTTGGAAATTATAAAACGTAACATCTTGTTCATATCGATCAAGATTCCAATGGCTTTCTATCGCAAAATTCTCTTCATTATTTACAACTTTCGCTGAAAGACTTAATACAAACTCATACGCACCATCAACGTTTTTGATTATTGATTTTATAAATGCTTGTCCGTTAATATCAATTGTTGATACTGAAATCAGCTCTGCTCCTAAGAGTCTATCGCAAATGTATTTGGTATGTTCATAAACACCATCTTCTGTTTTTAGAGCAATTATAGATGCTATAGTAGTTGTATTTTTTAGATAATCAACTGCATAAATATCAGTTGCATTCGTGATGTTTAATAAATCTAAAGGTGTCGACTCGATAACCTCATCTTCATTAATTATTTCAAGAGGAATAAAATCTTGTAAAGTAAATTCAGAATTTGCATTTCGTTGTAAATAGCTTGATGATCTTACAACGCGTCTTGCTGTATTCTTATTAAATTTGTAACCTGTTCTTGTACGATTAAAGTTTCGTTTATTGATTTTTTCAGACAATCTATTATTACTTTCTAAACCACCATCATCACCTCCAGAAGTTGGTGGGTCAATCACAGCACATTCACCATAACCTGAACACGAAGGATCCTCGCAATCTACAAGTCCGTCACCATCATCGTCAATACCATTATCACATATTTCTTGTGGCACAGGTGCTGTAGGGCAACGCGCACCATCGTTACTAGAACTCGATGGACCAAAAGCAAAAAGGTTGGAATCCATTGTTATTATTCCATCCAATGTTTGCACATTTTGAATTACATAAATAGTTCCTGTTTGATTTGCAGACACATAGAAACGACCAGACACATCAAAATAGACAGCACCATATGTGTAATTTAAACCTGATAGAATTGGGATTTCTCCTAAAGATTGCACAGCTCCATTTGAAGGGTCAATACGATATAAAATATTTGAATTTTTCTCTACTGTATACAATTGTCCATCGACAGCATTAAAAGCCCAATCATGAATAGTTACACTTTGCGATAAAGTTTCTGTTGCTTGATGTTGTGTATAAGTAGCCGAACTAGGATCGAGATCTATTTTATAATAGGTGGTTCCTCCGCCTTTAAGATAATAAATACCTTGAGCGCTTACATCGCCAACATAACGATTATTGGTTGGTAACTCATCAACATAAAAAGTAGTTGTTGTAAAATTTTTTCCAATACGAACAATTGTTTTAGCTGGAGTACTTAAGGATCCCCAAATAAAACCATCAGCAGGATTGTAAGCTGCCGCATTAATACTTCCAGATGTAATATCGGTAGCCACTTCATACGAACTCCCTGAAGCTAAATCTATCGCATAGATATCATTAAACTGAAATAAGTAAGCGTTATAATCGCAATTAAATGGAATATCTTGTGCCTGAATAGTAAAACCAAGCAGTACAAAGCTGTATATCATTAACTGATGTCTTAAAACGTAAAGTCTATTCATAATCTTTTTCTATTGAGGTTCTAAAACAAATGTATTAGCTTAGAACCCTTTTTTTAACAAATTTCGATTGAAGTATTTATTGGTTCGTTAGTATGCTATTTACTGTAGATGAATAGTTATTTGAAGCTATTGCTTAATAAACAAACAAAAGGCAAAAGCATATGCTTTTGCCTTTACCTTAAAGACACCTTAATTACAAATCTCTACACTAAACCAAGGTGCTTTAAGAGACTATCTAGTAATTAATTTTAGGGGAGTATATAAGGCTTGTTGACTTAGTATTTTACAGAAATAAATACCTGTACTTAGATTATTTCTATGAATTAAGATTTCATTTTCACCAAATGCAGTTCTATAATTTTCTTGATATACAAGTTTTCCTAATTGATTATAGACTACAAATTGTACCATTTCAGTTTTCTTAGCATTAAAATGTATTGTTGTACTTGATGTCATTGGATTAGGAATAGCAGATAATCTATTTGTAGTATCTCTATCTTCAAATGTATTAACCTGCAATGTTTCGGCAGAACCAAAAGCGACCTCATCAACTTGTATTTCAAAAGGCACATAATTATTATAATCACCTTGTAATGAGAATACAATAGTTTTCACATCTGTAAGTGTAGCTGAGTTTCCGGCTCCATCAACAAAATCATTGAAAGTGATATTATAAAAAGTATCCTCTGCATTTTCTGAAATTGTAAATCGGAAACGATTATTCCAATCCATTAAACCATCTTGCATTAATATCACCTCAATAGGTTGAGTATTTTTGATACGGAATTGAAATGCGCTATAATTAGACACATCAAGCGTTTGTTCTCCTGGTAACACATGTCTAAAAAGATTAATTGTGCCTTTCACTTGTCCGTTAACACTTGGTTGTCTTTCAATTTGATATACTTCTGGGTTAAAGTTTAACGTATTATTTTCAACATGAAACAATTCAACAGTCACATCATCTTCTAAGTAATCAATTCCCCAAGGGCCATCAGCTAGATATAACGCATCTTGTTGCATAGAAACGTTAGTGCTTAATGAAAATCCTATATCAAACAATTGCCCTGTTGTGATGGTTACTGTATCATTCCATTCGCCATTTAAGGCTATTATTTGAGATGTTTCAACTCTTTCAGCAACCTCAGTAGCAGCAGTACTTGCATTAAAAGTGATTGCATTTACACTTACTTTATTTATAATGTTTAAATGAATATTTCCATTAGCATAATAACCTGAACTCACAAATACAGGAGGAATGACATCGCTTAGTATTTCACTATTTAATGGTTTCTCTAAAGTGAGCGTATCTATTATATGATTCGCAATTGTAAATACTTGTGAAGGATAATTTCCCCAAATTTGAAAATTATAAAAATCTCCTTCAGGATATTGTTCAATAGTCCAGAGGCTATATAATTCATTGGTTAATTCTCCAAGCTTCACAGAAAAACTTAATGTATGTTCAGTTTCTCCAGTAGCACGTATTATTTTAGAACTTATAATTTGATGTCCTCTAACCGTAACAGTTCTTATATCTTCGAGAACTGAATTATTTAATCGATCACAAATCATTTTAGAATGATCGTAAACTGAACCTTCCGTTGTTGTTGCTAATACAGCAGACACTCTTGTCTCGTCTTGATAAAAATCGACAGAGAATATTTCAGTAGCATTAGTGATGTCTAATAAATCGGTTGGACTAGACACATAAGCTGTTTCTGTACCATACATTCCTGTATCTGGGATATAGTTTTCTAAACCTGTTGTAGTTGTATCATTTTGGGCCGTATATGTTTGCCTGCTGTAGATGGTTTGCAATCCTTTTTTGTTAAAGGCATTACCTGTTTGCTTCCGTTTAAAATTTCTTTTTGCAATTAAACTTGCCAAATTTCCATTACTTTCTAAACCTCCATCATTTCCAGAGGTCACATTACTTGCGCTAGAGACATCAGCAAAATTTGTAGTTATTATAGCATCATAGGGATTAGCTGTTACATAAAAAATAGCATCATTAAAATCATTATCACAAGAGTTATAATCTCGTCTTATATCTTCAAACCCAAGAATAACACGTTCGTAATCTGGATCATTTAAAAGGACATTATGATATCTTAAATCTGCTTGTGCTTCTGGATTATAGTCTGGATTAGAATACAGTTTCCAAAGTCCATTGCCAACAGTACTGGTACTTGAGTTCCAAGCATTAGCCAGTAATACCCAACCAATTCCAGTTCCAGCTTCAAAGGTTCCTAATTTAACCTTATCGCCTACTTGTAACCCTCCTCCACTATAAAGTGCTGAAGCATTAGGAAATATAATCGTTATCTCTTCTGTTAGAGGTGCCGTAGGAGAAGGGTTATTAACATCATAGGTGTAAAACCCTAGTACATTTCGGTAACCTGCGCCTTCACTAATAAACGTGACCCAGACCTCGGCCGTTTGATTAATAATTAAATCGGTTTCATAGCCAGATGATATATAATGTGGATTGTAATCAGGAACTGGATAACTTTCTGGCAAAGCGTCATCAATCATTTGCAATGTTACTCCTGATACATTATCTCCTGGATTTTCTAAATACAATGGTGTTCCATTAGCTGTATAGTCTCCAAGAAATTGATAATTCTGAGCATTAAGTAGTGTCGTCGTCGCGAATACTAATAGTAGGATCTTTTTCATAACGTAGGGTTTAGACTATAAAAGTAAATCTAGACTATCGATGAAAACTTAATTTTCGATAGATTAAAAAGAAGTGTAGACCAGTGGAGATTAGGCTTAGTTAAGGCGTATTCTATAGGGTATTAAAAAAGGCAAAAAAATTACTTTTTGCCTTTTTTGAGTGCTATTAACCATAAATTGTTATGTCATGATTTCTATTACAAATATAACGTCAATCACAAAATGATAGATTAGTTTTCGTTCAATCATTTCATTGATTAGATAGAATGCAAGTATGTATCGATAAGAGGTTTTTAGAGCAAATTAAGACGTTTCATTAACTCTGGTTTATTGGAACGACTTACAGGTATAACGTTCTTTTTAATAAGGACACTATTGTCTTCAATATCTATAATTTCGTGAACATTAATAATATAAGAACGATGTATTTTAAGAAATAAATCATCAGGTAATTTCTCTTCAATCTTTTTTAATGTAGAGTGTACTGTATAATTTTTAGCTTCGGTTTTAACTTGAATATAATCCCCTTTGGCTTCAACCAAATAAATACTTGGAATATCTATTTTAATTAGACGTCTGTCTATGTTTACATATAAATCATTGCCTGAAGCTGTTTCTATTTTCTCAGATAATGGATTATAAGTTGCTGTTTTACCTGATGTAGTTTTTGCTTTTTGAATAGCTTTTTGAAAACGTTCTGGAGTAATAGGTTTTACTAAGTAATCTACAATACAATCATACTCAAAAGCTTGAATAGCAAAATTAGCATCTGATGTGGTCAAAATAATTTTTGGTGGATTTTTTACGGTTTCAATAAAATCAAACCCTGTAAAATCTGGCATATGAATATCTAAGAAAATTAAATCAATTTCATTTTGATTTAAATATTTAATGGCTTGTAATGCATTTGGAAATTCTTCTAAAACATTAAGACTATCTATATTAGAGCACAATTGTCTAATAATCGCTCTTGCTGTAGCTTCATCATCTATAATAATACAATTCATAGGCCTCTAATTATAAGTGTTGTAAATAATTAGTTATGGTTGTTAAAATAGATTCGAATTCTTTTTGAAGTTTAGTATGCCCTTCCAATAGATTATTTTCGAATGCTCCAGCAATCTCATAACTTTTCTCTAGCCCTAAAATACTAATTTTATGTTTAAGTTTATGAACATTATCTGCGGCAAGTTTATAATTTTTAGCACTAATGTTTTGAAAATAAACATTTTTCTCCTCTGGAAATTCATCTTTAATAATGACTATTAACTTTTGCTCAAAAGCTTTATCACCACCAGACATACTATATATGTAAGACAAATTAGGTTGTTCCATCAAATTATTTTTTTAAAGTGAAATAAAATGTAGTGCCTTTACCTATTTCACTATCTAACCACACTTTTCCTCCATGTAAATTAACTACTTTCTTAACTATTGAAAGACCAATTCCTGAAGATTTTTTACTGCTCTTAAGTGTATGAAAAATTTTGAAAATTTTATTATGAAATTTCTTATCGACACCAATGCCATTATCTTTTATAGAAAACTTAAAAAATTCTGTATCCTCAATAACATCAATTTCTATCTTACCGTGTTCTTTATCTATAAACTTTACAGCATTACTAATAAGGTTTTGAAACAATTGATGAAGTTTGGTTTTATCGCCTTTAATTATTGGTAATGTATTTAATAATTTCACTTCTATATGCTCTGGGATATATAAGATATCTACCAAATCATGAACTAATTCATTTATATCTACATCAACTTTTTCTAAATTATTAGCACCTGTACTTGAATACGTTAAAACATCTGAAATTAACCTTTCCATTTTTTCAAGTGTATTTTCGATATGAGCAAAATTTTGAAGACTTACCTCATCTAACTTCCCTTTATTATCCTCTTTAATCCAACTCACTAATGCATCTATACTACGTAATGGCGATTTTAAATCGTGTGAAATAATATGTGCATATTCCTGTAATTCGTCATTACTTTTACCTAACTCATTTAAGAGCAAAATATTTTTGGCCTCAGCGTTTTCTCGCTCTCTTATATTTATAGCGCTTTTAAGTTGCATCGCTACCAGGTTTGCAATACTCTCAAGTGTTGTTAAATGTTCTTTTCTGAAGTAATTTTTACTTTCATGCTCACAGTCAATGATACCAATCACAACACCTTCACTAATAATTGGCACCGTAATTTCTGAAAGTCTTTCTTTATCATCTATAACATAGCGTTCATCTTTACTTGTATTCCCAATAATTTCCGATTTCCCTGTTAAAACCACATGACCAACAATACCTTTTCCTATTGGTAATATAATCTTATTGGCTATATGTTTTTCTTTATCTAGCTTTTCTCCAAATGCAGCAATCTGCTCTAAAGTATCACTCTTATAATCAACCAAATAGATCACACAATCTTGTGTTCCTAAATATTGAGCGATACTATTGGTAATTTCCCAAGCTATCTCATAAATATTCATTTTTCCGAGAATAGCTTTAGCAATATCATTAATAACATTTATGATTAATGATCGTTCTCTTTCAAATGTTACATCTTCTATTAAAGCGACTTGGTATTTAATATTTCCAATAAAATCTCGAACTACATTTACATTTGTTTTAGCCCAAAGAACCGAGCCATCTTTCTTTCTGTATCTTTTATTGATAACAAAATTCTCAATCTCACCAGAGTCCATTCTTTCAAGATACTCTTTAGATTCATGAAAATCTTCTTCAAAAGAGACATCTTTAATGGTTAATGTTGATAGCTCTTCATCTGAATAGCCTAATATTCTCTGAATGGCTTGGTTGGTTCTAATAATTCTACCGGATTGCGTAAGCACAATTCCTAATGACGAATTTTGAACAATTACATCTAGTTCTTTCTTTTGTTCTTCTATTAATGCTGTCTTTCGCATAGCATCGGTAATATCCTTTATTATTCCTTGAGCAGCAACAGGTGTTTGATGCTTATCATAAATAACACTTGCGTTAATATGCACCCATCTTACCTTTTCCTGTTTCGTAAAAACTCTTGCTGTATAATCTACAAAGGTTCCTTTTTCTTTTAATTTTTTAAAAGATTTTAAGGTATATGCTTCGTCTTCTTTATATATAAGTTTTGTGACATTGAACTTTTCTTTTTCAATATCATAACCAAAAAGATCAACAGCTGCATTGTTCATTCTCAGCACATTTCCATTAAGAGCAATAACAATATAAGCATCATTAATATTTTCAAAAACACCTTGTAGTTCCGTTTTTTTCTCGTCTAATAAATTTTCTAGATTTCCATTAGACTCTTTAAGTTGTAGTATAACGTTGGAAAGCTCGGTAGATTTTTTTTCAAGACTATTTTCTACAGCTTTTCTAGATTGCTTTTCTCTTATTAGAGCTCGCTTTAGTATCTCAAGTTCGTCTTGACTCATTAATTTTTTTTAGTAATAAATCCTATTGGGTTCAATTTTCCAATTCAAGGGGCGTTATAGAATTAAATTTTCCTTTTATTTATTACACTTTTATTAATTCATTTACACTCCAATATGCTAGTAATTTTTCAATTTTAGACATATACTCTTCATACTTTAAAGGCTTTAAAACATAGCCAGCAATACCAATTTTGTAACACTCTAATAAATCTTTTTGATTATTAGAGGTTGTTAAAACAATAGTTGGAATGTATTTAAGTCTTACATCATTTTTTAAAACACCCAAAAATTCTATCCCATTTATTTTAGGCATGTTTAAATCTAATAAAATAATATCTGGAAGCCCCTTTTTTTCTTGTAAAATATTAAGAGCTTCTTCTCCATTATTTGCTTCTATGATGTGGTGATTAAGTTTTAACGATGTTATCGTTCTATTTAATTTCATTACTTCTATGGCATCATCTTCTATTAAAAGAACTTTCATTTTTTTATTCATTGAGAGAGATTATTAATTATTAAAAATAAAGTTACTTCAATTCAAGTAAAAGATTAAAGGCTTTTCGTTTAAGGCAAATTAAGTGTAGGTGAATTGCATTTAAGTGTCGACGAGTGGTAATTCGACTTTTAAGCCATAGAGGTAAGACTATTATATATTAAAGATAGACCATTATACTTCTAGTTCCTGGCGCATTTTTTTGGTCATCCCTTTAACAACCATATCATAGGAGTGATCTATTAATTCGCAAACAAATTTGGGCTGCAATTCGCCTTTGTAAATGTAAATTGTGTTCCAATGTTTTTTACTCATATGCCAACCAGCAGTAATGCTGTCATAGTCTGCTCGTAGTTCTTCAGCATAATCTGGATTGCATTTTAAATTAACCGAACCTTCACCACCTTCCCATTTCCTTAATGGAAACAACGCAAACATTTTTCCTAAGACTTTAAATACAAGTGTATTTTCATCGAACGGGAAATCTTCAGTAACTCCTTTTTTTTGTAAACAATACTCCCTAAGTTGTTCTATATTCATTTTAATAAACGTTCCATTACTTTTTCTGACTGTTTCAATGTTGTGTATCCAAATTGATGATATAACTTATGTGCATCAGATGTTTTTAGCATCCATACCGTACATGATCGAAGTTCTGATGCTTCATGTACTGTTATCATTAATTGCTTAGCATAGCCTTCCCCTCTATACTCAGGAAGAATAAAGACATCCATCACATAAGCAAAAACCACATAATCTGTTACAATACGTGCAAATCCAATTTGCTTATTTTCTAAATATACACCAAAACAAAAACAATGCTCTATAGAAGTTTTAACTTGGTCTATGGTTCGACCTTTAGCCCAATAGCTTTCTGTTAAAAATTCATGAATTATAGTTATATCTAAACGTGATTTATCTGTTGAGATCACGATCATTCTTTGAGCTTTTTAGACGATTTTTCTTCAATTTTCAAAGTCGAATAATCTAGCTTCCAGCCAATAGTCTCAACAATACTTTCAATAAGCAACACCGAATCTAAAGCTTCGCGTTTGGCTATTTCATACAACCCGCTTTCTGGGACTTTATTCATAATATGAAGCTTTGCCTCATTATGCAATTCTGTTAAATCTGAAGCTTCAAACTTATTAAACACACCATCAGATTTATCGTAGTAATTTAAATCGGTTTCAATACTCAACACTTCTGGTTGCGGAAAATGAAATAACTTTACCGTTTTTGTTTTGACATCAGAATCCATTTGAATCTTAGACAAATCAAAACCTACATGCGCCTTTGCGTTAATGATAACCAAGGCTTTCTTTTTACTTGTAATTAATTTCAAAAAGCGTTCTTTTACATCTTCATAATGATAGATTTCAGCAAAATCACCTTCAACAGTAATAAACTTGCATACCTTTTTAATCTTATCTAATAAGATTACCGATTGAGAATTGGTTTGCTTTTTTAGTCTGAATTGTTTGATAAGCGTTACCATGCCTAAAGTGACTAAAATGCTTAATATAATTATAAAAAATGTTTCCATAGTTTGTGCTTCTATTAACTCCTACCAATTATAATACCAATGTGTTTAGTATTAAAAAATGCTATATAAAATAGGCTTACTAGGTGTTGCATCATTTTCAAAAGGTGCAATTTGAAGATTCAAAACGTATTCGCCATCGCTTACATCGTTTGGTACATAAATAAGTTCTGTAATGGTGCAATCTTTTCGTAGCTCGCCATGATAATTCCAAAATGCTTTATGAGATTTTAATTCACCTTCATCGTCTTCTCTGTCTACACTTGGTAAATCAATGAGTAAATGTTTAATGCCTTTTTTCACAAGAAATGCTACAGCGTCCTCTTGTAAATATGTCCAATTGGTATGCGAATAGTGCTTAGATAACTTATCTGTCATATTAGGCATTGTTCTTATCACAAGTGCATCTCGTTTTTTATTTCCTAATGCAAATTTTAATTGCGCTTTTGAAATCACAGTATCACCACCTAGTTCTTCAGGAGCTACAGTAATCACTTCAGCTAAAAAGAAAAACTGTTTTAAGTTTTGATTCACAGAGTGAAACTCTTCGGTTATATGACCAACACATTCGGTATGTGTGCCATGAGCATGCGGATTAAACTCAATAGTATTAAAGTTTACAGAAGCGCCTTTTGAAACACTTATTTCTGTATTATCAATTGTAACAGGTTCTATTTTGGGTGCATCAATATACCATGCATTAACATTTGATTTTGAAGCACGCATAGGAATAGAAATATCTAAAGGTTGTGATAAATCTATTTGTAATTTTCGTGAGTTATACTGAACTGTAGCTAGCATTATTAGTTTAATTTAAATAAGTCTGAAGCAATACCATCGCTTAAGAATTTACCTTTTTTGGTGACCATTAATTTTTCATCATCAATATACAATAAATGTTGATTTATAAATGGTTCTGCTTGGCGTAAAAGATCCACCTTATAGATTTCTCCAAAGTCATTAGCTACTTTTTCTAATGAAACACCCCAAATGGTTCTCAAGCCTGTCATTACATACTCATTGTATTTATCGGTTATAGTGAGTTTTTCTGTTTCCGCAGGTCTTATATCCTGTTCAATCGCTTTAATATATTTTGAATTATTACTTATATTCCAACTTCGCTCATTTCCGTTGAAAGAATGTGCAGATGGCCCTATCCCTAAATATAGCTTCCCTTGCCAATAGGCCGAATTATTTCTACTAAAAAAATCAAGTTTTCCAAAATTAGACAACTCATAATGTATAAAACCATGAGCATCTAAAGTGTCTATTAACATATGAAATTGCTCTTGTGCTACATCATCATTCACGTTGTCTATAACTCCTTTTTTAATAAAACTCTCTAAGGCTGTTTTGGGCTCAACGGTTAGTGCATAACTAGAAATATGAGGAATCCCATAGCTTAAAGCTATATTAATATTGTCTTGCCAACGCGAATGACTCAATCCCGGAATTCCATAAATAAGATCGATCGAAATATTATTAAAATGCTTTGTCGCTTCTTCTAAAGAGGCTTTTGCTTCTTCAGCATTATGTGCGCGATTCATCAATTTTAAATCGGCTTCAAAAAAAGATTGAATACCAATACTTAACCTATTAATAGGGCTCTTAGCTAATGCAATAATTTGTGCTTTTGATAAATCATCTGGGTTAGCTTCTAAGGTGATCTCAGGAGCTTCGGAAACCTTATAATTTGTATATACTGTATCTATCAAAAAACCGAGTTCTTGATTGGTTAATAAACTTGGTGTACCACCACCAAAATAAATAGTTTCAACCGTTTTATGTTGAAATTCGGATTTACGCATCACTAACTCTTTAGCCAATGCATGTACCAAATCACTTTTCTTTTTTAAGGATGTAGAAAAATGAAAATCACAATAATGGCAAGCTTGCTTGCAAAATGGGATATGAATGTAGATGCCGCTCAATTGTTATTTATTATCGCTCCTTAAATTAAAAAGAAAGAGCCTGTTTATTACTGTTTTCGTTTAATTCCTTTTACATATTCCCGAGTATCTTCTCGTATTACTCTCAATGTTGGATTTATTTTTTTAATAGCCTCAATATTATCATCTGTTACAATTTGATGATCAATAAGTAAATGTGTTAACGATTCCATTTCACCAATTTCTGGTGGTATTATTTTAAAACGACTATTATGTAACCAAAGATTATAAACGTGGTCTAGTTCTAATACTTCTCTAGGAAATTCATTAAACCTATTAAACTCTAAACTTAAAAATTTAAGTGTTTTAAGACGCCCTATTTCTTTAGGTAATTTTGAGATTTCGTTCGAGCCTAAACTCAAATTCTCTAAGACTGGCAACTTACCTATTGAAGCAGGAATAATCTCTATTTTATTATATCCTAAATTTAAATACTTTAAATTAATCAAATTCCCTATTTGTTCAGGTAACGTTTTTATTTTAGAAGCATTGGCTAAAATTGAAACCAATTCACTACAATTAGACAATTCATTCCTAAGTCTAGTCATTCCTCCTCCTGAAACATTTAAAAATTGTAAACATCTTAAGCTCCCTATTGATTCTGGTAAATCTTTCAGATAACTATTATTCCTTAAACTCAAATATTTCAGCTTTGTTAACTTACCTATATGCTCATTAAGGACTCTTAATCCATTAGCTTCAAGATTCAAAACTTCAAGATTCTTCAATAAACCAATATTATCTGGAAGAACTCTAAAGTTACATCTATTAGCAAACAAAAACTTCAAATTAGGGAGCTTACTTAAGTCTTCAAAAAGTTGCGTTTTATCTTTAAACCTGTTTCCTGAAATATTCAAAAATTGTAAATTGATAAATTGTGACAATTCTTTTGGGAGTTCATCGATATCAGTAGCAGCTATATTTAAAGCAAAAACATCCTCTTTATTGATTATTAATTGCTTCAGATCTTTAGTTTGCTCAACACGATAAAATTGACTTAAAAGTTGTGGCCTAAAATAGGTTTCACTTTGAAAAATATCTAAATCAGAACAGAAATTATTTAACATTTCATCCAGTTGCTCTAAAGTTATTTGCGGTAATTGAAAATTTGCAATGTCTTCAAATACTAACTTATCTTCTTCAATAAGCTTCAGCAATTCATTATTTTCTTTAAACCCTCTATTTTCTAAAAAAGCAACATCCCAAACTGCAGCTTTTTTATTTCCTTCAAAATATTTAGAAAACACCCAATAATAATAAGTGTTTCTAAGATCATCAGAACTACCAGCTAATCGTAATCGCTCTTCATAACATTGTTCTGCCACATCAAATTTTTTGGCTGCAAATGCGCAATTACCTTTCCATGCTAATAAAAAAGAAGTTCTCCCTTTAAGCTCAATAATTTTATCGATATCAATTAATGCTTTGTCAAATTGATTTAATATCGAATATGCTTGAAACCTAATATATCTGGATTGATATGACTTAGGATTATAGGTAAGATACGTACTTAAATCTTCGGCAACACCTTTAAGGTCTTTAGGATTAATATTCGATTTTGCAATGGCTCTTGAATAGTAACTTTCTTTATTATCTGGATGACGTTCTATAATTTCATCAAGTAATTCGATAACTGTTTTCCAGTTTTTAGCCTCTAATGCCTTATCATATCTTTTTTTGATGTCTTCGTCACTTAAAGTTGTTGAGCAACCTAGTAATAGTAATGCAAAAAAGAAAGCACTAATACATATCAAAGGCATTGATAGTTTCGAACATAAAAGTTTTAACTGCATCCTATTTTTTTACACGATCATCATTTTGTTTCACAAAAGCAGACCAACCTGTATAATTCTTTCCAACCTCTACACGACCTTGATTATAAAAATGGCAAACTGCTGCTGCTAATCCATCCATAGAATCTAGATTTTTTGGTAAGGTTTTTAAACCCAACATTCCCTGTAACATTTTTGCCACTTGCTCTTTACTTGCATTACCATTTCCTGTAATGGCCATTTTTATTTTTTTTGGTGCATACTCTGTAATAGGGACTTCACGAGATAAACCTGCTGCCATAGCAACGCCTTGCGCTCTACCAAGTTTAAGCATGCTCTGCACATTTTTCCCAAAAAAAGGTGCCTCAATAGCTATTTCATCTGGATGATGTGTATCTATCAACTCAACTGTACGCTCAAAAATAAGTTTTAACTTAAGATAATGATCACTATATTTTTTTAAATCTAGCTCATTAAGCTGAAGAAAAGACATCTTTTTACCAACCACTTTTATGAGTCCAAACCCCATAATTGTCGTTCCTGGATCAATACCAAGTATAATTTTTTCGTTACTCATTAATCGCAATATTGACATCCACTAATAGAGAATGTAACTCCAAAAGTAATGGTTAAAAGGTTTCCATTAAATGAGCCATAACCTTCTGTTACGGGATCAAAATCTTTTCCGAAACCTAAAATATATGAGGTATCAGCATATAGAGACATACGTTCTGTTAATCCGTAGTGAACTTCAAAGCCTGCCATAACATTAAAAAATGACGTCTTATTGTTTCCATAATTCCCTAAAGGCTTTACAAAAGTATAACCTGGTCCTGCATGTCCAACAAGTCCTATTTGCTGAGGTAAAAATGTAATCAATTCTGTTGGATCATAGACTATTTGAGCATTAATTCTTGTGTAGTTGGCTTTAAATTCTACCGAATTATCACCACTTGAAAAGCGGTTAAATCCAAAATCCAATTTTGCTCCTAACTGTGGTTTAAACATATGCTGAATACCAAGGTTAACTGTTGGTAAATTAAGCGATTTGCTTTTAAAGCCATCAACAAAACCAGATTGCGATGGACTATTAACACCTACTGCAATTTGTGCTTTGAATTTACTAGTGTCTTTTTGAGCATGAGTATTTAAAAAACAAACTAATGCTATCACTAGAAGACTTATTTTTTGAAATCTATAATTTGAGGTCATATCATTATAATGATTTAATTTGTAAAAAGAACTTATCTCCTTTTTTCTTCTGCTTACAAAATTCTATTTTGCATTCTAATAAAAGCCGAACAGTTCGGTTTAAAACAAAAAAGTTAAGACAAGCTCTATGCATTTTGGCGGCCTTCCTTACAAAACTAAACAATTCTTTTTTGTACTTATTAAATTAAGTATCATCTTTGGTGCTTTTTATTTTATCTATCAAAAATTAGTAGAAAACGAAAATTTAGACTTTTATCAGTTTTTAGATTTTTTAAACAAAAACAATGTGTTTTCTACCAAAAACATCTGTTTTCTACTCGTTTTAACCTCTTTTAATTGGTTTTTTGAAATTATAAAATGGAAAACTTTAGTTGGCTATATTAAGTCCATTTCTTTTAAAAATGCTTTAGAACAAAGTTTAGGAGCCTTAACAGCATCTCTTTTCACACCAAACCGAATAGGAGAGTATGGAGCGAAAGCGGTATACTATAATACTTCAAAACGAAAACAAGTGATGCTTCTCAACTTACATAGTAATATGATGCAAATGACTGTTACAGTATTATTTGGACTTGTAGGCTTATTAGCAATGCATTCAAAATACGATTTAAATATTAATTATTTTAAAGCCTTTCGCTTTTTAGCTCTTATAATAATTATAGGGCTTTTTGCGATTCTTGGGATGAGACAAAATAAGTATAAAATTAAAGGGTTTTCAATAGAAAAATTAAAAGTCTTCTTTAAAAACCTTCCTAAAAGAATACATGGGTTGACTTTTGGACTCTCTGTTTTACGGTATTTAATTTTCTCATTTCAATTTTACTTTTTACTACAGATATTTGGTGTTAATGTAAGTTACTACAATGCAATGATGGTTATATCAACACTATACTTGCTTGCTTCTATTATTCCTTCTATATTTATTTTTGATGTGATTATAAAAGGCAGTGTTGCTGTATATTTATTTTCTATCGTAGGTGTTAATGAATTTACAATACTTAGTATAGTAACTATGATGTGGCTACTTAATTTTGTGCTCCCAAGTATGTTTGGCAGCTATTATGTGCTTAATTTTAATCTTCCAAAAACAGAAAAACGATAATGCTCATTATTATATTTATAATCACCTTTTTTTACCTGCTCTTAATAGGAAGTTTAATCTATGGTTTTGATAACGTGATCAACTTCAAATTGGAAGATATCGCACCAAAAACAAAGTTCTCAATTGTTATTCCATTTAGAAATGAAGCGAAAAACTTACCTGTATTAATAGCATCTATATCAAGATTAAACTATCCAAGTTCTCTGTTTGAAATCCTCTTAGTTAATGATGAATCCACAGATGATTCTATAGAAAAAATCAACACCAATCTCTCTAATTTAAAATCAGTAAATATTTCTATTTTAGAGAATCTCAGACAAACTAATTCACCTAAAAAAGATGCCATAACTACGGCTATTAAAAAAGCTAAACACGAATGGATTGTGACAACTGATGCCGATTGCGAATTACCAAAATATTGGCTAGACACCTTTGATAATTATATCCAAAACAACAATCCAAATGTTTTAGTTGCACCTGTAACCTACAGTAATATCACTTCATTTTTTGAGCGATTTCAACTCTTAGACATTTTAAGTTTACAAGGCGCGACTGTTGGAGGTTTTGGAATAAAAAAACCATTTTTATGCAATGGTGCAAATTTAGCTTATAAAAAAACTCTTTTTAATACGCTCAATGGTTTTGAAGGCAATTTAGATATTGCAAGTGGTGATGATGTTTTTCTGCTAGAGAAAGCTGTAAAAAGAGATAAAAAGAATGTGCATTATATTAAAAATAGTCAAATTATTGTACACACAAAACCTGAATCAAGTTTCAAAAAATTAAAAGCACAGCGTGTTAGATGGGCAGCAAAAACATCGAGATATAATACTAGTTTTGGGAAACTGACTGGTTTTATAGTACTACTCATGAATGCACTTCTAATAAGTTTACCTCTATTGTATCTCGTTCAAATTATAGCGCTAAAAATTTTGATTTACACCTATACTATTAAGGTTTTAATTGATTTTTTATTACTCTTTAAAAGTGCGCGATTTTTCGAGCAAGAGAGGTATTTACCTTCCTATTTATTTTCTAGTCTGTTATATCCCTTTTTCTGTGTTTATGTCGCTTTTATTTCGATGTTTAAAGGTTATAAATGGAAAGACCGAGCCTATATGAAATAGTGCTACTATCATTTATTTTTGTTAGTTTTACCTAAACCGAAACCCATATCGCAATGAAAAAAATCATCTGTTTATTAAGCCTCATATTTAGTTTTTCTTTTTTAGAAGCTCAAGAAATCTTCATGGTTGAAGGAGAGCGATTAGTCTTAAAAAACGAAGTAGACGGAAAACTCGATTTACTTTGGAATATCATCGATGGGAAATATCGCTATTTCGTGAGAACAGAAACAAGTACTATTATTGAACTTAAAAACACAAAAAAAGACGGGAAATTTCAGAAAGAATACATAGACCTACTCAACGAATTAACAGATGCTTCAATGTCTACCAAGCGTTTAAACCTTACGCTTTTTAGTTTAAAAGAATTTATAGATACTTATAATGGTCGTGTTGATGACGCATATCAATCTACAGCTGTTAGAAATAAACTACAATATAGACTAGGCATTTTTGGAGGTTTAACTAATAGTCCGTTTATAACAAATTCTGATAATTTAACCACTCCTCTTTTTGGAGCCGAGTTTGAAGTTTTAGATGTCAATCAAATCTCAAGACATGCAGTTTTCATGCAGTTAAAACATGTTTTAGAACACGATGAATTACAGTACTCTACAACAGAATTATCTTTAGGATATCGCTTTAGACTTATCAATAAAGCGGCTTTTAGTCTCTACGGAAACGTGAAGTTTGCAACCTTAAATTTTTCTAAAGCAGTTGTTGTAACCGAAAACAATGGAACCATAGCTACCGAAGAATTTAATGAAACGGCATTTGACGTTCCGTTTATTTTTGGCATAGGTGCTGATATCAGAATTACCAAAAATAGCTATGTAACACTAGCCTACAATGAATTATTTGCGTTACTTCTTGATAATCAAGGTAACTTTTCACAAGACTTTGCCATAGGTTACAAGTTTAATTTATAATGCGTTTAACTAATTACAAAACTAACAATCCTGTGTTTTCAGGTTATTTTTGGGATGCTCCTAAAGCATCAACAAAGAAGATGACCGTAACTGGAATTTTCATTAAATCTCTTGGTTGTATTTTAGTAATTGCAGCAATTACGGCTTATATCTGGAAATTGAATGAAGAAGGCATGTCGGTAAAATGGTTTACTCTTGGAGGCATGTTTTCGGCAATTATTATAAGTGTTATCATTTCGATAAGACACCATTGGGCTCCTTTTTTGGTTCCATTATACACGGTTGCTAAAGGACTTTTTTTAGGTGGTTTTTCGGCTTATGCTCATAAAAATTTTCCTGAATTGCCTTATCAAGCCATAGGTGTTACAATTATTACTTTTTTTGTAATGCTCATCCTTTATCAAACACGAATTATTATTGTTACTAAAAAATTACGAAGTGTTATTATAACTTCTGCTATAAGTATTTTTGTCGTGTATATGATGTCTTGGGTTTTAGGCTTTTTTGGAATCAAAACCTACATTTGGGGAACATCATGGTTTGCCATTATCTTTAATTGTATCGCTGCTATAGTCGCTTCTTTCTCTCTACTTTTAGATTTCGATTATATAGAACGTTTTAAAAATAAAGCTCCAAAATGGAAAGAATGGCTAGCAACTTGGGGGCTTTTAGCAACACTCATTTGGTTGTATGTAGAAACTTTAAGATTAATGCAAAAATTAGCAATTAGGTTTTAGTCAATTTTAATAATCACTGGTAAAACAAATTGCGTGTTAACTTGCTGACTTCTTTTTATTGCTGGGTGAATTTTAGGCAATGCCTCTAAGCTTTGTCTGAGTAAACTATCTAGTTCTGGAATTTGTATTCTAGTATTTTCATCACAAACAATCTCATTGATTACAAAATCACCTTTATTATCAATCGTTATTTTTAATTGAATTGTATCATTAATATCCTCAGAAACAATTATTTGATGTTTTGCAAGGTTGGTGTTAATTATACGTCTTAGTGTATTTTCAAAACATATTTTCTTATTCTCTTTCCCTAGAGTAGTTTCACAGGATTTAAATGAAGGATATTCGTCTACATCTTTCCAATTAAAAGTCTGCAGTTCTTCATCAAGAATATCCTCAGAATAGACTTTCTTCTTGTCGAAATAATCACAAGAAATTAAAGAGATAACAAGCAAAAATAAGAATATGCGTTTCATGAATACAAACTGAAACTGAAAAGTACAATTTTTTTATATATTACAGCAACCTACTCCTTTTGCTTTAAAAATTTATCCGCCTTAAGTTCTGCTAAACGAGCTACTGCAAATTGCGTGTATACACTTTGAGGATACTTTTCTTTAAAGTCTTCGTAGAGTTTTATTTTGACATCTATATCAGCATAAAACTTATCCTTGGTACTAATAATATAAAACACATAACTTATGTTTTCAGGATCTTCTTTTACAGCCTTTTCAAAAGCTTCGATAGCTGCTCTATATTTATTTTGTCTATTTAAAACAACACCTAGTTTTTGATATTCATAACCTAAAGCTACATCTTTAAAAGTCAAAGCCTCTTTTATATACTTTTCAGCATTAACATAATCTTTTAATTTCTCATAATAAGTACCAATAACAAAAAGAGCATTAGCATTATATGGATTAAATTTCAAAGCCAATTTACGTTGTTCAATTGCTAATTCAAATTCATAATTTTGTGAATAGCATAGGCTTAATTTTTCATGTATAAACTCAGACGATTCACCTAAATCTATCAACTTTTTAAACCAAACCTGAGCTTTAGTATAATATTCTTGTAAATAATAACTTTGAGCTTTTAGACTAATAAGTTCTACATTGTTTTTATAGTTCTCAAGACCTTTGTCTATATAGTCTTCGGCAAGAGAGTGTTTACGTTTTTTGAGAAAATACTTTGCGATTTTATAAATAGCTTTTTGATGAGTTTTATCTAAATCATAAGCAGAACGGTATCTATTAATTGCTGTAGAATCTTTTAGTTTATCAAGTACTAATCCTAATTCGTAATGGTAATTAGGGTTTTTATAATCGACGTTGACTAAATCATTAAAAACAGTTGCCGCTTTTTTAAACTGTTTTGTTTTTGATAATAACCTAGCATACTCATATTTCACAAGTGCGCCATCAGAATTAGCTTTTATACTGGCTTCATAATTGGTTAGCGCTAAGTCATAATTTCCAATAGCAACATAGGCTCTAGCTATTTTATTATAAACTTCAGCTTGATCGTTATATGTTTTATAAGTAGCAATAGCTTTACTATAATTACCATTAATGTACAAACTATCTGCGCGACTTAAAACCGAAGATTGTGCTTCAACTTTAATTATAATAACTAAGGCTATGAGAATAAAAAATATACGCATTTAATTTTTTTTGTCTTGTTTTGAATCTGCAGCTATCTGAAATAAAATAGGTAAAGAATAAGTAACTACAACAGGTTTACCATTTAGTTTACCTGGTGTAAATTGAGGTAAACTATTAATTACTCGTAAAGCTTCAGCTTCTAATTCAGGATGAGGAGCTCTAGCTCTTGCTTCTGTTATTAGACCTTGCTTATCAATCTTGAAAATAACATTGGTACGTTGTCTTCCTACCAAACCAAGATTTGAAGCTAATCCAACATTATAGTTTCTAGTCACATATCTAGATACATACTTGCTAAAACATGTTTTTTGCTCTTTACTCGAGCTCAAACCACTGCATTCTCCAATTCCTGGCGCTTCATCTAAAGCCATAAACGGTACTTCGTTTGCATCTTCTTTCGCTTGAGTCTTAGATGTGCCTTGAATCTGAAAAACAATAGGCAAACTATAAGGCACAATTACTGTTCTATCTTTGTGCTTTCCTGGACTAAACTGAGGTAAACTTTTTATTACCCTTTTAGCTTCTTCTTCTAAAGTTGGATGAGGCGCTCTTGCTTTTACATCAATTACATAACCTTCTTTGTCAATTTTAAAAATAACATTCATTCGTTGTTTACCAACTAACCCTAGGCTATCAGCAATGCTCGTGTTAAAATTTAAATTAACATATTTAGAAATATTCTGACTCGTACATTTTTTACGCGCTTCATTTGTCTTAAAGTCTTCGCATGATTTAAAAATGGGCACTTGATCTACAACAGTAAATGGCACTTCAGATGCATTTTTTAAGTTCTCTTTAAATTCGTTTATTTGATTATTAGCTAATGTGCTAGAGTTTCCTTTTATCTGAAAAACAATAGGTAAACTATAAGGCACAATTACTGTTTTATCTTTGTGCTTCCCCGGACTAAACCGAGGTAAATTTTTTATTACCCTTTTAGCTTCTTCTTCTAAAACTGGATGAGGCGCTCTTGCTTTTACATCAATTACATAACCTTCTTTGTCAATTTTAAAAATAACATTGATACGTTGCTTCCCAACGAACCCTAAACTATCAGCAATGCTAGTATTAAAATTCATATTAACATATTTTGAAATGGCCTGATTGACGCATTTTTTTCGCTCAATATTTGTTTCTAGTGCTTCACATGATTTAAAAACAGGTACTTCATCAATAATTGAAAATGGGACTTCATGTTGCGGTTTAGAATTAGGTGTTTCTACTGCTTCTATTTCTATTTCAACAATCTCGTTTTTCTGTTTACTTTTAAATACCGAACATGAAGAGTATACAAGCATCCCTAAGATTAATGGAATGATCAATAAATATCTAGAGAGGTTAATTTGTCGTGATTTTGATTTACTTAACATAAGAATACGTTTTTTGATTAAAGACTGTTTAAAAAAAGGATTGACAAATGAAAACTGCTGGGTTTCAAAAACCTGAGCTAACAAATTATCGTAATACTTGGCTTTGTTGTGATACTTTACCGCTTTTGCATCTGCAAGATATTCGTGTAATGTAGCAATTCGCTTTTGGTACATATACACTAATGGATTAAACCAGAATACAATTCTTAGCAGTTCAAAAAACAGTAAATCTAAAGTATGTTTTTCATGAACGTGTACCATTTCATGTTCCAAAATGGCAGACTTTTCCTGAGTATTTAATTTTTGACCTAAAAAGATATAGTGAAAAAATGAAAACGCTTTTGTACTATTCAACAATTCTATAATTAACAAATTACCGCTCCAACGTTTTGGTTGTTTTGAAGCTAACCTCATTAATTTTGAAATTTTAATCATTAAAATTAATGTCGCTATACACATTCCAGAGATAACTATAATATTCCATATAGAAATCGGATCTGGATCTAGATTAAGACCAGCTTGCATTGCTATTTCTGGATTAATTGTACTAAAGTCTTCAGTAGAATTCCCTATAATAATTTCAGGCAAACGAATCACAAGATCTTTCGCAACGACATTTTTTATCTGTTCAATTTTCATAAAAGGAATAGCGATAGAAAGCACAGCTGTTCCCAATAAATAAACTCTATTTAAGTTAAAGAACGTTTCCTTCCGAAGAAAAACATCATAGACAATCAAAAACAATAGTTGAAATAAAACAACCTGTAAAATATAGTGTAACATCTTATTTGTTAGATTTATTAATGTCTCTTAAAATGGTCTCCATGTCTTTTAAATCGACATCATTTTTCTTTACAAAAAACGACACCATACTTTTAAAAGAGCCTTGAAAATAATTGTCAACCAAATTATTAATACTCTGGTTGCTGTAGTCTTGTTTTTTTAACAATGGAAAATAGATGTGACCTTTACCTTCTTTTTCATAATCTACAAATCCTTTGTTCTCTAGAATTCTAATAATTGTAGATACAGTATTGTATGCAGGCTTAGGTTTTGGAAGTTGCTCGATAACATCTTTAACATTAGCTTTTTCAAGCTGCCATAAAATGTGCATAATCTCTTCTTCAGCTTTTGTGAGTTGTTTCATGATTCAGTATTCAGTGTTCAGTGTTCAGTGTTCAGTGTTCAGTGTTCAAATATAACTAAAAATTTAGTTTGAACTAAATTTTTAGTTTAAAATTGTAACATAATGAACTGAAACACGTCTTATCTATAGAATTATAAACTTAATTAATGGATATATTTTTAGTTATTTTAGCGACCTTCTTTATGATATTAGGTATCATTGGTAGCTTTCTCCCTGTATTGCCAGGACCACTTACCAGTTGGATTGGGCTGCTCATCTTTCATTTCGCAGATGTAGTTCCAATGAACTGGACTTTTTTAATCATCACTTTTATCATTGCACTTGGTATTTGGGTACTTGATTACATCATACCTGCAATGGGAACAAAACGTTTTGGCGGCACAAAAGCTGGCATGATTGGCACTTCTATAGGCTTAATTGTTGGGTTACTAGCGCCAATACCAGGAGGTATTATTATAGGTCCTTTTTTTGGCGCTCTTATTGGTGAACTTATTAATAAAAGCGATTTTAATAAAGCACTTAAAGCTGCTTTTGGATCTTTTTTAGGCTTCATAGCTTCTACATTTTTAAAATTTATAGTTGCTATGGTCTTTCTAGGCTTTTTTATCGTAAAGATTTTTGAATATAAAGCGGTTTTATTTTAGAACACTTCTTTCTATAAAACAAAAAACCTAATGCCTGTTGAGAAGCATTAGGTTTATTTCTTTGCTATTAATTCAACAAATTACTAAGAGGGATTAATTAATTTTGTTGATTAGTCAAATATATCTAAAGTAAACAACTTTTTGTTACGGAAAAACCGTAAACTTGATGCGGAAAAACCGTAGTCTGTAGCGTTGACAGTAGGTGCGAAAGCTTTTTAGAATGCTAAAAAAGCCAATTTTAACAGTATTTTTTAAAGAAAACCTTTTTTTCGAGCTTCAATTATCAACGATTCATCTTTTCCGTCATTAATAGAGAATAATATTTTAAGTTGTTTTTTACGCTTTTCTATAGCACTCATAGACAAATCAATATATTCTATTAAGCTTCTCGTTTTTATGCCTTGAGATAATAAATGAAGAATTTTACGGTTAATCTCATCCACATAGATTTCATTAACCACAGACTTATTTAAAAAATTACTTACCGTACTACTATAATATGGTGGATCTATCAATATATGGTGAAAAGCCTCAGCTAACTCACTTGATGTTAAATCACTTTTTATTAAAAACCCATCAGGATTAATTTCTTTAACAATACTATGAATTCTATACGATTCATTAAACATTGTTAAGATAATTACCTTAGCATCAGGCAAGATATTACGTGAAATCTTTGCTAAATCTTCTCCTGAAGTAATTTTCCCATCTGAAGACGCAGGTAAACTTATATCAAAAAAGCACACATCATAAGGCTGCCCTTTTGCTGCTTTTTGCATTAAAAGATTAGCAGCATCACAAGTATTTGCTGTATCTATAATTAAGGTTTGGTCATCTTTTTTAGTAGCCATCAGAGTATTTTGATACCCTTCAATAATGATTGGATGATCATCAACCATCAAAATATGAATATTTTGCATTCTTTTCTAATTTTTGTAAGGCACAGTAATAATTACCTCTGTCCCTTTTTTTAATATAGAATCAAATTCGGCCTTCCCATTAACCTCACTAACTCTAGAATTTATGTTTTTAAGACCAATACCTTTTTTACTTTTATTGACATCAAAACCATCTCCATCATCTATAATGGATAAGCAAATTACACTATTTTTTAATTGAATACTAATTTTTACGCCGTTTGCATTGGCATGTTTATATATATTTTGAAGTGATTCTTGTATAATCCTGTAAATGTTGATTTTAGTTTTATTAGGCACAACTTCCCAATTAATATCATCGGTATAATTAAAAGAAGATTCTAATTGATAGGCTTTAGTTTGCTTTTCTATTAACTCAGAAACTATATCCATAAAACCAGAACCTGAAACAAAATCGGTGTTTAAATCGTGAGAAATTTTACGAATATCATTCTCAATAGTCATTAGCTCTTTAATATAACTCGCTCTATTTTGGATGGCTTCCTTTCCTTCAGAAAAGTTTAAACTATCTAAACTTAATCTGGTTCCAAAAAGACGCCCAAGAACACCATCGTGTAATTCTTCAGAAATTCGTTTCTTCTCTCCTGCTCTGGCCTCATCGACCTTATCTTGCTGTGAAAGCATGAGGTTATAAATATCTTCGTTAGCTTTTTGCTGTTCTTGTTTAAACTTAAGCTCTTTGTTTTTATTTCGCTGGGTAACAATAATATATAATAAAAAGAAGGTAATCAATAAAACTCCTGAGATGGCTATCAACCACATGAGTTGCTGAGACATCATCTCATTTTCCTTTTCAAGCTCATCGGTCTTTAATTCAATACGTGCAAATTTATTCCTGACGTTGCGCTCGACATTAAGCAAACTATCACTTAACTTAATATGCTCAACTAAATAATCTCTACTAACTTCTCCTTTATAAAGTTTTGACAAAATTAACATTGATTCTAAATACAAATCGTTAATAGGAATCTCTTTTGATATCCTATAACTATCTTTTGCATACTTTATAGCTAAATCCTTTTCATCATTCTCTTTATAAAACTTTGCCAAGTCAATTGACGCAGAGAGTTTTGAATATTGATCTCCAATACTTTCCGACATCTTAAGAGCTCTTTTAAATTCGCGCTCTAATTCATTATAATCGTATCCGCCAATTAAAAATTTCGTAAACGCACTATTAACTATTACCAATGAATAAAAAGAGGGGTCTTCATTAAGCAAGTCTGAATCTTTAAAAATATCATCATATATATCTAATGCCTTTTCTAAATTCCCATTAGACCTATATGCTATAGCAAGATTATTTTCAGATTCTAATTGTAAATAATCTCCGTTATTCAACTTCTTAGCAAGATTATGTGCCTGGTTATGATATTCTATTGATTGCTCATAATTCTTAAGCTTTAAAGAAACTATCCCTAATAAATTTAAGCATCTATATTTATCTTCAACTAAATCTAAACTTTTATTTTTACTTAGTTTATTTAAGATTTTTAATACTTCAATAGCATTTTCTTCACTTCCAAAATAATCTTTTTCATCATCCTGAATAGTTGCAATCCCAGTTAAAACAACAGCTTTTTCTTTTAAATTACCTAAAGCAATATAATATTTTAGTGCTTTTAAATAATGATCATACGATTTAATATTATCACCTGCAATTTGATAATAATACCAACCCAAATTGTTATATGTAGTAGCTATTGCTATTGAATCGTTTAACTTTAAGGCTAATTCAATATTGTTCAAACTTGAAGAACCAAACATATCATAATCACCAGAGACAAGATATATATAGGATAAATTTCGATTGCTTTTTAACACAGTAGAATCTATACTATTCTTTAATGATAAGTCACTTGCTTTTAGAGCATAGGATAATCTTTCCTTATTAGACAATGACTCATCATTTGACAACTGTCTTAAATTTATAATGCTATCTATTGTTTGATTTTGCTCTTGTGCACTAAGTGTTAATGACAAGAAAACTAATGCTAAAAAAGGATTGACTAAATATTTCAATTGGTTATTTCATTCTATACTCAAAGTTAGAATTTTTTATCGATTTAATTGTAGAAATAATTTCATCAAATAAATAAGCTCATATTTGATTTCAAATATGAGCTTATTTATTTTGTATAATTTAAAGCTAACTAACTATTACTAGGTTTCTTTAATCCTTTTTTTGCGTGAGCTAGTAAATCTGTTTTTCCGTAAGTTTCTACTTTGTCATTTTCTGTTTCGACAACATTATCGCTGCTTTGTCCAGATACAGTTAATAATAATACGGCAAATAATAAAAAAGTAATTTTTAGAGTTTTCATGTTTGTTGTTTTTAGGGATTATCTATATCAATTTAATTATGTTAATAACAAAACAGCATCAAAAAATGCCAATCGAGGGAAGAATGGATTATTAACTTTTTGGCAAAAAATGCCTATAAAATTGAGGGAGATCTAAATGCTAAAAAACATTTAAACATGAATGGATTAATAAAAATACCTTGATAAGTGATTTTAGGGGCTTAAGAAGGACAGTAAATCTAAGATAAAAGTCGAAGCATATAACTATAAACTCGTTTAAATACTCGTTTTAATCGATGAAATGCGATATTCGATTAAAATTTGGTGATTAATCGTTATTAAATACACATATTAAATATTTGGATTATGAGCTATTTTAGCTGAATCAGAACTCTTATATCTTATTTAAATTATACCTAATTCCATCTATTTAAGCAGTTAGTAAGGTTGTAAAGCTTTCCTTAGTGTCTAAAAAAGAAGTATTCTCTAAAATAATAAGATCCCTAAATATCATTACAAATAGCCGAAAACAAAAAAGCATCCCGATTTTCAATTAAGAAAAAAGGAAAGCTTCTCATCGGTAAGAACTCAACAACATTGAGCTTCTCACAACTCTCAGATTTCTCTGAGAACAACACAACTAATCGTATTGCCAAAAAAAGCTTCAATTTCTTGAAGCTTTAGCAATTTTAGCGGTCTGGACGGGACTCGAACCCGCGACCTTCGCCGTGACAGGGCGACATTCTAACCAACTGAACTACCAGACCGTTGCTTTATTGCGAGGGCAAATATACATCGCATTTTTAATATCACAAATGTTTTTTGATAAAAATTTAAATAAATTTTTGCCGCTCCACCATGTAGCTTGTCAATATCTTATCAAAGGGTTTATTAATATCGGCTTCCACATATTTAATTTGATATTGACCGCATTTTAACCGTATACGTTTAAAGTACTCTTCAACAGCACTTTCATACCCTTCTTTAATCGTATCTGGATATAAATTGATGTACTCATTGGTCTCAACATCTATAAATCGCTTAGGTGTATTATCAAAATTAAATTTGAGTTCCTTGTCTTTATCAATCACATGAAATAAAACCACTTCATGCTTATTATGTTTTAAATGTCGTAATGCTTCAAATAACTTCTCATCATCAGTTGACGTTTGAAACATATCAGTAAAAAAGAAAATTAAAGAACGTCTATGGATATTTTCAGCAATTTGATGTAAATAGGTATAGGTTTCTGTTTGTGTATTTAGCTGCTTAGAAACAACCATTTTACTCAATTCAGATAATAGCATTTGATGATGACGCTCACTCCCTTTTTCAGGTGAATAATAATCATATGCATCACTATAAATACTCAAACCAATTGCATCACGCTGTTTTTTTAAAATATGCATCATTGAGGCCGCAGCTAATGCTGAAAATGCAATTTTATTCAAATTCCCAATACTAAAATTGGTCATTTCTGGGTAATGCATTGAGCTGCTATTATCTATAATGAGATGACAACGTAAATTCGTTTCATCATCATAACGCTTGGTGTATAACTTATCTGTTTTTGCGTATAATTTCCAATCTATATGTCGTGTGCTTTCACCTTGATTATAGATTTTATGTTCAGCAAACTCAGCAGAAAACCCATGAAACGGACTCTTATGCATACCCGAAATAAACCCTTCTACAACTTGCTTCGCAAGAAGCTCTAAGTTTTTAAATCCTCCTGCTTTATTGAGTTCTGCTTGTAAATTCATTTGCTTATTCTAGAATACCATCAACAATCCCATAAGCTTTAGATTCCTCTGCTCCCATCCAATGATCACGATTAAAATCTTTTATGACTTTATCAAATTCTTGTCCGCAATTATCAGCTAAAATTTGAGCGCTTAATTCTTTCGTTTTTAAAATCTCTTGAGCTGTAATTTCAATATCACTAGCTTGTCCACTTGCACCACCACTTGGTTGATGAATCATTACTCTAGCATGAGGTTGTATAAAACGTTTCCCTTTGGTACCAACAGATAATAGTATAGATCCCATTGATGCTGCCAATCCAGTACAAATTGTAGATACATCACTATTTAAAGATTTAATACAATCATACATAGCAAATCCAGATGTCACATAACCTCCAGGACTATTTATATATAAATGAATATCCTTAGTCTCTAAGGCATCTAAATAAAGTAATCTATCTATAACATGTTTTGCCGATTTATCATCAACCATTCCCCAAAGAAAAACCTTTCGTTCTTCTAATAATTTACTATCTATTAAGTCTTGTGCTTTCGATTGTTTACTCATTGTGTTTAATTTTCATTAAAAATAAAAAAAGGTTCACCATACTGGCAAACCTTTTATCATTTCTTTTAGATTATATCTTATAATAAAGAATCAATAGCGTCTGTATAAGCATTTTTAGGAGCAACACCAACTTGACGACCAACAACTTCTCCATTATGGAATACCAAAACAGTTGGAATATTACGAACACCATATTTAGCAGCAAACTCCTGATTAGCATCAACATCTACTTTACCAACAATAGCTTTACCATCGTATTCTGTACCTATCTCATCAATGATTGGTCCAACCATTCTACATGGTCCACACCAAGCGGCCCAAAAATCTACCATTACTGGTTTATCACTCTTTAATACAGTTTCTTCAAACGTTGCATCTGTTATTTCTAATGCCATAATTATATTGTCTATTGTGTTTAACTTCGTTTTAATTTAATACACAAAATTAGTCAAAAATTTTGCCAAACCTTACACTGGTAGTATTTGTTTTGATTATGAGATTATTGAGTGATTTTATAATTAAGTATTTGGGCGCATAAACCAGGCTCTCGCAAGTCGCTCTCTTCGAGGAGCTCCAACAATTGCTCCATCCCTTGCGCACAATATATTTAATTAGCAACCTAAAAGTTGCATGTTAAATATATTACACTTAATTTAGCAACTATAAAGTTGCGTATTAATCAAAAAACAAGCATTATGAAAGATCGTATAATTAAAGAAAAACTATTTAATCATCCTATAGAGAAAATATGGAATGCCATTTCTAAAGCCGAAGAGATTTCATCTTGGTTTATCAAAGCCGATTTTAAGGCTGAAAAAGACTATCAATATACCTTTACATCTGAACCTAATGAAAAAGGCTGCACAACCATTAACGGAATTGTTAAAGAAGCCAATCCTTATGTATTAGCTTATACATGGATTGTTGCAGACACGAATATAGAAACAACTGTTACTTGGACATTAGAAGCCATTCAAGGCGGTACAAAATTGAAATTAGAACATTCTGGAATTTCAAGTTATGCTGGAGACACAGCTATTGCCATGTTTGAAAGTTTCAACGGTGGCTGGGACAACTGCATCAATGGTTTAACAAACTACTTAAAACAAGAAGTGAATGCAAGATAAGATCACACAATTATTTAAAGCAATTGCAGAGCCAAAAAGGCGTGATATTTTTCACGCCTTAGTGATTGCAACCTCTGCATTATCTATTACTCAAATCTCAAATCAGTTTGAAATTAGTAGACAAGGCGTTACTAAACACATCAAAACATTAGAAGATGCTGGCTTGGTATATATCGACACTAAAGGCCGAGAACGCTTTTGCAGTGCCAATGCAAAGCCTTTAAAAGAACTCAATAAATGGATGGCATTTTATGAACAATTCTGGGATGACTCATTAGATCATTTAGACACCTATTTAAACACCTCAAACAATGCTTAATAAAGACACCATAAATTATTCTGACACCAATTATCAAAAACAAATCGAAGTATCATCAACTGCTCAACACGTATTTACTGCCTTAACACAAGGCATACACCTTTGGTGGGGGAAAACAAGTCATTCTTATCAAAAAACTGGAGGTCAATTCACCATTCATTTTGAAAATAAACATTGGTGGACGTTCAAAATCTTAGAATTTACTCCAAATCATGAGCTCATTTGGAAATGTATTGATGGCGAACCTGATTTTAATAAAGAATGGATTGGACACGTTTTACATTGGCAAATTATTGAAGACCTTTCAAAAACAACCATTAAGTTTCACCAAGTAGGTCTTACACCTCTATTAGAATGTTATGATATTTGCACTTCAACTTGGAACCTGTTTATTACAGAACGTTTAAAAGCTCATCTTGAAAATTCGCAGAATACCTCTGAAAATTAATTTAATTTATACCTCACATTATGAGTTTCTAATTCACTTAAGAGCTCTTGAGATATTCTGATTTTCTGTTTCCGACTAGGCATATTAAGTTTGATTTTTTCATCATTATCATAGACGATAAAATTAAGTACTTTTTCGCCTTGATGTATTCTGAATAAGTCTTGAAGAATTGAAATTCGCTCCTCTTGTAAATCCTTAATATTTATTTGAATGGATAATTTTTTAGCATAAGCATCCATCACATCATGTAATAATTGAAAACTATTGAACTGAAGTCTAGGGTCACTCTTTTTACCTGTATCACGATTTACCCAACCTTCTCTCACAAATGATTTTACATATACAAAACTATTCTTAACCAAGAAATGACGGTATTTTAAATACTCTTCACCAAAAATTCTAAATTCATAGCTGTCTGTATAATCTTCAACCATAAAAATTGCCCAGCCTTTACCTTGTTTACTCACACGGTGTTGCACATCAGTAACAACTCCTCCAAAAGTAATTTCACGGTTCACATAATTTCCTAGCTCATTAAAAAACGCCAAACTACCATTACAAAACGTTTTCATTTCTACTTTAAAATCATCCAATGGATGTCCAGAAATATAGACTCCTACAACTTCTTTTTCTTGAGCCAATTTCTCCATAGTTCCCCATTCCTCACAAGGTGGCACAATGGGCTCATCTATTTGAACATCACTTGCAGCTCCAAACAAACTTACCTGAGCAGAGTTTTCATTTTCTTGATGTTTAGCACCATATTTTATAGCTTTCTCTAAAAATGTAATACCATCGCCTTCATCGTGAAAATATTGCGCACGATGCGCTTCACCAAAACCATCAAAACTACCAGCTAAAGCTAAATTTTCAAATGCTTTTTTATTAGCTGCTCTTAAATCAATACGTTTTGACAAATCAAAAATAGATTTGTAATGCCCCTCTTTCTTTCGATTTTCAACAATAGTCATCACTGCACCATGCCCAACACCCTTTATTGCTCCCATTCCAAAACGCACAGCATTATCTTTATTTACCGAAAACTTATAATACGACTCATTGACATCTGGACCTAAAACATCCATACGCATTCGTTTACATTCTTCCATAAAAAACGTTACCTGCTTAATATCGTTCATATTATTAGACAAAACAGCTGCCATATATTCTGCAGGGTAATGCGCTTTTAAATAAGCTGTTTGATATGCAATCCAGGCATAACAAGTAGAATGCGACTTGTTAAAGGCATAACTTGCAAAAGCTTCCCAATCTTTCCATACCTTTTCTAAAACTTTAGCATCATGACCTTTTGCACTTGCTTGCGTTATAAATTTCGGCTTCATTTTATCCAAAACCGCGATTTGCTTTTTACCCATTGCTTTTCTTAAAACATCGGCTTCACCTTTTGTAAAATCAGCTAATTTTTGAGAGAGCAACATTACTTGCTCTTGGTAGACAGTAATTCCATAGGTTTCTTTGAGGTACTCTTCCATGGCTGGTAAGTCATACTCAATATCTTCATCTCCATGCTTTCTACGAACGAAACTCGGAATGTATTCCATAGGTCCCGGTCTATAAAGCGCGTTCATTGCAATGAGATCTTCAAAAACTGTAGGTTTTAAATCTCTAAGGTGTTTTTGCATCCCAGGAGATTCATATTGAAATACTCCAACGGTTTCTCCTTTTTGAAATAACTCATATGTTTTCTCATCATCTAATGGAAAGCTTTCTGGATCCAATAAAACATCATGCTTAGCTTTTACAATTTTTACAGTATCCTTGATAAGTGTTAATGTTTTTAATCCTAAAAAATCCATCTTAAGTAAACCTGCATCTTCAACAACAGAGTTGTCAAACTGCGTCACATATAAATCAGAATCTTTAGCTGTAGAAACAGGAACGAATTTTGTAATATCATCAGGTGTAATAATGACACCACAAGCATGAATACCGGTATTACGAACCGAACCTTCTAAGGTTCTTGCTAGATTTACCGTTTCAGATTCGAGATCATCACCATCGGCTATATTAAGGAGCTGGTTCACTTTTTCTAAATCTTCGGCTCTAAACTTTTTTCCTAATTCTTTTTCATCTAAACCAAAAATCTTATTTAATTTAGACATCGTCGGAATTAACTTCGCAATACGATCAGCATCAAATAATGGCAAGTCTAATACTCTAGCTGTATCACGAATGGATGATTTTGCAGCCATTGTTCCGTAGGTAATAATTTGAGCAACCTGATTACTACCATACTTATCAATTACATAATCCATAACACGACTTCGACCTTCATCATCAAAATCGATATCAATATCGGGCATACTTACACGATCTGGATTTAAAAAACGCTCAAAAAGCAAATCATATTTTAAAGGATCTATATTGGTAATCCACAAGCAATAGGCAACTACAGAGCCAGCGGCAGAGCCACGACCAGGACCAACAGACACATCCATATTACGAGCTTCGCGAATAAAATCTTCTACAATAAGGAAATACCCTGGATATCCGGTATTTTCAATAACGCTCAACTCAAAATCTAGGCGTTCTATGATATCATCGGTTAATTCCCCATAACGTTTTTTGGCACCTTCAAAAGTTAAATGCTTGAGATATGCATTTTCTCCACGTTTACCACCATCAGACAAATCGGCTTTATCGACAAATTCTTCTGGAATATCAAAAGCGGGTAATAATACATCACGAGCTAATTGAAACCCTTCAACTTTATCAACGACTTCTTGAATATTAGTAATCGCTTCAGGGATATCTTTAAAAAGCCTTTTCATCGTTTCCGAAGACTTAAAAAAGTATTCTTGATTTGGCAATCCGTAACGATAACCACGTCCGCGCCCTATTGGAGTCGCTTGCTTTTCACCATCTTTTACACACAATAAAATATCATGTGCATTCGCATCCTCTTGTTTACAATAGTAAGTATTATTTGTTGCTACAAGCTTTACATTATGTTTTTGAGCAAGTTTTATCAATACAGGATTAACACGATTTTCATCTTCTTGACTGTGGCGCATGAGCTCGACATAGAGATCATCACCAAACGCCTCTTTCCACCACAACAAGGCTTCTTCGGCTTGGTTTTCTCCAACATTTAAAATTTTACTCGGTACTTCTCCATAAAGATTTCCTGTTAAACAAATAAGGTCTTCTTTATATTGCTGAATCAATTTTTTATCAATTCTTGGCAAGTAGTAAAATCCATCAACAAAACCATGTGAAGATAACTTAGCTAAGTTGTGATAGCCATTTTTATTCTTTGCAATAAGTACAATTTGATATCCGTTATCTTTTCTAGTTTTATCTGTATGATCTTCACAAACAAAAAACTCGCAACCTAAAATAGGTTTGATTTCTTTTAGTGTTGAAAGCTCTCCTTTTTCTTCAGCTTCAATGTTTTTAGCTTTAACAGATTTGTTGTGATTATTAACAGCTTTCACAAAATGAAACGCTCCCATCATGTTAGCATGATCTGTTAATGCAACTGCTGGCATATTGTTTTCTGCAGCAACGGCAACTAAATCTGTAATACTAATTGTGGATTGTAATACCGAAAACTGCGAATGGTTATGCAGGTGAACAAAATCAACATCTGCTAAACCTGAAATATTCTCTTTTATTTCTGCCTCGGAAATAACATCACCTTGTAACGCTTGCAGTCGTTCATTAATCTTAGCACTTTCCTTTTTAAGGTTAATATGCTTTAAACCAATAAGCTGAATTAACTGAGGATTCTTTTCATTAAAACGCTCAAAATAATCTGGTTGAACATCAAGTTGTTCTTTAGTATATTCTCCTAAACGAATCAATTCCATAAAGCAACGCGTAGTTGCTTCAACATCGGCAGTTGCATTATGTGCTTCTGAAAACGGTTTTTTGAATAAGAATTGATGTAACTCTGTTAAAGTTGGGAGTTTAAATTTCCCATAGCGACCACCTGGTATTTCACAAAGCGCTGCTGTATGTTCTGTACAGGTATCTAAAACAGGTAATTCTTGAAGTTGATTTGCAATACTTTCTCTTACAAATTCGGCTCCCATAATATTAAGATCGAATTTTACATTTTGCCCAACAACAAATTTTGTTTTTGATAAAGCATCATTAAATTTCTCTAAAACCTCAACAAGTGGCACACCTTGTTCTTGTGCTAATTCGGTTGAAATACCATGAATTTTTTCAGCATCATAAGGAATATTAAAGCCTTCAGGCCGCACCAAATAATCTTGATGATCAACACAGTTTCCCATATCATCATGTAACTGCCAAGCAATTTGAATACATCTTGGCCAATTATCAACATCTGTAATTGGCGCATCCCATCGTTTTGGTAAACCTGTAGTTTCGGTATCAAAGATTAAATACATGTCGTTTTTTTGTGCTTATTAAAATAGTCTTTGGAAGAAAAAATCATCAAAAGTAAGTTCATAAAATTACGAAGAAACTAGACCTTTTTAAAGTGAAAGTTATGAACAGTTTTAAACAAAAAAAAAGCAGCTAGTTAGCTGCTTTTTTTTTGTTTATTTTATTGAATTTACATATCATCTAAATAATCTGGAATCGTATCTCCATCTGTATCTAAAGCATCAGCAGGATCACCATCTAAATTAGGGTCTGCATTTTCATCTGCAGTTAAAATCGTGTCATCATCATCATCTGTATCTAAGTAATCCATAGTTCCATCGCCATCTGTATCACCAGTTTCAAAAATGGTAAGCAAGCCATCGCCATCATCATCAACATCTAAATAATCTACATCACCATCACCATCTGTATCTATCGGATTTCCATTTTCATCCTTAGCTTCATCAATTGTTAAAACCCCATCACCATCATCATCATCATCTAAATAATTAGGAATACCATCTAAATCAGTATCATCGTTAGTGAGATCCATATCACCATCAAAATCTTCAAAATTATTAGGAACACCATCACTATCATCATCATTACAATCTAAAGCATCAATAACCGCTTGGATATCTCCATTATCATCACCACAAAACTCAATTTGTTGCTCTAAATAGAGCATATAATTTTCGCAAGCTTCAACATAGTTTCCGATAGTTGCAGCCTCAAAAGCAGCTTGTGCTGTATTTCTATTCTGAGTAGCAAAAGTACATCTAAATGGACACACGTTTAACTCATCTATTGTTTGTTGAAGTTCACCATCCAAATCACCACAGTAATCACGCTGGACTCTTAACGCTTCTCTATAGACATTGCAGGCATTTACATATGTATCATGATCAATATATTCTAAACTAGAATCAAAAGAGACTAAATAATTAGCTCTAGCTTCTAGAGCAGTTAATTCAGTATCATCACAAATAATAACTACTGCAGGAATACTTCCTGAAGTTAGAGGTACTCTATAAAATATTCCAACATTATAACCTATAGAATTTAATCCAGATTCATCAAAAGCTAAAAACTCAAAAGTACCAGAAAACGTATTATTACCAATTTCATCTAATTTCACAAAACCATATTCTGGATAAATTGATACACTTGGATCTGGCCTATTATTTGTTGAAAACACAGTCCCGTTTACATCAGTATAACGCGCTTCCATAGAGTTTACATCACCTAATGTATAAGTCCCGACTGCAACCGACGGTATTGTAAGCGTTACTGTTTCTATATTATTTCCACCGGTAATGGTCAAATAACCGTTAGCATCAATGGCAGCACTGGTGAATTCTGCTCTCCAAAGTCCGTACTCTCTATCCCCTTGAAATCCCGGAGAATTGAACTCCACTTCATCACCACAACCCATTAAGGTTAATACAGTTACAAAAAATATAGCTAGTTTCTTCATTGCTTTAATTTTCTTTTCTCTAATTAATTTTGAGGCTCATTATAGGTTAACCATAACGTTTTAGAATTCCCAAAAGTATAATAAAATTTCAATATTACTTAATTTCAAATAAAATGTTCTTAATTAAATATTTGTATTATCTTTGCGCTCTTATTAATAATAGAGGTCGCGAACCTCACAAATTAATTAAAATTATGCCTGTAAAAATTAGATTACAAAGACACGGTAAAAAAGGGAAACCTTATTATTGGATCGTTGCCGCAGATGCACGATCAAAAAGGGATGGTAAATACTTAGAGAAATTAGGTGCTTACAACCCAAACACTAATCCAGCAACAGTAGAATTAAATGTTGATGGCGCAGTAACATGGTTACAGAATGGTGCACAACCAACTGATACAGCCAGAGCAATTTTATCTTATAAAGGTGTAATGCTCAAAAATCACTTAGCTGGTGGAGTAGCAAAAGGTGCTTTAACTGAAGAGCAAGCAGAAGCTAAATTCAATGCTTGGTTAGAAGAAAAAGCAGGAAAAGTTCAAGCTAAATCTGATGGTTTATCTCAAGCTGATGCTAAAATTAAAGCTGATGCTTTAGCCGCAGAAAAAGCAGTTAATGAAGCTAGAATTGCTGCTGCAACTCCTGTTGTTGAAGAGACAACTGAAGAAGCACAAGTAGAAGGTGAAGCTAAAGCTTCAAACGAAGAAGAATAGAAATTAATTTTTTATACTTTTAAACTCCGATACAATGTGTCGGAGTTTTTTATTTTTAAAAATAAATGATTCTCAATATTATAGAGAATAAATTACATTTTCAATGCAAAAAAAAGATTGCTTCTTTATTGGTAAGATTGTAAAAAAATACAGTTTTAAAGGTGAGTTATTAGTAAAATTAGATGCTGATGAACCTGAGCTTTATGAAAATATGGATTCAGTTTTTGTTGATCTTAGAAATACTCTTGTTCCGTTTTTTATTGAATCCTCTCAATTGCATAAATCTGAATTGCTCCGCATAAAATTTGAAGACGTAGATACTGAAGGTGATGCTGACTCTCTTTTAAAAAGTGGCTTATACTTACCTCTAGAGTTTTTACCTAAACTTGATGACAACAAATTTTATTTCCATGAAATTATTGGTTTCAAGGTAGAAGACAAAAATTTCGGTCATGTCGGTGTCATTAAATCTGTTAACGATTCAACAGCACAATCACTTTTTGAAATTGATAGAGATGGTATCGAAATATTAATTCCAATGAATGACACGTTTATATCAAAGGTTGATAAAAAGAATAAAACCATTTTTGTAAATACTCCTGAAGGATTAATTGATTTATATTTAGAAGATGAATAATACGTTATGCTGAATTTAACTCAGCATCCACATCTTAATAAGCAATGAGATTCTAAAACAAACTCAGGATGATCATATGGACAAACCTTTTCACTTCAAACAGTTCTCAGTAAACCAAGATCAATGTGCTATGAAAATTGGCACAGACAGTGTTTTATTAGGCACATGGACTTCGGTAGACAACAACCCATTTTCTGTTTTAGATATTGGCTCTGGTACAGGGATTCTATCTTTAATATTAGCTCAACGCAGTCATGCCCAAGTTATTGAAGCCTTAGAGATTGACGACAAAGCTTATGAACAATGCGTTGATAATTTTGAACAGTCCTCTTGGAATGATCGTTTGTTTTGCTACCATGCATCTCTTGAAGAATTTGCAGATGAAATTGAAGACAACTATGATCTCATTATTTGTAATCCGCCATTCTATTCTGAAACTTATAAAACTAAAAATACACAACGTGATTTAGCAAGATTTCAAGATGCAATGCCTTTTGAGCATTTATTACAAAGTGTTGTTAGTTTACTATCAGGAAACGGTTTGTTTTCTGTTATTATACCTTTTTCTGAAGAAAATAATTTTATTTCCTTAGCGACTACAGTGTCCCTTTTCCCTAAAAGAATCATGCATGTTAAAGGAACTGCTACTACTGAAATTAAGAGAAGTCTTATCGAATTCTCATTCACAAAAACCCACATACAAACTTCAGAATTAATTATTGAAATTTCTCGTCATCAATACACAAGTGCGTACATCGATCTAACACAGGATTTTTATTTGAAAATGTAGTTTTAAGAAAACGTTTTCGTTATTTTTGTTACCCAAACAAAATTCAACAAATGAAACCAGATTTATTTGAAGCACCTGATTATTATAATATTGATGAACTTTTAACTGAAGAGCATAAATTAGTACGTGATGCTGCTAGAGACTGGGTTAAACGTGATGTTTCTCCTATTATAGAAGATTATGCTCAAAAGGCCGAATTTCCAACACAAATTGTTAGCGGATTAGCCGAAATTGGCGCTTTCGGGCCTTATATTCCAGTAGAATATGGAGGTGCAGGATTAGACCAAATTTCTTATGGATTAATTATGCAAGAGATTGAACGTGGTGATTCTGGAGTAAGAAGTACAGCTTCTGTGCAATCGTCATTAGTAATGTATCCGATATGGAAATACGGTAATGAAGAACAACGTCAAAAATACTTACCTAAACTAGCTTCTGGTGAGTGGATAGGTTCTTTTGGATTAACAGAACCTGATCATGGAAGTAATCCAGGAGGAATGACAACCAACTTTAAAGATATGGGAGATCATTATCTTTTAAATGGAGCAAAAATGTGGATTTCTAATGCGCCTTTTTGTCAAGTTGCTGTTGTTTGGGCAAAAGATGAAAATGGTCGTATCCATGGACTACTTGTTGAACGTGGCATGGAAGGATTCTCAACACCTGAAACGCATAACAAATGGTCACTTAGAGCTTCTGCTACTGGTGAACTTATTTTTGATAACGTCAAAATACCGAAAGAAAATTTACTGCCTAACAAATCTGGTCTTGGCGCTCCACTTGGTTGCTTAGACTCGGCAAGGTTTGGTATTGCTTGGGGAGCCATTGGAGCTGCAATGGATTGTTATGATACTGCTTTACGTTACAGCAAAGAACGTATGCAGTTTGGCAAGCCTATTGGACAGTTTCAACTCCAACAAAAAAAATTAGCCGAAATGATTACCGAAATCACCAAAGCACAATTATTAGCTTGGAGACTTGGTGTAATGCGTGAAAATGGCACTGCAACTTCTGCCCAAATTTCTATGGCAAAACGAAATAATGTGGATATGGCAATTACTATTGCGCGTGAAGCTCGACAAATGTTGGGTGGAATGGGTATTTCTGGAGAATACTCTATTATGCGTCATTCTATGAATTTAGAAAGCGTAATCACTTATGAAGGCACACACGATATTCATTTATTAATTACTGGATTGGACGTTACAGGTCTTAATGCCTTCAAATAAGTTGCTAAGTGATATTTGTGTAACGTACTCAAATAGAATCGATATAATATAAAACTCACAAAAATGCTTCTCTTTATTGGGAAGCATTTTTTTATGTTTTCAAATGACACTTCTTTTAAATTTTAAAAAAGTAATAGCTTTATAAAGCTTATTATTACTCATATACGAATATGGTTATATGCTCAAGGATTTTTCTAAAAATTAAACACAACCTATATAAGGTGTTTAAAAAATAGAATATAGCAGCTCTCTTTGATTAATTTCTACCTATTTTGGTTAAAAGTTTATCTATGTCATCAAAATCTAGATTAAATCGTGCTTATAAAAATGCTAAAGTCATCAACTTTGATGACTCTAGTAAGTTCATATTATTTAGTGATTGTCATAGAGGCGATAACAGTTTTGCTGATGATTTTGCTAATAATCGAAACATCTATTTTCATGCATTAAAGCATTATTACACTGAAGGCTATGATTATATTGAACTTGGTGATGGTGATGAATTATGGGAAAACACTAAGTTTGAAAACATTCTCAATGCACATAAAAATGTGTATATGCTCATGAAGCAATTTCATGAAGAAGAACGATTGCACATGATTTGGGGAAACCATGACATGGTCTATCGAGATCCCAAATATGTTGAAAAGCATTTATCTACATATTTTGATAAAAAAACGGGTGAAGATGTAGAGCTCTTTTGCGATATTAAGTATCACGAAGGTATAATCATAAAACATACAGAAACTCATCAAGAATTATTTTTCACACATGGTCATCAAGCAGATTGGTGGAATTACCTCTTTTGGAAATGGAGTCGATTTATGGTCCGTGTACTTTGGAAACCGCTTAATGTCATGGGAATTGCAGATCCAACAAGTCCTGCAAAAAACTACAAAGAACTCATAAAAGTAGAACGTCGCACAAAAAAATGGATTACAGAGAACGACAACCTTATTACGGTTGTTGGTCATACACATAGACCACGTTTTCCTGAACCTGGTGACATTGCTTTTTTTAATGATGGAAGCTGTGTTCACCCAAGAAGCATTACTGGTATCGAAATTGAAAATGGTAAAATCTCACTCATCAAATGGCAAATTGCAACTACTGATGATGGCACACTAAAAATTATTAGAATTTTATTGGAAGGCCCTCGGAAATTAATAGATTATAAAACGGAATAACATTCTTTAAAAAGGTATAAATCTAAGATTCTGGAGCCAATTCTACCTCCAAACCTTCCATCTCCTGTGTCATTTGAATTTGACAACCTAACCGAGAATTATTCTTAACATAAAACGCTTCGCTTAACATTGCTTCCTCATCATCTTGCATCTCTGGAAGTTCGTGTTGAGAATTCACATAACATTGACAAGAAGCACACATTGCCATGCCTCCACAAATACCAATAGTGCCTTCTGGAGCTAGTTCATAAGAACGAACAACTTCCATTAGATTCATTGCCATATCTGTAGGTGCTAATACTTGGTGAATAACACCATCTCTATCTATTATTTTTATATTTACGTCTTGTTCCACTATTCAATTTTTTTTACAACCGCTTTTGGTGCTTCCTTACGAGTGCCATCAAATCCATCTATTCCGGCTACAGTAGTATATTTCATAACATAACGTTTTCCTGGATTGATAATTTTATAAGCTGCTTGACACATTAATGTTGCTTCGTGAAAGCCACATAAAATCAATTTCAACTTTCCTGGATAAGTATTCACATCTCCAATAGCAAAAACGCCAGGGATATTAGTTTGATAGTCTAAAGCATTATTTACTTTAATTGCATTTTTTTCTATTTCTAATCCCCAATTTGCAATAGGCCCAAGCTTAGGTGACAATCCAAAAAGAGGTATAAAATGATCACATTCTAATACATATTCTTTATCGATATGTACATTATCAGACTCTTTAACTACAACACCTTTTAAATCGTGATCTCCAATAATACCAGTAATTTCAGCAGGTGTAATGAGGGTTATCTTTCCTTTATTTTTTAACTCTTGAACTTTTTCTACGGAGTCTAAATGCCCACGAAATTCATTACGTCTATGAATTAAAGAGACTTTACTCGCCACGTCACTTAAAAAAATACTCCAATCTAAAGCGGAATCACCTCCACCTGCAATCACAACATTTTTATCTCTATAAATTTCTGGGTCTTTGATGATATATTCTACGCCTTTATCTTCAAAATCGGTAATATTATGAATTAATGGCTTACGTGGCTCAAAACTTCCTAGTCCGCCTGCTATAGCAATCACTGGAGCCTGATGTTGTGTTCCTTTATTGGTGGTTACAACAAATGTACCATCGTCTTGTTTATCTATAGTTTCGGCACGTTCACCAAGTGTAAAACCCGGTTCAAATTGTTTGCATTGCTCTAACAAATTTTGAGTTAAATCATCAGCAAGTATTTCTGGAAACCCTGGGATATCATAAATGGGCTTTTTAGGATATATTTCGGAGCATTGGCCTCCTGGCTGCGGCAATGCATCTATAAGATGACATTTTAATTTTAATAATCCTGCTTCAAAAACGGTAAATAATCCTGTTGGACCAGCTCCAATTATTAGTATATCTGTTTTTATCATAGTAGTGCCTACGAAAGTAGGTATCTCTCTAATTTAACTTTCTTGAAACTTGCAAAGCTATAAAATCTTACAAGTTGTATTTCTCTTTATCCTCTTTTGTCAAAATTAAGCAGAATAGCACTACATTTCATGACAATTATCAGCTAGCGTGAAGGATTGAACGGTTTGTTTGAGCTCCTCGTAGAAAGCGAATAGTAAAAGTCTGACCCTTGTGGTCATATCATACTAAACCTCTATATTAACAACTTTTTCTATTTGAGGCGCATATTTTTTAATTGTCATTTCTACACCAGATTTAAGTGTCATTTGATTCACACTACATCCAACACAAGCACCTTCTAATTGCACCTTTACTAATCTACCATCTTCAATTGATAATAGCGAAATGTCGCCTCCATCACTTTGTAAAAATGGACGGATTTCATCCAATGCTTTTTCGACATTTAATCTTAATTCTTCTGAGCTCATATGCTATTTCTTTACGGCTGAGCATCCAGCCATGGTTGTTATTTTTATTGCTTCGGTTGGCGGTAAGTTATCATTACGTCTCACCACTTCTTCTACAACATTTTGAGTTAATTTCTCAAAAGCTTGCTCTAAAGACGTAGCGGTTTGTAAAGCTGCTGGTCGACCAACATCTCCAGCTTCTCGTATGCTTTGCACTAAAGGTAATTCTCCTAGAAAACGAACATCTAAATCTTGGGCAAGGTTTTTAGCACCTTCTTTTCCGAAGATATAATATTTATTATCAGGAAGTTCATCTGGCGTAAAATATGCCATATTCTCGATAATTCCTAAAACAGGTACATTAATACTCTCTTGTTGAAACATAGCCACGCCTTTTTTAGCATCGGCTAATGCCACATTTTGTGGTGTACTTACAACTACTGCTCCAGTTATTGGAAGTGATTGCATGATGCTTAAATGAATATCTCCTGTTCCAGGAGGCAAATCGAGCAACATAAAATCGAGTTCTCCCCAAGCAGCATCAAAAATCATTTGATTTAATGCTTTTGCTGCCATTGGACCTCTCCAAACAACTGCTTGATCTGGTTTTGTAAAAAAGCCTATAGATAAAATTTTAACACCATAGTTTTCTACTGGTCTCATCTTTGATTTCCCATCAATGTTAACAGCTAAAGGTCGTTCTAACTCAACATCAAACATAATTGGCATAGATGGGCCATAAATATCTGCATCTAGAATCCCTACTTTAAAACCCATTTTTGCTAAAGTAACTGCTAAATTAGCTGTTACAGTAGATTTACCAACACCTCCTTTTCCAGAAGCAACAGCAATAATATTTTTAATACCAGGAATCAATTTTCCTTTAATAACATTAGGCGCTGATTTTGTTGAAACTTCTACTTTTATGTTAACCTTAATCTTAGCTTTTTCATAAACCTTATCATGAATCGTTTTCATGATTTCTACTTCAGTTTTCTTTTTAGCTTGTAAACTAGGATTTGCTATTGTAATGTCTACAATAACCTCATCAGCAAAAGTTACGACATTGGTTACTGCTCCACTCTCAACCATGTTTTGCCCTTCACCAGGTGCAGAGATAGATTCAAGAGCTTTAAGTATATCTTGTTTATTTAGTTTCATGCGTTTTTATATTGTTTTTTTAACGGTCACATGTTGTTCGCTATTATACATTTCCTTAAATGATAACGATTTCAATATGCTCGTTTCATAGGAATTTTAATTCTTCAGAATGTCATCTATTAAGACTCATTCTAATATGCAAATATACTTAATAAAGCTTGAAGTTTAAAGTGTTAAGATTCCTATTTCTTATGATGTAATTGCAATTATTTATAGATCTACTATCTATAATTTGGAATGCATTGGGAAGTCATTATAATTCTTTTGAAGGATCCCAAAACACACTATCTAAGTGTTGTATTTGGTTATCAATAACGATAACACCTTCACTCTCGAGAAGTTGCTGCATTAGATTAGTACCATCAAAGTGATGCTTTCCAGTTAATAGGCCTTTACGATTAACTACACGATGTGCTGGAACATCTTTTCCTGTAGAACCATTCATGGCATAACCTACCATTCTTGCACTTCGTTTTGCGCCTAAATAATTAGCAATTGCACCATAGCTGGTAACTCTTCCGAAGGGGATTAATTTAGCAACATCATAAACTTTATCAAAAAAATTGAGTGTTTCTGGCTTCATGTGCTATTAATCTTAAAGTTCCATTATAATATTAATTAAGGTTACTCCTGCAACAACTCCTGTGATTGCACCAATTATATAATTCATATTATTTTGTGAGGTGAATTTTTTGTTCTTGACTTTATCAAAAAAGAAAATATATACATAAAGCATCACAAATGTTCCAGAAGCAGCGCCTGAGCAATAGGTTAAAATACTTGTTACATCAAATACAAACCATCCAAATGAGGCAATGGTAATGGTCATATATGCTTGATAAGGAATAGGGAACACATTAATTGCCGACAAAAACATACCTTGAAAAAAGCGACTTTGCTTACTCTTAGCATGAGGTTCAATATCTGGTTTTGTAGGTGTTTTTGCTAACAGTAAAAAATAGATGGTAATCAAAACAAATATCACAAAAGCAACGCGCTGTAATATTTCAACTACATCTTGATGATTACTTAAATATCGTGCAAACATTGCTGCAATATAAGTTTGAAGAAAAACAATAAGACAAACTCCTGTAGAAAAAGTAATGCCACGAGAATACCCTTCTTTTAGGCTAATCTTCGCAGCTGTCATATTTAACAATCCAGGAGGAATGACCCCTACAAGTGCTATTATTAATCCCAGAAAAAAAACAACTGTGATATTCAAATCTACTTAATTTTGAACCTAATATACGTAATTGGTTTGTCTTGCTCTAGATATTGCGACTCATAATATGTCTGAATACTTGTAACTTCCTCAGGACTACCTTCTTGCTTGTACACATTGTGATTAGCATATAAAACCTCATGACCTTCACCATGCAATAGTCCAAGTGTATAACCATGCATAAACTCACTATCTGTTTTTAGGTTAACCACACCATCTGGTTTTAAAATGGTTTTATAGCGTTTTAAAAATTCAGAATTGGTCATTCTATGCTTGGTTCTCTTATATTTAATTTGAGGATCTGGAAAAGTAATCCAGATTTCATCCACTTCATGTTTTGCAAAAACAAAGTCTACCAATTCAATTTGCGTTCGTAAAAAAGCGACGTTAGGTATTTGCTTTTCAATAGCTGTTTTAGCCCCTCTCCAGAAACGTGCACCTTTTATATCGATCCCAATGAAATTTTTATTGGGATATTTTTTGGCGAGTTCTACAGAATACTCTCCACGTCCGCAACCTAATTCTAAGATTAATGGGTTATTGTTTTTAAATACTGAAGAATTCCAATGTCCTTTTAATTCGTATTCAGCATTAACCAATTCATCTCTTTTAGGCTGAAACACATTATCAAATGTTTCATTTTCTTTAAATCGTCTAAGTTTATTTTTGCTTCCCACTTTAAAAATTTAACAATTTCTTATTTTTACTAATAAAGCGGTAAAATTAAGGAAACATTTTAAGGTTTATCTTCGTTTTCACAAAAGACTCGATTAAAATTAAATGAACACAAAGCAAACTATAGACAGAAAACGAATATTAATTGCTCCTTTAAATTGGGGGTTAGGTCACGCAACGCGATGTATCCCAATAATAAACACATTAATTGCTCACAATTTTGAGCCTATTATTGCTAGTGATGGCAGTGCTCTTTCTCTTTTGAGAAAAGAATTTAGAACACTCCAAACAATAGAACTTCCTTCTTATGAAATTGAATACCCAAAAAAAGGCAAGTATTTTAAACTAAAACTAATCAAGAATACCCCTAAAATGATTAGAGCTATTAAGGCTGAAAAAAAGGCTGTTGCTTCTATTATTAAAGCGTATCAAATTGATGGAATTATTTCAGATAACCGATTAGGTGTACACAACAAAAAACTACCTTGTGTTTTTATAACGCATCAGCTTCAAGTCTTAAGTGGAAATACAACTTGGCTAAGTACTAAACTCCATCAAAAAATAATTAAACAATTTCAGGAGTGTTGGGTTCCTGATAACCTTGGAGACCTAAATCTTAGTGGGAAATTAGGTCATAAACACATGCATGAAATGCCTTTAAAATACATAGGTCCTTTAAGCCGGTTTACAAAAGAAGATAAATCTATTAAATATGAGGTTATGGTTTTACTTTCTGGCCCTGAACCACAGCGGACATTTTTAGAAACTAAACTTTTTGAAGAATTCAAAACATATAATGGGGGCAAAGTAATTTTTATAAAAGGCGTGATTGAAGATACGCAGCACATTTCTGAAGTAGGTCATATTACTATTTATAATTTTATGACTAGCGAAGAGCTTAATAATGCTATCAATGAGAGTAATCTTATTGTTGCTAGATCTGGATACACAACGATTATGGATTTAAGCAAATTAAGCAAAAAAGTTTTTTTTATTCCAACTCCTGGACAGTTTGAGCAAGGCTATTTAGCGAAACGATTAACAAAGTTGGGTTATGTTCCAAGTTGCGAACAAAATGATTTTACAATAGAAAAGTTAAATGAAATTTCAAAATATAAAGGATTAAATGAAATGAACTATGAGGTAAATTATAAAAAACTATTTAGTCTTTTCAAGAGTGAATGAGAATTCACTACCAACATCTAATTCACTTTCAACATATATTTTTTCGTCATGAGCTTCAATAATATGTTTCACTATTGAAAGTCCAAGTCCGGAACCACCTACTTTTCGCGAACCACTTTTGTCTACTCTATAGAAACGTTCAAACAATCGAGGTATATTAGCTTCAGAAATACCTTCACCATTATCTGTAACTCTTACAATGACTTTGTTTTTTATTAGGTTCTCTATACTCACCTCTGTGGTTCCATTTTCTTCTCCATATTTAATGGAGTTTACTATTAGATTTGTAATGACTTGTTGAATACGTTCTTTATCTGCAAAAACTAAGATAGGTGCACTGTAATCCATATCGAAAATGAGTGATATTTTTTTCTTGGCAGCTTTCATTTCTAAAAGATCAAATACACTTTCTACTAATTCTACAATATTAAAAGTATCAATATTAAGTCGTAAATCACCAACCTCTAACTTGGTAATCATATCTAGATCTTTAACAATATAGATAAGACGCTCTAGACCTTTACTTGCTCTATTTAAATATTTTTTGTTAACATTTTCATCATCAATCGCACCATCTAAAAGCGTTAATAAATATCCTTGAACTGTAAATAATGGTGTTTTTAATTCGTGAGATACGTTTCCTAAAAACTCTTTACGATATTCTTCTCTAACCTTTAAAGTTTCAATCTCTAACTTCTTATTTTTAGCATATTTATCTATCTCTTCGGTAAGCGTAGCCATGTCTGTAGTAATGGGTTGTTTACGTAAAGACATCGATTCTAGAAGTGTTAAATCATCATAGATTTTTTTGACACGTCTATATATAAATTTTTCAACTCTATATTGTATAATTATAAACGATAGAATATATGTAAATACAGAAAACGAGATTAGATACAGAAAATCAACAGAATGCAATACATACAAAAAAACACTCGATAAGAGCGTCAAAAAAAATGTAATATACAAGGACGTTTGAAAAGCGAACTTGTATGTTTTTTTTAATTTATTCTGCATTAATCTACAAACTTGTATCCAACACCTTTTATAGTTTTAAACTTTTCATCTCCAATTTTCTCTCGAAGTTTTCTTATATGAACATCAATAGTACGTCCACCAACTACAACTTCATTCCCCCATACTTTGTCAAGTATTTCTTCTCGTTTAAAGACCTTATTAGGCTTAGTTGCTAACAAAGATAGTAATTCAAACTCTTTTCTAGGTAAAACTAATTCTTGACCTTTAATTGTTATTTTATATTCTTCTCTATTTATTATTAAATCCCCTATTTTTAAAACGTCTTCACCTTTTGCTTCTTCTCTAAGTCGTCTTAATAAAGCTTTTACTTTACTAACTAATATTTTTGGCTTTATAGGTTTAGTAATATAATCGTCTGCACCAGCATCAAAACCTGCCATTTGCGAATAGTCTTCTCCTCTAGCAGTTAAAAATGTAATAATGGCATCACTTAAATCTGGAATTTTTCTAATTTGTTCACAGGCTTCAATACCATCCATCTCAGGCATCATCACATCTAATATGATTAACTGTGGTTTTTCTTTTTTGGCTTTTCTCACAGCTTCAATACCATTTTCGGCAGTGATAACTTGATAGCCTTGAGAAGACAAATTGTAACCTACAATTTCTAAAATATCTGGTTCATCATCAACTAATAAAATTTTTATATCTCTTTTTTTCATTGTTTTCAGTTTGAAAAACTTAGTAATGTAAAGATAAACTTAATACCAAAGTGTTATCACCCAGATTCAATTAATAACATTAAGTTAACCTAGACATATAGATTACAATTTAATGTAAAAACATTAGCTTACAAATGTTATATAATTGTAAAATACCGTTTTAGTAACTTAAATATTCGTTATAAACACAAAAACCGATTATATTTGTATGCTAATTTTTTTAATATTCAATTTAATTAAACAAATAAATAATTATGAAAAAACTTTACTTTTTATGTTTAACAATATTAATTTCTAGTTTGTCTTTTGCGCAAACCTCTGATTTGTTTTTCAGTATGTACGGAGAAGGTTCTTCTAACAACAAATTTTTAGAAATTTATAATGGAACCGGATCAGATGTAGACTTAAGTGCTTACTCTTTATCTTCATGTTCAAACGGATGTAATACTGCGAATGAATTTGATTTCCCTGACACTATTACTTTTGCTCCTGGAACAATGTTAGTTGATGGGGATGTATATGTTATTGCTCACCCAAGTGCAGATGCAACTATTCTAGCTGCATCTGATATGACTTTTAACTTTTTAAGTAATGGAGATGATGCATTTGCTTTAACTTTAGCTGGTGCAACTACTAATACTTATACTATAATTGATTTGTTAGGTGATTTATCTGATGTTGATGGAAGTGGCTGGGATGTAGCAGGTATTTCAAATGGTACTTCAAATCACACATTAACTCGTAAAACTTCTATTTGTGATCCTAATCCTTCTGAATTAGGTTCTTTCGGAACAGATGCTGCAAATTCAGAATGGATTGTTGGTGATTCTAATTCTGGTTGGGGTACGCTAGGTGCTTATACAGGTTGTAATACAAATCCTATTATTACTATTTTATCTCCATCTGATTTTGAAGTTATTACTTCTGGAACAACAAGTGTTGATATTGTATTTAGTGTAGACAATGCTCCTGGATCTGCGACTGTAGACATTACTGTAACGCTAAATGGAGGATCTCCAGTTACAACGAATAATGCTTCTAGTCCTTTTACAATAACACCAACTGCTGATGGTGAATCTTATGAGGTTACAGCTGAACTCATTGATGGTGGCGTTATAGATTTTGAAACTATAGATTTCAGTATCGCTTATCCTTGTGATTTACAAGTTGGTACTATTACAGAAACATGTGATGCTATTACTTCTGGTACAACAGATACTTACAATGTAACTATTGATTATACTGGTGGTGGAACTTCAACATATACAATTGATACTGGTGGAATTGGAACTGTTGGTGGCGATGATCCATCAAGTGTTGCTGCAGGTACAATTACAATTACTGGCGTTACAGAAAACACCGATTTTGTTGTAACTTTCACTGGTGATTCTGCTAATAGCGGATGTGATTTTACAAGAAATATTAATAGTCCTGATTGCGATCCAGAACTTACACTCCCATTATACGATGGATTTGCTTATACAGATGCTTCTACGCTTACAAGTGCTCCAAATTGGGATAACATTTCGGGATCTTCAGATGAAATTTTAATCTCAACTACTAGTTTAAATTACACAGGTCTTGCACCTTCTACAGGTAATAAAGCAACGTTTGATGGTGGAGGTATTGATAATGCTATTTTCTTTGCTCCTATTACAAGTGGAACTGTTTATGCTTCATTTATATTTAGAGTAACAGACTTAAGTTTAGTTACTGATACAGACGGAGGTTATTTTGCCTTTTTAGGAGCTTTTGATGGAAGACTATGGGTTGTTCCTTCTCCTGGAGGTTACCAAGTAGGACTAGGCTATAATACAGGTTCGGCAGATATCATTAATACTACTGAACATGCTCTTAATGACGAAGTATTTGTAGTAATGAGTTATGAAACAACAACTGGAGTAATGAAAGCCTGGATTAATCCTTCAAGCTCAGACTTTGAAGGTTCAGAACCTGCTGAGACAATTACGTTTAACGATCCTACTATGGCTGCAAGTATTGATAGATTTGCTCTAAGACAAGATAATACAGTAGAAACTGGATTTATGGATGTTGATGAATTAAGATTAGGAACATCATGGGCAGAAGTTACGCCTACAACCTTATCTACAGAAAATTTTACAACTAATAACTTCAAAGTATATCCTAACCCAACATCAACAGGATTTGTAAATATTACATCTACAAATAATGATGCTATAGCGGTTACTGTTTATGATATCTTAGGAAAACAAGTTCTAAAGAACACTTTAAACAACAATCAATTAAATGTATCTTCATTAAATACTGGAGTTTACATTTTAAAGATTTCTCAAAATAACGCTTCTGTTACTAAAAAATTAGTGATTGAATAAATCGTTATTATAAATAACTTTAAAAGCGTTGTCATTTTGGCAACGCTTTTTGTTTTTGCATATTTTTGCATAGATGATAAACACACAGGATATTTTTTCAATCGCTTCAGAAGACGCTTTCAACAGCTTAGCTTTAGATGTTTTTAAATTTCAGTTTGATACTAATACTGTATACCGTTCATTTTGTGATTTACTCTATAAACACCCAAGTACTGTTAACAAAGTAGAAGATATTCCCTTCCTTCCAATTCAATTTTTTAAAAGCCACCAAATATTAAGCTCTAAAGCTCAAATTGAAAACACTTTTTCAAGTAGTGGCACAACGGGATCCATAACTAGCAAACATTATGTTACCGATGTCTCTATTTATGAAAAAAGCTTTCGTAAAGGTTTTAAAACATTCTACGGAACTATTAGTGATTATGTTATTCTAGCGCTTTTACCTAATTACTTAGAACGAAAAGGCTCGTCATTAATCTATATGGCAAATGATATGATACAGCAATCTAATCATCCTGAAAGCGGGTTTTACCTCAACAATATTGATGAACTCAAGACACAACTAATCACTCTAGATGCTCAAGAAAAAAAAGTACTATTAATAGGTGTTTCTTTTGCTTTATTGGATATGATTGAACAACATCAATTTCATCTAAAAAACACCATTGTAATGGAAACTGGTGGAATGAAAGGCCGTAGAAAAGAATTGGTAAGAGATGAACTTCATTCTATTTTAAAAACAGGTTTCGGTGTGTCGCATATTCATAGCGAATATGGAATGACTGAATTATTAAGTCAAGCTTATTCGAAAGGCAACGGACGATTTGAATGCCCAAGCTGGATGCGTATTCTAACACGTGATCCTGAAGATGCGCTTACGCTTCAAAAAACACAAAAAACTGGTGGCATTAACGTCATTGACCTCTCTAATATTAATTCGTGTTCTTTTATTGCAACTCAAGATTTAGGTCGTGTATATAATGATCATAGTTTCGAAATTATTGGTCGATTTGATTCTAGTGATATTAGAGGTTGTAATTTAATGGTCTTGTAAACTTTTTATGCTTTTTCCGACTACCATTTTATGAGAATAAAATTATTGGCTGTTCTGCTTTTATTTGGAACACTAAATACATGGGCACAATCTATTGATTACAACACTAAAAAAGGGTACGTTGCTAAAGGGTATGATGTTGTCGCTTACTTTGACAATAAAGCTATTGAAGGAAAAAAAGCATTCACAGTGACATATGATGACGTGAAATTTAAATTTTCATCAGAAAAGAACTTCAATATTTTTAAAAGCAATCCTAAAAAATACATACCACAATATGGAGGGTATTGCGCTTATGCCATTGCTATAAATTCTAAAAAAATAGACATCAACCCTACAACTTTTGAAATTAGAGATGAGAAACTCTATTTATTCTATAATTCTTGGGGAAATAACACCTTAAATAAATGGGGAAAAAATAATGTGAAAGGTTTGCAAAAAAAAGCCGACAAAAACTGGGAAGTAATAAAATTAGAATGAAAATTCTATGAAAAAGAAAATATTACTTTAATAATAGTTGATTGGTTAATGTTAAACGCCTGATTTTTATCAGGCGTTTTTCTTTTTAAACTTAATGAAGTTTCGTTCCTAAATTTCTTAACCGCGTTTACGATACTTTAATAATGTATGTGTTTTTCTTTCCTTTATTTAGTATGATATATTTATCATTAATTAAATCTTCAATTGATAACTGATAGTTTTCTTTAACCTTTTCTTTATTTACAGATACGGCATTTTCTTTTAAAGCACGACGTGCTTCACTATTAGAGGCTAAAAAATTAGTCTTAGCTGCTAAAGCTCCAATCATATCTAATTCTGAAAGTTCCTCTTTAGAAATTTCAGCTTGAGGCACCCCTTCAAACACATCTAAAAATGTCTTTTCGTCAAGTGTATTTATATCTGCCTTAAACGTTTTGCTAAACAAAATATTTGAGGCTTTTTCAGCATTTTCAAAATCAGATTTTGAATGCACCATTGTTGTGATTTCTTCAGCTAAACGCTTTTGAAGTTGACGTTGGTGAGGCGCATCTTGATGTTCTTTTATAATTGTTGTAATCTCTTCTTTAGTTAAAAATGTAAAAATATTAATATACTTTTCGGCATCTTCATCACTAGAATTTAACCAGTACTGGTAAAATTTATAAGGCGATGTTCTATTCGCATCTAACCATATATTTCCGCCTTCAGATTTTCCAAATTTTGAACCATCACTTTTGGTAATTAAAGGGCATGTAATTGCAAATCCTTTTCCTTGAGCTATACGTCTAATTAATTCTGTTCCAGTAGTAATATTTCCCCATTGATCACTTCCTCCCATTTGGATGCTACAGTTATGTGCTCTATATAAATGAAGAAAATCATATCCTTGTACAAGTTGGTAAGTGAATTCTGTGAAAGACATGCCATCGGTAGATTCTGAAGAAATTCTATTCTTCACAGAGTCTTTAGCCATCATATAATTTACAGTAACATGCTTACCTACATCACGAATAAATTCTAAGAATGAGAATTCTTTCATCCAATCGTAATTATTTACTAAAACCGCAGCATTAGCTGCATCACTTTCAAAATCTAAAAAATGTGATAATTGCTTTTTAATTGCTTCTTGATTATGACGTAGTGTTTTTTCATCTAATAAATTACGCTCATTAGATTTCCCTGAAGGATCACCAATCATTCCTGTAGCTCCTCCTACCAAAGCAAATGGCTTATGACCACAACGTTGATAATGTGCTAATAGCATAATAGGAACCAAATTACCTATATGAAGAGAGTCTGCTGTAGGATCAAAACCAACATATGCAGATCGCATCGCTTCCATTAAATGTTCTTCGGCTCCTGGCATAGTATCGTGAATCATACCTCTCCATTTCAATTCTTCTACAAAATTCTTTATCATAATAAATATATTAGTAATCTTTGGCAAAGATAGATTTATACCTTAAAAGACAAAAGACAATTAGAAAAAAGACTAATTTTACAATATGATACTCATTACAGGTGGCACAGGATTAGTTGGTTCTCATTTATTATTCAAATTGGTGAATAATAATGAGACTGTTAGAGCAATTTATAGAAGGGCGCATAAACTCGAGTCTGTAAAAAAAGTTTTTGCCTATTATACAGATGATGTTGAGTTCCTATATAATAAAATTGAATGGATTGAAGCGAATATTAATGATGTTCCTGCTTTAGAAAGTGCTTTTATAAACATTACACAGGTGTATCATTGTGCTGCATTTGTAAGTTTTGAGCCCGATAAATATCATGAACTTCGTAATATAAATATAAAAGGAACCGCTAACATTGTCAATCTTTGCATCTCTAATAACATTAAAAAACTATGTTATGTAAGCTCTATTGCGGCTATAGGTCATGAGCCAAATGCAGATACGCTTATCACAGAACAAACAGAATGGAACCCTGAATTAGATCATAGTGTGTATGCGATTACAAAATATGGTGCCGAATTGGAAGTTTGGAGAGGAACTCAAGAAGGTGTTAATACGGTAATAGTAAATCCTGGAATTATTTTAGGCCCGGGATTTTGGAACAGTGGCGGAAGTGGTAATCTTTTCAGACAAATTCATAAAGGGCTAAAATATTACCCTAAAGGAACTTCGACTTATGTTGATGTATGGGATCTTTGTGATATCATGATAAAACTTATGTCTAGTCCTATCAAAAATGAGCGTTATATTATTTCTTCAGAAAATTTAAGCTTTAAGGTCTTTCAATATAAAACAGCACAAGCTTTAAACTCAAAACCAGCACTAAAAGTAGCAACTCCATTTTTATTATCTATTATATGGAGATTAGATTGGTTAAGCCATAAACTCTTTAAAAAAAGAAGAAGACTATCTAAACAAACAGCCAAATCTATTACGAGTAAAACCATCTATGACAATTCTAAAATAAAAACAGATTTAAATTTTGAATTTAAAACAATAGATGACTCTATTTCCGAAGTAGCTACGTATTATCTAAAAGACATCTAACAGTCTTTTTAACTTCTTTTTCTAGATTTTTTATTGCTACCAATCACTCTTAGTGAATCGCTTAACTGTTTAATAGAATCTTTCTTTCGTGTTCTTTCTTTTGCCGCTTCATCAATAAGTTCTTGATACTTATCTTTATCCTTTTCAATTCGTTTTTCTACTTCACCAATAATAGACTCATAGTCTTCAACATAAAACCCATAATACTCATTACTCATAGCAAACTGCAAACTGTCTATTTTATATTTTTCAAAAATATAGTCTTGGGGATAGATTCCTTTATTTTCTAATTTACTTTTATTTGCGCCTTTAGCTGCATTTAAAATAAACACTTCATACATAATATCTACCATTTTATCTTTTGAGATAAGATTCTCTGGCTTTTCTGGTTTATTAAAAGAATTACAACCTATAAAGGAAATGACAATTAAAAGAATTACAAAACTTCTCATCTATTAAAAGTTAATCGCTTAGCTGCTTTAACATCTAAAACTTTAAAATTATTATACACTAGTGTTCCATTTAAAAACGTATGCGTCACTCGCGATTTAAAGGTATTACCTTCAAAAGGTGACCAGCCACACTTATACAAGATATTTTCTTTTTTCACAGACCAAGGATTGTTTATATCTACAATAACTAAATCGGCAAAATAACCTTCTTTAATATAACCTCGTTTTTCAACCTGAAATAAAATTGCAGGATTATGCGCCATTTTTTCAGCAATTTTAGGCAGTGATATTTTCTCTTTATGATACATTTCTATCATTGCCACTAAAGCATGTTGTACTAAAGGACCTCCTGAAGGCGCTTTAGTATAACTATTATTCTTTTCTTCTAGAGTGTGTGGCGCATGGTCTGTTGCAATAACATCAATTCTATCATCTAATAGTGCTTTCCATAGTTGATCTCTATCTTTTGCTGTTTTTACTGCAGGATTCCATTTAATATGGGTTCCTTTTTTTTGGTAATCTTCATCACTAAACCAAAGATGATGTACACAAACCTCAGCTGTAATTTTTTTATCTTTTAATGGAATTTTATTACTGAATAAATTGGTCTCTTTTCCTGTCGACAAATGAAATACATGTAATCTAGCACCTGTTTTTTTTGCAAGTTCTATAGCTTTAGATGACGACAAATAACAAGCTTCTTCACTTCTTATAACTGGATGCTTTTCAATAGGAATATCTTCTCCAAACTCATCAATATGGGCTTGCAAATTTTTTCTAATAGTAGCTTCATCTTCACAATGAACAGAAATAACCATATCGGTACTACTAAAAATTTTCTCGATCACTTTAGGATCATCGACCAACATATTTCCTGTAGAAGACCCTAAAAACAATTTTAATCCAGCTACTGTTTTGGGATCTACTTTTAAAATCTCATCTAAATTATCGTTGGTTCCACCAAACATAAATGAATAGTTGGCATAAGACGTATTTGAAGCTATTTCAAATTTTTCTTCTAACTTCTCTACTGTTGTGGTTTGCGGATTAGTATTTGGCATTTCTATAAAAGACGTAATCCCACCAGCAAGAGCTGCTTTTGATTCGGTCTCTATATTAGCTTTATGAGTTAATCCAGGCTCTCTAAAATGAACTTGATCATCTATAGCTCCTGGGAATACATAATTATCTTCAGCATCAATAATAATATCATCAGCTGACTTAGAGCTTATAGAATCTGCTATCTCCTTTATAAATTCGCCTTCAATTAAAATATCGCCTTCAGTAACCTTTCCTTCATTTACAATTTTAGCATTCTTGATCAGTATGGTTTTATTCCGCATTTTATTTATTAAATAAACTTTTAAACTTCATATTAATAACTCCAAAAATTGCTTCGGAAATAATGCCTCCACTCATTTTTGATTTCCCTTTAGTTCTATCAGTAAAGATAACTGGAACTTCAATTATTTTGAATTTTTTTAGATACGCTTTAAATTTCATTTCAATTTGAAAAGCATAACCTACAAACTTAATTTTATCTAAGTCAATAGTTTCTAAAACGTTTCGTTTATAACAAACAAATCCAGCAGTAGTATCACAAATTTTCATTCGAGTTATAAATCTCACATATTTTGAAGCACCATATGACAACAATACTCTACTCATAGGCCAATTCACAACATTTACACCGTCTACATATCTAGAGCCTATTGAAAGATCGGCTCCTTCAATTGCACAGGCATTAAAAAGATGAATAAGATCGTCTGGATTATGAGAAAAATCGGCATCCATTTCAAAAATATAGTCATAATCTCTTTGTAATGACCACTTAAACCCTTCTATATAAGCAGTGCCAAGTCCTGTTTTATCTGCCCTTGATAATAAATGAAGTTGATTTGCAAACTCAACTTGAAGTGTTTTTACTTTTTCTCCTGTTCCATCTGGAGAATTATCATCTACAACCAAAATATGAAATACTTTATCTTGAGCAAAAACTGCTCTTATAATAACCTCAATGTTTTCTATTTCATTAAAGGTTGGTATGATGACAATGGCATCTTGCATGTAGTCTTAAGTTAGCTTTTGATTGTTTGTCGACGACAAAAGTAAGTGTTTTATCATTTAAAACTAAGTGTTAAAATCATAAACATTGTTAATCTTATAATTAAGATTTCAAGATGTAAATTATTACATACTTAATCGTCAAATATTCTTACTAATTTTGCGATATGCTTAGAGACGTAATTTCTAATGATTGGTTTACACTATTTCTTGTATTAGGGTTGGTTTGTCTAACGCTAACCAAATACCTGTTTACTCACAGATTTAAAGATTTCTTAGCAGTTATAGGGAATTCTAAATACCTAAAAATTTATGCTAGAGATCAAAAATTTATTGATGGTTTTGATGCGCTTCTTTTTTTTAATCTTATTATTTCTGTTTCTGTTTTTGCGTATATTAGTTACTCAACACTAGTAAGTCCTTCTGAATTTAACCTCAATCAATTTTTTAAATTATTATTTGGTATAGGTGTTTTATTCCTAATAAAAATATTGTTAGAACGTCTAATAGGAAGTCTTTTTGATATTGACGAATTTATTGATTCGTATTTATTTCAGAAAACTACATTCAAAAATTATTCTGGATTAGTTCTTTTTCCTATTAATTGTATTTTGATCTATGCTTTGAATCCTTCAAATACTATAATTTATATCATCATTGGATTTATTGCTTTAATTAATCTCATAGGATTCATTTCTTCTTTCAAAAATCATCAAAAATTACTTTTAAACAACTTATTCTATTTTATTGTGTATCTTTGCGCACTCGAAATCGGTCCCTATCTGATTTTATATAAGTTAATTAAAGATTTCAACGCTTAAAAACACTTTAAGGCATATGACGAAAGTGAAAACAATTTTAGTATCTCAACCAGAGCCTAAAATAGAAAATTCTCCTTACTTTGATCTTCAAGAAAAACAAAAGGTTAAGATTGATTTCAGACCATTTATTCACGTTGAAGGTGTAGAAGCAAAAGATGTAAGACAACAAAAAGTTGATCTTTCCCTATATACTGCTATTATACTTACAAGTAGAAACTCTGTAGATCATTTCTTTAGAGTTGCAGATGAAATGCGTTTTAAAGTTCCTGATTCGATGAAATATTTTTGTCAATCAGAAGCTGTTGCTTATTACCTTCAAAAATATGTCGTTTACAGAAAACGTAAAATCTATGTTGGTAAACGTACTTTTGCTGATTTATCCCCTTTGATTAAAAAGTATAAAGACGAAAATTTCTTATTACCTACTACAGATAAATTAAAACCTGAAGTCCCAAAAATCTTAGATGATTTAACTGTAAAATGGAAACAAGCTATTTTTTATAAAACTGTAATTAGTGATTTATCAGATTTAGCAAATGTGTCTTACGATATTTTAGTATTCTTTAGCCCATCAGGTATTGAATCATTATTTCATAATTTTCCAGAATTCAAACAAAATGACACACGCATAGCTGTATTTGGGAATACAACAATTAAAGCGGTAGAATCTCATGGATTAAGAGTAGATATTGCAGCACCAACTCCAGAGACACCTTCAATGACTATGGCATTAGAAAAATATATAGATAAGATAAATAAAGGGAAGTAATTTTCTTTTACATCAATAAAAAAAGCGATTTCAAAAATGAAATCGCTTTTTTTATTGATGTACGTTATGTCTTTAACTTACTTTTAAAATGAATAACGTTGTGGTCCTCCTCTACGAATATCCTCGCTTGCATAGTCCTCAAACTTTTTAAAGTTTTCTCTAAAAGCATTCGTTAATTTAAATGCTGTTTTATAATAAGCTTCATCATTATTCCATGTTGTTCTAGGACTTAAAACCTCGTTTGGCACACCAGGACAAGACCTTGGTTGAGCAACACCAAACACTGAGTGTATATGGTAATTTTCATATGAATACGCACCTAAATCTCCATTTAATACAGCATTAATCATTGCTCGTGTATACTTTAATTTCATACGCTTTCCAACACCATAAGATCCACCTGACCAACCTGTATTAACCAGCCAAACGTTCACGCCAGAATCTTTCATTTTTTTGCTTAACATTTCAGCATATTTTGTTGGATGTAAAGGCATAAAAGGAGCTCCAAAGCATGCTGAAAAACTTGGAACTGGCTCTACGACTCCTGCTTCTGTTCCTGCAACTTTTGCTGTATACCCTGAAATAAAATGATACGCAGCTTGGCTTGGTGTTAGCTTTGAAATTGGAGGCAATACTCCAAAGGCATCAGCGGTTAAGAAAAATATGTTTTTAGGATTGTTTCCTATTGACGGTTTTCTAATATTTTCAATATGATAAATTGGATAACTCACTCTCGTATTTTGAGTAATAGAAGTATCCGCAAAATCAATCTCTCCTTTATCATCTATTATAACATTTTCAAGAATAGCTCCCTTTTTGATAGCTTCAAAAATTTCAGGTTCTTGTTCTTGAGACAGGTTGATTACTTTAGCATAACAACCACCTTCAAAATTGAAAACTGAATTCTCTTCAGTCCATCCATGCTCATCGTCACCAATTAAACTACGTTCGGCATCAGTAGACAACGTAGTCTTACCTGTGCCAGACAACCCAAAAAAGATAGCTGTATCACCATCTTCACCTATATTAGCACTACAGTGCATAGGTAGCGTGTTTTTAAATACTGGAAGAATAAAATTTAACGCAGAGAAAATACCTTTTTTAATTTCACCTGTATATCCTGTTCCTCCGATTAAAGCAACTTTACGAGTAAAATCTAAAATCGCGAAATTATGCTGTCTTGTTCCATCAATTTCGGCATCTGCCATAAATCCTGGCGCATTAATAACGGTCCATTCTGGTGTAAAATCCTTTAACTCTTCTTCTGTTGGGCGCAAAAACATATTGTAAGCAAACATGTTACTCCAAGGGTACTCATTAATCACACGAATATTCAATCTGTAATCATCGTCTGCACAAGCATAACTATCTCTCACAAACACTTCTTTGTCAGAAAGATAAGCTGTTACTTTATCATATAATTTTTGAAACTTATCAGATTCAAAAGGGATATTAATATTTCCCCACCAAACACGATCTTTTGTAATATCGTCCTTAACTATAAATCTATCTTGTGGAGAACGACCTGTGAATTCTCCTGTATTAACAGACAAAGTACCTGAAGCAGTTTCTACACCTTGGCCTTTTGAGGTTGTAATCTCTTGTAATTCATCTGGAGATAATTGGTATCTTATTTTAGCATTTTTAATACCGTATGCATCTAACTCAATCGTTTTCGTAATACCTGTATGGTTTACCATAATTTGTTTGTGTTGTTTAAGCTGCAAAATTAAACTTTATTTTAAAGTAGGCCGTTAATTTTAAGATTTATCAGCTTTGATTTTTAAAAAGTTTATTAACAATATGATCCAAGCAATGATTAATAAGAGTCCGCCTAATGGAGTTATAAAACCAATTCGCTTAAAATCAAAATTTGTAAGTTCATTTGTAGCAAGCATATAAATAGAGCCCGAGAAAAGCAAAACCCCTAATAGCACCATATAAAAAACGATTTGCTTCTTTTTTTCTATCAATGACGAATAACTTCCTATAAACAAAAGAAATAGTGCGTGATACATTTGATAGCGAACACCTGTTTCAAACGTTTGTATCGATTCAATTGAAATTAAAGACTTTAAACCATGAGCACCAAAAGCACCAAGAATGATCGCTATTAGACCTAAAAGACTTCCTGTAACAAGAATTTTTTTGTTCATATATAAATTGTATTTAGGTTTTTATAACCCTTAGTATTTATTAAATTCGTACTTACAAAACTACTCAACAAAACCCATTATGCGAAAGATTTTAGTCATAGGTTCAGGAAAATCCACCTCTTACCTCATAAAATATTTACTTGATAAATCTATTGAAGAAGAGCTTCATATTATCGTTGGTGATATTAACATACAAAATGCCAAAAAATTAATTGGTAGTCATGAGAATGCAAATGCTATTACTCTAGATGTTTTTGATAAATCATCACGTCAAGCGGCAATAGAAAATGCAGATATTGTTGTATCAATGCTTCCTGCACGATTTCACGTTGAAGTTGCAAAAGATTGTATCACCTATAGAAAAAATATGGTAACAGCTTCTTATGTTAGTGACGACATGCAAAAACTAAATCATGCCGTTACTGAAAAAGGCCTTGTTTTTATGAATGAAATAGGTGTGGATCCTGGAATTGATCACATGAGTGCTATTAAAGTTATTGATAGTATTAGAGATAAAGGTGGAAAAATGATTTTATTTGAATCATTTACTGGAGGTCTTGTAGCTCCAGAAAGTGATACTAATCTATGGAACTATAAATTTACTTGGAATCCTAGGAATGTTGTTGTTGCTGGTCAAGGTAGTGCGGCAAAATTTCTTCAAGAAGACTCCTATAAATATATACCATACAATAGGCTTTTTAGAAGAACTGAATTTTTAGAAATTGATGGTTACGGTCGTTTTGAAGCTTATGCTAACAGAGATTCTCTCAAATACCAATCTATATATGGCTTAAACAGTATTAAAACATTGTATAGAGGAACCATACGTCGTGTTGGTTTTAGTCGTGCCTGGAATATGTTTGTTCAATTAGGTTTAACAGATGATAGTTATTCAATTAATGATAGTGAGAATATGAGCTATCGTGATTTTATTAATGCTTTTCTTCCCTATAGTCCTACAGATTCTACTGAATTAAAATTTAGACACGCCCTCAAAATCGATCAAGATGATATTGTATGGGATAAATTAGAAGAGCTCGATATTTTTAGTGACACTAAAATGGTTAAAATAAAAAGAGGAACACCAGCACAAATTCTTCAAAAGATTTTAATGGACAGCTGGACACTTGAAGCAGACGATAAAGATATGATTGTAATGTATCATAAATTCGGGTATGAACTTGATGGAAAACAGCATCAAATAGATTCTACAATGGTAACTATTGGAGAAGATCAAACGTATACTGCTATGGCGAAAACTGTTGGATTACCTGTCGCTATTGCAACTTTATCCATTTTAAATGAGAAAATAACAACTCCAGGTGTTCAAATCCCAATTACTAAAGAAGTATATGAGCCTATCTTAAAGGAATTGGAAAATTTTGGAATAAAATTCTCAGAAAAAGAAGTCCCTTATTTAGGTTATAACCCTTTGAATAATTAATTTCAATTGTTTTTTACTGAAATTAGCCAAGTTAAAACCTCTTCAAGTTTATGAAAATAGTTAACCAAAACATACAAATTGATGGTATCGATAAAAAGATCCTACGTGCATTGATGACAGATGCTAGAACACCAATTTTAGAAATTGCTAGATCTGTTGGTATTTCGGGAGCTGCTATACATCAACGCTTAAGAAAACTTGAAAAATCTGGTTTAATTTCGGGTTCAAAATTTGTACTAAATCCAAAAGTACTCGGTTATACAACCATGGCTTTTATTGGGATTTATCTTGATAAAGCAGTTAGTAATCCAGAGACTGTAAAACAATTAAAAAAAATACCTGAAGTTTTAGAATGCCATTATACGACAGGGCACTGGAGTGTTTTTATAAAAATTCTATGTAAGGACAACGAGCATTTAATGCATGTCCTAAACAGAGATATACAATCTATAACTGGTGTTTCTAGAACGGAAACTTTTATTTCTTTAGACCAGCAAATTGAACGACAGATAAAGATTTAGCTAGGTTAATAGCAACATAAATAAAAAGGCGACCTCTTATAAAGGTTGCCTTTTTATTTATAAAGTATCGTTAGTGATTATTCGATAACGATCTTTTTTACTGTAGAAGCATTCTTAGAAGCTATTGTCACAAAATACATTCCAGATGATATCATAGCACTTAAATCAAGTGATTTATCAACTGTAATTCCATTTAATTCGTAATTAGCAATGATACGTCCATTAACATCTGTTATCACAAGCTTTTCTAAAGCAATGCCAGAGTTCTTTATCGTAATTACACCATGAGATGGGTTTGGAGAAATAAATATGGAATTCCCTAAATCAAACTCATTAGTAGATAATGCTAAAATAGTAAGTTTTCCTGGCATCGCCGCTACCAAAGCAGGATAAGGCGCAGTCGTAATTGCATTAACACCTGTAAAGTTTGCTGGGTTTGTTAATGCTATTTTAGCATCTTCTACTGTAGCAAACGTGTACGATCCATTATAAACAGCACTATCCCATTCTTCCGAAGGTAAAGGTCCTGATCCAACAGCAACTGCCGTTCTTGGTAATCCAGTATCAATCAAACCAGTAAATAAATTAGTTTCTGTTGTACTACTACTATCATCTCCTGAAAATGTCGTTGAAGAACCACTTAACATCGCTATAAATGTTGGACTCACTCCAGAGCCTTGTATAACCGTAACTGAATCTCCTCCTGTTGAAAGCGAAACACCTGAGCTCCCATTAATTATGGCATCACCAGAATAATTAGAAAATTCTGCTGCAGGAGAAAGATCATCATAAACAATAATTTCCCCTATTTCAAGTCCAAAAGCAGGAACGGTATAAACAACGGCTCCTTCTCCACAACCAGCAGGATCAAATGTCCCAGCAGGTACAGCACCACAATCTGTAAATATAATTTCGGTTCCAGTTTCTAAATCCACAAATGTTGTAAAAGCAAACATATCTGGTGTATCAGCTTGATACCAAAGTATTGCAATGTCACCTGGCACTAATGTAGTTTGGGCTTGAGTTTTCGGAATAATTAATCCAAAACTCATAAAAAAAGTTAATAAAAGTAATTTTGTTTTCATGATCCAATGGTTTAAGTTAGAAATTAAATGTACTGAAAATCAATCAAATACACGCTTCACTCTATGCTTATTCTACGAATTACCTTAATTCAACGATAAACATCTTTCACTATTAATAGACGTAATATAAATCTTACAATGACTTGTTAGTTTTCTGATATGAGTATCTTTTTTGTGATAGATTTATCTTTCGATGTCAATGTCATAAAATACATTCCTGAGGATAATAATGAACTTAAATTAAGTTCTTTATCAACAGTGATTCCATTTAAATCATAAGCCGCTACAGTACGTCCATTTAAATCTACTATAACGACTTTACCTAAAGCAACACCAGAATTTTTAATAGTTATATAACCATTTGAAGGGTTAGGAAAAACTGAAATAGCGTTATTTAAATCAAAAGAAGGTATTGAAAGTGTATTACCTCCAGTAAATAAAATGGCATCAAGCCCTAACTCTTCTGCTGCAGAGTTTGATGAGAATTCAATAACCAATTGCGCTTTACATCCTACAAATGATGACAAATCGGCATTAAGCGTATTCCAAGTATCTTCGATACCTAAGTTATCAATATCTAATCCAGACGTATCAATTACAGTAACCGTTGAAGTACCACAATCTGTTATCTTTATAGTGATTTTCAAAAAGTCATTTGGAACTTCCCAACTCGTTCCCTCCAAAATGTATTGCATACTAAACTGAGGGTTTGTTGCTCCCGCTAAATCTACAAGATCAAAAGTCATTGTAATATACCCATCAGGATCCTCCATAAAAAAAGCTTGAGAGCCTTCTGGAGGCACAAATCCAATTTCGTTTGAAAAAAAAGCACTTGTTCCCACTCCAAAAAAATCGCCATCACTAAACCCAGCAGGTCCATTAGGAGATGTAGGATCTAAAGTGATAGAATATCCAAGGGTTACACCTGAAGATGGTTCTGACACATAAATCAACCCACATGGTGCATTGTAATTAACAAGTGTATGTTCTGTCGTTGTATTAAAATCAAAATATTGACAAGCACCACCAGTAGCGGTGAATGCCGCTCCAGAAACATTTTCAAAGCCATTACCAACTTGAGCAAATAGCGTTATAGATACTAAAAAAGTAAATAAAAGTAATTTTGTTTTCATATTTTTCATATTAAAATTTTAATAACCAAAGCACTACATTAAATTAACATAGTGCTTTTAGTTTCTATAAATTAGTTACATAACATAACTAGTTTCTAGGCGGATAAAGTCCTTGTAAACAAATGATATAGTTTGTCCCTAAAAACGGGTTTTGAATATCAAATGCCTGGTTTCCACCTTGTAATCCTGTATTTCCAGAAACTGAACCACCTCCAAACGTCGCATCATTAGCTGCCGCATTGTAAGGTGTTCCTGATTCAGAAATACCTACATTTTTCCCTGAAGGTTCATTCGTATCGCCATCGTCTTCATTACATGATAATTGCGCTGTTAACGTACTCCCATCATGACTATGTGATGGTAATTGGCCTGTTGTTAAAACAACTCTTTCACGTCCTGCTTTCTCCCCTAAAGTTACAGGCTGAAGTCCTGGGCCGTTCCCAGGATGTTTTGGTACTCTTCCTCTTAAATCTGGTAATCCAAAAGTAGTTCTACCATCACCTCCATAAGTTACCCCTAGAATTGAAAATAAAGCTTGATTTGCATTTATTGCTAATAATTGCCCGTTACAAAACGCCCAATTTCTTGGTGCAAAGTTTCCTCCAAACATTATTACTGTTCCCATATATGCCTCATCCATAATATTATATTTTTAAAAATTGATTAATTGGTTTTTGTTTATAGTTTAACTTCTTGGTGGAAATGTACCCTGAAGTGCGATAATGTAATTAACTCCTAAAAAAGGGTTTTGTATATCAAAAGCTTGACCATTACCCTGATTCCCTGTGTTTCCAGAAACAGTTCCTCCTCCAAACGTCGCATCATTTGATGCAGAGTTATAAGGTGTTCCTGATTCAGAAATACCTACATTTTTTCCAGAAGGTTCATTAGTATCACCATCATCTTCATTACATGCTAATGACATGCTTAAACTGCTTCCATCATGGCTATGCGATGGCATATTAGCAACAGATAAAATAACAGCCTCTTTTCCTCCTCTTTCACCTAAAGAAACACTTTGAAGTCCTGGACCATTCCCATAACCTTTAGGCAATCGCCCTCTTAAATCGGGTAAAGCAAAAGTGGTTCTACCATCACCTCCATAAGTGGTCCCTAATAGAGAGAATAATGCTGAGTATTGAGAAATCGGTAATAATTGCCCATTGCATAACGCCCAATCCCTCGGTGCGAAATTGCCAGCGAACATAATAATTTGTGCTAAAAATGGATTCATAATAGTCTAATTTTTAAGTTTTTGGTTAATAATTCTTCAAATGTCAGATTATAGTGCTTAAAATTTAACCGCAAAACCACTTTATCTTAAAACCACGTAGAAACACCTGTTTTTAAAAATTGGCTCTTTTTTAATTTCTAATTGAGTAGCTTTAATGCTTATTAATCAACAAAAACTAATTATTATGAATACTAAATCACCACTTGCCCCAGAAACAATACCCCTCGAAGAAGCTAAAGTTTGGACTAAAAACTGGCAAGTCAAAAACCCTACACACGCTAAAGCTTTTTTAATTCCAGTAGATGATCTTATCGCTTGTTTTAATGAAATGGGTGCTAAATATAAAACAGATGAAAATGGAAGATTACATGTCGTAATAGACGACTATGAACCATATATTAGAGCATATATGTCTATAGATGATTCTAGTGAGGAACACCTGTTAATTGTTGGAACAACAACAGAAGACGGCATACAATATGATGACATGATAGGAAGCAATCTAAATAATCCAGTTGATGACAATAGCATTGAAGGAAGTGGTGTTTATGACTTTACAAAACCATGTCCTAACAATTGTGATGAAAATAGTCCATTATACCACAAACCTAAGGTTATATTTTCAAAATAATATATTTTAAATGGATAACATTGATAACGTTTTTCAATCCTTAGGATTAATTTTAATTGTTATAAATGCAATATTATATACTAAGAGCTACATATCAAGTAAAAATCATGTGGCTCTTTTATTTCTTTTTTTGTACTTAACAATCTGTGCAATCATAATGATTGTTAGTTCTGTTTTAGCTTACAATGAATTAAATAATATTTACTTAGCACACATCTATTTTGTTTTTCAATTTATCCTTCTCTCGTTATTTTATCATTCACTTTTCAATTCAAGACAAAAAAAAATTGTAACTATTATTTTAGTTTCAGTTGTGACCATTTTAGTTATCCAATATTTTAATAACCCTGACTTAATCTATAAATTTAATCTGTTTGAAATATTTATTACGTCATTTCCATTAGTTGTTTATTCAATTGTACACTTATATAATTCATTGAGTAAACAAGGAGAATACATGTACATCAATGCAGGAGTTCTTATCTATCTCACTTCTAGCACATTAATATTCATACTTGGTAATTATTTACACTCAGTACTTGATAAAGACACAAGTATTTACATATGGTTTATAAATAAAGTACTGTATGTCATTTATTTATTATTAATTTTAGTGGAATGGAAGAAAAGTATTTTGCCTCTCAAGAGGAAATTATAGGAGCTCTTGTTTATGGTATCATTTTTTTAGTTTTAGTTACTCTAGGACTTATTCTATTTTTCTATTATTCTAGAAGAAAACTCGTAGAAAAAGAAATTGAAAAAATAAATATTAAACTTGATCATCAAAGAAAAATATTACAAACTACAATTAAAGTTCAAGAAGAAGAACGCCATAGAATAGCTCAAGATTTGCATGATGCGATTAGCTCTAAATTAAATGTAGTGAGTTTAACTACAAATGTTTTAATTGAAGATGAAACGATAGCCAATGAACATAAAGACGCTTTAAATCATATTCTAGATATTACAACACGAACCTTAGAAAGTTCTAGAAAAATTGCACACGAATTAATGCCTCCAATTTTAGACAAATTTGGTTTAACCGTCGCTCTTGAAGAATTATTTGACGAATTCACCTCTAATACAGATATTAATATAAAACATGATATAGAATCTATAGAGGGTCTAGAAAAGAGTAATGAACTCCATGTATTTAGAATTACACAAGAACTTATTAATAATGCTCTTGTACATGGAAAAGCGAGTGAATTACAACTAGAACTTAGAAAAAAAGATAACGGTTTTGTGTTAGTTTTTAAAGACAATGGTGTGGGATTTGACATCAAAACGAATAAAAAGAAATCCGGTATCGGATTACAAAATATAAAGAGCAGAGTTGCCATTTTAAATGGTCAACTTTTTGTTAAGAGCTCAAAAAAAACGGGAAGTATATTCACTATAAATTGTAAAGCTTATGGACACTAAAATCACCTTAGCCATTGCAGATGATGAGTTACTATTTAGACAAGGACTCATTTCTATTTTAAGTAAAGAAAAACATTTAGACATCCTATTTGATGCTCAAGACGGCAACGATATGATGTCACAATTAAGAGCAGCAAAACAATTACCAGAACTTGTTATTACAGATTTAAAAATGCCTGGTCTTAATGGAGTTGAAACCACAAAACTGATACGAAAGGAATTTCCAGATATTAAAATTATTGCACTAACAAGTTACTTTAGCAAACCCTTTATCATCAATATGATTTCTATTGGCGCTGTTGCTTATTTAGCAAAAAACAGTACCCCAAAATTAATGCTGACAACGATTAGAGAGGTTGCCGAAAAGGGTTTTTATTATGATGAGCAAGTGATGAAGTTTATTCACGAAGGCTTATTGAATAGTAACGAACAAAATAAAAAGTCTAACTTCGATACCACGTATTTCACAAAACGCGAAAAAGAGGTTTTAAAACTTATTTGCGAACAGTTTACGACTAATGAAATTGCTGAGAAATTGTTTATTAGCCCAAGAACCGTTGATGGGCATCGTAATAATTTACTTTTAAAAACTGAATCAAAAAACCTTGCAGGACTTGTTGTATATGCCATTCAAAATAAGCTAGTAAACCTAGATGAGCACTTTTAATTCTTAAAAACAAAAAAGCATCCTTTTCAGAATGCTTTTCTTATATCTGCTTTTAAAGATTTAATCTCTCCCTCCAAATACTTGAAGTGCCCAATATAATAGAGAAGCAAGCGCTCCAATTGCAGCTACTAAATAGGTTCTCGCTGCCCATTTTAAAGCATCTTCAGAGCCTTTATATTCTTCAGGTGTCAACATGTTTTTATTTTTCAGCCAAGCTAATGCTCTATGACTAGCATCATACTCTACTGGTAATGTGATAAAACTAAATAAGGTTGCAAAACTCATAAAGACTAATCCTGCAACGGCTACCCAATACCCTAAACCAACTCCTGCTGCTGCGCCAAGAATTAATCCACCAATAACTAACCATTGTGACATTCCTGAAGTTACACTTACAATTGGCACTAATGCCGAACGCATTCCTAATGCACTATAAGCCTGAGCATGCTGAACAGCATGTCCTACTTCATGAGCTGCAACAGCCGCAGCTGCAGCATTACGCTGATTATAAACAGCTTCACTTAAATTAACTGTTTTATTTTTTGGATTGTAATGATCTGTTAATTGGCCTGTCACTGAAATTACTTCTACATCATTAATGCCATTATCGGCTAACATTTTCTCAGCAATCTCTCGCCCGCTCATACCATTACGTAATTGCACTTTAGAATACTGAGCAAACTTTCGCTTTAATTGATTACTTACTAACCAGCTTACCAATGCTATGGCTCCAATTAATATGTAATATCCTATCATTCCGTTCATAATTTCAAGTTTAATTATTTGTATTCATACAGCAAAAAACGAACCAATTTATAAATAGGAAATTTTGTCAGTTCACTTTTTCAAATGAACAACATCAATAACGAAAGTGTTTTCAAAAATAACGACGAGCTTTTCTTCTTGAGATTCAAAAAAACTAGGCCCTTTTCCTAATCTATAAACCATATGATCTTCGTCTTGAACATTAGAAAGTCCAGAGGTTCCTAATATTAAAACCACCTCTTGTTGGGTTTTACCAATAAGAAGTTCACTATCAATAATATCATCGGACATTTTATAACGCATTGAAGGATTCGAGTTCCACGCGTTTTGATCAAACCGCTCTTCAAAAACCCAAATTAGACATGTACCAATAATTGCAGCACTAAAAAAGAAAAGAACTACTATATCTAATTTCTTGATTTTCAAAAGGGATTACTCTTTAATAACAATTGTATTTACTTTAAAACGATGGTCAACAATTTCTCCTGAGACTTCAGCTGTTCTAATCACTTCACAAAACCCAGTCTCTTCATCATGTGCATCACCAAAATCATCAATATTAGCACCATCAACAAAATAAGATTCATTATCGATACGAACTGCTAAATCACAACCTTCTTGAGAAGTTAACCCAAATTGGCATTGCCCACAAGACAACTCAACAGTTTGTGTTTTAGTTTCTGCACATGAAAATCCTAAAACGAGAATTAAAACAACTATTAACTTTTTCATAATGTCTTTATTAATTACCCTACAATATTTATAATTTTCCCAGGAACCACAATCACTTTCTTAGGTGTACGTCCATCGAGTTGTGCTATGGTTTTTTCGTGAGCCATAACCGTTTTTTCAATCTCATCTTTAGGCATATCTAATGGTAACTCTAAGGTGAAACGCATTTTCCCATTAAAAGAAATCGGATAATTTTTACTACTCTCCACCAAATGTTTGTCTTCGAACTTCGGAAATGTTGCCGTAGAAATAGATTGCGTATATCCAAGTTGCTCCCATAACTCTTCAGTAACATGAGGAGCATAAGGTGATAACAAAATCAATAACGGTTCTAATATGTCTTTACTCGTACATTTTTGAGCAATGAATTCATTAACCGCTATCATAAATGTAGACACCGATGTATTAAACGAGAAATTCTCAATATCATCTTCTACTTTCTTTATCGTTTTATGTAATGTTTTTAAGTTGTCTTTTGAAGGCGCTGCATCATTAACTTTTAAACCATCATTGTCTACATACAATTTCCATAATTTTTTCAAAAACCCATGAACACCAGTAATACCAGCTGTTTTCCAAGGCTTCGCTTGTTCTAATGGCCCTAAAAACATTTCGTAAAGACGCAAGCTGTCTGCGCCATATTGCTCGCAAATGTTGTCTGGGTTGACGACATTAAATTTAGACTTCGACATTTTTTCAACCTCGCGACCAACTTTATAAACACCATTTTCTAAAATAAATTCTGCATTTTTAAAATCTTTGCCAAATTCTTTATCATTTTTTAATCCTTCTATATCTAATTCATCAGATGTATTTATATATTTCACATTTACGTGAATAGGATGAATATGTTTATCTGTAATCAATCCTTTTGACAAGTAGTTATTTGTTCCTTCTTCTCTATATACAAAAGCACTTGTACCTAGTATCATACCTTGGTTAATCAGCTTTTTAAAAGGCTCATCTACAGCTATAAAACCGCGATCTTTCATAAACTTCACCCAAAAACGTGAGTAGAGTAAATGCCCTGTTGCATGTTCACTTCCACCTATATATAAATCGACATTTTCCCAATAGTTTAAGGCATCTTCACTTGCAAAATCACCTTCTCTATTGGCAACCTCTTCCATATATCTAAAGAAATACCAAGAGCTTCCTGCCCATCCTGGCATCGTATTTAGTTCAAGAGGAAACACACTCGTGTGATTTATCTTATCGTTACTAACAATAGCATTTGTTTCAGTATCCCAGGCCCAAACATCGGCACGTCCTAAAGGCGGCTCTCCTGTTTCGGTTGGCAAATACTTTTCAACTTCTGGCAATTGTATTGGTAAATGTTCTTGAGCGATCATTTGAGGTTTCCCATTAACATAATACACAGGAAAAGGTTCTCCCCAATACCGTTGGCGACTAAACACTGCATCACGCAATCTGTAATTGGTTTTGCCTTCGCCTTGACCCATTTGTTCTAATTCGTAAATGGCACGTTTGGTTGCTTTTTTATAGGTCATTCCATTAAGAAAATCACTATTAGCTATTTTGACATTCTCTTTAGCTCCATAAGCTTCTTCAGAAATATCAACGCCTTCAAAAATATTTGGAATATCTATATTAAAGTGCTTTGCGAAATCATAATCGCGTTGATCACCACATGGGACAGACATTACTGCTCCTGTTCCATAACCTGCTAATACATAATCACCAATCCAAACTGGAATTGGTTCTTTAGTAAAAGGATGTTCGGCATAAGCTCCTGTAAAGACACCAGAAATAGTTTTTACATCTGCCATACGATCACGTTCGCTACGTTTAGCAGTCGCTTCGATATAAGCTTCAACATCTGCCTTTTGTTCTGGAGTTGTAATTTTTGACACCAAATTGTGTTCTGGTGCTAATGTCATAAACGATACACCATAAATGGTATCTGGTCGTGTCGTAAAAACATCTATAACCTCATCATGAGCATTCACATTAAACGTCACACTAGCTCCAACTGATTTTCCAATCCAGTTGCGTTGTGTTTCTTTAAGAGATTCGGCACAATCAATAGTTTCTAAACCTTGAAGTAAACGTTCTGCATAAGCCGAAATTCGCATACTCCACTGAGTCATTTTCTTTCTAATCACAGGATGTCCTCCACGTTCAGACACACCATTTACGATTTCGTCGTTGGCTAAAACTGTTCCTAAGACAGGACACCAATTCACCTCGGTTTCAGCTAAATAGGTTAATCTATATTTAAGTAGAAGGTCTTGTTGTTCTTCCGAAGAAAAACCAATCCAGTCTTCAGAAGAAAATAAGATTATATCATCATCACATACGGCATTAACTTCAGAGTTCCCTTTAGTTTCAAAAACGTGTACTAACGTAGAAATAGCTTCGGCTTGATCTGTATTTTTATTAAACCAAGAATTAAACAATTGAATAAAAATCCATTGGGTCCATTTGTAATACTCAGGACTAGAAGTACGGACTTCTCTACTCCAATCAAATGAAAAACCAATTTGATCTAATTGACGACGGTACGTTTTAATATTTGTTTGAGTTGTAATTGCAGGATGCTGACCTGTTTGAATCGCATACTGCTCGGCAGGTAAACCAAAACTATCATAACCTTGAGGATGCAATACATTAAAGCCTTTATGACGCTTATAGCGTGCATAAATATCACTTGCAATATATCCTAATGGATGACCAACATGCAATCCTGCTCCACTTGGATAAGGAAACATATCTAACACATAATATTTAGGCTTATCACTGTTATTTTCAGCTTTAAACGTTTGGTTGTCTGCCCAATATTTTTGCCATTTGGCTTCTATCTCATTAAAATGATAACTCATAGTTTTTCCGCAAATTTAGACCGCAAATTTAAAGGTATTACAACACAATTAAAAGTTTAAGCGTTGTAAACCTTATACAAACAAATTGTTTTTTATTTTTACAACATAAATCCGACACGTTTATGAGTACTTCTTTTGATCAATATCAAAAACGAAAATTAATTTCTTCATACTTTTCTGTAGTGATTAGTATTGCTTTAGTGCTATTATTATTAGGGTGTTTGGGTTTATTAGTTTTAAATGCTAAAAAGGTCGCCGATCACTTTAGAGAACAAGTAGTCGTTACGATTTATTTAAATGATTCGGCTAAAGAGGTTGAAGTCAATCAACTACAAAAAAGTTTAGCAATGGCAGCATACACCAAAGATGCTAAATATGTCTCTAAAGAAGAAGCCGCTCAAATTGTAAAATCTGATATTGGTGAGGATTTTATGGAATTTCTAGGTGCTAATCCTTTACAAAACTCTATCGACATCTATCTTAAAGCTGATTACGTGACTAATGAAACTTTAGATGGTATCACAGCAGAATTATCTAACAAAGCTTTTATTGAAGATATCACATACGATAATGATTTGGTTGAAATCATGAATAACAACGTAAAAAAAATCACAGTTTGGGTCCTTATAATAAGTGCTATATTTACACTTATTGCTGTTTTACTCATTAATAGTTCTATTCGATTAGCAGTGTATTCTAAACGTTTTATTATTAAAACTATGCAAATGGTTGGCGCAACTAAACATTTTATTAGACGGCCTTTTATTCTAAAAAACATTCAGTTAGGTGTTATTGGAGCTATAGTTGCTCTCATTGGAATGGGTGTTCTTTTATTTTACCTAAATAAAACATTCCCTGAATTAAATTTATTACAAAATCAAGTTCTTATTGTCGCATTATTTGTTGGTATATTTCTACTTGGTATTTTAATTACCTGGATAAGTACATTTATCGCAACACAACGTTTCTTGAATTTAAAGACAGATCAATTGTATTATTAATATTTAATTGGGAATAAGTACTAAAAAAGTTATTTATATTTACACGCTTAGAACACATTATGGGAGAACAGAAACGTAAAGAAACTACAAAAGGCGAATTTATCTTCGGAAAGAAAAACTATAAGTTCATGTTAATAGGCTTAGGGTTTATTCTGCTTGGGTTTATTTTAATGTCTGGTGGCGGAAGTGATGACCCAAATGTTTTTGACCCTTCAATATTTCATTGGAGACGTATTCGTTTAGCACCAACTTTAGTGCTCATTGGTTTTGGCTTTCAAGTCTATGCGATTTTATTGAATCCTAATAAGGATTCAAAATCTTAAAAAACAAAACAACCTCAAACAAATTCTGATTCTTTTCGTCATTGATAAGTCAATTTTGATATTTTTGCCTCATGAATATTATCGATTCAATTGTATTAGGGATTATTCAAGGACTTACAGAGTTTTTACCAGTGTCATCTAGCGGACATTTAGAACTTGGAAAAGTTATTCTTGGTGATAATTCGGTACCTAAAGAAAGTCTTTTATTTACTGTCGTTTTACACTTTGCTACAGCTTTGAGTACTATAGTTGTATTTAGAAAAGACATTCTTGATCTCATAAAAGGCATTTTAAAATTTGAATGGAATGAAGACTTACAGTTTGTTTCCAAAATAGCGTTATCAATGATTCCTGCAGTTATTGTTGGTTTATTTTTTGAAGAGCAGCTAGAACAACTATTTGGTGGAAATATTCTACTCGTTGGCTGCATGTTAATTGTAACTGCTGCTCTATTATTTCTAGCTGACAGAGCAAAAAATACCAATAAAAAAGTAACGTTTAGTAATGCATTTGTAATCGGAATTTCCCAAGCTATTGCTATGTTACCTGGAATTTCACGTTCTGGAGCAACGATTTCTACTTCTGTTTTACTCGGTAATGACAAAACTAAAGCCGCCCGCTTTTCATTTTTAATGGTGGTGCCTTTAATTTTTGGAAAAATTGCTAAAGACATTCTAAGTGGTGATATTGCCTATGAAAGTTCAAACATAACAAGTTTAAGCGTAGGTTTCATTGCAGCATTTGTTGCTGGATTATTTGCATGTACATGGATGATTGCTTTGGTAAAAAAGAGTAAGCTCTCTTACTTTGCTATTTACTGTGTAATTGTTGGCGTAATCGCCATTATTTTCTCTTTACTAAATCGCTAATATGAATACAGCCGAAGACTTTCAATCTGGACAAGTTTTACTCATCGATAAACCATTGACGTGGACCTCTTTCCAAGCGGTTAATAAATTACGATGGGAAATCAGGCAAGCGTTCAATATTAAAAAAATAAAAGTTGGTCATGCAGGAACATTAGATCCTTTAGCGACAGGATTACTTATTATTTGTACTGGGAAGATGACCAAACAAATCAATACGTTTCAAGGTCAAGATAAAGAATACACCGGTACTTTCATTTTAGGTAGTACAACACCTTCTTACGATTTAGAAACCGAAATTGACCAGACGTTTCCTACTGCACATATTTCTGAAACATTAATTAACAATGCAACAGCTCAATTTATAGGAGACATCGAGCAATATCCTCCTATTTTTTCGGCTTTAAAAAAAGAGGGAAAGCGTTTGTATGAATATGCACGTGCTGGAGAAAAGGTAGAAATAAAAGCAAGAACAATTCAAATTTCAGAATTTGAAATTACAAAAATTGATAATAATACTATCGCCTTTAGAGTGGTTTGCAGTAAAGGGACTTATATACGTTCATTAGCTCATGATTTTGGAAAAGCATTAAACTCTGGCGCTCATCTTTCAGCATTAAGACGCACAAAGATTGGTGATTTTGATGTTAAAAATGCTGTGTCTCCAGAAGATTTTATCGCTACATTAGCATTGCAATAATTACAGCTTACCAACACTATTTAAAATGTATTTAATCCATTTTATGTATCTTAACGTATATAATTACATTAACGTTATTTAAATTTTCACCTACTTGAATTTTATTGAAAAACATAAAGCTTTACTTATAACGTCTTTAATTTCTGGCACGTTAGTTCTTGCTATGTTTGGTTTAAATATTAAGAAAAAAACAGTATTCATCTCTGAAAGCTACTACGAACTAGAACCTCAAACTGTTGAAGAACTCGAAAAACTAAAACGTTTAAAAGCGCTCGATGAAAACGAGAATTCAAACCCAAAAACTAACCAAGCTTTTAATGAAGATGAAGCCTTTAAGGAAATGATGCGAAACTTCAAAACGGTGAGTCATAATGACATTAAAGAGGTCTCAAAAAATGCAAATGAACCTATAGAGGATACTTCTGAAACCCCAAAAGACCTACTGACATCAAATACATCTAATCATCCCTCATCAAAAAACTACGCATTAAAAGAAACAGAACGCAATACCTATAGTAAAGCTAATGATGTCTTAGCAATGCATTCAACAAAAAAAGACGACGAAAAAAGCAACAGCAATTCTAATAGTAGTGTCACTTTTTCATTATCAAACCGAAGTAAAATTAAATTACCACCTCCTGTATATTTGTGCAATCAAAATGGCAAAATTGTAGTTAATATTACCGTTAATGAAAATGGAATTGTAACCGACACCTATATCAATTCATCATCCTCAACAACAAACCAATGTTTAATTGATCATGCTTTAGAGTATGCTAAAAATGCGCAGTTTTCTACAGCCAATCGTAAAAGTCAAATTGGTTCAATTACCTACTATTTTCAAGGAAAATAATACATTAGCCAATACCTAATAATGTCATCACATCGCTAATAATATTCTGACCTTTATTTTTGTTATACCACCCTTGAAGCTCTTCTTTAAATTCAGGAGTTAACTTACCGTGTTCTACCTTATAATTATTCACCAATTGAATTGCTTCACTAGGTCTTGGCCCAAAGGTATTAACGACCTCTCCAGTGGTATTATCTATCATAATTAACTTCGCAATTGCACGTCCGCCATTGGTTAAAAACTCATCCATCAATTCTTCATTTTCATCTCTGAAAACGAGTTTTAAGTCGATATACTCAGAAAGTTCAGCAATTTTATTTAGCACTGGAATCACATGCGCAGCATCACCACACCAGCTTTCAGTTATGACCAACCAAGTGACATTTCCGCTAAAATTAGAAACGCTTTCTTTTATTGCTTCTGAAATTTTTATGGTCTTATCCCATCGTTTCATTCGACGATCATTAAGCATCGTATAGTTCACTAACGCTTCAGTTTTTTCATTCCCAGTTGTTGATTTTTCAGCAACCAATTGATTAACTAGTGTACGGTAATCTTGATACGAAATAGCTTTTTTTAAGCTATCATTAATAATGTTTTGAACGGATATATTTTCTAATGTTATCATAATATTTAGGCTTGCAATTTAATTCAAATTATTGCTATGAAAACTGACTTTAATCATAAAATTATTTACACACATTGCATTGTCTCAAATTAAGACGTATTGTTAGAGAAAAACTTACTATTTTTAAATTTTAATATACTATTATGGAAAAACATAGATGTGGTTGGTGTGTAGGCAACACGCTCTACGAAGCATATCATGACGAAGAATGGGGTGTTCCTGTTCGTGATGATGATACCCTATTTGAGTTTCTAATTTTAGAAACATTTCAAGCAGGTTTAAGCTGGATTACGGTTTTAAAAAAACGTGAGAATTTCAGAAAAGCTTTTGATGATTTCGATTATAAAAAAATAGCTAGATACAATCAGAAAAAAATTGATAGTTTACTTCAAAATGAAGGTATTATACGAAATAAATTAAAAGTTAAAGCTACTATAACTAATGCGCAAGCATTTATAAAAATTCAAGAAGAATTTGGTTCATTTTCAAAATATATTTGGGATTTTGTAGATGGCAAACCCATCAAAAACAACTTTAAAGATTATCGGCTTGCTCCAGCAAATACGCCATTAAGTGATACCATTAGTAAAGATTTAAAAAAACGTGAATTTAAGTTCGTAGGATCTACTGTAATTTATGCGCATATGCAAGCCACAGGTATGGTTAATGATCATGAGGTTAATTGTTTTAGGTATGATAAAGTAAACTTATAAATACTTTAAAAACTCATCCCTAGAAATATCCTCAGCACCCAAGCTTTCAAGATGATTTGTATACACTTGGCAGTCAATTAAACTATAACTAGAATTTTGAATAAATGTTATAAAACCAACTTTACTAGCATTACTTATAGTACTAAACATACTTTCACCACAGAACACGCCATTTTTCATATCTAAGCCATACAAACCACCTACAAGTTTATTTTCTAACCAGACTTCTACTGACAGAGCATATCCTAACTTATGCAATTTGACATAGGCTTCTTTCATATTTTTGGTAATCCAAGTTCCCTCTTGTCCATTTCTCTTTATTTTAGAACAATGCTCTATAACGGCTTCAAAATCTTTATTTATAGTTACTTCAAAACTGGTGCTTCGAAGCACTTGATTCATACTTTTTGAGACTTTCAATTTCTTCGGAAATAGAACAAAACGAGGATCTGGAGACCACCATATAATTGGCTCTTCAGCGTCAAACCAAGGAAAAATCCCACTTTTATAAGCTAATACTAATCGTTCAGGAGATAAATCACCACCAATAGTTAAGATACCTTCTTTAGAAGCAAGTGATACATCTGGGAATTTTATATTTTGGTTTATAAAGGTCATTTAACATCTATAGAATTACAATTGCCTATTAACAGATTAAATCTAGGCATTAATTTTGAAAAGTTTTTAATTTTTGCCATATTTGACATGACCTTTGTGACATAAATTTTGTTCATCATTGCTTTTTTTTGAGTTTGTTTATAAAGGTCAAACCTAAAACCACAATGCTAAGTCCCAAAGAAATTTGGGGCTTTTTCTATAAAAAAAGCCTCAATATATATTGAGGCTTTAATTTAATTATACGTCACTAACACAATTAAAATGGGAGATCATCATGATCTTCTTCCTTTAAATTTGTTGCAGGTTCAAAAGCTTCTGTTGGAGCAACTGGTGGCATATTTCCAGCTTCAGCAGTTTGAGCTGCTTCGATTCTCCATCCTTGAATAGAATTGAAATATTTAGTTTCACCTTGTGGATTAACCCAGTCTCTTCCTCTTAAATTGATATTTACTTTTACAGCTTGTCCCACCTGGTAACTGTTTAATAAATCGGTTTTATCTTGAACAAATTCAACCAAAATATGTTGTGGATATTGCTCTTCTGTAGTTACTACCAATTCTCTCTTTCTAAACCCATTACTTCCAAACGTTTGAGTTTCTCCAATCATTTTGATTTTTCCTTGTACTTCCATCTTTATATTACTTATATTTAATTTAGACTGTTTTATTTACTTAAGACAAGAGCAATTTCCATGCGCTATCAACATCACCATAACTTAAATAATTTCTAGCAATTTTATGCTTTTCATGATGTGCCATATTCTTGATATTAGGATAACGTTCACTTACGTTATTTATAAATTCGTTTATATCGTCTTCTTTTGGCAAAGCCTCTACATTACCTAGCATTCCTAGATCATTACCTGTTAATACCATACTATTTCTAACCTGACTTGGCATGATATCTACTCCAATTCCTAATGTAGAAATTGGTTTTGGTATTTCAAAAAAGCCTTTCTTAGCTCTGCTATAATAACTTCCTCCTGCTCTTGCGACCAAATCTAATTTTTCTTGTATAATTACAGCTTTATCATCAAGAACATCATCTGAAATATGAAATTTCACAACTTCACAAATCACAAGATTACCTGCACCTCCTTCAGTTCCTAAATGAATTATCTCATTAACTTTACACTCAAACTGAACAGGAGATTCAGCAACTCTGAATGGTTTAACAATATCAGATGCTAGTGTTGTAAGTCCTGCTTTTTCAAATTCATTTACATCTTTAGCATATTCTGTGCTACTCAAAGACATTTGTTGAACAATATCATAATTGACGACATTAATCACCACTTCTTTAGTTGCTTCTACATTTTCTAAAGTGTGTTTTATGGTATTATCTCTTACGCGACGTGCCGGAGAAAATATCAGTATTGGCGGATTTGCACTAAACACATTAAAGAAACTAAAAGGTGATAAATTAGGTTTTCCTTCAGCATCCATAGTACTAGCGAAAGCAATAGGTCTTGGCGCTACAGCACTTAATAAATAACCATGTAACTGTCCTGTTGAAATGTCTTTTGGATTAAAAGATGCCATTTTATTATTGTTTTCACCTTAAATACAACCGCTTCAAGATATTGAAATGCAAATGTAACCATATTGTAAGTGTTATAAAAATGAATTCAGAGGATCTCAACACAATATTATTAACATAAATCCTTTATATTTAAAATTCAAAATAATAGTCAATGGCTCTAAGCATAAACCGCAATATCACGCGATGGATTATCATCGTTGCATCATTTATAATAATCTCCCTTATTCTGTGGAATACTTATACATTTTTTCAAAATTTTAAAGCTGAAGAGCGTACAAAAATGCAAAACTGGTCTTTTGCTCAAAAAGAAGTTAGCAAAACAGATAACCTTAGTGGAGAAATTGGAGAATTATCCTTAGAAATACTACAAAGCAATACCACTACCCCTATGATAAAAGTAGGTTCTGATGGTAATATAGATTATAATAATATAGACGAGGAAAAAGCCAAAGACTCATTATACATTCAAGGCCTCATCACCAAATTTAAAAACGAAAACCAACCCATAGAAATTAGATATGACGGTAAAATTTTGTCAACACTTTATTATGGGAATTCACCTCTTTTAAACAAACTTAAATATTATCCTTTAGCTTTATTACTCATCATATTTCTATTTGCAGCTGTTGCATACTTCTTTTATAAAAGCTCAAAAATAGCTGACCAAAATAAACTATGGACAGGTATGGCAAAGGAGACAGCGCATCAAATTGGAACACCTTTATCTTCACTTGTTGGTTGGACAGAAATTTTACGCGGCGAAAATGTTAATCCTGAATATCTAGTTGAAATTGAAAAAGACATTTTAAGATTACAAACCATAACTGATCGTTTTAGTAAAATTGGTTCTATACCTACATTAAAAAAAGCCGATATTGTTCAAGAAACCGTTGATTCTTACGAGTACCTTAAAATAAGGTCATCAAAATTAATTGATTTTGAAATTAAAGCGCCAGAGCAAAATTTATATGTAAACCTCAACCATCAGTTATATAGTTGGACTATTGAGAATTTAGTAAAAAATGCTATAGATGCTATGAGAGGAAAAGGCACTTTAAAATTAGAAATTACCAACGATGATAAATTTGTGAAAATTACCGTTCAGGATACAGGAAAAGGCCTTTCTAAACAAAACTTTAATTCAATTTTTCAACCTGGTTACACCACTAAAAAACGTGGTTGGGGATTAGGATTATCATTAGCAAAACGAATTATAGAAGATTATCACAACGGAAGAATAAAAGTACTCAATTCTGAAATTGGAAAAGGTACAACAATGCAGATTTCTTTAAAATTATTATCATAATTTATACTATGAAACTGCAACAATACTTTACATTAAAAGAAGTACAACTCAACAACAATTGCCCTGAGTGTTATTCTAACAATGGCTTAGAACTTACATTTAAACAACGGTTTATTGAAAATTTATTTTACAAAGCTATTACTAAAGATATCATTAATAAAATGCACTGCAACACTTGTAGTACTGATATTTTTCCTGTGCAATGGACAGACGATATTGAGCAGATTGTAGCATATCAAAAACGTGCTGTTAAACCAAAACCAAAATCTACAAAAATGAAGAAATCTGCTTGGATTATCGTCGTTTCAGGTGTTCTATTATTGGTTGCTATAATTCTATTTATAACAGAAATTTTATCGTTTTAACTACAAAAACGAAGCGATTTTTTGTGCTGTAGTTTCAAATGCTTCTTTTGTTAATACCGTTTTGTTTACAAATTGAGCATCATTCATTGTATTTAATGGAATCAAGTGTACATGAGCATGTGGCACTTCTAATCCAATAACTGTCATTCCAACACGCTTGCAAGGCACGGCTTTTTCTATAGCTAACGCAACTTGACGTGAGAAGGCCATAAGCCCGTGATATGCTTCTTGATCTAAATCAAAAATCTTATCAACCTCTTTTTTGGGAATACATAGCGTATGACCTTTCGCATTTGGATTAATATCTAAAAATGCTAAATAATCTTCTGTTTCTGCTACTTTATAACAAGGGATTTCACCAGTAATTATTTTTGTAAAGAGAGATGCCATAACCGTTTTTTTTAGAGTCTATGTAAATATAAAAAGATTCCTATTCATTAGGAATCTTTTCGGTTATTTTCAGACTTAGAAAAGCTCAATAAACACTTTTAATGTATTATCTAGAAATTTCTAAAACATTAAACTTTATCACACCATTTGGAACTTGCACTTCAGCAACTTCACCAACAGATTTCCCTAAAAGACCTTTTCCTATAGGAGAATTTACAGAGATTTTACCAGAAGCTAAATCTGCCTCACCATCGGCTACCAATGTATATGTCATTTCCATACCATTAGTTTGATTTTTTATCTTAACTATAGACAACACTAATGCTTTAGACGTATCCATTTGAGATTCATCAATCACACGTGCACCAGCTAATGTTTCTTCCAATTTAGAAATTTTCATTTCTAACATCCCTTGTGCTTCTTTTGCTGCATCATATTCAGCATTTTCACTCAAATCACCTTTATCTCTTGCTTCTGCTATTGCTTGAGAGGCTCTTGGACGTGCAATATCTTTTAATTGTTTAAGTTCGTCTCTTAGCTTTTTTAATCCTTCAGGAGTATAATAAGATACTTTACTCATAATTCATTCGTTTAGTAAATAAAAAGATTCCGAAACATGTTCGGAATAAAAAAATCTCGCTGTCACGAGATTACTAATACAAAGATACAAAATATTTAATTCAACCTTTAAAATATTGTAAATTGCGCTAAAAAATTAACACCTACTATGAAAAAAATCATTCTCATTTTATCCTGTTTGTTTTTAACTAACTGTGGAGGCGACGATACTGTAAACAATTGCAATTTTTTACTCAACGTCGGTGTTAATGCAACGCTTAATTTAAACTTACCAGAATACAGTCAATTAATGTTTACAAGTAATACGGTTTACATACCTAATCAAGGTAATAAAGGTATATATGTTATAAATGTTGGAAATAATAATTTTAGAGCTTGGGATGCCGCAGATCCAAATCACACACCCTCTAATTGTTCTTTTTTACAAATTGATGGTGTAGAAGTCACTTGTGGGTGTGCAGATGAAAATAAATACAATTTATTTACAGGACAAGTATTAGAACAACAATTGCCTTGCGGACTTAAAGAATATCGTGTTACCGCTTCTGGCTCAAGTTTGGTTATTAGTAATTAAACTTTAGGAAAAGAAACTATAAAAAAACTCCCTATCAAAAAAGAGACAGGGAGTTTTTCTTGTTTTAGAGATTCCTTGAGACTATTAAAATTTCAAAGTAACACCTAATAAAAAGTTCGTTGTCGCTTGCGGATAAAAACCTGCATAGTATCCTGTTGTTGTCCCTGTTGAACTTGATGAATCATCATAATCAAACGATCCAAAATAGCCATTAGACACGTATTTTTCATTAAATATATTATTTATTAACCCTGAAAATACAACCGATTTAAAAATTGATTTTGGCTTCCATTCATGAGTAATATTAAAATCATTTACCAAATAACTATCTAACTTAGAATCTGCATGTTCTGTGTTTCCCATAAACTGCTCTCCTACAAATTTACTTAATATAGATATCTGAAACCCTTCTTTAGGCTGAAACACAAATGCATTGGCAGCAATTAACTCAGGAGAAAATGAAATAGATGTTTTCCCTAAATCTACTAACTCACCATTAACAGACTCAAATGTCTGTTTGTTTTTATTAGAACTAATTGTAAAATTTGGTTGCAGAGAAAACTTATCCGTAATCGCAATAGCAGCATCCACTTCTAGACCTAAACGGTAACTATCACCACTATTGGTTCTAATTGCACTTCCTACATTATCTATTTGACCTGTTAATACAAGTTGCTCATTGTATAACATGTAATACCCATTAACATAAAGTCTAAATTTATCTGTATTATGCCTCCAACCCAATTCGAAATCATTTAATTGTTCTGGTTTTACATTTGCATTGTTTTCAAAATCTTTTCTATTAGGTTCTCTATTTGCTCTAGCATATGAAAAATATAAATTATTTTTAGTATTCAACTTATACGTGATTCCTGCTTTTGGGTTGAAAAAACTATAGTTTTCATCTATATTAAATGGAATTCTATCTGATGTTAAACCTGAAGTTTCATAACCTACTAAACGCAATTGCAAATCGCCATATAAACTTACTTTATCATTAAGGCGATATGTCGCTTTTGTAAACATACTTAAATCGGTTTTTTTACCATTACCCTCATAATAACGATCTCTTATTTGACTATCACTTGCGAACTCTGCCCAAATAATTTCTCCATAATGATCACCATCATAGAAATTATATGACGATCCGAAGGTTAAATTGACTTTGTCATTTTTATAATTGGCAGTTGCATTTAACACATAAAAGTCATTATCTAACCAACGACGTCTAATTAAATCGGTAGTATTCACCGTTTCTCCACCAATCTCTAGAGGTGTCAAATCATAATCTGCAAAATCTTCGTCTTCTTTATATTGCTCAAAATAACCTTTCCCATGGGTATAATTAAAACTAATATTTGTTGACCAGTTATTACTATAACGCTGATTCCAATGCAACTGATAATGATCCTGACTGTAATTATCAACTTCTTCATCATGGAAACGTGTATTTCCATCTGCATCAGTATACATTCCTGAAGGGTTAAAAGTACGATCATCTTCTAAAGTTTGCGCATCAATACCATTCCAAGCTTGGTAGGTAACTTCTTTACCTCCAAAAGTAATAGCTTTTATCAATGTATTATCATCAACATATGAGCCTTGTAAGTAATACGATTTTAAATCAGTTTCAGCTCTATCAATGTAACCATCAGAAGTTATATTAGATAAACGACCAGCAATTTCTATATGATCATTTAACAAACCTGTGCTAAATTTCACTGTATGTTTTCTCGTATTAAAACTTCCGAAAGAATTAGAAATCTCTCCATTAGATTCTTTTGAAACGGCATCTGTTAACACATTAATACTTGCTCCAAATGCTCCTGAACCATTAGTTGAAGTCCCAACACCTCGTTGTAATTGTAAATTTTCTATAGACGATGCAAAGTCCCCTAAATCTACCCAGAAAGTCCCTAACGATTCAGCATCGTTATAAGGGATTCCATTAATAGTTACATTTGTGGACTGTGCGTCAATTCCACGAACTCTAATACCTGTGTAACCTACGCCAGCTCCAGCGTCAGAAGTTGTAACAACCGAGGGCAAATAGTTTAAAAGAATAGGAATGTCTTGTCCTAAATTACGCTTTGCCAATTGTTTTTTAGTCACATTACTATGTGTAATTGGCGATGTAGCATTAACCCTAACGGCTTTAACGAGAACTTCGTCTAGCTTTTCTGTTTTCGTAGAATCTTGCTGTTTTTGATTTTGTTGTGCATTTGCACTGACTGATAACACAAGAAGTGTTAAAAAAAGAAAAATGTTTTTCATGTCGATTAAATAAATAATAATCGAATAAAAAGAGGTAATTATTCTTTAATGTTAATAATATAGTTGTGTCATACTGAAACGATTTCAGCATCACGTTAAATTTCCTTAGCAGCATTACCTGCTCAGGTTCAATGGGTATGATCTCAGCCAATTATAGGCACCCCTTTTTGAGAACGCTGCAAAGGTAAAATAGATTTCCCATTTGAGGAGCAAGAATTATTATTATTTTTTATTAATCGACTTGAGGTGGCTTTCGATTCGTTTTTTTTTCTGAAGTTTTCCGTTTATTAGTAAGTCGCTTTTTTACAACTGACCGAGGTGTTTTAGTAGGAATACGCTCTTTTTCTTCTATTAAATTATCTCTAATTAAATCTAAAAATCGCTTAATAACAATAGATTTATTTTTATGCTGACTTCTACTCTCTCCACATTGAAGAATCAATACGCTTTCTTTTGTAAGTCTAGTTTGAATTGTCTTTTTAAGCAATTCTTTTTGTGCTCTTGCTAGGTATTGTGAGTTTTCTAAATCAAAAGTTAATTCAACTTTAGACGCTGTTTTATTCACATGCTGCCCACCTGCTCCAGAGCTTCTAATGGCTTTAAATATTAATTCTTTTAAAATGGCTTGTTCATCAAACATTTTACTTTATCTGATGTGGTGCTTTAAGTAAATCATTAACCGTTTTTACTGGATTAAAAGTGATTAAAGGCACTTCAACAAAAATGGTATTCCAGTTGGCCATACTACCATTCCATAATCCTGGAAGCTCTAATGCTTTTAAATCTTTTCCTGTTTTAGTCTTCATCGAAATAAATGCTGCTTTAGCATCTACAAACTTTTTGAGATTAAATTTTTCACCTTTATAATTATTAATTCCACAAACCAAATCTACAGGGTTAAAATGTGTAGCGTTTTTAAGGATTCTTTTTTGGTTTCTATCTTTTTTATTGATTTGTGCAGATTCTACAATTTGAAGAGAAATGTTTCCACTTTCATCCTTTATCCAAAAAGGCCCTCCTCCTGGTTCTCCTTCATTTTTCACCATACCACAAACACGAATTGGGCGGTTTAGCTTTTCTGTTAGATACTCAATTTGATATTTTAGAGAATATTTCTCGAATTCTGAACTAATCCTAACTGTCATTTTATTAGCTAAAAATTCGGCAATTTCTATAAGTTGTCCTTCTGAAAGATTCCCTTCACCAAGCATATCAAGATATTGAAACGCTTGTTCTTGAAGCTTTAATAAAATTCCTGCAAGTACTTTTTTATACTTAGCAACATCTTCTTTGTATTTATAAGTAACCACATTATCAATGTTTTTTATAAAGATAATATCTGCTTCTAAATCATTAAGATTTTCTATTAAAGCACCATGACCTGAAGGTCTAAATAACAAAGAATCATCCTCTTCACGAAATGGCTTGTTTTTTGGTGTCACTGCAATTGTATCGGTTGATTCTTTTTGATATGAAAACGAAATATCAAACTTAGAACCGGTTTTATCTTCTACCTTTTTTTCAATTCTAGAAAATTCTTTATCAAATTTATGCTTATGCTTTTCTGATATTGTAAAATGCAGTTTTGTTGTATCATTACTTGAAGAATACAATGCAGATTCATACAGGTGTTCTTCAAAAGCAGTCGATATTACTTTATTTCTATATTCATGAAATGGCAGCAATCCTTTTGGAAAGTCACCAAAGTTTAATTTATCACTATCTAACATCATTTCAACAAATTTTAACCCTTGCTCATTAATAGATAACGAATTAAAATTTGGAAAAATTTCTAAAAGTTTTTCAATTACAATATGATAAAAAGGGAACTTTTCTAAACCAATAAAAAAGAGTGATAATCCTTTGTTTTTATGAGTATTAACATACGAATTAACACTCTCTTCTTCCAAGCTATACTCCTCTAAAAATTTAAATAAAAATTTAAACATTCTTGTTGCGGCTCCTGAAGCTGGAACGAATTTCAAAACTAAAACCTCATCTTTTTTGGTTTCAAAACATGAAATAAAATGTGTTATTTCATCTTGAGTCAACCTAACAATTCCATTATCAATTGTAGCTTCTTCTATTAAATTAGAATATGGAAGTCCACTTTCAAAAAGTTCAATTTGTTGTTGAACTTGTCCTACAGTTATTCCTTTATGCTCTATTTGTTTTATGTCTTTTTTAGAAAAATTCAATGGGCTTTGTTTAAAAGTTTATCAATATGTTTTTTACAGATCTTTAGCCGTTCTTCCAAATCACCTTTCACCATTATGTAAGGCTTTTTAGAATGAATTAATGCGTATTCAAACCTATTAAACATTTCCAATCTATTGTTGGGTTGATCACGAACATCATCTGCTTCCCAAACGATGTCAATATAAGTTAAAAAATATAAATCGTAAGTATTTTCTAGTGCCTTTTTTTTAACCAGTTCTGGACAAAATCCATCATAATAAAATTCGGAATACACTTTAGTTTCTAATAAGTCCGTATCACAAATTAACACCTTATTCGCTATTTTTAATTGCTCATTTTCCAATTGCATCTGCCCAATAGCAATAGGCAATACGTCTTTTCTTGTAAGTCGTAAATTACGCTGTGCTTTAGCATAAGTGCGTGAAAACTCTTCAACATAAACCGTATCATAATATTTAGCTAGTGCTTTGGCTAACGAGGATTTCCCAGTAGACTCTGGACCGTACAAAACTACTTTTACACAGTTTGAGTTGGTGTGACTGATTTGTTTAAGTTCTTTTTCCATGCTAAATAACCAAAAATGGCAATAAATGTAAACCCAAAATATTGTAGGCTTGTAAAGGTAAAACCTTTATGAAAATAAAGAGGTACAGAAATAATATCACCAATAATCCAAAATATCCAGTTTTCTAATTTCCGTCGTGCCATTAGCCACATACCAACAAAAAATATAGCTGTAGTAATAGTATCAACATAAGCAACCCAACTCGTCCACTTATCAAAAAACTTATACACTATAAACACAAATAGCAAAGTCGTTAAAAAAATATAAACACTAATTTTTTTCTCACTCCTAGTGGCTCTAGAAATAGGTGTTACATGTGTATCATCGACCTTTCTCGTCCAGATATACCAACCATAAACGCTCATTATAAAATAGTAAACGTTAATCATCATATCACCTAACAATTCCCATTTAACTAATAAATACACAAATATCGCTGTGCTTATCATACCCGTTGGAAACACCCATATTTTATTCTGCTTAGAAAACCAAACAGATAAAAACCCAAAAACTACTGCTGTAATCTCTAAAACAATATCTCTTGTAGAATACATATCGTATTGACCAAAAAAGAACTCAAAAATGTGACTCATAATCGTATCTATCAGATTTTACAATTTTCATATGTAACAAACCTCTTTCTATAAGTTCGAATGCTTCTTTAATTTCTATAGTTAAGGTTTTCATTACCTCATCATAATTTCCATACACTTGCGTACTTAAAGGATTTTCAAGCACTTTTAAATTTGAAGCTCTTAATTGTTTGATAAAATGAATTATTGCGGGTTCGTAATCATCATGCAAAGGAGTAAGTGTTAGTTCTACTGATATATTCATATTCATTTTTTTAATTCATTAAAAAAGCTTTCGTCGTCTTCAAAAGCGGTTCCAATAACCACTAAATCTGCTCCAGACTTATATGCCATTTCTAATTGTTGTTGGGATCTAATTCCGCCTCCAACAATAAGAGGCACTCTACTATCTTTCTTGACAAAACTAATAATTTCTATTGGCACAGGATCTAATGCTCCACTTCCAGCTTCAAGATATAGCAATTGCATCCCTAAAAGTTCTCCAGCTTTTGCCGTATCAACAATTTGTTGTGTATTGTCTCTGGACAGTGGTTTGGTTTGTGTTACTCTTTCTACTGCTGTTTGCTTCCCATTTTCAACCAATATATAGCCTGTAGGAATCACTTCTAAATTAGAGGTTCTCAATTTTGAAACCGCTTGCACATGCTTACCAATTAGATACTCTGGATTATTTCCAGAAATCAAAGACAAAAACAATAACGCATCTGCTTTATCTGAAATTTGAGTCACATCTCCAGGAAATAAAACCACTGGTAATTTAGTGTGTTTTTTTACCTCAATAACTAATCTTTCTGTAACATCATCATCAACTGTACTTCCACCAACAAAAATATGTGTCGCTCTAGATTGATTAACTTTTTTAATAAAACCTGGCACTTTATTAATGGCCATTTTATCGGGATCAATCAAAACCGCTAAGAGTTTTCTTCCTTCGGAAATGGAGCTTAATATGTTTTTGTATAGCGTTTTCATTTAAGTGGTCACAAAAGCACAAGTAAAGCCTTCGAATTCTAAAAAGCATGTATTATATCTGTATTTTTTGTGTTTATAATCAATCCAAGCCACAGTCTCTCCATCTTTCAAAACAAAAGGAATTACTAAAAAATGATCTTTAAACAGCATACCTGGAGTTGCAAATAATTTATATAGCGATTCTTTAATTCCCCAAATGACAGTCAATTTTTTAATGTACTGCTCATCATTCTCTGTTAAATAACTAAACTCATAATTAACAAACTTCTTAGCTATAATTGCAATCTTCTGTCGTTGTTTTTCGATATCGATTCCTACTTCCGAATCACTAATAATAACACCTGAGAACGTAAAAGAATGTGTAATAGAAATATGCTTCCCATCTTTTAAATGTGGTTTTCCATTGGTATCATAATACAAATCCTGATCTGTATAACCAAACGCTCTAAGCAGATGTCTCACACTTAAAAAACCGCGTTGATGCAATTCACTTTTCATACCTAAAACGCGCTCCAAACTTTTTGGTTTTAAATCCAGTGGATAGATTAAATCGTTATAAGACTCTGTAATCTTCCAGATTTTAACAGTAGTTTGGGAACTTGGTTGGATAGTTTTATAAAGTGGCATTTAATAATCTGAAACTTAATGGTTATCTTTGCACTGCCTAAGGAAAATTCAATATTTATAGACAAGCGAATGTAACCATTTTTAGTATCTAAAGCCAAAGGCAAAGCATTTTAAAATTTAAAGAAAAAAACAAATGAATAAAACTGTTGCTTACACACCTAACAAAGTAAAAGACATGTCTCTTGCGGCTTGGGGAAGAAAGGAAATTGAATTAGCTGAAGCTGAAATGCCAGGACTTATGAGTCTTAGAAGTGAATATAAAAATTCGCAACCTTTAAAAGGTGCTCGCATTGCTGGATGTTTACACATGACGATTCAAACTGCTGTTTTAATTGAAACCTTACAAGCTTTAGGTGCTGAAGTTACTTGGAGTTCTTGTAATATTTTCTCTACTCAAGATCAAGCTGCTGCTGCTATTGCTGATGCTGGAACTGCTGTGTATGCTTGGAAAGACATGACTGAAGAAGAATTCGATTGGTGTATAGAGCAAACTTTATTCTTTGGAGAAGATCGCAAGCCTTTGAACATGATTTTAGATGATGGTGGCGATTTAACTAATATGGTTTTAGATAAATATCCCGAATTAGCTGAAGGTATTAATGGTTTGTCTGAAGAAACTACAACTGGTGTTCACCGTTTATACGAACGTGTTAAAAACGGAACGTTACCAATGCCTGCAATAAATGTAAATGACTCGGTTACCAAATCGAAGTTTGATAACAAATATGGCTGTAAAGAAAGTGCTGTAGATGCGATTCGTCGTGCAACAGATTTAATGCTTGCTGGAAAACGTGTAACCGTTTGTGGTTATGGTGATGTTGGAAAAGGTACAGCTGCCTCTTTTAAAGGCGCAGGAAGTATTGTTACAGTAACTGAGATTGACCCAATTTGTGCTTTACAAGCTGCAATGGATGGTTTTGAAGTAAAACGTTTAGAATCTGTAGTTGGAAATTCTGATATTATAATTACAACTACTGGAAATAAAGACATTGTACAAGCACGTCATTTTGAAGCATTAAAAGACAAAGCTATTGTTTGTAATATTGGTCACTTTGATAACGAAATTGATATGGCTTGGTTAAATGAAAACCATGGTCATACTAAAAACACAATCAAACCACAAGTTGATAAATACACGATTAATGGTAAAGACCTTATTATTTTAGCAGAAGGTCGTTTAGTAAACTTAGGCTGTGCTACTGGTCACCCAAGTTTTGTAATGAGTAATTCATTTACGAACCAAACTTTAGCGCAAATTGAGTTATGGAATAATGTTGAGGCCTACGGAAACGATGTCTATATGTTACCAAAATACTTAGATGAAAAAGTAGCAAAATTACATTTAGAAAAAATTGGTGTTGAGTTAACGGAATTACGTGAAGATCAAGCCACATATATTGGCGTAACACCTCAAGGCCCATATAAACCTGAGCATTACCGTTACTAGTTTTAAAGACGCTATACTAACTTAGTTTAGTATCTCATTATAAAAATAAACCCTTGCAGAAATGTAAGGGTTTTTATTTGGGCAATTTGAATTTGGTTTTACGACCAGATTAAACCACGCTTTCATATTTAAAAACAGAAATACATGAGTAATCCTTATTGCAAAAAAAAAAATTAAAGTCACTTAAAATCATATAGAACAATATCAAATTTTATCGCGAAATTAATAGCCAGTCACTAATAATCGTTTAGCAGCTTTTAAGCCACATTTTTGATAATGGTTATAAGCTTTTGCAGCACGTTCATTAATTTGAACATCGGTTTCATTTATAATCCAACCGTCAATAGCCCATTTTAAAGTGTAGGCTTCTGGAGCCATTAAACCTGTTGTCCATACTAAAGGATTTGCTTTAGTCGCTTTTAGATAAGGTTTAAAAAAGTCTTTGCTAATACAAGCCAATATGATCGCATCACGTTTATTGGTGTTCACAGGTATAAAATTCCCTTCTACATCAAATTCCATCAGTCCATCATGCCCTATATAAGAAAGTAATTGCGCATCACCTCCAAACTTCAGTGTCTGTTCTTCATGTGTAATCTTAATGCTGTTTCGTCCTGCCGAAGCTTCTAAAAAATCTATTGTAGTTTGCTTAATATACTTTCCATCGTAAGCATCTGCTAAAAGATATACATCTGCCGTTTTATGTTTAAATAATACACGCTCTAAAATAGAATTATCAATATCCTTTTCCGAAGAGATCAAAGTCCAGTCCTTACTATTCTTAAAATGAGTTTTTACACCATAAAGTGCCGACCAATATAAATTCCCTTTTACATCTTGACCATTTCCTAACTTTGCAGGAACAGGTACAATACCTTGGTTAACATTATCACATAATGCAACAAAAACATGAATGGTTTTTACGGGATTATTTTGCTGTGAAAATCCTATGGTTGAAACAACACAACATAAACAAAGTATTACTTTTTTCATAGTATTAAAACGATACTAGATTCTCTATTATTATAAAAAAGCCTTTCTATTTTTAGAAAGGCCTAGGTCTTAAATTAAATTTGCATTTCTATTGTTTAGGATGTACCAATGTCATTTCATCAATTAAATGTTTAGCACCAGCATATTTATCGACAATAAAAAGCACATAACGTAAATCGACCATAATATTTCGACAAATTTCAGGATCATAATACATATCACTCATCGTTCCTTCCCATACACGATCAAAATTTAAACCAACAAGATTCCCTTCGGCGTCAATAGCTGGACTTCCCGAATTCCCTCCTGTAGTATGATTGGTACCTAAAAAACAAACAGGTACTTTCCCATTTTTATCAGCATATGGTCCGTAATCTTTTGCATCATATAAATCTCTTAATTTCTGAGGCACGTCAAATTCATAATCTCCTGGTACATATTTTTCTATTACACCATCCAAATAGCTTACAGGATTGTAATACACTGCATCTCTTGGCGAATATCCACGAACTTGACCGTAAGTAACACGTAAGGTACTATTAGCATCAGGAAAATACCGTTCCTCAGGTAAAACATTCATTAAAGCTGTCATATATTTAGTTTGTAATGCCGTTATAGGTGCATTTTTCTCTTGATATTTTGGATTAATCTCATTATAAAATGCTTCAATCATAGGCTTCGCATATTGATATGCTGGATCATTATTTAGCTTTTTTATAACCTCATTTGGCTCGCCTTCTAAAAGTTGTAAAGCACTATCTAGACTCGTAAAAGCTGTCGTATCATAAATACTAACATCAACATTTTTATTATAAAAGGGCATCACAGCTTCAAAAACCCCCTTATCTACTGCTACATCATAATTTTTATGAACGCCTTTCAAACGGTTTTTCAACGCCTCAATAGCTTTCTTTAAAGCCCTTTCGTTCTCTATCTTTCTATAATCCTCTGTCATAACATGACCTTTCAAAAACTTAGCCGTTGCGATTTCCATTTGATAAGCTCTTAAAGTCATATTCATAAGCTCATTGGTCACAAAAAACACTTCAATAAAGTTTCTACGTTTTATATTAATAGTTTCAAAGTCTTTATACAAACGGTCAAATTCTGGCAAAATAGCGCCATAGTTATTCTCAAGTCCTTCTTCTTTTAAAGCCTTAGTAAATGTGGCTTCAAATGCACGACGTTTTTCTACTGCCTTACTTGTATTAATACCTAAATTTTCACCAATCCATTTTTTCCATGCATTTGCAATACGTGCTTGTTTTGAAGCGTATTTAATACGCACTTCATCACTAGATTTCATCTTTGCATCTATAACTTTTAATGCTGCTTCACGAATAGCAATGTTAGTTGGATTATAAGCTTTAGTAATGTGTTCAATTGCGACTGCAGGTAAATATTCGTTGGTACGACCAGGAAACCCAAATACCATTGTGAAATCGCCCTCTTCAATCCCGTCTAAGGATATTGGCAAAAAGTGTTTTGGCTTATAAGGCTTATTATCTTTATTATATTTTGCTGGGCGATTATTCGCATCTGCATAAATCCTAAACATTGAAAAATCTCCTGTATGCCTTGGAAAAACCCAATTATCTGTATCACTCCCAAATTTACCAATACTTGTTGGTGGTGCACCTACCAAACGAATATCTTCAAAACGTTCTGTTACAAATAGAAAGTATTGATTGCCTTTAAAGAAAGATTTAATCTTAACATTTTGCCAAGCTTCACGCTTCCAGTCTCTCAATACTACATTTCCATTTTTATCAATGACAGATTGCTTTTCTTTTTCACTCATTTGAGTATTTACAAGTGATAAAACATCTTTAGTCACATCATGAATACTCACTATAAATTCAACATACAAACCTTCGTTAGGCAATTCTTCATCTAGTGACATTGCCCAAAATCCATCTTTTAAATAATCATTTTCTAACGATGAATGGGATTGAATCTGGCTAAAACCACAATGATGATTTGTTAATATTAAGCCTTTAGGAGAAATCACTTCACTCGTACAGCCTCCATTAAAATGCCCAATAGCATCTTTAAGGCTTGAGTTGTTAACATCATAAATATCTTGCGCCGTTAATTTACTTCCCAAACTTTGCATTTCGGTTTCGTTCATCCCTTCTAAAAGAGAAGGAATCCACATACCACCTTGTTGAGCAGACACTTGAAAAACAATAAAACAGAGGATAAACTTTAAGAACCGCATAGTATACTTTTTTTGAATATCTGTAAAGATAAAAAAGTTACTTAATTAGAAGGCACATTCAAACGTTCGTTTAGAATCCAGCTAGCAATCAATTTTCTGTTCGTTGAAATTTCAGCAAATACATAAAAATTAGAATCAAAACAAGGGGATTGTTCTGCCAACTCAATCATAACTTTATCATCATAATAACTTGAATGCAAAAAATAAAGTTCCCTATCTTTAATTAAGACATAACCAACATGGTTATCTAATCCAACAAAATAAATACCATTAGCATAAATAGTATTTAACTTCTCCTTTAAAGATTTAAATGACTCATTAGAATACATCTTAAGTTCAGATTTTGGCTGGAGCATTCTCGCTTCAAGTAATCCTGCTTGTTGCGCCATTTTATAGCGATTTAAATTAAACCCTAAATGTTTTAATGTTGTCGACACAAAATAACCACATGCAATCTCTCCATTGTTTGGGATATTAGTATGTCCATTAAAATCCCATTCGGTTCCATACCAATGCGGAATAATATCATTTAATAATTTTGAATAAATATATTTAGAGGCACTATCAATAGCTTTCTCTCTATTTGTAAGGTATAAATTTTTAAAATAAGTTCTATCTGCTTTAATCATATTAATTAAAGAAGAATAATTTCCTGTAGTTTTAAAATTAATATTAAGTTGTAATGAATCAAGCGATGGTGTTTTTTCTTCAATTTTAAATGAAATTTTAGACTTTTTTTCAATATTTTGGCTAACAACAGTGGTCTTTTCAGAACTTGAGTTGCAGGCACTTAATAGAATAACTAATAAAAGTAAAAACGATTTGATGATTTTGCATATTGATTATGCTAATACAACTCTTTTTTCTTTTAATTATTATCATATCATTAGTTTAATACCAATTAGTATATTTACAATATGCAGATTACGCCAAAACTTACCAACGTAGAAATGTCTATTTTTTCAGTGATGAGCGCACTGGCAAATAAGCACAACGCCATTAATTTATCGCAAGGGTTTCCTAATTTTAAGAGCGATCAAAAACTAATTGACGCGGTTTCTAAAGCTATGAATTCTGGTTATAATCAATATGCTCCAATGGCAGGACTTTTAGAATTGCGACAAGCTATTGCTAAAAAATTTGAGTTACTCTACAATACCTTTTATCATCCAGAAACTGAAATCACGGTAACAGCTGGAGCAACCCAAGCCATTTTCACAATCATTTCAACTTTTGTAAAATCAAGTGATGAAGTTATCATCTTTAAACCAGCTTATGATTGCTATCAGCCAGCAATAGAACTCAATGGAGGAAAAACAGTCGCGATAGCTCTAGAAGCTCCAAATTATAAAATTGACTGGAATAAAGTGGAACAAAAAATTAACAGCAAGACTAAAATGATTATCGTTAATACACCTCATAATCCAAGCGGAACAATGATGAATAAAAACGATATGCTTAAACTTCAAGAATTAACGAATAACACAAATATAATCGTGTTAAGCGATGAAGTATATGAACATATTATTTTTGATGGTGAGCAACATCAAAGTATTTGTCAATTTTCTGAACTTAAAAAACGAAGTTTTATTACAGCTTCCTTTGGGAAAACATTTCACAACACAGGTTGGAAAATTGGGTATTGTTGCGCTCCAAAAGAGCTCATGGAAGTTTTTAGAAATGTGCATCAATTTAATGTGTTTTCGGTACATCATCCAACACAAAAAGGGTTAGCTGATTACATACAAAACCCAAATCATTATTTAGAATTATCAGACTTTTACCAACAGAAACGAGATACTTTTTTAAACCTCATTAAAGGCTCACGATTTAAATTCACACCATCAAAAGGCACCTATTTTCAAGTGTTGGATTATTCAGAAATCACAAATAAGTATGATGTAGAATTTGCCAAACAATTAACAATCAACAATGGGATTGCATCTATTCCTCTATCTGTTTTTAACGATAATCATCGTGATGATAAGATGTTACGTTTCTGCTTTGCAAAAACGAATAAAACTCTTGAACAAGCCGCAAAAATTTTGAATACTATATAAGTAATTTTAAAGCATGGAATCTGAATTTAAAATAGCATTAGTCCAATCTAATTTGGTTTGGGAAAACCCGGAACAAAACAGAATTAATTTCGGCAATAAAATCAAAGCTATTACAGAGCCTGTTGATGTTATCATACTGCCAGAAATGTTCACTTCTGGCTTTACTATGAGTGCAAAATCTGTAGCAGAATCTATGACAGGTAAAACCATCTTATGGATGCAACAATTAGCAAAGCAAAAAAATGCGGCAATCACTGGAAGTATAGTTATTAATGAAGCCAACACGTACTACAATCGTTTATTATTTGTTCATCCTAATGGAGAAATAAATAGCTACGACAAAAAACACACATTTACTTTAGCTGGAGAACATAATGTCTATACTGAAGGAAAAAATAGCATTATTATTAATTTCAAAGGCTGGAAGATTAAGCCTTTAATTTGCTATGATTTACGTTTTCCTGTTTGGGCTAGAAATACTAATGATTATGACTTATTACTCTATGTTGCTAACTGGCCTAAAGTAAGAATTTCTGCTTGGGACACCTTATTAAAAGCGAGAGCTATTGAAAACATGAGTTATTGTATTGGTGTAAATCGCGTTGGTTTAGATGCAAACACTTATGAATATTCGGGACATTCTGCAGCTTATGATGTTCTTGGAAAACGCATAGACAGCATCCCTAATAACAAAGAAGCTATAGAAATTATAGCGCTAAACAAAGACCATATCTTAAACTACAGAGAGAAGTTTGGTTTCTTAAAAGATAAAGACGTTTTTACTTTAGAATAAACTCAATAACAGGATCCCAATTGGCTCTAGTTTCTTCTATAAGTTTTGGATAATAACTTATACGTTCAGGTTGCAATTGTTCTAAGTAATTACCTGAATCCCATTTTTGATTTCCGTTAGTATCAAAAATAACTCTTAAATAATAATTTACTGGATCAATGGTTCTAAAATCAAACACTGTAGGTTCATCTGCAAATTGCTCATACTTAACATCACCTTTTTCATTAGTAAGTTGCAGGATTAAAGGGTACTTAGCATTTCTTAATGTTACTCGAAGATTTGAATAATCTGCATATGTTTTAGTTCTTGCACTATAATTAAGTGTATCATTCACATTTCCGTAGAAATCCTCAAATGCACCTGGTAACACGGTAATATTATACTTTTGAGTTTCCTGTTTATCAAACTGTAAACTATAAACATTATCCAACTTGCTATAAGTTGTTTCAAAAGGCACATTAAGAGAATCTTTATCTAAGATTGTAATTTGACTTTTATTAATTTTTTCAAATGGAATGGTACCAGATATTTTAAAGTCATCATTAAAATTTATACTCGAAGAAGATGTCATTTTTATGACTAACGAATCTTTATCGATAGTTCTATATCTATGATTAAGCGTATCGATAAAGGTTTTATTTTTTATAATAAATTTTGCCGAGTCTCTTTCAATTTTAGGTTTATACCAATAGTATAATGTATCTGTTTTGTTGTCTTTAGTAATTCGAGTTTTATAATCTTTTGGCTTATTTCCTAATAATTCAATCTTCATTGTTTTATAATCGCCTTCATATCCAAAAGCAATTTTTTGTCCCGCAACCTGTTTAGGCCTTTTTGCATCAAACTCTAGGGCTTCTTTAAATAGTTTTATGGTATAAAAGGAGTCTTTAGGCACTGTTATAAAATCTTCATGAAATCCAATTTTATCTAAGTTTTGCTCAAAAGTAAAATTGCCATTTTCATCTTTTAAAGCAACCAACTTATACGTTCCTGATTTTATATTATCAATACTAAACGTTGTTAAACTATCTAATGTATTTGTAATATATTTTGGTTTTTGTTGATATACTACAGAGTCTGTATACGTGGAATCTTGTTCATATAACATTACAGAAACAAATGTCTCAGGAGTTCTATTTTTTGCGTCTAAAATTTGTCCTTTTACCGAAAGTGAATCTATATAATCTCCTGTAGAGAACACATATTTAAAATAGTCGTACGGGTTTTCTTCATTGTTATCTACAATACTTTGTCCAAAATTAAAAGCATAAGTTGTATTATCTTCTAAGGTATCATTTATTATGATTTTAATATATTTACTTGCTGTTCCAAGAGGTGTAACCGTAGGATCAATAGTCATTGGAGGCGAGACAATAAGTTGTTTCTGTAAATTTTTTATTTTGACATACTCATCAAAATAAATTTGAATCTCATTTCCTTTAAAGTTAGTCGTATAGTTTTGAGGATTAGATCTAATAATCAAAGGTGCATCTTTATCTTTTGGTCCACCAGAAGGTGTTCCTCTATTAGCACAACTTACCAACATAGCAATGATGGTAATTACAACTAATCCTTGTAAAACATTTTTATACATCCTAAATTCAAATTTCAACAAATTAACAACTTATTTGTGCTATACTCAAAACAATTAACGTCGTTTTGACACCTCTAATCTGTAATTGCCATAGTTGCTAGGCTCAATTTAATCCCTTCAATTTCTAATAATTTATTCGCACAGTCTTCAATAGTTGCTCCTGTTGTAATGATATCGTCAACCAAAAGAATATGTTTATTCACTAAAGTATTAACATTGGCTATTTCAAAATTACTATGGGTATTTGAATTCCGTTTCAATCGGTCTTTAAAAACTTGTGCTTTAGTATTGGTAGTTTTTATTAAACCCAACGTATTAAAATCTGCATTAAGGGCAAATGCAAGCGTTTTCGCAAATTTATCAACTTGATTATATCCGCGTGTTCTAAGTTTTGTTTTATGTAACGGAACAGGAATAACCACATCAATATCGTTGTATGATTTCAATGATTTCAACTCGTTGCCCAACCATTCACCTAAAAGCTCACCAATAGCTTCATGTCCTCTATACTTTAAGTTATGCATTAATTGTTGTACAATACCCTTTTTTGAAAAATGAAGTAACGCAGTGGCATTCTCTAGTTTCACTCTTCCGTAGAGTATTTTATGAACGGCATTGTCTTTATCATCATGAAAATTTGTTAAAGGCAATTGATGCCTACAAAACGTACAAATTTGTAATTCATTATCTGACAAATTATTACCACATGCATTACATAGTTGCGGAAAAAATAAGTTTAACAAGTTTTTTATCATTTCAACGATTAAAATTAGTTTTCAGTATCATATTATTTAGTTTCGCAGGATAAAATAACAATATTAATAATGATAGTTAACCCTCAATCATTTAACTACAGATTAATTATTGGTTCTTTAATTGTTGCAGTTGCGGTTTTAACTGTTTATAGTTTTACGAGTTATCAATCTATTAGAGCTCATCAACAATTTTTAGAACAAGAAAAGAAACTAGTTGAAAGTGAATTATCCCAAATGATTACACGTTACGACGATGTTTCAATTTCAAATGATCTGATTTCTTCTCAACTGGAAGATGCTAAAAGAAAGACCCAATATACTTTGGATTCTCTTAAGACGCTTCGTAGTGACCTCACTTTACTCTCAAAATTTAGACAACAATTATTTAATATTAAACTTAAAAATAAGACTTTATTTAAAACTATTGATTCTTTAGGTGACGCAAATAAAGGCTTAGAAAAAGAAAAACTCCTTGCATATAATGAATTAAAAAAGCAACAGCGTGCTAACTTTTCATTGTTAAAGCAAAATGAAAACCTTGAAAGAAACATTGAAAAAGGCGCTTTACTAACTGCAAATTCATTTCACGCTAAAGGTTTTGAGAAGTTCTTTGGAGCAAAACGTTCTAGCCACAAAGCAAAACGTGTGCAAAGTATTGAAGTTTGCTTTACTCTAGCCGAAAACTCTTTAACTGAAGCTGGCGAAAAAGAACTATATATTCAAATTCTAAATCCAAGGAATAACGTAGTTGCTGATAAAGGTGCTATCAATTTTGGAAACACATCACTAATTTACAGTGCAAAAAAAATTATTAATTATAACAATAAGGTCGCTGAAGTTTGCTTAGACATCAAAGCAGATATAGATGAACAACCTTTAGTTAGTGGGACATATTACATCTCCATTTTCCATAAAGACAGAAAATTAGGAAGCACTCAAGTAAAATTAAAATAATATAGTAATACAACATAATTTATTTAAAAACCGCTCTGTTAATTGGAGCGGTTTTTTATTTTTGCATTATGGCAAACGAAGATCAATTTAAAAAAGTAATCTCTCACGCAAAAGAGTATGGTTACGTATTTCAAAGTAGTGAAATCTACGACGGATTAAGTGCAGTATATGACTATGCGCAAAATGGAGCTGAATTAAAGAAAAATATTCGCGACTATTGGTGGAAAGCTATGGTACAAATGAATGAAAATATTGTAGGTATTGATACTGCTATTTTTATGCACCCAACCACATGGAAAGCTTCTGGGCATGTTGATGCTTTTAGCGATCCTTTAATTGATAATAAGGATTCTAAAAAGCGCTATCGTGCTGATGTTTTAGTTGAAGATTATTGTGCTAAAATTGAAAACAAAATTGAAAAAGAAGTCAAAAAAGCAACAAAACGCTTTGGTGATGCTTTTAATAAAGAAGAGTTTTTAAGTACTAACGGAAGAGTTGTTGGTTACCAAGAAAAAATAAATACGATATTAAAACGTTTAGGGCAGTCTTTAGAAAAGGAAGATTTAGCAGATGTTAAAGCACTTATTGAAGAATTAGAAATTGCCGATCCACTAACAGGTTCTAGAAACTGGACAGATGTAAAGCAATTTAACTTAATGTTTGGAACGAAATTAGGTGCTAGTGCTGAAAGTGCAATGGATTTATATTTACGCCCAGAAACAGCTCAAGGTATTTTTGTTAACTTTTTGAATGTTCAAAAAACAGGGCGCATGAAAATACCGTTTGGTATCGCTCAAACAGGAAAAGCATTTAGAAATGAAATCGTTGCAAGGCAATTTATATTTAGAATGCGTGAGTTTGAACAAATGGAAATGCAGTTTTTCATCAAACCAGGAACACAAAAAGAATGGTTTGAGCATTGGAAAGCAACCAGAATGAAATGGCATTTATCTCTAGGAATGGAAAATGATAATTATCGTTTTCACGATCATGAGAAACTAGCACACTATGCAGATGCTGCTACAGATATCGAATTCAAGTTCCCTTTTGGGTTTAAAGAATTAGAAGGTATTCATTCACGTACAGATTTTGATTTAAAGCAACATGAAGAATTCTCTGGAAAAAAATTACAATATTTTGATCATGAAGATAACGCAAGCTATACGCCTTACGTACTAGAAACCTCTATTGGTCTAGACCGTATGTTCTTAGCGGTATTCTCTAACGCTCTTAAAGATGAAACTTTAGAAGATGGAAGTGTGAGAACTGTTTTAAAATTACCAGCAGTATTAGCACCAACAAAAGCCGCTGTATTACCATTGGTTAAGAAAGATGGTTTACCAGAAATTGCGAGACAGATTATTGGAGATTTAAAATGGGATTTCAATGTTATCTATGATGAAAAAGATGCCGTTGGAAGACGCTATAGAAGACAAGATGCTGCTGGAACTCCATTTTGTATTACTGTAGATCATAAAACTTTAGAAGACAATACTGTGACTATTCGTCATCGTGATACGATGGAACAACAACGTGTAAAAATAGAAGACCTAAAAGACATCATCAAAAAAGAAGTTGATGTAAAGCATTGGTTACAAAAAATGGAATAAGGTTTTAAAATGTCTTACCAAACTTGATTAGGAATGACATCAAACACATAAAAACTCCCAAGTTTATCGCTTGGGAGTTTTATTATATACAAGATAAGTTAAGAATCAGAAACGATAACCAATAGTAATACCAATTTTCGCAACAAAATTCTCTACATTATCATCTGTATTAGTAAGGTTTCTACCGATACCAAATCCTAATTCACCAACAAACCCATTATTAGTTATCCATTTCCCTCCCAAACCAATACCTAAAGCAAAATCGGTTACTTTTTCTTCTCTAGTAATGATAACTGGGTCAAATTCACTTCCTGATAAAAACCGTTCAGTGCTATTCACCGAACTTAACAAGCCAAAACCTTCCAAGAAAAATCCTCCAGCATATTTTTTACCAAAATATAATCTATAATAAGGTGAAAAATAATAGTTTAGGTCGTCAGTAATGGCTTCGTCAAATGGAATCACAACATTTAATCCTACAGCAGATTCTTCATTAAGCAAACGCTCATAAGTCAAATCTACAGAGCCAATTACCATATAAAGCGCATTAACTTTTACTTCATTTTTAGGGTTTTGATCGTCCACAGCTCTACTTTCATCTTGAGCAGATATTGCCATTGAAAAGAAAAATGTAAACACACATAAAATTAATTTCTTCATAAATAATTTAGTTAAAAGGTTAATTCTAATAACGGTAACAACAATTGTACCAATCAAAAGATGTAATGTTAGAGGAAAGGTTGCGTTAAAAAATATTTAATAACTAATAATCATTATTTATTTAGAATAATATTGAATTTATAGTCATATTATTAACTGCTATTGTTTATTTTATTTATTTATTTAACATTTTTATTGATAAATTAACATAATTTTAATAATTTTACACAACTAACTAACTTGCCATCCATTTTGAAAACGAACCACTCCTTTTGCTTAATAGCAATCTTAAGCTATTTTATATCGTTTAGTCAAATAAACTTCTCTGATAGCGCATTACAACTTGGCTTAAGCACTAATTGCGGAACACCTTACCTCGGTTCTGGTGTTTCTTTTTTTGACTTTGATAACGATGGATGGGATGACTTATCATTTGCTACTGAGGATGGCCAAGGTCTTTTGTTCTATAAAAATACTAATGGTAATTTTAATCTTATAGATTTAAATATTCCCTTTTTAAATAGTCCTACAAAACAAATCAATTGGGTAGACTTCGATAACGATGGCGACAAAGACCTTTTCGTAACGAGTAATATTGATGGAAATAAATTATTTGAAAATCTAGGTAATTCTAACTTTCAGGATATTACATTATCATCTGGTTTACCTACTCAAAATATGTTTACAAATGGAGCCACTTGGGGAGATTACAATAATGACAGTTATTTGGATGTGTTTTTGAGTAATAAAGATCTCACAATAGACACCTTTACTCCAAATTATTTATTTAAAAATAATGGTGATGGAACATTCACTAATGTCTCTACAAATGCTGGTATAGATGCTTTTAGACATCAAACATTTTGTTCTGTTTTTTTAGATATAAATAATGATGGATGGCTAGACATTTACACCTCTACGGATAAAGCTTATAATCTTAATCAACTCTACAGAAACAATGCCGATGGTACTTTTACTGAAATTGGTGCGTCATCAAATACCGATTTAGAGTTTAATGCTATGACAACTACAGTTGGTGATTATAATAATGATGGATGGATAGATATCTATGTTACTAATTTAGGGGACAGTGCTTTATTAGTAAATAATGGTGATGAAACATTTACAGACATGGCCATTGCTACTGGCTGTGAATTTGGAAGTACTGGTTGGGGAGCCATTTTTTTAGATGCTGATAACGATACAGATTTAGATTTGTATGTTAGCGGTTCCTTATACAGCAATCCTGTTTTGAAATCAGCAGCTTTTCACGAACAATTAATTGATGGCAATTTTGTAATTCCTAATACTGCAGGTTTTTATAATGATGAGTATAATAGTTACTCTAATGCTATTGGTGATATAAATAACGACGGTCGTCCTGATTTTGCTGTTGCTAATGGCAATAATCAAAGTATTTGTTTATGGGAAAACCAAAGCACAAATTCAAATAATTGGTTAAAAATAAACTTAGAAGGAACCATAAGCAATAGAGATGCTATAGGCTCTAAAATTGAAATCTCAATTGATGAAGAAAAACAATTTAGGTTTACGCACTGTGGTGAAGGCTATATGGCTCAAAACTCTGGATCTGAATTTTTTGGCTTAGGAACTAATGCAACAATCGACTATCTAAAAATCTCATGGCCAAGTGGTACTGAAGACATCTTCTTTGATGTTAGTGCAAATCAAGTTTTAGATATTACTGAAGGTGATTCGACACTTTCTACTGAAAATTTCGAATTAAGTACAATTATTGTTTATCCAAATCCAGTAAAAAACGAATTACATATAAAACATAAAAACGCGATTAACAAACTACTAATTACCAACGCATTAAGTCAAGAAGTGTATGCCACTAAAAAAGCATTCACAAATCCAAATATTGATGTATCACACTTAGATTCTGGTTTGTATTTTTTAACCATAACAACAAACAACTCTTCTATTGTTATAAAGTTTATAAAACATTAGAAGTAGGCTTTTAACTGAACAGTACCTGTATGAATGGTTCTACTAGTCTCCGTTTTTCTTCCGAAGTAATTCAAATTTAAATCTAAAAACTTTGTGAGTTTCTTTTGAGCTAACAAACTCCATGTAAAATTATTTCCAGGCTGTAACCCTTCTAATATTTGATATGAAACTGGCGTGTTTGCATTTCCTTTAAATTCATTTTTGAAAAAATTGACTTCTCCTGTTAATGCTATTTTACTCGCATTATTATAGGTAAATGATAACCCATAATTATTTTGCAACAACTGCTCCATTTCTCCTATAGCATTGTCTTTAGAGGTGTATTGATAGAACATATCAAAACGTGCATTTTCACTAAAAATATATGACAATTTAGGCTGAAACCTCAACTCATCAAGCTTAAAATTTCGAGTAACAAAATTCTCACTCAAGCTTTCATTAATTTCTAAACTCGATTTTAAATTCAACAACCAACTCTTGGCGAACTTATGATTAAATTGCAATTGATGACTTTGCAATTTATGTTCCTGAAAACCTATAGATAAAATTGTTCGGTTGGTATTTGATAAAAACGTGTAAGATGTTGTATAGTTTTGTTTTCCTCTATTATAAAATAAAACATTACGTATACTTTTGTTTAATGCTAATTGATTATTCTCTTGAGTAGAAAATGGGTTTAAATCAAACTCACCTGCTTCTTTCCTATTTTTTCTATCAATTAAATAAGACGTTTGGTTATAAAAATGAGACCAGAATTTTTTCGATTTATTATCAGAAACAGACCATTGCTGTGGATTGACTGTCAAAGTTTGACTAAATCTATTTTGATGCGTTCTTACAAAAACTTGATTTGGTAACAGTATACGAATATAACTTCCTTGATCTACAAATTGAGCAAGTTCAAACTCGTTGAGTTCTTGAATGCCATTTTCGTTATAATCAATCCAAGCATAAGCCCCTTGTCCTGGTTCTACTTCTACATATGTAAAATCCTGTTGTGGTAAAGTTCCCGAGTTGGTTTCAAAAACAGTATTCCAAAGCACTAAATTATTCCATAATTTTTGGTTAAAATTTAATCTAGAGTTTAGTGAATTTTCATCTTCAATACCTTCATCTTCACTTTTTAAAGTTCTGTAGTTTGCATAAATCCCTAGATTGGTATTTTTATTTTGAATAATTTTTGACTTCAAATAATACGTATTAGAAGTATTTACACGCTTCACCATATTTGCTCTCAAACTATCATTCACTCGATACTTATAACCAATTTCAACAAAAACGCCTGTACTATCACCATATCCAGTAAACACTTCATATGAATTAAAACGTTGACTTAAATTTGTCAATAAATCGGTTTCTTTTTCACGTTGCTCACTATCTTCTAAAGCTACTTTAGCACCAATCCACTGCTTTTTCATAGTAAAAGTTAGTCGATTAAAAGAGCGTAAAAAAGTGGACGTAGAGATACTACTATTATTACTCAAGAAACTAGAATTAGAGAATATATTAAACTTATTTAATTGAAGATTTGCCATTACATTATGACGATTCCCATTAAAGTTTTCAGAATAATTAAGATGTTCAAATTTATACGTTGCTATACCTTTTTTTGGATGAACAAATTCTAAACCTGAAGACAATAATGCTTGGTTTCCAAGAGGATTTTCTAAAATCCAATCACGATTAAATTCGGCACGATATAAACGTTGAATTGTTGTAAAGTTCTTATTAATGATATCTGCATCTGCATAAACACTCAAATTCCACAAACTATCTGTTTTAATAATACGCTGATTAACTCTTAACTTAGCAGCAAAACCATCATTATCATCATCATCTAGATTAGAAAATAAATTAACATCATTTCTGCTTCCTGCTAATTCAAAATACACATCAGTTTTCTCACTTGGTTTGTAGTTTCCATTTACTATGGCAACTTGCAATTTCTCAGGAGCAATCAATCTTACTATAGGCTCATAATTTCCCTGCGGAATACCATCGACTGGAGTTATATATTCAAAAATATTCTCAACTGCATTACTGTTTATTAAACTATAATTACCTTGATTTTCACCTACCAAAGTAAATCGTACACTAAACAAATCATCATCTGGATTATTTGAAAACACAAACACCTCAATACCATCAACAAGTGATTTACGATATAAAATCCGATTATCATCAAAAGCTTGAGCAACATCTGAAGGTGCAATCATCAATGATTGGTCATCTCCAGCATTCGATAAAACTTCAACTTGCTCAGCCGATAAATTTTGTTGTAAGGGTTGATTTTTAGCATCTGCTTCAGAATAAACTGAAACACCCAATTTTAATTTCTCAGTTTCATAGTTCCCTCCTCCGAAGACTATAAATCGTGAAAAATTGCGCTCACTAAATTGATAATCAACAGTGATTCGCATTTCCGAAGTAATTGGAAACGTAGAATTAAAGATAATCTCACCAGCATTATAATCGATGATATAATCTTTATTTTCACCACGTTCTATTGGAATACCATTAACAAAAACCGTTTCACTACCTGAAACAATCAACACAAAGAGTTCATTGTTTGGCCCTGTAAGTTTGTAAGGCCCTTGATTCCCTTCTTGAGCACTAAATTGACTGGTCGTAAATTGACCACGTACCAAAGCTCCAGAAGCAAACAAATTGATCTTTGATTCTTCTCCATCTAAATTTGCACTCACCTGCAAACCTTGTACGCGCTTAGTGAAATTTGCAAAATAGCTATTGGTATCTATTAAATCGATATCTCCTGCTCTAATATTCCATTGCTCACTAAACAATTCAATAAATACTTGATCAAACTCATCTAAACGTTGTGAATAACCACTTTCCTGCAATGGAATATTGGCATCTTGAATTGATGCTCTAAGCGTAACCTTATCGCTTAATTTCCCTGAAATTTGCAAATCCAATTCACTATTCAACACCGAATTTTGATTATTTCCAAGCGTCACGCCTCTAGAAATACTTCCAGACGTACTTAACCCATCGAAAGGTTTGAAATTTTTTTCTAAATTAGATTGATTAAGCTTATACAATTTTTGAAGGTTATCAGTGTTTTCTACAATAATTTTATCATCTAACTGAAAATATTTCCGTGTTAAAAAATCAGGATAACGCAAATAATCGATTTCTACCGAATCAATCTCTACTGGCTTTTTAAAAATGAGCAGAGCCTTTGCAAAATTTACGGTATAATAAGAGGTATCAATAATTGTTTTGTTTTTCCGCTTTAAAAAAAACCAACTGGGATTAATACTTACGGTGTCAATTTTTATAGAATCTCTAACAGCTAGTTTCTTTGTTCTATAATTAGAAGTTCCTTCTTGCGCTATAGCACAAAAAGACATCATAAAACATATAAGTGAAATAGCAATTTTCATTCAGTATATAAACTTCTAAAGACAGAAATTATTTTATGGTTAAAATAACCTCTTTTCTGAATCAAAACATCTATTAGATTTTTAATACATAAAATCGGGTTAAAATAATAGTGTAAAAGTACAGTATTATTTAATTTAGCTAAATATCTTAACACTTTACAATGAAAATCATCTCATACAACGTTAATGGCATACGAGCAGCAATGAATAAAGGTTTTATTGATTGGCTTACAAGTGCAGATCCAGATGTGATCTGTTTGCAAGAGATAAAAGCCATGAAAGAACAAGTCGATATTGAAGCTATCGAAAATGCAGGGTACAAATACAACTACTGGTTTAGTGCTCAAAAAAAAGGCTATAGTGGTGTGGCTATTTTAAGCAAAATAGAGCCCAACCATATCGAATATGGTACTGGAATAGCCTCTATGGATTTCGAAGGTCGAAATATTAGAGCCGATTTTGATGGCATTTCAATTATGAGTATGTATTTACCTTCTGGGACTAATAGTGCCAGATTAGCTCATAAATTTGAGTACATGGATTTAATTCATACCTACTTAAATGATCTGCGAAGTGATCATCCAAATTTAGTTGTTCTTGGTGATTATAACATCTGTCATGACGCTATAGATATTCATAATCCAAAAATGAAAGGTGTTTCTGGGTTTTTACCTGAAGAACGCGAATGGCTTGGAACATTTATTGATAGTGGATTTATAGATTCGTTTCGCTTTTTACACCCAGAAAAACAAGAATTTAGCTGGTGGAGTTACAGAGCTAATTCTAGAGCTAATAATAAAGGGTGGCGTTTAGACTACGGAATGGTTAGTGAACCCTTGCAAGAAAAATTAAAACGAAGCGTTATTCTTTCGGAAGCAGTTCACAGTGACCATTGTCCGATATTACTAGAAATTGAAAATTAAAAACAACATAACCTTATAATAGCATGATTAAAAAATTGTCATTAATAGCACTCAGCCTTGTACTTACAACCTCTTGTGTGTCTAAAAAAATATATACTGATTTAGAAGATAAATACGCTACGCTAAAAAAAGAGAATCGAGGGTTATCTGATCAATTTAGAGAGCTTTCAGATGCTAATCAAAAACTAGACAATGAATATAATACATTAAGGGCTAGTCACGAAAAGGCGATAAAAGAACGCGACCAATTACGCTTAGACTATGATGCTACAAAAACTAATCTTGATAATTTAAAAGCCTCATACGATGCCTTAGAGAAAAACAGTAGTGCTTCTATTGCTAAAAACTCAAAAAAGAACAGAGAATTATTAGCACAATTAGAAGCAAAAGAACAAGCCTTGGCGGCAGAAAACGCACGATTAGAAAAACTCAAAAAAGAGTTAGAATCTAGGTCGCAACGAGTTGCAGAATTAGAACATGTGATTGCCTCTAAAGATGCAGCCATGACGAAACTAAAAGACGCTATTTCAAAAGCATTAACTAATTTTGAAGGGAAAGGCTTAACGGTTGAGCAACGTAACGGGAAAGTTTATGTCTCTATGGAAAATAAGCTACTTTTTAAATCTGGAAGCTGGGCTGTTGGTGCTCAAGGAAAGCAAGCTGTGAAACAACTTGGGGAAGTACTAGCTGACAATCCTGAAATTGCTATTTTAATTGAAGGACATACCGATGATGTACCTTACAAAGGCAATACACAATTAAGCGGAAATTGGGATCTATCAACCAAACGTGCTACTGCTATTGTAAATATATTAAGAGAAAATAACACTATTAACCCTGAAAATCTAACGGCTGCAGGACGAGGAGAATTTGCACCAATTGCGAGTAATGATACAGCTGAAGGGAAAGCGAAGAATCGTCGTATTGAAGTGATTTTAACGCCTAAACTCGATGAGATTTCAAAGCTACTAAATGACATATAGCCTTACACAATTCTGAGCTCGGTTCAGAATTTCACAAGTATAATAAACCTTAACATAGATTTGACCTTTCCGTTTTTTAAAAACTGAAAGGTCTTCTTATATTTACACTTCTTAAACTAATCTGATATAATGAGATATACGACTTTACCAAAAACAGATATAAAAGTTAGTAAAATATGCCTTGGCACCATGACTTGGGGAAATCAAAATACCCAAGACGAAGGTTTTTCGCAAATGGATTTAGCGCTAGACAAAGGTGTAAACTTCTTTGATGTTGCCGAGTTATATCCCGTTCCGGCAACAGCTGAAACGTATGCCGAAACGGAACGTATCATAGGAAATTGGTTTAAAAAAACAGGACACAGAGACAACATTGTGTTAGCTACTAAAATTGCTGGACCAGGTGAATACACGGCTCATATTAGAACTAATGGCTTTAGTAAAGAGGCGCTTAATGATGCTGTAAACAATAGTTTAAAGCGCTTAAAAACTGATTACATCGATTTGTATCAATTGCATTGGCCAGAACGTCAAACCAATACTTTTGGTGTTAGAGATTATGCACATAATCCTAACGAGCAATGGGATGATAATTTCAATGAGGTGCTTCATAATTTAGATGATATCATCAAATCAGGAAAGATACGTCAGGTTGGTATTTCTAACGAAAAATCTTGGGGAACCATGCGTTATTTAGAAGAATCTAACACGCACAATTTACCACGAATGATTAGCATACAAAATGCCTATTCGCTTTTAAACAGAGTTTTTGAAGGTGATATGGCCGAAATAGCTATACGCGAAGACATTGGATTATTAGCTTATTCACCAATGGCATTTGGTGTATTATCGGGTAAGTACATTAAAGGTACTGCAGCAGACAACGCACGCTTAAAGCTGTTTCCAAGGTTTGCAAGATATAGTGGAGTCACAGCAACCGAAGCCACAAAACGCTATCTTAAAATTGCCGAAGATCACAATATGACTTTAGCGCAAATGGCATTAGCTTTTGTAACCGACAGACCGTTTATAACAAGTAATATTATTGGAGCAACGTCTTTAGAGCAGCTAGAAGAAAATATTGATAGTATTGATATTAGACTAAGCGATGACATTCTTAAAGCCATCAATGATGTCCATGCAGAACTTCCTAATCCAGCGCCATAAATAATAGCCTTAAAAACAAAAACCCCTTTCCGTTAAACGAAAAGGGGTTTTAGATATTATTTGATTTCCTTACCATTTTTGTCATAAAAATGATATTCAAGATATGTGTAAGCATCTCTAGGTAAAACTTTTACCCATTTTTTATGTTCTAAAAACCATTTAGAACGTACTGATGGAAACCCTTTGGTTAAAAAGGCTGCTATAAATGGATGCGCATTTAAGGTTATCTTTTTATAGTCTTTTTTGAAAAGCCTTTCTAAGTCTTGGGTAATTTTTTGAATCACTTTAATTGGTGCTTCAATCTCACTACCTTCAACGCCGTTAGGATTTTCTTCTTTTGTTTTAATATTGCGTTCTGGACGAACACGTTGTCTAGTAATTTGTATTAAACCAAACTTACTAGGTGGCAAAATTTTGTGCTTTGCCTTATCATCATTCATTTCGTCACGAAGATGATTGTACAATTTTTTTCGATTCTCTGCTTTTCCCATATCAATAAAATCGACTACAATAATACCTCCCATATCACGTAAACGCAACTGACGAGCTATTTCTGAAGCAGAAATTAAATTAACTTCTAGAGCAGTGTCCTCTTGATTTTTTTCTTTGTTAGATCGATTCCCACTATTGACATCAACAACATGCATCGCTTCGGTGTGTTCTATCACCAAATAAGCTCCTTTTGCCATAGAAACTGTGCGACCAAAAGATGTTTTTATTTGACGCTCAATACCAAACTTCTCATAAAGCGGTACGCCATTTTTATACAACTTAACTATTGATTCTTTATTGGGTGCAATTTCTTGCACATAATCTTTAATCTGTCCATAAAGCACTTCGTCATCTACTGTAATACTTGAGAATGAATCGTCAAAGATATCTCTTAAAATAGAAGAGGCTTTGTTCATTTCACTCAATACTTTACTAGGATGATGGGCTTTATTTAATTTTTTACACATTGCTGTCCATCTATTCAGCAAGTTCTGTAAATCTTTGTCGAGTTCGGCAACTTTTTTGCCTTCTGCGACAGTACGAATTATAACGCCAAAACCTTTAGGTGTTATGCTTTTTACCAAACGTTTTAAACGTTCTTTTTCTTCTTTAGATTCAATTTTTTGCGAAATTGAAATCCGATCCGAAAATGGTACTAAAACAATATAACGACCAGCAATAGATAACTCGCTACTAATACGAGGTCCTTTGGTTGAAATAGGTTCTTTTACAATTTGTACTAATAGAGATTGATTTGATTTTAAAGCGTTAGCAATGCTTCCGTTTTTATCAATATCTTTCTCAAACTGAAAATTTTTCAGTAAAAAATCGGTATGTCTACCTGTGCTTACACGTTTAACGAATTTTAAAAGTGAAGGTAATTTTGGTCCTAAATCATGATAATGCAAAAACGCATCTTTCTCATAACCTACATTAACAAATGCAGCATTTAGACCAGGAACAGCTTTACGTATTTTGGCAATAAATATATCACCAACAGCAAACTTGTTATCATCTTCATCTTTGTGTAACTCGATAAGTTTTCCATCTTTTAATAAGGCAAAATCAACAATATCAGAACTCGATCTTATAATCAATTCTTTTTCCATTTTGTTCATTTTAATCCATTTTGATTCATTTCAAAACAGATGGATACTACTTTATTTTGACACAGGATATTTAATCCAGTAAACTCATGTATCACGTAGGTAACACGTAATAAATTCATGAATTTTATATCAAAGAACGTTGTTGTTAAAATCGAAGAAGTAGTTAAAAACTACTTCTTCAATTTACTTTTTCTTGTGACGATTAGCACGTCTGCGTTTTTTTCGCTTGTGCGTCGCTACCTTGTGTCTTTTTCTTTTTTTACCACTTGGCATAAATAAGTCTTTTTTAAATTAATATTTGTTTTTTAATGCTTTAGTTTACTTCAACGTTAGTTTTAACACCTTCAACAAATACTTTTGCAGGTTTAAATGCAGGTATGTTGTGAGCAGGTATTTTAATCGTTGTATTTTTTGAAATGTTACGTCCAGTTTTTTCTGCTCTAGTTTTTACGATAAAACTTCCAAAACCTCTAAGGTATACGTTATCTCCTCCTTCTAATGAAGATTTAACTTCTTCCATAAACGTTTCAACTGTTGCCTGAACATCTCCTTTCTCAATTCCTAATTTATCAGAAATCTTAGCTACTATATCAGCTTTTGTCATTGTTATTAATTTTTAGGGTTATCTATTAATTATAAGGGTTGCAAATATAGGTAATTTAATTTCAATATTTCAAGCGTAATTAATTAAAATTTAACCTTGTAAAGATTTACTTTTGCGAATATTTATTCTTTTAAATGAATTTTACAAAAATTTTAACACACTGGTATTCAGTAAATAAGCGAAATCTACCTTGGAGAGAAACTAAAAATCCTTATCAAATCTGGTTGTCTGAAATTATCATGCAACAAACCCAGATTAAACAAGGGCTACCATATTATGATGCTTTTGTAAACAAATTCCCTACTATTTTTAAGCTTGCAAATGCGAATGAACAAGACATATTAAAGCTTTGGCAAGGTTTAGGCTATTATTCTAGAGCTCGTAATTTGCACGCCTCTGCAAAGTATGTTGTAAACGAATTGAATGGTAAATTTCCAACAACATACTCTGAATTATTAAAACTCAAAGGTGTTGGTGATTATACAGCAAGCGCTATCGCCTCTATTTGTTTTGACGAACCTACAGCTGTTGTCGATGGTAATGTATATAGAGTATTATCTAGACACTTTGGAATAGACACACCTATAAATAGTACTCTAGGAATTAAAGAATTTAAAACACTAGCAACAACATTAATAGATACTAAAAATCCTGGCGATTATAATCAAGCAATAATGGAGTTTGGCGCAGTGCAATGTAAGCCTAAAAACCCCAATTGTATTAATTGTCCACTTAAAAACAGTTGTGTTGCACTTCAAAAAGACTACGTTAGCGAATTACCTGTTAAATTAAAGAAAACGAAGGTCACTAAAAAATATTTCAACTTTTTGGTGATTCTTTCTGAAGGAGAAAAAATAATTTTTGAAAAAAGAGTTTCTAAAGGCATTTGGCAAAACCTATACCAATTTCCATTGGTAGAATCTAAAAAAAGCTTAGAGTCTCATGAATTTCATTATTTAAACCTTAAAGACACGCCAATAGAGAAAATACCCTTTGAACATTCCTTATATAATGAAACTGATAAAATTCATAAATTATCACACCAACATTTGTATACCAAATTTTGGATTATCTCTGCCGACATACTTACTGAGAATACTATTCCCTTTACAAAAATAAAAACCTATCCAACACCAATCCTTATCAGTAATTTCATAGATGAGTTCGATTTCCTATTTTAAGAAAATCATAAATTTTTCATACTTTTAAGACAGTCATTGCAAAATGTGTAATTTTGTAATCTTAAAATAACTAAATATTATGTCAGGAACATTGAATAAAGTAATGCTTATTGGGCATTTGGGAGATGAAGTAAAGATGCATTATTTTGATGGTGGTAATTGTGTTGGGCGTTTTCCGTTAGCAACCAATGAAACCTATACTAATAAACAAACTAATGAACGTGTTTCAAATACAGAATGGCACAATATTGTAGTTCGAAATAAAGGTGCTGAAATTTGCGAGAAGTATCTTTCAAAAGGCGATAAAGTTTATATTGAAGGGCGTTTAAAAACCAGAAAATGGCAAGATGACAAAGGTACAGATCGTTATTCGACCGAAATACAATGTACTGATTTCACATTCTTATCCACTAAAAATGAGAATCAAGGTGGAAATTCGCCAGCTTCAAACCCACAACAAGCAATTCAAAACCCAACTAATACTAATATTTCACATCCTGCAACTGAAGGCAATGACGATCTTCCGTTTTAAATAAACTAAACTTAAAATTTACTTTGGACCCAGAACCCACGAGTTTAATAACCACTATACTTAATGAAAACGTATCATTCGTTTTTGGACTCATCTTACTTTTTGTTTTATTACTTTGCTCTGCATTAATATCTGGTTCTGAACTCGCTTTTTTCTCATTAACTAAATCTGATATTGATACAGGTTTAGAAGGAAATGAGAAAAAATTTAGTATTATTTCTAAATTACTTCATCGTCCTAAAAAGCTATTAGCAACAATACTTGTTGCTAATAATTTCATAAATATTGGGATCGTTATTCTTTTTGCTTATTTGGGAGAAACACTCTTTGGCAATATTGAAATATCTTGGCTCCGTTTTCTTTTAGAAGTTGTCGTCATCACTTTTTTAATTTTACTTTTTGGTGAAATTATACCTAAAGTTTATGCCAGTAGAAACCGTGTTAAGTTTTCTCTTTTCATGACAATTCCGCTTAAGGTACTAGATCTTATCTTTTCCCCTATTAGTTTACCTATGCGAACGATAACGCTGTCAATTCACAGCAAGCTTGGGAAACAAAAATCCAATTTAAGTGTTGACCAACTGTCTCAAGCTTTAGAGCTCACTACAGATGGAGATACAACTGTTGAGGAGCATAAAATTTTACAAGGAATTGTATCTTTTGGTAACACAGACACAAAACAAGTAATGCGTCCAAGAATAGATATTTTTGCTCTAAATGAAGACTTAAAATACAGTGAGATTACTCAAGAAGTCATTAAAAATGGATATTCAAGAATTCCTGTATATAAGGACAATATTGATAATGTTACTGGCATTCTATATATTAAAGACTTATTACCACATATAGAACGAAAGCCATTTGATTGGACGACCTTACTTCGTGAGCCTTTTTTTGTTCCTGAAAACAAAAAACTAGATGATTTAATGCTTGAATTTCAAGAAAAGAAAGTTCACCTTGCTATTGTGGTTGATGAATATGGCGGAACCTCTGGTGTTGTCTCATTAGAAGATGTGATTGAAGAAATTGTTGGAGACATTAGTGATGAGTTTGACGATGATGACATTATTTACACAAAAATTGATGAGAAAAATTATTCATTTGAAGGCAAGACCACTTTAAAAGACTTTTATAAAATTGTTGAGTTTAACGACGAATCTATCTTTGAAGATCATAAAGGTGAAGCAGAAACCATAGCAGGTTTCATTCTAGAGGTCTCTGGGATTTTTCCTAGGCTTCAGAGTAAAATAAATTTTAAAAATTACGTTTTTACTATTCAAGCTATTGACAAAAGACGAATTAAACAGATTAAGTTCACCGTTTTAGACTAAAACGTCTCCTATTATGACCATAAAAAAAATACTATTACCTGCAATTGCTGTTGTTTTATTTTCATGCGGAAATGATCCACTTCCAAAACCAAAAGCAATGCTTAGGTTAGACTATCAAATCCCTAAGTATGCTAAAGTAGATGTTCATTTGCCATTCATTTTTGAAAAAAACACAAATGCAGACAAGATTTCAAAAATCAAGTTAGATGGTATTAATAATACTTACGGTGTTGATATTAATTATCCATCAATGAAAGGCACCATTTATCTCACCTATAAAAAAGTCAACGCAACTAATCTTGATACCTTATTAAGAGATGCTCAAAATTTAACACAAAAGCACACTATAAAAGCTGATGAAATTGAAAGTATTATATATGAAAACCCACAACAAAATGTCTTCGGGATGTTTTATGAAGTTGGAGGCAATGCAGCATCGCAATCTCAGTTTTATGTTACAGATAGTATCCATCATTTCTTAAGTGGCTCATTATATTTTTACGCAAAACCTAATTATGATTCGATTCTTCCTGCAGCTAACTATTTAAAAAACGATATCAAACGCATTATGGAGTCTATTGAATGGAAAGAATAAAATCATTTAAATAAATACATGAAAAAAGCCTATCAAAATTGATAGGCTTTTTTTTTACTAAGGAAACTAACTTACATTTGGTAAATCCATTCTCCTCCAATTTTTATTACAGCAAAGTCTTCTGTACCATTGCTCCCTGTATATACATCTACAGTAACAATATATTTTTGTTCTTCAGCTGCACTAGGATCTAAATTATCTAATACAACATTAAGTGCTTCAAGAACCATACTATCTGTCCACTCATTAGCGTTCCCAGGTCTTCTATCGAAGTTTCCAAAAGAATCCATACTTCCAGTTGGCCCTGGATATGTTGCTGACAATGCAGATACAATAGCAGAATAATCAGCTCCTGTAGTCGTATATCTAATCGTATTATCTGGAACCCAAATACCATTTTCGAAACCAAACTGCAAAGACGTTTCAATAACACTTTCATAAGGAACCCATTCACCATCTGTATAAGTGTATGAATTACCTCTAGTTCCTAAGCCACTGTTACTTGAGAAATATTTGTAAATCACAAATATTTGATCTTCTTCTTGTGCAAATGGATATGTAAGACCTAAAAATGTTGGGATATAGCTATCTGCTGGAGTACTACTACTAAAGTTATTGAAAGCACCTGGCTGCCCAGAACCTTCACCCATAGAATCATAATCTGATACACTTAAGTAATACACACCGTCTGCAGCTTCCCATGCGCCACTTTCGTACACGAAATATTCTCCTTTAGAATCTGTATCACCAGAAACACCTATTGCTCTAACAGCAAAATCCTGAACTCTCCACCTTGGAGAATCTGAATCTGTAGAGCTATATTTAAGACCAACATGAATAGTTTCACCATCATAAGCAGAAAAATCAAAATCTTCAGATGTTGTCAAACTTCCGTAGATTGTCTTATCAAAAGCAATTGCTGTCCAAGTTGCAGCCATAACATCTCCACCAGTCGTATAATCTGTAGAAATTAAGATATCAATTAAAGTATCATCACCTAAGAAATCTATTTCTTGAGTGATTTGGAATAATAAATCAGATCCACCTGTTAAATCAATTTCTGGAGAGACAAGCCATTCTTCTAAAGCATTTGCTCCTCCATCAAATCCAGAACCTTGAACATTAGCAGCACCTGCTGTCCATCCTAATTCATCAGGACCTGAAATTGATATTAATTCGAAACTATCATAATCAGCAGGGAATGCTGCTTGATATAAATTAGCTAAACCAATTTCTGGTGTTTCAAAATATTGATCGTAATCTGCTAATACAACTTGTCCTTCAACTGGTGCTGGAATTTGCGCATCCAATATAGCAGGAATTTCGTCTGTTGCGTCAACGTTTGGATAGAATCCAAAAGCATCACTTCCAGTCGTTGCATAATCAGCATTAGAGAACTGATAAACATCAGCTCCAGTATAGTCACTAACCCCTTCAGCAGAACCAATATATAAATTATAAGTTACCACAGCCGCAGAACCTTCACCAAAGTAAGGATATTTGTCTGACAAGAAACCTGGTAATATGTTTCTTGCATCTTCATCTGAGCTAAAATTTCCGAAATCTAATTCTAAATCTGCATAATCATCTGCATTTAGCGTGTATTCAACTTCACCAATAACTGGGTCAGGTTGACTAGCTAAATCATTATTAATATCTTCAATAGGATTACATCCTGTAAAGATTGCGCCAATAAAGGCTAATAAATAAACTATTCTTTTCATTTTTCTATTTTTTTAAAATTTAAATTTAGCTCCAACACTAAATGTTCTACCAAAACCATAATAAACTAAAGCTGTTTCAGCATTTGATCCTGATCCATCTAAAGCATCAGAGATATACTCTGTATTAAATACATTGTTCATTCTAGCTGTTAATACCATTTCAAATTCACCAAGTGTGAAACCATGTGACATTGCAGTATCAAAAATACCATACGCAGGAACTTTCCAAGCATCTGGTGCACCTTCTGCGCCTCTATCACTAGGGTTATAATCTGCATATAAATTATCAAAATAGTTATAATCTACAGTAAATCTTGTTTTAGGTGCTAATCTGTAGTTCGCTCCTAAAGCAAAAGTTGTTTGAGCAGCATCACCTACGTGTAAATCTTCAATAAAAATATCTACAGTATCAACTACTTCTTGTTCTTCATTTAAGATTTGAACATTTTCTACATTATCTTCCCATCTCCAATCTCCTATAGATGCCATAGCAGTAATGTTTAACTTATCAGTTGCCTTATAGATAAAATCAATCTCAATTCCTTGATGAATTGCATTTACACCTAAAATATTAGCGAAACCTGTTTCATCTGCGCTAAGTTGGAAACTTTCTGTCTCTGTTCTATCTCTCCAAGCTGTTCTATACAAGTTAACATTAGCCGACAATTTATCGCCTCTAAACCCATATCCTAATTCAAAACTTAAAATCTTTTGATTTTCTGCATCTGCATTAATATCTTCATTGTTAAAGTTAGGAAAAACAGCATCAAAATCTGCTGCCTTTTCAAAGTAACCTAAATTAACAAATACATTATGTTTATCATCAATTCTATAGTTAGCACCTCCTTTAGCACCAAAACCAAAGAAATTATAACGATCTGTTTCTCTCAATGGATCATCAGAAGTATATTGGAAATAGTCAACTCTCTTATATGATGTATTAGAAGCTGATAATGAAATGAAGGTGTTAAAATTTTCATTAACATCATATTCTAATTGTGCAAAAGCACCTAACCAACCAACATGACCATCATTAAAATAAGATACCTTGTCTCCAACTCTAGCAACACCTGAAGGGTTTTCTATATTATCTTCATTAATTATAAATTGACCTCCTAACAAATCTGTTACTTCTCTAAAATGAATTCCTTTATAGCTTCTCCAATCTAATCCTCCTAAAAAGACTAAATCATCAGATAAATCTGTTTTCAAAGTAGATAATACTCCAAACCAATTATGATCATTTCGAGATGCTCTTAATGCTGCACTAGAACCATTAGCTCCATTAGCAATATTTTCGTCAACAATTCGATCTAAATCTAAAGGACCAAACTCTCCAATACGATAATCTGAACTATTGAATTTAAATCTTCCATCGCCTTCAAAGCCTGGATTTTCACCATCACTTCCTAGAGTTCCACCTCCACCACCAGAGCCAAATGACGCATAAGCAGCAGTTGAGATGCTCGTTTTATCATTTAATGTCCAATAATGGTTTAAAGAAATTTGTGGTTTGTGATAAAAATTATCTTCTACATGTGTTACTTGACCATTTTTATAACCCCAATCAGAATTATATCTAATACCGTCTTCACTTCTTCTATAGGTATCAATTAAATGTCTGTTTTGTCTTTGACCATGACGTTGTTTTGCTCCAAAAGCAGTAAATGATAATTTATGAGCATCGTTAATTTCTTTTGAGATATTAACAAAATAGTTTACTGAGGTAAATTGAGTTCCTCTAACATAACCATCTCCATCGGTTTTTGCTGCAGAAATAGTCGCTGCAAAGCCATTTTCCATTAGACCAGTTGAGTAAGTCAATCCAAATTTCTCATATCCATCATTACCAAGTGTAGTATAAACGTTACCACCTTGTTCCATATCTGTTGTTTTAGATATAATATTAATAGTTCCACCAACAGATGGCACAGCAACTTTAGAAGCACCAAGACCTCTTTGTACTTGCAGAGAACTAGTTACATCTCCTAATCCTGCCCAGTTACTCCAGAAAACACGACCATTTTCCATGTCATTTACTGGAACACCATTAATCATTACGGCAACATTCTCAGAATTAAATCCACGTAAATTAATACGTCCATCACCAAAACCTCCACCTGCTTTTGTAGCATATACACCTGGTGTAGATTTTAAAACTTCAGGAAATTCTTGCGTACCTAATTTAAGTTCGATATCTGCTGCTCTAACTGTTGACACAGCTACTGGTGTCTTTCTATCAACAGCTACAGATGCGATAATTTGAACTTCTTGTAAGCCAACTTCACTAGACGTTAAAGTGATTGTTCCTAAATCTTGAGTTCCAGAAAAAGAAATTGTTTTTGAAGTATACCCAACAAAAGTGATTACAATTTCTCCTGAAGAAGATTTCACGTTAAGGGTGAAGTTACCATCAAAATTAGTAACAGTACCATTTGAGGTCCCTTTTTCAATAACATTTGCACCAGGAAGAGGTTCATTCATATCAGAACCAACAATCTTACCTGTAATTGTGCTTTGTGAAAAGGCAATTGTAGTGCACAATAAGACTACAAGTACCAATAAACATTTTGAAATTTTTTTCATTGTTTAAGAATTATTTAAGAGTTTTTATTTTCGGCAAAAGTACGATTGAACTAATGATACTATATTACCTTAATGTTAAAATTTTTAACTTTTAAAAATACTTAAAATTTTCTTAAAAAATCGAAAATAGCGCCAACAATTTAATAAGTACTCAACAAAACTTAATCTAAGCTTTGGTAATATTCTATAAGGCTCTGAGTAGAACTATCATGATTGTTAATAACATTTTCAGATTGCAGTTCTTTTAAAATGGTATTTGCGAGTTGCTTTCCTAATTCAACACCAAATTGGTCATAGCTAAAAATGTTCCATATAATTCCTTGAACAAAAATTTTATGCTCATACATAGCAATTAGCTTCCCAAGACTCTCAGGTGTTAGTTTTTTAATTAGAATTGTTGTTGTTGGTTTATTGCCCTCAAAGACTTTGAAAGGTGTTAACTCTTTCATTTTTTCTTCTGAAAGCGATTGTGCTTTTAGTTCTTCTAAAACAGTGGCTTTAGATTTCCCATTCATTAAAGCTTCTGTTTGCGCAAAAAAGTTAGACATTAGTTTGTCTTGATGGTCTTGATTACCATGTAGTGATTGCGCAAAGCCAATAAATTCAGCAGGAATTAATTTCGTTCCTTGATGTATTAATTGAAAAAAAGCATGCTGTGAATTCGTTCCTGGTTCTCCCCAAATTATAGTTCCTGTTTGATAATTTACTTTATCACCATTTCTGTCAATACTTTTTCCATTGCTTTCCATAATACCTTGCTGAAGGTAAGTTGCAAACTGATTTAAATATTGCGAATACGGAATAACAGCTTCGCTTTCAGCATTAAAAAAATTATTATACCAAACACTTAATAGCGCTGTAATAACTGGAATATTTTTATCAAAATCTTCAGATTTAAAATGTTCATCCATTTTATGTGCACCAATAAGAAGCTTATCAAAATTATCGAAACCTACTGCTAAACTAATTGACAATCCTACAGCACTCCAAAGCGAGAAACGGCCTCCAACCCAATTCCACATTGGAAAAATATTATCTTCATCAATCCCAAAGTCTTTTACCTTTTCAATATTGGTAGACACAGCAACAAAATGCTTTGAAATAGCGCTTTGTGGTGCATTCTTTAAAAACCATTCTCTTATGGTATTTGCATTTGAAAGTGTTTCTTGAGTCGTAAAGGTTTTAGAAACAATAACAAAAAGAGTGGTTTCTGGGTTTAATTTTTTGATAACCTCATTAACATGATCTCCATCAACATTACTCACAAAATGCGTTGTTAAATGGTTTTTATAGTAAGCTAATGAATCTACAACCATTGCTGGCCCCAAATCGGAACCACCTATTCCTATATTTACAATATCGGTAAATGCCTTATTTGTGTAACTCTTTAGCGCACCATCAATAACATTATTTGAGAAATTTTTGATTTTATTTTTGACTTCAAAAATCTCAGGCATTACATTTTTTTGGTTAACAAAAACTTCAGCATTTTCAGAATTTCGTAAAGCTGTATGCAGCACTTCTCTTCCTTCTGTTTGATTTATAACAACACCTCCAAAATACTTGTTCATTGCATCTTTTAAATCAACTTCATTAGCTAATTCAATAAGTAAGTCTAATGTTTCTTTTGTAATGCGATGTTTAGAATAGTCTATATAAAAATCATCCCATTTAAGTGTCATATCATTTGCTCTATTTTGATGACTAGCAAATAATTCTTTAAGGTGCTTATGCTCTATCGCTTTAAAATGCACCTGTAATTTACGCCAAGCTTTTGTTGTTGTCGGATTGATTGTTTTTAATGCCATTATTGTATTTTCGACGTTAGTGCTTCACTTTCTGTAGGTAATTCAATTTTATTATCTTCAAATTGGATCTTATCTAACTGAGATCTTAACGGTTTTATAAATTCGGTATATTTTGTTTTAAGTGAATCTGGTATAGATTCGGCTGCAGGTAGTTTTTGTCTAAATGGATCGACTTGTTTTCCATTCTTCCAAAAACGATAACAAACATGTGGTCCTCCTGTATTTCCTGTCATACCAACCCAGCCAATAACATCTCCTTGTTTTACAAATTGTCCTTTTTTGACATTTTGAGCTTTCATGTGTAGGTATTGAGTACTATATGTTCCGTTATGTTTAATTTTTACATATTTTCCATTTCCTCCTCGTCTAGTAGATTCGATTACTGTTCCATTTGCTGTAGCCAAAATTGGTGTTCCTATTGGAGCAGCAAAATCGGTCCCTTTGTGAGGTCTAAGTTTATAACCATAATAAGCAATACGACGGTTTAAGTTGTAGCGCGAAGAAATGCGACTAAACTGAACAGGTGCTTTTAAGAATGTACGTCTTAAACTTTTTGTGTTTTCATCAAAGTAATCTGAAATATTTTTTGAGCTATCTACCTGAAAGTTAAACGCATAAAACGGCTCGTTTTTATGCTCAAAATATGCAGCATCAATGCTTTCAATTCCCGCATAAATTGAATCTTCAATAAAACGTTGATTATAGACAATCTTAAAACGATCTCCTTTTTGAAGTCTGAAGAAATCAATAGTCCAAGCATAAATATCACTCATATCATTTATTAATTGATATGGCAACCCTTGAGCTTCCATAGTTTCTGATAAACTGCTCATTACAATTCCAGAGGCTTCTTTTTGAACAATTGTAATTGGTTTTCTTCCTTTATAAGCCTCAATAGAATCTGTCATCTTTATGACCACATAATCAATATTATTGGGCTGATAAATAAAACATTCAGGCGTTTGAAGTGAATCTTTAGCACAAAGTAACGTGTAAGGCTTTCCCACTTGAAGTCTTCTAATATCGAAACTATCTTTAGCTTTTTCAGCAATATTAAAAATTCTTGGGTAACCAATATGATTACGCTCTAAAATTTCACCAAAGCTATCCCCTTTTTTAATGGTATCACGCTTTACAATGTAATTTTCAAGAACAAAACCAAACTCTTTGATGGGTTTTGGTTCTACATAGGTTTGCAAAGCTTCTAAATCTATTTTTTCATCATCGGATTTACATGATAAAAAACAAATACTTATCAAAAAAGCTAGCAGTAATTGATTTGGTTGCATTATGATTTTATATTATATGTTTTCTCCCCAATTTTCTAATTCTTGTTCACTCCAAAGTTCTGGAAAAAATATGCGTTTTTGATATTTAGGATGCATATATTTTTTCCAATCGCTACCTCCAGTTGCTTCCCCATCCTCTGTGCCACTTTCAATATAATGACGGGCTGCATTATAATGTGCCATAACCCAAGTAATGTTAACAGTATGATCAAAGTGTCGCATCGCTTTCACCAAATCTTTATCTTCTTGATCTTTTTTTGGTAATTCTTTAAAACGCGACCATAAATTTTTAGTATTATAGGTTTGCATAAAACGAATAAAATCATCTTTATAGCGTTTTTCAAAATTGACTAATAGCGTCGATTTCTTTCCTGTTTTATAGTCTTTCCCAGCTGCTTGCCAATAGAGATGTTCAAAAGCGTGCTCAAAAGGCGTATTGCGATCTATGGTTTTTCTGAACCTGTAATCGATAAGATTTATCAATTCGGTAGATGCAAATTCAATCATTCTATATTGCGCACTTTGAAAACCACTTGCTGGAGTTAAAGTGTATCGAAACTTCATGTATTGTTCAATTTCCATACCTTCTCTCATAATATTAAAAGAGGTTGTTAGCATATCAAAATAACGACTAATGCGCATAATTTTGCCTTCGAAATATTCAACACTTAAATCTTCCTTTTCAGCAACTTGCTGAATCTCCCATAGAATCATCTTAAAGATGAGTTCATTAATTTGATGATAGGCAATAAATACCATTTCATCTGGAAGTGTTGTTCGTTGTATTTGAAGATTTAGCAACGCATCTGTTTGTATATAGTCCCAATATGTAATTGGCTTGCTGTAAAGCAAGCCGTGTAGATGATCGTCTGTATTTTGGTCTATTTTTGCATACTTCTCTTGAAGTGCTTTTATAATATCGTCAAAATTGTCTGTCTCGTTCATATTAATTAGTCAAATTCCATCTGTAATGGATGCTTTAATCCTTTAAATGCTACTAAATCTGCTCTAAGTGAACCTACAGCTAGATCTGCTTTTATTTTTAAAGGAATTTTATTTTTATCTGCACTTACCCATAAGGTTAAGCTTTCTTGTTCTTTAAACACACGTCCTGCCATAACGTATGGTCTAAACTTTAATGTTTTCATTTTACCCCCAAGTTCGGTATCGATTGTTTCTCGTCCTAAGAATTTTAGTTTAAAATTATAATTTTCTTCATCAAAAAACATATTAAGTGATACAACATCACTAACTTTTATATGCTCAGTATCATAGTTATTTCTTAAATAATAAAATGCTGAAACCATATCTTGAACATCTTGTTCAGTGGTAATTATTTTTGTTGTTTTATGTTTTTTATTTTCTACTAAAGCTTCTTTTGTCTTATGATTAAAAGCGATTTCAATGTCTTTAGTGTGTCCGCCTTCATTAATTTTTCTAATGAATTTATATGGAATCCCAGTTTCTTTATCAAAATAACTCTCGTACCTGTCTTTGACTTTAAAGAACCATTTAATCGCTCCAGTAGTCCATCCTTTTCCAACAACATGATATACTGGTCTACCGTCTAATTTTGTTTCATCAACTGAAAGTGTTGCGTTTCCTGCTTTTAAAAATCCGCTATAGCTCATTTTAAATTTAAACCATTCTCCATCTTGAAATGCACTTTCTTCCTGAGCAGTAGAAACTTGCATACACAATAGAACACTAATTATAAGTAGTAAGTTTTTCATTTTATTTCGTATTGTAAATGTAACATTTATCATTACATTTTATTGCTTACAATGAAGAATTACAATTACTATTCCAAAAATATAAATTTAATCGAAACCATTATGAATAAAGGTGTTATAGTTATGTTAGATTTCAAAAAAACACCATCCTAACGATGGTGTTTTTTAATTATTAAAATAGTTACAACGTTCCTCTTTTTGCCTGCTCGCGTTCTATAGATTCAAACAACGCTTTAAAATTTCCTGCACCAAAACCTTGAGCTCCCATTCGTTGAATGATTTCAAAAAATAAAGTTGGTCGATCTTCTATTGGTTTTGTGAAAATTTGAAGCAGATAACCTTCTTCATCGGCATCTACAAGAATAGATAGTTTTTGAAGTTCTTTAATATCCTCTTTCATCATATCCATGTGCACACCTAAACGTCTAGGAATATCATCATAATAAGCTTGAGGTGGTGGTGGCAAAAACTCAATCCCTCTTGCTTTCAATTGCGCTACAGTTTGAATAATATCATCTGTTGCAACTGCAATGTGTTGTACTCCCGAATCTTCATAAAAATCTAAATACTCTTCTATTTGAGATTTTTTAGCAGCTTTAGCGGGTTCATTAATTGGAAACTTAATACGACCATTTCCATTACTCATTACTTTACTCATTAATGCTGAATATTCGGTATGAATTTGTTTGTCATCAAACGACAGAAAATTCACAAACCCCATTACATCTTCGTACCATTTAACCCAGGTATTCATTTGCCCCCAACCTACATTACCAACCATATGGTCAATATATTTTAATCCAACGGACTCAGGGTTATAATCTGATTCCCATTTTTGAAATCCAGGCAAGAATGTCCCTTTATAATTTTTACGTTCAACAAACATGTGTACTGTTTCTCCATAGGTATAAATTCCAGCTCTTATAACTTCACCAAACTCATCGGTTTCAACAACAGGCTCCATATATGACTTCGCACCTCTTTTGGTTGTTTCTTCATATGATTTTTTTGCATCATCAACCCAAAGCGCTATAACTTTTACGCCATCTCCATGCTTTACTATATGGTCATTAATTGGCGACTTACTATTTAAAGGTGTTGTTAGCACTAGTTTTATTTTATCTTGTGTTAAGACATAACTCACAGAATCTTTTGAACCTGTCTCTAAACCTTTATAAGCATACGACTGAAATCCAAATGCTGTTTTATAAAAATGAGCTGATTGCTTTGCATTTCCAACATAGAACTCTACGTAATCTGTTCCTAATAGTGGTAAAAAATCTTGAGCACCTTCAAAGATTTTTTCTAATCCGTAATTGACACTTTTTATTTCTTTTGCCATAATATTTATTTTTTATTCTTCCAAAGGAAGATAATCAAACATAAAAGTTTGATTTATTAATTTTTAATAGTTTAATTTAAACTGTCAAGAGGCGTTTCTATCTCTAACATTTCTGTTTCGTCAATTCTAATCGAGTCAATATGGATTGAATCATTTTCAATAATATAATCGTCATCGCCATAATACAGACTGTCATTTTCCCATTCATAATGATAATTATCTCCATTTTTTCGCGCTTCATAAGCCTCTTTAAAAATTTGAGAAAACATAACGCCATATAGTGCAAAATACGCTATATAAAAAAGCATCACTAAAGCGCCCAACACCAAGGCTATGATATTTATCACTTTTGCAGTATACACATTGCTTCTACTTTGTGGATTAAAAGCTATAGGGTTTAATTGATACTCTCTCAAACTTTTGTTTGCCATGACTAAACCAATAATACTCAGAACTACTGGTATAACTGCAAAAATACCACAACAACAACCTACAAATGAAACAACTAAAGCTACAATTCCTAATATCATTGCTGTAGGATCTGCTGGTAATTTATTATAAGACATATTCTATATTTTAATGTTCAAGCCAAGATTTATAATAATCTTCATCTGCTATTTTAAGGGCTTCTTCAGTTATTTGTAATGGTTTAAAAGTATCTACCATAACAGCCAGTTCATCGGTTTTTATTTTTCCTATACTCCGTTCTGTGGCACCTGGATGTGGACCATGAGGTATTCCAGCAGGATGCAAACTAATATGACCTTGATCAATATCATTTCTGCTCATAAAATCACCATCAACATAATACAACACCTCATCACTATCAATATTACTATGATTATAAGGCGCAGGAATAGATTCTGGGTGATAATCATATAATCGAGGCACAAAACTACAAATCACAAAGGCATCTGTTTCAAAGGTTTGATGCACTGGTGGTGGCTGATGAATACGACCGGTTATAGGTTCAAAATCATGAATTGACAAAGCATACGGATAATTATAACCATCATAACCTATTACATCAAAGGGGTGTGATGCATAGACCATTTCAAAAATATCATCTTGCTTTTTAACTTTCAACAAAAACTCACCAGATTCATTATAAGTTTCTAATTCTTGTGGTTGTCTTATATCACGCTCACAAAATGGTGAATGCTCTAACAACTGCCCAAACCAGTTTCGATATCGTTTAGGTGTATAAATTGGTCGACGTGACTCAACGATAAATAATCGATTATCTTCAGTATCAAAATCTATTTTATAAATAATTCCTCGCGGAATCACCAAATAGTCTCCATACTTAAAATCTAAATTTCCTAAGTGGGTTCTGAGTTTTCCTGTTCCTTTATGTATAAAAACTAGCTCATCTGCATCAGAATTTTTATAAAAGTAATCCTTAGTAGATTGTTTTGGTGCTGCTAAAATTATAGTACAATCGCTATTGGTTAAAACCGCTTTTCTACTTTCTAAATAATCGTCTTCAGGTTTAACCTGAAATCCTTTTAAGCGATAGGACTGTATATGATTAGCTTTTGCGATTTTTGGTGCGACACTATATTGCTTTTTAATAGCTTTAACTTGTGTTGGTCGTTGCTCGTGGTAACTATTGGTAGACATTCCATCAAAACCAATAGTACCGAATAATTGCTCGGCATATAAACTTCCATCTTCTTTTCGAAATTGGATGTGTCGTTTTGGTGGAATCTTTCCTAATTTATGATAAAAAGGCATCTTTTTAAATTTAAAAATTGATTTGTTTATACGTTATCTCGTATAACTTAAAGTGTTTTAAAGGTACAAAAATGCTAGCTTATTCAGGATTTCTCTTGATAAGAAAATGTAGATAGCTCAATAAATCTTTGAAGACTAGATTTGACATGTTCCAAATATCGGGAAAATTCTTAATATTCTAAAACCAAAATCCAATATTAAAATACCATACACTTTTGCGCTCTTCTGGCGAGTAGCTAAATTTGGCTTGAATTGGTCCTAAAAAAGTTTCTACACCATAACCTAAACCGTAGCCTCTATAATCTGGAAGTGTAAACCATTCTCCCGTTTCAAAAATATCATCATCAACATTTGCCCAATTAGCCTCTAAGGTTAGATGATGCTTATTAAAAACCTCATAATCAGCAATTGCGGTAGCCTTCACATAACTATTACCTGTTAACGATATAAAATCATATCCTAAAAATGGAACAAAATTATTAATCAAATCATTACCATAGCCGCCAAGAGCGAAATCTAAAGTTTTTGTTGAGTCTTCACCAATTTTAAACCCTCCACTACTTTGAATATTGAAGCTCATTTTCTCTGAAACACTAAAAGCATAGCCCATTTCGGCTTTAGCAATAGAGAACTGCTCAAAATTTTTATTAAATTCTGAAGCAAATAAATACGTGTGAAAATCGCCATTAAAATACACACCGCTTGACGGATAATACTTATCGTCATACATGTCTAATTTTAAAGTTCCGAAGACACTAATATAATCGGTGTTTTCAAATTGAAATTCATCGGTTTCTGTATCAATTGTAATTGTTTCAGATTTAATGTTTAAACGTTTATGTTCTGCACCAATACTAAAAGCAAAATCCTTCCTAAATAATGTTTGCAAATAAAATTGATTGGTTTGATCTCTCAATTTCACATCCAATTTATTGATACCTGTTGTTGTTAGTTGTGATTCATCAAGCAATAATTCGGCATTAATACCTTTTTCAAATTGATTGTATCGAGATCGCAATCCTACACTCCAGTAAAACCCCTTATCAATAAGGTACTCAAAATTATAACGCACATTGTCTCCTAGAATAAAATCTAATGACACCGCATCATTATTAAAAAGCAATCGTTTTTTTGTAATATTAGCTAAAGCTGCACTTTTATATAAATCATCATAATGCAATCCTAATTTTAAAAAAGTGGTCGTTGCATTTTCTTCAAGTTTCGCACTCAAATTATATCCTTCTGTATTTTGAGATTTTCTAAACTCATATTGAAATGCAACAAAATTATTGGTAGCGATGAGATTATTGACCCCTTTGTTAAAATTAGTATAACTCACTTTTTCGTTTCCTTTAAGCTTTAGTTTTCCAAGAATATAAGATCTTGTATATCTCTCATTTCCTTTAAGAATAATATCATTAATTATAACACTATCCTTATTGGCTAAATTTAATTCTCTAATATTATTTTTGATGGACACCTTGGATAATTGTGATAATTGCTTCCATTTTTCTAAAGCCGCAATCTGACCATTCTCAATAATTTTTTTACTATCACTAAAAGAAACAACAGTAAAATCCTTAATATCAGGCTTAATATAAATATCTGTCTTTTTAGACTTCAATTTCATATCATTTATCGTTCTAAAATTATTAATCTGAAGTAATACATCTGGAGCAGATGTCATTTCTTTTCGAGTGGCTAAATCATCTTGTACATCAACACCAATAATGAGATCCATTCCTTTAGCTCTAAGTTCATCTATTGGATAATTATTAACGACACCACCATCAATTAACAATTGATTATTAATATTTACTGGCTGAAACAAAGACGGAAAAGCTCCACTAGCAGAAATACATAAAGGTAAACTTCCAGAATCTAACATAACAGCTTCCCCTGTTTCTATATTAGTTGCAATACAAAAAAATGGAATTGGCAAGTTTTCAAAATCTTCTATATCACTTACATGAAGTGTTAATTTAGACAATAGATTAAATACGTTTTGACCTCTAGATATAGCTGAAGGTAATTTAAGTTTAAAATTATTAAAAGGTAATATTACAGCATACTTTTCTGTATTATAGCGTTCATTAAATGTTTTTGAAGAACGAGGTAAATTATCATTAATTACTTTATCAAAATCTAAATTTCCAAAAATAGAATCTAATTGTTTTCCTGAATAACCCGAAGCATAAAGTGATCCAACTATCGCTCCCATACTAGTACCTGCAACGTAATCTATTTTAATACCTAAACTATCAATAACTTTAAGCACACCAATATGTGCAAGTCCTTTGGCTCCACCTCCACTTAACACTAATCCAATTTTAGGTTTTTTAATTTCTGCATCTGTTTGCGCTTTAGCAAAAAATGCACAAAATATGGTTAATATGACGACAATACTATATCTCATTTGTTATTATAATACTCTATTATTTTTTGAGCTCTTGATAGACCAACTACTTTTTCTAAATCTTCTTTTTTTGCTTCTGAAATCCTCTTAACCGACTTAAATTGTTTCATTAAAGCAACTACTGTTTGCTCTCCAATTCCTGATATTGTTTCTAGCTCTGTTGTAAGTGCATTTTTGCTTCTTCGGTTTCTATGGTGTTCAATTCCAAAACGGTGGGCTTCATTTCGTAATTGTTGAATAATTTTAAGCGTTTCACTTTTCTTGTCTAAATATAATGGAATTGGATCGTCTGGATAAAATAATTCTTCTAAACGCTTCGCAATTCCGATAATAGCTATTTTATTCCGAAGATTTAAAGCATCTAAGCTTTTCAATGCAGATGATAATTGACCTTTCCCTCCATCAATAATAATCAATTGCGGCAACGGCAACTCTTCATCTAATAAGCGTTTATAACGACGAAACACAACTTCTTCCATCGAAGCAAAATCATCTGGTCCTTCAACCGTTTTTATATTAAAATGTCTGTACTCTTTTTTACTTGGTTTTCCATCTTTAAAAACGACACATGCGGCTACAGGATTAGTCCCTTGTATATTTGAGTTGTCAAAACATTCGATATGACGTGGCTCTATAGATAATCGTAAATCAGATTTCATTTGAGCCATAATTCGATTAGCATGACGATCAGGATCAATAATCTTAACTTGTTTAAATCGCTCCATACGATAGTACTTAGCATTACGAAGTGATAAGTCCAAAATATGTTTTTTATCACCTAATTTTGGAACAGTTATTTTGATATCATTTCCTAGATTGACTTTAAAGGGCACATAAACTTCTTTTGACATTGAGTTGAAACGCTGTCTAATTTCAGTAATCGATAATTCTAGTAATTCTTTATCCGTTTCGTCAAGTTTCTTTTTTATTTCAAGTGTGTGAGATCTAATAATACTTCCATAAGATAATTGTAAAAAATTGATGTATGCATAGCTTTCATCACTCATAATACTAAATACATCTACATTGCTAATCTTAGGGTTTACAATCGTAGATTTTGCTTGATAATTCTCTAAAACTTCAATTTTTTCTTTGATACGTTGCGCTTCTTCAAATTGCATATCTTGAGCAAATTGTTTCATTTGAGCTTTAAATCGATAAAGCGAATCTTTAAAATTCCCTTTAATAATCTCTCTTATCGCAACTATCTTTTTATTATAATCGTCTTCGCTTTCTAGGTCTTCACATGCTCCTTTACAATTTCCTAAATGATACTCTAAACAAACTTTGTATTTTCCTGCTTGAATTTTTTCTTCTGAAAGATTATAATTACATGTTCGTAAATTATATAAGCCTTTAATTAAATCGAGTAAAACATAAACAGTCTTCATGCTTGTATATGGTCCAAAATATTCTGAGCCATCCTTAAAAACACGACGCGTAGAAAATACTCTTGGAAAACGTTCTTTCTTTATACAAATCCAAGGGTACGTTTTATCATCTTTAAGCAATACATTATAACGAGGCTTATACTTTTTTATAAGATTGTTTTCTAATAAAAGCGCATCGGTTTCTGTTTCTACAACAATATGCTTAATGCTTGCTATTTTCTTTACTAAGACTCTAGTCTTACCATTTTCGTGAGTTTTTGTGAAGTATGAACTCACCCTTTTTTTGATGTCTTTAGCTTTTCCTACATAAATTAAAGTGTCATCTACATCAAAATACTGGTAAACCCCAGGTTGATGAGGCAAGGTTTTTAATTGTATATCTAGTGTAGGTTTTTGCATTACTCAAAGATAAATGAAAAGCTAGTATTGCAAAAATTAAATCCTAACCTATTTTAGTATATTGCAACATCGTTAATTGCGCTTGATTTATATAGAGAATTAAATACTTTAAGTACGTTTTATGAACATAGTTATTTTATCTAGAAACCCACATTTATATTCTACACAACGACTTGTAAAAGAAGGCGAAAGTAGAGGTCATGATGTTGAAGTTATTGATCCACTTGAATGTGATATTATTATTGAAAAAGAAAAACCAACTATTTACTATAAAGATCGTTACTTAGATTATGTAGATGCTATTATTCCAAGAATTGGAGCTTCTGTAACTTTTTTTGGTTGTGCTGTTGTTCGACAATTTGAAGAAATGGGTGTTTTCACAATTGCAACCTCTGATGCGATACAACGCTCTAGAGATAAATTACGCAGTTTACAACGCTTAAGTAAAGCAGGAATTGGAATGCCTAAAACAGTCTTCACTAATTATTCACGTGATGTAGTAGAAGTTATTCAACATGTTGGTGGCACTCCTGTTATTATAAAACTTCTTGAAGGCACTCAAGGTTTAGGCGTTGTTTTAGCTGAAACAAAAAATGCTGCTGAATCTGTACTTGAAGCTTTTAACGGTCTCCAAGCTAGAGTAATTGTACAAGAATTCATTAAAGAAGCTAAAGGCGCAGACATTAGAGCATTGGTTGTAGACGGGCAAGTCGTTGGAGCAATCAAGCGTCAAGGTAAAGAAGGCGAATTTAGATCTAATCTTCATCGTGGAGGAAGTGCTCACATTATTAAACTAAACACCGATGAACTAAAATTAGCTATGAAAGCTTCCAAAGTATTAAAACTACCTGTTTGCGGTGTTGATATGCTACAATCTGAAAGAGGGCCTTTGCTTCTTGAAGTTAACTCAACTCCAGGTTTGGAAGGTATTGAAACCGCTACAAGAAAAAATATTGCTAGAGCAATCATCACTTTTATAGAACGCAACAAAACATAAATGAGCGAAAAAGAAGTATTAGACATATTAGGCGAAAAAGTAGCCTTAGGTGAAAGTGCAATCGTAAATTTTAACGTTGCTAAATTACATACTCAAAACAAAATAGATGTTCCAGTAATTATAGAGCGCTCAAAAAAGCCTGGACCTACTGTTTTAATAACGGCTGGAATCCATGGCGATGAGATTAATGGAGTAGAAATTGTAAGGCAAATTATTGCAAAAGGCATTAACAAACCTAAATGCGGAACGATTATTTGTGTTCCGGTAATAAACGTTTTTGGTTTTATTCATATGGATCGTGAGTTTCCAGATGGTCGTGATTTAAATCGCGTGTTCCCTGGAGGAAAAGGAGGCTCGCTAGCAAGCAGAGTGGCTCATAAGTTTGTTACCGAAATTTTACCACATGCAGACCTAGTGATGGATTTTCACACAGGTGGTTCAGATCGTTTTAACGCCGCACAAATACGAATCATTAAAGCCGAAGAAGACCTTGAAAAACTTGCTAAGATATTCGGATCACCATTTGTTTTGTACTCTAAAAATCTCAACAAATCATTTAGAAACACCTGTTATAAACTAGGAATCCCTGTACTGCTTTTTGAAGGCGGAAAATCATTTAATATTGACAACGCCATTACTAACACAGGTGTAAATGGCACAAAACGCGTACTCAACCATTTAAACATGCTTAATAGTAAGTTTAAAGTATCGGAACCTAAAAAATCATGTATTTTTATTTTAGATAGCAAATGGATTCGCGCTAATTATTCTGGCATGTTTAAAGCGATTATCAAAATAAATAGTTATGTCTCAAAAGGTGATGTTATTGGTCATGTAACAGATCCTTATGGTAGCTTCAATCATTTTGTTAAAGCACCAAACGACGGCTATATTTTTAACATCAACGAATCGCCAATCATTTATCAAGGTGATGCTATTTTTCATATTTCAACAGCATTAAAAGATGACTAAAGTCGAGTTAAGAAAAACCTATAAGTTACTACGGAAGACGCTTTCCGAAGCACACATTGAAGACCTGAGTTTACAAATTGCAAACCAGCTTCTCAATTTACCTATTTGGGAGCATTCATTCTATCACTTATTCTTATCAATAATAGAAAACAATGAAGTTAATACCGATTATATTTTACACATGCTATCCGGAAAGGATAAACACATTGTTGTTTCTAAAAGTAATTTTTCCTCTTTAGAGATGTCACATTATTTGCTGACAGATAGTACTACTATCAAAAAAAATGAATGGCATATTCCTGAGCCTATTGATGGAATCCCTTTATCTACAGAACAAATAGATGTAGTTTTCATTCCATTATTAGCATTTGATGCCTCTGGAAATCGTGTTGGATACGGAAAAGGGTTCTACGATAAATTCTTAGCAAAATGCAAACCTGAAACTCTAAAAATAGGTCTCTCCTTTTTTGAGGCTGAAAACAATATTAAAGACGTTTTTAAAAACGATATTCGACTAGATTATTGTATAACGCCAAAAACTATTTATGAGTTTTAATTGTTAAGTATTTCTGCTTCTGTTTTTTTAGGAGCTGTTGTAAATGCACGTTTATTAAAAACAATTAACATTCCAATACCCGTACTTATAGCCATATCTGCAATATTAAACACCGGATTAAAAAACGTAAAATAGGTTCCACCATAAAATGGAATCCAATTAGGCAATACACCACTCCACATTGGAAAATGTAACATATCTACAACCTTCCCATGAAATAACACATCATAACCTTGCTCTGGCATAAATGTAGCGACTTGCCCTAAGCTAGAATCGAAGAAAAGACCATAAAACACCGAGTCTATAATATTACCTAAAGCTCCTGCAAGAATAAGAGTGATTGCAAAAATTAAAACTTTTGAACTTTTATTACTAATAGATTTTTTTAACCAGTATGCTATTCCAATAACAGCTATAATCCTGAAGACTGTTAGACAGACTTTTGCTGTTCTATCTGAAATAAACGACACAAAATCGCTAAGTTTAGTTCCCCAAGCCATGCCTTCGTTTTCAACAAAAGCAATTTGAAACCAGCTAAACACTTCCAACTTTTCATTAAGCGTGAAATGTGTTTTTATATAAAACTTACTTATTTGATCAATAAGTAAAATGAGTAAAATTAAAATAGTGGCTTTTTTTAAGGACATCTTTCTGTATTAGAAGGAACAAAAATAGAATTAATATTTCAAACGTTAATTTAGAAATTGAATTGTATGCTATAAAAAAACGCCTCTATTGAGACGTTTTTTATAGTATATATGTGACATTTATTTCTGCATATTTTTAGCTTCAATACTTAGAGTCGCATGAGGCACTAACTCTAAGCGCTTTTTATTTATGAGCTTTCCTGTAACTCTACAAACACCATAAGTTTTATTTTCAATTCTAATCAAGGCATTTTTAAGATCACGAATAAATTTCTCTTGTCTAATCGCTAATTGAGAATTAGACTCTTTACTCATCACAGCACTACCTTCATCAAAGGCTTTAAATGTTGGTGATGTATCATCTGTACCATTATTATGATCATTCATATAGGCACTTTTAATTAATTCTAAATCGTGTTGTGCTTTTTCAATTTTTTCTTGAATAAGTACTTTGAAGTCACTTAAGTCTTTATCAGAATATCTTACAGTGGTGTTTTCTCCCATTTTCTATAGTTTTTTAATAAACAATTTGGTATCTACATCATCAAAAGCAATTTCTATACCATTATTTAACTCGTCTAAAATTTCTAATTCATCAGTTAATGTTTCAGTCTTTATATAGTCTAAGTTTGTGTTTATTGCATTAATAATTTGTTCATCTCTTTTGAAGTGTACTGCAATTCTATCGGTAAGTTCAAAACCTGAATCTTTACGTAAGTTTTGGATTCTATTTACCAGTTCTCTTGCAATACCTTCTTTCTTTAAATCATCTGTTAATGTAACATCTAAAGCAACAGTTAAGGCTCCAGAACTTGCTACAAGCCAACCTTCAATATCTTTTGAAGTAATCTCAACATCTGATTGTTCTAAAGTAACATTTTTTCCATTAACCTCAACATCTAAAACACCGTTTTTCTCAATTTTTTTAATATCCTCAGCTGTAAAATCGTTAACTGCTTGAGCCACAGCCCTCATGTCTTGCCCAAAGCGAGGGCCTAAAACTTTAAAATTAGGTTTAATTTGCTTCACTAAAATACCTGAAGCATCTTCTAAAACCTCAACATCTTTAACATTTACTTCAGACTTAATTAAATCTGCTACTGCCAAAATCTCCTCTTTTTGAGCTTCGTTATCAATAGGGATCATGATTTTTTGCAATGGTTGACGCACTTTTATCTTTTCTTTAGCTCTTAACGATAATACTAATGAAGAAATTGTTTGAGCACTTTCCATTTTACGCTCTAAGCTTTTATCAACGTATATGGCATCAAATTTTGGGAAATCTGCTAAGTGCACACTTTCAAAAGTCTCTTTATTAGTTACAGCATTTAAATCCATATATAATCTATCCATAAAGAAAGGTGCAATTGGCGCGCCTAATTTAGCAATAGTAACCATACATGTATAAAGTGTTTGATATGCCGAAACTTTATCTGTCTGATAATCTCCTTTCCAAAAGCGCCTTCTACTCAAACGCACATACCAATTACTCAAGTAATCTTGAGTAAATCCTGAAATAGCACGTGCTGCTTTTGTTGGCTCATATGCTGTATAATATGCATCTACTTTTTGAATCAATGTGTGCAATTCAGACAAAATCCAGCGATCAATTTCTGGTCGTTCAGCTAAAGGAATTTCAGCTTCAGCATAGGTAAACTTATCTAAGTTTGTGTATAACGTAAAGAATGAATAGGTGTTATATAATGTTCCAAAAAACTTACGTTTTACTTCCTCAATACCCTCAAGGTCAAATTTTAAATTATCCCAAGGGTTGGCATTCATAATCATATACCAACGTGTGGCATCTGCACCATAAGTACCTAGTGTTTCAAAAGGGTCTGTAGCATTACCTAAACGCTTAGACATTTTTTGCCCTTTTTTATCTAATACTAATCCGTTAGACACTACATTTTTATAAGCTACAGAATCAAAAACCATAGTAGAAATAGCGTGCATTGTATAAAACCAACCACGAGTTTGATCGACACCTTCAGCAATAAAATCGGCAGGATATGATTTATTATCATCAATAAGATCTTTATTTTCGAACGGATAATGCCATTGCGCGTAAGGCATAGAACCTGAATCAAACCACACATCAATCAAATCGCTTTCGCGCTGCATTGGTTGTCCGCTTGGCGATACTAATACAATCTCATCGACAATATTTTTATGTAAATCTATTTTCGCGTAGTTATCTTCGGAAAAATTACCGACTTCAAAATCTTCGAAAATATCTTTTGCAAGAACACCTGCTGAAACCGCTTTTGCCATTTCACTTTTAAGCTCTTCAACAGAACCTATACAGATTTCTTCTTTCCCGTCTTCGGTTCTCCAAATAGGTAATGGAATTCCCCAATAACGTGATCGCGACAAATTCCAATCGTTTGCATTTGCTAACCAATTCCCAAAACGCCCTGTTCCAGTAGATTCAGGTTTCCAATTAATGGTTTTATTAAGCTCATACATTCTATCCTTAACATCTGTAACTTTAATAAACCAAGAATCTAATGGATAATAAAGAATTGGTTTATCTGTACGCCAACAATTTGGATAACTATGTTTATATTTTTCAACCTTAAAGGCTTTATTTTCTTCTTTTAATTTGATAGCTAATTCTACATCTATAGAACGCTCTGGTGCTTCACCATCATTATAATATTCATTTTTCACATACTTACCAGCAAACTCTCCTAACTCGGGTCTAAAACGACCTTGTAAATCTACCAATGGCACTAAATTACCATTGTCATCTTTTACTAATAGCGGTGGAATTTCTGGTGTAGCTTGTTTTGCTACTAAGGCATCATCTGCCCCAAATGTTGGTGCTGTATGTACAATACCTGTACCATCTTCAGTCGTTACAAAATCTCCCGAAATAATTCTAAAAGCATCTTGCGGATTCTCATTTGGCAATGCATATGGCAATAATTGCTCATACGTAATCCCAACTAAGTCGGCACCTTTAAATTCTTTAACGACGTAATACGGTATTTTTTTGTCTCCAGAATTATAAGCTAATAACTCTGACTTTTCTTCTACTAGATTAAATTTTCCTGAAAATTGATAGTTTACTAATTTCTTAGCAAGAACAACATTCATTGGTTTGAATGTATATTGATTATAAGTTTCCACCAATACATAATCAATCTTCGGTCCAACGGTTAAAGCTGTATTACTTGGTAATGTCCAAGGTGTTGTTGTCCAAGCCAAAAAGAGTATATCACCTTCATTTTGCAAAAAATCGGGTAATGATGTTTCTTTAGCTTTAAACTGAGCCACAACAGTTGTATCGGTAACATCTTGATACGTTCCTGGCTGATTAAGCTCATGAGAACTTAAACCTGTTCCTGCTTTTGGCGAATAGGGCTGAATTGTATAACCTTTATATAATAAGCTTTTTGTGTAGATTTCTTTGAGTAACCACCATACACTTTCCATGTATTTTGGGTCGTAAGTAATATATGGATCATCCATATTAACCCAATACCCCATTTTTTGTGTAAGATCATTCCAAACATCTGTATAACGCATAACAGCTTTACGACAAGCCGCATTATAATCTTCTACAGAAATTGTTTTTCCAATATCTTCTTTAGTGATTCCAAGTTCTTTTTCAACACCAAGTTCAATAGGTAATCCATGAGTATCCCAACCAGCTTTACGCTTTACTTGAAACCCTTTCATGGTTTTATATCGCGGGAAAATATCTTTAATCGCACGCGCTAAAACGTGGTGTACTCCAGGCAAGCCATTTGCAGAAGGAGGACCTTCAAAAAAGACAAACGGCTCATTATCTTCTCTAGTGGAAATGCTTTTTTCAAAGATGTTATTTTCTTGCCAATAGCTAAGAATATCTTCTGCTACTTTTGGTAAGTCAAGACCTTTATATTCAGGGAATTTCGTGCTCATTATCTATCATTTCTAATCTGAATGCGAAATTAAGAATTTATCCTTAAACGACCTGTTTTAATGTACAAAAAAAGCCGAAACCATGTTTTGACTTTTAAACTTTATATAATTTTCTAATCGATAATTATCTTTTTCGTTTGGATTGCGGATCCTGTTTTAAAATACACCACATAAATCCCACTACTCAAATTTGAAATTTCTAATCCATTTTCTAAGGTTTGCGCAGACACATCCATGTACTCTTGAACTGTTTGCCCAAGTGTATTTATTAATACCAATCTAGTTACCGAAGTGTTTAGATTTTTAACAAACAGTTTCTTAGTTGCGTTATTATAATACATCAAATTAGTATTATGGCTAAGTGTTTCAATACTTAAGCTTTCTTCTGATTGAAAAACAATATCAAATCGCTCATTAAATAGTCCCATTTCAGTATTAAATCCATAAGCTCCATCTGATTTTAAATCAAAATAACTTCCAGTATAATGATCTCTTAGATAAACGTCTTGTTCAGTAGCTATATTCTCAAATTCGGTAGCTTTAATCTCATAATTAAAATCACCTGAAGATTTAAAACTAAGCGGAATGACTTTATCTAAAGTTATTGGAGCATAAGCCTGTATTAACATGAGTTCATTTTCAAGAAGCAAATTCAAATCACTACTATTTTCATCTGTATTTTTAGCATCATAACCATAATCGAAACCATCAGTTGTGACATCACTAAATCCAAGTAGTAATTCTCTCTTAGTTGGCGGGCCATTCACAGCATTAAGCTCAATACGAATTTTTTGCATGACATTATCTTCGAAAACCCTTTCATCTGATTCACTATTTGATAATCTAAAGAAAACGGATCCATTATTATAATTTCCATCTGCATCGGCTTCTTTAACAAAGACTCTTTGGCTGTTTTTAAAAACTATTGTTCCATCAGAAATTATTTCAGTCATAAAACCCTGACCAACTGGCAGGTATCTAGAAGGAATTTTAGTCCCATCTTGTGACTCATTAGTTGAACCTTCTAAACCAACAAATTGATAGGCTCTTACAGCTCCTAATTTATTAACCTGAGCATAACCGCCATTATACTCATCAAGAACATGTGAGTTTCCACTCCATTGTTGCCACAATTGCAAAGTACCATCAATAACACCAACATTATCATCAATAAATTTATTTATATCGAGAGCTGAAGGGTATGGATTTCCTAAAAAGAAATCTGTTTTAGACACTGAAGGTACTGAACCAGCTCCACCTGTATCGGTAACATTAATGACTATAGTACCATTATTAGGTTTTCCTTCATAGATATATTGTTGTTCTAACCCAGGATTCCCAATTCCTTTTTGCGTATACCCTATTCCAGGTTCTAAAGCGTCAGTTGAGTTTAAAACAGCCCAATCATAATAGGTTAAACCATTTATATAAGTGTACAACCATCTGGTACTAATTTTTCCTACTTCATCATATGCTGATGTAAACTGTACGCTATTTGTATTCCCTTCTTTGAGCATATTTAAACTAAAAGTAGTATTGTTTGAATTATTAAGCGTTGTATTATTATCTATTAATGTAGTCGTCATGGTTGTACCTACAGGCGAACTCCAATAGTTATACCAATACACATTAGAGCATCCTTCCTGACGTCTCAAAATTTTACCCGTTGAAGAACTAACCAAATCACTATTTTCAGTACCAACTATTTTGGATAAGATTATCTCCAGTAACTGTTAGTTTTTTACTGCTATCGATTATTAGACCTAATGCTTTATGAGAGCTAGAGGTAGATACATCATCTTGAATTTTAACGATAGACCAATCTTTGTTATTATTCACATCTTCAATATCCCAAACCGAACCATAAAACCATGTGCTTTCATCGGTCCAATTTCCATTTGAAATTGTTTTATAAGGCATAGGGGCTGTTTGTTCTTCAAATGAAGTAATATTGTTTAATTGTAATGTATTACTGTTTACTGAATAGTCTGTTGTTGTACTGTTTTTAATATCTGTCATTGGGTAATAAGCTATGAGGCTAGCCCAAGATATTGTATTACCAGATATAATATCAACGATATCTTTTTCAATAACAGTGCCTCTAACATTACTCGAATAATTTTCAATCTCTTGATATATCATTCTTTGTATTTGATCAGCAGTAAGACTAATATCAAAAACTCTTACTTCATCTATTGCACCTTTAAAATACTCTCTATCTGGAACATTACTTGAAATTCTTCCTACTTCAAAAGCACCATTACTATCTGAAGTCACTTCTATTTTTGCCCCAGTAACACCTGTATCTAATTCATCTTCTTGAATTCCATCCACATAGATTCTTAATATTCCTGTAACATTAGAATATGAGCCTGTAATATGGTGCCATTCATTAATTGCAATAGCATTTGCGCTTACAATTTTAGTAGATTCTCCTTGTACTTTTATTGAAAATGAAGGTTCATCATTATTTTCAATATATAATTTACAAGATATATCTTCACCCGCAATTGTTGTTACAACGGCATTTCCAGAAGCTATTTTCACCCAAGCCATAATACTTACTTCATCTTTTCCATCAATAAAAGTTGAGGCTGATAAATAATCGTCAATTCCATCAAAATCTAAAGTTGCAAACGATGGGGGATTAATATCAAACAAGTCTCTATAATCCAAATCACCTCCACTTCCTAAATCTGCATCTGTATCTGGTAATATTGAAGAGGAAGGATTGTTAATTTCGTCATTTACGTCTATTGCATCATTTAAGTTGGCGCCTTCAAAAGCATCGTCTAACCCATCGTTATCTGTATCACTATTTAAAAGCACATTAGACATCCCATTCTCTTCTATATCTAACAAGCCATCATTATCTGTATCTGTATCAATAATATCTGCAACACCATCATTATCTGTATCTATTGGTATTAAACCTGTTCCATAAACATTTAATATTCCTGTTTGGGCATCTACAGCGCCAGATGGCGCTATGTAACCTATAGTAAGCTGTGTTTCTACATTGTCTGGGATTCCATCTGCGTCAGAATCTATATCTATAATATCTTCTAGCCCGTCATTATCCGTATCTCTCATTAAATTACCATCTTGCTCAATCACATCAGTAACACCATCGTTATCATCATCATTATCACAAAAATCAAGTACACCATCAGTATCTGTATCGGCAAAACTTGGAGGATTTAAACTACATATTACCTGAATATAGTACGTTTCGTCATCACAATCGGAGGCAGGTGGCTCAACGAGTGCACAATTTTCTGGAATAGGTAAATTTAGACTTCCTCCATTAGCTGAACACCATTCTATACTACTACTAAAATTTCCAGAATTAATATCTTCAATATTTCCGTTTTCAGCAAAAATTGTCCCAGTACCAAAAGTTCCCTGCGGACTATTACTCTCATCCTTATAATTATCATTACACAATTGTATACGGCCATAATTAAAATTAACAATACCTGCTTTGTTTAAAACCAGTCCATTTTTAACAATTAGCATCCCATAATTAATATTAAGTACATCTGTCGTGGTCTCTATTTCTAGAGATCCAGAGTCAAAGCTTAAAATATGATTAATCGTTAGGGTAGAATTACCTAAAAGTTTAATCGTATTTGAATTGGTAATGCGATGGTTTATTATAACCACATCGCTAGATAAATTTATTGGAGGCACTCCATTAGCATCCCAAGTAGAGGCGCTACTCCAATCACCATCTTGAATTGTCGTGAATGTTTGCCCATTAACCATAATAGTAATGAGCATAAACACCCATAAAAACAGTTTTGTTTTCATAAGTCAGGTTTTAATAATCAATAGCTATGGATTAACTAATAATATAAAATCAAACTTTTAGAACAATGGTAATTAACTCGTGTTTTAAAGCCTTATAACTAGACGTAAAAACAAAGAAGGGAAGATTAATTTAATGAATATTTTATATATAAATCATTTATTATCATGTAGTTAAGAAAAAACAATACTACTAAAAAAAAATAGGCTAGCCAAATAAATCAGTACAATTCGTTGCATATAATCTTAAATTATATGTCTAAAACTCATTTAAGTTTATGGCTAAAATTTGAAATATTAACTTGCTAAATACTAGTTATTTATACTAACCAAAGAGTGTGTCTTCATGCGTTTCTGCTGATTTTAAACTACAAAACCAACCAAGTCTTCAATCTTAGAAATCAATTGAATTTTTATTGCCGTATTTTTTAATCCAATTTTATTGTATTTGGACACAAAAATAGTTGAAAACCCTAATTTTTGAGCTTCTAAAATACGTTGTTCTACACGTTGCACTGGTCTAATTTCTCCAGATAACCCAACTTCAGCAGCGAAACAAAAGTCTTTTTGTAGTGCTTCATCTTCATTAGAGGATAAAATAGCAGCAACAACAGCCAAATCTATAGCAGGATCATCTACTGTAATTCCTCCTGTAATATTTAAAAACACATCTTTTGCTCCAAGTCTAAATCCGGCACGTTTTTCTAAAACAGCCAATAGCATATTGAGCCGTTTAGCATTAAAGCCTGTTGCGCTACGTTGTGGTGTTCCATAAACCGCAGTACTCACCAATGCCTGTACTTCAATCATTAAAGGACGCATCCCTTCTAATGTTGCAGCAATAGCGTTGCCTGATAATTCTTCGTCTTTTTGAGAGATTAAGATTTCTGAAGGGTTTGAAACTTCTCTTAATCCAGAGCCTTGCATTTCGTAAATTCCAAGCTCATTTGTTGAACCAAATCTATTTTTATGAGCTCTCAAAATTCTAAACACATGATTACGATCACCTTCAAACTGTAGAACAGTATCGACCATATGTTCTAATATTTTTGGTCCAGCTATATTGCCATCTTTAGTTATATGACCAATTAAAATGACAGGAGTAGCTGTTTCTTTTGCAAATTTTATAAGCTCAGTAGTACACTCTTTAATTTGAGAAATACTTCCTGATGATGACTCGATATAATCACTATGCAATGTTTGTATAGAATCTATAACAACAATATCTGGTTCTAAACCTTCAATTTGCTTAAATATATTTTGTGTTTTTGTTTCGGTAAGAATGTAGCAATTATTTGTATTTGGATTAATACGTTCTGCTCGCATTTTTATTTGTTTCTGACTTTCTTCGCCAGAAACATATAATGTTTTATAAGGTAATTTTAATGAGATTTGAAGTAGAAGTGTGCTTTTTCCAATCCCAGGTTCTCCTCCCAAAAGTGTTAATGATCCTGGAACCAAACCACCTCCTAAAACACGGTTAAACTCATTATCTATAGTATTTAATCTAGCCTCCTTAGATGCATCAATTTCATTAATTTTAAGAGGTTTTGAAACACGCTTCGACGAATTATTAGGCGTTTTCCAATCACTCTTCTCTGGCTTTTGAATAAGCTCTTCTGTTATTGTATTCCATTCTTTACAAGCTGTACATTGTCCTTGCCACTTAGAATATTGAGTGCCGCAATTTTGACAAAAAAAAGTTGTTTTTACTTTAGCCATGAACCGTTTTTAGTAAAGGCTAAATTAAGATATTTTTAATTGATATCTTTAAACCAACTTATCACAGATAGAATTTTAATAGCAATTATTTTTGAGCGTATATCTGAAAAAATAAATTCTTTTATTTTACGATACATCCATTCAAAAAAGTAGTCTGTAGAATATATGTTTAATTTAGTTTTCTTCATCTTCGTCATCTGTTTCAGTATCCTCCTCAACCACTTTTAAGCCTTCTACATGAGACATGATAAAATCCCTATCAATATGAACCATATCTTCTAAGGTTAATGCAGACTCATAAAGTTTAACAGCTTTTTTAGTCTTTCCTAGCTTTTCGGCATGTAGCGCCATATAATAAATCCCAAAAGAAGAATTAGGGTTTAACTTATTGGCAAGTTTTCCAATTTTATATACAGACTCTAAGTCTTTTCGTTCTTCGGCAACAACAATTAATTGCTGAAGCTCTTCTTCTGAAATAGGCTTAAAAATTCCGAATAAATCATCAATACGATTATAACGATCAACAATATAATCATCGAGTGTACCTTCATAAGGAAGCACCTTTTCTTTGAGTTCTTTCTCATCAAGTGGTTTATACATCTCAAAAATTCTATCCATTGCTTTAGACAGTGCACCTGTTACTAATTGGTAATGAGAGTCTCCTTTTAATTCATCATAATAATAAGTGAGTTTTTGATTATTAATAGCTTTTAAGCTTTGATCTGTCTCTCTAACACTAGTTCTTATAGATTTTATATCAGTATTAGATGTCGCCATATAATAAAAAACATCATCCTCTAACCATTCTAAACGCGTCGTCACATTTTGACTCATGGTTCCTTTAAAATCTGGGCTCAAGTTAATGTAAGCCTGGAATACTGGAGTTTCGTGAAATAAAAATGAATTGATAAAATTACCCATTAGATTATGACCAACTGCGACTTTAAACTTACTTGTGTTATAATTAGCATCTATATAAGGTAATAATTCTTGAGCTACAAACTTGTAAAAACGGTCACCAGACTCTATTGGAAGACCAGATACCTCATCGAAGTAACTATCATAAAAACGCTCTTTTCCTTGAATAACTCCAACAATTATTGACTCGGGCATTTCATCAAAATGAGTTTGAAAACTGACTTGACCACTTACAGGTTCAAATAAATATTCACCGTCAAAAACAATAATCACTGGGTGTTTTAATTCAGATTTTGGGTCGTAATTATCAGGAAGTTTAATTTTTAATTCTCGAGTAGTATTAAGCTTTCGAGATTCAAATTTCTCATAAATTACTTGCGCTGAAATTTGAACACAAAAAAATAATGAGATGATAAAAAGTAAGAGGGTTTTCATCTTAAGTAAGTTTAATTTAGGGTGGGTAAATATACCCAAAATAAGTTAAAGCGCTAATTTACTCGATGAAATACATGAAATATCTTAATTCTTACTCCTGGAGATCATAAATTTTATCCAGTAGCATGTCTTTAAAAATAAATTCAGATTCTTCTAATAACAAACCCGATTTATATTCTATCAGTGCTTTTCTAGTATTGCCTCCCATTTCATGATAGACTCCTGCATAATAAGCACTTATCATAGATTCAGGATATTCTCTTTTAGCAAGTTTGGATAATTCTTTCATAGCTTCGATATCATCCTTCTTTTTTATTGCTGCTAATACAGCTCTAAGGTCATTTTCAACAACTTTCTTCTCAAATCCGTAGAAAAATTCAATGTCTTCATATTTTTTCATCAAGTAAGCATAAGGCCCTTCTTCATAAGTCAATACTTTTGCTTTATATTCCTTTTTATTAATCGGTTTATACAAACCAAATATCTCATTAATTGCTTTTGGAATTCCTAAACCAACTAATGAATAATGATCTGCGTCTATAAAGTCATCAAATCTATAGTGTAATTTTTCATTCTCTATAGCACTTAACAATGTGTTAAACGCTAAAATATCTTGCCTTAATACTTTAACATCATTATCTGCAGTAGCTATATAATAAAAAGTGTCTTCTGAAGTAGTCGCTAATTTTTCCTGCAAACGACTAGCCATTTCGGGTGATAGATCTGGACTAAAAGCAATGTAACCTCTAAATAATGGTTTGTCTTTAAATAAATAATAATTAATAAAATTAGCACTTTGATCATGGCCAACAATAATTCTAAAATCAGACGTCAAATAATTATCGTTGATATATGGTATTAATTCCATACCAATAAATTCAAAAAACTTAGCGCCTTCGTCTGACGGAAAAAAAGTAATATCACTATATAATAAATCTGCGTCTCTAGTTTTTGCTTGATTGACCCCAACAACAATAGATTTGGGCATGTCTCCCCAATAAGAGTGATAATCTGTATTACCTGTTATTGGTTCGAAAAGATAGTCGCCATCTAAAACAATTACTAAAGGGTATAAAACATCACCTTCAGGGTCGTAATTTCTTGGCAATTGAATTTTAATCTCTCTAGAGTCTCCTAATTTAGAGGATTGAATTGTTTCATAAATGACTTGAGAAGTCGCTATTTGAAAAAATAGGCAACAGAGTATAAATAATTTAATTTTATTCATGACAAGGTAAATTTATTAAAGGCAAGGTAAAAAATTATTTACTTCTATTGTAAACTGGTAAATAAATTAAAGAGAGTCCTCCAAATACAATTATCATTAATGTTTGGGCGGCCCACATAATCCATCCAAAAGCAATACTTGGATCTTTCTCAATACCAAAAATAAGAAAGGCTCCATAAATAGCCAAAGGATAAGCTCCAATACCACCGCTTGTTGCTGCAATACTAAAGCTTGCAGAAATAAACCCTATTAAAACAGCTCCTGTAGAAATTCCGTGTAAATCTTCAATAGCTAAAGATGTAACATAAAACATGAGTAAATACATAACCCAAATAAAAAGTGTGTGAAAAATGAAGGGCCATTTCTTTTTCATTTTAAAAATACTTAAAGCTCCTTCTGTTAAACCGCTAATGAACGTTTTTGTCTTTAAAGCAAATTTAGACTTGCTTTTTTTTATATACAGGGAAAGTAATGTTACTACAAGGATAATTACGATTAAGGCGATTATGATCTTAATTGGATTAAATTTTTCAATTAAAAAGGCATAAATAAAATCGAATTGAAGAAATAACGTGATTATTATAATCCCAAGCATTACTATTAAGTCGGCTATACGTTCTGCTACAATTGTTCCAAATCCTTTTTCAAAAGGGACTCCTTCGTAATTTGTAAGTATTGTCGCTCTAGCGACTTCACCAGACCTAGGAATTGTATAGTTTATTAAGTAGGTGGCAAATACAGCCATAATACTGTTTCCAAACCTAATATTATAACCCATTGGCTCTAATTGAAAACGCCAGCGGTATGCTCTAGATAAATGACTTAAAAAGCCTAAAAAAACACCTAAAACAATCCAGGATTTATTTGAGGATTTCCAATATTCAATAATTACAGGAATAGGAACATCTTTTAAAGAATACCAAACCAAAAAAACACCCAATAATAAGGGAAGGATAATTTTTAATGCTTTTTTTATCTTTTTATTCAAAAGTTTATTTTAAAAGGTTAGTTGCCTCATCAGGAAACACTAACGAAGGCTTAAAGATTTTAGCTTCTTCAATATCCATAAACGCATATGTAATCAAAATAAGTGTATCACCAACAGCAACTTTTCGAGCTGCAGCTCCATTTAAAGTAATCTCACCACTATGTCGTGGTCCTGGGATACAATACGTTTCTAAACGCTCACCATTATCATTATTAACGATTTGAACTTTCTCACCTTGAATAATATTGGCTGCCTCCATTAAATCCTCATCAATAGTAATACTACCAATATAATTAAGGTCTGCGCCAGTTACTTTTACTCTGTGAATCTTAGATTTTACTACTTGAATTTGCATGAGGCAAAGATAATTAATTTAGTGCGATATTATCTATAAGTCTAATATCATCTGCATATACTGCAATAAATGCTCTATATGTTTTTTTGTTTGACTTTCGTTTTACTGTTTTTAGAGTTTTAACCTCTGCAATGATAAAATATTCTAATTCTAATAATTCATGTTTTGCAAATTGTTTGGTAACCCAATCTGTTACTTTATAAGCACTTTTCTTGCTAAATTTTTGTTTAACAGATTTTAAGGTTTCATAAATAAAAGGTGCCGCTTCTCGATAGTCCAATTTTAACCTTGTATTACGAGAACTCATAGCTAAACCATCTTCTGTTCTATGTATTTTACAACCAACAACAGTTACTGGAATCTCATATTTTTCAACAAGTTTCTTAATTATCATGAGCTGTTGAAAATCTTTTTCTCCAAAATAAGCCTTATTAGGTCTAACAATTTCAAAAAGTCGTTTTACAATAGTTCCAACTCCATCAAAATGACCGTCTCTAAATTTGCCTTCCATTTCATGCTCCAAGCCATCGTATGAAAAAGAAGTTGAAGTTACATTACTCCCGTAAATATCTGAAACCGTTGGTGCATAAACAATTATTTTTTCATCGGAAATAGTTTTAAGTAACTCTACGTCACAATCTAAAGTTCTTGGGTATTTTACCAAATCCTCTTGATTATCAAACTGAGTTGGATTAACAAAAATACTAACAGCAACAAAGTCATTTTCCTTTAAACCTTCAAGGATTAATGAAGCGTGCCCTTGATGTAATGCACCCATTGTAGGTACAAACCCCAGTGTTTTTTTTTCAGACTTTAAGACATCAACATAAGTGGTTAAGTCTGTTTTGTTTTTAAAAATCCTCATACAATAACAAAAGTTTAACAGCCTGCAAACTTAATATTTTACTAGCAATCTGCATAAATTTTTGTAATTTTGCATGTTTTTTATTTATAATTCCAAAAACGATAAATTTATGAAAGATAAGAGAATATTGTATGTATCATCTGAGGTTGTACCATATTTACCAGAAACTGAGATTTCTTCAATGTCATTTGAAGCTCCAAAAATGGTAAACAAACAAGGAGGACAAATACGAATATTTATGCCTCGTTATGGTAATATAAACGAAAGAAGACATCAACTTCACGAAGTGATTAGATTATCAGGTATTAATTTAGTAATTAACGACCTAGATATGCCTTTAATTATTAAGGTAGCTTCTATTCCAAAGGAAAGAATACAAGTTTACTTTATTGATAATGAAGAATATTTTAAAAGAAAAGCAACACTTACAGATGAAGACGGAAAACTTTTCCCTGATAATGACGAACGTGCTATCTTTTTCGCAAAAGGCGTTATAGAAACTGTTAAAAAACTTAACTGGTCACCTGATATAATTCATGTTAATGGATGGCTAGCCTCGTTGTTACCTCTATATTTAAAAGAATTTTACAAAAACGAACCTTTGTTTACCGAAAGTAAAATTGTGACCTCTGTGTACAATCAAAGCTTTGATGGCACGTTAGATAAGAACATGATTAAAAAAGTGAAATTTGATAATGTAGATGAAAGTAAAATTAAATCTTTAGAGAATCCTACTTATAACAATCTTATGAAGATTGCTATAGATCATTCTGACGCTCTAATTAAAGGATCAAGTGAATTACCAAAAGAACTTGATGATTATCTAGATGCTGCAGATAAACCAGTTTTAGAATATTTCCCTTTAGAAGATTTTGCTGACCATTACACAGAGTTTTACAACACTAAAGTATTAGATTAGTAAGCACATTTATGAAAAAAAGAAAAATTGCCCTAAGAAACTTGGCAATACTAACAGTTTTAGTAAGCTGTTTTATTGCTTGTGATAAGGATTTTGCTGATATCGAATCTGATATCATAAATAATGATAACGCAAGTCATTTTGATACTAATTCTAGAGATTTTGAAGTTATCGCATACACAAAATCGTTAAACCCAATACAAACAAACAACTTGCCAATCAATATGCTAGGCATTTATAACGACCCTCTTTATGGAAACACTACAGCAAGTATTGTTTCTCAAATAGGATCGTCTACTCTTGATCCAGATTTTGGAGAAGGTGTTGTGTTAGATTCTGTTGTTTTAACGATTCCATATTTTAGCACCCCTACTGATATTGATGATGATGGCATAACTTCGTATGATTTAGATTCCATTTTTGGAAGTGCTCCTATAAAACTTTCAATTTATGAGAGTAATTACTTCTTAAGAGATTTTAACCCTGAAGATGGTGATCTTAACGATCAACAATTATATTATTCTAATATGACAACAGGTGTAGATAACATTAACTCTACACAATTGGAAGGTTTTGAAATACCAATTACCAATAGTAATAGTATTGACCTTAATAGTTTTGTCCCAAGTGCATTACAAATACCATTAGAAAACGAAGACGGAGAGGTTGTTGCTCGTATAGCACCAGCTTTAAGGCTAAATTTAAGTGTTGGGTATTGGTTTAACAAAATAATTGAGCAACAAGGTGAGGCTGTTTTAAGTAATCAAAGCAATTTTAAAGATTACTTTAGAGGTGTCTATTTTAAAGCGGAATCAATTGGAAGTTTAGGCAACATGTCGTTGCTTAATTTTGCATCAAGTAGTGCTAATATTACATTATACTACACCAAAGATAATTCTGTTGAAGAGGGTGACAGAATAAACTCTACATACGTGTTAAATTTTACTGAAAACCGTGTCAATTTCTTATCTAATGATTTCACAATACCTCAAGGAAATGAAAACACAGGTGATGAAAGCCTTTATTTAAAAGGAGGACAAGGTTCTATTGCCGAGATCAAACTATTTAATGGAGATAACATCGATGAAGATAATTCTTCCGATAACATATTTGAAACGTTTAAAAATGAATTCGTAGAAACTGATGAAAATGGAAATTTTCTAAGTAATAAGAAACTGATAAATGAAGCTAATCTTGTTTTTTATGTTAATCAAGATGAAGTTAATGGCGCAGAAGAACCAGATCGTATTTACTTGTATGATCTTGATAACCAATTCCCGCTTAGTGATTATTTCTTAGATAATTCTAATACTGCATTCCCTGCTTTTTCTAGAATTAATCACCTTGGACGATTACAAAGAGTAGACGACGAAGCAGATGGTGAAGGAATTAAATATAAAATAAGAATAACCGAACATATCAATAATCTTTTATTAAGAGACTCTACTAATGTTAAATTGGGCTTATCTGTTTCAGGAAATATAAATCTAGAAAGTAATACTCTACAATATGATGTTCTAAGTACTGGCAACACTGAACAGACTCTTCCTCTAAGTTCTATTATTACTCCTAGAGGAACTGTATTATACGGAAACGGCACTACAGACCAAGAAAAAAAGTTATATTTGGAAATATTTTTTACTGAACAAAACGACTAAATTATATGTGTGGAATTGTAGGCTATATTGGACATAGAGAAGCATATCCAATAATACTTAAAGGATTAAAACGATTAGAATATAGAGGTTACGATAGTGCGGGTATAGCACTTTATGATGGGGCTGATATTAAATTATCTAAAACCAAAGGTAAAGTTCTTGATTTAGAAGCTAGGTTAGAAAAAGAAATCTCCACTAAAGGCACTTTAGGTATCGGTCATACACGCTGGGCAACACATGGTGTCCCTAATGACGTTAACTCACACCCACATTATTCAAATTCAGGCGATTTAGTTATCATTCATAATGGTATCATAGAAAACTATGAATCGCTTAAAAAAGAATTAATTAAAAGAGGTTATACTTTCAAATCCGACACAGATACAGAAGTATTAATTAACCTAATTGAAGACGTTAAAAAAAACGAAAACACAAAACTAGGTAAAGCTGTTCAAATTGCTTTAAATCAGGTAATAGGCGCTTATGCAATTGCTGTTTTTGACAAAAACAAACCTAACGAAATTGTTGTTGCTCGCTTAGGTAGTCCTTTAGCTATTGGTATTGGAGAAGATGAATTTTTTATAGCTAGTGATGCATCACCTTTTATTGAATATACTAAGAACGCTATTTATCTTGAAGATGAAGAAATGGCGATTATAAGACGCGACAAAGGTGTTAAAATAAGAAAGATCAAAGATGATTCTCTTGTAGCCCCTTATATCCAGGAGCTCCAATTAAACCTTGAGCAAATAGAAAAAGGCGGCTATGAACATTTTATGCTTAAAGAAATTTATGAACAACCTAGTGCTATTCTAGATACATTTAGAGGTCGATTACTCATCAATGAAGCCATTATAAAAATGGCAGGCGTTGAAGATAATATGAAAAGATTTCTCAATGCAGACAGAATTATCATTGTTGCTTGTGGTACATCTTGGCATGCAGGGTTAGTTGCTGAATACATTTTTGAAGATTTAGCTCGAATCCCAGTTGAAGTTGAATACGCCTCTGAGTTTAGATATAGAAATCCTATAATTACAGAAAACGATGTTGTTATCGCCATTTCTCAATCAGGTGAAACAGCCGATACACTTGCTGCAATCAAATTAGCTAAATCTAAAGGCGCTTTTGTTTTTGGCGTTTGTAATGTTGTAGGGTCTTCTATCGCAAGAGAAACTCATGCTGGAGCTTATACACATGCAGGACCAGAAATTGGAGTTGCTTCAACCAAAGCATTTACGACACAAATTACCGTTTTAACATTAATTGCACTTCGATTAGCTAGAGCTAAAGGGACAATCTCCAGTTCAGATTACAGACATAACTTAATTGAATTAGAATTAATACCCGATAAAGTAAAAAAAGCATTAGAATCTGATGAATATGTAAAAACTATAGCGGCTATTTATAAAGACGTACATAACTTTCTGTATTTAGGAAGAGGTTATAATTTTCCTGTAGCATTAGAAGGCGCTTTAAAACTTAAAGAGATATCTTACATACATGCTGAAGGTTATCCTGCTGCCGAAATGAAACATGGCCCAATAGCTTTGATTGATGAAAATATGCCAATTGTTGTTATTGCAACAAAAAAAGGCCATTATGAAAAAGTTGTAAGTAACATCCAAGAAATTAAATCTCGTAAAGGTAAAATTATAGGTATTGTTACCGAAGGAGACATACAGGTTAAAGAATTGGCAGATCATGTAATTGAAGTACCAGAGACAATTGAATCTTTATCTCCTTTATTAACGACAATCCCTTTACAATTGCTCTCTTATCACATTGCATTAATGTTAGGGAAAAATGTAGACCAACCTCGTAATCTTGCAAAAGCTGTTACGGTAGAATAAAGAAACTTTCATCATAAATAAAAAAGAGCTAAAAATGTATATATTTCATTTTCAGCTCTTTTTTATGTAAAAAACTAAATTTATAACTGTCTTTTTTGTTAAAAAACTATTATGCACGCATAATTTTTATGGTTTTTTTCATTTCAGTATCATATAATTATTTATATTGCTTTAATTAATTTAACTAATTCCCTAAAATGAAGACAATTTTCAAAATTATGATGCTGTTTTGTTGTGTGTTTACTTTTGCACAAACAACAGTGAATGGTAAAGTCACAGACAATAATGGTATCCCTTTACCTGGAGCCAATATTATTGTTGTTGGAACAACTACAGGTACAATTTCAGATTTCGATGGAAACTATACCTTATTAGTAAATCAAGACCCTCCTTTTTCAATACAAGTGAGCAGTGTTGGTTTTGAAACAGTAACAAAAGAAGTAACAACAAATCCTCAATCCATTGACATTATTATGGCAGAAGGAACTTCATTAGATGAAATTGTTATCTCTGCTTCTAGAACTCCAGAACGTATATTTGAATCTCCAGTTACGGTAGAGCGTTTTGGTCTTAAAGAAATAAAGAATACAGCATCTGCAGATTTTTATGGCGGTTTAGAAAACCTTAAAGGCGTAGATGTTAACACGAACAGTTTAACCTTTAAATCTATTAACACAAGAGGTTTTGCAACCTTTGCCAATACGCGATTTATGCAATTAATTGATGGCATGGATAATTCAACTCCGGCCTTAAATTTCCCTATTGGTAATTTAGTTGGTATGACTGAAACTGATGTACTAAGTGTAGAGTTACTTCCCGGTGCCTCATCTGCATTATATGGTGCAAATGCATTTAATGGAATTTTATTTATGAGAAGTAAAAATCCATTTGATCATCAAGGTATTAGTGGATACATCAAAACTGGTATCACATCTCAAGAAGCTGCTGGAGATAATAACTATACCGATTTAGGATTCCGTGCAGCCTACAAGTTCAGTGAGAAGTTCGCCGCTAAGATCAATTTTGGTTACCTTAAAGGAACCGATTGGGCTGCAACTAGTGAAGTTGATAGCGATACACCTGGAGGAACGAGAGCGACAAACTTAAACTATAACGGTATCAATGTATATGGTGATGAGGTATCTACAGATATTAAGGATGTAGCGGTTACATTAGAAGGCTTAGGTATTTTACCTGCTGGTGCAAATGCATTAGTCCCTTCTGTAAATGTAAGTAGAACAGGATATAATGAACGTGAATTAACAAATTATAATGCTGAAAGCATTAAAGCAGATTGGGGCTTATTTTTTCGCCCAATAGAAGGTAAAAGCTTAGAGTTGTCTTATGTAGGTAAAGTTGGTACAGGATCAACAATCTATCAAGGAACAAATAGATACAATATTAAAGGATTCTTCCAAGAACAACATAAACTTGAAGTTAGAAATGATAATTTCTTCTTAAGAGGTTATGTCGTTGCTGATAAAGCAGGAGATTCTTATGATATGGTATTTACTGGTATTAATATTAACAGAGCATGGAAAGATGATAATACTTGGTTTGGTGAATATACTGGTGCTTACGTTCAAGCAACATTAGCTGGAGCTACAAACGAAGCGGCACATGCTGTAGGAAGAGCAACAGCAGAAACGGGTCGTTTTGAACCAGGATCTCCCGAGTTTCAATCTGCATTTAACCAATCGGTAGCTAATCCTGATTTATCTCAAGGATCTAAATTTCAAGATGCTTCCAAATATTATCATGCAGATGGTAATTATAACTTTAGTCATTTAACTGATGTTGCCGATATCCAAGTTGGAGGGTCTTATAGAAGATATAGTTTAAATTCTGGCGGAACAATTTATACAGATACAGATGGTTCAATTGATTATTCTGAATTTGGTATTTATACGCAAATACAAAAGAATTTAGAAATTAACGAAATAATGGAATTAAAGCTTACAGGATCTGTTCGTTATGATAAGTCAGAGTTTTTTGATGGCTTCTTTTCTCCTAGATTATCTGCCGGACTTTCAGTTAATAAAAATCACAATATAAGAGCTTCTGTTCAAACAGGTTTTAGAAACCCTACAACACAAGATTTATTTATTGGTTTAGATGCAGGTAGAGCTATTTTAGTTGGTTCTGCTCCTGATAATTTAGAACGATACTCAAGAAATTTTGGTGTTAGTGGTGGCGGACAAGCATTAGGTCAACCAGCAGTAATTACTCAAACAGGAACTGCTGCCTATACTAATTCTTATACACTTAGTTCAGTAGAAGCCTTAGGCGTATCAGGAAACCCTGCAGATCTTGTGGTTTCAAATCCTGATTTAGTTAAGCCTGAACAAGTAACATCATTTGAAATTGGATACCGTGGGAAATTCAGCAATTTAATTGTTGATTTTAGTACATATTATAACAAATATGAAGACTTTATCTCTCAAGAAGTAGTGATTGCTCCTTATTATGGTACTGTTGGTGATGGAGCATTATCAGTTGCCGCAATATCTAATGGAGATTTCCAAGCATATAGTGGGTATACAAACTCTGATGCTGATATTAATTCATATGGAGCTTCTATTGGATTATCGACTAAAGTCTTCAAGAATTTTGACTTAGGTGGAAGTTATACATATACTAAGTTAGATTTTGATCAAGAAGCTAACCCTGATTTTCAAACCAATTTTAATACACCAGAACATAAATTCAAAGCTTCATTTGGGAATACTAATTTATTTAAAAACTTTGGGTTTAATGTTGCATACAGATTTAGTGATGATTATTTCTGGGAAGCAACTTTTGGAAATGGTGTAGTACCTGAATTTCATGTTGTAGATGCTCAAATCAATTATAGAATACCGAGCTTAAAATCGTCTTTTAAAGTAGGTGCAACTAACCTAACAGGTAATGAATACTTCACTGCCTTTGGTACTGGATTTATAGGATCTATGTATTATGCTTCATGGACAATTAATAACTTATAAAAATTACAACAATGAAAACTATAAAATACATATTACTTTCTACCGTTCTTATAGGCTTTACAGCATGTAACGATGAAGAAGATTTTGACATGTCTGAAGACGCAGTTGTACTTCCTGAATTAACAGTAGGATCACTTGATTTATCAAACTATGTTGCTGTAGGAGCGTCTTTTACTGCTGGTTTTACAGACAATGCATTATTTATTGCTGGTCAAGAAAATTCGTTTCCTAATCAACTAGCAACTCAATTTGCAAAAGCTGGAGGCGGGAGTTTTTCACAACCATTAATGAATGATAATATAGGAGGGCTACTATTTAATGGCATGCCTGCTCCTGATGGAAGTTTTGGGCCAAGATTATTTTTTAATGGCGCTGGACCTGCTGTTTTACCTGGTATGTCAACAACAGAAGCTACTAATAACTTAGGAGGAACTTTTAACAATGTAGGTGTCCCTGGAGCTAAAAGTTTTCATATCCCTTTTGAAGGCTATGGCGCACTAAATCCTTATTTTGGGCGTATGGCTTCTTCTCCTACAGCATCTATGCTAGGAGATGCTTTAACACAAAGTCCTACCTTTTTCACATTATCAGAAATTGGAGGTAATGATGTATTGAGTTATGCAACTTCTGGTGGAGTTGGTGTGGACCAAACAGGCAATATAAACCCATTGACTTATGGTATTAACGATATTACAGATCCAAATGTTTTCGCCCAATCATTTAGTGTAATGGTTACCGCATTAACTCAAAATGGAGCTAAAGGCGTTGTAACTACAGTACCAGATATTACAAGCTTATCGCATTTTACTTCTATATCTCATAACCCTATTCCTTTAGACGCTGCTACAGCTGGCGCATTAAATGCAGGTTATGCGACATATAATGGTGGATTGCAATTCGCTTTAGCAAATGGTCTACTTACTGCTGAAGAAGCTGCAACTAGAACTATTGTGTTTGAAGAATCTGAATCAAATACTATGGTCCTAATAGATGAGGCATTAACAGATTTAACGTCTTTCGGAATTCCTAGTTTTAGACAATCTACATCCGCAGATTTATTTGTGCTACCTTTAGCTTCATTAATTCCACAAGGTTACGGGACTCAAATTCAATTAGAAGATAAATGGGTATTAACTCCAGAAGAACAGGCTTCAATAGCAACTGCAACAGCAGCTTATAACTCAACAATTCAATCTGTAGCTGACGCAAATCCAAATGTTGCTGTTGCAGATTTAAGAGCAGTTCTAGAACAAGCAGCTACTATTGGGTACCCTTATGATGACTATACAATGACTACTGACTTAGTTTTTGGAGGCTTGGTAAGTCTTGATGGTGTGCATTTAACAGCAAGAGGTTATGGATTAATGGCTAGAGAATTTTTAGTAGCAATGGATGCTGCTTTTGGATCTAATTTCATAGCGTCTGGTAGTGCACCTGCAGCTGGTCTTTTACCAACTAATTATGGGCCTACATTATAATAAAACAATATAGAATACCATATAAAAAACACCCTCAGTTTGAGGGTGTTTTTTTATACACAAAAAAGCATCAAAATTTACTTTAGTTTTCAATTAAAAAAATATATCTTTGCAGCGCGAAAAACGAATGTTTTTCAATTGAAATATCTAAACATTAAACACATAAGTAATGTCAAAAGTTACAGGTAAAGTTGCACAAATAGTAGGTCCAGTTATCGATGTTGAATTCGGAGCTGGTTCTGAACTTCCAAAAATCTATGATTCTTTAGAAATTAAAAAGGACGATGGTTCGCTTTTAGTACTAGAGGTACAATCTCACATTGGTGAAGATACAGTACGTACAATCGCTATGGATTCTTCTGATGGTCTAAGTAGAGGAACTGAAGTTAATGCAACTGGTGCTCCTATTCAAATGCCAATTGGTGGTGATATCTACGGACGTCTTTTTAACGTAATTGGAGATGCAATTGATGGTATTGGAGATTTACCAAAATCTGGTGATAACGGCTTACCAATTCACAGACAAGCACCTAGATTTGAAGATTTATCAACGTCTACTGAAGTTCTATTTACTGGAATTAAAGTTATCGATTTAATTGAACCTTATGCAAAAGGTGGTAAAATTGGTTTATTTGGTGGTGCTGGTGTAGGTAAAACAGTATTAATTCAAGAATTAATTAACAATATTGCGAAAGGACATGGTGGACTTTCAGTATTTGCTGGTGTAGGTGAACGTACTCGTGAGGGTAACGATTTACTTCGTGAGATGTTAGAATCTGGAATTATCAAATATGGTGATGACTTTATGCATTCTATGGAAGAAGGTGGATGGGATTTATCGAAAGTTGATAAAACTGCAATGAAAGATTCTAAAGCAACTTTCGTTTTCGGACAAATGAATGAGCCTCCTGGAGCTCGTGCTCGTGTAGCGCTTTCAGGATTAACTATAGCAGAATATTTCCGTGATGGAGCTGGTGATGGACAAGGGAAAGATGTTCTTTTCTTCGTAGATAATATCTTCCGTTTTACACAAGCTGGATCTGAAGTATCTGCATTATTAGGTCGTATGCCTTCTGCGGTAGGTTACCAACCAACATTAGCTACAGAAATGGGTGCAATGCAAGAGCGTATTACATCAACTAAAAAAGGATCTATTACATCTGTACAAGCGGTTTACGTACCTGCAGATGATTTAACCGATCCTGCTCCTGCAACAACGTTTGCCCATTTAGATGCAACAACAGTATTATCACGTAAAATTGCTGAGTTAGGTATTTATCCTGCAGTAGATCCATTAGATTCTACATCTAGAATTCTTACTGCTGATATATTAGGTGCTGAACATTATGACTGTGCACAACGTGTAAAAGAGTTATTACAACGTTATAAAGAATTACAAGATATTATCGCTATTCTAGGAATGGAAGAATTATCTGAAGAAGATAAAATGGCTGTAGGTAGAGCGAGACGTGTACAACGTTTCTTATCGCAACCTTTCCATGTAGCAGAACAGTTTACAGGTATTCCAGGTTGTTTAGTAGATATTAAAGAAACAATCAAAGGGTTTAGTATGATTATGGATGGTGAATTAGATCACTTACCAGAAGCTGCTTTTAACCTTAAAGGTACTATCGAAGAAGCTATCGAAGCTGGAGAAAAAATGCTTGCAGAAGCTTAATCTAAATTTACAGAAACATGCTTTTAGAAATTGTATCACCAGAAGCTAAATTATTTAGCGGAGAAGTAACTAGTGTTACTGTACCAGGTGTAATGGGTGAGTTTGAAATGTTAAATAATCACGCTCCTATCATCTCTTTATTAAAAGAAGGTAACGTTAAAATTAACGGGAATATTACTTTAGAAGAAGAGGTTGAATCATTATTCAACAAAACGGATAAAGGATTTTGGCTACCAATCACTTCTGGGACAATTGAAATGAAAGACAATAAAGTAATTGTTTTAGCAGACTAGACATTATTTTATTTACATATAAAAAAAGGCCAAATATTAAATGTTTGGCCTTTTTTTATTATTAGCTAAACATTACACCTTCTTAATCACATTAGTCACAATACCCCAAATTAAAAAATTATTCTCTTCTGTAATATTTATAATTGGGTAGCTTGGGTTTTCTGGTTGTAACCATACTTCCTCATTAGAAACACGTAAACGCTTTACCGTAAATTCACCATCTAAAAAACAAACTGCTATTTTGTTGTTTGCGGGCTCTAAACTTCTATCTATCACCAACAGATCATTATCTTCTAATCCAGCTCCAATCATTGATTGTCCACTAACACGAGCATAAAATGTCGCTTCTTTGTTTTTAACAAGTTCTTCGTCTAACGATAAACGCTGTTCTTTAAAATCATCGGCTGGAGATGGGAATCCAGCAGAAATTCCAGCATCAAAAAATTGCGCTGCAGCGCCATCAATGGTTTCGGGTGTAAAGAAAGCTAAACTTCCTGAGTTATTTTTTATCATTTTACTACAATAATATCGTTAATATTCGTGGTATACTTTGGTGACAATCGCTCTTGACGCATTTTCCAAGTACGCTTTAAATCTTGACTGCCTAATTTAACTTTATGACTTTTATATTTTGTGTTCATACGATCTATAGATTTCATCAAAGGCTGGTGTTTTGGATTCTCAGAATCAAATAAATGCAATTGATGATTATCTGTTGGCACTAATCCTGTAACGATTACTCCCGCTCTTTTATACTTTATCCCTGTTTTAAAAATAGACATAACTGCACTAACAGCACAATTACTTATGATTAAAGAAGAATTTGTTGGATAAGATAAACTCACACTTTTACTTGCGCGATGTTGCTCTAAATCTTTTTTATGCCTATCACTACTCAATATTACAATAATCATATGACAACTAGAACCTTGTTTTCGCAATTTTTCGGCACAACTACTAGCAAACGTTGAGATGCGTTCTTTTATATCTTCAATATCTGAATATGTATACTCAAAACTTCGTGTAGTTGCTATGGCACGTTTATTTTTAGGTTCATCCAATAGGATTTTAGAATTCCCTTCTAAGTCTTTTTTCAACTTCCATTCGGTAATTGAAAACGTTTTACGAACCCAATCATCGGAAAGCTGTGTGAAGTCATAAGCAGTTTTACACCCTTTCGCTTTTAATCGCTTTTGCAAGCCTCTACCTATTCCCCAAACATCTCCAATTTTTATCCATTTTAAGGCTTTGATTCGTTTGTCTTCAGAATCTATAACATATACACCTTTGGTCTCATCTGGGAACTTCCGAGCCACTTTATTTGCCACTTTAGACAAAGCTTTGGTTGGAGCAACACCAACACAGGTAGGAATACCCGTCCATTTTAGAATACGTACTCTCATCTCATTTCCGTAGTCATCAAAATCATAATGATTAAAGCCTTTAAATTCTAAAAAAGCTTCATCTATACTATAAACCTCAACATCTGGTGTAAACTGTTTTAATAGGGTCATTACGCGACTACTCATGTCACCATACAAAGGATAATTAGACGATAATACTTGTATCTGATTTGCTTTACAGAAATTTTCCCATTTAAAAATAGGAGCTCCCATTGGCAAGCCAATAATTTTAGCTTCGTCGCTACGTGAAATCACACAACCATCATTATTACTAAGAATAGCAATTGGTATTCCTTGTAAATTAGGATTAAAAACACGTTCACAAGACGCATAGAAATTATTACAATCTACAAGTGCAAACATATGTGTAAATATACAAGAAAATGTTTGAATGTTATTGTTTTATTTTAATCAAATTGTTAGAGCTTAGTCTTCAGTATATTCCAAAATATCTGCGGGTTGACAGTCTAAAGCTTTACAAATAGCTTCTAGTGTTGAAAACCGAACCGCTTTAGCTTTCCCAGATTTTAAAATAGATAAGTTTGCTGTGGTAATACCAATAATTTCTGCTAAGTCTTTACTTTTCATTTTACGCTTAGCAAGCATTACATCAAGATGAACTAGTATTGGCATAATTTAGATGGTTAAGTCGTTTTCTTCTTTAAGAACACCTCCATTTTTAATAAAATCGGAAAAGATTAATAAACCTATCCCTACTAATATTACTAAGAAAGCCATAATACTATTATTTATCAATTCACTTAATTTGAATTCACGTATAACAATAATAATATAAAGAAATCTACAACATGCAAAAACGATAAAAATTAAACCAGAATGTTTAAATTTAAGCTCACTAGTGCTATTAAAAAAACCCTCTTTTATAATGTGCTTAATTCCTTGTTGAACTTTAAAAGATCCTGTCAGAATTATAACTAAAAGCCCAGTCAATATTAGGTTATTAAAAGCACCTAAAACATGATTTTCATAAACTTTTGAATAGTAAATATCAGGAATTACAAGCATTATGCTCTGTGTTCCAATTAAAATGAAAGTTAATAGGTTTATGAAAACTAACAATCGGTATAACAACTTTACTTTTTTCATACTTATGTATTAATAGTTATATGTAGATTCATTTACCCAATGAAACTTTCGATTAATAAGCCTAAAATTAGTCTCTTTTTTTCTTTTGAAGTGAATCTGAAGAGAATCGTGATCAAAAACGCCATTTAATTTTAATAGTTCTGGATTGTCAAAACTATAGAAAAAATGCTGTGGAATAGAATCTGTTTCACGATTAAAAACAATTTCTTTTTGATTTGCATTAAATTTAAATTGATATCTATCTATAGAGTCATTCATTTTTTTTACTGCCGCCTTTTTCTTATAGTTTACAATTAAATAGCGCCATCTATAAGAATCTGATAGTAGTGGTTTTAAAGTATCGCCATTCTTTATAAATAATTGAGACTCCCAAATTCCATAAAACTCAGATTTTGATTTTAGCTGTTCTTTAAGTTCAAATCGAACGAAACATTGAACAGCAATAATTAGAGTTAATAAAATAACCACAAGACCCTTAGCTCCTGTTATTATTCTTTTTAAAGTTGTACTCATTGAGGGTATATAATAAATCACTTTCTCCACTGCTTCATTTTTAAAAAAGACATTGATTACACGTTGTTTATCTGGCCATAATAAAACAAGTGCCATTAAAACAAGATGCATCGAAAATAATTTCACAGGAACATCATAAGAAAGATTCATCATAACAACATTAGCCATTACACCAATAATGATCATACTTCCTATAGTTAACGTTTTACGATAAAGGAGTAATACTCCTCCAAGAACTTCAGTAAAACCTATAAAGATATTATAAGCCATAGAGTGCCCCATAAAAGTCCATGCCAATCCCATGGGAGACATCTCTCCTACTGACTGTAACAATAGTTCTAAACTAGGATCTCCAAACTGACCATGAAATATTTTAGCAAAACCATAAAAGAGCATTGCCAAAAACAATGATATTCTAATGATAACTCGAAGCCAATGGAACAAGATATTATAAGATGATCTCTTAGCATCTACAATGGACCAAATCACAGTTATTAGTATCGCCAAAATTATATTTAATCCAAAACGAACATAATCATAAGAACGATCACCACTTCCAGTACTTTGCATGTCGAAATCTGCTCCCCAATTAAGAATGTTACCAGCAAACCAACGCAAAAAACCTTCAAATAATGGTGCTAAAAACAGTAGTAAAACAAATAAAACGAGATAAGTGAATACCAATTTAAAACCTATTTTTTTTATAAAGCTCCAATTATTATTTTGTGTGTTGTCAAAATTCATTTCGTAGTTTGTTTATTTTAATTTAAATCGGCTATAGTTTATTATCGTTTTTCGATAACAAATGTAATAAAATTATTGATAAACAATAATTTTTTATTTAAAAAGAATGATTGTATTGGCTTACGAAAACTTCTAATTTCTATCTTTCATTATTTATATTTGTAGTTATGGATACAACAATAAAATACATTAGAAAAGTACCCGTATGGAAAGTCATAATTGGATTTGCTTCAATATGCCTTGGTGTTTTAAGTCTTTTGCAATTAATTTATTATGGTCTTGTTTTTATTTTATTTGGCGTAATGATGTTAAAATCTGAAGGTTCAGAAATAAATTTAGAATCAAATACCTATAGAAAAATCACTTCTTTTTTAGGTATAAATTTTGGTTCATGGAAAACACTCAATAACCCAGAATATGTTTCTGTTTTTAATACAACAGAAGATATAACATGGAGATATATAACTGCTGAGACAACAAATACTTTTCCAATTATAGTTTTAAATATATTCTATGAAAGAAATAAGAAAATCACAGTCTATAAAACTAAAAGCCCAAAAGATGCCTTTGATGTTGCGTCACATATTGCAGATGCTTTATTGATAGACCTTTTAGATGCTACTAGAAAAGGCGATTATAAATGGGTAGATAAAGCTATTTTTAGAGAAAAAGGAGAACTTATTTACATCGATTAATTGTGATTAATGCTACCAAAAAAACTTAAACAGAAATTAGATATTCGAAAGCAAAACCAATCCTTTCGACAATTAGGCAACTCAAAGCAACACATTGATTTTTCATCAAATGATTATTTAGGTTTTGCGCAATCTAAAGTAATTTTTGAGCAAGCGCATCAGTATTTAATTACTCACAATTACATTCAAAATGGTGCAACAGGTTCTCGATTATTATCAGGAAATCATCAGTTGTACTCAGAAGTCGAACAACAAATAAGTAAATTCCATAATTCTCAAAGTGCTCTTATTTTCAACTCAGGTTACGATGCTAACTTAGGCTTTTTTTCATCTGTACCGCAACGTGGAGATATTATTTTGTATGACGAATATTGTCATGCATCCATTCGCGATGGTATTGCAATGAGCCATGCAAAAGCCTATAAGTTTGAACACAATAATCTAGAAGAATTAGAACGACTTATTCATCGTTATTCTGAACTTATTTCAGAATCTCATCATGAGATTTATGTCGTTACCGAATCTATATTCTCAATGGATGGTGATGCTCCAGATTTAAAGGGATTATCAGAACTCTGTAAAAATCAACACACACATCTCATCATTGACGAAGCGCATGCTGTTGGTGTTTTTGGTGAAAATGGAAACGGACTCATAAGCGATTTACAACTTGAAAACTTTGTTTTTGCAAGAATTATAACTTTCGGGAAGGCATTAGGCTCGCATGGTGCTGCAATTTTATGCCATCAAAGTCTTAAAGATTATCTGATAAATTTTTCAAGATCATTTATTTATACCACTGCACTTCCGCCACATGCATTAGCGACAATTAAAACGAGTTACAATACGATAAGTATACAAAGTGATAACGAAACATCACCAATACAAAAACTACATCATAATATTACATTTTTTAAGGCAGAACTTAAACGGTTAGGCCTTCTACATTTATTTATACCAAGCCATTCTGCCATTCAAAGTTGCATTATACATGGAAATGAAAATGCAAAGCAAACGGCTCTCAAATTGGAAGATCATGGATTTGACGTAAAAGCCATTCTCTCTCCTACAGTTTCAAAAGGAAAAGAACGTTTACGCTTTTGTATACACAGTTATAATTCTTCGGAAGAAATAACCAAAGTCTTACAGTTACTTGCTATTTTTGTCTAAAATCAATTCATTTTTATGATAGATAATTATAAAGTACTTACAACGTTTCCTTATTCAACTGAAGCGCAAATCACAAAATCTAAACTCGAATCAGAAGGCGTTTCTGTGATGTTATTAGACGAAAAAACTATAGACTCAGACCCATTGATAAGTCAAGCTATTGGAGGCGTAAAACTTTTAGTAGCAAACGATGATTTCGAAAAAGCATTACTTATTTATAATAAAATAAGACCTTATGAAGTTGATGCAAATGGAAACCCTATACATTGCCAATCTTGTAATTCTAATCATATTTTGATTGCACCTTTAGAGCGCAAGAATCTATTTCATATGTTATTTCCCTTTTTTGAAAAGACAAAACACATTTGTAATGATTGCAAAACAATTTTTAAATGAATACATATTTCATCACAGGAATTGGAACAGACGTTGGTAAAACTATAGCTGCTGCAATACTTACAGAAGCCTTAGAAGCTGATTATTGGAAACCAATACAGGCAGGAGAATTAGATAATTGTGATACCAAAAAGGTGCAGCATTTAACATCAAATCCAATATCTAAATTTCACGATAATAGCTATGCATTACAAACACCAATGAGTCCTCATGCTGCTGCTGGTATCGATAAAATTTCAATTGAACCTAAACACATAAAACGTCCTAAAACGACTAATAATCTAATTATTGAAGGCGCTGGAGGGTTGTTGGTTCCTATTAATCATAAAAACACTGTTTTTGACCTTATCAAACCAAAAGATAAAGTCATCGTTGTCTCAAGACATTATCTAGGAAGCATTAACCATACATTATTAACAATTAAAATGTTACAAAATAAAGGGTTTGATATTTCTATTGTTTTTAGCGGAAATGAACATAAAACAACTGAAGATATTATTACAAAAATGACAAGCGTGAAGGTTATTGGTCGTATTAACGAAGAGCCTTATTTTGATAAAAATGTCGTTAAAGAATATGCCGAACTATTTAGAGAAAAACTATGAGCTTAAAAGAACGCGATAAAAAACACATTTGGCATCCGCTAACGCAACACAAATTACACCCCGAAACTATTGGTATCACCAAAGCTAGTGGTTGTATATTAACAGATGAGAATGGCAACAAATATATTGACGCTATTGCGTCCTGGTACACCAGTATGTATGGGCATTGTAACCCACAAATAACCCGTCAGGTTGCTGAGCAAATGCAAACGCTAGACCAAGTAGTGTTTAGCGGATTTACTCATGAACCCGCTGTAAAGCTTTCTGAAGCTTTAATTGAAATCCTTCCAGAAAACCAAAACAAGATCTTCTTTAGTGATAATGGGTCTACTTCAGTAGAAATTGGTATTAAAATGGCTTTACAATATCATTTTAATCAAGGCGAAAAACGCAACGTCTTAATTGCTTTTGAAGACGGGTTTCATGGTGACACCTTTGGTGCTATGAGTGTTTCTGGTTTATCAGTTTACAATGGTCCGTTTGAAGATTTTTTTTTAAAAGTAAAACGTATTCCAACACCTAATGGCAAAAATCATGAAGCCATTTTAAAGGCATTAGAAACCATTGTATCTCAACATAAAATTGCTGGTTTTGTATACGAACCATTAGTACAAGGTGCAGCGGCAATGAAAATGCATGATGTGGAAGGTTTAGAACATATTTTAAAATTCTGCAAAGCAAATCAGATCATCACTGTAGCTGACGAAGTGATGACTGGCTTTGGAAAAACAGGACGTTACTTTGCTTCAGATTACATGGAAACCAAACCAGACATTATATGTTTAAGTAAATCTCTAACTGCGGGCTTATTACCAATGGCAATTACGAGTTGTTCTCAACACGTCTATGATGCATTTTATAGTGATGACATTAGCAAAGGTTTATTTCATGGTCACACCTACTCTGCAAATCCACTAGCCTGCACAGCAGCTTTAGCAGGAATCAATCTTCTTAAATCAGAAGATATTCAAAACAATATTAAACGTATTATACAGTCTCACAAACAGTTTGGAGCGCATATAAAATTGCATCCAAAAGTAGAATCAATACGCCAAACTGGAATTATTATTGCTTTAGATTTAAATACAAAAATGGAACGCTATGGGAATTTGCGCGACCAATTATTTCACTTTTTTATGAAAAACGGTGTGTTTTTGAGACCACTAGGAAACACAATCTATATTTTGGCTCCTTTTGTGATTTCTAATGAGCAATTGCAAAAAGTGTATCAAGTAATTGAGGATGCATTAGATACGCTCTAATACCCTTCCATATTTTTGTCTTTTAAATTAATTTCCTCTTGTGTCTTTTTTATAAGGACATAAAGTTTTTCATAAACCCATTCATCATTTTCCCTTTCGGCAATAACCACTATGGTTCCTTTTCCTTTTTCTCCTTTAATAGGAATTCTAAAATTTGCTTCCCCTGAATCATTATTAAAGGTCAAATTCCCTTCAAAAACCCCATCAGTATCAATGTCTTTACCTAGACTATTTTGGACAGCACTATTACTTTGAGCGGCATGTAAAGCATACTCATAAGGTGTAGAAGTTTCAATAATTTTAGAAACCCCAAAAAAAACAGCACCTAAACCAAAAACAAATAATAAAATAACAGTGAAACAACCTCCAACAGGTAAAGCCCAAAGCCAATTTCTGCCAAACCAATTTTTTTTACGTACGTCTTCCATAATTAATTGTCTATTTATAACGATAAGTATAATTCAATCTAAATTTGTTACTTAATTTATGAAACAAATTGGATATTATGTTTACAAAATTATCCTATAGTAGTATTTTTGCCTTAAAATTGTTTTGTTGCAACAACCCATTTCCATAACAGCTATTTCATCTATTTCCCCTTTAGGATCTCAACCAAAAGAGATCTGGGAAAATTATAAAAATGACAACCATTTTTTTACTCAAAAGGATGATAATTTTATTGCTGAAATGTCTTCGGAAATAAAAAAAGAAATTAAAACATTAAAGCAATCTAATGCTAAATACAAAGCCTTAGATAACTCTGTATTATATGCCATATACGCGTCTCGTCAAGCCATTAAAAATGCGAAATGGGAAGCCAAGGATAATTTTGGGATTAATATTGGGTCTTCAAGAGGAGCCACAGCACTTTTTGAAAATTATCATAAAGAATTTCTTCAAAAAAACACAACAAAACCTTTAACATCACCAACCACAACCTTAGGAAACATCTCCTCTTGGGTAGCACACGACTTACAAACTCAAGGTCCAGAAATATCACATTCTATCACCTGTTCTACAGCCTTACATGCCATACTAAATGGGATTGCATGGCTTAATTCAGGAATGTGTGATAAATTTTTAGTTGGTGGTAGTGAAGCGCCTTTAACAGCATTCACAATTGCCCAAATGCAAGCTTTGAAAATCTATGCAAGGCATAAAAGTGAATTTCCGTGTAAAGCATTAGACTTAAGCAAAACCGAAAACACTATGATTCTTGGTGAAGGTGCTGCAATGGCTTGTTTAGAGTTAGGAGAAACAAAAGATGCACTGGCCAAAATTATTGGTATTGGTTATGCTACTGAAATTTTAGAGCACAATGCATCCTTATCAACTAATGCGCTTTGTTTTCAAAAATCTATGGCAATGGCTTTAGGTGATATGAATCCTGAAAACATCGATGTTATCGTCACGCATACTCCTGGAACAATTAAGGGTGATCAAGCCGAAATAAATGCCATTCAAACCCTTTTTTGTAACAAAACGCCTTCATTAACTACTAATAAGTGGAAGATAGGTCACAGCCTTGGTACTTCTGGCCTTTTGAGTATTGAAATGGCAATTATGATGCTCGAAAACCAAACGTTTATTTCAGTTCCTTTCTTAAAACCTGAAACACCTAAACATATTAAAAATATCCTAGTAAATGCCGTTGGATTTGGTGGAAATGCGGTATCTATTTTGCTTTCAAAATAAAATTGCAAGTCCTTTTTAAAGGTCTTATATTTCAGTATTAATTTTTAACACTAACCTATTATGGACTGGTTTTCAGCTTTAGATGGATTCTCTCAATTCTTTTGGATGATTGCACTCATTGGCTCACTCATCTTCATTTTTGTAATTATCATGACCTTTGCAGGAATGGATGGCGGAGACGATTTTGATGGTATTGATTCTGAAATGGATGGTGATGCAGGAATTGGGTTTCAGTTTATCACTTTTAAAAATCTCGTTGGTTTCTTTACCATTTTTGGATGGATAGGTATCGCATGTATCAATTCAGGATTTTCAAAACCTGTAAGTGTTATTGTTGCTTTAGTCTGTGGACTCCTTATGATGAGTATTATGGCAGCCATGTTTTATGGGATGCAAAAATTATCAGATAGTGGAACACTAAATTATAAAAATGCAATTGATGCCATCGGAGAAGTATATCTTACCATTGGTGCCAATCGCTCAAGTATGGGAAAAGTAAGTGTGAGTGTTCAAGGAACATTAAGAGAACTTGAAGCACTTTCAGATTCACTTTCCGAACTAAAATCAGGTACTATCATTCGAGTTATAGATGTCACTAGTAATGGCATATTAATAGTAGAACAAACAAAAAAACCTATAGAACCAATTAAAACAAAAATATATGAATTACCTAGTAACACAAAATAACTTTGACTTAGGCTTTCCTATTGCAGCTGTTGCCGCAATACTTTTCGTCTTCGTATTTTTAATCATTCTTATAAAACGCTATAAACGTTGTCCTTCAGATCGCATTTTAGTGGTCTACGGAAAAGTAGGCGGAGGTAAATCGGCCAAATGTATTCATGGTGGTGCAGCCTTTATTATTCCTGTATTTCAGGATTATGAATTTTTAGATTTAACACCAATTTCTATTGAAGTTAACCTAGTAAATGCATTATCAAAACAAAACATTCGTGTTAATGTACCATCGCGATTCACCATTGGGATCTCAACTGAACCTGGTGTAATGCAAAATGCTGCCGAACGTTTATTAGGCTTAGGTCAAAATGAAATTCAAGAATTAGCGCAAGAAATTATTTTCGGACAATTACGTTTAGTGGTAGCTTCAATGGATATTGAGGAAATTAATAACGATCGTGATAAATTTTTAACGAATATTTCTCAAAGTGTAGAGTCTGAATTAAAGAAAGTTGGTCTTAAATTGATTAACGTAAATATTACAGATATTGTTGACGAATCTGGATACATTGAAGCACTTGGTAAAGAAGCTGCAGCACACGCAATTAATGCAGCTCGTAAATCGGTAGCTGAGAAAACTAGAGATGGATCTATTGGTGAAGCTAATGCCGTACAAGATGAAAGAACTCAAGTTGCTGCAGCAAACGCACAAGCTGTAGAAGGTGAAAATACCGCGAAAATTGCCGTTGCAAATTCTGATTCATTACGTCGTCAACGAGAAGCAGAAGCAGAACGTGTGGCAATCGCAACAGAAAAAGTACAAAGCGCAAAAGCATTAGAAGAGTCTTATGCTGCTGAACAGCAAGCAGAAGTAGCAAGAGCAGAACGTGAACGGTCATCTCAAATGGCAGATATCATTGTTCCTGCAGAAATTGATAAACGTAAAGTTGAAATTGATGCCGAAGCCGAAGCCGAAATGATTCGTCGTAAAGCAAAAGGTGAAGCCGATGCGATATTATTTAAAGCACAAGCTGAAGCTCAAGGACAGTTTGAAGTCTTAACAAAACAAGCCGCTGGTTTACAAGAAATCGTAAAAGCTGCTGGAAACAGTAGTAAAGATGCAGTCTTATTATTAATTGCAGATAAATTACCAGAATTAGTAAAAACACAGGCAGAGGCCATCAAAAATATAAAGATTGATAAAGTAACTGTTTGGGAAAATGGTGGAAATGGTAACGACGGAAAATCGTCTACTGCTAATTTCTTATCGGGAATGTATAAATCTGTTCCACCTTTACAAGACATGTTTAATATGGCTGGTATGGATTTACCAGAATACTTAAAAGGTAAAGACAAAAATGATGTAGAGCCAAAATCAATTCCTAAAAAAACCGAAAACAACGACAATTAATATTTTAAAATCCGCTACTTAGCGGATTTTTTTTATGTATTGATTTCTAATTATATTTACAATAAATCCATTTTTATGAGTTCTGTTTTTAAAATTTATCTTGTGTTTCTAGTCTTCTCTAGCCTTTCTACTCAAGCTCAAACTGATCCCAATATCTTCGAGAAATTCGAATCCAAATTTTATACTATTGATGGCTATCAAATCAATGTTGAAGTTTTAGGAGAAGGCGACCCTATTTTCTTTTTACCAGGAGGCCCAGGTAATTCTCATGATTATATGCAAGGTGCTTTTGGTCACTACCACAAAACCAATACTGTAGTATTTTTTGACTGGCTAGGTCGTGGTAAAAGTGATAATGCAAATGATGTTTCAGAATACAGTGTAGACAACGATGTTGATTTAATTGAAAAACTACGTCAACTTTTAAAACTTGATAAAATATCACTTGTTGGTCATTCTTATGGAACGGTTCCTGCTCAAGCTTATGCTATCAAATATAAAGATCATGTGAAAAATATGGTATTAATCAACGGTTTTCATTCTGGTGCTATGTGGCAAGCTAATTGTGACAGCTATAATCATTATGCAAAAACTCATTTTCCTGAAAAATGGCAGGTTGTAGATTCGCTTCGTTCTTTAGGATATCTATCAAGTCAAGAACCTCTTAAAACAGTTTATGGAAATTTCCCTACAAAATACATTTACTATCACAACACGAAATTACAGTCTAAAGCTCCCAAGACAAAACATAGAGGTTGGGCAGGAGACGTCTATACAACGATTATAGGAAAAGATGGTGATTTTGATGTGTCTGGAAGTATGATTAATCAAGATTATCGTCAACAATTAAAATATATAAAAGCAAAAACATTAGTTATTGCTGGTCGATATGATGGTGTTTCCACACCAGAATTTGCTGTACAATACAAATTATTTATGCCACAAGCACAGTTTGAAATGTTTGAACAAAGTGGTCATAATCCGTACCTTGAAGAACCTGAAAAATTTTATACAGTTTTTGATAATTTTATGAACATAAAATAGGTATTTTTGAACTCTATAAAGACCATCATATACTATGAGCGAGACGAGACATAATTGGACTAAAGAAGACATTTTAGAAATTTATAACACGCCTTTAATGGATTTGCTATATAATGCAGCAACGATTCATCGTAAACATCATGATCCAAATACGGTTCAAGTATCAACTTTATTATCTATAAAAACTGGAGGATGTCCTGAAGATTGCGGATATTGCCCACAAGCCGCACGATATCATACAGATATTGAAGGTAATGACCTTATGTCTGTTCAACATGTAAAAGCGCAAGCACTACGTGCAAAATCATCAGGAAGTTCTCGCATATGTATGGGAGCTGCATGGCGAAATGTAAAAGATGGTGAGGAGTTTGATCAAGTTTTAGAAATGGTGAGAACCATTAATAAACTAGATATGGAAGTCTGCTGTACATTAGGTATGATTACTGAAAATCAAGCACAACGTCTTGCCGAAGCTGGCTTATATGCTTACAACCATAACTTAGATTCTTCTGAAGAATACTATAAAGAAGTGATTTCTACTCGTGGCTATGAAGACCGTTTAGAAACGATTGATAACGTTCGTAAAACTAATGTTACGGTTTGTTCTGGAGGCATTATTGGTATGGGAGAAAATGCCGAAGATCGTGCTGGCATGTTGGTCGCTTTATCAACACTAAACCCACAACCAGAATCTGTTCCAATTAACGCTTTAGTAGCCGTAGAAGGAACACCTCTTGAAGACCAAAAACCTGTTTCTATTTGGGATATGATAAGAATGGTTGCAACAACACGAATTGTTATGCCAGAAACGCAAGTACGTTTAAGTGCAGGTCGTACTGAAATGACTCGCGAAGGTCAAGCGATGTGTTTCTTTGCTGGAGCAAATTCTATTTTTGCTGGAGACAAATTACTAACAACGCCTAATCCAGATGTTAATGCGGATATGGAAATGTTCAAGATGTTGGGATTAAATCCACAAAAGCCATTCATTAAAAAAATGCAACCTGAAACAGTTGAAGCTCAAGATTCACAATATCAAGCTTTAGGTGAAAAACCAAAATGGACAAGACCTGAGCATAAAATTGAACGTAACGAAGAGGCTAAACAAAAAGCTAAAGTGCTTAAATAAGTTCATCTAAATCACTACTGTTCTACACAGTAATTACAATTTACTATTTAGCTGTTACTAATTATAAAATTAAAAGATAGAAAGAATAGGCGATAACGCCTATTCTCTTTTTTACATCGGAGATTAAACGTTTTTTACTAACAATTAATTCCATTTCATAACGTTTCATTAACTTTGAGCACTAATTTTTTTTGATGTCCACATTGAATCTTCAAGACATTCCTCGGGTAAAAAACATCACGAAAGAGGAATTTATCACAAACTATTTTAAACCACAGCAACCTGTGGTTATAGAGCATTTTATAGAAGATTGGCCTGCTTATAATAAATGGAATTTAGACTATATAAAAACCATTGCGGGAGACAAAACTGTTCCGCTTTATGACGACAGACCTGTAGATTATAAAGATGGTTTCAATCAACCTCATGCAAAAATGAAAATGAGCGAGTATGTTGACTTGCTCAAAAAAGAACCCACGAAGTATCGTATTTTTCTCTGGAATGTCTTAAAGGAAATACCACAACTACAAAGCGATTACACGTATCCAGATTTTGGATTAAAACTAATGAAGAGTCTTCCAATGCTGTTTTTTGGAGGAAGAAACTCACACACCTTTATGCATTATGATATTGATTTAGCCAATATTTTTCATTTCCATTTTGAAGGTAATAAACAATGCATCTTATTTGATCAAAATCAAAATGATCACTTATATAAAATTCCACATTCGTTAATCACAAGAGAAGATATTGATTTCTCAAATCCGGATTTTAACAAATGGCCAGCGCTTAAAAATGCTATAGGTTGGCAATGTGAGTTAAATCATGGCGAAGTATTATACATTCCTGAAGGGTATTGGCATTATATGAAATACCTCACTCCTGGATTTTCTATGAGTTTACGAGCTATTGCTAGACGCCCTAAAAATCTAAGTAAAGCTATTTATAATGTTTTAATAATGCGTCATTTTGATAATATAATGCGACGTGTTAAAGGTCAAAAATGGATAGATTGGAAAAACGAACAAGCTATTACTCGCACAAATAAGAGATTTAACTAAAAGCAATTCATAATTGAAAACTTGTGATATATTTGCAAACTCAAATTTTAAAAAACAATTAATTTTTACTACATGAAAAACATACTTTTAATTATTGCTTTAGTTTCTGTATCAGTATTAAATGCGCAAGCATATAAAGGAAAAGGCGATCAAAAGTTTCAAATTGGTGCTAATATTCAAGATGAAGCAACAGGTATCACAGTAACTTACGATTACGGATTAGGAGAAAACATATCTGTAGGAATTTCATCTTCATATGCTTTAGGAATTGATGATCGTTTAAATATTGGTTTTGGTGATCGTTTTGATTTAAAAGCAAGGTTTAATGCCAATTTAGGTAATGTTATAAATATTGATGAAAATTTCGATTTTTATCCTGGTCTAAGCTTAAGCTTAAAAAACTTTGGAGGACATTTAGGTGCCTGTTATTTTTTTAGTGAAGGATTTGGTTTATTCACTGAAGCTACATTTCCATTAGCAAAATATAGTGACGATAAATCTGATATAGGCTATTATATCCATAATCAGTTTGCTTTAAATATCGGTGCAGCTTTTAAATTCTAAAAGTTTAAAATATAAAAAAAGCCCTAAGACTATTAGTTTTAGGGCTTTTTTTTATGGGATTAACGCTCTTATCTTATCATAAACTAAATGGCTTTCCCAACCTCTATATAAAAGATAATCTGCTAGTTTTTTACGCTTCTTTTGAAGATTGGTCTCTCTTAAGCTGTCAAACTTTTTTTCAGCAAGTGTATTAAACGTATCATAGTAATCTTCATCTATAATTTCTTTTAAAGCAATTGAAATAATTGTTTTGTTGATATCCTTGCGTTTTAATTCTAGTTGCAAACGTTGCTTTCCCCATTTTTTTATTCTAAACTTCCCTCTAACAAAAGTTTTAGCAAAGCGCTCTTCATTTAAAAAATTATGTTGAAGTAAATGCACGATAATTTGATCTCTTGCTTCAGGAATCATTTTCATTTCATACAACTTTTGAGTAACTTCTTTATGACAACGTTCTTGATAAGCGCAATACCGCTCTAATCGTTTTTGCGCTTCATCGACAGTATATGTTTTTTGTAGATACATCCTGCAAAAATATAACTTTATGTTAATAATGAACCATCATAAAATGCTCATTAATAAGTATTTTTGTTTAAATTAGCCTGTTTTCTTTTTAGCAAGATTAATATTTATTATCCCTATGAAACAAAATTACACCCCAATTCTATTAGCATTTCTACTTGCTTTTATGTCTAGTTATGGACAAGTAACAATACATTCTGAATCTTTTGAAGGAGCGCCAAATGTTGGCTATACATCTACTGGTGTGTTTTCAGACGGAACAGATGATTATTTTGATTTAATAGGTGATGCAACTGACCCTACTGGTGTGCCAGCATATTCTGGCATTGATGGAACCAAATATTGGGCTGGTGAAGACACTCAAGATGGAGCTAACCCAGTTGGATCTGGAATTTCAACTGTAGGCATTACATCTATTAATATTTCTGGATATACCTCAGTTAACATTTTAGGCTTGTTTGGAGCCGGCAGTTCTGGAGCATATGATGACCCAGAATATATTAGAATATATAGTCAAATAGACAGTGGCGGTTATACTTTAGTTGGTGCTTTTGAAGGAACCGGTGGATTCAATACAACTTTAAACCAAGATACGACCTTTGATGGTACCGGAGATGGAACAGCTTTAACAACTGCTTTACAACAATTTTCATTTGCAATAGGGACAACAGGTAATACTTTGGATTTACGAATTGATGTTTTTATGACGGCAGGAAATGAAGCAGTAGCATTTGATAACATTGAAGTAGAGGGAATCTCTTCATGCACAGATGCTGTAGATTACGCTAACATACAATCTCCAACCGCATCACCTCAAACAATTACCGTTGGAGATACTTTTAATGTGTACGCACAGGCCTATGAGGCAGGAGTCACTGAAGCGGCAGGTGCAGGTGCAGGTATTGAAGCCTGGATTGGTTATAGCTCTACAAATGACAATCCAAGTAATGCTGGATGGACTTGGACTGCTGCAACTTTTAATGTGCAATCTGGAAATAATGATGAATTTACTGCAGAAATTGGTTCTGGATTAGTTACTGGCACTTATTATTATGCTACTCGCTTCCGCTTAAATAGCTGTGGTTTTGTTTATGGTGGTACTGGAGGTATCTGGAGTAGTGATTCTGTACAGCTCGTTGTAGACCCTGATACGGCAGATTTTTGTAATGTTGATTTTCCGAAATTAGGGAATATTACAACAGGAGCAACACATAACGTCTATGCTCAAGTTTATGAACCTGGAGTAACTGATGCAGTAGGGCAAGGAGCGAATATTCTATCTTGGATAGGTTATAATACAACCGATAATGATCCAAGCATTGGAGCGGGATGGACATGGGTGGCTGCCACTTATGACTCTGATTCAGGAAACAACGATCAATACATCGCAGACATTGGTGCCGTTATTGGTTCTGCAGGCACTTATTATTATGCAAGCCGTTTTCAATTAAATGGTAGTACTTATACTTATGGAGGAATTCAATCTGATAACGTAGGAAACTTTTGGGATGCTGTCACTAATAACTCAGGAATCCTTACAGTTACCGATGCCCCTTGCTCTGATCTTTTTATTTCAGAATATGTAGAAGGCTCTTCTAATAACAAATTTATAGAAATTTATAACCCAACAGCATCTTCAATATCTCTTACAGGCTATGATATTCAAATTTATTCTAACGGAAGTACATCAGCAGGCACAACTATTGCTTTAAGCGGTACAGTTGCATCTTATGACGTGTTCGTATTAGAAAATTCAAGTGAAGGTCTAGGCTTTGCTTCCGACCAACAATCTGGGTCGCTTACATTTAATGGAGATGATGCAATAGCCTTACGTAACTCCAGTACAATTATTGACGTTGTAGGAGAAATTGGTTTAGATCCAGGTTCGCAATGGACAGGAACTTTATGTACGCAGGGAACTGCCGATGGTACTCTCGTGAGAAATAGTACGGTCCAAAGTGGAGATGATGATGGTGGCAATACTTTTGACCCAGATACCGAATGGAGCTGTTACAGTTCTAATGATATTTCAAATCTTGGAAGTCACACAAGTGATTGTCAAGGTACCAGTCCAGAAATTCAACTTGTAGATAATACAGCAACTAACCAAAATTGCGGTTACACTATAGATTATGGTAATGTTGCTAGCGATGGCAGCACGTCTGATCTTACCTTTGATATAGAAAATGCAGGCTCAGCAGACTTAGATATCAGTTCTTTTGGCATAACTGGTGATTATACTATTATTTCTCCAGCAACACCTTTTACGGTTACCTCTGGAAATACACAAACTGTTACTGTTAGGTTTACACCATCTGCTGATGGCACCAGAACAGGTGTGTTAACCATTAATAATAATGATAGTAATGAAGCTGCTTGTGCTGTAAATTTAACTGGTGAAGGTTTTACTCCTGCACCAGAAATAGATGTCGAACGAAATACACTAGCTTCTATAACTAATGGTAATGCTGCAAATGCAGGTAACAATACTATTTTTGCAACTACTGTAATTGGTAACACTACTGCTCCTAAAACTTATTACGTAAGAAATGAAGGTACTGCAAACCTAACCGTGTCTAGTATTACCTCATCAAATAATACAGAATTCAATATCTCAACTAACCCTGCCCCATTTACTTTACTTCCAACAGAATCTATTGTTTTTGAAATTGAATTTTCACCAACAACAAATGGAACCCGAAGCTCAACTATTACCTTAAACAATAATGATAGTGACGAAAATCCTTATACATTTGGAGTTGAAGGCGACGGTGATTGCGCAGCATCAAGCTTAACAATAACGCCAACAACAGGACCAGAAAACACGATTGTAACAGTTACTGGAACTAACTTTGGAGGTTCAACAACAGCTACAGTTAATGGCTTAAGTGCTACTGTAAGTATAATTTCTGCTACAGAAATTGAAGTAACAATCCCTTCTGGCGCTACAACGGGAAGTTTAGAAATTAATGATGATCTAGGTTGTTTAAGCGCTGAATTGTTTACAGTAATTGATGAGCTTATCTCTAGCTGTGAAGGTAGTGCTGGTAGCACACCAACTGATATTTTTATTAGTGAAATTACAGACCATGGAACCGGTTCACACTCTTATGTTGAATTATTTAACGGTACTGGAGCTAGTGTTGATTTAAGTGATTATGAAATTAGAATTCATAATAATGGAGCAGCAACAGCAACGAATACGATACCGCTTACTGGCACTGTAATTAATAATGATGTTTTTGTTGTTGCTTTTGGTAGTACTGATGCAACTACGGCTCACGCTGCTCATGGTTACGATTTGTCTGATAATGCAAGTGGTATTAATGAAGATGACAATATTAGACTATATAATACCGCTACTACTACTTGGATCGACCTTTGGGGTGATACTACTGGAAGTGTTTTTACTATTGCTTCTAAAGATTATACTTATCGTAGAAAAAATACTGGAATCGTTGCTCCAAGCACGACTTGGGATAGTAATGATTGGGATAGTTTCACTCCAGTAGATTATAGTGATATTGGAGCTTATGATTTTTCAACTGGAACACCTCCAACAATAACTGTTCAACCAAACACACCATCAACAAGCTGTGATCTTACGGCATCAATAAGTATAACTGCTACAGAAGGCTTTGTTGGAGGCAACTCCTTAGCCTATCAATGGTATTTTACAGCTCCAGGAAACACAAGCTGGACTGCAGCTACAAATGGAGCAACATATAGTGGAGCGACTAGCGCTACCCTTAATATTTTAAATACTTTAAGTTTAGATGGGTACCAATATTATTGTGAAGTTAGAGAAGATACCGCAACATGTTATACAGCAACAAATGCTGTAAAACTTAATGTAGCAACAACAACTTGGGATGGAGCAGATTGGACTAATTCAACACCTCCAGATATTAATACTATTGCTGTTATTGACGGTGATTATGACACTTCTACACATGGAAGCTTTAGTTCTTGCCAATTAATAGTTAATTCTACATATACATTAACTATTAATAATAATACATTTATTGAAGTTGAAAATAATCTTACTGTAGATGGTAATATCTTAATAGAAACGGATGGTTCTTTTGTTCAAAATAATAATAGTGCAATTGTAGATGGCGCTGTATTGAGTGACAAAACAAAAATTGTAGTTGAGAAAGAAACCGCTATTTTAAACTCTCCGCAAGAATATACCTATTGGAGTTCTCCTGTATTTGGTGAAGTTATTAGTGATGGTCTAAATGAGTCTGCTGTGCAAAGACGTTTTTGGTATAATGGCCAAAACTTTAGAGACTCTACTTATGAAACTTCTAATGATGATACTACGAGTACTGGTCAAGATGATATTGATGATGATGCAAACGATTGGCAATATGCCACAGCAGGATCAACAATGTCAACAGGAGTAGGCTACGCAGCAACACATGCTGCTATTGGTTATATTGGTTCAGCACGTTATAAATACACCTTTGAAGGTCCTTTTAATAATGGAATTTATAACATTCCAATTTATAGAAATGATGCCGAAACTAACGATAATAACTGGAATTTTATAGGTAACCCTTACCCTTCAGCAATAGATGCTGACTTATTTTTAGCGGCTAATGGCAGTGTCGATCAAACAGTAGGTGCTACAAATGGTGCTATCTTTTTCTGGTCTCACAATACAGCTGCTGATGGAAGTACCAATGGTAATGAAGCCTTAAACTACTCTCAAAGCGATTATGCTATAATTAATGGTACAGGACAAACAGCTGGTGGTGATGGCGTTGTTCCAAATCGTTTTATTCCTTCAGGTCAAGGTTTCTTTGTCTCAATGACTAATGCTGCGACATCAACAGTCGTTTCTGGAAGTATTAGAACAACCGATATTATTTTCAATAATAGTATGAGAGTTACCGGTAATAATGCTCAATTTTTTAGAACATCTAATGTGTCTGCTTACAATAAAATACGATTAGATCTGACATCAAATAATGGTATTTTCAATCAAATACTAGTAGGTTATGTTAATGGTGCTACAAATGAAGATGACGGGATGTATTATGATGCACACAAAAACTTGTCAATAAATGCAAATGCTATCTTATACTCACTTATAGATACAGAAATTGATAAGAAATATGCAATACAAGGAAAAGCGCCTAATGATTTAACATTAAATGAAGTAATTTCTTTAGGGTTTTACTCAGTAATTGAAGAACCTACAATTTACACCTTAGCTATCGCTCAATTACAAGGTGAATTTATGACCAATAATACAGTTTATCTTAGAGACAATTTATTGAACATTACACATGATTTGAATGCAAATAATTATTCGTTTACTTCAGAAACTGGAGAGTTTAATTCTCGCTTTGAAATTATTTTCCAACCTGAGACACTTTCTGTAACTGAAAATGAAATCACACCTAACGAATTATCAATTATTGAACTTGGTGATGGAAATGTTAAATTTTCAATAGGCAATAGTTTAGTGATAAAACACATTGAAATTATTGATGTTGTTGGGAGAACAATTTATAAGCTTAAAGGAAATAATGCTACTGAAATTTATAACTTATCTCGCCTAAGTCAATCAACATATATAGCTAGAGTAACGCTTTCAAACGGACAAGTAATTACTAAAAAGGCAATAAAAAGAAACTAAACGTTGCTATTAACGTGAAGTAAAGAGGTTTTGGTTTTATACTGAAACCTTTTTTTATTTTTACTAGTTTACAAACTATATCGTAAAGATAATATTAAGTTTCTTCCAGGAGCTGCAATTCCAGAAGAATAGGTTTGGTAACGTTGATCAGTAATATTCTCTAATGACGCTATGACTGTTGTTGAATCAGAGATTTGATATTGAGTTCTTAAATTAAGTGTATACCAAGATGGAGCATAAGGATTGCCATTAGCATCTAATGCATAAATATAATCTTTAGATTGCTCTGATGGCGCTAATTGATTAAATGACAACTCATTATTATATTCAGCAAATGCATCGAATAAAAATTTATCACTTTTCCATACAAAATGTGTGTTTCCAAAACTTGGAGCTATATGCCTCACAGGCACTTCTTTTCCATTGCCTTCTTCTGTTCCTCCAATAATATTATATTGAGATCTAAGTTTTAAATTTTCAGAAAAATTAAGCTGTGCTCCTATTTCAAAACCGTAAATCCACTCTTTAGAAACATTTTGTATGGCTTGAACATTGCTTAGCTCTCCATCATATACAATTTGCGACTCACCATTTAATGTAAAATCACTTCTAACTAAAGCATTATCTAAAAAAGTATAATAAGTTGACATATCTAATACGAATACATCATTAAAATTTAATTTAAGCCCTAATTCACCTCCATAAGCATATTCAGGTTTCAAATTTTGATTTGGCACAACAACCGAACCTGGTTCTGAATCAAACACCTTTCCTATATCATCAATATTAGGAGCTCTAAATGCTGTTGATGCATTAAACCTCCATTGTATCATCTCACTTGGTATCCAACTTATACCTGCTGTTCCAGTAAGTGCTCCTGTATTTAGTTTAGTCTTGTTAAATGGCAGGTTTAAAAACACATTATTTTCAGTAAAATCGGCATTAGCTATAATATGATTATATCTCAATCCTGATTGAAATACTAACTTAGAGTTTGGTTTATATTTAAAGCTCCCATAAACAGCAATAGATTGCCAATCAGAACCTGTTGGATATCTTGATACTGCTGGACTAATTGCATTTGTAATACTATTTATTTCTTCTCCTGTAGAAGCAATACTATTGTAGACATATTCCATTCCATAAAAGAGTTTACTTCTAGAACTTAAACTCTTTTCTAAGTCTATATTTAATGAATAGGCATCTACAGATTCTTCTCTTACATTTCTAATAACTGATTGAAAATCTCTATCAAACCTACTCTCTTGAAAATTTTGATATGCAAAAGTTGTTTGTATTTTATCGTGCAAATTTGAACTACTACTTAATTTCGTAACCTGTAAATTCCCCATAAACCAGCGTTGAGGACCATAATTCCACTCAGCAGAACGTAAATTATCACCTCTATACCTTATTAATCTATCGTATCTAGGATACGTTGAAGTTGTGCTGTAATACAATCCTAAATCAAAGCTTAAATTTTCTTTTGGCTCATATCGTACTTTTTGCAAGAAATTGATTTGGTCATATCCCGTTGAAACTTGAATACGAGGATTTTCATTTTGAATAATAACATCTTCATCATTTATAGTCTCGACATATTCTGGTCTTAAATAATCATCAGGACCATGTTTTCCCATTCTTAAATCATCAAAATCAGTATAACTCACACTACTCAAAAAAGCCCAATTTTTCAAACCAAAATTAAGATCTAAATGTCCTGTTTTTTCTTTATTAGCTGTTGCATATCTCACCGCAGCATTTGAATTAAAGTACAAGGAATCTTTATATGATAATTGCGGTTTTTGAGTATAAAAACTCATAACACCACCAATAGCGTCACTTCCATATACAACCGAACCCGCTCCTAATGTAATTTCGGTGTTTTGGATTGTAAAAGGATCTATAGAAATAACATTTTGTAAATTCCCACCTCTAAATGTAGCATTATTCATTCTAACACCATCAACTGTAATTAGTAATCTATTTGTAGAAAAACCTCTAATCATTGGGCTTCCTCCACCGAGTTGACTTTTTTGAATGTAAACATTACCTGTGCTCTCTAATAAATCTGCACTAGTTTGTGGGTTTTCAAACTTAATATCACTAGCATTAATATTAACGATGGTTTGTGGTATATCACGCTTACTTTGTTCAAATTTAGAAGCAGATATCACAACCTGATCTAAATCTTCTATGCTGGGTTTTAGATAAACTATAAAATCATCTTTTTTAATTTTAGATTTTTTTAGATTTTTTTTAATGTATAGTATATTTTGAAAATAGATCATCTCAGTCTCTTCAAATTGATCTAGAGATGCACTTCCGTCTATGTCTGTTATTACAGATTTATTTTTTTTAAAATTAAATATAGTTACTCCAGATATAGGATTTTTAGTGCCTTCCTCAAGAACTATAACTCTTTGAGAATTACCAATAAAAAATGCAAATAAGAATAAAATAGAAAGCGTAAACTTCATAAACATTATTTAAATACCTGATTGAAAATTTGTAGAGATTTTGGTTTTTTAAAACTGCCCAAATGTAATTCAAAATATAACAATAACATCGTTAGAAATGATTGTCTTTGGTTTGAGTTTAATTTGATATTATCTAGTTCATCAAAATTTATGCCTAACAACTGTTTAAGAACTGTTAAATTATTTCCTGAAACACTATAAACATTTTCTTTTTTAGGCTCAAACAAACCATTATTCAAATTAAAATACATTTGATTAATCTCTGATGTGTCTGGATAAAAACCTAGATGCTTTGTTAAATTTAATAAAAATAATAAATGAAAATTCGAGAATTCTTCTTTAACATCTAACCAACGAAATGTTGTTTCTATATAATTATATAGTTGCAGGTTTTTTTCTTCCTCTCTTAAAACTGAAGCTAAAACTTCAGCTAAAAACATAACAATAGAACTCTTAAAAACATTAGTGTGTAAACTTGTATAATTATAATCCAACCTAACATTTTTTATTGATTGTAATGATTGGTTCTCTCTATAGTTTTCTTCAATTTGGAGTTGAGATAATAATTGGAAATAAGCAACTTTTGAATTTCCTTTCTTACTAGTCATTACGCCTCTAAGCAAATAACTCACAACACCTCTATGCACTGTGAAACACCTTACAATTAAGTCGTTATCTCTGTATTTAACTTTAGAAAGCACAATGGCTTTTGTCTTAATAAGCATGAGAGTAAATTATCTAACAATGAGTACCTTTAATACTTTTGTTTCAAAAGAATCTAAATCGGAAATTAAAAATAAATAAACACCAGAAGCTACTATATTACCTCTGAAATTTTTCCCGTTCCAAATACCTGTTCCACCATCAATAGCAAAATTATAATTAGCTTTTGAAGATCTTTGGTTAACTCTAGATTGAGCTTCAGCAACTAGATTACCTTCTATATCGGTGATTTTCACATTAACGCTTTCGGTTAGCCCAGAAATTTTGATGCCATTATTAATATTATTTAAATCGCTAAAACCTAAAATATTATATTCGGGTCTAACTGGATTTGGATAGATATAAGCCTCTTCTAGTGTCTCCTTAGGTTTTGTTCCTCCAGAAGAAAAAGAAACTAATCCTTTAAATGTAGATATGTATACTCTACCAGATTGTGGGTCTATGGATATATCTGAAATTGAATTCGATGGTAATGGTGAGTTATCTGTTGTAAAATGAAAAATAGTTTCTTGTCCATCAGGTGAAAAATAAAAAATCCCAGAATCTAAGGTTCCTACCCATTTATTATCAGAACCATCTACCTTAATATCTGTGATATACTGATTAGCAAGTAATTCTGTAGGTATTCCGTTTTCTAAAATCACAATTTCATTAACACTTGGATTGGGGTCATTAATGAAATTTGATGTATTAAATAATACTCTTAAACCTTTAATACTACCAATCCAAAGTTGATTTCTACTATCTAAAGCAATCGCTTTCACTTGCGAAGAAGGCATATTTTGCTCTTCACTAAAGACATTATTAATCTCTTGTGTATCAGTATTGTATCCTATAAATCCAAAATTATAAGCTGAAATCCATTTCATGCCACCATTACCAATTACTATTTCTGTAAAACCTAATTCATCAAATAAGGCATCTGGAATTAGTTCTGAAAAACTATAGCCTTGCCATTGTCCACTTGAAGGATCATACGATTTTAGAGCTCTATCAACTTTTGATGTTATTGTCCACATTAAACCATTTCTATCAAACTGTGAGCCTGATTGTCTAATACTTATAAAGTTTGGTGCAGGAGGGTAAACTAATGATTCTAAACCGCTATTCTCTTGATTAAGAAGTATTGTAGCTTCATCATTATTCATTTCTAAAATGCCTTTCTGAAAAGAACTTATAAATACTTGACTTGGGTTAAAAGGGTTAATTGCTATATCAACAAGATTTACGGCAGTCAATAAACTATCATAAGGAATATTATTCCATTCTTCATCTCTTAAAATACTTATTCCTCTTCGTTTTTGTGGATTTGGATTAAAAGACGTTGTATAATCTCCATAAGTTACCCATAATTCTCCATCACCAGCCTGAATTTTAAAAGCTCTATTACTAGAAGGTCCTTGAGGTAAGATAATGTCATATTCTCCAGGAGACTCGTTAATAGTTTTTAAAACCCCTGTTGTTTCTGTTCCTATATATAAGTTGTCCTCGAAAATAGTAGCTGCAACAAAGTTAGTATCGTAATTTTCATTCGTCGAAGCAGTTTGAAGTTCGACATAGTTTTCATTATAAACAAAAACCTGTTCTTTTATCGTAATAATTAATTTATCATCTACCGATCTAACATCTAAAGGTAATGTTGGATAAGTAAATAAAACGTTTAAGTTATCGTTTACCAATTCATACAACGTCTTATTTGATTGTACGGCATATAATTTGCTTCCAACTTTTTGAATGGCAATAAAATCTCCAAAAGAAATTGATGTCCATTGCTGAAAATCAATCAAATTAGGATTTGATAAAGGTGCTTTTCTTATAGCGCCACTTGAAGCACAAGCTGCGTAAATAAAGCCATTAAAAATTGTAGTTTGATTAATAATAACCTGACTCCCAGCATCACCTATAAAATACGTATCACCAAATTGTAATTGATTTAAGTCATACACTGAAATCCCATAGTCTGTTGAAATATAAATAAGACCCTCATTTTCATTAAAATGATTTATTTTTTTAAGAGCTGGGGAAATTGATTCTTTTTCTAAAATATCAACAACCGAGAGTATTTCAGAATCGGCATCAAAGAGAATTTCAATTAATCCTGTTTCATATCCTACAAGAAGTAAATCAAAATCTTCACTATATTTTATAGTAGATATTGTTTCTCCAGATAATCCATTGATCGTTGTTATTGTTTCTATTTCATTTGTAAGCACATCATAACTAAAAATAGCATTCTCTGAAGCTGCATAAATTTTATCGCCTCCTCTAGAGATATCTTTGATTTCAAAATATGAAAAATACCCTTCCCAAAGTCTTGAAAAATCTTGAGAAACACCTTTAAAAGAAACTAAAGCTAAAAGGATAAATATTATTCTTTTAAACATATCAATTATTTTTGTCAAATATATTTATAACTAACGACATTTTCTTCAAAATCATATAACGTTGCCAAATAAAAAAAGCTTCCAGTATAAATCTGAAAGCTTTTATTTTTATTCTTTGTTGTTAATTATACAACACCTTGAGCTAGCATAGCATCTGCTATTTTAACAAACCCAGCCACGTTTGCACCTTTTACATAATCTACATAACCATCAGCACGTGTTCCATATTCAACACAAGATTCATGAATATCATCCATGATTTTATTTAATTTCTCATCCACTTCTGCTCTTGTCCAGCTTAATCTCAATGAATTTTGACTCATCTCTAATCCAGAAGTAGCAACACCTCCAGCATTAGAAGCTTTTCCTGGTGCAAATAATACTTTAGCATTTTGGAGGGCTTCAATAGCTTCTGGTGTTGTAGGCATATTAGCACCTTCAGCAACAGCAAGAATATTATTGTTAATTAACAATTTAGCTTCATCGCCATTTAATTCATTTTGAGTAGCACATGGTAAAGCAATATCACAATTAACAGACCAAGGTCTTTCCCCTTTATGAAATGTAGCTGAAGTATATGTATCTACATATTCACTAATTCTTCCTCGTTTAACGTTTTTAAGATGCATTACAAATGCTAACTTTTCTTCATCAATCCCATCTGCATCATGAATATATCCTGAAGAATCTGATAATGTTACAATTTTAGCACCTAATTGTGTCGCCTTTTCACAAGCATATTGCGCCACATTACCTGAACCAGAAATAACAACAGTTTTCCCTTCAAAAGAATCACCATTAGTTGCTAACATATTTTTTGCAAAATACACACAACCATATCCAGTAGCTTCAGGTCTAATTAAAGAACCTCCATAACTCATTCCTTTTCCAGTTAAAATCCCAGTGAACTCATTTTGCAGTCTTTTGTATTGCCCAAACATGTATCCAATCTCACGTCCACCAACTCCAATATCTCCTGCAGGAACATCTGTATTAGGGCCTATATGTCTATATAACTCCGACATAAATGATTGACAAAAACGCATAACTTCATTATCACTCTTTCCTTTAGGATTAAAATCTGATCCTCCTTTACCTCCACCCATAGGTAGTGTTGTTAAAGAATTTTTAAAGACTTGTTCAAACCCTAAAAATTTAAGAATACTTAAATTTACAGATGGGTGAAAACGCAAACCTCCTTTGTATGGTCCAATTGCAGAGTTAAATTCTACTCTAAATCCTCTATTAACCTGAGTATTACCTTTATCATCAATCCATGGTATTCTAAAAATAATCGTGCGTTCTGGTTCAACCATACGCTCTAAAAGCATCTTTCCTTGATATTTAGGATTCTCCTCTATAAAAGGAATAACGGTTTCTGCAACCTCATGTACTGCTTGTAAAAACTCAGTTTCGTGACTGTTCTTATCTGTTACAAGTTTTAAAAAAGCTTCAATTTTATTTTTCATTTATTAAAGTATTAATAATCTCTGTTGATTTTTGTACGACAAAGATACATTATCTTTAAAATGTTTATGTGTTTTTTTTCATATTCTCAGTGATACTTTAATAAAACATTAATTTAATAATATGTTATTATTTAAAAACTCTTACATCAATCTATTTGTTTGGTAGTTAAAGCAGTTTTTATATATTTGTTAACAAATGAGCCCTCAACAAAATAAAACCTATGACGCTTAATTTTAAACAATTAACTTTTATATTATTTATTACACTTAGTATAAATAAAGGTTATTCTCAACTTGGTTTTTCTCACGAAATTGGTGTTATTACTGGACCTGTAGCTTTCCAGTCCGATTTTGGAGTAAGGAGTGATCTTGAAACCAATGCTGGTAATACTGGTTTTGGAATAGGTATTGTTCACTATATTAACTTTGCATATAGAGCTGATTGTAACTGTTACTCTACAGATACTTTTTTTAACGATCATTTTAAATTACGAAATGAGATTTCTTGGAATAAAACGACATTAAATCATTTTGGAAAATGGGTTGATGCTTCAAGAACAAGTACTGATGCTGAACGTTTACGACAACACTCTGGAGTTGCTCAAAATTTTGATATTGGGACACAAATCGAATTTTTCCCTAAAAGTATTCGTTCATTTCAAGCCTTTAGTTATTCATTTGCTCCATTTGTAAGCTTAGGTGTTCATTTTACATCTTTTAACCCTAAAGTAGAAACCACTTATGGTGATGGGAATATCGAAAATATGGATAATTTCTATCAACCATGGGTACAAGCTGCAAATCCAGACACCAATGAAGATCCATTCTTATTTAATGAAAGTGGTACAACATGGTCTGTCGTTGGAAGCGTTGGTACACGATATAAACTTACAGTACTTTCTGATTTAATGATAGATTTAAGATGGCAATACTTTTTTAATAATAAAGTTGATGGCCTAGATCATAATTTAAGATCAAACAAAGCTAAAGATTGGTTGGTTTGGTTAAACTTTGGCTATATCTATTATTTAGATTAAAACATAAAAAGACCAAGTAAACACTTGTCTTTTTATGTTATATGACTATTAGACTATTACTACTATCCAATAGCTTGTTTTAAATCTGCGATTAAATCATCTTCATCTTCAATCCCAACACTTAATCTAATTAAAGAATCTACAATACCTGTTTTTTCTCGTTCATCTTTTGGTATACTTGCATGTGTCATACTCGCTGGATGTCCTGCTAAAGACTCAACTCCACCTAAAGATTCGGCTAATGTAAAAATCTTTAATTTTTCAACAATCTTAATAGCTTCATCATAATTATTCCCTTTAGTTGTAAAAGAGACCATCCCACCAAAATCGTTCATTTGTGATTTGGCAATATTGTGATTAGAGTGGCTTTCAAATCCTGGCCAATATACCTTCTCAATTTTTGAGTGAGCTACTAAATACTCAGCAACTGCTTTACCATTTTCACAATGACGTTGCATTCTAACATGTAATGTTTTTATACCTCTTAATGCTAAAAAACTATCTTGAGGACCACAAACTGCTCCACTAGCATTTTGAATAAAATATAAACGATCTGCTAAATTTTTGTCTTTCACAATTAATGCACCCATAACAAGATCACTATGACCACCTAAGTATTTTGTTGCAGAATGCATTACAATATCAGCTCCTAAATCTAAAGGACGTTGCAAATAAGGTGTAGCAAATGTATTATCAACGGCTAAAAGTATATTGTGTTTATTGGCAATAGTTGCAGTGACCTTTACATCAATAATATTCATCATTGGATTTGTAGGTGTCTCTACCCAAATCAATTTTGTGTTTTCATTGACATAATTTTCAATATTAGTGGCATTTTCCATACCAATAAAATGAAATTTAATCCCTAATCCTTCAAATATTGAAGTAAATAAACGATATGTTCCTCCATATAAGTCATTCGTAGAAATCACTTCATCTCCTGGCTGTAATAATTTCAAAACGGCATCAATTGCTGCTAAACCAGAACCAAATGCTAGTCCATGACTTCCATTTTCAATACTAGCAAATGCATTTTCTAATGCATTTCTGGTTGGATTATGTGTTCTAGAATATTCGTATCCTTTATGTCCACCTGGAGTAGATTGTGCATACGTAGATGTTTGATAAATTGGCGGCATTACACTTCCATAAGCTGGGTCATGCTCTTGGCCACCATGTATTGTTTTTGTATTAAATTTCATATGCTGTTTATTAAGAAAATACTCAGTCAGAAACTAGCTGAAATCATTTCAATTTATTGTAGTAAACAACAAATTTAAGGTTTAATTCGTTCTATTCAAATCTATGTAATACCTTTATTGAATGATTAACAGAATCAAGATTGTTTTAAAAAAAATAAGCCTGCCGTTTGCGCTTCTAGCTTTAATTATTTCATGTGAAAAAGAAATAAAAATTGATTTTACAGAACAAAATATCGAATCTTCAACAGTTGCTGAAATAGCTATAAACTACCCAAAAGCAGAGGGAACAAAAGACGTTGCTAACCTGATAAACAAAACACTTAAAAATCATATTATTAGCCAAACAAATTTTAATAAAGACACGCTCACTAATGCATCAATAAATGATGCTATCAAACAGTTTAATAACGACTTTAATAATTTTAAAAACGACTTTCCCGACTCTACTCAAAAATGGGAAATTTTTATTGATGGAGAAGTAACCTATCACTCTCCAGAAGTTATTAGTATTGCTGTAAATTCATATTTGGATACTGGTGGAGCTCATGGAAATACTAATGTGAGATTTTTTAACTTTAATTCGCAAACAGGTAAATTACTACTTAATAAAGATCACATAAATAATATCAAGGCACTTTCAAAAATTGTTGAAGAAAAACTCAAAGATGAATTAGAACATCATTCAGGAAATGAACCTATAGAAGATCTTTTCTTCGGTGAAGGTTTTCAGTTACCTGAATCTATAGGCTATAGTGATGAAGGTATAATTATATTATACAACCCCTATGAAATTGCTTCATATGCTCAAGGAATTATAGAATTTACAATTCCTTTTGAAGAGATTAACTCATTTTTAAACCTAAATTAATCTGCATTTTTAGAGAGGCGTCTTATTACTGGCTCAACAGTAAGTCCTTGACCAATAATTGAGAAAACAACAATAATATAGGTAATCACTAAAAACAAGTCACGGTGCATATCTTGTGTCAAGCTCAATGCTAAAGCTATTGATATCCCTCCTCGTAATCCTCCCCAAGTCATAATTAAATTGGTGTTTTTTACAAATTGTAGTTTTTTATCAAAAAACTTAATAGGTGCCCAAAGCGACATATATCGACTTAGTAAAACTAATGGAACCGAAATTAATCCAGCAACAACATAATTCAACTCAAAATTAAGGACCAGCATTTCCATACCTATCATTACAAAAAGAACCGTATTAAGAAGCACATCTACTAATTCCCAAAATTTATCTACATACGTTTCAGTGATTTCAGACATAGCCGTTTGCCTAACGGTATCATTACCTACAATTAATCCAGCAGTAACCATGGCTAAAGGCGCTGATAAATGCCAATGATGTGCCAATAAGCTCCCTCCCATTACTGTAGCAATAGTAATAATAACCTCAACTTCATAATCATCAATTGACTTTAATAATTTATACGTTATATATCCTAAAATAAGACCAAGTGCGATACCTCCTAATACTTCTTGTCCAAATAATTTCATGATACCAGATACTTCAATTGCCGCATCTGGCACTTTTGCTATTGCAAAAATGGTCAAAAACACAACAACACCTACACCATCATTAAACAAGGATTCTCCAACAATTTTAGTTTCTAACTTTTTAGGCGCTCCTGCTTTCTTTAAGATGCCTAAAACAGCAATTGGATCTGTAGGAGAAATTAAAGCTCCAAACAACAAACAGTAAATAAAAGCAACTTCTAACCCTAAAAATTGAAGTAAATAATAGGTTAAAATACCGACTAAAAAAGTTGACACTAAAACCCCAAAAGTGGCAAACACTAATACAGGCCAGCGTTGAATTTTAAGTTGATTGAAATTAGTATGTAAAGCTCCTGCAAACAGTAAAAAACTCAACATAATTTCTAATAAAACAGTTTCGAAATCTATTTGCGAAATAAAGGCTTTTTCTCTAAGCAATAAGGTGTCATCAAACTGCCCAACAACAACTACAATTACTGTAAACACTATAGTAATAAGCATTAAACCAATAGTGATAGGTAGTTTTAAAAGCTTAACGTTTATATATCCAAAAAGAGCAGATAATACAATTAAAATCGATGCAATTGCATAATAATCCATAGGTGCTTAAATTTTCGATAAAAGTAACTAATTTTACTTTTAAATCTATTTACTTTGCATATAACAAACTAAAAACATCCTCTAATTCATACTGAGGTTTTTTATGCAATCCTATGAAGAAAATTTTCTACCTTAAGACCTGTAATACCTGTGTAAGAATCATTAAAGCATTAGATCTACCAAATACTACTGCTTTTCAAGATATAAAAGAAGAAAGCATAACGGTTAAACAATTAGAAACACTTAAACAACAGGCCGGCTCTTTTGAAGCATTGTTTAGTAGGCGAGCAAAGCTTTATAAAGACATGGGATTGAAAGACCAAAACTTATCTGAAGCAGATTATAAGCATTATATTTTAGAACATTATACATTTTTAAAACGCCCAGTTATTGTTTTTAACGACCGTATATTTATTGGCAATAGTTCAAAAACTGTAGACGCAGCTAAGACTTTTATCCATTCTCATGAATAGTAGAAAATTTGCACTCATTGCCCTATTTTTAGTTCAACTCCTTTATGGATTAAACTATACTTTTGCTAAAAATGTTATCAATGAAGGGTTTGTTCAATCCTTTGCATTTGTGCTTTTAAGAGTCGTTGGTGCAACTCTTCTTTTTTGGTTATTTAGTTTCTTTTTTAAACAAGAAAAAATAGACAAAAAAGACTATATAACGATATTCTTTGCAGCTCTTTTTGGTGTAGGAATTAACATGCTTTTATTTTTAAAAGGCTTAGAATTAACGACACCTATTCACGCTTCAGTAATTATGACAATTACACCAGTAATTATATTAATTCTATCTATTTTCTTTCTTGATGAAAAACTAACAAAACTGAAAGTTTTTGGAGTTGTTTTAGCTTTTTCCGGAGGCGTTTTACTCACTGCTCTAGGCGATTCAAATAGAGTTGGAGATAATGTAGCATTAGGTAATTTATTTATTTTTATTAATGCAATCTCTTATAGTATCTATGTTATTATTATCAAAAGATTAACGGCAAAGTATCACCCGTTTACTTTTATAAAATGGTTGTTCTTGTTTGGTATTGTTTTCACATTGCCGTTTGGATATCAGGAAACATTAGAAATTGAATGGCATACATTTACACCATACATCTGGTTTTCTGTACTATTCGTAATTGTTGGCGCTACATTTGGAACATATCTTTTAAATCCATTAGCTCTAAATTCGCTAAAAGCATCAACTGTAGGTGTTTTCATCTATTTACAACCTGTAATTGCAGGTGTATTCGCAATTATAATGGGGGTTGACGCAGTAAGTCCTGTTAAATTAGCTGCAATGATTTTAATCTTCGCTGGTGTATACCTCGTCACTAAAAAGCCTAAAAACCTAAGATAAATTTTTTGGCTTTTTCCCTGATTTACGTGTATCTTCTTTTGTTAGGATTTTAAAATTATCAGATTTAGGAAATTGTTTTATTAAGTATTGAAGCTGCTCAGGAAGTTCGGTTAAACTACGTGCTTTTAAATCTATCCATGCACCCAAGATATCACAAGTTGCCAAATGTTGTCCTTTGGAAGTATAGAAATTATGCTCAAACTTAAAAAACATACCATCTTCACTTAATCCAGAAACAGCAAGTGTTACAGTTAATGTTTGCTCTAAAAAAGATTCTTTGAAATAATAAATCTGTTCAGAAAACACGACTGGTCCAATGCCATGAGCTATAAGTTTTTTCATAGAAAACCCATGTTCATTTAAAAAGCCAACTCGTGTATGACTCATAAAATTTAAATAAGCAGAATTCGCCAAATGGCCATTAGCATCAACATCGCTCCAACGTATTTCAAAATCTTTTGTGTACATCATTCTATATTTAAGCTTACAAAGTTATTGTTTTTTATAATGTATGACTATCATTTATAACTTTATGATTTTCCTTACCTTTGCTCAACTTTTAAAATTTGTTCATGATACAATCGATGACAGGTTATGGGAAATCTGTAATACAACTCCCAACCAAAAAAATATCTATTGAAATAAAGTCGCTTAACAGTAAAAATCTTGACCTCAATACGCGAATGCCGTCTATGTATCGTGAAAAAGAATTAAAAATAAGAAAACTAATCGCTTCAAAATTAGTTAGAGGAAAAATTGATTTTTCTCTTTATATGGAAGTTACAGGTGAAGAAACTTCAACTCAAATCAACAAAACCGTTGTTAAACAATATATGCAACAATTAAAAGATGTTGTTGACACAGGTGAAACTACCGAATTACTAAAAATGGCAATTCGTTTACCAGATGCTCTAACTACAGAACGTGACGAAATTGATGAAAATGAATGGAATCAAATTGCTAAAGAAATTGATAATAGCTTAGAAAAAATACAGCAATACAGATTAGATGAAGGTGAAAGCCTAGAGGCCGATTTCTTGACGCGCGCTCAAAATATTTCAGGATTATTAGATGATGTCATTGCCATGGATCCAGATCGTATTGATGGTGTTAGAGAACGTTTAACTAAAGGGATTTCTGATATAAAAGAAAAAGTAGACGAAAACCGCTTTGAGCAAGAACTCGTATATTACATTGAAAAATTTGATATTACTGAAGAAAAAGTGCGTTTAACTAATCACTTAGATTATTTTTCAAAAGCCTTAAAATCTAATGATTCTAATGGAAAAAAATTAGGTTTCATTTCTCAAGAAATGGGTCGTGAAATAAATACAATTGGTTCAAAATCAAACCATGCTCCAATGCAAAAGCTAGTTGTTCAAATGAAAGATGAACTCGAAAAAATCAAAGAACAATTACTGAATGTACTTTAATACCATAGAATTTAAATCAAACTTGTGTCGGAAATAAAAAACAAAAAAAGAGGAAAGTTAATTGTGTTCTCAGCACCTTCAGGTTCTGGAAAAACAACCATTGTTAGGCATTTATTAAAACAAGACGAACTCAATTTAGAGTTTTCAATTTCGGCGACTTCAAGAGAAAAAAGAGGACAAGAAATTCACGGAAAAGACTACTACTTTTTGGATATTAATGATTTTAAAAACAGAATCAAGAACGACGAATTTTTAGAATGGGAAGAAGTATATCGCGATAATTTCTACGGCACTTTAAAAACTGAAATTGAGCGTATTTGGGGAAAAGGTAAAAATGTTATTTTTGATATTGATGTCTCTGGAGGATTACGAATTAAAAAGAAATTTCCGAAAGAGACTCTAGCTATTTTCGTAAAACCACCAGACCTTAATGAACTTATCATACGATTAAAAGAACGTGGAGAAGAAAGTGAAGACAAAATTAGTATGCGCGTTTCAAAAGCACCTGCAGAATTAGCAACAGCACCTTTATTTGATGAAATTGTTCTCAACAAAGATTTGGATAAAGCACTAAATGATGCTTATACATTAGTTTCTAATTTCATTAAGGAATAACTTATGAAAATCGGCTTGTATTTTGGAACCTTTAATCCCATTCATGTTGGGCATTTAACTATTGCAAATCATTTAGCCGAACATAGCAATTTAGATAAAATCTGGTTTGTAGTCACGCCACATAGTCCGTTTAAAAAGAAAAGTTCTCTGTTAGATAATCGTCAGCGATATGAAATGGTATATCGTGCTACTGAAGACTATTCAAAATTAGAACCTAGTGACATTGAGTTTAATTTACCACAACCAAATTATACTATAAATACACTAACCTATCTTCAAGAGAAATATCCTGAACACGAATTTTCATTAATTATGGGTGAAGACAACTTGAAGAGTTTTCATAAATGGAAAAACTACCAGCTCATTCTAGAAAACCATAACATTTATGTGTATCCTCGTATTTCCGAAGGGAAGATAGAAACACAATTTGATAACCATAATAAGATTTATAAGGTGAATGCACCAATTATGGAATTGTCATCTACATTTATCAGACAATCTATAAAAAAGGGTAAGAATGTACAACCGATGCTACCAAAACATGTCTGGGAATATTTGGATGAAATGAATTTTTATAAAAACTAATCTTTCTTTTTCTTATTATTTTACTGGAGGCTCTTCTTCTTCATCAGCAGCAGCAACATCACAATCAGACAATAAAGCTTCAACATACATCGCCCAACTATTACCATCAAAACCTGGTCCTTCAGCCCAAGCAGTTTCTCCTCCTGTAGCCCCTTGTACTTCGGCATGTGCAGCAAAACAATAATTTTCGGTAAGTGCATCCAAACTTATTAGGTAAACCACTTCAGTGGTTCCATCTGCATGAGGTTCTGAATGTTCAAATTGTCCTATTTTAGGATTCCCTGATCCAGTTGTTGGCACCCATTGTTCTTCACAACCACCAATACTTAAATGAGTTAAATCAATAGTCCAATCTCCATTTGTACTATATGTTATAATTAAATTTTCACCATCATTATCAACAGAAACTGTTCCTGCTATATCGTTTTGCCCTGCAATTAAGTTAGTTGTCATACATGGTTCGTCATAAGACGCTCTGCTAAACATTCCTTTACCACTAGTTGAAGCTACTCTAAAGTTTGGATTACTATTCGCTGCTTGTTCAGGCTCTTCATTAATGCTTTCTGTGTCACAACTTAAAAAAACAGTTAAAAAAAGGGCGCTTAAAATAAAGGTAATTTTTTTCATAATAAATAAGATTTGGGGTTAAATCAGAAAGTGAAGTTATAATTATTTACGATTAAACAGTTATTTTTTCGCTGAAGCGGCCTAATAAGAAAGAAAAATCGTACTTAAAAATGATAATATGCATTTTCTAAATGCTCTAAAGTCATCTCTTTTTTATTTAATACTATAGCGATAATATCAAAACGCACCTCAATATCTAATGCATTTGAAATCACATAAGCATCAACGGCTTTTATAATACGTTGCATTTGCTTAGGCTTTAAAAATTGTTGCGGATCACCAAAATTAGCACTTGTTCTTGTTTTTACTTCAATCACAGCTAACGTATCTCCTTTTCTTGCTATAATATCAACTTCTGCTTTTTGATACCTATAATTACGAGCACAAATAGTGTAGCCATTTTTCACTAGAAAATCAACAGCTAAGTCTTCTCCTTTTTTTCCTAATTCGTTATGATTTGCCATAGTTTTAAGGCTTATAATAAGTATCAATATAAGCAATAACTTCATCTTGACTTAAAACTGCAAATTTTTTATAACGTTCATGAACGTCTACAATTTCATCTAAGGCTTTTTGAACTAAAGGCTTATTTCCCCATGTATTTAGATGTGCGACAACTGTTTTTAAACAGCCATTTTTATATGCTATTTGACCAAGAACATGAACAAGCGTAACAGTTACACGTTTAGCCTCATCAAACTCTAACACTTTTAATAGTGGCAAAATATCTTGAGGGTGTGTGCGTCCGCGAAGTTCAATCCCGTGACATATTTCTCTTCGTATTTCTTTATCAGGATGCTTAAGATAAGTTTTACTCCATGCCAAAACAGGAATAGGGTTCTTCTCTCCCATTTTTTTAATTGAACCAATCACAGCATTACGCACACGATGATGACTATCAAACAAACCACCATCCATAAATTCCTGGATTTTATCAAAATGAAATTTTCCAAGCTCACCTGCTGCATTCACTACGGTTTGACGTATAAGTTCATCTTCAGTTTGCATCAATTTTTTTAATACTGAAAGTATTACTGATTGAAACTTTTGCTGCGTATAAAAAATCTTCCCAATAGTTAAATAGCCGGTCTTACGAATGTAAGTATCTTCATCTGAAAAATAAGTGGTGATACGAGTAGTCGTCCCTTGAGATAAATCTGTTGTAATCTCTCGGTTGATTTTTTCAACTAATTGATTTCTTTCCTCTTTTGTTAGATCATAGAATGCCATAATTATTTTTCAAAAACAACAGTACTCTTCCCTTTCTCAACTTTCATCTCAATAGTCTTTCCTAAAATCATTGCTCGATTATCCTTCTCATGACCTGCAGGCATATTAAAGGCGATTGGGAAATCATACTCTGCTAAAGCGTCTAAAATAAGCTGCTCTACAGAAGTTCCCCAAAGTGTTGTGTTTTTACGCATTCTAGACATATCACCAACAAGTAGACCTTTACAGTTCTCAAAATAACCAGCACGCTTTAAACTTTGCAACATACGATCTATATGATATTTGTACTCCCCAATTTCTTCAATAAACAGTATTTTTCCAGATGTATCAATACTTGTTTTAGAACCTAACATCGTATGTAGTATTGTTAAATTTCCGCCAACTAGTGGTCCATTCGCCTCTCCTACTCTATTATAAGACGAGCCTTCTAAAGTATAATTTATGGGCTGCCCAAAGATAGTCGACTTAAACGTCTCTAAAGTATCTTTAATATCGTCTAAATCTTTAGTCAAACTCACACACATCATTGCATGTATAGATTGATAGCCTACATTATGAACTTGATTGTGCAATGCCGTAATATCACTATAACCAATAATCCATTTAGGGTGTTCCTTAAATTTTGTATAATCTAATTGATCTAAAATCCTAACCGTTCCATAGCCTCCTCTAGCACACCAAATTGCACCAACAGATGGATCATCTAATGCATTTTGGAAATCTTCACAGCGCTCAGCATCAGTGCCTGCAAAATGATCGGCTTTACTAAACACATGTTTTCCTACAACAGCATGTAAACCCCAACTTTTTAATAAAGCTACTGCTTGGCTAACTTCATCAGTTCTATTTTTTAATATTCCAGAAGGCGCAACAATAGCAACTGTATCTCCAGCTTTTAAGTAAGGTGCTTGTATCAAAGTAGTATGTTTTTTTTGAACAGATTTATCTTGAGCGGTTACATTTCCGAAGAACATACACACGCAAATTAAGAGTAAAAAATAACGAATTTTAGCCATATTGTAAATGTACATTTTTTTCACAGGTCTAAATTTAATAATTATCAAATTAAGAACATGTATATCCACGATCTTCTTGAATTACAATACTCAAACATTTCCAGGCAAAAACTATGTTCAAAATTTGTAAATACTCGTTTCAAAATCGCTTGCAAATTGCGTACTTTTGTGGCTTGTTAAAACAAATTCAAGATGTCTAAAAGATATACCATTACTGCAGCTTTACCCTATACTAACGGCCCAATACATATTGGTCATTTGGCTGGAGTATATGTGCCTGCCGATATTTATGCACGCTACAAACGATTAACAGGAAATGATGTGGCTTTCATTTGTGGAAGTGATGAACATGGTGTGCCCATTACAATTAAAGCAAAAAAAGAGGGTGTAACACCTCAAGATATCGTCGATAAATATCATGCGATTATAAAAAAATCGTTTGTAGACTTCGGAATTACGTTTGACAATTATTCACGTACCTCTGCGAAAATTCATCATGACACGGCTTCAGAGTTTTTCAAGACGCTGAATGATAAAAATGAGTTTATAGAAGAAGTTACTGAGCAACTTTATGATGAAGAAGCTAATCAGTTTTTAGCCGATCGTTTTGTAACAGGAACCTGCCCAAAATGCAGCAATGAAGAAGCTTATGGTGATCAATGTGAAAACTGTGGGTCGAGTTTAAATGCTACAGATCTAATAAATCCAAAATCGGCAATTACAGGTAATGTGCCTACTTTAAAAGAAACAAAACATTGGTTTTTACCACTAAATAAACACGAGGATTTTTTAAAAGAATGGATTTTAAAAGGCCATAAAAAAGATTGGAAACCTAATGTTTACGGACAAGTAAAATCTTGGATTGATGATGGTTTACGACCAAGAGCTGTAACGCGTGATTTAGATTGGGGAATTCCAGTTCCTGCTCCTGGAGGAGAAGGCAAAGTGCTTTATGTTTGGTTTGATGCCCCTATTGGTTATATTTCTGCAACTAAAGAATGGGCAGCACAAGAAGGAAAAAATTGGGAACCATATTGGAAAGATGAAAACACAAAACTGGTACATTTCATTGGAAAAGATAATATTGTATTTCACTGTATTATTTTTCCTGCCATGTTAAAAGCCGAAGGGTCATATATTTTACCAGATAATGTACCTGCAAATGAGTTTTTAAATTTAGAAGGTAAAAAATTATCAACCTCTAAAAATTGGGCCGTTTGGTTACCAGATTATTTAGAAGACTTCCCAAATCAGCAAGATGTCTTACGTTATGCTTTAACTGCAAATGCTCCTGAGAGTAAGGATAATGACTTTACATGGAAAGATTTTCAAGCTAGAAATAATAATGAATTGGTAGCGATTTTCGGAAACTTTATAAACCGCGTTGTCGTCCTTACCAATAAATATTATGATGGTATTGTACCTGAAGCTTCAGAATTTTCAGAAGTTGACATTGAAACCTTAGCTACAGTAAAAGCCTATCCATCTGTTATTGAAAGCTCTATTGAACGTTACCGTTTTAGAGAAGCAAGCCAAGAATTGATGAATTTAGCACGTTTAGGAAATAAATACCTGGCTGATGAAGAACCTTGGAAACTCATCAAAACAGATGACGTAAGAACAAAAACTATCATGTTCGTTGCACTTCAAATCGCAAGCGCTTTAGCGACATTATGTGAACCATTTTTACCGTTTACATCTATTAAATTAAAAGGTATTCTAAATACTAATGAGAACTCTTGGAGCGATATTTCAACCAAAGACACTCTTATCACATCTGGTCATCAGATTGGAAAAGGCGAATTACTATTCTCAAAAATAGAAGATAAAACCATTCAAGAGCAACTCGATAAATTAGAGGCAAGTAAAAAAGCTAACGACGCTGCAAATAAAGAAATTGAACCTCAAAAAGATCTCATCAATTTTGATGATTTCACAAAACTCGATATGAGAGTCGGAACCATTATTGAAGCCGAAAAAATGCCAAAAACAAAAAAGCTACTTATTTTAAAAGTGGACACAGGAATCGATACAAGAACTATTGTTTCTGGTATTGCTGAGAGTTTTACACCAGAAGAAGTGATAGGTAAACAAGTGACTGTTTTAGTGAATCTTGCACCAAGAGCGTTACGAGGTGTCGAAAGTGAAGGTATGATTTTAATGACCGAAACTCCTGAAGGGAAACTGGTATTTGTAAATCCAGACACAACGGTTAATAGCGGGTTGCAAATAAGTTAGTTATACTATTTTTCTCTTTGTATTTCATCGAAAAAAGTAAATATGTATTAATAAAAGTTCTATTTTAGCATGTATACAAACCAACTCTTTATTAAATATGAAAAAAACTACTTCTTTAAAATTATCCAAACAACTTGCTAAATATGGTGCTTTAACGGCAGCTATAGTAGGTGTTAATGATGCTAGCGGACAATCTATCATCTATGATGACATTGCCGACTATACTGGAGGTGTTGGAGACACATTCATGATAGATCTTGATGGCAATGGAACTGATGACTTCCAAATTAGAAATGAGTTAAGTACTTCTAACTTATATATTGATCCTTTAACCGCAAGTAATGATGTTTTAGGATCTGGTGGTGCAACATATGCATATCCTTTTGTGTTAAATAATGGTGATGCCATTTCTAGTGGTACTACACCTTGGAATAATAATGGTTTTGCTGGAGGATTTCAATCTTTAAACTATAGCTCTTGTAGTATTGGTAACTGGTGCGATATTACTGATGGCTACATAGGACTACGATTTAATATTAGCGGAAATACGCATTATGGTTGGGTTAGACTTGACGTTGATTCTAGTGGTAATGTATGGACGGTAAAAGACCTAGCGTATAGTGACACCCCAAACACGGCTTTAACTGCAGGGCAACAAACACTCTCTATTGAAGAGAACAGTACTTTAAATGCTATTAAAATAGTAGGGTTAAACAAAAGTATTGGACTTTATAATTTGCAAGCGCCTACAAATTATCGCATACTTAATATGACAGGAAAAGAAGTTCTAAGCGGAACAACATCTGATCATAGTCATGTGGTTGAAGCGACTACAATTGCTAATGGTGTATACATCATAGAATTAACCGAAAGTAATTCAAGAGCAATTATTAGAAAAAAGATTATCTTATAATATAAGATTAAAGAAAAAAAGCGCTTATACTATAAGCGCTTTTTTTTATATTTTATTTCGATATAAACTTCTATTGACACAAGACAACATTGACTTTTCATCCATCTCCTGATCTATAAAACTAGTCACTTTATTGATGACCGATTCGGTATTATTTAAAGCCTCTTTATAATCAACATAAATCAATTCTACACTTGGCTCTTTCGCTTTCCAGGTTTCAACTTGATGTAAGTGCTTTTTATAAGTTTCTAATAACTTAATAGGCAATGTATCTGTATCCTTACCTATCATTTTCTGTTGTGATTTTACGACTTCATCTAAATCTCTATTCATAAAAATCACTTTATAGCGATACTTTGGATCCAAAAACTTAAGCAGTGGCGCGACAATCTTAACCGATTTATTTTGCGCGTCACCCAAACATGAATTGTCTTTATGTAAGGACATTACAGGATCGTATTCAAAATAACCTTTCGGATTAGAAACATCTGCTTTTCTATTTGAATCTGTTAATACTTCAAGTCCGCCTTTATGGAGCATTTGCATCATAAGCGAAGTCCCTGACCTTGGTAATCCAGAAACAACAACAATTTGATCTTTATAAAACTTAGAGGTATTTTTATCTTTAAACTCTAAATTATCGTCGATTCGATCTGTTATATTTTCTATCGATTTTTCTGCTCGATGGTGTGTTTTAGGTTTTAATTTAGCTGCTGTTTCATAAGCTTTTTTAGCATTATCAATATCTCCCAATTTTTCAAGAGCTTCACCAAGCGTATAATGTGCTTCTGGAAAATACTTAATAAGTTCGATAGCGGTAAGGGCATGTTCTGCAGCATCTTCAAATTGATTGATTCTGTTCAAAGACACCGCTAAGGCTTGATGAAATCTTGCATTGTCTATCTCAAAATGCAAAGCACTTTCAAATGCATTTTGCGCCTCTTCAAAACGATTTAAACGCATGTATATCTTTCCTATTTGATACCATACTTGACCGTTTGGCTTGTTGTCTTTTGCTTTTGTTAAAAGTTCTAATGCATCTTGAACCTTATCTTTGCTTAGCAGTATTTTAGCTTCAGCGAAGTACGTGTTAATTTTAAATTTTTTATCACGTGTCCTTAATTCATTGAGATAAACTTCAGCCTTATCAAATTCTTCTTCTTCTAAACTTATAGACAATAAATCCATATAATAAGGAATCACATCTATAGGCTCTTTTTCAGTAATTAAATCTTTTAAAATCAATTTGGCTTTATCGTACTCTCCTTTACCTTGGTAAACTCTCGCTAAATTATGATTCAAATCACATTTAGTCTTTAAAATTGCGACTTCAATTTTTTCATCAGGGCGCTCAATATAACCTAATTCAATAAGTTGTTCTAAAGCCTCTTGATCACTTAATATATTATTTGTCTTATTTTCAGTCAAATGCTCTCCAAAATCACCTTTAACAGTTTCCCAACTGTCTATATATTGCGGTGCTTTTGCATCTTTAAATATATCCAAAGCAATTTTACCATCCATATCTCTACCAATAGGCAAATCAAAAATATGCAATAGCGTTGGTGCAACATCGACTAGACCTAAACCAAAAACTTTTTCATTCTTTTTAATATTTGGTCCTGCTGCAACAAACATTCCAAATTGTCTATGTTCTAATGAAGGTGCTGCTTGATATTTTGGCATTTTCAAGATGCGTTTATTTCCAGATTCGAAACCATGATCAGACATCACAATAATAGTCGTATCGTCATCTACTAAATCCATCATCCGTCCTAACATCATATCTTGAAAACGATAAGCGCTGTATATGCAATCATTATAAATTTCGAATAAATCCTGAGGAATTGGTCCTAATTTTGGTGGATGAAATTTCATAAATGCATGACAAAAATGATCTATAAAATCATAATATACTCCCATAAAGTCCCATTCAGTTGTTCGCATTACATGAGTAGCGGCAGCATGTAATGACACATTCTCCGCCATAACTTTAGCAAATGTTTGCAAGCCTTGATCTTTTTCTTGGTCAATCTCTCCTGCTTTAGGAATAAATGGCAAAATATGAGCTTCTGTTATCTCAAAAGGATGTAATCGTAGATCTTGCAAATCTTTAACTAGGTTATCCGGATGTATCGTCCCTTCAACAATTGGTTTTACTTTCTTAGGGTCAATATGCATTTTTTGAAACCGATCTGTCACCACAACACCGTTAATGGGTTCTGCAGGAAAACTCGGCCACCAACCTACTAAATTACTTTTAAGCCCTTGATTGTGTAAAATATTCCAAACAGCTCTTGATTTTCTTGAATTTACGGTTACTGGATGAACCCCTTTCATATCTGGCATCAATTCTAAAAAACCTAAAACACCATGTTTATCTGGTGTTTTTCCTGTTGCTACAGTAGACCACAACATTGGAGAATAAGGAGGATTCATTGTAGCCATATTACCATAAACCCCTTTATCTATAAGTTTTTTTAGAGCAGGTAATTGTCCTTTTGCTAACAAAGGGCCTATAATTTTCCAGTCGGCAGCATCCCAGCCGATTAAAAGTACTTTACTCTTTTTTTTCATTTTTCCTTTTTAATTGCGCTTCTTTTTTTACTTTTCTCCAAGCCCTAAGTCCAATATCACCTAATGCTAAAAGTCCCAATGAACCTTTTTCATCAATTTGAACTTTTTTGTTATTTTGTTTCATTTAAAAGAGGTTACTTTATGTTTTTATTTTAATCAGTTCCAATTTAATATTTTATTCAGAAGTAAAGAGAATTACATGATAAAATTTATAATATCAAAAACCCAACTCCCTGAATCTTCAATAAAAAACACGGTTAATTTGCTCAATCAAGACTGTACCATTCCATTTATTTCAAGGTATCGAAAAGAAGTTACTGGTAATCTAGATGAAGTTCAAATTGGTGCTATTGTAAAATACAAAGCGTTATTTGAAGCTTTAGAAAAACGGAAAGCAGCCATATTAAAAGCACTTGAAGATCAAGGTGTTTTAACCTCTGAATTAAAAACAAAAGTAACGGTATGTCAAGACAGCACATCACTTGAGGATTTATACCTTCCGTATAAAAAAAGCAGAAAAACAAAAGCTGAAACCGCACGTAAGAATGGTTTAGAGCCATTGGCAAAAATCATTATGTCACAAAATACCAATGACTTAGAGAGCATTGCGCAACGCTATGTAAAAGGGGCTATTTATTCAACTGAAGAAGCCCTAGAAGGCGCACGACATATTATTGCCGAATGGATTAATGAGCGTACAGATATTCGTAATAATTTACGAAACCAACTGGAGCGTCATGCTGTGATTTCAACGAAAGTTGTCAAAACAAAAAAAGAAGATGAAAATGCACAAAAATTTAGAGATTATTTTGATTGGGAAGAAGCATTAAGCCGAATCCCATCACACCGATTACTCGCTATTTTAAGAGCAGAAAACGAAGGTTTTATTCGTGTGAAAATTGAAATTGATACGACACATGCATTAGGTCGTATTGAACATAGAATCATTAAAAGTCAAAATGTCTGTGCAGATCAAATTGAACGTGCTGCTTCTGACGCTTATAAACGTTTACTATTTCCATCATTAAGTAAAGAAGCGCTTCAAAGCGCAAAAGACAAAGCCGATGAGGCTGCCATTAGCATTTTTGCAAAAAACTTAAAGCAATTACTTTTGGGATCCCCTTTAGGAGAGAAACGTGTTTTAGCCATAGATCCTGGGTTTAGATCAGGATGTAAGGTCGTTTGTTTAGACGAAAAAGGCGATTTAAAACATAATGAAACCATATATCCTCATCCTCCAAAAAACGACCAGATTGGAGCCATGAAAAAAATAAGCTTCTTAACCGAAGCACATCACATCGAAGCTATTGCTATTGGAAATGGAACAGCATCACGTGAAACTGAAGCATTAATTAGAAAAATACGATTCAAAAATGACGTTCAAGTATTTGTTGTTAGTGAAGCTGGAGCTAGTATTTATTCGGCATCAAAAATTGCTCGTGAAGAATTTCCTAATTATGATGTTACCGTTAGAGGCTCGGTGTCTATTGGAAGACGGTTACAAGATCCTTTAGCCGAATTGGTAAAAATTGATGCCAAGTCTATTGGTGTTGGTCAATACCAACATGATGTTGACCAGACTAAACTCAAAAAAGAATTAGATGTTGTCGTTGAAAATTGCGTAAATTCTGTTGGTGTTAATATCAATACAGCCAGTCATAGTCTATTAAGTTATGTATCTGGAATTGGTTCTAAATTGGCTGAGAATATTGTTGCATACCGAAGTGAAAATGGTTCGTTTACATCTAGAAAAGACATAAAAAAAGTACCCCGTTTAGGCGGTAAAGCTTTCGAACAAGGCGCTGGTTTTTTGAGAATAAAAGATGGAGAGAATCCGCTTGACGATTCTGCTGTTCATCCTGAAAGTTATAATATTATTAAAAAAATGGCGAAAGATGAAGGTATTTCACTTTCAGAATTAATTGGTAATAAAGCCATTCTTCAAAAAATTAATTTAAAACACTATTGCACAAATACTGTAGGCGTATTAACACTTGAAGATATTATAAAAGAACTTGAAAAGCCAGGCTTAGATATTAGAGAGCAAGCCAAGGTATTTACGTTTAATCAAACTATAAAAAAAATCACCGATTTAAAAGCAGGTCAATTACTTCCAGGAATTGTTAATAATATTACTGCCTTTGGATGCTTTGTAGATATTGGAATTAAAGAAAGTGGTCTAATTCACGTCTCCAATTTATCGGATAGTTTTGTAAAAGACGTCAATGAGCATGTGCATTTACACCAACAAATTATCGTTAAAGTCTTAGAGATTGATGTTGCTAGAAAACGAATTCAATTAAAATTGCATAAGTAGTTCTTAAACTGGACATCTAATATTAAGCCGAATTGCGACTAGCATTAATATTTCCGAAGAGTGAACGTGTTACTATATTTTCAAAAACCGCTATTTGTTCGGTGTCTCTAACCTCTGCCTTTTCTAACTCTTGAAGCTTCTTCAATGCATATTGCTGTATGGTTAATAATGGCAATACTATAGATTCTCTAACATCAATAGATGCTTTTCCTGCAGGCTCTTCTTCCATAAGCACCTTAGACCCACTAAGTTTTAAAAGCAAGCGTTTTGAAGTTTCGTATTCGGTATGAATAATCGCCCAAAATTCACCAAATTCTTTATCTTCGGCCATATATTTTGTCAAATCAAAAAAGGATTTTGATAATGACATCATGCTATTTTCTATTAAAGTTTTAAAGAAACTCGAACTCTTATACAACTGTATGACTTTATCAAACTCACCTTTATCTTCATAATACTTAAGTGCAGTTCCTACGCCAAAAAACCCAGGGACATTTTGTTTTAACTGACTCCAGCTTCCAACAAATGGGATAGCCCTTAAATCTTCAAAAATCAATTTATCAGATTTCCCTCGCTTAGATGGTCTACTCCCAATATTAGTTTTTGCATAGTATTTCAACGTACTCATACGTTCTAAGTAAGGCACAAACATGGGATGATTTTTAAAATCACTATAGGCTTTAAAACTTAGATTTGCTAAATCATCCATGACTTTAGTATTTTCTTTTAGCATGGCTGTATTAGTCGCATTAAGTCGGTTTAAAATCCCAGAGCTTATCAATTGTTCTAAGTTATATTGCGAAGAATCTAAGGTTCCAAAATTAGAACTAATAGTCTGACCTTGAATGGTTAATTGCACTTCTTTATCTTCAATAGTTGGGCCTAAAGACGCATAAAATTGATGCGTCTTTCCACCGCCTCTTGCTGGTGGTCCACCACGACCATCAAAGAAAATTACAGTAACACCATAGTGTCTCGAAATTTCAGTAAGACGTTCTTTTGCCTTAAATATTGCCCAATTTGCCATAAGATAACCACCATCTTTTGTTCCGTCGCTAAACCCTAACATTATGGTTTGTTTATTATCACGCTTTTTTAAATGCTTTGCATATTCTGGATTGGTATATAATGCTTCCATGACAGCAGGTGCGTTTTTTAAATCGGTAATGGTTTCAAATAACGGACCAATATCAACCGTTAATTCATCTTCAAACGCGACTAATTTCAACATAGCAAATAACTGCATCACATGTAATGTCGACTGATTGTTACTAATAATATAACGATTAGCAGCCTTTTCTCCATTTGATTGTTGAATTGTTTTTATGGCTTTCATTGTGTTAAGTGTTTTTAAAACGGTCTCATCACTAAATAAGGAAAGATCTACCGAACCTTTAACTTTAGAAAGCACTTTTACTTGTTCGGTGTCTGATAATTCGTGATAGTTACTAGGAAAAACTGAGCTTCCCGAAGCAATGACTTTATCGACCATCGTATTAAAAACCGAAGCGTGAGCACGACTATCTTGACGAATATCTAATGCTCCAAAATGGAAACCAAACAAATGAATTTTATTAAGCAAACTATTAATTTGATCTAGATATAAGGATTGGTGTTCTTTTATCACGATAGCTTTTATTTCGGTTAATTCTGAAATAAAATAAGTTAAAGTAATCTCAGATTTTCCTGAAGAAATAAAAGAATTATACACGAGTATTTCTAATTTTGATAAACGCTCTTCAACACCTTTAAATGTAAGTTTACGTCTTAATTTTCTAATGTCGCGATAGTAGTTTTTTAATACAGTTTCTCGTAATCTATTGGCAACTTTTAGTGTGATTTCTGGAGTAACAAACGGATTTCCATCTCTATCTCCTCCTGGCCAAAATCCTATATTTATAATGTTATTATCAATTTGTCTTCCTTCGAAGATATTTTGTTGTATATAATCATAGATGCTTCCAAATGAATAATAAAATACATTTTCTAAATACCATATTAAACTTACTGCTTCGTCATATGGTGTTGGCTTTTTATGCTTAAAAAATGGCGTTTTACCTAATTGTGCTAACAAATCATTGATAGCTAATAAATCATTGTTTTTTATGGCTTTGGTTAAATCTGTAATAATACCTAAAACACTTCCTGGATAAAACTGCGTTGGATGCGCTGTAAGAACAATACGCACTTTAAATTCTTCGAGATATTGCTTAAGTTCTTCTAATTTATTTTCTGAAGTTGCAGATTCTTTTAAACTTCTCAAAGTTCCAATTCCATCCATATTGTTTACAATTGGAAAGGCTGCATCTTCAATAGCATCAAATAAAACAACTTGTCGCTCTATATATTGAATAAACCTAAACAATAGGTTGATTTGACTCTCTTTTGAGCGTCTTGATTGATACTTTTTGAAAAATGTCTCAACAATAGTTTTTGGGTCATCACCTGCTTTAAATCCTTTTTCACAAGTTTCATGAAATAAAGGCAGCAAAACACCCGTTTTTGTAACAGCATCAAAAGGTAAAGTCATAAAAATACCATTATAAATTTGGTATTTAGACATCACGTTTTGTTTAAATCTTGTCAATTTAGGTTGTGTAGACATCTCGATAAGTTTATATAAAGATAATGAAGCACAGTGTCTTTTATAAATTATTTGACATTTTTACGGAATTCTCAAAAAAGAATTCATCTAATGAAAAAGACGAATTATAACACTGTGTTAATTAAGATTCTTATAGTCTTAAAAAAAAACTAATTAATGTAAATTTTAAATTGATTTCAATTAGTTTTGGAACAATAATTGTAGTAATTTTTCTACATAAATAAACTGTTTTATAAATGATTATAAATCTACGCCTTCAAAAATTGAAAACACCTTTCTTCATAATGCTTTCTGTGTGTTTATTTTTTCCATTTATCTCTAATGCTCAAGAAAACCCTGATGTGATTTCTTCTTATGAAAACTACAGCAACTTACCTAGAGAAATTGCTTATGTGCATTTAAATAAATCGGTATACTTAAAAGGTGAATGTATAGGTTTTAGTGCTTATGTATTAGATAAGAACACAAAAAAACCATCAGATTTAACGGCAAATTTATATTGTACAATTTCTGACAAGGACAACAAAATTATTAAGAGTCAGCTTATTAAAGTAGAAAACGGTTTTTCTGTTGGAACTTTTGATATTAATGAAGATTTTTCATCAGGAGACTACACCTTTATGGCTTATACCAATTGGATGAAAAATTTTGAAGAACAAAATATTTTTGTTGAATCGATAAAAATTATAGATCCAGAAATAGATGCTATTATAAAATCTGAAACCTTAGAGAATAAAATTGATGCTCAATTCTTACCTGAAGGCGGTCATTTTGTTTCAGAGATTCAAAATACAGTTGGTGTTGTTATAAAAAATGAAGCTGGTTTTGGAATTGCTGAAACTCAAGGAGAAATATTAGACAATCTAAACAATGTGATTACAACATTTAAAACCAATAAATTTGGTATTGGCCGATTTATACTTACTCCAAAAATAGGTGAGACTTATAAGGCAAAAATCGAGAATTTAGGCAAAACGTTTATATTTCAAATTAACAACATCAAACCTAAAGGAATAACCTTAGCATTAACCGATCTTGGAAAAAATATTGCTATAAAGTTTAGCACTAACCCGTCTACTTTACCTGACATAAAAAATACAACGTATAAACTTTCTATTCATAATGGAAAGGACATAAAAATGATATTATTTTCATTTGAAAATTTAGAAACATTAAAATTAATAAAGAAAGAAGATTTAAATCCAGGTATTAATATTTTCACTGTTTTTGATAGCAAAAATAATCCGGTATTAGAACGTCTATATTTTAATCATGACGGCGTTAATGTGTATGCTATTAACGAGCCTACGGTTTCAAAAGATTTTGATTCGTTAATCGTTAATTTTTCAGTAAAACAATTCAATCTAAACACAAAACATAAAATGAGTATTTCTGTGTTACACTCAGATACTAAAGGCTATGGCAGCCATCATAATATTGCTTCGTATTCCCTTTTACAACCTTATGTTAATGGATATATCGAAAATGGCGCTTACTATTTTCAAGATATTGACCGAAAGAAAAAATACGAATTAGATAACCTATTAATTACACAAGGTTGGAGTAGTTATGACTGGGACACCATTTTCACGAAAACACCTAACAATACATTTGTTTTTGAAAACGGCATCGGTTTTCAGGCTAATATTAATTCGAAGAAATCTAATCAATTTCTAATGTTTGCACTTAGAGAAAACAAAGGAGATGTATTTGTTGTTGGTGATAATGAGAAAAGCTTTATCAAGACAAGCCTCTTCCCAAGTGATAATGAAAAGCTAAATATTGGTGAGATTAATAAAAAAAGTAAAATGGATAAGCCTAACCTTTATATTCAGTTTTCGCCTTCAAAGGTTCCAGAATATATTAATTCGTATGAAACCTTAAAACCTAATTCTATTCCATATACCGTTGCCACTCAAATACAACCTTTTGCTGCTTCAATTCTTGATGAGACACAACAACTAGATGAAGTTCTTATTGAAGCTAGAAAAGAAGAAACGAGAATAGAACAACTGGAACGTCGTGCAGCTGGAAGACTTGACTTTTTTGATGATAGAAAACGTCGATCAAATCGATCTTTAGCACAATATTTAAGTGGAAAAGGATTTGTAACATCCGATTATGGTGGAATTCTAACTATTACAATAAGAAACCCAATAACACCTAATAATACCACACCTGTTGTTTATCTTAATGGGTCATTGCTTTCCGATTTTGGGTTTTTAGCAACATTTGATATGAATAGTGTCGATTATATTGAAATCAATAAATCGGGTGTTGGCGAAGGTATGCGAGGTGGCGCAGGAGTCATTAAACTTTGGACAGATCCAAATGTTGAGTTTAGAACGCGATATGGTGAGAATTATAAGGATTATAAATTCCCTTTAACCTTTTCAAAAGCAAAAATGTTCTATACCCCTAAATACAATTATTATAAAACTCAGTTTTTTAAAGAATATGGTGTTATAGGTTGGAAACCTAATATTACTATTGATGCTAATGGTCAAGCCAGTTTCCAAGTTTTTAATACCACAAATGATTATATCAAAATTTTTATTGAAGGGATTGACAATGACGGTAATTTTATAATTGATGAAAAAGTAATTCCAGTAAATTAATAGTATACTTGTAATGCTCGTCATCTTTTTATGACTAATTACAAATGACAAAAACATTTACTGAGTTTTCAACTGACGCGATTCTAAAAATCGGTAACGAGACTTTACTTGATGGATTTAGCACACCAAAAGCTATTGGTTTATTTACGTTTATTTGGGCTACCAAATCACCTATTAAAGTCTTAATAGATGGTGTTCCGATAACTATAAAAGCGCACCAAATAGTATCATTAACCTCAATTCAATATTTTCAATTTGTTGAAGGTAACGATGTGATTGTCTATCAATTTAACAGAGCATTTTATTGTATTAAAGACCATGATAAAGAAGTTGGTTGTGTGGGTTTATTATTCTTCGGAAATGCACATATTCCAATTATTTCCTTAAATGAAAAAGAACAACATAAATTTACAGCTTTACACGACATTTTCTTAGATGAACTTGAAACGGCAGATACTATTCAAGCAGAAATGTTACGAATGCTCATGGCCAGATTTATAATAAAAATAACAAGGCTACTGAAATCTATACCTGGAGAAAAAGCCACTTTAAAAGGCACTAATGAGACTTTAAGGCATTACAATTTACTCGTTGAAACTCATTACAAAAAAGAGCATGGTGTCGCTTTTTATGCTGAGAAGCTAAATAAATCTCCGAAAACACTTTCTAACGGTTTTGCTAAGTATGATAAAAGTCCGTTACAAATTATTCACAATCGCATTGTATTAGAAACTAAACGCCAATTATTATACACGGATAGAACATCAAAAGAAATTGCTTATGATATTGGATTTGATGATGCTTCGCATTTAAGTCGTCTCTTCAAAAAACAAACGGCTTTCACGCCTTCACAGTTCAAGAAAAATAGCCAAACATCAGTTTAGGGAAAAATTGACATGTCAAAAGGAATAAAGCCTATGGGTTATAGACTATGGGTTTCACATCTTTGTAGTGATAAAATAAAACACTTATAAAGATGAATTCAAAACACATATCCATTTTCAATTTAATAAAATTATTTACTCATAGCAACAAAAAACCTGTTCGCACCATAAATTTAAAAACACATTGTGAGCAAAAATACATTCACGATTTCTATTGTGATGCCGAAAAACCTTTTATTAATTAAGTTTTCTAAGAAAAAACCTTACTAAGGGAAAAATTGACATGTCAAAAGGAAATACAACCCTTCCAATACATGCATACACATTGCATCTTTGCAGTGTAAATAATTACTAACAGTTCTTGAAATACAATCAAGATATAAAACACAAATATTATTATGAATACATTTAATGTACCGACAAGAGAAACCGTAAGCGAAAATAATCAAGCTATTTTTGATAACCTTAATAAAGCATTAGGTTTTGTTCCTAATCTATATGCAACATTTGCTAATAGCGATACCGCTTTAGAAAACTATTTAAATTTTTCTAATGCAAAAACCTCATTATCTGCAAAAGAAAAGGAAGCCGTAAACTTAGCTGTAAGTCAGGTTAATAACTGTACTTACTGTTTATCTGCACACACAGCAATTGGAAAAATGAACGGTTTTAACGATGAGCAAATTTTAGAATTAAGAGTAGGAAAGGCTTCATTTGATACTAAACTAGATGCACTAGCTAGGTTAGCTAAAAACATTACCGAAAACAGAGGGAATACAGATCAAGATGTCTTAGAAAACTATTTTGATGCTGGATTTACAAAAGCCAATTTAATTGATACGATCTCATTAGTTGGTGATAAAACAATTTCAAACTACATTAATAACACAACTGAAATTCCTGTAGATTTCCCTGTAGCAGCTTCATTAGAAGGCGCTTTCGTATAACATTTAATTAATCAAAAAATATAAATAAGATGAAAACACTAATTTCAACAATCGTAATGGTTATCGCATTTACATTTAACACAAATGCTCAAGATAAAATGAAACATAATGCTATAGTGAAAACTGTAAGCTTAGAACAAACAAAAGGCGCATTCACACAACAAGAATTGACACTTAAAGAGGGATCGTATATTTTTGAAATATCAAATAATAATGTAGGACACCAAGTTGGATTTGTACTCATCCAAAAAGGTAAAGATGCATCAAACCCAGAAAACCACATTAAAACGGCATATGTCACCAAAGTCGTGGATAATAATACTAAGGAGAAATCAAAAGTTACCCTTTTAGAAAAGGGAGAATACCTATACTTTTGTCCAATGAATCCAACACCTCAATACACATTGACGGTAAAGTAATTTAGAATAAAAATTCCATAAAAAAAGGCTTCCAAGATGGAAGCCTTTTTAGTATTTAGAGTTTGAGTTATGATTTACTCAACATCAATAATTCATTGCAAATGATTTCTGTGGTATAACGTTTAGTACCATCTTTATCATCCCAAGAACGGTTAGTAAGTTTTCCTTCTACAACAATTTCTTGTCCTTTGGTTACATAGTCTTCTACAACTTTTACAAGTCCACCACGTACCACAATATTATGCCAATAAGCACGCTCTACTTTGTTTCCGTCTTTGTCCTTATAGCTATCATCTGTAGCTAAAGAGAACTTTGCCATTTTGTTTCCGTCGGAAAAATTAACGATTTCTGGATCTTGACCTAATCTTCCAATCAACTGTACTTTGTTTCTAAGTGTGTTCATAATTTTAAATTTTAATGTTAAACAGTTAATACTATTGACTCTTCATGAGTTCAACACCGCAAATATGAAACAGCTCACAAACTTTAGTCGGTAGTTACACACTTAAAATCGTTTGTAAACACTTGTAGTCGTTTGTAAACGGAAATTTTGTATATTTATACATGCACTTTTTTTTAGAAACAGAACGTCTTATCATGCGTGAGCTATTAATAACTGACGTTGACGACATGTTTGAGTTAGACTCAAATCCTGAGGTACACAAATACCTTGGCAAAAACCCTATTAACACAAAAGCACAGGCAGAAGCTGCCATTGCATTTATTAGAACACAATACCTTGAGCGTGGTATTGGTCGATTTGCAACTATTGAAAAATCTTCGGGAAACTTTATAGGATGGTCTGGTTTAAAATTAAACACTGGCGAAATAGAAACCCTAGGAACTAAAAAAGAATTTTATGATATTGGGTATCGTTTTATGCCCAAATATTGGGGAAAAGGCTATGCTACAGAGTCATCTATTGCGGTATTAGACTATGGTTTTCAAAACCTAAAACTAGATCTCATTTGTGGTGCCGCAGAAACAGGCAATACCGCTTCTAATGCCATATTACAAAAAATAGGATTACAGTATATTGAGCAGTTTCCTTATGAGAGCGAAATGGTGAATTGGTACGAACTTAAAAAAGAAGACTATGCAAAAACAATGTCCTGAATGCGGTGAAAAAATAGTTGGTAGAATTGATAAGAAGTTTTGTAGTGACGCCTGTCGTAATTCGTATAACAATACGATAAACAAAGACAGCAAAAACCTTATTAGAAATACCAATAACCGTTTACGAAAAAACTACCGCATACTTGAAGAATTAAATCCTGATCAAAAGAAAAAAATTTCTAGAGCACGATTAATAGAAAAAGGATTTGACTTTAATTATTTCACAAGCATATACACCACAAAAGCAGGAACTATTTATTATTTCGTTTACGATCAAGGCTATTTACCTTTAGAAAATGATTACTACGCTTTAGTAAAGCGAGAACGCTAAAACCTGTAACGTTTTAAATCTTTTCACTACGTATAGTTATACAACCAAACCATCATAAATGAATTCATCCTATATTATATTAATAATTATATCTGCTGTTGGGCTTATTGGATTTTTAACTTATTATTTCAATAGAAAAAATGTTATTATTAGAACGCTTTCAAAGATTCCTAATAAACCAACCTCAAGTTTAAAAACTAATGAGCTCTCAAAAGTAAGTGGCAAAGCTTTACACGTCACAGAACCTTTACTTGCACCTTACACAAGAAGAAAGTGTGTGTTTTATCAAATAAAAATTCAACAGAAAGTTCGTAGAGGTAAAAATTCCCACTGGAAAACAATCGTTCAAGAAGAGCGTTTTCAAGATTTCTTTGTAGATACTAACGGTGATTTTGTAATTATAAAACCCTCAGATCATCCTAGAAACTATATCTGTCATTTAGTAAAAGACAGCAACCAGTCTTCTAGTACTTTTAATGATCCTACACCAAAATTTATTGCACTATTAAAACGCTATAATATAAACAGTGAAACCTTTTTTGGTTTTAACAAACGCTTACGCTATGAAGAAGGTATTATAGAAATAGGAGAACGTATTACAGTAGCAGGAATTGCAAAATGGAAAACGCTTAGCGAACCATTACCTGAATATCCTTACTCTAAAATTGCAACTTTAGAAAGCGATAACAAACAAAAACTAATTATAACCGATTTACCTGAAGTGTCTCAAAATCGCAGAAAGCGATAAGCCTACTTCCAATTCTGCCCTTTTAATTCTATAATAGTTTTTAAAATATCTTTCTGACTAATTTGCCCTACCAATTTGCCATTTTCAACAATAGGAAAACGTCGCCTCTTGGACTCTAGAAACTTATTCGCTGCATCAAAAATAGTCATATTGCCATCAATAGTTTCGACATCTTTAACCATTCTATTTTCAACTGTATGCTGTTCCATTGGCATGTTATAATACCGGCTTTCACTAATTTGCTTAAGGCAATCGCCTTCAGAAATAATGCCAACCAACTCGTTATTTTCATTTACCACTGGTCCTCCAGAAATTTTATTTGTAATCAGTATTTGAACAACCTCCTGAATTGTTTGTTCAGGTCTAAACGTAATTAAATTACGTGTCATAAAATCATTTACTGTAATTGCAATTACTTCAGCAGTATTTTGCTGCTTTCTTGCGCCTTGAAAACTTTTAATGCCCATAATCAATTATTTTAATGTTATACTTAAAGTTACTGAAAATAAGTGAATAATACTAACCTTAAAATCAGGCTAATTTTTTGTAAATTTCGAAACTTTTTAACACAAAACAATTGAGTTATCAAATTTGCATTATAGGTTGTGGATGGCTAGGGTTTCCTTTAGCTAAGACGCTAATTGAAAACGGTTATGATATAAATGGTACTACGACTTCAAAAAACAAAATAGAAGTCTTAAAAGACGCTAATATAAACCCATTTTTGATACACTTTTCTTCGGAAAGAATTCTAGGAGATATTACATCATGTCTATTACACTGTAAAACGCTTATTATAAACATTCCTCCTGGTTTAGCTAAACACCCTGAACATAATTATGTTCAAAAAATGAAAAACCTTATCTCGCATATAGAAATCTCTTCAATAAAAAATGTAATCTATATTGGTTCAACTTCGGTTTATGATGACAATGAAAATTTCCCTATAATTACTGAAGATTCTCCAACATCAAATTCAAAAAACGCATTACAATTATTAAAAGTTGAAGCACTTTTTCGAAATAATAAAAACTTTAAAACCACGATATTACGATTTAGCGGACTCTATGGAGAAGACAGACATCCTGCTAAATTTCTTTCAGGAAGAAAACAGCTTAAAAATGCAAATGCTCCAGTAAATCTTATTCACCAAAACGATTGTATTGCCATCCTGTTAGCTATTATTAAACAGAATATATGGAATACACTTTTGAATGCATCTACTGTGCCACACCCTACAAAAAACGAATATTATAATTCTGTTTGCAATCGCTTAGAAATTCCAATTCCTGGGTTTGAAAAAAACGAAAAAAGTAAAGGGAAAATCATAAATTCAGAAAAATTGGTATGCCTTTTGAATTACAAGTTCAAAGTAAAACTTTAATAATTAGCAGACTTTTAAGAATATATACCATATATTTTTTTAGTTTTGGCGCAATAAATTATGAATATCATGAAAAAAATTATACTTCTTTTTGCAGTAATAACCACATTTAGTGCTGCTGCGCAAACACAATCAGAGCTTATAAAACACTTTGAAGCGTATTACAAACAAATGAAAGGTCAAGGTGACGTACAAGGTGTTATTAATGCGATGACACACTTACAGGTATTACAACCTACACAAGCACGACTAGATACTTTAGCTTATGTTTATGTATCAGAAGGTCGAAATTTAGAAGCTTTAAACACCATAGGTGTCGAGCAGAAAGCGACAGACTCTGATATGAATACAGAAGTTAAGGCTATTGCTTTAAAAGGTATTAACCAGCCTAAACATGCACTTGTATTTTATGAAGAATTGTTTAAAAGAGATGGGACTTCGTACTTAGCTTATGAAGTTGCAGATTTGAAAACACAGTTACAGGATTTTGCTGGAGCTAAAGCAAGTGTTGATTTTGGTTTGGCTAATGTAAAACCCGAAATGAAACGTGCTTTCTATGAATCTCAAAGACCTTACGAAGTCTCACTTAAAGGTGCTTTAACTTATTTAAAGGCCTTAATTGTATTTAATATGAATCAAACTGATAATTTAGATACTGCTATTAACTTACTTAATGAATCTATTGCGATGGATGCTAACTTTAATTTAGCACAATTAAGTAAAGACGCCTTAGTAGCAAAAAAAGAAAAGAAGGACTAAATTTTTAATTTAACTTATAAAAAAAGCACCCAATTTGGGTGCTTTTTTAGTTTTATAATTATGCTATTATTACCATATTCTAACACGATCTTCTGGTGACAACCACATTTCATCTCCTTCTTTAATATCAAAAGCTTTATAAAAAGCATCAATATTTTTTAAAGGTTGTGTAGCTCTATAAATTCCTGGCGAATGTGGATCTGTTTTAATTTGTGTTCTTAAAGCATCTTCTCTAGTTAAAGTTCTCCAAACTGTTGCCCAAGACATGAAGAAACGTTGTTCTGCAGTAAACCCATCAATATCATCAGGTCTTCCTTCTTCATTAAAAAGCAATTGTAAACCATCATAAGCACCAAGTACCCCTCCAAGATCTCCAATATTTTCTCCTAAAGTAAATTTACCATTAATGTTTACGCTATCTAAAACTTCAATAGCACTGTATTGTGCAGCTAAAGCGCTTCCACGCTTTGTGAATTCTTCAAGGTCTTTATCTGTCCACCAATTTTTTAAATTACCATCACCATCAAAACGTGCTCCAGAATCATCAAAAGCATGAGAAATCTCATGACCAATAACAGCTCCTATTCCTCCATAATTTACAGCATCATCAGCAGTATAATTATAAAAAGGTGGTTGTAATATTGCAGCAGGAAAAACAATCTCATTATTTTGAGGATTAAAATAAGCATTTACCATTTGTGGTGGCATACCCCATTCCGACTTATCTACAGGTTGTCCTATTTCCGATAAATTTTTCTCACTTGCCCATTTTCCAACAGCAAACATATTTTCGACAAAAGAGTTCCCTTCTTCAACCATTAACGCTGAATAGTCTTCCCATTCATCAGGGTAAGCAATTTTAACTGTAAATTTATCTAGTTTTTCAATTGCTTTTTTCTTTGTGTCTTCAGTCATCCAGTCTAATTTCTGAATTCTATTTTGAAATGCAGTAATGACATTAGCAATCATTTTTTCTGCTTTAGCTTTAGCTTCTGGCGGAAACTTAGCTTCAACATATAATTTACCTATCGCTTCACCAACGGTACCATCTACAGTACCAAGTGCTCTCTCATCGGCTGGTTGCATTGCTTTAGCGCCATTTAAAGTTTTTGCGTAAAACTCCCAGTTAGCTAACTCAATCTCTGTTGTTAAATAACCTGCAGCATTATCTAGAGTACTCCAATTCATTAAGGTTTTAACATCTTCTATAGATGTTGACATTAAGAAATCATTCATTGCTACCATATATTTTGGTTGCATAACATTAACGTCTCCTAGCTCTTGCTTAATCTCCATATCTGCAACAAATTTTGCCCAATTAAAAGCTGGTGTCAATTCTTGTAATTCAGAAAGCGGCATTGGGTTATTATAGTTACGAGCATCTCTCATAGCAACTTTATCTAATCTTGGTTCTGCTAATTGAGTTTCCATCTCCAAAACCCTAGCAGCTGCCACTTTTGCATCTGCTTCATTATAATTGATAAATTGAAGCATTCTAGCAACATGAGCAACATACTTTTCTCTTATCTCTTCTGATTTTGCATCTTGATCTAAATAGTAATCTCTTTGTAAACCTAAGCCTCCTGGAAATACCCAAGCCATGTTCATACTACTATCATTAAGATTTGTAGATGAGGCTAAGCCTGTAAATGGAGCAGAAACTCCAATAGTAGTCGCATAAACAGTTTGCATCTCTTCAAGTGTTTTTATACTTGAAATCTTATCTAATAACGGTTGAATTGGCTTAATTCCTGCCGCATCCCTAGCTGTAGTATCTAACTGAGTTTCAAAAATTAATAATGCTTTCTTTTGGTCTGTGCCTTCAGCATAAGTTCCTAATTCTTTAGATGTATTAACAATGTCTAAAACGTCTTTTCTTGTCGCTTTACGTAACACCCCAAATCCACCCCAACGGGTTTCATCTTCTGGAATGGTTGTTGTTTCTACCCAACGACCATTAACGTAATTGTAAAAATCGTCTTTTGGACTTACCGTAGTGTCCATGTTTTCGAGATTAATTCCAGGAATTTTCTCGACCATAGCAGTTTCTTCTTTGGGTTCTTCTTTACATCCTAATAATGTAAAAAGGCCCAACACAGAAACTACCAAAATACTTTTGATATTGGTTTTCATAATGTGTGTGAAAATTTGATTTGATTAAAATTAGTTATTAATAAGAAGCCTTAAACCAAAATTTGTTACATATTAACAAAAGATTAAGATAAATATCTACTTAATTAAAGGTTTATTAAGACTTGATAATATTATTCTTTTCAAATTCGAACTTCTTATTGATTTGTAAATTGAGGTTAGAAACGGTAATCAAAAACTCCTTAACACCATGAATTTGTTCTTCTTTACTCATATTATTAATAGTTAAAAGACTATTTAATTTTAGTGCTTTTGTTTCTAATGCAGTTATTCTTGCTAAAATCTCGTTAGTTTGAAGTGATTCTGGCATTTCTAATTCAAAATCGGTTAAAAACACTTTAATTACAGTTGGATCATCTTTAAAAAATGTGAAATCTACTTTTTTTAAGGCTCCTACATGAACTATTAATTCTTGAAATTTTTGCCAATCGTTAACTCCTTTTCGAGATTCTTTGCTTAATTCAAACTCTACATACCGTATCGCTTCAATATCCTTTTGATAAATAGTTCTGGCATCAATTTGCTCTTGGGTTTCTTCAATTACTTTATAAACCTTATCATCTTTACAATTGGTTACCAGTAGACAAAAACTCATAAAAAAAAGCGTAATTAAGCGCATAATAAAAAAGATATTCAATTTAAGGTAAATATAGTCAAAGCGTATAAATCTCATACTCAATTAACAAAAATTAATGAGTTGTTAATTTTAGTATTTTATGTTTTTTATAGGCGTTATTCTTGTTATTTTTGATAAACGATTAAACATCATTTATATATGCCTAAAGTATTAATCATAGGAGCTTGTGGACAAATTGGGTCTGAACTTACTTTTAAATTAAAAGATCTTTATGGATCTGAAAACATTATCGCTAGCGATATAGGGTATCATAATTTGGATGTTGTAAACTCTGGAATTTTTGAAATTGTTGATGCTCAAGATTATAATGCTATTAAAATTTGTATAGAAAAATATAATATTGATACCATATATTTGATGGCAGCTATGTTAAGTGCTACTGGAGAAAAATATCCGATGAAGGCATGGGATTTGAACATGAATTCTCTATTTCATGTATTAAATCTTGCAAAGGACAAATTCATAAAGCATGTATTTTGGCCATCAAGTATTGCTGTTTTTGGGCCTACAACTCCAACCGTAAATACACCGCAACATACTATTATGGAACCAACCACGGTTTACGGAATCACAAAACAAGTTGGTGAGCGTTGGTGTGACTATTATCATAAAAAATACGGTGTAGATGTACGAAGTTTACGCTACCCAGGGATTGTAAGTTGGAAAACAATGCCAGGAGGTGGCACAACAGATTATGCCGTAGAGATTTATCATCAGGCTATTCTTGACAAGCATTACGACTGCTTTTTATCTAGAAATACTGAGCTTCCAATGATGTATATGGATGATGCAATAGATGCAACCATAAATTTGATGCAAGCCCCTTCCGAAGACGTGAAAATTCGTTCTTCTTATAATTTAGCCGCAATGAACTTTACACCTTCTAGTATTTCCGAAGCGATAAAAAAGCATATTCCTGATTTTAAAATTACATATAGTCCTGATTTTAGACAACAAATTGCTGATAGCTGGCCAAAATCTATTGATGATTCTTCTGCAAGAACAGATTGGAACTGGAAACATAAATTTGATCTCGATAAAATGACAACTGAAATACTTACACAGTTACGTCATAAATACAATGATTCTAAAACTAATTCTTAGAAAATGATGATGTTTTAAATGACTAGTGCTATTTTAAATAGCCCTATGTTATTTAGTGTATCTATAAAATTTGTTCATTATAGTATAATTCAACGTCTAAAAGTTGCCTGTTAATGCCAGTTAAGACACAATTAATTGATTGTCATCTGCTCTAACTACGAACTTAAATACTTTAGTTCCTTTATTATTTATAAATAATAAGATTTTTCCTTCAAGTTTTAAACGGTTTTGTTATTTTCGCTCATTCAATTTCAACAATAAAACTCAAAATTTATGAAACTTAAAACTTTATCAACCATCACTTTAGGATTAATTTTATTTACATCATGCAGCGATGATTCAACTTCAGATCAATTCATGGATCAAAACCCAGATGCTGTTGCAAGATTAATTACTAATATCACAGTAGTATCTGCTCAAGATACTGATGAAAACCAAAATATCACAGTAACTTATGACGATGCAAATCGAGTAACTAATGTTTCTGATGGGATTGACACAGGTCTTTTAACATATCAAGATGGTGATTTAGCTAATGTTGCTAGTAACGGTGATAACTTTGCTATTGAAGAATTATATGAATCTCCTTATGATGCATTTGAAACAGGTGAGGTTATCAATTATAACAATGATGGAAACCCTGTGAATCTACGTTTCTTTGAAACTGAATACGATTGGGAAACTAATAGTGAAATTACTACAGAATATAGAGCAGAAATTCAATACGACAACAAACTTAATCCTTATTTTTATACTGTTCAAGCTGCAGGCGGTATTGCTGTAATGGATGCTGTTGAACTTAATTTTAGCGCTAATCCTGATGCTCCAGAAATTGTACAAGCTAGAATACTTTTCCCTTCTAAAAATATTAAGAAAATCATCTATAGAGATTTAGATGGAAACTTACTTGCAGATGTTAATCTAGATTTCGTTTACAACTCAGACGACTATCCTACTTCTGGTTCTGTAACAGCAACAGAGTATGATGTTGATGAAGGTGACACAACTAGTATTTACACATTAACCTATACTTATATGGCTGCAAACTAATTGCTAATAGCGCTCATATATAAAAAGACTCACATAAAAGTGGGTCTTTTTATTTTTCACCATCCCATTCGGCATAAAATTGATCTAAAAACTGCTCCATATATTTATGCCTGTCCAGTGCGATTTTCTTACCTGTTTTGGTATTCATTCTATCTTTTAATAGCAGTAATTTTTCATAAAAATGATTAATCGTTGGTGTCGTAGAAGCTTTATATTCTTCCTTAGTCATCTTTAGGTTTGGCTGAATTGATGGGTCAAATAATTTTCGATCTTTAAAACCACCATAATTAAATGCTCTTGCAATACCAATAGCTCCAATGGCATCTAACCGATCTGCATCTTGTATAACATCTAACTCAGGGGACTTAAATTTTTGAGCTTCATTACCACCTTTAAATGAAATATTTTCAATAATGTTTACAACATGCTGAATTATTACTGAATCTATATTTAACCCAAATAAAAACTCACGTGCTTTTTGAGGTCCAACCGTTTCATCTCCATCATGAAATTTACTATCAGCAATATCGTGTAGCAACGCTCCAAGAGCCACAACAAAACCATCTACTTTTTCATTATTAGAAATAAGCATGGCATTATTATACACTCTTAGTATATGAAACCAATCATGTCCGCCTTCGGCTTTTTTAAGTTCTTTTTTAACAAAATCCTTTGTCTTTTCTATGATGTCTTCAGAAGTATCCATAACCTAAAATTAAAAATTCCTATCGAAAATTGATAGGAATTATATATCTTTTATTTTTAATTATTTCAACCTTGCAGGTTCAACCCATTTAAACTGATACGAATTTTCAGGTATTGTCATTCGGTCTGCCAATCGCAGCATTCTTGAAGGAAGCTTCATCAAATAATCACGCGCTTTTTCGGCTTCATCAGAAAGATTAGTCATAGCACCAATGTCCCATCGGTCTATTAGCTTTTGAAGAATGTCTATGTAATCCGTAGAAGTATAAACACCTATACGTTGCGCAGTATTAGAAAACTCTTCAAATGCAGTACTAATTTTGTCTCCAGATTCTCTTAAAAAAAGTGCTGGCATAGCAATTTTTTGTTTCATCATATAATGAAATGCCATCATCATCTGACTAGGATCAACAGCAAAAATACGTTCTACAAATTCTGAATATGCATGATGATGTCTCATCTCATCTCCAGAAATAATTTTACACATTTTAGCCAATTGCTTATTCCCTTTATCTTTAGCTATTTTTGCCACTCTATTATGAGAAATATACGTTGCTAATTCTTGAAAGCTAGTATACACAAAGTTTTTGTAAGGGTCATGACCAGTACCAATATCAAAACCATCAGCAATTAAATACTGGGTAGTTTTTTCAATCTCTTTCATATTCACACGACCAGATAAATATAAATATTTATTAAGAACATCACCATGTCTATTTTCTTCAGCAGTCCAATGTCTCACCCATTTTGACCAACCATTTTGCTCCTCTTGGTTTACCCCTTCAACATGCATTAACCAAGATTCATAGGTTGGCAACGCTTCTTCAGTAATCATATCACCAACTAAAACAACCCAAAAATCATAAGGCAATTCTTTCGATAATTCTCTTATTTCTTTCACTTCTTCAAAGAAATTCTCACCTTCTGTATTTGGTAAAAAATCGGTTGGTTGCCAAATTTTCTCTATGGGAATAAGATATTTTTCAATAAGTTTATCGACATCTTTTTCTAGATGCTGCATCACTTCTAGTCTTATGTTTTTAAGGGACATTATTAGGGATTTTATGGTTAATGCGTAATAGCATCAACAATCGTTTTTTCAACAACTTGAAATAACTCTTGTTTATCTGTAAAGATAGCAATTTCTATAGGCTTATGAACTGTAAATTTGATATGATTTCCTATTCCCATCGGGAATTTCCCATAGCGCAACATCTTCCATGAATTATTAACCGTTATAGGAACAATTAATGCTGAAGGAGATTTTTTAATTAACAACTCTAATCCTTTGGTTTTAAACGTTTTAGGATATCCGTCTTTACTACGAGTGCCTTCAGGGAAAATAACTGCTGCTCGTTTCGTTTCTTCTATATATGCTCCAAATTTCATCATAGCAGGAAATGCTTGTCGTGGATTTTTACGATCAATCAATACCGAACCACCATGTCGCAAATTATAAGAGACACTTGGTATTCCTTTTCCTAGTTCTTTCTTTGCCACAAATTTAACGTGGTGTTTACGCATATACCACATAATTGGTGAGATATCATACATACTTTGATGATTAGAAACAATTAGTAATGGCTGATTTGTTGGAATCTCATATTGATTATTCCAAGTAAACCGTGTTCCTAAAACATTTAGACAACGCATCAAAGAAAACTGAAGTGCATCAACACTTTTATTGTGTGCTTTATAACCAAATAGATTGAGGCATACCCATTGAATTGGATGAAAAAACAGCAAAGTCACTCCAAAGACTATAAAATACAAAACGGTTAAAGGGTATGCTAAAAGCTTTCTCATAAGGCAAAAATAATTTAATGCTTTTTATCCACAAAAAAACCACGATTAAATCGTGGTTTTTATATTTAAATTTCTAATTACTGCTTTTAACAATGATCATTATAAGCATCCATAAGGTTTTCAGCAATAAGTTCTGCTGGACGACCTTCAATATGATGACGTTCTAACATGTGCACTAATTCTCCATCTTTAAATAATGCCATACTTGGTGAACTTGGAGGAAATGGCACCATATGCTCTCTTGCTTTATTTACTGCGTCTTTATCAACACCTGCAAATACCGTAACAATATGATCTGGACGCTTAGCATTTTGCAAACTTTGTCTCGCTCCAGGACGAGCATTAGCAGCGGCACAACCACAAACCGAATTTACAACAACTAAAGTTGTTCCTTCTTTTGCTAAAGCAGCATCAACAGCTTCTGCTGTTTGTAATTCTTCAAAACCTACGCTAGTTAAGTCTTCACGCATTGGTTTTACTAATTCTGCTGGATACATATATTTTATTTTTTAAAATTAATATTTTGGAAGTACAAAGATACGTAAAAATAGTAGGAAGAAAACACTATTTAGTAGTCAGTTTGAATGGTACTATTTAAGTTTTCTATAGTATATGCGTGTTTGAGTTACCTGCTCAAGGCAAGTAAAAACCCATCTGCAACAACACCTTCATCTAGCATAAGATTTGATGTTGTTAATGTTGTAATAACAAAGTCAAAATTCTCGATAACAATTGTTGAAACATCTTCTACGATCATAATTTCATAATCATAAACACCAGTTGAAAAACCATCATGTACAACATTAACTGTATTGTTATTGGTTATAGTAACTTGTGTGTCTTCTTGGTTGAAATCCCAAGTAATTACACCAACAGCAAAATCATCATCAACTCCAGCAAAACCACCTGAGACATTTACTAATGACCAAACGCCATTAAGTGATGGCTCATTATTTTGCAAAGCATCATCATCGTTATTACAGCTAAATGATACCATTGCAAATACTAAAACATAAAAATATTTTTTCATAAGAAGTAATAGGTTTTATTTTTAAGATACAAAACCTCAAAAAAGGTTGCGTCTAATTAGTAACAAAAGCAAAAAATATCTACTAACATATAGTATATTTGATATTCACAATAAATAAAATACATTACATGGGTTTTGCAAAATGGATAGGAGGCGCTTTAGGTTGGTCTTTTGGCGGGCCAATTGGAGCGATTATTGGTCTTGCTATTGGAAGTTTTATTGATGGTAGTGCTAATGGGAATGGATTCTTGTTAGGGGAAGGATCCCAACAGCAAAGAAAAAGATCTAGGCAATCAACATCTAGAACAAGAACACGTACACAGCCTCAAACACAATCTGGAGATTTTGAAGTAAGCTTATTAATTTTAGCGTCTGTAGTCATAAAAGCCGATGGCAAACAAGATCAGAGCGAACTTGATTATGTAAGGCAGCAATTTGTTAGTATGTATGGAAAAGACCGAGCCAATCACGCATTTAGGTTATTTAAAAATATTAGTAAACAAACCATTCCTACGCGTCAAGTATGCTTACAGATTCAGCAAATGATGGATCACTCGTCTCGATTACAATTGTTGCATTTTCTCTTTGGGATAGCAAAATCAGATGGTATGGTTACCGATGATGAAGTCTCTCAAATTTATATGATTTCGGGTTATTTAGGCATTAGCTCTCGTGACTACGGAAGTATAAAAGCCATGTTTTATAGCAGTAGTGATAATGCATATAAAATTTTAGAAATCACTAAAGAAGCAACCGATAATGAAGTAAAGAAAGCCTACCGAAAAATGGCTAAAAAATACCACCCTGATAAAGTAATTCATTTAGGAAAAGAACATCAAAAAGGTGCTGAAGAAAAATTCAGACAAGTACAAAACGCTTATGAACAACTTCAAAAAGAACGTGACTTTTAATATAAAACCACATACTCTTTTAAAATTTCAAAACTTAAATTCTTTTTAATTTTGGTATCATAATTGCATATTTATTAAAAACTTCAGGAGACCTTTTCAACTTTTGACCATTAATAAGTAAAAGCAGTGTATGAGCGATCAAAACATTTTAGCACTTTTTAAAAACGGCCAACCTGATAAAGCATTTAAAAAGCTCTATCATCTCTATCCAAAAATTGAAAAACTAATTCTATCCAAAGGCGGCAGTAAAGCCGATGCAAGCGATGTCTTTCAAGAAGCGCTTATTATCTTAAATCGAAATTTAGAAGCCTCAAATTTCAAACTTACCTCTTCGTTTTATACCTATTTATATTCCGTATCTCGATTTGTTTGGTCAGACTTGCAAAAAAGCTTAAGTAAACGACAATTACAAGAACTCAATACGGAAGAGGTTCAAATCTTTCAAAATGTTATAGAGGAAAAAAAATACCAACTTGCCGAACATGCTTTTTCTGAAATTGGAAAACGATGTCAATACCTTTTACAACTGTTTTACCACAAAGCCATGTCATTTAATGATATTGCCAATGTGATGCAATTTAAATCTTCAAAAATTGCTAAAAATCAAAAGTATAAGTGTTTGCAAAAAGCAAAAGACATCTATCAAACCAAACTAAAATTGGTTTAATCCTAAAATCAATAAAAGCATGGAAACCTATAATCAACATATAGAATTAATAAACAACTATCTTAACAATGTACTGTCTGATGATGCGAAATCAGATTTTAAAGACAAACTACAAAGCGACATTGCATTCAATACACTTTATGAAGAGCATATTGTTTTTTTAAAGGGTTTAGACCGCATTCAAATTAAAAGCGATATTCAAAAAGGGAAGCGGTCATATCACACTGAGAAATGGTTGAAAATTTCTGGAGTTTCTATTCTCTTTATAGGCGTTTTCATGATGCTGTACACACTAATTTCTAATGCTTCGGAAAATAATCCCACTTCAAATAACGAGGTTTTAAATCCTATTGTTTTAGACTCTGCCACTACTCAAAAACCAACAATTAATAAGGTTTTAGATATTTCCGAAGATAAGGTCATAAAAAATGAATCTAATATTGAAGAATACGATGCAACAATAATAAATAAAACATATAAAAGTATCACCGCGACTCCTGGTAGTCCAAAAAAGGAAGCTCAAATTATTAGAGTTAATACTCAAAAAGATACTAGCATTACATGCAAAGAGGGTACGATTCTAAAAATTAAAAAAGGCTCTTTTATTAATCCAAACACTAAAAAAATTGCAACAGGAACTATCGATTTAAAAATAACAGAATATTATAAACTTTCAGATATTTTAATGGCTAACCTATCAACTGTTTCATATGGAAAACTTCTTGAAACTGGTGGTATGATATATATAGAAGTCCTACAAAACGAGACCGTATTAGAGTTAAAAGAAAACTCAGATATCGAAATTTCATTTTCAACAAAAAACAAGAAATCGAATATGCAGTTGTTCTATGGTCAGTGGACAGGTCGCAATATTAACTGGGAACTTCAAAATGACGTATTGGAAGAGTTGAATATTTCCGAAGAAATTATTGAAGTCCCTTTTGCTGTAATTGAACAAGTTCCAACATTTCCTGGGTGTGAAGCAGAAGGCAATGAATCTAGAAAAAAATGCACTTCAGATGCGATTTCAAAATTTATAAGTAGAAACTTTAATACTGATATTGGACTTGGCTTAGGGCTTTCTGGACGACAGCGTATCAATTGTATCTTTAAAATTGATCAAGACGGTAATATTATTTTCATCCAATCTCGCGCAACACATCCAAGACTAAGCGAAGAAGCCAACCGTGTTGTTGCTTTATTGCCAAAAATGATTCCTGGTATGCAACGTGGAAAATCTGTGGTTGTACCTTATTCGTTACCTCTTCTTTTTACAATTGAAGGAAAAAGTAATGCAACAAGACAATTTGGAAACTCTGTTGTTAATGACACCATTTCAATGGCAAACCTAATCTTTAATAGACCAGTAGAAATGGATACTGTTTATAAAAATAGTCGAGGCATAATTGAAACCATAAGAGAAGTGATGCATGACAAATATTTTGTTGTAGACACTCTTTTTATCCAAGAATGGAACCAATATAAAAAGCAACGATTAATTCGAGAAATTGATGGCTCAAACTTTAGACGCTTTATTTTAAGAAAAACACTCTTTGAAATGAAAGATAGTAAGTTTAAAATTTTAGAAGATGATTCTATTACTCGAGGAGGTCATGTGATTAGGATACCTTGGAATGAAACCAAAATACCAACAACAACACAAATTTTAAATTTAGTTCCAAAACAACGTTATTCTGCTGGAACTGAAACTGTGACTGCCGAAGAATTCGAAGACCGACTAGGAAGTCAGGCTAATGAAAATATTTCATCAAGAGACGTGAGTTATTATGTGTTAAAAACATCAAATCTTGGTTGGATAAACTGTGATCGTTTTATTAACGGAAGAACAAAAAGAATTAAATACAAACTCAAAATTAAAAACGCAGAAGAAGCGAGTATCAATATGGTTTTCAAGTCACTAAACACCATATTGCCAAGCTGGTACACCAATGGCGTTTATGACTTTCAAACGGTTCCCAAAGATGAAGACATTGTTCTAGTTGCCATTAAGCGAAAAAACGGAAAACTATATTTTGACACTATAGAGACCCAAACGAAAGTAAACCCACAAATGGATTTTAATTTTAAAGAGGTGACTATTGATGAATTAAAAAAAGAATTAGAGATCTTCAATAACTTAAATAACTAGCTCATAAAATGAAAATTAATTATTATTAATTAATTTAGGGTTTTTAAAATTTAAATCGAAAAGTCTTATCTGAAATTAATAAATAATGCAATTCTTAACATTCATTGGGTTTACAGTAATAGTTGCTATAATATCCTATTTAAAAACTAAAAGCACTAAAGAAGCTTCTTCAGATAGTTATTTCCTTGGTGGTCGTAGCTTAACAGCTGGAGTCATTGCTGGATCACTACTGCTTACTAATTTATCTACCGAACAAATTGTTGGGTTAAATGGTTCTGCATACCAAAGTGGTTTATCAGTAATGGTATGGGAAACATTAGCAGCAATCGCTATGATAGTTACAGCCCTGTTTTTATTACCTAGATATTTAAAAGGTGGCTTAACAACAGTTCCTGGGTTTTTAGCAAAACGCTTTGATATTGCAACAAAAACATTAACATCTATTTTATTTCTATCTGGTTATGTCGTGGTTTTACTTCCTGTAATTTTATATTCTGGCTCTTTGGCTATTAGCGGCATGTTTGATCTCCCAGAATTATTGGGAGTTACACATACCCAATCCATTTGGATTTGTGTATGGGGAATAGGTTTAATAGGCTCTGTTTATGCTGTTTTTGGTGGTTTAAAAGCTGTTGCTATATCCGACTCAATAAATGCAATAGGATTATTGATAGGCGGAATTTTAATTCCGGTATTTGGTTTAATGATGATTGGTGATGGAAATATATGGGATGGGCTTTCTATCTTAACCGCTGAAAATCCAGATAAGTTTAAATCTATGGGTGGCCCAACAGATCCTGTTCCGTTTTATACCATTTTTACCGGTATGATGTTAGTACAATTATTTTATTGGGGAACAAACCAACAAATTATTCAAAGAGCTCTTGGGGCCAAAAATTTAAAAGAAGGTCAAAAAGGGTTATTATTAGCATCATTTATAAAGATATTAGGACCACTAATTGTTGTTTTACCAGGTTTGATTGCTTTCCATATCTTTCAAGGAGATTTAGATAGTGCTGATAGTGCTTATCCAATGTTAGTAAAAAAAGTATTACCAAATGCTTGGGTTGGTTTTTTTGCTGCTGTATTATTTGGTGCCATTTTAAGTTCTTTTAATAGTGTTTTAAATAGTTCTGTTACTTTGTTTGGTATTGATGTCTATAAACAGCATATCAATAAAAATGCAAATGAAAAAACTATTATAAAATACGGCAAAATATTTGGTATTGCACTCGCAATTGCATCTATGTTTATTGCACCACTTATTGCAAACGCTGGAAGTTTATTTGCCTATCTTCAGGAAATTAATGGGATCTATAGTATTCCTATTCTAACCATTATTGTTGTTGGTTATTTAACGAAACGTGTACCTGCAATTGCTGCTAAGATTGGACTGGTTTCTGGATGTTCTTTATATATTCTTAGTCAGTTCATACTTCAACCTTATTTTATTAATAAAGCACTTGCGAATGCTGAAGCGGCAGGTATTACTGATGCTGCAACATTAGCACTCACCAAAGCAGAAGCTTATCCTCACTTTTTAGATATTATGGCCATTTTATTTTTACTAAACATAGCTATAATGTTAATCATAGGAAAGCTAAAACCAAGAAAGGAGGCTTATGTACAAGAATATACAGAACAAGTTGATATTACACCATGGAAATATGTTAAGCAAGCTGGTATAGCTATCTGTATCATTGTAATAGGTGTCTATGTTTATTTTGCTTAGTAAGCAAAATGAGAAAGAACTAAAAGAGTTTCAAAAATCAATTTAAAGAAAAACCTCATTTAATACTCTACCCTCTAAATAAAAAGAAATCATCTTTCATTCCTTCAATCTGAGCATCTTCATTAGTAATGATATAATCAATAGCTTGTGTCGTAAACTTATCGCCTTTAGGTGTCAGAAATACGATACTGTCATCGATCATAATCATGTTATTTTTTAAGGCTAAATCTAATACAATTTTAGAACGCACTTTTTGCCAATTAATATGCTCATTTAAATGATTTACATGGCGCTCATTTTCGTCGTCATGGTTTTTTAAATGCAATAAAAAAGTAAGAAGAGACACCTCAATACGTTGCTGCTTTTCTCTGTATAATACCGCAATTATACCTTTACTTGGCGCAAATAAGTACACAATTAAAAACAATACACCAAGCATCGTTGTTATAGAACCTGCTATTGAAGCATCAAGCCAATGTGCAAACCAATATCCTGAAATTGCGCTTAATACTCCAAAAATAATAGAGAGTATGAGCATTTTCTTCAAATCTGTTGTTAACAAATAAGCTGAGGCTGCTGGAGCAATCATGAGCGCAACAACTAGAATAGCACCAACTGCATCAAAAGCACCAACGGTTGTAATCGATGAAACGGTCATTAATCCGTAATGAATAATTGCAGGAGAAAACCCTAATGAAGCCGCTAAACCCTTATCAAATGTACTTAGTTTTAACTCTTTAAAAAACGCTAATAATAATAGTACCGTAATGCAAAGTATACTTCCAATAATCCATAAGGATTTTGGTCCAACATCTACACCAGAAATAAGCAAACGGTCAAATGGTGCCAAAGCCAATTCTCCTAGCAGAACGGCATCAATATCAAGGTGTACATCGTTTGCTTTTTTTGCAATCATTAGCACTCCTATACTAAACAATACAGGAAATACTAATCCTATGGCAGTATCTTCTTTTACTAGTCCTGTTTTTTGAATGTATTCTACTAAAACAACAGTAATCACTCCTGTTAAAGCCGCTAATAATATGAGTAATGGTGAATTTAAATCTTGAGTAATAAAAAACCCAATAACAATTCCGGGTAATATTGAATGACTAATAGCATCACTTATCATGGCCATTTTCCGAAGTACTAAAAATGTTCCAGGAATAGCGCAAGCAATGGCAACTAAACTGGCAATAAGCTGTATTTCTATTTGCGCACTACTCATCTTTTTTTGTCAATTGGTTATACAAATTTAAAGCAGTTTTAAAACCATCATTAGTTAAACTCCATGTTGATCCTTCAAGTATTACGTAATTTTTATCAACAAGTTTTTTAAGTGTTCCTTTTGTGAAACCATGAAAGTTATTTAATATTTTAATTTCATGAGGATGTGAAATATCGTCATGTGTTTCGGCAATATTATACATAAACGATAAGGTTTTATGAAGTTGTAAATCACGTCTATTTTTAATAAATCTTATTTGCTTAAACAATAATCCTCGACTTGGAGAAAACACAAATGAGACAAATACAAAAACGGCAGCGACAAGGACTATAACTGGTCCTGTAGACAAATTATCTTGGCTCGCACTAATTGCTGTTCCAAAAACACCAGAAAAGGCTCCAAAAATAGCCGCCAAAAACACCATTGTCGCTAAACTATTGGTCCATTGTCTTGCAGCAGCAGCAGGCGCTAACAACATTGCACTCATTAAAACCACTCCAACAGTTTGCAATCCTAAAACAATAGCTAAAACAATAAAACTTGTGATTAAAATATCTATTGCTTTCGTATTAAACCCAAGTGTTTTTGCATAATCTTTATCGAAAAGTAGAATTTTAAATTCTTTCCAAAATAGCAGCAAAACAAACAAGCAAATTCCAGTAACGATAGCCATCATCCAAACATCACTTTCAATAAGCGTTGCTGCTTGCCCAAATAAATACTTATCCAATCCTGCCTGATTGGCATTTGGTTGCTTTTGTATAAAGGTAAGTAAGAGCATTCCGAAACCAAAAAAGAGAGATAATATTAAACCTAAAGCAGTATCAGATTTCAAATGTGTTTTGCTAATAATTCCTCGAATCCAGAAGGTACCAATCAGTCCGCTTACAAGAGCTCCTAATAATAGGGTATTACTATCTTTTGCGCCTGTAATTAAAAATGAAATTGCTATTCCAGGTAAAGCAGCGTGAGAAATAGCGTCTCCTAAAAGACTCTGCTTTCGCAAAACCGCAAAACTGCCTAACATTCCTGTTACAGCGCCTAAAATAGCTGTTCCTAGTGTGATTGTTCTTAGTGTATAATCACTAAAAACTAAAGAAAAATACTCTTGAATATCCATTATTCTTGTATACTTACTTTATAATTGATTCCATAGGTCTTGGTCAAATTATCATCGTTAAAGATGTCTTTTACTGGACCCGTAGCAATCTTTTTAACATTCAAAAAAGTAACCCAATCAAAATATTCAGGGACGGTTTGCAAATCATGGTGTACAACAATCACTGTTTTCCCTGCTTTTCGCAACTCTTTTAAAATATTGATAATTGCTATTTCTGTAGTGGCATCTACTCCTTGAAATGGCTCATCCATAAAATAGATAGACGCATCTTGGACTAAGGCTCGGGCTAAAAATATACGTTGTTGTTGACCACCAGATAACTGACTTATTTGGCGCCCTTTAAAAGGAAGCATCCCTACTTTTTCTAGTGCTTCTAAAGCTGCTTTCTTTTGTTTTTGCTTAGGTCGTTTAATCCAACCTAAACTACCATAGGTTCCCATCATCACCACATCTAAAGCTGTTGTAGGGAAATCCCAATCTACACTTCCTTTTTGTGGCACATAAGCGACTAGAGATCGTTGTTTTTCATAGGATTTACCATAGATAGACACACTTCCCGCTATAGGTTTTAAAATTCCTAAAATAGATTTAATGAGTGTTGATTTTCCAGCGCCATTAGGACCAACAATAGCCATTAAAACACTTTCTGGAATTTCTAAATCAATATCCCATAGTACTGGTTTATAGTTATATGCTACTGTTAAATCATCAACTTTTACTGCGATCTTATTACTCATTATCTTAATGCATTTACAATGGTATTCACGTTATATTCAAACATACCCACATAAGTTCCTTCAACGGTTCCTGCATTTCCTAAGGCATCAGAATATAAGGTGCCTCCAATAACAACTTCATGACCTTTAGATTTTACAGCAGCCTGTAAGGCTTCAATAGTTCTTTTAGGAACAGAACTTTCAACAAAAATAGCTTTGATTTTATTTTCAATAATAAAAGCTGATAATTTCTGTACATCTTTAACTCCTGCTTCAGTTGCTGTAGATAATCCTTGTAATCCTACAACATCAAAATCGTATGCTCTTCCAAAGTAATTAAAAGCATCATGAGCCGTTACTAAAATTCTTTTTTCTCTTGGAAGATTAACTATAATATCTTCTAACTTCATTTGAAGCGCTTCCAATTTCGCTATATATTGCTGTTCATTTTTAATGAAATTTTCAGCATTTTTAGGATCTTTTTCTGAAAGTACTTTAGTCACTTTTTTTGCAAACTGTATAAAATAACTAACATCAAACCATACATGTGGATCATAATTAGATGCAAAATAATCTGAACCAATCAATGTGTTTTTATCTAATTCTTCTCCAAGAGCAATTGGGGTTTTAGTGCTACTCCCCATTTTTTCAAACACCTCTACAAGTTTTCCTTCAAGATGAAGTCCATTATAAAAAATAACATTTGCATTTACAAGTTTTGTCACATCGCCTTCACTTGCTTTGTATAAATGCGGATCAACGCCACTTCCCATCAATCCTTGTATATTTACATAATCTCCACCTATGTTTTCAACCAAATCGGTAATCATAGAAGTCGTGGTAACAATGTTTAACTTTCCATCGGATTTTATGTCGTTTTTACAACTAAAAAACGCTGTAAGGACTAAAAGTATTATAATTTGTTTTTTCATTAAGTAACGATTTAACGTGAAAGTACTAAAATTTAATGAGCTTAGTTTAATGTATATCTTAATCCAATAAATGCGCGAATGCCTTGGTTTGGTCCATACACATAAGATGGATCAAAAGTTAATGCATATGGATTTTCTTCAGTTGCAATTACACTTCCTTGAGTATCAAATTCTACATTTTCATCAAAAGGATCATGTGCTCTTGCTATAATAAAAGGATTTCCTCTATTAGGCGTCCAATTTAATAGGTTTTTTACACCTCCATAAATATCAATATTATCAAAACCATCATAAGTTAATTGGATATTTTGAATACTCCACACATTTGAATACTCTTGTCTAGGATCTAAGTTTCCAAGTGTTGGTAAACGCATTGGGCCATAAATATTACCGGTATAATCTAAGGCTAAATTTGTTGGAAAATGTTTGTATGATAAAGCCCAAGTTCCTGTGAATTTTTCAGTTAGAATTTGACGGGTTCGCTCTCCATTTTCTACCTGAGCTACATCCTGAAATGTCACTCCAACGGTTCCTTTTATTCCATTTGCTAATACGGCATCTACATTAAAACTAATCCCTTTAGATGTTGAATGTCCATCTAAATTATCATAAATTATTTGATTAGGGTTGGTATCATAATCTGGAATGATCGCATTCGTGAAATATGTATACCATGCAGATACATCAAAAGTAAAAATCATCCCTTTTTTAGTATATAATTTTTTCAAATAATTAATATTTATATTATAAGATTGTTCTGGATCTAATTCCTCTTCTACAACAACATCCCTTGCTCCTGTTAGAGCTGCATGTTCTTCAGTAAAAAGATTAACCACTCTAAATCCTGTTCCTGCATTTACTCTAAAAATATCATCTGATGTTGGTTTAAATTTATAAGCAATTCTCGGTGTTAAAATAGAACCATGTCTATTGTCATAATCATATCTTAAACCAAGAAGAACACTTTGTTTTTCATTAAGTTTCATTTCATCTTGAATAAAAAGAGATGGAATTGTCACTTCATCGGCATTAATAGTTGCTGTTGTATTATCATTATAATAATTATATCTCAGAGCGGCTCCAAATAAAAGATCATGATTTTCAATAGGTTTATCCCAAACCAATTGTCCAAAACCAATACGTTGTTTTGCTAAATATGGAATATTTCCATAGACTGAATTTTGATCATGATCTGAATATGAAAATTGAAAATTGACTTTCTCATCAATAGGCAATTGATACTTCCCTAATAATTCATAACGTGTTGTATAAATGCTTTCTCCATAAACTTCATCTCCTCCTCTAAAGCTTTTATTCCATTGCAATTCTCCGCCCCATCTATCTTCATAAAAAAACCGTCCTGCCAATGAAAACTCTCTATTTTCTTTTCTTTTAAAATCCCATTTTTGAAATACAGAAATACGATCTTGAAGCGTTAAATCTGTGAAATTATCATTATTATTATCAATTAGATTGTCATAAGTAAAATAATTAACACCGAACAACAAAGTTGCTTTTTCTCCTACTTTTGATTTAAACCCAAGATCTAGATTAAATTCTCCCCAATCATTTACAAAAGTATCTGCAAATACAATAGGTGCATTTTCAGGTAACTTGGTGATAATATTTATTAACCCACCAACAGCTTCACTACCATACAATGACGATGCTGGACCTTTAACAATTTCTACTTGTTCTATTAAAGAGTTTGGTATCCCAGACAAACCATATACTGTAGACAATCCACTTACTATAGGCATTCCGTCTATTAAAACCAAAGTGTAAGGTCCCTCTAAACCATTAATATGAATATCACCTGTATTACATACATTGCAATTTAATTGAGGTCTAACGCCGTTTACATTTTGAAGTGCCTCAAAAATATTTGGTGTTGGATTTTTTTTAAAAAATGCAGGTGAATAAATCTCTACAGGAACAGCACTCTCTAAACGACTCACAGGCTTGAGTGTTCCTGTAACAACAATTTCATCTAAAGAATCGTCATACTGTAAATCAAACATTAGGTTACTTACATTTTTAGAAACTCCAATCGTTTTTTTATCTGTTTTATACCCTACAAAAGACACTATAATTTCATTATCTCCTCGGGGCACTTTGGTTATTTCAAAATAGCCATTCTCATCTGTTGTACTTCCTAAACTTGTTCCTTTAATATAAACACTTACATAAGGCAATCCTTCTCCTTCAGACATTACACGTCCTCCAATAGTATAATTACTTTGTGCTTGTAGACTTAAACTTATGAATAAAAAAAACACACTAAATAGTTTCATTTCAATCTTTTTTTTTGCAAATATAAAATAATTTTTAGGCTTGTCTAAATTTTTTTTATTGTAAACATAAATTTTATCTTTGCTACATATATAAAAACAATGATTACACTCACAGAAGAAAACTATATAAAAGCTATCTACCATTTAGGGAAGTATGGTAAGGACATGGTAAATACAAATGCTATTGCTGATGCCTTAAACACAAAAGCATCATCTGTGACAGATATGGTAAAAAAACTATCTGAAAAAGATTATCTCAATTACAAAAAGTACCAAGGTGTTCTTTTAACAGAAAAAGGAAAACATATTGCTGTTAATATTGTTAGAAAACATAGATTATGGGAAGTGTTTTTAGTGGACAAGCTAAATTTTACATGGGATGAAGTACATGAAGTTGCAGAACATTTAGAACACATAAAATCTGAAAAACTAATTAATGAACTAGATGCGTTTTTAGAGTTTCCAACACATGATCCACATGGTGATCCAATTCCAGATAAAGATGGTAATTTTAAGAATATAGAAAAAATAACGTTATTCCAATCTATAGTAGGTGTAACTTACAAATGTGTTGGAGTTAAAGACACCTCTTCTAATTTTCTAAAATATTTGGACAGTAACAGCATTGGCCTAGGAACTAGTATTGAAGTCATTCATAAAGAACCATTTGATAATTCTGTGAAAATTAAACGCGATACTATTGATATGGTAGTCTCTCAAAATGTAGCTAAAAATTTATATGTAAAGAAGCTATAAATTCATTTTATCTTTAAAAAGCCTTAGTGACAACCACAATCATCTTTACCACATTGTTTGGATATTGGTTTTTTTTTCTTCGGAAGAACACTAAACTTATTCAACAAAAAACCTATAGCTAGCGCAACTGATGCAAACACTAATATATTTTGTATAATGGTATTCATAGATGATTAGTCGAGTATTTTATTAAATCTTTACTTTAAAAACTGGAACGCAACTAACGCAACTATATAAGCGAAAGCACTCATAATCGTGAATTGTAATATTGGCCATTTCCAACTATTGGTTTCTCGTTTTACTATTGCTAACGTTCCCATACACTGCATAGCAAAGGCATAAAAAAGCAAGAGTGAAATTCCACTAGCAAAAGTAAATAATGGACCACCAAGAACAGGGTTTACCTCAGCTGCCATCCTATTTCTAATGGTATCTTCTTCATCGTTTTCTACACTATATATTGTTGCTAAAGTCCCTACAAATACTTCACGAGCAGCAAATGAACTTATGATAGCAATTCCTATTTTCCAATCATATCCTAATGGTCTAATTGCAGGCTCAATTGCTCGTCCTGTAATACCAATAAATGAGTGTTCTAATTTATGAGAGTCTATTTTTTGTTTTAATTCTTCTTGAGATAAATCTTGAGAAGCATATTCGATTGTTACGATCTCTTCCGCATTATTAAAATCTTCACCTGGGCCATAAGATGCCAAGAACCATAATACAATTGATATTGCTAAAATAATTTTCCCAGCTCCAAACACAAATGATTTTGTTTTTTCCAAAACAGTCAAAGCTACATTTTTAAATAGAGGAAGTTTATAATTAGGCATTTCAACTACAAAAAAGGTCTTACTCTTCATTTTCATGACCTTATTTAAAATCCATGCCGAAAAAACAGCTGCTCCAAACCCAATCAAATACAGCAACATAAGAGTTAAGGGCTGATAACCCAATCCTAAAAAACGGCCTTCAGGAATTACCAATTCAATAATGATTAAGTATACAGGTAAACGCGCAGAACACGTTGTAAAAGGAGTTACTAAAATAGTTATTAAACGTTCTTTCCAACTTTCAATATTACGTGTTGCCATAATTGCTGGAATAGCACAAGCTGTACCCGAAATTAAGGGAACAACACTCTTTCCGCTTAGTCCAAATCGCCGCATAATACGATCCATTAAAAAGACGACACGACTCATATAGCCACTTTCTTCAAGCACTGCTATAAATAAAAACAGAAAGGCTATCTGAGGAATAAAAATGACGATCCCTCCCAATCCAGGAATAATCCCTTCGACGATTAAATTAGTAAACGCACCTTCTGGCATCACATTTTTAGTCCATTCACTTAAAGACGCAAATGCACCATCAATAAATTCCATAGGCACTTGAGCCCAATCATAAATAGCTTGAAAAATGGTTAATAAGATTACAAAAAAGATCAAGTAACCCCATATTTTATGTGTTAAAATTCGGTCAAGCTTTATCCGCAAATCTTTAGCACTACTTAAATCTATTGTTTGTCCCTTTTTTAATACATTATTGATAAACTGGTAACGTTTAATCGTTTCTTTTTGCTGCAAACGTTTAAGATCTGCTTTACTTTTAATTTTAAAACTATTAATAGCATCAACTTTATTTCTATCTGTTTTTCCGAAGTTAACATCCTGAGTAATCACCAACCAAAGTTTATACAATAATTGATTTGGAAAAGCTTTTCTAAGTTTAGAAAAATAATCTTTATCAATTTCAGAAGCATTCAAACAAGGCTCTACCGACAAATCTTTATAATTTGCTATACACTCTTTAAGCGTATCTATACCTTTATTTTTTCTAGTACTTATTAATGCTATTTTAGTTTGTAGCTCACACTCTAAATAAGGAATATCCAATTGAATACCTTTATATGCCATCCTATCAGACATGTTGATAACCAAAATTGTAGGAATCTGTAAATCTTTAATTTGTGTAAATAATAAAAGATTTCGTTTCAAATTTTCTACATCACTAACTACAACTGCAACATCTGGAAAATCCTTATCATTCTTGTTTAAAAGCAATTCGATTACCACATTTTCATCTAATGAAGACGCATTAAGGCTATAAGTGCCTGGTAAATCAATAATATGTGCCTTTACGCCTCTTGGCAATTTACATATGCCTTCTTTTTTCTCTACTGTTATCCCTGGGTAGTTACCAACCTTTTGGTTTAGACCAGTTAGTGCATTAAACACCGATGTTTTTCCAGTATTAGGATTTCCTATAAGTGCTACATTTAACTGTTTACTCATCGGAAATATCTATTAAAATGTGAATGGCTGTTTCTCTTCTAATGGCTAGATGTGTTCCATTAATATTAAGATACATAGGATCTGCAAAAGGCGCAACTTGTACAAGTTCCACCATATTTCCAGGTAAACATCCCATTTCTAGAAGTTTGAGAGGTATATGAATTGAAGAGACATCAGTAATTACACCTTGTTGTCCTCGTTTTATATCTGCTAAAGTGACTTGCAAGCTTATTTAGATTGATTTTAAAGAAGCAAAAATAACGGAAAAATTCAGTGTAAAAAAATTGTTTTGCTAAAACTATTGATATTCCTTTTTTAACTGTTTTAAATCTTGAAGTAATGAGTCTATTGACGCAGGGCTAATCCCATTATACAACCCTCTAATTTGCTTGTTTTTATCAATAAGTGCAAAGTTTTCAGTATGTACCATGCCATAGTCTTTTGAGTTATCATCTTTAACAACCAGATATGATTTTCTTGCCAAGTCATAAATTTGTTTTCGATCTCCTGTAACCAAATTCCATTTCATGTCATTAACACCTTTTTCTATAGCATAACGCTTTAATTGCGCTACCGAATCAATTTCAGGTGTTACAGAATGTGATAACAGCAATACGTCTTCATCATTAATAATCTCTTGCTGAATACGATGCATTTGATCTGTCATAATTGGGCAAATCGTTTGACATGTTGTAAAAAAGAAATCAGCTACATAGATTTTATTATCGTAATTTTTCTGAGTAATCGTATCACCATTTTGATTTATAAGTTTAAAATCAGCAATGGTATGGTATTTCTTTTTATACTGAATAGTACTGTCTACCAAAGAAGCATCTACTCTATTGGGTTGATAAATTGGCAATGGTTTCTCAACTTTTAGAATGGAATAAATTACTGAAATAATAATTCCTGAAATCAATACCAGTACTATGAAGAAAATTTTAAACTGCTTGATATAGGCTAACATCTGCTGGTTTTTAAAGTATTACTGTAAGATTCGGGTGCAAAAATACGACACAAGAGCTACAAAATGACTACTTTTAACATGCTATATTTGAAAAAGAAAAAAATTTAATTATTATGAAGTTACGACTACTCCTAGTTTTAGGTCTGTTTTCTACAGCGGCTTTCTCACAAGATTATAACGAAACTTTAAACACCATTCGTGAAGCAGAAGCAAAATCGGCACTAAACCACATGATGCAACGTGTTAACCTTAATACTGGTAATTATGATTTAAAATATCATAGGCTAGAGTTAGACTTAGATCCTTCAGTAGCGTTTATTTCTGGAAATATCACCTCATATTTTGAAGCCAAAAGCGATATAAATTCTATCACATTTGATTTAGCTTCTAATATGACTGTTTCTCAAGTACTACAACGCGGCAATAGTTTAGCGTTTACTCAAAATACTGATGATGAATTAATCATTACGCTTCCAACAACATTAAATACTGGTGTTTTAGATTCGCTAACTGTAAGTTATTCTGGAAATCCTATAAGTTCTGGATTTGGGTCTTTTGAACAAACAACACATAATGGAGCCCCAGTTATTTGGACCCTTTCTGAACCTTATGGCGCCAAAGGTTGGTGGCCTTGCAAACAAGATTTAATTGATAAAATAGATTCTATTGACGTACATATGACAACGCCTCAATTTAATGCATCAAGTGAAGAATATATTTCTGTATCAAATGGATTAGAACAAAGTCAAGTGATTAATGGAGGAGAAAAAACGACGCACTTTAAGCATCGTTACCCAATTCCGGCATACCTTATTGCCATTGCTGCTACAAATTATGAAGTGTATTCGCATACAGTACCCAATAACGGAAATGCTTTTGAAATTATAAACTATGTCTATCCAGAAAGCTTAGTCACTGCACAAACGAATACTCCTATCACAGTAGATATCATGAACATATTTACGAATCTATTTGAAGAATATCCTTTTGCTAATGAAAAATATGGTCATGCGCAATTTGGTTGGGGAGGCGGAATGGAGCATACCACAGTATCCTTCATGGGAAGTTTTGGTCGAAATCTTGTTGCTCACGAATTAGCGCACCAATGGTTTGGAGATAAAATAACCTGTGGAAGCTGGAAAGACATTTGGTTAAATGAAGGCTTCGCAACATACCTCTCAGGAATAGCGATTGAAAATTTAGATGGCAACGATGCGTTCACAACATGGAAACAACAACGCAATAATTCAATTACTTCTGCTCCTAATGGAGCAGTATATCTAAGTGATATAGACACCACTAGTGTAAGCAGAATTTTTAATGGACGCTTAACCTATAACAAAGGCGCAATGGTCATTCATATGCTTCGAAAAAAACTTGGTGATGTCAGCTTTTTTCAAGCTATCCAGAGCTACCTAAATACTCCAGAACACGCCTATGACTATGCGAAAACTGAAGATTTCATCAGTATAGTTGAGACATCAACAGGAGAAGATTTAACTGAATTTTTTAACGACTGGCTATTTAATCAAGGATATCCTAGTTATACAATTACTTGGAATCAACCAACAATAAACCAAGCGTCTATTACAATACATCAAATACAAAGTGATCCTTCAGTATCTTATTTTGAGGCTCCAGTCCCTTTACGTTTAATTGGAACACAAGGTGAAGTATTAGATATTACTTTAGACAATACTTTTAATCAGGAAACCTTTTTAGAAACTGTGAACTTTACAGTTCAAGATATTTTATTTGATCCTGAATCCGACTTAATATCAAAAAATAATGATGTGCTTTTAGGTACTGATGACATTGAAATTAATAGTAGTCTCGTAGTATATCCAAATCCAACTTCGAATATATTACATATAGAAAAGACTGAACACATACATATTACAGAAATTAAAGTCTTCAATACTTTAGGGCAATTAATCAATCGTTCACCATGGCGTTCAACGATAGACACCTCCTTGTGGAGTTCAGGGTTATTCTTTATCCAATTTCAAACTAATGATAGAATCATTACTAAATCGGTGTTAAAAAAATAGCTATATAAACGATTAAAATTTTCTAAACGCTGCTAAAACACTACTTTTGTCGCCTATAATTTTTTATGATTAATAATACATGGAGTTTGTAATAAGAATATCTCAATTTTTACTGAGTCTTTCACTACTAATCGTATTACACGAATTAGGACATTTTATACCAGCAAAATTATTTAAAACCAGAGTAGAAAAGTTCTATCTCTTTTTTGATATAAAGTACTCTTTATTTAAAAAGAAAATAGGAGGAACAGAATACGGCATTGGCTGGTTACCTCTTGGTGGTTATGTGAAAATTTCAGGGATGATTGATGAAAGTATGGATAAAGAACAAATGGAACAACCACCACAACCTTGGGAATTTCGTTCTAAATCAACATGGCAGAGACTCATTATTATGCTTGGAGGAGTTACTGTTAATTTTATTCTTGCTTGGGTTATTTATGTTTTTATGTCTGGTTTTTATGGAGATACTACTGTAGCAACTAATAGTATCAAAGACGGCTATATTGTTAACAATACTGTACTTAAAGATGTTGGACTTAAAACTGGCGATCAAATAGTGTCTATTAACGGAAACACCTATGAGAATTTATCAGATTTAAGCTATAGTTTTATTACTGCTGAAAAAGCAACTATAATTAGAGATGGTCAAGAAATGATAATTGATTTTCCGGTTGATTTCCCTGGGCGTTTAACAAAATCAAAAAAAGAAGATGGACCTCTTTTACAAATAAGAACGCCATTTTATGTCAATAAAATTATTGACTCTATGCATAATGCAGCTGTTGATTTAAAAAAGGGCGATGTTATTGTTGGTATTAATAACCAAAAATTAAAATACTTCGACCAATTTGATCCGGTTTTAAATCGCTATAAAAATCAAACTGTAGATGCTACAGTTTTAAGAGACCATAAAGAAATTGAACTTAAACTCAAAGTTGATAAAGATGCTAAATTAGGAATTCAAACTGGTGGAAGTTATGATATTTTTGATGAGTTAGGTTATTTAAAAGTTGTTCGTAAAGAATATACTTTTACAGAAAGCTTTGGGGCTGGAAGCACAAAATTTGTAAAACAGTTTAAAAAATATGGGGAACAACTTAAATTAATTTTCACACCAAGCACAGGAGCTTATCAAGGTGTTGGTGGTTTTTATGCCATATATAATGTGTTTCCTGACACATGGAGTTGGGAGTTTTTCTGGAGAATTACCGCCTTCTTATCTATCATGCTAGGTGTCCTAAATTTACTTCCTATACCAGCTTTAGATGGAGGCCATGTTATGTTTTTATTATTTGAAATGATTTCAGGTAAAAAACCTAGTGTGAAATTTTTAGAACGTGCTCAACTTGTAGGATTCATTATTTTAATTATGCTAGTATTATTTGCAAATGGTAATGATATTTTTAAAGCCATAACCAACTAACTCTTTTTTAGAGAACGTGTTACATACACGTTTTTGGGCTATAAGAATAGAGCGATATAATTTTTAACAAAAAAAAAGAATTAAAATTTAAAAGTCTTTTTGATATAACTAAAAAATAATATATATTTGCGCTCGCTAAAGCGATAAACACTCCTCCTTAGCTCAGTTGGTTAGAGCATCTGACTGTTAATCAGAGGGTCCTTAGTTCGAGCCTAAGAGGAGGAGCAAGTTTAAAAAGCCACTAGAAATAGTGGCTTTTTTTGTGGAATAAACCAAAATACCCCTTGTTAGATCTTGCCTCTTTTAACCTTAAATGCAATAAATATTATTGCAACAAAAACCATAATCGCAATTAAAATATACCATATGTTTTCATAATTATCAAACACCGATTCTGTATCACCTGTTAAAACTAAAGAACTCCAATAAAAAGGAGAAGCTTCACTAGTATTTTTATGGTTTTTTATATACGCTATTTTTGCTTTTCTTAAGGCCTTAGATTTTGAACACCCTTCTTTGAGATTTAAATAAAATGTAGAGATAATCTCATTAGTTGACTGCTGATTTATATCCCATAGCGAAGAAACTACACTTCTAGAGCCAGAATTAATAAACGCTCTAGCAATACTCATAACGCCTTCTCCTTTTTTAATCTCTCCATGAGAGGTCTTACAGGCACTTAAAACAACTAGGTTCGCCTTTTTATTTTTAAAATAAATATCACTTAACATTAATTTTTCGTCATTAAATGATATCCAGGGTTTATTATTTAGTACACCTCCATGAGTAGAGATATGCACAACTTTTGACGTCCCATATTCATTAAGAAATCGCTGCTTGGTTGCATCTTCTTCAGAGACTATATTAACATTTAAAATGGCCTCAATATTTGCAATATCTTTTTCAGTCACAAATAAGCTAGACAAAGAAAGATCTTTAAAACTAACAGGGCTAATTGCAAAAAAGTCTTTTTTAAATTTCTCGTCGTATGATACCCTAAGAGAAGAATATGAATAGGCATAACTTATATCACAAAAATTGAGTAGATAGGATTCTGTTAAATCAAGTTTTTTACTTGTAACAAGTGATTCAAAAGGAATATAATGTAGTCTAGTGTCTGGTATTATTATTACTTTTTTATTTATATAGAAGTCCTTATTGTTTTTAAGAAATGGAAGTAGATTTAGGTAGAGTTTGTTCGATATCGTTTTAAAATATTGCTGGTCCTTATGATCCACAAAAGGCTTACTGACCAAATCAATATATTGATCTAATATTTCATGAATTTGTGTTATGTTTTCTAAACGAAATATCTCTTCTGATGATTTAGTTATTAACACCACAAAACCTTTGTTTGAATTAAATTTGTATTGCAAAACAATTTCATTAGCCTTGAGTGACTCTTGAACCATTTTAGAATCAAAAACCATAATTCTTTTCTTGTAACTATAATAGCTTGGATAAGCTATTTCTAATGAATCTATAAAGTGCGTATACTTTTGTTTCTTCGAGAAGATTTCATTTTTTAAACTATCTACCAATAGTTTATTAACGGTAAAGGGTTTTGAGTACGATAATTTATCTTCTGTTTTTTTTATCTCACTTAACAAATTATATTCCCTATCAATTAAATTACCTGGAAGCTTTGCCAACGTTTTTGCTTTACTATTAGTAATGTTTTCAAGTAATAATAATGCTTTGCTTTTTTCGATATAATAAAAAGCCTTTTTAGGGTCATTTAATTGGTACGCAATCTCAGTAGCATTTAAGTAAAAATTTGATGCTTCTTTTCTCCAAAATAATTTTGAAAAATCCTCTCTGCTTTCAAAATAAATAACATCTACAATTTGATCTGACAATGCATATAACTTAAGCGCTAATTGCAAATATTTACCTTGCTCTTCATCCTCAGCAATAAGTAATAACAGATTAGCTTTATCAATTATATAACCTAATAAATCAACCTTATTCTCAATTAAATTAAACGCTTCAATACTTAGAACATCAAAAACATTTGTCTTTTTAATTTGAAGAAATTCTGTAATAGCATTATTGTAATAGATAAGGGCTTGCTCATAATTTTTTTCCTCTTTGTATAAATCGGCTAGATTATTATAAAGAGATGCCTTTTTTTCACTATTATATTTTGTGTAAGGTATAGCACTATTAAATAACCGCCTGGATTCTTTAAATTCATGCTCTTTTCTATTAACAATACCTAAATTTATAAGCGATTGGCATATGCTTAATGAATCTGATAATTCTTTAGATAATTCAAGTGATTTTGTATATCTAATTTTAGCCTTTTTATAGTCTTCAATGTTATCATAAAAAACTCCTGCGTTTAATTCTTTTTTTAGAATCTCGTTTTTTGAAAACTGACACTCTTTGCTAATTTCATCAAAGCGTTTTAGCAATTCAAACACATCTTCTTTAAATAATCCATTATCTATTTCAACATGAGTTCTTAAAAGGTTTATTAATGTTCTTCCTTCTTCTTTTATTTCTTGATGTTCTTTAAATATAAAAATAGCTTTATTATAATGAGAAATTGCCTCATTAAAATCGCCAAGCTCATTATAAGAGTTTCCTAAAACTCTATAAACTACAGCCTGTTTAACCGTTTCAATAGGATACTTTTTTAAGAATTCTTGTCCATGAAAGACTGATTTATGATACATCCCTTTTTTGTAGTAGAAGTACACTAAATTTTTATCATTCTTTAAATAAAAATCATTTTTAATAATATCAACAGATTGACTAATAGCTTTAATTTTTAAAGCATAATCAATTGAGAAATCGATATTTTTTTTGTAAAATGATCTTAATAACTCATGGTAAATTTGCGCTAACTTATCTTGGTCTACTCTATCCTCTCTACCATGTATTAAACTATCTAAAATTTTCTTTTTTTCATATGAATCAACCTTTTCATTCTTGGTAAGTGATTTATAATTCTCTAAAGGTGTTTTATGATTTTGAGAAACCATATTGTTAGACCAACAAATAAATATTACTACCAGAAAACCTTTATAAAACATTTAATAATTGAAGTTTAAATCATTAATATATGAATAATCATTCAAATATTTAAAAAAAGAACTCATGTGAACGTTTGTTTAACCACGTTTTAGAATTTTAAATAAAAGGTATTAAATGAAAAAAAAGAGGAGTTAATAAACTCCTCTTTTGAGTTTAAATGTAAGATTTACCTAAACTTTTATTTAAACTGTACTGTAGTCAATCATTATATATATAAGCTGAATATTTTATATTGAATAAATTTTGTGAGTAAATACTGGTTGCAATAACCTGATTTTTTAAAGCTTGAGCAGACATGCCATTTTGGTAATAATAGGCACTATAAAATGAGGCATACGCGGCAGAGAACGATGTACCATCATAATAAAATAGTTCATTATTAAAAACAAATGGTATATCCTCACTAATTGCCGCTATGTCAACAGAAGTATTTCCATAATTAGAAAAAGAAGATAAGCCATTAATTCCTTGTTCATTTGGAATACTGATATCATTAATAAAATTACCTGATAGACCAGCTATTGAAAGAATATTTTCAGACTCATAAGACGAAGGGTAATGAGGTTGTTGTGTATCATTATTTTGATTATTATTTCCGGCAGAGCAAATAACTAAGATCTCATCTTCAACAATATTAATAAACTTATTAAGAAGCTCATAATTTTCATTATACCAACCAAAACTCATGTTTATTATCTTAATGTTCCGTTTTTTAGTAGCATATTGAAATCCACATAATGCATCAAAATAATTAATATTTCCGTTTTCATTAGCAACCTTCACAGGAAGAAGCTGGTAATGAACATTCTTACTATCTAAGTTAGAAGTTATAATATGACTTATGACTGTTCCGTGCATACTAGAATGATTATCAAACGGGTTATTATTGTTATCCACAAAATTCCATCCAAACAGTTCTTCACTATTATTATCTATACACGCATCTTCACTGCTATTGTATAGGAAATTATCTGAAAACCCTTCATAATGGTAATTAATACCCGTATCTAAAACTGCGATTGTGAGTCCTTGATTAGAATCAACAATTTTAGTTAACGCCACATCTAATATCCCTGCAGTATTAAAATTAATAACAAATTGATCTTGTGGTATACTAATTATTGGGTTAAGATCAACACCTTCAATTTCTTCATCTACTGTTGCTGTTTCCTTTTTTTCTTCAATATTTATATCATTTGTATTGTTATTATTAAAAATCCATAACTCAAGATTTTCTTCTGCACATTTACATTGCTTATAATCTGAGACACCATATTCAATTCTTTTTTGTTGTTTCTCAAAATCTGTTGTCCCATCAGGATATAAAATGACTAGTTCATTACTTGAATTGTTAGACGCATTTCTTAAGAAAGTTGATTCGCTTTCCGAATTATTAACGTCTTTTTCAATTATATTTTCTTTTTCACAACTCCATATTGTCACTAATATAGATATAGACAACAATCTCAATATGTTTTTCATAATATGTTTAGTTTAAATTAATATGTTTAGGTAAAATAAAAATTCCGACTTGATAAAAATCAAGCCGGAATCTCTTACATGTATGCTATTCTATAATAATTCTTTTAGATATTATTCCATTTTTTGTTTTAAAATTAAACAGGTATAAACCTGTTGGCAAGTCTAACTCTAAACCAAATCTTAAAATCTCTGTATCTGTTTTCTCTTTCTTTATAGTCTTAACTAATAATCCATCATATCTATAAATCTCTAATTCAATAACAGAACTACCTTCTAAATCTACTTTAATATCCACATGCCCTTTATTTGGGTTTGGATATATGACGATACGTTCTTTTCCCCCTTCTGTTTCATGAGTTATCATCGTTGGCAAATGACATGCCTGAACTGATACTGGTGATTGTGTCCCATCTGCACATATTGCTGTTACTTGCCATACAAAACATTTACTTTGTAAACCTAAAGGTAATGCGTAGGTTGATAATGTCGTTGTAATTGGCATTATTGAAACACCTGTATTACAACAGTCTATCTTGATTACACTTGGCGAATTAATTATATAAGATACAGCTCCTGGCACTGGATCCCATGTTAAATTACTTCCATTGGCCTGTAAGTTTGAAGGCGCCGTTAGCCCATCACACTCCTTTGTCTCACACTCATAAATAAAATCATAAGTATAAACACACTCGTGACCTTCTGGGGCTATTACGGTAACCGTAACAGTGTAAAGCACATCTACGTATACTAAAAACTGGCTATTATTTACATTTACTCCTGTTGAATTAGCTGCCCAAGATACATTGATAGAAACAAAATTTGTAATCTCATCTCCATTACTATCTATGACTGTAGCAGATACGATTCCTGCTTCACATGGATCACATTCTTTAGCTTTATTTGAAGCTTGCTCTAAACTTCTTAGGGCTTTTTGTGCATCTTCAGAGCTAACAATCTTATTAGAGGTTTTAACCTGTACATTATCATTTACTAATAACTCTACAGCTTCTTCATCTGGACATTCATCAAAAATCACCGAAATATCATCCAAGCAACACTCCTGTTCTATAAATACTGTAACATTTTCACTATAGGGATCACCACAAGAATCTAAACCGGTTATATTAGCTGTAAAACTTATTAATGAATTATCAGGCACACAAAAAAGTCCTTGTAGATCTGTTAACACTGGATCTGATGTATTGTATACGGCATCAGTAATATTAGTAGCGTTGATCGTCACGCAATTTTCTCCACATGGAATCGTATAAGTCAATGTATCTGTAATATCAATACCATCTGCTGTAATAGTTACATTTTCAGGCACACAACATATTTCTAAATAAGTAATGGTGTATTCACAACCATTTGGATAAGTTACTGTAACCGTATACGTTTGGTCTTCCTGAGCACCATATAAAATATCTGATGTGCTAATTTGCGACCCATTTAATGTCCATGAAAATGTATAACCATCGATTAATAATAATGGAGAACCATCATCATCTAAAACACGTATTGGCCATGACTCTAACTCACAGACATTGTTTGTCTCACATAACTCCCAATGTGGCTCTACATATGGCTCGTCTGGACAACAATCTTGTTCCAGATTAACTGCTATGCTTTGATTATATGGATCACCACAAGAATTAGTCCCTGTAATATATGCAGTAAAGCTCGTAATACTACTACCAGGAGGCACGCAAAAAAGACCATTTAAGTCTGTTAAAACTGGATCACTAGTATCATATACTGCTCCTATAATATTTGTAGCATTTATCGTAACACAATTTTCTCCACAAGGAATTGTATATGTTAACGAATTAGTGATATCTGTTCCATTTGCAGTAATCGTTATTGGTTTTGGTAAACAACATCCACTATCAAGAGGTTTTCTCGTTTCTTGCCAAGTAAAACAACCAGAAATCCAAACACCGTGTTTTATGTAATAAAATTCATCTGGGTCAAGACCTGTAAAAGTTGTCGTAGTTCCTCCTTGAACACTTGATACAGGACCAATAGTTACTGCGTCGTCTGTTTGTCCTTCAACACTTGTTTCATACACTTGCCACCATTGCGATGGGACAGGGTCATTTGCTGTAACTGTAACGTCATAAGTATCTCCTAAACAGTCATAATTATCTATCTCAAACTGAGAAGAAATATTTGGTGGACAACAGCTATGGCATGCATATTTAAGAGCTATTTGTACCCAATAACAAGCATCATTACCACTTGTCCATCCAATATAAAATTCAATGTCTTCAACCACCTTTGGTTCTCCTGTGTCTGGACAAATAGGTGCATATTCATTTGCAAAAGCAATAGTTGTTTCTAACATTGCTACCTGATCTGCTGGTGTATAAGGGCCTCCTTCTCCAGACCCATCACAGACGCTCCATATATCTGGCTCTATACCTCCATTGTCACATCCATAACTATAATCTACAATTTCTTGATGTGTAAATTCTCCTCCGCATTCGTATAATAAATCTAGATAGCAATCAACACCATTGTCTAGTGTACCATCTGAAGAAACATCATCAAAAGGTGGATCTCCATCAAAACAATAACCTATGTCTGCTTCTCCATTGGCTCCTGTTAAATCGAACATCGTTTGTGCTGTTTCAAAACAGCTTTCAAAATCTTGAGCCTGCAGCTTGTTACCAAATAGTAACAGCATGCAAAATAGCATCGAAAGAATAGTTGTTTTTTTCATAATAAAAGTGATTTTTGGTTGATTCCTACTCTATTAATTTTAGGCTTTTCGGATACTGCCTTTTAAATAAGTTCATAGTTAAGAGGCTTTTGCGCTTTTTTGTTACCCAATATTTTTAATTAACTTACACCTAATTAACTGCTAACCTATATTCGAAGTATGAAAAATGATGATTTTATTCGTCAGTTTTTAGAAGGAAATCCTAAAGCTCTAGATCATATTTACAATAACAATTTTCAGTATGTAGAATATTACATTACAAGTAGAAATGGCTCCTTAAAAGATGCTGAAGATATATTTCATAATGCTTTAATTATTTTATATGTAAAACTTAAAGCTGAAAAAATAGAAATACAGTCATTTGATAATTATCTATTTACAGTTTGTAAGAATCTTTGGAAAAAAGAAAAATCAAAAAAGAAGGTAACAAATATAGAGACTTACCCTCTAGTAAGTGAAGAATTAGATTTAGCTTCTTTTTATTTAGAACATAGTCAATGGGAATTATATAAAGAAAAATATGAATTACTTTCAAAGCAGTGTAAAGACATATTAAAAATGGTTTTTGAAAAAAAATCTTATGAAACTATCGTTAAGACATTCTCATATGCCTCTCAAACTGTAGCTAGACAAAGAGTATTTAAATGTAAAAAAAAATTAACCCAATTAATTAAAGAAGATTCAAGATATTCTAAACTTAAACAATAGAACATGGGCCTAAATAAAGACACCTATGATAGAATTATGAGCTATCTAAATGGTGATATGACAAGTACTCAAAAGGATGATTTCGAAAGAGATTGCAAGAATGACATTGAATTGAATGAGACGGTCAATATAATGAAGAATATGACTATTATTTACGGCAGCGAAGATTGGTATGCGCTAAAAAACGGGTCTGATAAAATTAAGGAAACATCTTTGTTGTTTAATAACGATGATGTAAAACAGTTCTCAAACAAAGTAAGAGCATCTCAGGAGCGATATAAAAGTAAAACGCTTAATAAAACAAGTAAGGTATTAAGATATGTCGCTTCTATTGCAGCAATTGGTTTATTAGCATTTTTTCTTAATTATTACTTTAATATAAATAATACTACTGAAGATCTATTTAGCACTTATTATACAACACAAGACTTACCATCATTTACTGTTCAAAATAGCGATATTAATACTACAGCAAAGGCAGAGCTATTATTTAAAGAAGAAAAATTCCATGAAGCACTAGAATTATTTAACTCTATAAATGAAAACTCGAGTATGACAAATCCAAATATTATTCTATATAGTGCTATGTGTAATCTAGAACTCGAAAAATATGATATTGCTTTAAACTATTTGGAAGAATTAGAACATAGCAATACAATCGATTTCCATAAATCCTATTGGTTTAAATCATTACTCTATTTAAAACAAAACCAAAATGACAAAGCCATTCTAACTTTAAAAATCCTTTCAAAAAATAAAAACTACTTTAATCATGACAAAGCCATTGAGTTGTTAAAGGAATTAGATTGATTGTTCGAAAAATTTTATTTTATACTTTATAAAAACCTTGTCAACTTCTTAATTCATTGATAATCAATTTAAGTTAGTTCGATAATAATATACGAAAAGAAGCAAACAAAAAAATATTAGGAGGAGCAAATTTAAAAAGCCACTAGAAATAGTGGCTTTTTTTCATGGAATATACCTTCCTAAATCAAGAAATTAAAAAATCCTAAAAATGACTCAAGTCTAATATAATTTCATCCTCTTGAAACAATCACAATGACATCTACCTCCATTATTTTTCGCTACTATTAGCAGGGTTTACCCCGTACTACAATCATGGTATTTAGGGAAGTTACATTAAGGGAATCAAGGTTAATAGAACTCCCTCTTATATTTCAATTTTGTGTTATCAATATTTCATAAGGAAAGGAAGGTAGCCGAAAAGTCTGATCCTTATTCACACAAGGGCAGAGTAGGCAAAATAAAAACATTTTATATTATGCAAAAGCCAGAAATCAATTACTTCTACAATGTAGTTAACGACAGTAGTAGTCTAAAAATGAAAACCTCAAAGGGAAAAACCGAAAACGGGACAAAATTAAAACAAAACACTAAAACTGGAGACGAAGCACAATGGCTGTTCATGCCTGTAGACATGGCAGATGAAAGCAATAGTGCTGACTATTATCTCTTTAACAGGAAAGCCGCTAAGCCTTGTGCTCCCAACGAAGAAAAGGACGACCAAACAGATGTAAGTATTAGGATTTATAGTTTTAATGGAAGAAGCCCCCAAAAATGGACACCAGAAATAACTGAAGATACATCGTTAGGAGGAGTGATAACTAATCAGCTTAGTGAGAAAGTAATAGGAATAGAAGGTGATTCTACAAAAGAAGGTAAAATCATTAAACAAAAAGAACCTGAGAAAAATAATTCCTCTAGAAAATGGACTTTGAAAGCACAAGAAGTATTCGATCTACCAGAACTTGTAGAAGGAACTTACAAAGCGGGAGATATTCCTAGCCCTCCAGATCCAGATGAAAAAGGTTTTGTCCCTGAGTATTCAGAACATTATCTTATTGGCGAATCATTTACTCCTTTTTATATGGTAAATGACCCAGATCGCGATGAAGAAAATCAAATAGAAAACACTCCTTATTATGTAATGAGACGTGAGCAATATTGGAGTTTGATTGATCGTGTTATTTCAGATGGAAGTACACCAGGAAAGGAAACTTACACTTATGAAGAAGGGGTATCTAAAACGACCAATACATCTATTCAAGAAACAGTGGGAATTACGATTACTGCCAGTCTTGGGTTTAGTTATAGCGGAGCATCCATAGGCGTAGAAGGGACTTATAGTAAACAATTGCAAGTTCAAAAAGATCAGGGAGGAACCGAAAGTTCAACAATAACCAAAGAGTCCTCTTTTGATACCGAAAAAGGAGATGCCAGAGTTTATTGTATATGGCAATTATTAGATGTATACACTTTGGAGAATGCAGATGGTGATGAAGTTAAGACTTGGAGTGATTCTACATCTACAATTCAAAAGAATAGCGCTGTAATAAGTAAAGAGAATATAACTCAGCACCTAATCAAGATAGGTTCTACATTTGAAAATTAAACTTAAGATAGACTGCAATTCTTAGTGAACTATTTAGAAGAAGCATCCCATGTCTTGATTCAAATGGGATGTTCTTTTATATATCACAAGATTCTATTATCAATTGATTAATATTAGGAAACCGACACTTTTATAAGTATTGATATTGTATTATAAAACGACTAATCAAAATAGGAAAAATCACCCTAACTATCTAAGAATTAATTTATTGTATATTAGACATATAACCAATTAAACTCTAACATTATGAAAACTTTAATTCTATTCCTTTCGGTTTTCTTCTTCTGCATTATTTCCTGTAAAGAAGATAGTCGTGAAAAAAAGAAACACGACACATCAAAAACCATAGCAAATCCAGAATTAGCTACAATAGTTACAGAAAATTGTCTCGATTTAGACAGTAATATCTATTTACAAACGGCTATTATTTGGAAAGAAAGCTGGAAATTTGAACATCCAGATTACAAAAAGACACCTCCTGTATTTCCTTTTTCAAAAGAAAATTTGTTAAAATTAAAACAGCATGATACTTCCGCCGATGGTGTTCGAATATATTATATTTTAAAAGACACGCTTCAAACAGTCCCATCGCTTGCTATTGTTAATATGACCTCTTGCATCGTTGCAGATGAATGTGAAACTCCAAATTGCGTCTTGGTCTCAGAAATAAATAAAAATGTTGATACATTTATTTCTCATGATGATTTCACTACATATAGAGATAATTGGGTTAAAAAAGCTGATGAAAAAGAAAAAAATCATCCTATTTATACTGCAGTTTATGCCTATAATTATAGTTGGGGTAAAATAGTGGAAACCTCTGAGACTGGAGATAACGGTATTTGGATACAATATGGCTTACGCACTTTAGGCCCCTTGGATAGTAGACTTTATATGGAAGATTCTGAGATTAGAAGTACTACAGGTAACATAGTGTATTGTAATATTATCTACCAAAGACACCCAGATATATCTACACAAGATTCTTTTGATTTCGCAAAACCTTGCCCTAGAGCTTGTAATACTATAGTACAATAATATCAATTTGGAGACCATACTATATATCGCCCTATGCATTCCACTAGTTCCTGCTATTTTAGCATCATTTAAATGGAAGTATTTAACAGAAACTCAACGCTGGTTTTCAATCATGCTTTGGGGAATTGTCATTATCTCCTTTTTTGGAGAGCTATGGTTAAGAACCTCCCACGATAGTAACCTTCCCTTTTTTCATGTATATATTTTAATGGAATATGTGTTCTTGCTCAATATATTTAGAACAATGTTTAAAGAAAGTGTTAAAGATTTCATTTGGTTGATTTTGGTTATTGGTTTTTCATTAATCTGGACAATTAATATCTTTACAGGAGTCGGTTGGTGGGCCTTCCCAGATTACATCCATGTTCTTGAAGCGATTATTATTATTGGATTGGTCATCTCATGGTTTTCTAAAATGCTTAATGAAAAGATCATTTCAAGACCTGAAAGAACATTTGAATTTTGGATTTGTGCAGGACTGTTGCTTTTTTTTAGTGGAAACTTTCTTTTGTTCATTTTTTCTAAATTTATTATCCTCACCATTGAAACAGCTGCTTATGAAGCTATCTGGAAAATACATTGTATCTTAATAATCTTATTATATCTACTATACACACTTGCATTATTATGGGTGAAGAAACCAATCAAATAGTATTGATTTTTATTTTAAGTACAATTTTTGTTGTGTTTTTGGCAGTAGTACTTATTTTATTTTTAGTAATCTATCAAAAGCGTATTGTAACACAAGAACATCGACTTCAAAAACTTGAAAATGAACGCCAACAGTCACTATTAAAAGCAACAATTGAAGGTCAGGAACGAGAACGAAAACGCTTAGCCAAAGACTTACATGATGGAATTGGGTCATTACTTTCAGGATTAAATTTGAATTTGAAATTTCTAAAAAATAAAGAAAACCCCAATTCAGAACAGTTTACCTTTCTATCTGAAGCTAGTAAATTGGTAGATGAAGGCATAGAAAATGTACGAACTGTAAGTCATAATTTAATGCCAGCTACCTTAGAAAATTTTGGGTTGATTTCTGCTATGGAAGAATCTATAAAATCGTTTAATAGAATCCAAGAACTCGATGTTGATATAGCTACGGTTCATACGCCATTCAAAATTCCGAATACTATAGCACTAGGCTTACTTAGAGTCTTTCAGGAGCTTCTTCAAAACACGATAAAACATGCTAATGCTTCTATGATTAGAGTTACGTTAACCTATGTTACCGATTTTATAATATTAGATTATAGAGACAATGGAAATGGGTTTAATGAGCATAATTCAGAAGGAATAGGAATTAAAAACATGCAAAGTAGAATACAAGCATTAGATGGTATATTTTATATGAATTCAAAAAGCAAAGCTGGATTTATTGTTAATATTGAGGTGCCACTAAAACCAAAAGAACATCAAGTATGAATAAATTAATCCGAATTGCTATTGCAGATGATCATCAATTATTTCGAGCTGGAATCATTATGATCTTGAGAGAGAATCCAGAATTTTTAATTGTTCAGCAAGCTTCTAATGGACAAGAATTACTAAACGGTATAGCAGATTCAAAACCAGATGTCATCTTATTAGACTTAGAAATGCCTATCCTCTCAGGACGCGAAACCCTTACCAAAATACACACAATTAATCCTAAAATAAGAGTTCTTATGCTTACCATGCACAATAACAAGGCTTTTATTCTAAACATGATGGAGTTGGGAGCGAATGGATACCTACTCAAGGATACTGACCCAAATGAAGTCACCAAAGCCATTTATAAAGTTGTTGAATCTGAATATTATTTTTCGGATAAAGTTTCGATAGCCATGCTTCAGGGGATTTCCAATATAGAAACAACTTTAGAAGCTTTAGCTCCAGAACACAGTCTCTCTCAGAGAGAAAAAGAAGTACTACTACTTATCTGTCAAGAACATACAACAATCGAAATTGGTGAAATTCTATTTTTAAGCCCGAAAACTATTGAAGGTTATCGTAAAGTATTAATGGACAAAACTGAAGCGAAAAATATGGCAGGTTTAGTCATGTTTGCTGTTAGACATGGATTGTATACATATGAAGATTAAATGTATATCACCTTGATAAGAATTAGAAATTGTTTGACAATACCATATAAAAGAGAACAAAAAAAAACGCCATTGTTTTACCAACTTTTTTATGCCTAAAATCTAATATTAAAAATTTTGTACCTTTAAGAAACAAATAAAGTTTTCATGCTAAAATCACTCCAACACACTAGACAACAATTATTTAAATATAATTATATTATTACCCAAAAAAGCCTACTAATCTGTTTTATACTATTGACATCTAGTTATATTTTTTCTCAAAACAGATTACCTCCTCCTCCATGTAATGCCAATGGAAATTCCGGATTTGGAGGCGCTGTCGGCGAAGGACACATTTTGTTTAGCGGAGACGGTGTCAATCCTATAAATTTCGCCATGAGCACTAGCGCTAATGATATGAACGATATTTTAGTTTTATATATAGATACTGGTGAGCCTGGTCGCAATGAAATTGACACTACAATTGATGATAATGCAGATGATCATAGAATTGCAATATCAAACAGTAATGTGAATGGATATGGAAGTACTATCAGTTTCCTACCTGGATTTGAAGCTTCTTATGCTATAGCTATAGATGTGAATTTTGGAGGATTGTGGTCTATCCCAAACACAGGTTCAGTAGGAACAGGAGAACTCGGTTTTATAACATCTGTAAACTCAACTTTAACGTCAAGCACACAAGGATTTTATACCTTCAATTTTAATTGGGAAGATCTTGGATTAACTATTACAGATGAGTTCCATTTTGTAGGGGTTTATGTGAGTAACACTGGATACTCTTCAGACGAAGGCTACGGAGAAGGAATTACTACTGGAACAATAGGTTCTGATAACATAACATTTACTGGGTACCTCACTTTACCTGGTTGTAGCGAGACATTAAGTAATTCAGTTAATTTACTTAACACTATTGATGCATATTATTTTAATGATAAACTATTCATAAAAAATATCAATGAGGCTGTTACGATAAGTGTTTATGATATTCAGGGAAGGAAAACATATAGCAATCTCCATCAAATACAAGGTTCTGTGCCTATATCACTTGAACTAAATAAAAATGAATTACAATTTATTGTTATTGAAAGCTCTAACAAAAGAAAGGTGCTAAAAGTAATTCCAAATTAACACTATATTCCAAACTCAATTGGAAGGTAAAAAAAAATAAACACCTCTATTATTAGGGGCGTTTTTAGCAACATAAACTATAACTCAAAATAGGCTCAACTGATCATCTTTATAGTATTCATGAAGCATGGTATTTAGTTTAGGCATCGATTTTCCTTTAAAGTATTTAAGCCGTGCTAATTTCACCAAATCATTAATCTGTTTTGCAATTTCCCCTTCACCTCTCATACGTTGACCAAAACGAGAATCATTAAGTGTTCCGCCATGGCATTCTTCTATTTGGTGCAATACTTTATCTGCACGATCTGGTAGCGTTTTTTGAATCCAATCGGTAAAAATTTCTCCTATAGCCCCATTAAGCCTAACAATCGTATGCGCAATACTTAAAGCTCCTGCATCAGAAACAGATTTCGCTAATGATAAAATCTCATGACTATTAATAGATGGAATTATTGGTGCCAACATCACATTAACAGGAATTCCATTAGCGCTCAAAATCCTAACCGTTTCTAATCGTTTTTTAATCGTTGTGGTTCTGGGTTCGAGTATTCGTCTAGTAACTTCTGAAAGTGATGTAATAGATATATTAACACTTATCAAATTATCTTTTGCTAACTGCTTTAAAAGGTCCAAATCACGAAGAATCAAAGCGTTTTTTGTAATAATTCCAACGGGATGCTTATACTTTAAAAACACCTCTAAGCAGCGTCTTGTAATTTCAAATTTCTGTTCAGCAGGTTGATAACAATCTGTATTACCAGACATCACAATAGGATAGGCTTTCCATTTTTTTCGTTTAATAAAAGCCTCTAATAGTTTTGACGCCTCTTTTTTAATTAAGATTCTACGCTCAAAATCCAAACCTGCACTAAATCCCCAAAACTCATGACTATTTCTTGCATAACAATAAATACAACCATGTTCACAACCTTGATACATATTCATTGAATACGCCATTCCAACATCTGGACTCGCTACTTTATTAACTATAGTCTTAGGAAAAACTGGAAGATATTGTGTTTTGTTTTGATCTACCTCTTCTCCCTCTTTAGCACAAAATTCTAAAAAATCATCACGCAATTCATGGCTCAGTTCAAAAAAACGATTATGGATATTCCCCTGTGCTCCTCGTCCTTTTAAAATTGATTTTTTTAACATATATTATAATTTTTTGTAAAATTACAAAATATTAAATCAAGATTATACCATTTTAAATCTGTTTATTAACAAATGATTATGTTTTTATTTTCCCGGGAAGTCCGCTTTGCGTTTTTCTAAGAATGCCGTAGTTCCTTCTTTAAAATCCTCGGTGCCAAAACATTTTCCAAACTGTTTAATTTCGGTTTTGTAACCGTCAACACCATCTTTAAAGTTAGCATTAATAGACTTAATTGCGCCTTTGATTGCTACAGAAGAATTTCTCATGATTTTTCCTGCAATTTTCTCTGCTAAAGCCATAAGATCTCCTTCATTAGTAACATGATTTACCAAACCGTAGTCCAATGCTTTGTTTGCATCTATCATTCCTGCTGTCATTACCATTTCCATAGCACGACCTTTTCCTACTAATTGTGGTAATCGCTGAGTACCACCATAACCAGGAATCACACCCAAAGAGACTTCAGGCAATCCCATTTTAGCATTAACACTAGCTATTCTAAAATGACAAGCCATTGCTAATTCTAAACCTCCACCTAAAGCAAAACCATTAACAGCAGCGATTACGGGTGTTGCTAAGTTTTCTATAAAATCGAATAATAATTCTTGTCCTTTAGCGGCTAATTTTCCTCCATTTTTAACATCGAAATCTGCAAATTCACTAATATCAGCACCAGCAACAAAAGCTTTTTCACCACTTCCTGTAATAATAATAACTTTAGTGTTTTTGCTTTTATTCGCATCATCAAATGCCTCATGCAACTCCTCTATCGTAGCCTTATTTAATGCGTTTAGTTTGCTCGACCTATTAACTGTTATTGTAGTAATTCCGTTAGTTGTGCTTGATAAAATATTTTGGTAACTCATAGTATTATGTCTAATTATAGCTTCGGAAATGTAACCGTAAATATCGTTCCTATTCCTTGTTGAGATGTAAAGGTAATATTTCCTTTATAAGTTTCCACAATATTTTTAACCATAGCAAGCCCTAATCCCATTCCGCTTGTTTTTGTTGTGAATTTAGGCTCAAAAACCTTACTTTTATTTTCTTCTGAAATTCCATTTCCATTATCTTCAACAGAGATTTTTACTATCTCATGTTCTGAAATAACTTTAACTTCAATTCTTGGAGTTTCTTTACCTTCAGGAATAGCTTGAATTCCATTTTTAACAAGATTAGTGACCACACGTATCAACTGCGTACGATCAAAATTCGCCATGATTTCATTTTCTATTGAAGAAAACACAATATAATCTTCACTAAAAATATCCAAACCTAACTTGACGATGTTCGCGACATTCAATGTTTCATTTTTCTGAGCTGGCATTTTCGCGAAATTCGAAAACGCCGAAGCGATAGAACTCATCGTATCAATTTGCTGAATTAATGTCTTGCTATATTCATCTACTTTTTGATGAATATTCTCATCTTCAGGATTAAACTTACGCTGAAAACTTTGCACACTTAATCGCATTGGCGTTAGTGGGTTTTTAATTTCGTGTGCTACTTGTTTTGCCATTTCTCTCCAGGCTTGTTCACGCTCACTTGTTGCTAATTTAACAGCGCTTTCTTCAAGTTCGTCTATCATACTATTATATGAATTAACCAGTGTAGAAATTTCTTCACTCGACGTCGATATATCTATTTTCTTATTACGCTTTTCAAGACGTGTTTCATTGATTTTATCTGAAATCATTTTTAATGTACGTGTGATATACTTTGAGAGTAAGAGCGCTAAAACTATGGCTATTAACATCATAAATAAATAGGCATAACCTAAACGTTCTAAAAACTCATTAAGCTCTTTATTTAAAAAATCATCATTTTCTAAATATGGTAAATTTAGTATAGCTAAAGGCTTAGATTTTTTATCGTATATGAATGTATAAGAAGATTGAAATGTCTCTCCATTTTTTTGATTTTTTTCAACATAGCGATGCTCTGCTAAATTGGAAATTTCATTTAAGATATCTGTATCAATGCACTTTGTTATAGAGTCGTTTTTAAAACTTGCTTTAGATGATTTTAAAAGTGTCCCATCTAGATCATAAAAGTAGATTCTTAATCCATGAATATCTGCAATTCTATAGATTTCATCTTTAAATATTAAGGGGACGTTTTCAGTTTCTACGAGATAGGTTGTCTTTCTAATAACATAATCGATATCACGAATGATAGCACCTTCTTTTCGTTCTAAGCGCTCTTTATGGTAGTCTCGAGCCTCTTCATTGTATTGATAAATTGTAACACCCGCAATTAATATAGATGCAATAAGCACCAATAGTACCATAGCTAAAAATATGCGAACGCGTAAAGACAGTTTGTTTAACCTCATCTTGAAATTTGTAGTGTAACCGAAAAACTTATAAATTTTCTATTCAAAAGTAAAACGAGTTATTGTAAATAGGGCATTGAAACCTTTATTTTCTTCTGTTAAATGTAGCAATTATTAAGCCAACATTAAGCATCTGGATTTTTGTTTCTAATATTTTTATAAACTTTAAAACCTAGCATTAATAAAATTCCTAAAACAAAAATTCCAATAACACCAAACACCCAATTGATTGCACTTTTCAATATCACTAAAAACACTACTGCAAATAAAATAAAAGTAGCTCCTTCATTCCAAAGCCTCATAAAATTAGATGTTTTCTTGACATCATCACGTTGGAGTTGTTTATAAAATTGATGTGTTTTTAAATGATACAATATTAACAATACCACAAAGGCTAATTTAACATGCATCCAGGATAGCTCTAATAAAAAAGGCCTCATAATGAGCAAACAAACAGCAAAAAAAGTTGCTAAAATCGCGGAAGGCCATGTGATAATAGTCCATAATCGCTTGGCCATGAGTTTTAATTGTTTTCCTAAAATTTCCTTTTCTGGAGAAGGCTTATGAAATGCTTCTATTTGATACACAAACAACCTAGGAATGTAAAACAAACCTGCAAACCAAGTCACAATAAAAATGACGTGTAATGCTTTTATATAATTGTAATACGCTTCCATTAATCTTCAATAAATAAATAATTTAACTGTTTGCTGTTAAAAGCAGAATTAAAAACACTTATCTCATCACTTATAAGTTTATCAAAAGCATCTAACTCCTTTTTAATCTTCCCTGTTAATTCATTTTTAACAGCAATATCTTGGTCTGTTGGTGCAAAATCTCCCATACTAACTAAAGAATTTAAATGTCCTAATTTATTTGTTAATCTAATTGGAAAATTTAATGGATCTTGACCACTACGGTTTTTTGTTTGATATAAAGCTTCTTCAATTTTAGTGAAATCTTCTTTTAGTGCTTTGGACTTTTCTAAAAGATCCTTGACATTTTCATCGTCTTTGTATTGAGTCTCAAAAGCCGTTAATTGCTTTTTAATCTTTCTAATTTTCTTAATAGACTTATGTGCGTCATCCATTGTTTTATTAACATCCTTAATAAAATCAAATTGCTTTTGCATATCTGCTTGCGTACTCTCTGCTCTAGGATCTGCAATAATACTAAAGGATTCCGAAATTACCGTTCCATTAACATTAAGATCCACTTTATAAATTCCCGGAATTGCCTGTGGACCATCTAAACTTGCCCACCACAAGATCATGCCATCTAATTTTTCGGCACCTTTATAAGTCATATTCCAAACAAATTGGTTCATCCCTTTTTTCACCTCCAACTTATCCTTTTTCTTATTTTTGGTTGAAACGGTTTTAATCGAATCTCCTTTTAAATCAAAGTAAGTTAATGACACTTCATCCTTTTCTGCATCATAATTTTTTAAATTAAAATACGTGATAACACCATTAGGATGATTTGTTCCTGATGTTTTGCTCCCTTTTCTATAACCGCCATCCATCCTGTAAGTGTCTTTGGGTTTGAATAATTTATTCTCTTCGGAAGATGAACCATATAATTGATGTAAAACTGTTAAATCATCAATCATCCAAAGACTTCGTCCTTGAGTAGCTACAATCAAATTATTATCTTTTATTGCCAGATCAGTAATTGGAACAACAGGAAGGTTTAACTGAAATGGCCGCCAATTATTTCCATCGTTAAAAGAAACATACATTCCTGTTTCTGTTCCAGCATACAACAATCCTTTTTTCTTAGGGTCTTCTCTTACTACTCTTGTGAAATGTTCTGGATTAATTCCTGTCGTTATTTTTTTCCAAGTCTCACCATAGTCTGTTGTTTTATAAAGATAAGGCGCGAAATCACCTGTTTTATATTTTGTGCCTGCAACATAGCAAGTTCCTGCATCAAAAGCACTTGGTTCAATACTATTAATCATCATCCATTCTGGCATGCCTTTTGGTGTGACATTCTCCCAATTTTTTCCGGCATCTTTGGTAACATGGATTAATCCATCATCACTTCCAACCCAAATCAAACCTTCAGTTATAGGTGATTCTTGAGCAGCAAAAATAGTACAGTAATATTCTACAGACGTATTGTCTTGAGTAATTGGTCCTCCTGACGATTTTAATTTTTCTGGGTTGTTTCTGGTTAAATCTGGACTAATAATACGCCACGACTGTCCTTCATTTTCTGTAACATGAACATGTTGTGAAAAGGTATATAAACGATCAGGATTATGTTTTGAAAAAATGATAGGAAAATTCCATTGGAAGCGATATTTCATACCTTCAGCACCATGACCCATTGGGTTATCTGGCCAAACATTAATCGCTCTTACTGTTCCTCTTTTATGATTATATCTAGTTAAAAACCCATCATAGCTTCCTCCATAAACAATATCATTATCTTCTGGATCGATAGCAATATGTGCCGATTCTCCTCCAGCTGTACGTTCCCAATCCTCTTCAGTAATTGATCGTCCATCTGTTCTATGTGGAATTCTAATTGTTGAGTTATCTTGTTGTGCCACATAAATACGATAAGGGAAATGATTATCTGTTGTTACACGATAAAATTGTGATGTTGGCTGGTTGTGATAGGTACTCCAGGTTTCACCACCATCATAAGTAACTTGTGCGCCTCCATCATCGCCAATAATCATTCTATTAGGATTTTCAGGAGCTATCCATAGATCATGATGATCTCCATGTGGTGCGTTGTAGGTGCTAAATGTCTTTCCTCCATCTGTACTTTTATGATATCTCACATTCAACACATAAACAATATCTACATTTTTCGTGTCTGCATATATTCTGGTATAATACCATGCACGTTGACGTAATTTGCGTTCACTATTAACTTGCTCCCATGTATCACCTCCATCGTCACTTCGATACAAACCGCCTTTGTCTTTATTTTCAATAATTGCCCAAACCCGTTGATTATTTAATGGAGAAACTGTAACACCTATAATTCCTAAAGTCCCTTCAGGAAACCCTTTTTTTGTAGAAATCTCAGTCCAAGTATCACCTCTATCTGTACTTTTCCAAAGTGCAGACCCCTCTCCTCCAGAACTCAAACTATAAGGTGTACGTTGTACTCTCCATGTAGATGCATACAAAATTCTTGGATTAGTAGGGTCAATGATTAAATCGACAACGCCAGCGTGTTCATTAACAAATAAGGTTTTCGTCCATGTTTTTCCACCATTAATGCTTTTATAAATACCTCGCTCTTGTGTAGGCTTATAGATATTTCCTAAAACTCCTGCATAAACAATATTATGATTAGTTGGATCAATAGCTATTCTTGGGACATGACGTGATTTTTCAAGTCCTGCTGATACCCATGTCTTTCCTGCATCGACACTTTTCCAAATACCATATCCTGAAGACACATTCCCACGAACTGTTTTCTCACCTCCTCCAACATATATTACATTTGGATCACTTTTAGAAACTGAAATAGCACCTATGCTTCCACCAAAAAATCCATCAGAAATATTATCCCAACTTCGTCCGCCGTCTAAAGTTTTCCAGATGCCTCCTCCTGCAGAACCAAAATAATATAAGTTAGGTTTATTTGGAACTCCTGTTACTGCTGCACTTCGCCCTCCTCTAAAAGGTCCAAGTAGCCGATACTCTAGTGCATCATATTGGGATTCATTAAAAGACTGCGCTTCTAATGAAGTTAAATTTCCGAAAAGAAAAAAGCATAAAATGATAGTGAATAATTTCATTTTGGTGATGGTTTTATTACTAATTTTAAAAATAAGCATAAAAAAATACTATGCCGTTATCTTATTCAATTTTAACTTGATTTCGCGACGCAAAAACAATACAGTTACAATCGTAGATAATACATCTGCTATTGGGAATGACATCCACACACCTAACTCTCCATAAAATATTGGTAAGATATACATGAGTGGTATAAAAAAAATAGCCTGCCTTGTGAGTGTTAATAACAATGCAGGAAAAGCTTTTCCAACCGCTTGAAAATAAGCAGCTCCAATAAGTTGCGATGCTAGAATAGGCGCAGCAGCAAATGCCCATCGCATATTGTTTGGGGTCTCTCTTATAACATCAACATTAGTCGTAAACCATTTTGTAATTATTTCAGGAAAGAACATTAAACCAATAAAAACAATACTCCCTAAAATAGTCGCATATTTTATAGCAGTATAAATAACTTCTTTAACTCTAATAAATTGCTCTGCTCCATAATTATATCCTGCAATAGGAATAAATCCTTGTGTGATTCCAAAAACCGGAAACAGTGCAAACATCATCATTCTACCAACAATAGCATAAGCTGTTACAGAAGTCTCTCCACCAAAATCAAAAAGCGCATTATTAACCAATAAAAATGTTACACTTACAACGGCTTGCCTCGCTAATGTAACAGACCCTAAAGAACCTATTTCAGATACAATAGTTTTATCTAATCCAAAATGGGGAAAATTAATTTTAAGCTCAGAATGCTTCGATAAAAAATACCAAAAAATAAATAAGAATGACACTATATAAGACCCTGTTGTTGCCCAAGCAGCTCCTTCCATTCCTAAACCTAACAGACTAATAAAAAGATAATCAAACACTAAATTTCCGATAGACGGAATCAACATCGCATACATCGCAAATTTAGGTTTCCCTTCTGCTCGAATAACAGTATTCCCCATCATGACAAACCCCAAAACAGGAACTCCGTAAAGAATAATTTCATAATATATTTTTGCAGGCTCAAAAATAGTCCCTTTTCCTCCAAAAGCTGGAATAAGAGTATCTACAAAATACAAGCCAAATACAGCAAATGTTATAGTGAATACGAATGTTAACGTGAGTTGATTCCCAAATGTTTTGAGTGCTTTACTTTTATTATTAGCTCCAAGTGCTCTAGATATGATAGACGATCCTCCAATACCAATAGCCATTCCTAAAGCAGCAATAAAAAAAGAAACAGGAAGCACTACGTTAATAGCTGCAATTGCAGTAGAGCCAATCCATTGTCCAACAAAGATGGTATCTACCAAAATATTGAGCGACATCACTAAAATTCCAATAGATGCAGGAACTGCTTGCTTGATGAGTAATTTTCCAATAGGCTGTGTCCCTAAATCATTCGAAGCTGTTTTTGACATTATACTTCTACAGATTCAGACTTTGTCCACTCATTAATCCATTTTGACATAAGCGCAACCCATTCAGCAGTAGCATTTAAACAAGGCACTGTAGCGAACTCTTTTCCTCCCATTTCATGAAAAATAGCTTCGCCTTCCATGGCAATTTCCTCAAGTGTTTCTAAACAATCACTTACAAAAGCTGGAGTGACAATAGCCATGGTTTTAATTCCTTCTTTCCCCAAGCGCTCTATTGTTCTATCTGTGTAAGGCTGTAACCATGGGTCAAACCCTAATCGTGATTGGAATGATGTAGAATATGTGCCCTCCCTAAGACTTAATTTCTTAGCCACTAATCGCGTCACTTCCTTACATTGGTGTCGATAACAAAACTCGTGAGCTGGTGAAGCTGTGACACAGCAACTTCCATCTATTTTACAATGTGATTTTGTGACATCACTTTTTCTAATATGACGCTCAGGAACACCATGGTAAGAAAACAATAAATGTTCATAATCTTTACCTTTTAGATGTCTAGCGACAGTATTTGAAAGCACTTCAATATAGTCTGGGTTATTATAAAATGCTTTAAAATCTTGAATCTTTAACTGCGGAAAATATTCTTTTCTAACCATTTCAGCTAATACCAAAATAGTTTCGGTTGTAGCCATAGCAAATTGCGGATATAATGGCATTAAAAACACCTCATCGACACCTTTATCAACAAGTTCCTGAAGACCCTTTTTTATAGTCATGCTTCCATATCGCATGGCTAAAGCCACTGGCGCATGTGTTTGTTTTTTTATCGCGCTCTGCAGACGCTCAGAAATAACAATTAAAGGCGACCCTTCGTCCCACCATATTTTTTGATAGGCCTTTGCAGAAGCTTTTGGTCGTGTATTTAAGATGATCCCTTTTACGAGCAATGTTCTTGCCCAAAGTGGTACATCAATCACGCGTTCATCCATTAAAAACTCACCTAAATACCTCTTAACATCTTTAGGTTTAGGACTATCTGGAGAACCTAAATTTACAAGTAAAACGCCTTTCATCTAATCTTTTCTTTTAGCAATTTTTGTTGTGATAAATTCAAAAAAATATTTCTATTTCAATAATTCTGTCCTTACACTTTCAGGAATGATAGAATTGACTAAATGTTTCATCGTATCGTCATTGCCTATAAATTTCCACCCTGTATATTTTGGATCTTTTATAGCAAACATGGTCGCATCCATGTTAATCACTAAAGACATTGCTTTTTGATCTGATATCACATTATCTTCACCAAATTGAGTTTGCATAGTAACTTTCATAAACCCTAAAAAACTTTTTTGTTCTTCTTCAGGTTTGTCTAGCTCAGAAAGAAATGTCATTTTCATTTTACTATTATAAAAAACCACCGCATAAGTAATCCCTTCAACTTTTGTATCGTCAGTTACTCGTGTAACATCATTAGAAACAAACTCTATTTTCATATCTGGAGAACTAAACATTTGCTCCATTCCTAATTTCATTTGTTCTCTTGGTGCCATTTCAAACACCTTAGGATACATATAATCTAATACACCATCAAAATTTTGATTGGTCATATAATCATAATAGATTTGAGCATTTTTCGTAATCTCCTCTGTATAAGTCTGAGAAAAGCTTGATACCGTAAAACAAAGCATAATGATTAATGTTGCGAAGAATTTCATATGTGATATTTCTTATTTTATTTTTACAAAAATACGATAGTATTTTTTATTGTTAATTAAATTGAAGACTCTTAATCTGTTATCTATCCTAAAGCCATTAAGTATTTTTTAGGTGTTGTGCCATATTTCTTTTTAAATGCTGAAATGAAATGACTCGATGTACTATAGCCAACTTTTAGCCCAACTTCATTGACATTATGATTTCCTGCCTCAAGGAGTTTCCTCGCTACCTCCATTTTATAGTCGAATAAAAAACTAAAAACGGAGTCTCCATAAATTTGCTTAAACCCTTCTTTTAACTTTTTTAAGCTTAAACCGATCTCTTCAGAAAGTTCTTGCAATGTTGGAGGTTCTGCCATTCGAGCAATTATAATATCTTTTGCTTTTCGTATTTTAATTACGTTGGTTTCGTCAACTAAAAATGGACATTGTTCAATATCTGCATCTTCACTTCTATTGAAATATAAACTTAAGAGTTCTAAAGCTTTCCCTTTAAAGTATAATGTTTTAATAGACGAGTTCAAATTATAATTAATCAATTGATTTAATGCAATCGCCATTGACGGCGAAATTTTCCCGTCTTTATAGTATTTTTTATCTTTATTATCATCACTTAAAAACGTAATATAATCTGCTTCTTGAGAGAATAAGCCATGAAATTTTTTAATTGATACTAATACAGAAACCAACCAAGACTTAGAGTAAACCTCTAAATGAATAGGCAAATCACGTTGCGGATTATACAACAACAGTGAATTCTCCTCTTCAATTTTTAAGCGATAATTTCCATTATTAAAAACAAACTCACTTGACCCTTTAATGCAAAAATGAAATTGAATAAAACTACTATCAATCTCACGTTCAACAATTTGAATGTCATTACTTTCATTTTGATAAGTAAGTACGAAAAATCCATCATCTAACTTTGTCTCATTAAATGAACCTCTAGCGATATTTTTTGATGTTGAAAAATCAGAATTACTTTTGTTCTTATTTAGACTCATTCTAAACTGAATTGTTTTAAAGCATTAGTTTCACTACAAAAATATGACATTTATCATATTATAATAAGAAATCCTTTTAAAAAACCACAAACGATACTTAAAGTTCTTCTAGCGTTGTTTTTTATCGTTTGTCCTTTTTATTTTTGCTCAGGTAATTTCCAAATCAGGTATGGAGCACTACAATATGTCGAGAGGCACAACATTTTATGCGATTGGTCTTAGTTATAAAAAAGCTGATGCCGAAGTCCGTGGGCATTTTAGTTTAGACGAAATATCAAAACTTGCGGTATTAGAACAAGCCAAACAAAATGGTATTGAAAGCTTAATTGTGACCTCAACATGTAACAGAACTGAAATTTATGGTTTTGCAGAGCATCCTTTTCAACTTATCCAATTGCTTTGTGACAATACAAAAGGAACTGTTGAAGAGTTTCAGCGTGTTGCCTACGTGTACAAAAACAAAGATGCTATTTCTCATATGTTTAGAGTTGGCTCTGGACTAGATAGTCAAATCCTTGGTGACTTTGAGATTATCAGTCAGATAAAAGTTAGTGCGAGATTTTCAAAATCAAATCAATTACTCAATCCGTTTTTAGAACGTTTAGTTAATGCTGTGATTCAAGCATCAAAACGTATTAAAACTGAAACTAAAATTTCTTCAGGAGCAACATCTGTCTCGTTTGCCTCTGTTCAATATATCATGAATAATATTGAGACGGTTTCAGAAAAAAATATTTTACTTTTCGGAACAGGAAAAATAGGAAGGAACACGTGTGAAAACTTAGTAAAGCATACCAAGAACGAACACATCACTTTAATTAATCGAACTAAAAATAAAGCTGAAGCTATAGCTGGTAAATTTAATCTCTTAGTAAAAGATTACGCAAATCTTCAGGAAGAGATTAATGCTTCCGATATTTTAATTGTTGCAACTGGAGCTCAAAACCCAACAGTTGATAAACATTGTATTCAAACGTCTAAACCTTTATTAATTTTAGATTTATCTATTCCAAAGAACGTCAATAAAAATGTTACTGAATTAGATAATGTGACTTTAGTTCATTTAGATGATTTATCGCAAATCACTGATGAAACCTTAGAGCGCAGAAAAGCACATATTCCAGTTGCAGAATCAATAATCGAAGACATTAAAATAGACTTTAATGCTTGGTTGGCAACACGTAAATTTGCACCAACAATTAAAGCACTAAAACATAAATTAACTGATTTTGCATCTGCAGAATTAGATACGCAACGTAAAAAAATGAGTAACTTTAATGAAGCGCAAGCCGAAATTATAAGTAATAACATCATTCAAAAAATTACGAATCATTTTGCACATCATTTAAAAGGCGATGACGTTTCCACAGACGACAGCCTTGAACTCATAAAAAAAGTGTTTCAACTAGAAGCAATTAAAGACAATGCCTAAACTTATAAGAATTGGAACGCGTGATAGCGAACTTGCATTATGGCAAGCCAAAACCGTACAACAACAACTCGAACATCTAGGTCATAAAACACAACTTGTCCCTGTAAAATCTACGGGAGACCTAGTCCTTGACAAACCTATTTACGAATTAGGAATCACTGGTGTTTTTACGAAAACACTAGATATAGCAATGCTTAATGAAGACATTGATATTGCTGTACACTCTCTAAAAGATGTCCCAACTTTATTACCAAAAGGCATTGTCCAAGCAGCCGTTTTAAAACGTGGTAATGTAAGAGATTGTTTAGTGTTTAAAACCAATGAAGAGTTTTTATCACAGCGTGATGCTGTGATTGCTACTGGAAGCTTACGCCGAAGAGCACAATGGCTAAATCGTTATCCAACACATACTATGGTTGGTTTACGCGGTAATGTAAATTCCCGTTTACAAAAACTAGAAGATAGCGATTGGAATGGTGCCATATTCGCAGCTGCTGGTTTAGGTCGACTAGACATGAAACCTGAAGAAAGTTTTAATCTAGAATGGATGATTCCTGCTCCCGCACAAGGCGCTATTATGATCACTGCTTTAGAAATTGATGAAGAAACTAGAGCAATTTGCGCAGAAATTAACTACGAAGAGACCGAAATTTGCACATCTATAGAACGTAAATTTTTAAACTTACTAGAAGGCGGATGTTCTGCCCCAATTGGTGCTTTAGCATTTATTAAAGACGAAGAAGTACATTTTCAAGGAGTTCTATTAAGCCTTGATGGAAGTAAAAAAATTGAAGTACAACGAACATCTCCTCTTGGGAAACATGAAGATTTAGCTCAGTTTTGTGCCGACTTTATTATTGAACGTGGCGGAAAACGCTTAATGGACAATCTTAAAAAATCCTCTCAAGACGTTAATATCTATTCGACAAAAACACTAACCAACGATCAGAAACAATTGTTTCATGATGATGTGGCTTCAGAAAGCTCAGATTTCATAAAAATAAGCTTGAACAGAATGACGTCTAGTGCCTTACGACCAATGCCTAAAAATGTTGTGATTACAAGCAAAAATACTGTAGAGGCATTACTAATGAATTTTTCTCCTGAAGAATTAAAATTCGAGAACATCTATTGTGTTGGTAGACGAACAAAACGTTTAGTAGAACGTAAAATTGGAAAAGTAAAACATACTGAAAACAATTCTAAAGCTTTAGCGGAATACTTAGTTGACTATATTGAAGGCACAGACCTTACTTATTTTTGTAGTGATATTCGTTTAGACGAATTACCATCGATCTTAAATGATAATCAAATAGAAGTCAGTGAGATTAACGCTTATGAAACGAAATATGATTCGGTTAAAATTAAAGACACAATAAAAGGCGTCATGTTTTATAGCCCGTCAACCGTACAGAGTTATAAGCAAGAAAATGATGATAATGTGATTGCATTTTGTATTGGAGAAACAACAGCAAAAGAAGCAAGTAAGCATTTTGAAGATGTGAGAATTGCAAAAGTTCCTACAGTAGAAAGTGTGATAGAATTAGTAAACGAATATTACGTTTAAAATGATAAAAAACGATTTATTTTTAAGAGCATTAAAAGGAGAAACAGTAGAGCGTCCACCTGTATGGATGATGCGCCAAGCAGGTCGTTACCTTCCTGAGTTTATGGAAATCAAAGCTAAATATGATTTCTTTACACGTTGCCAAACACCAGAATTAGCAAGTGAAATTACAGTACAACCAATACGTCGTTATGGCATGGATGCTGCTATATTATTTAGTGACATTTTAGTGATTCCTCAAGCAATGAATATTGAAGTACAAATGAAGCCTAATTTTGGGCCTTACCTACCAAATCCTATTCGTACTCAAAAAGATGTTGACAATGTGATTGTTCCTGACGTTAAGGAGGCTCTCAATTATGTCTACGAAGCTATAAAAGCAACAAAAGAAAAGCTAAACGATGAGATTCCATTAATTGGTTTTGCGGGTTCTCCATGGACGATTTTATGTTACTGTGTTCAAGGTCAAGGCAGCAAAAACTTTGATAAAGCTAAAGAGTTTTGTTTTACAAACCCAATTGCTGCACATCAATTATTACAGAAAATTACTGATACAACAATTGCCTATTTAAAAGAAAAAGTAAAAGCAGGTTGTAATGCTGTTCAAGTATTTGATTCTTGGGGAGGCATGCTCTCTCCTGTAGATTATCGAGAATTCTCTTGGCAATATATTCAACAAATTATAGATGCTTTAAAAGATGACGCTCCTGTTATTGCTTTTGGAAAAGGATGCTGGTTCGCTTTAGATGAAATGGCTAAATCTGGAGCTTCAGCTTTAGGCATTGACTGGACATGTTCGGCAAGAAATGCACGTTATTTAACTGGTGGAAACATCACCTTACAAGGTAATTTTGATCCTACTCGATTATTTTCTCCTCCTTCTGAAATAAAGAAAATGGTTCACCAAATGATTAATGAATTTGGAAAGGATAAATATATTGTAAATTTAGGCCATGGTATTTTACCTAATATTCCATTAGACAATGCCAAAGCATTTATTGATGCTGTAAAAGAGTACAAAGCGTAAATTAAGTTTATAAAAATGATAAAGACGATATTAGAAGGTATAAAAGCATATACAGGTTCTTTAGCATTAATATCAAAGCTTAAACTTTGGAAATTCTTTTTCATCCCAATTGTTATTAGTGTTATTACTGCGGCTATTATTGGATTGTCTGCCTATGGTTTATCAGATAATATTGGTAATTTTATTGCCAATATTTGGCCTTGGGATTTTGGTAAAGAGACTTTTACATCAATTTCTACAGTCATTGGTGCTATCTTTATTTTAGTCATCGGTCTAATTCTTTACAAGCACATCATAATGGCATTATCTGCACCATTTATGAGTCCTGTTTCTGAAAAAATAGAAGTGCATTTAACAGGTATCGAAAAACATCATCATAGAAAAACCTCCTTTAAAGAACAACTGTGGAGAGGTATTAGAATTAACATGAGAAACTTAGGAAAAGAGCTCTTAATTACCATTCCTCTTTTACTATTAAAATTCATTCCTATTGTTAATATTTTTTCAACGGCTCTCCTCTTTTTAGTACAAAGCTACTATGCTGGTTTTGGAAATATGGATTACACTTTAGAACGTCATTTTAAGTATAAGGAGAGTATTCAATTTGTTAGAAAACATCGTGGTGTCGCTATAGGAAATGGTATTGTTTTTATGATATTTCTGCTGATTCCTATTTTAGGTGTAATTCTCATTTTACCAATGAGTGTCACTGCTGCTTCATTAAAAACAGTAAAGCTCCTAAAAGAAGACAATTTACTTGGAGAGCAAAAAACCTTAGTGTAATGATTACTCAATTTGATGGTTTCGAAATACATCCAATTCACGAGCGCGATGCTTGGAAGCTTTGTGATTTAATGATTACTAATGCAGATCGTTTCAAACGCTATTTTCCAAAAACCTTAGAACAAAATTTAAATCCTACGCTATCTCAGTTTTTTGTTGAAAACAAAACAAAGCAGTTTCAAAAAAAAGAAGAATTCTTATTCACTTTAAAACATTCTGAAACACGGGAACTTGTAGGACTCGTTTACATCAAAGAATTAGATTGGAATAAAAAACAAGGTGAGTTTGCCTATTGCATTGGTTATACATTTAAAGGCCAAAAATTAATATCAAAATCCATAGAAGCTTTATCATTATATGCTTTTAATACTTTAGGATTAGAGACCTTACAAATTATAGTACATAAGGATAATATACCAAGTGTAAAAGTTGCTTTAAACACTAAATTTAAATGGCAGAAAACCTTAGAAAACGAATTTACTCCAAGTGGTAAATCTCCTTTAGATATGGAGTTATATGAATTATATAAATAAAAAATTATGCCACATTTTGTTATAGATTGTTCTGAAACCGTTTTAAAATTAAACACTCCAGAAAACACCCTTTTATTAGTACATAGCGCTGCAGTAAATTCAGACTTATTTGATGAAAACGATATTAAAGTGAGATTAAACCCTTTTAAAGAACACTATAGTGTTGGAGGAAAAAAAGAAGATTTCATTCATGTCTTCGGCAATATAATGGAAGGAAGAACGACCCAGCAAAAGTCAAAACTTTCGCATAACATTGTTAGTGCGCTTAAAAAAACATTCCCTTCAATACAATTTATAGCCATTAATATTAGAGATTTTGAAAAGGCAACATATTGTAATAAAACAATGGTATAAAAATGAAAGATACATTTTTCGATTACATCCATCAACTACAAGATACTATCACTTCTAAATTAGAAGCTATTGATGGTAAAGCTAAATTTCAAGAAGACCTTTGGAAACGCCCTGAAGGTGGTGGTGGAAGAACTCGTGTGATTGAAAACGGTGCTGTTTTTGAAAAAGGAGGGGTTAATATTTCTGGTGTTCACGGGAAATTACCCGACAGTATGCAACAATACTTTGGTGTTGAAGATGCTGATTTTTTTGCTTGTGGGTTAAGCTTAGTTCTACACCCTAAAAACCCAATGGTTCCAACTGTTCATGCAAATTGGCGTTATTTTGAAATGTATGACAAAGAAGGAAATATTGTTGACCAATGGTTTGGTGGCGGACAAGATTTAACGCCATATTATTTGTTTGAAGACGATGCTAAACATTTTCATCAAACCTGTAAAACCGCTTGCGATCGTCATAATAATGGTTTCTATAAAAAATATAAAGCGCGTTGTGATGAGTATTTCTATAATACACACCGTAATGAAAGTCGTGGTATTGGAGGTTTATTCTTTGATTATTGCAAAGTTTCCGAAACCATGAGCATGCAAAATTGGTATAATTTTGTTACCGAAGTTGGTGATAGTTTTTTAGAGGCTTATATTCCAATAGTTGAAAAACGAAAAGAATTAATATACACTGAAGCACAACGTAACTGGCAAGAAATACGTCGTGGTCGCTATGTAGAATTTAATTTAGTTCATGATAAAGGGACGCTTTTCGGACTAAAAACAAACGGAAGAATTGAAAGCATCCTAATGAGTTTACCTCCTCATGTGCAATGGGTTTATGATCATCATCCAGAAGCCGAAAGTGATGAAGAAAAATTAATAAACGTATTGAAAAACCCTATAGATTGGGTTTAAAATGAATTGTTACTGTGGAAATACAAAAGCTTATAAAGAATGCTGTGAACTTTTTCATTTAAACAAAGGAAAAACTAAAACTGCAGAACAATTAATGCGCTCTAGATATAGCGCTTTTGTATTGGCAAACGGAGATTATCTAATGCATACTCATCATTTTTCTTCACGACCATTAAAAGAAAAAAAAGCTATTGTTAAGTGGGCAAAATCAGTACAATGGATAAAACTTGAAGTACTTGAAACAACTAGAGGTCTAGAAGATGACAACGAAGGAACAGTCACTTTTAATGCCTATTTTTACGAGAATAAAAAAATAGATGTTATTCATGAAAAATCTGCTTTTATAAAAGAAGATAGACAATGGAAATATTTAGGGTTGAGTAACTAAAATATAACTATGTGGAAACTTATTAAACGTGTTGGTTTAATTATAAACTTAAAAACACTTATTATAACAGGCTTAGCAGTTGCTTCTACGGCTTTCTGTTTACACTTTAAAATTAAAGCCGATTTCCCTTTAACACTAATAGGTACTGCTATTGTGTTTCCAATTGTATTCTCTATTGGCGGTGCTTATAAGCGTCGAGAAGTGGCTCTAGATGAATATGGTTCTATAAAAGCACATGGTCGTGCATTATATTTTGCAGTATCACACTGGTTAGAAAATCCGCCAAAAGAATTACAAATAGAACTTAAAGAACACCTCGCCAGTTTACTCAACTCGTGTAAAGACATTTTCACCCATCCTGTAAGTGAATTAGAGCATGGAGAAAAAGACGTTTATAATAGTTTTGAAAAGCTCTCTGTCTTTATAAAAAGCATGCGCTCACATGGTTTGCCTTCGGGAGAAGCTTCAAGATCTAATCAGTTTTTAAGTAAAATGATGATTTCTTTTGAACGTATCAAACATATTTATCAATATAGAACACCTCGTACGTTACGAACTTACAGTGATATTTTTATTGTGGTTTTACCTATTATTTATGGACCACATTTTGCCGAAAGTGTAACAAACTATAGCTACGGCTTACAGTTTGCTGTACCAATTATGTTTAGCGTTATTCTAGTCGCTTTAGATAATATACAATCGCATTTAGAAAATCCATTTGATCAACAAGGTGAAGACGATGTTCATATCAATGTCGAAAAATTTATACGAAACTTAGACTCGTAAAAAGCTTGTCAAGTTTCATAAAAATAAAGCTATGTATCCATTAAGAAGAAATAGACGATTAAGAACTAATGAAGCCATTCGTTCTTTAGTTAGAGAAACCATCATATCACCAAACGATTTTCTTGTGCCCTTATTTGTGGTTGAAGGAAAAGGTATAAAACAAGAAATTGCATCCATGCCAAACTACTATCGTTTTAGTTTAGATTTACTAGAAAACGAAGTCAAAGAACTCTGGAAACTAGGTTTGAAATCTGTATTACTTTTTGTTAAAGTACCTGACAACCTTAAAGATAATAAGGGAACAGAAGCTTTAAATCCAAACGGATTAATGCAACGTGCTATTAAAACAGTTAAAAATGTATGTCCAAGCATGTTAGTTATGACTGACGTTGCGCTCGATCCATACTCATCCTATGGTCACGATGGTATTATAGAAAATGGAAAAATTATCAACGATGACACCGTTGATGTTTTAGCTGAAATGAGCCTCTCTCATGCTCAGGCTGGAGCAGATTTTGTTGCGCCAAGCGATATGATGGATGGTCGCATTTTATCTATTCGTGAGGCTTTAGAAGATGATGGATTTACAGATACAGGTATTATGAGTTACTCAGCAAAATATGCTTCTGCTTTTTATGGCCCTTTTCGCGATGCCTTAGACTCTGCTCCTGCAGATATTCAAAATATTCCGAAGGATAAAAAAACCTACCAAATGGATTTTGCTAATCGCTTTGAAGCGATTAAAGAAACCGAAATGGATATTGATGAAGGTGCAGATATCGTTATGGTAAAACCAGGATTATGTTATCTAGATATTGTTCGTGAAATCAAAAATGAAGTCGATGTTCCAGTAGCTGTTTATCAAGTTTCAGGAGAATATGCAATGCTTAAAGCTGCTGCCGAAAAAGGCTGGCTAGATCACGACGCAGTCATGCTAGAACAAATTATAGCGATTAAGCGTGCTGGAGCAGATGTGATTGCAAGTTACTTTGCTAAAGATGTTGTGAAATTGATTTCGTAAATTAGCACTCTAACAAACTATTTTTAATGGCTTTACTTTTATTATTCGCATTCGTTTCTATTTTCTTTTCTTTTTTATGTTCTATCCTGGAAGCAGTATTACTAAGCGTCTCACCAACCTTTATTAATGTTAAAAAAAAAGAAGGTAAAGCCTATGCAAACGCACTTGAAGCTTTAAAAAAGGATGTAGATCGTCCCTTAATTGCAATATTAACATTAAATACTATTGCACATACAGTTGGTGCTATTTTAGTTGGTGTACAAGCCAAGGTAGCTTACGTCGAATTATATGGCTCACAAACTAAAACAGTTTTTGGTTTTGGATTTACCGAAGAATTAATGGTAGGTGTCGTTTCTTCTATCATGACTCTTTTAATCCTTGTCGCTTCAGAAATTATCCCAAAAACGATTGGAGCAACTTATTGGAAACAACTCGCAAACTTTACCACAAAAGCTTTAAATATATTAATTGCTCCTCTTAAATACACGGGTATTTTATGGCTACTACAACTCACTACTAAATTAATTGGAGGTCAAGGACATCATGGAAGTGTATTAAGTCGTGAAGATTTTCATGTGATGACAGATATGGCTCATGAAGAAGGTGTCTTTTTAGAATCTGAAAGTAAAGTGATTAAAAATCTCTTAACTTTTAAAGATGTTATGGCAAAAAATATCATGACACCAAGAACCGTCATGAAAATCGAAAATGAAACAACTACAGTTGAAGACTTTTTTAATAAAAACCTCAATCTACGTTTCTCAAGAGTTCCTGTCTATGTAGATACTGAAGATAATATTAAAGGCTTGGTTTTAAAAGATGATGTTTTTAAAGAAATGGCATTAGGTAATGGCCATAAAAAACTATCAGAGATTAAGCGAAATATTATCATTATTAACCGCGATATAGCGATTCCAAAACTATTTGAACAACTGATAGAAACAAGAAATCATATGGCTTTAGTTGTTGATGAATATGGAACTGTAAGTGGTATTGTAACCATGGAAGATGTGATAGAAACGTTGCTTGGCTTAGAAATTATGGATGAAAGTGACAATGTTTCAGACTTACAACAAATGGCTAGAAAAAACTGGGAAGCTAGAGCAAAAAAATTAGGTATTTTAGATAAAAAATCCCCTAAAGAAAACAAAGACTAATGGAAACTTGTATTATCAAATCGCCTTTAGGTTTTACTAAAATTATTGGTAATGAAAATGGTATTACTCAAGTTACTGTATTAAATTCTGAAGAAAAAGAAACTGATGTCATTCCTACTGAACTTGAAGACTGTGTCATACAACTTCGAGAATATTTTGAAGGATCTCGCACACAATTTGATTTAAAAATAAACCCTCACGGTACCGAATTTCAAAAAACGATATGGAAACTGCTTGAGGAAATCCCTTATGGAAAAGCAATTTCTTACCTACAATTATCAAAACGATTAGGAGATGTTAAGGCTATTAGAGCTGTAGCAAATGCAAATGGGAAAAACCCTTTATGGATAATTGTGCCTTGCCATCGTGTTATTGGAAGCGATGGGAGTTTAACAGGATATGCTGGTGGACTTTATAGAAAGCAATGGCTATTAGAACATGAAAGCCCTTATAAACAACAATCTTTATTTTAATGTATAAAGTCGTTACCGAATTCTTAAATCGTTTTTTTAAGCCCTCAACTATTTATAAATATGGGTTTAATTGGTCGCCAATGTACAGGCGAACTACAGCAAGACTTATTGAGGTCAGTGAAGATTTACATAAGGTCGTCATTACAATGAAACCTAATTGGAAAAACCGAAATTTTGTGGGTTCAATTTTTGGTGGCAGCATGTTATCTGCAACCGATCCTATTTATATGATCCAGCTTATGCAAATCCTTGGAAAAGACTATGTGGTTTGGGATAAATCGGTTGAAGCTTATTATAAAAAACCCGCTAAAAGTAAAATCTATGGTGAGTTTGTTTTTTCTGCAGAAGAAATTGCAACTATAAAGCAAAATATTATTGATAAAAAAGAAATTGATATTATTAAAACGATGCAGCTTGTAGATGAAAAACAAAATATAATTGCTATTTTTAAGAAAACATTATACATCGCAGATAAACGTTTTTATAAAGAAAAATTAAAACAACGACAAGCTAACAAATAACGTATTACCCAATGAAACTCCTAAAAAAATCCTTTAAATTCTTAGTTGTATTTTTTGCATTAATAATCGTAGTATTATACATCACAGACACCGATTACCTTCTTAAAGCTGTACGAACCATTTACTTGAAAGGATATACAACAGCTTATCTAGAAGATTATAAAGAATTTGACAATCAAACTATAGAAAAAGGGACTGGGCAATCTTGGACTAATCACAAAGATTACAATTCTGTTACAACCACTCCAAAACTTGAAAAAGTAAATCAAGATTGGGGAACAATAGCTTATGTTATCATAAAAAATGATAGTATTTGGTTCGAGAAATACTATGATGGTTTTGATGAAGATTCAAAATCAAACTCCTTTTCTATGGCTAAAAGTTATGTATCTGGATTAATGGGAAAAGCAATCATGGAAGGTCACATTAAAAGTTTAGATCAACCTGTTTGTGATTTTCTTCCTACATTTTGTGATGACAAAGCCGCTAAAATGACTGTTGGAGATTTATCATCTATGTCATCAGGTACTAATTGGGATGAAGCCTATTATTCGCCATTATCAATTACGACACGAGCTTATTTTGATGACGATTTAGCAAAAGTAATGAACGGTTTAAAAGTTGTAGATGAACCAGGTCAAGGTTATAAATACGCAAGTGGTGACACTCAAATGTTAGCTATGGTTATTGAAAAAGCAACAGGTAAAAAACTATATGATTATTTTGAAGAGAGTTTCTGGAAACCTCTAGGTTCTGAAAATTCTACGCTATGGCAAGTAGATAGTGAAGCTCATGATTTAGTAAAAGCTTATTGCTGTATTGCAAGTAATGCCAAGGATTTCGCTCGTTTTGGGAAACTCTATAAAGATTATGGAAAATGGAATGGAAAACAAATTCTTGACTCAGCTTTTGTCGCTAAATCTGTAACACCTCGTTTTCCTGAAAGCCCAGAATATGGTTACGGATGGTGGTTGCGTCAAATGGGAGACAAGCACTTCTTTATGATGCGTGGCCATTTAGGACAATATGTTTTTGTCGAACCTAATGACAACATTATTATTGTAAGATTAGGACATCAAAAATCTCCCGATATTGGCACAAAAACCTTTACTGATGATATTGGTTTATATATAGAAGAAGCTTATAAAATGTTAGGACAAAACATCAACTAAGCGCATCACATTCAACTAAAACAAGTTTAAACAAAAAAAAGGAGAAGGTATGATAACAAAATTAAATATAGAAAATATTCTATTTTTAGATATTGAAACCGTTCCAGAAACAGAATTTTTCTCAGAATTGGATGATGTAAAACAAGATCTATGGAGTCACAAATCGCAATACCAAAGACGTGATGAATTTACTGCTGAAGAATTTTATGATCGTGCTGGAATTTGGGCAGAATTTGGGAAAATCATATGTATTTCAGTAGGTTATATGAAAATGGAAGGTGATATGAGAAACTTTAGAGTTACTTCATTTTATGGTGATGAAATTAAAATCCTGAAAGGTTTCAAAAACCTCTTAATAACCCATTTTAACTCAAACAAACACTTACTTTGTGCTCATAACGGAAAGGAATTTGATTTCCCATACATTGCTCGCAGAATGATTATTCATAATATTGAATTACCGTACAAACTCAATCTTTTTGGAAAAAAGCCATGGGAAGTACCGCATCTTGACACCTTAGAGCTTTGGAAATTTGGAGACTACAAAACCTATACATCCTTAAAATTACTAACTAACGTTTTAGGGATTCCTTCTCCTAAAGATGATATCGATGGTAGTGAGGTTTATCGTGTATATTATGAAAAGAAAGAAGTCGATCGCATTATTACTTATTGTGAAAAAGATACTATTGCAGTCGCTCAGGTTTTCTTAAGGTTACGAGGTGATGCTCTATTGTCTAATGATGAAATTCTTCATATATAACAAAGGGCCGTTTGAAAATATTCCAAACAGCCCTTTTTTACTTCTATAATAACCTTTATTGCGTTACTATTATTTTCTTGGTCCTAGAACTAGAATTGCTTACGATTTTCACAATATAAGTTCCTCTAACCAAATTAGTTATATTTATTTTTTGAGAGTTAGCATTAACCTCTAACACTGTAGTAATGACTTCTCTTCCTAAAACATCATACAAACTTAACGTTGAGTTTTCAGTAATTAATCCATTAATATGCAATAGTTTTGGGTTGGCCGTATTAAAAATTTGTAAATTATTTAACTCACTCTCTTCTTCAGATAAGGTATCTGTTTCAAACCTTAAGTTAAAGCGTCCAGTTCCAGATAAAGCTGCATTTGGAGTAAACACATAATCTGCTGCATTTAATAATGTTACAGAATTGGCAACATTATCTTCTAAATACACCTGAACATTAGATGACAACGTAGAATTTACAATTCCAATTGTTAATTGTTCACTTTGAGCTGCATTAATTCCAAGTGGAATGATAACATTAGTATTCAAATCTGTATCAGCTATAGATTGTACAGCCATATCAAGACCAGTATTATCTTGTACTAAATGAGAATATACTGAAAATGCTGGAGCAGTGGTTCCAAATACAGCAGCATCATATCCAGGGTCTAACCCTAAAGTAGCATTATTAGTAAAGTAAAAATCTGTATTATAAAGACTTGTACTATTTTCTACTTTCACTTTTAAATGTGATATACTGCTTCCGTTATTTGAACTTCGTCCATTAATAAAATCATCACTAGAACCTATACTTCTCATAGCTGGTGTAAAGGAAATTGTTCCTCCTCCAGATTTTGAAGCTACGAAAAATCCTTGACCAGGAGTTATTACTGTATTAGGATTTGCATCAGAGTAGGCTTGATTCCATACGGCCCATGAATTAGACGCATTACCATTATAGCCATAAACTGCAATTGTTTCAGAATCAAATTGACTTGTATTATCTGTTAAGAAATCTGCTAATTTTATATATGAAGGGTATGGGTTTCCTAATAAATTCCATTTTACATATTGCGGCCCAGAACTAAGAATACTCACATTTACAGTTCCTGTATTAACAGTTCCTGTAAAATCAAAATTACCATCGTCTGTTGAAGCTACTCTATATCCAGACCCTAAAGTTAAAGGGCTTGTTTCTGTGTTTGCATATAACAAATAGGCTCCTGTAACCTTATCGAAAGGCCCAAATAGATACGAGGTATTTGATCCATTACTAACAATATTTGAATTCGCGGCTAAGAAGTCTGTAAATATTTGTCCAGATACTGGAGGTGCAATTAAATCATTTCCGCCAGAACCTCCAGTGATGTTAGCATGTCGTTGATATTCAACATCACCTGTAATCGTTCCCGTAACTATTAAACTAGAATACTCATTAGAATCAGATTCTAACGTAATATTATTATTTCCTGTCACATTACCATCTACAGTCAAAGATCCCGTCTTAGCAACTGTCATAGTAGCACCAGTCTCTACTTCAATATCATTTATAGCAACATCTGTTGTTATATTATAATCTCCATTTACTATTAAAGCATTAGAAGCTGCAGTTGTTCCGTTAGGTGCATTAGGTGTCCATGTATTATTTTCGAACATTAATCCATCATAAGCTAAGTATATTGAATAATCTTCAACTTCACCATAGGTATAAGAAATACAAGGACCGGTAATATTCCCGTCTTTCATAATGACACGCATTCTTGTCGTTCCAAATTCCACATTATTAGGAATTGTAAAACTTTCTGATACTGTAACTCCATTACTTACTGCGTTAGTGGTAGCTTGAGAAAGAACTTCCTCTCCACTATCAGTAAAATCTCCATCATTATTAAAATCAATCCATACCTTATAGCGTTCAGCATAAACTGTTCCTGACCATTGGGGAGAAATTGTTACAGTATAAGACTGATTTTGCGTTAATGTTGTCGTTAAATTTGTGAAATCTGAATAGTTATTACCACCCGTTGAATTATCAAGCGTATTTAATTGTACTCTAGAAATCCATTCATAACTCGAATCAGTACTTGTCGAAGCACAATAACTTACTGCAGGCGTATTAAATAGTACTGAAGCAGAATAAGCTGAAGCACTAGCATTACAATAGGCTAAAACTTGTACTTCATACTGCGAATCTACTGTTAATCCTGTAAGATCATGGGTGTTATTTGTTAATCCAGCTACGTCTATCCAAGTAGGAGAACCTACTATTCTATACCTTAAATCATAACTTGTTCCACCAGCATCCCAATCCATAGTCGCTGATGTTGTTTGAATGCTTGAAGCGGCTAATCCTGTTGGTACAGAAACTGATAATGGCGTTAATAATACATTAGATAATACACTTGTTACATCATCTGTAATGGTTTGATTTGTCAATGTGAATGATTGATAACAAGATGCTTCAAATAATAAATCATAAGTGCCTCCCTTTATAGGTCTATAATATGCACCATGATTATCTGTACTTACTTCTGAACCATATTCATCATGTCCAACTATAGTCACTTTCACATCTTCTATTGGATTACTGGTATTCGCATCTAATACAAGACCTGTATAGCCATAAGTTCCTTGGGTTAAAAAATCTAATAAAGCATCTCTATTATAGTACCAATAATCATCTAGTGAACTTTCAGTCAAAATTTTAACATCTGAAAGCTCTATTGTAATTTCTCTACATTGCTTGTAAAAATTCATGTAATCTTGTCTTCCACCAAAAACTTTATACCATTCAGCACCATGAGTTACTCCTGGACTTAGTGCATAATTATTGTGCCATAGTTGACTACCTGCAGATTCATCCCAATCATCATCATCAGTCATATAAGATGCTTTATTACTATAAGGAGGTGTTGCACTTCCTCCAGAAGTTGCATCTGTTTGACAGTGTGTAGCATATTCGACACCGATGTGCTCAAACCAATCATTATCTGCATGTATATGTTCAGCTGAATAAGCATTATCAAAAGGGTAATTAACTAATTCAGTACCTCCATGAAAATTTGCTGATATCACAAAGTTGTTAGCATCTGCTATAGTCATAAAGGCTAAAGTTTCTGTTTGATACACTTCGCCATCATAATGTGCTCCTGCAATATTATCAGGATAATTTCTATTAAGATCTATATTATTTCCATTACCTCGTCGTGCATTTACAACCGAAGTATTTGTAGCACTATTATGATAGGTTCCATCAGGATTAGCACTTGGATTTATCCAAATTTCGGCATTCTCAACTAGATTTTTTACTCTTAAATGATCTGCATGACCCGTATCACTATAAACTGTAAGTATATAATTTATTAAACTTAACATCATTGGGTAACCAGCAATCTCATCTCCATGCATTGAAGATGTTAGCATAAGCTTAGGTTCTTGCTCATCAGAGGATACGTTATCAGAAATTTTAACAAATAATAGTTCTTTATCACCTTGACCAGTACTTCCTATACTAAACATATCTACTAATGCTGGATAATCATCTTCAAAATCTTGCATTTGTTGTGCATACTCAGCATAAGTAGGGTATGAACTTACAGGGAAAGTAAGTGTCGCTAAACTAGATCTATTAGCCAAAGGTCTTACATCATAAATAACAGACTCCTCTACTTCGTTTTCACTGGTAGGTACTTTGTAAGATAGATTGTTTTCTTCAAACTTTCTAAATTGTTTTTCATTTGCCCATGCTGTAACTGTTTTAGTTACCGGATTGTAATTGATAAGGGATAAATTTCTTGTATAACCAGCAACGTCATCATCGCTTTCTACTTGAAAGGTAAATGTTAATTCACCTTTTTCGGCTAAATAATTTTCAGCTTTTTCTTTTTGTGAACTTTGAGCTGATAGGGTTAGTGTACTAAAAATAGCCACTAATATTAGGGTAATTTTTCTCATTAGACTTGGGGGTTAATTGATATTAATTTGAAAAATATTGTCGCTAATATATGACAAAAAATTAAAAAAATCCGATAAAATGTACTTTTTCAAAGATGAACGGTTAAATGGTGCCGTTTAAAAACACAATCTCAACTCTACAAAATACTGATTTAAAGAAACTTAAATGTCTTAAGTTCTTTTAAGTAAAAAAGAGCCCAAATTTTTAATTTAGGCTCTTTTTAAAATAAACGATAGTCTTTATTGCTTAATATATCATTTTATTAGGGTTCCTCCTTCTTAAATAAACCGTTTTAAGATAACATGGTGATGACTGCTTAATGAGGATGAAATTATTCATATTTAAAATGATATAAAAGGCTGAATAGTGAAAGCCTGTTTTTAGTAATATTAGAAAATTACCCAAATAAAAAAAGTCCAGATTAAAAATCTGAACTTTTTTACAATCTCTATTAGTAAAATTAGTTTTTAATAAACTTCTTGGTCGTTATTTCATCACCATCATTGACTTCAATAAAATACATTCCTGCATCTAAAGCGCTAACATCTACCTTGCCATTAGAATCACCTCTAGCTACAGTTTGTCCAATCATATTGATAACTGTATATGTAAAAGCTCCACCTTCGGGAAGCTCAACATTAAGAATATGACCTTTAACTGGGTTTGGATACAGTTTAAAATCATCTTCAAAAGCAATTTCATCTTCTAATGATCCAACCTGAATAAGGTTATTTTGCACACCTCTACTAGAATTTGTTCCAGTAATAGTAACCTGATCAATATAAATATAATCTTGATTACCACTAGCATCACATCTAAATCTAAATCCAGAATTAACTGCAAAGTTATATTGTGCTGGTGTAAGCGTTATTGTAGCATTATAGAAGTTACTATTTTCTATACCTGAACCAGCAACCCATGAGGCTGCAGTTATATAACTAGACCCATCGTAAAATTGCAACCAGAAATCTTCACCACTTTCCATGCTAAATACATAAAAGTAGAAATCTACTACGACTTGAGAATAAGGAGTAACATCAATATTTGACAAGGTCATTACTGATGAGCTCGTATCATCTCTTAATCGTATTGAGTAAGATCCTTCAAAAGATCTAGTACCAGAATATCTGAACGAATCACTTCCGCCATCTACCCAGCCATCCCAGCCAGTTTCAAAATACCCTTCATGTAATACAACATCATTCGTAGAACATGGTGCGCAAGATGAACCACCACAATCTACTCCAGTTTCATCTCCATTTTGAATACCATCACTACACGTTGGAGCTACTGGCTCAGACAAATTAATATTATCAATTGCAATATCTGCTTGCCAAGTGCTTCCAACAAATCTATTAAATCGTAATTGAACTGTTCCTCCTGCATAGCTGCTTAAATCAACACTTGCATTTAACCAAGCATTTCCTTTATTTCCTGATTGGTTCCAAATACTTACCCAGGTTGCTCCTTCATCATTACTAGCTTCTAAATCAATAGTACCCATATCTGTAGCACCATACATATGATAATCAAAATCAAATGTTGGTGTCGATAATCCAGTTAAATCGAAACAAGGAGAATTTAATATAGCTCTTTTACTTGGATAATTTGGAGTTGAAGCTTCGACATAAACATAATATGTACCTTGTGATGCGCTTGATGGTCCTGTATTACTTGATAGCGTACTACCAGTATTTACTGTCCAATCAATATCATCAGCAGAAGATTGAGTCCAAGCACCTAAGGTGTTTTCAAACCCTTCTGTATAAGGGAATGACGAAACACCACCAGTACACCCAGTTGAGGGGTCTGTAACATTTACTGTTCTTGTAACTTCTACTGCTGCGTTTCCTGCTGCATCACTTACATTATAATTTACAAAATATGTTCCTGCTACACTTGTATTAACCGTTCCAGTAGTAACAATATTTGCAGTTATATCTCCATCAATATTATCTGTTGCAGTTGCACCTTGTTCAGTATAGCTATCACCCGTTGTTAAATTAATTGTTGCTGAACCAACAAGCACAATTACCGGTGCTGTAGTATCTACAATTACACTAACATTAACTGTTCTCGTAACTTGAGCTGCTGCATTTCCTGCTGCATCACTCACATCATAGTTAACAAAATATGTTCCTGCTACACTTGTATTAACCGTTCCTGTAGTAACAATACTTGCAGTTATGTCTCCATCAATATTATCAGTTGCAGTTGCACCTTGTTCAGTATAAGTTCCTCCTACATTCAAATTTATAGTTGATGCACCATTCAAAGTAATAACTGGAGCTGTTGTATCTGGAATTACATTAACCGTCCTTGTTACTTGTACTGCTGAATTCCCAGCTGAATCATCCACATTATAATTCACTAAATATGTTCCTGCTACACTTGTATTAACCGTTCCTGTTGTCACAATACTTGAGGTAAGATCACCATCAATATTATCGGTTGCTGTTGCACCTTGTTCAGAATAAGTGTCTCCAACATTTAAATTTAGTGTTGAAGCACCTATTAAACTAATTACCGGTACTGTAGTATCAGGAATTACATTAACTGTTCTTGTAACTTCCACTGCAGAGTTTCCTGCTGAATCATCCACATTATAGGTAACAATATAAGTTCCACCTACACTTGTATTAACAACATCTCCTCCTACAACAATATTTGCAGAAATATCACCATCAACATTATCGGTTGCTGTTGCGCCTTGTTCAGAATAGGTGTCTCCAACATTTAAGTTAATCGTAGATGCTCCATTTAAGGTAATAACTGGTACTATTGTATCTGGTCCAGAACCTTCTATGATAACCGTATAATCTTCAACTTCTCCGTATGTAAAAGTTTCACATTCTGTAGGAATACCATTATATTTCATAGAAACTCGCATTCGTGTCGAGTTTTCTACCGCTCCTGACGGAATAGTAAAACTACCACTTACAGGTGTATTTTGAGTGGCCGCTTGAGACCATACTTGCTCACCTGCATCACTAAAATCCCCATCTCTATTATAATCAATCCATACAGCATAACCTTCACTATAAACTGTTCCTGTCCAAGTTGGTGTCACTGTAATTGTATATTGAGTATCTTTTGTTAATGTTGTTGAAATGCTTGTGAAGTCTGAATAAAATTGTCCTCCAGAAGCATTGTCAATCGTATTTAATTGAACTCTCCCAATAAATTCATCATTGATATTTGTACTTGCCGAATCACAATAATTCAATTGCACATCTGTAGTTGTGAAATTAACGATACCACTATAAGCAGATGTTGAGCTATCTGGACACTTACTTCTTACTTGAGCTTCATACTGAGTCAATGTTGTCAATCCCGATAATACAGAAGAAATACCATTAACAGAAACTGTTGTCCAAGAACCAGCACCTACGACTCTATACTGTAAATCATAAGATCCTCCAGGAACCGCGTCCCAACTTAAAGTCGCCGTTGTAGTTGCTACATTAGAAGCCGATAAGCCTGTTGGCACAGTAGCATTACAAACAACTTGTCCAGCAATTTCAAAGTTTGAATTAGAAATATCAAAGAAAATATTATTAGACCCTCTAACCATTATTCTATTTTGACTCCCTTGATTATTAGGAACCACAATGTCATGAGAACCATCATTAGAAACTCCGGAAGCTAATGCAATTGAATAGGTATCTCCTCCATCTGTTGATAAGAATATATCTACGTTTGCTGCATTTACGCCATTTCCTGTTGTTCCAGCTACATCCCAAGTTACAGTTTGGGTTGTACCAGCATTCCAAGTGACATTAGTATTTGGCGAATTCACTACAAAAGGACCAGCCGTGCCATTTACAGTAACAACCATATCATCACTGCTATTTGTTCCTCCTCCAGCAACATTATCTCTTACGGTTAATCTAAAATTAAGCGTTCTAGCTACGTTAGGAATCGCTTCCCATTGCCAAGAAGTTGCGCCTGTTTTAATAGTTTCTAACCTTGGGAAATAACGGTTAGTAGATGTCGTTGGTTCATAAGCTCTAAAAGCGACACCTGCTGTAGCAGTTGTACTTGGAAACGTAGTGGACGCATTATTTTCATCCATTTGTTCCCAGCTATAAGTTAATGCTCCAGCTGATGTATCTGCATCCGTTGCTGATCCGTCAAGTACAAAAGCAGTGCCATTTGGAATCGTATAGTTAGAACCTGCATTTACAACAGGAACAGCATTCCCTGTATTTGTATTAGTTTGACAGCTTGTACTCTTAACATAATCTGTTACCTGTTCTATCGAAACGGCATGAAAATTAGGGTGTACATTAGCCTGCACATCTGTAGAGCCTGTTATACCTGCATAACTCATAATAGTTGAACCACTACCAGGTTCTACTTGTACATTAGTCCCTTCATTACCTCCATGAGTCCATGTGTGGTTTCCACCAAATTGATGTCCCATTTCATGAGCAACATAATCCACATCAAAGAAATCTCCGTCTGGATCTGTCGCTGAAGTCCATCCACTACCTTTTTGATTATTAACACAAACACAACCAATGCAACCAGCATTACCATTGTTTTGTAAATTAGCAAATAAGTGCCCTATATCATAGTTAGATTCTCCTATCACACTTGTTAATGTCGATTGAAGCGCACTATTATATCCAGATGTTGTATTTCCATAAGGATCTGAGCTTGTACTGGTATAAATAACATCATCTGTATTGTTAATCAATATCATAGTAACATTGAAATCGATTTCAAAGATTCCGTTTACACGTGTCATCGTCTGGACAATTGCGGCTAATGCCAATGCTTTTGTTCCACCATGATAAGCCGTATATTCTCCTGTTGCTGATACAGCAAGTCTATACGTTCGTAAAATAGAATCATCTGCATTTCTCATCACATCTGGATTATCTGCATTAAGACGCCTATCTAGACTTTCTGTAACTTCACATTCAAAATCATCATTATAATTAATTTTATCTGCTCGCTTAAAAACGGCATAATGTGACTGATTCTCAGTTAATGCTTCAATAAATGTTGCTGGGTTACCTGCCGACAAACGCATACTTTGAAACCCTAATGGCGAGATACTAAATCTAATTACTGCTGTTGGGTCTTCAATACCTTGGCCAGCATAAGACCTAATCTCTGGATATCGTTCCTGTAGTTCTGGATTCAAAACCGAAGCTTCTATTATTCTAAAGCTTTCGAAAACTCCTTCTGAATTTGGAAACGAAATAATAACATTAGAAGCTTTTTTAAATTGCGCCCGTTTAGGGACATTAATTAAAGCTAGTTTTAACCCTTCAATATTAAGATTAAAAATTTGTGTTTGAGGTAAGTTTACCTTACTTGCTTTAACTCTAGAATTGTTGTCAATTGATTGTCTTTGCCAAAGTGATTTACTTTGTGACGTTGCAAAATTAAAACTCATTATAAAAATGAGTAAACCTAATTTAACTTTCATGTTGGAATAAGTTTAAGTGATTAATAAATAGCTAATATTTCACCTTGTTTAGTGATAATTATTCATTAATTTATATACTATTTGCATTAATTCCTAGGTCAATCGTCTAAATGTTTGAGTTTTATGCAAAATTTACGGTTTTGCCGTAACGGTCTTTCAGACTTGTCTTACAATGAATAAAAACGTATAAAAAAAAGCCCAGAATTAACATCTGGGCTTTTAAAATTAATTGATCGACTAAGACCTATTGTTTAATGAACTTTTTAGTCATTATTTCTTCTCCATCATTAACTTCAATGAAGTACATTCCAGATTTAAGATTAGAAACATTTATTTCTTTAACCGAATCTCCTTTCATCATTGTTTGACCTAACATATTTATAATTCTAAAAGATGCATTAGCATTATTAGGTAATTTCACAAATAACGCATTACCTTTTACTGGGTTAGGATAGATAATAAAGTCTTCTTCAAACTCAAATGAATTATCAGATCTAAAATTACTTAGAGCTCTAATAGTATTTTCTCGTCCAGAACCATTAATACCTCTAATAGTTACTTGATCAATGTATACTTGGTCACCATTTGCTGACGCATCACACTGGAATCTAAATCTAGCATTTGATGCAAAATTAACTTCAGATGAATTTAAAGTTACTGTAGCGGTATAGAACGTACTGTTATTAAAGTTTGTTCCACTAGCATAACTTGCAACAGTACTATACGATGAACCGTTATAATAACGTAGCCAGAAGTCTTCTCCTGTTTCCATACTATTTGCATAGAAATAGAATTCTACCTCAACTTGATCATATGATGTTAAATTTAATGACGGTGAAGTCATAGCTGATCCGGTTCCAGAGTTATCTCTAATTCTAATCGAGTATGAACCTTCATAAGAACGTGATCCTGAATATCTATAGCAGTCGCTTCCGCCATCAGACCATCCATCCCAACCTGACTCAAAGTAGCCTTGGTTTAAAATATCTGTTCCACCTGTAGAGCAAGGTGCACATGATGAACCACCACAATCAACTCCTGTTTCGTCTCCATTTTGTACTCCATCATCACACGTTGGAGGTATAACACATGGCGCACACGATGAACCACCGCAATCAACTCCTGTCTCGTCTCCATTTTGTATTCCATCTGTACATGTTGGAGCTGTACTTCCACCTAAACAAAAATCGGTAGCTTCAGAACTTGCAAAAGAACCTCCTGATGCTAACACTCCTGATGCTCCTGTTAGGCTATAAGAGCCATTTCCATAAGAACAGCAAATACCATCCCCATAAACATCAGTAATAGTAAATGTATAACAATCATCTACTAAACATAAATCTTCTGTATATGTAGAACCATCTGCTTGGCTTCCATAAGTACCACCTGAAGCAACTGTTTGTCCTCCGCTATTAGTTAATGTCCAAGCAGTTTCTTCTGGGTAATTATCAAAAGTAATTGATAAATTAACTTCATTATCAGAACAAGCTGTTTGACATGGTGCACAAGATGAACCTCCACAGTCTACTCCAGTTTCATCTCCATTTTGAATTCCATCTGTACATGTTGGTGTTGGTGTTCCTCCACCACACTTATCAGACAATGCTAAACTTCTTCTTGCTCCTCCAGCTTCTAAAACTGCACGCATTCTATCTTTTTGTCCTTGAGTAAATAAATTCATACATGAATCATTTGTATAATCCATATAGTTTTGTGGCATATCTGTAGAAGAACATGACACTTGGCCTATTGGACATCCTCCATTTGATGTTTGATGTGTTGGTGTATCACTAACAAAATCATTCCCACAGTTAGCATCTCCCCAAATATGACGAAGGTTAAAAAAATGACCGATTTCATGAGTCGTTGTACGCCCTCCATCAAATGGAGCTGAAACGGCTCCTGTACGACCAAAAGCATTATAAATCATAATCACACCATCTGTTGCTGCATTTCCACCTGGAAACTGAGCATAACCTAAAAGGTTAATTGTTTGCCCTTGTGAAACTGTTGTCATTTTTGGAACAACCCACATATTTAAATACTGCGTTGTATCCCAAGGATCAATTCCTCCTGAAGACGAACGCTTAGCATCATCATTAGCTCCCCAATCTTGACGTGTAGTTGATTTTCTTGTAATACCTGTTGTTGCATTTCCGTTAGGATCTACAGTTACTAAACAAAATTCTATTTCTGAATCTGCTGCTTGTGACCACGTATTATCTGCATCTGGATTCGTACGTCTAAAATCTTCATTTAAAACATCCAATTGAGATTGAATTTGAGCAAGACTAATATTCTCAGTACTGTTTCGATACAAAACATGTACCACAACCGGAATCGTGATAATGCTACCATCTACCCTGTTGTTTCCCATTGCCTGTATCTTATTTTGGGTAAAGGTTTCAATTTGTTGCATTCGCTTTTCAAGATCAGGATCTTGTTGTTTTCTCAATTCTAAGTTTTCCATCGTTCCGCAATTTCGCTCATAGAGTTCTTGAGCAAAAACAGAAACAATTGATAAAAAACACAATAGTGTTAATGTAATTGTTTTTTTCATGTTGATAGTTTAAAAAATTAGTGTTAATGTTAAATAATTCGTTGTGAAAATATTAAAATTTTGTTAATATCAAAATTTAACCGTAACGTTTTCGTTGAAGTGTAATGATAAAAATTTTGGTTACGGTTTTACCGTAATTTAATAGCAGAAAATGACTACATTTACCTATGAAGAAGACTAAATTACTAGATATAAAAGACTTATCAATTTCTTTTTTTTCTGAAGGAATTGAAACTGAAATTATTCACAAAATTTCTTATCATTTATATCCTGATGAAATATTAGGTATTGTAGGTGAATCTGGTTCTGGAAAATCAGTTTCTTCATTAGCTATTTTAGGTTTACTCCCAAAGAAAATTTCAAAAATAGCTCAAGGTTGTATTGAATTTAATGGTCAAGATCTAACAACACTTAAATCCAAAGAATTCCAAAAAATAAGAGGAAAAGATATTGCTATAATTTTTCAAGAACCTATGAGTTCTCTTAATCCATCTATGACTTGTGGAAAACAAGTCCTCGAAATCCTGTTACAGCATACAAGCTTATCAAAAACAGAAGCCAAAGCCGAAACCTTATCCTTATTTGACAAAGTAAAATTACCATTACCTGATCGCGTTTATAAAGCCTATCCTCATGAAATATCTGGTGGACAAAAACAACGGGTTATGATTGCAATGGCGATTGCATGTAAACCAAAAATTTTAATAGCAGATGAACCTACAACTGCTTTAGATGTTACGGTTCAAAAAGAGATTATCTTATTACTTAAACAGTTGCAAAAAGAAGAGCAAATGAGTATCATTTTTATTTCACATGACTTGTCATTAGTTTCTGAAATCGCAGATCGTATTTTGGTAATGTACAAAGGTGCTATTGTAGAGCAAGGTGATGTTGCTCAAATTTTCAAATCGCCAAGGGAGCTTTATACAAAAGCTTTAATTAACTCAAGGCCGTCAATAGATATACGATTAAAACAATTACCAACTATTGATGATTTCATAAACAACACTACAAATTCAGATATTATTTCATCAGAGAAAAGAGCTGAAAATCATAATACCATTTATACTGAATCTCCTCTTTTAGAGGTTATTAATCTTGAAAAAGAATACTTATCAAAATCTAGCTGGTTTTCAAAACCAGAATCATTTAAAGCTGTTAACAATGTATCGTTTAAACTATATAAAGGTGAAACTTTAGGTTTGGTTGGCGAATCTGGCTGTGGAAAATCTACATTGTCAAATGCTATTTTACAATTAGACAAAGCTACTTCTGGAGTTATATTATATAAAGGTGAAGATATCACAAAGCTTTCTAAATCTCAAATAAGAAACCTACGAAAAGATATACAAATTATATTTCAAGATCCTTATGCATCTTTAAACCCTAGGCTTACCGTAGGGAAAGCTATAATGGAACCAATGAAGGTTCATGGTATTGGAAAATCAGATCAGGATAGAAAAGCTCAAGTTTTAAACTTGCTTCTAAAAGTTGGATTAGATCACACCTATTTTAATAGATATCCTCATGAGTTTTCAGGAGGACAACGACAGCGCATAGGAATTGCAAGAGCTATTGCACTAGAACCCAAACTTATAATTTGCGATGAGTCGGTTTCGGCTCTTGATATTTCGGTTCAAGCCCAAGTTTTAAATTTATTAAATGAGTTAAAAGAAAACTACGGATTTACGTACATATTCATCTCTCACGATTTGGCTGTAGTGAAATACATGTCAGATCAGTTAATAGTTATGAATAAAGGAAAAATTGAAGAGATGGATGATGCTGATATAATTTACAACAATCCAAAAAAAGAATATACTAAAAAACTTATTCATGCTATTCCAAAAGGCTTATAGCATGAATATTTTTTTAGTTAAAGTTAAGATGTTTTTGAGCAATCTTAATGTCTTTTGAAAACCTGCTAAAAGCTTGTTTTCGGTACTTGTAGGTTTTGATAGATTTGGGGCAAAAAAGTTCATTCAGTTAAAATTTATGATAAACTTGGGGCAAATCATAAATATTTAGTTAATGGTAAATTTGGTTGTTTCGATTTGGTTTTACGAATATGAAACTTATTTTTGATTCATCAGTTTAAATACACAATAAATCGATGAAATGCATTATTTTTTAACATTTACCATTAATAAATTTGAATTTTCCTACAAATTTAATGTCATTATTATTCTTTAAAAAAAAAAAGCCACTTAAAAAAGTGGCCTTTATTCTTCTATTTGATATTATATTACAAATCCATTTCTGGAATATCACCTTCAATAAGTAAAGTCCCTTGTGTAGCTTCTTTAATTTGATCTACAGAAACGCCTGGGGCACGCTCTAAAAGTTTAAACCCTTTATTAGTGACCTCTAGAACAGCTAAATTGGTAACAACTTTCTTTACACAGCCAACTCCTGTTAATGGAAGCGAACATTCCTTTAATAATTTAGATGCTCCAGCTCTATTAGTATGCATCATTGCAACAATAATATTTTCAGCACTGGCAACTAAATCCATTGCGCCACCCATTCCTTTTACCATTTTACCTGGGATTTTCCAATTGGCAATATCTCCATTTTCTGCAACTTCCATTGCGCCAAGAATAGTTAAATCAACATGTTGACCTCTAATCATCGAAAAACTTGTTGCTGAATCAAAAAAGCTAGCGCCTGGCAAGGTTGTAATCGTCTGTTTTCCTGCATTAATGATATCGGCATCTTCTTCACCTTCAAAAGGAAATGGTCCCATTCCTAAAACACCATTTTCACTTTGAAACTCAACCTCGATATCTTCACGCACATAATTAGCGACTAATGTCGGAATTCCTATTCCAAGATTAACATAGTATCCATCTTCGACTTCTTTAGCGATACGTTTTGCAATTCCGTTTTTATCTAACATAATTAATCTCTTTGTCTAACTGTTCGTTGTTCTATTCGCTTTTCATAACGTTCACCTTGGAATATGCGTTTTACAAATATCCCAGGAATATGAATTTGGTTGGGATCCAAAGTTCCAACTGGCACCAACTCTTCCACCTCAGCAACTGTAATTTTTGCTGCACCACACATATTAGGGTTGAAATTACGAGCAGTCCCTTTAAAAACTAAATTTCCTGCTTCATCACCCTTCCATGCTTTCACAAAAGCAAAATCTGCTTTAAAGGCATATTCTAAAACATACATTTTACCGTTAAACGCTCTAGTTTCTTTTCCTTCGGCAACTTCAGTTCCATAACCTGCAGGTGTGTAAACTGCAGGAAATCCTGCTTGTGCAGCTCTACAACGTTCTGCTAAAGTTCCTTGTGGAATTAACTCTACTTCTAATTCACCAGACAACATTTGTCTTTCAAATTCATCATTTTCCCCTACATAAGAAGATACCATTTTTTTGATTTGTTTCTTCTGAAGTAATAATCCTAAACCAAAATCATCTACACCTGCATTATTAGAAATACATGTTACATTTTTTACGTTGCGTTTTACTAGTTCAGCTATAGCGTTTTCTGGAATTCCAGATAAGCCAAAACCACCAAGCATAAACGTCATATCATCAGAAACACCCTCAAGTGCCTCTTGAACATTAGTTACTTTTTTACTAATCATTTGTCTTTAATTTACTATTGGAAAATTACGAAATAAAAAAGCCATTCAAAAGTGAATGGCTCTAGATTTTTCAGAATAAAAAACATATGTTTAGAAGTCTATTACACCGTCCAATTCATCAATTGGATCAACCCCTTCTTCTCCGTTACCTTTCCATTTATCACAATCGACTTCAATTGATAAGTCTTCAGGCTTTTCAAAATCATCTTTTGAAATCCCTAAGTCTTCATTTGCATAACAATCTTTCATGTATAATCCCCAAATAGGCAATGCCATTGAAGCACCTTGACCATAAGTAATTGTTTTAAAATGCACTGCTCTATCTTCGGCACCAACCCAAACGCCAGTAACTAAATTAGGAACCATCCCCATAAACCAACCATCACTTTGATTTTGTGTGGTTCCGGTTTTTCCTGCTATAGGATTATCAAATTCGTAAGGATATCCTGTTATAATTTCTTTATACAAAGGTTGGCTTCCTCTCCATTTCCCTCTTAATCTACTTCCTGAACCTGATTCTACAACACCTTGCATTAAATTTACAGTTGTATAGGCTACTTCAGCACTCAATACATCTTTAGTTTCTGGAGTAAATTGATACAATATAGTTCCATTTTTATCTTCTATACGCGTCACCATTACAGGTTTATTATAGACGCCTTTATTGGCAAATGTAGAATACGCTGCTACCATTTCATACACACTAATATCTGGTGTTCCAAGGGCAATAGCTGGCACAGGAAGAATTTCAGATTCAACACCTAAATTTTTTGCCATATCAATAACAGGCTCGGGACCAACTTTATCCATTAAACGTGCTGTTGCGGTATTTACTGAATTAGCTAACGCGTCTTTTAAAGTTAAAAAACCATCATAACGACCATCAGAATTTTTAGCGGTCCAAGGTTCTGGATTTCCATATTTCCCAGCTTCAATAGTAATTTGTTGTCTCGGAATAGTATCACAAGGTGATAAGTGTAATTGATCTATAGCAGTAGCATACACAAAAGGTTTAAATGTAGAACCTACTTGGCGTTTTCCTTGCTTAACATGATCGTATTGAAAATGTCTATAACTCATACCGCCAACCCAAGCTTTTACATGGCCAGTTTGTGGATCCATAGACATCATACCTGGTTGCAAAAAAGATTTATAATAACGCATAGAATCTATGGGCTTCATAATCGTATCAATTTCGCTAGGCTTGCCGTTTTTCCATGCAAAAACACTCATTTTAGTTGGTTTATCAAAAGACGCTCGTATTTCTTTTTCAGATTTCCCGTTAGCTTTCATCACTCTCCAACGTTCGCCTCTTGACATAGCGTTATTCATAAGCGTTCCTACTTCTTTTTGACTTAATCCTAAGAAAGGTGCTGTTTTATTTCGCCCTGGCGTATTTTGATGATCAAACTCAGCTTGTAACCTCGGCATATGTCTAGCTACAGCATTTTCAGCATATTTTTGCATTCTAGAATCAATAGTCGTATAAATTTTGAGTCCGTCATTATATAAATTATACTTTTCACCATCTGGTTTTGGATTGTTTTTAATCCATTTTTTCATGAATTTATCCAAATAAGCTCTAAAATAGGTTGCTGTACCTTCACGATGTGATTCTGGCGAAAAATTTAAATCCAATTGTGTTTCTTGTAGACTATCTTTTGTTTGCTCTGAAATGTATTCGTATTTATACATTTGTGCCAACACAACATTACGTCTATTTTTAACGCCTTCAGGATTTCGTGATGGTATTGGATTATAAAGCGATGAATTTTTAAACATACCTACCAACATGGCAGATTCTTTCATATCTAATTCTATTGGTTCTTTTCCAAAATAAATACGAGAGGCACTTCTAATTCCATCTGCATTATTTCCAAAGTCATATATATTAAAATACATGGCAATAATTTCCTCTTTAGTGTATTGGCGTTCTAATCGAATAGCAATCACCCATTCTCTAACTTTTTGAATTACACGCTGAATCTTATTTCCTGATACTTGATCTGTAAAAAGCTGTTTTGCTAATTGCTGAGAAACAGTACTTGCTCCACCTCCTCTTCCCATTTTAGTAATAGCCCTAAGCGTTCCTCTAAAGTCTATTCCTGAATGCTCATAATATCTAATATCTTCTGTAGCAACTAAAGCATCTATTAATTCTTTTGGTAGCTCTTCATAATCTACAGGTGTTCTATTATCATCTAAATAAAACTTACCTAATGTTTCATTATCTGAAGAAATGACTTCTGTCGCTAAAAATGTTTTTGGGTTTTCAAGAATTGTATGATCTGGCATTTCGCCTAAAAGCCCCCAAGATGCTAATAGAAACATAAAAAAGAATGCAAAAACACCTCCCGCAAAAATCATCCAAAAGCGTCTTACATATTTTGAAAAATCCTGAGTTGTAGGTTTAGTAGGTTTCTTTTTTGCTACTGTTTTTTTTGCCATAATTAATTTAAATTCTGCTCTATTCTAAAGCCAACATCTGTGATGCCTTCTAATTTATCAATACCATCAACACTACCATTTTGTCTCATAGCATGTTGTATATTAACCGTATATTCTCCTGATTCATCAAAAACAAAAGGTTCTTTATATCCTTTATACCATAATTTATTTTCTTTTACATCTGTAAATCCTGTTCCTAAAAAGGTGCCATCTGGATTTGTCATTGTATATTCTAATGTGTCTTTTAAAACTTTACCATTTGGGTAATTAAGTTCAACAATTAGAAATAAATTACTGTATTTATAATCCTCTGTATTTCTAAGATTAACAAACAAATTGTATTCATTTATTGAGTCGGGTGGTGTAAGCTTAAACTCAACCTTATTATCTTTATCCCATTCATTTGATACTGATTTGTATTCATCAAAAACACGATTAGCATCACAAGAGACTGAAACAACTATGAGTAATACACAAATTAACCAGTACTTATTTTTTTGCATTACTATTATTTGGTTTTTGGCGTCGTCGTTGTTTCCCTTTATTGTTTTTACGTTTGTTTTTCCGTTTTGGATTATCAAAACGTGTTAAACTATCTTGACCAACAACGTTTTCAAACTCTGTTTTAGTATCTTCAATAAGTTCTGAAGCATATTCTTCTAAGCTAGCTACTTTTTCTTTTTTCTTATTTTTTTCTATAATTTCGTTAGCCTGCTTTGTAGTTAGCACATGCCAATTCATCCATTCACCTTCGTAAGCATACCACATATGTCCCTTGAAAATATCTGTTTTTTGGCATACAGCTTTTCCTTTTTCAGTATAAAGTCTCGTTTCCGTTTTTGGAAATGCTTTCAAAGCGTCTAAATAAGCGTCTAATTCATAATTTAAACAACATTTTAACTTCCCACATTGTCCAGCTAATTTTAATGGGTTTAATGATAATTGTTGGTATCGAGCAGCCGATGTACTTACTGATCTAAAATCTGTTAACCATGTAGAGCAACATAATTCTCTTCCACAAGAACCAATACCTCCAAGACGAGCGGCTTCTTGACGAAAACCAACTTGTTTCATTTCGATTCGTGTTTTAAACTCTCTAGCAAATACTTTAATAAGCTCTCTAAAATCTACACGCTCTTCAGCTGTATAATAAAATGTAGCTTTACTTGCATCGCCTTGATACTCAATATCAGAGATTTTCATTTTAAGTTTTAAGTCTATCGCAAATTGTCTCGCTCTAACTTTCATTGGTTCTTCTTTATCTCTAGCTGAAGACCAAATATCAATATCTTTCTGACTCGCCTTACGGTAAATCTTCATAACGTTTTCCTCGTCATTGATATTTACTTTTTTACGTTTCATTTGCACTCTTACCAATTCTCCAGTAAGTGTGACCATCCCAATATCATGACCTGTTTTAGCTTGCGTAGCAACGATATCTCCAATACTTAATGTAAGGTTTTCTGTGTTTTTGTAGTATAGTTTTCGACCGTTTTTAAAACGAACTTCAATACCTACAAACGGGTCCTCGCCTTGTGGCAATGACATATTAGCCAACCAATCAAAAACTGTAAGTTTATTGCAGCTATCTGTACCGCAAGTCCCATTGTTTTTGCATCCTTTTGGTTGTCCATCTTTTCCAGTTGAGCAACTGTTACAACTCATGAAATTTTATATAAAATTTGGCAACTAAAGTAATTACCAAATGACGATTAGTATTTATTTTGAAATGTAAAGATAATATTATTTATTGAGTAAAATAAATGAGTAAAAGTCTAAATATCACAAATCAAAAACGCAGAACAAAACACTCACTTTATCTGAAAGAAATCACAGAAATCCCCCTCTTTTGTTTGGATCTTTGTCTAGAAAATAGCGACTAATGAAAACCTAAAAATTATTGCTGTATTTCCATGGTTAATTGCAATAAAAAAGGCTCCATTAAATGGAGTCTTTTTTATTTTGAAAATGATTCAAATATATTTCTCAAATCCTTTTTATAAGGTAAATGATCTGCTCTTCCTTTTTTAAATATATCGTTACTATTGCCCTGTCCTTTGCGTAATGCTTTTTGTTCTTCGAAAGGTAATTTATTAATTTCCATACAATTTGAAGAACAACAGTTTTCCATTTGGCCTTTACAATCGTCACATTGAATAAATAAAAGATGACATGCTTCATTGGCACAATTTGTATGCATATCTGCTGGTTTTCCACATTGATGACATTTAGCAATAATATCATCACTTATACGCTCTGATCTACGTTCATCAAAAACAAAATTTTTACCAATAAATTTGTTTTCTAAGGTATTAGCTTCAATTTGTCTCACGTAATTAATAATTCCGCCTTCTAACTGGAACACCTTTTTAAACCCTTTATGTTTATAATATGCACTCGCCTTTTCACACCTAATTCCACCCGTACAGTACATGACTAAGTTTTTATCCTCTTTATGTGCTTTTAAATCTTCTTCAATTAAATCTAAAGATTCTCTAAACGTATCTACATCTGGTGTAATTGCATTTTTAAAATGACCTATTTCGCTTTCATAATGATTGCGCATATCAACCAAAATAGTATCTGGATCTTCAATGAGCTCATTAAATTTTTCAGCATTTACATGAATCCCTTTGTTCGTTATATCAAAAGTATCATCGTTTAGGCCATCTGCAACGATTTTACTTCGCACTTTCACTTTAAGCTTTAAAAAAGCAAAATTATCGTGTTCAATTGCAATGTTAAGTCTTACATTTTCTAAAAACGAAATCGTATCTAATTGTTTTTTAAATACTTCAAAGTTCTCTGCTGGTACAGAAAGTTGCGCATTAATACCCTCATTTGCAATATAAATTCGGCCTAAGACATCTTGTTCGTCCCAAGTTAAAAATAAATGATTTCTAAAAATTTCGGTATTACTAATTTTGGCGTACTTGTAGAAAGAGATTGTTAAGCGTTCTTTTCCCGCTTTTTCAATAAGTTCTGCTCTTTCTTTAGCACTTAAGTTATTGTACAGTTGCATGCTATACTAAGTTTTAAGGTTAAAGATTATTAAAATGCAAAGATATTATTTTTAATAGAACATTAAATTATTACAATAAAGAAAGCCCTTTAGACTATCTAAAGGGCTTTCTTGAGGACTAACTCGTTATTCAATATTTTTAAAATTTTGTATTAAAAACATCTAACGAGTTAGCCTCCATCTGCTTTACAGTTACTATTTACATGAACAGTAACTGAAACACCTAGTGCGTTGTTAAAAATAATTTTTCTAAAAAATCTCATTCTCTAATAAGAATTAATTTTGTTGGATCTGCCTTTTCAGACTTCGTTTTCATAGCAAGATTTCCCAATCTCAATTAGTAGATGCAAAAAGTTTAAAAAGGTTGCGTCATTAGCATGAAAAAAATTAAAAGTTATTGTATTTTAGCTAACGTTTCAAAATTAAAAACACAGATAAATGAGCAGTGAAAAAGACGCAAAATTAAAAGCACTAAAATTAACCTTAGACAAGCTTGATAAAGCTTACGGAAAAGGAACCGTAATGAAAATGAGTGACCAAGCAGTAGTTGATGTTGATGCTATTTCTTCGGGATCTTTAGGGCTAGATATTGCTTTAGGAGTTGGTGGTTATCCTAGAGGAAGAGTTATAGAAATATATGGACCAGAATCTTCTGGTAAAACAACCTTAACATTGCATGCCATAGCTGAAGCTCAAAAAGCTGGTGGAATTGCAGCTTTTATTGATGCAGAACATGCTTTTGATAGAACTTATGCTGAAAATTTAAATGTTGACATTGATAATTTAATTATCTCACAACCTGACAATGGAGAACAAGCTCTTGAGATCACGGATAACCTTATACGGTCTGGTGCAATTGATATTGTTGTTATTGACTCGGTTGCAGCATTAACACCAAAGAGTGAAATTGAAGGCGAAATGGGTGATTCTAAAATGGGATTACACGCACGACTAATGTCACAAGCACTTAGAAAATTAACGGGATCAATTAGTAAAACTAATTGTACTGTAATTTTTATTAACCAATTACGTGAAAAGATTGGTGTAATGTTTGGTAATCCTGAAACAACAACTGGTGGTAATGCTTTGAAATTTTATGCTTCTGTACGATTAGACATAAGACGATCTACTCAAATTAAAGAAACAGATGGCAATGTTGTTGGAAATAAAACGAGAGTTAAGGTCGTTAAAAATAAAGTAGCTCCACCATTTAAAATGTGTGAGTTTGATATTATGTATGGTGAAGGAATTTCTAAGGTTGGTGAGATTTTAGATGTTGCTGTAGAACATGAAATCATAAAAAAGAGCGGTTCTTGGTTTAGTTATGGCGAAACCAAATTAGGTCAAGGTAGAGATGCTGTAAAAGCATTGATAAAAGACAACCCTGAATTAATGGATGAACTTGAAGGAAAAGTACGTTCTGTTATAAATTCGGGAAAATAAAAAATAACATAAAAAATAAAAAATCCCTCTTTTTGGGATTTTTTTGTTTTTAGACGCAACCTTTTTTTAAGTTACGCATCTACATAATGAAATAATTTATATTTCAGAACCAAATTATGCATATGAAGAAGATTTTTTTATTAAGTTTTTTAATGTTTTCATTATTCTCTTGTAGCCTTGAAAATGATAATCCATCATTTTCCAATGAAGCTATACCTATAGAAAGCGTAACGATACCTGAAGAATTTCAGTTTGGTCAAGTTTATCAAATTGATGTTACTTATTTTAAACCATCTGGGTGTCACGTATTCAATGGTTTTTTATTTGAAAACAATGCTAATGAACGCACAATTATATTGGTAAATACGGTTCATGACGATCTAGATTGTGAAACGTATGCTTTTGGAACAAATGAGGTAGAAGCATCGTTTAACTATCAAGTTAATGATGTAGGAATTCACACCTTCAAATTTTGGCAAGGTAAAGATGATAATGGAAATGACCTCTATTATATTGTTGATGTACCAGTAATAGAATAGTAAAAACTTAATTTAACAAAACCAAAACCATGTGAGTTTAGATCAACTCATTAAGCGATGTAAAAAGAATGATGCTCAAGCACAAAGTCAACTATATAAGCTATATGCGAATAAACTGTTTTCAATTTGCTTGAAGTATTCACGAAACTATGCAGAAGCAGAAGATAATTTGCAAGACGCGTATATCACGATTTTTAAAAAAATTGATCAATTTAAAAATCAAGGATCTGTAGAGGGCTGGATGAAACGTATCGCGATCAACACAGCTTTACAACGCTATAGAACTGCTGGGGTTTTTGATATTATTAATGAAGATCAAATTGAAGATGTAACTGTCGAAATTGATGATGACACTATTAATTTAGATTTTTTATTAAACATTATTCAAGAATTACCAGATCGTTATCGATTGGTCTTTAATTTATATGCCCTAGATGATCATTCGCATAAAGAAATTGCAAGTCTTTTAGATATTTCTACAGGCACATCAAAATCAAATCTAGCTAGAGCAAGAATGATTTTAAAAAATAAAATAGAACACTATAAAGCGACAGTCAACTCGCAAAGTTTATAATGAGTGAAAAAAAGAACATAGACAAACTCTTTAAAGAGCAACTCAAAAATTTTGAGATGACTCCTAATGATGCTCTCTGGGAAAATATAGAACGTGAACTTCATAAAGATAAGCGCAAACGTAGAGTTATTCCTATTTGGTGGAAATTTGCTGGAATTGCTGCTACTTTAGCAATATTATTTACCATTGGAAATGTTATTTTCAGCAACAGTATTGTTGATATAATTAACCCTGAAGTTGTAGATACCAAGACACCTAATGATACCACTATAGACCAATCAAATAACAAAACAAATACTTTAAATTTAAATACTTCCGAAGACTCGACAACTCATCCTATTGTAGAGAATAATGCACCAACAAAAGATAACAACACTAATGAAATAGGTGAAAATATTAAGCAGGACTTAACATCTCCGAAAAAGACTAACGAAAACAATTCGGTGGTGGCTTCAGAAAATAATCAGAAAAAAGAACAATTTGAAAACGCATCTATTATAAAAAATAAATCTCAACAAAAAGATGCTGTTACAAATACAGGTATTAATGTTCCGAATAAAGATCAGAAGCCTACTAAGACTTCAAATACTACTATTAAAACTACAATAGCTAATAATAACTCCAATACAAATATTACACTAGAGGGTATTGAAAAAGATAAATCTGAAATTGACAAATTAATTAAAGAAACGCAGCTTTCTAAAACAACTCAGGTAACGGCTTCAAATACTGAAAAAGAAAACACACCTACTATCATAGATTCTTCTAAAGTAAATGAAGCTATTAAAGAGAAAAATGCTATCGAAGAGGCTATTGCTGAAATTGAAAAAGAAAAAGATTCAACAAATGAAACAGAAGTGCTATTAAAGCGCTGGAGTATTACACCAAATGTAGCACCTGTATATTTTAATACTTTAGGAAAAGGGTCTTCTTTAGACGATCAACTTATCGAAAACACTAAAGAAGGTGATGTTAATATGAGTTATGGTGTTAGAGGAACATATGCTATAAATAAAAAATTAAAAATTAGAGCTGGTATCAATAAAGTTGACTTAGGTTATACAACAAATAATATTTTAATTTTTGATGGTGCAAATGCTTCTGCAGCTACCAGTAGACAGTTACAAAACATTCAGTTTAATGACTCGCTTAACACCAATGCATATGTAAGTGCAACTAGCGTGAATTTTGCTTCTGGACCAGAACTATTATTTGCTAAAGAGCATGGGGCTATTGATCAACAATTAGGTTTTATTGAAGTCCCAATTGAGATTGAATATAATTTAATAGATAAAAAAATAGGTCTAAATCTTATTGGTGGTTTTAGCACACTCTTTTTAAGTAATAATGAAGTATACTCGGTTCAAAATAATGGAAATAAAACGCTCTTAGGAGAAGCTACAAATATTAAAGACATGAGTTATAGTGCTAATTTTGGAATTGGTTTAAACTATAACATTTCAAAACAATTACGATTTAATTTTGAACCAACATTCAAGTATCAAATTAATACATTCAATAATATTTCTGGTGATTTTCAACCATTTTTTATTGGTGTATATACAGGATTTAGTTTTAAATTTTAGGTTTTTTAGTTGGTTAGATAGTTATTGCAAACTCATATGCAATGATGAATAAAAGCTGCTCTGTGCCAAGAGCAGCTTTTTTGTTTAACTATTATAACTATTTAGTTGATTTAATAGTAACTCACGTGCCTCTAAATTTACCCGTTTTGTATCTTCGATAGTTAAGCCTTCTGTAGTAATAAATTTGTGAATTTTAGCTCTCATTCTCCCTGGGCTTCCGCTAAAAAAAATATATGAAAACCGTTTTTTATTGTCTCCAAAAGTTATTGGAACAATTGGTATGTGATGATTAATTGCCATTCTGAATGCGCCATTTTTAAAGACATCTAGCGCAACATTTTCATGTGGAACACCGCCTTCAGGAAAAATACAAATACTCATACCTTGTTGAAGTCTGCGCTGCGCTCTTAAAAACACAGCCTGTCTACTTTTAACACTACTTCTATCCACCAAAATACTAGTACGTTTATAAAAAAAGCCAAATAGCGGAATTTTAGCCAACTCTTTTTTCCCTACAAATACAAATGGATTCTTAACCGTTACTAGCATCAGCATAATATCGGCCATAGACGTATGATTTGCTATAAACATATAACTCTTTTGAGCTTCTGGCAGTTGTTCTCTTTCAATTTTTACATTGAATCCCATACCAAACAATATAAAACGTGCCCAAAAACGAGCCAATTTAAAAAAGAAAGGATACCAAGACTCTTTTAAAATAGAAAGCACTAAAAGAGGAAACAACACTAATATTGGTAATGCCACTAAAACATAGAACCAAATACGGTATAAAACCCAAAAAATGCACTTAAATATCTTCATATACGCCAAAAGTACATAATTGTTTTGAGCTATTTAATTAAAAAAAATACCTTTGCTGACGATATAAGCTAAACTATTAATAAAAAAGTTTCCAGTTACGCGGAAAGTAAACATGGCAAGAATACTCACAGGAATACAAAGTACAGGAACACCTCATCTAGGCAATATTCTAGGTGCAATTTTACCAGCAATAAAGATGTCTAACGATGATAAGAACGATTCGTATTTATTTATTGCAGATATGCATTCATTAACGCAAATTAAAGAAGCGAAAACACTTCGTCAAAACACCTACTCTACTGCTGCTGCATGGTTAGCCTTTGGATTAGACATCAATAAAACTGTATTTTACAGACAAAGTGATATTCCTCAAGTAACAGAATTATCCTGGTATTTAAGTTGCTTTTTTCCTTATCAACGTTTAACATTAGCACATAGCTTTAAGGATAAAGCCGATCGTTTAGAAGATGTTAATGCAGGATTGTTTATTTATCCTATGCTTATGGCTGCAGATATTTTATTGTATGATGCCGAAATCATTCCTGTAGGGAAAGATCAATTGCAACATATTGAAATGACACGCGACGTGGCCTCTCGCTTTCATTCTAAAATGGGGGAGACTTTTGTATTGCCAGAAGGTAAAGTACAAGAGTCTACTATGCTTATTCCTGGAACTGATGGCGCAAAAATGAGCAAGAGTAAAGGAAATATTATTGATATTTTCTTACCTGAAAAGAAATTACGTAAGCAAATTATGTCTATTGAAACCGATAGTACTCCTTTAGAAGCTCCAAAAGAATGGAAAACCTGTAACTGCTTTTCTCTTTATAAATTATTAGCTTCAGAAGATGACATAGCGACCATGAAATCTAATTACAAAAAAGGTGGTTATGGTTATGGTCATGCCAAACAAGCTTTATTTGAATTGATACTTGATAAATTTTCTATACAACGAGAACGCTATAATCACTTTATGGATAACCTCAATGAAGTAGATGCTGCATTAGCTATTGGAGCAAAAAAAGCTAGGCTTGTTGCAGATGAAGTATTAAATCGTGTGCGTGAAAAAGTTGGCTATTAATTTTATTTAAAAACCATTAAAACATGGGTGTAATCGTTGGATTTTTAATACAAATTCTTACGTTTCCTGGAATCATTTTTGATCAAATTGCAAACAAAATGGTTTGTAATTTATTAGATATTAATGTTCACGAAGTCAAATACTTACAATTTGAAGATCCTGCTGGCTACGTCATTCATGATATCCCTGAAAGCTATTTAAAAGTTTTTTTAATTTCAATAGGACCATTTTTTATTTCAACACTAATCGCTATTCTAATATTTGGTTTGGGCTATACTCTTGACGATCATGATGGTTTAGTTAGACTATTCTTTAACTGGTTGGGAATTTCAATAGCAGCACATGCTTTTCCTACTAGCAAAAATGGTAGTATTCTGTGGAAGCAAAGCATCTTAGAAGTAAAAAACAAAAACTATCTTGCTTTAGTGGGCCTCCCTTTAGTTATTATTATATTTATAGCAAGGCTTTTGCATTTTCTTTGGCTAGATATTATTTACGGTTTCATTTTACTACTTCTAGTAGTACAACCTTGGTTTATATAAGTTCAAACAACTTCCCAGGAAGTGGTCTTATGATGCCTTTTAATTCCATAGTTAACAGCATTCCTGCAACTTTAAATATGGGCATGTCGCACTGTAATGCAATGACATCTAATACTTGTTTATCATTCTCTTTTAGGAAATTATAAATAACTTTTTCTTCTTGAGATAATTCTACAAACAACTGTTTTTGAATTGCAGGTATCTTAGTAGGCTCTAATTGCCAATTTAGCATATAAGCAATATCTAAAGGATTAGACAAGACATGTGCCTGCTGTGTTTTAATTAAATTATTACAACCTACGCTTTGACTATCTGTTACGCGACCAGGAACTGCAAATACATCACGATTATAAGAGTTTGCAATATCTGCAGTAACGAGGCTTCCACCTTTTTCAGCAGATTCTATAACAATTGTAGCTTCACTCATACCAGCAATAATTCGGTTACGCTTTAAAAAATTATTCCTATCAAATGTATCAGAACTCCAAAAATCTGTTAGAAATCCACCATTATCTTCGACCTCTTTCACATACTTTTTATGACTCTTCGGGTAAAACTGATTTAATCCATGAGCTAAACAGCCTATAGTTTGCAACTGATTTTTCATAGCAAACTTATGAGCAGTTATATCAGTTCCATAAGCAAAACCTGATACAATTACAGGCTCAAAAAATGCTAATTCTTCTAATAATTTTTCGCAAAAGGCAACACCATATGTCGTGATTTTTCTAGTTCCAACAATACTAATAATATGTTTTTGCTTTAAGTTAATATTTCCAACTTGAAATAACAAAATCGGACTATCAATACAATGCTTTAATTTTTCAGGATAATCAACATCCGTAAAATACAAACAAGAAATAGCATTATCTCTAATAAACTTAAGTTCCCCTTCAGCAGCTTTGATGTGCTTTGGAGAAAAAAGAGAGCTGATCGTTGTCGCTCCAATACCATCTATTTTAAGGAGGTTTGATCGTTTTTCTTTTAAAACAGCTTCGGCAGAGCCACAATGGTTAATTAATTTTTTTGCTGTAACATCACCTATTTTAGGCACATGTTGTAAGGCTAAAGCATATATTAAATCTTGATTTATCATTTCGTAGTATATTTTCTACACGTAAGTAACAAAAATTTAGCTTGTTAATAAATACTTCTGTAGATGTTTTATTCGCATTTAAAAATTTCTAACTTTGTTTTTATGCAATTAGAAATTTACATCAGCGATTTACTATATAGATACGATTGTGTAATTGTACCTCAATTTGGTGCTTTTTTAACACACCGTGTTTCAGCGAAAATACATGAAACAACACATTCTTTTTATCCACCAAAAAAAGCGTTGTCTTTTAATGAGCAGTTGCAAAATAATGATGGCCTTTTAGCTAATTATATAGCAGAAATTGAAAAGGTGCCTTATGAAGTTGCTGTAGAAAAAGTAGCTAAGCAGGTTAAAGCAATTAAATCTTATTTAACTGAAGGGGAAACAATTGCATTACACAATATTGGGGATTTAATTTTAAATACTGAAGGCAAAATTAATTTTGAGCCTTCCAACCATATTAACTATTTAACAGATGCTTTTGGATTATCTCAATTTACATCTTCAAACGTTTCTCGTGAAGTCTACAAGGAAACAGTTGAAGCTATTGAAGAGGTAATTCCTTTAACAATTACTCCTGAAAGACGTAAAAACAGACCCTTTCTTAAATATGCAGCCATTGCATTAATTGCATTAACTATTGGTGGTTTTACTGCTTCTAATTATTACACAAATAAAATTGAAGATCATAATCAATTGGCGCAAGAAGAAGCTAATCAGCAATTAGATGTTAAAGTACAGGAGGCTACATTTATAATTGAGAATCCATTACCAGCTGTAACACTTAGAGTTGAGAAATTATCTGGAACCTACCATATTGTTGCTGGAGCTTTTCGCATAGAAGCTAACTCTGATAAAAAAGTACAGCAACTTAGAGACCATGGTTTTAAGGCTCGTAAAATAGGTGTTAATCGCTATGGCCTTCATGAAGTTGTCTATTCTAGTCATACAGATAGAATAGAGGCTTTGAATGCACTAAGAACAATTAAACGAACTCATAATCGTGATGCTTGGTTATTAGTTAAAACTTTAGACTAGTAGGCGCTATTTTATTCTTTATAATTTCTTAAATCGTTTAATTAAGATTTAAAATCGGCTTACCTTTGCTTGAAATTAAATCCATCTTTTGATGAATGCAAAAACTGCTTTTCAGTCTAAAACAATCATGACCGATTTGGTGCTGCCAAGTGAAACCAATCCGTTAAATAACCTTTTTGGAGGAGAACTCTTAGCTCGTATGGATCGTGCGGCAAGTATTGCTGCGCGTCGTCATAGTAGGCGTATTGTGGTTACTGCCTCTGTAAATCATGTAGCATTTAACAGATCTATTCCTTTAGGAAGTGTTGTGACAGTAGAAGCTAAAGTGTCTCGTGCTTTTACAAGCTCTATGGAAGTGTATTTGGATGTTTGGATTGAAGACAGAGAATCTGGTGAATGTATTAAAGCAAACGAAGCGATTTACACCTTTGTAGCTGTTGATGAAACAGGTCGTCCAGTAAAAGTGCCTCCATTAATTGCTGAAACGAAGCTTGAAAAGCAACGTTATGAAGCCGCATTGCGTCGTAAACAACTAAGCTTAGTCGTTGCTGGTAAAATGAAACCAGAAGACGCCACAGAGCTAAAAGCTTTATTTACAAACTAACCTATTTCATTGTTTTGTAATGTTAGATAACTAACATTTAATATTGATCGCTATTCATAATTTTGATTTTTAATAAAAATTCAGAATTTATGAAAGCAAAACTACTCTTATTATTATTTATTATTGGCTTTAATTTAAACACTAAAGCACAATGCGCAAGAAGCGCTTCATTTCAAGATGGAGACTATGAAGTATCGGGAACAGTATCGCTAATTTTCACTTCTGAAGGTGATAAAATGCTAGAAATTGCCTCCGATTTTTTAACAATGAATGGTCCTGATCTACATGTATACTTAGCAAATACATCTCAAATATCTACAGCATCAGGGAATCCTCCAGAAACAATAGATTTAGGAGTCTTGAACTCGGTTACAGGTTCTAGCTCATATGTTATTCCTTCTGATATTAATATTGATGATTTCACTTATGTAATTATACAATGCAAACTGTTTAATGCGTTTTGGGGAAATGCAATATTAGGAACAACTCAAGGTTCAGATTGTAGTGCCTTAAGTATTGAAGAACGTGTTATTGATACTTTTAGTTTTTATCCTAACCCGGCAGCTCAAAGCATTAATATCTCAGGAAATTTTAAAGAAACTATGACTTTAAACATCTATGACTCACTGGGGAGTTTAGTTGCTAATAACGACAATATTAATGCTCAAAATAAAACAGTACTATTATCTGAATTAACATCTGGAATCTATTTTGTTGAGTTCATTTCTAATAATAAAAAAAACATCAAAAAACTGATTATAAATTAAGTTTACTAATCAGAATACAACAGAAGTTTAAACCTTTTATTTCTTATAAGGTCTTATAGTAGAATCAAATCTAAAACTATGAGGCCTTTAATATTTATCCTTTGAGCTATATTTTTATTAACTGTAAGTTCTTGTGCTACTCGTGTAGTCATGAAACCTACTACTGTAATAAGTATTAAAACAGCGCCTAAGCACTATAAAATTGTGAAGGTAAAAGGAAAACGTTATTATTTTTGGAACGGTAAGCACTATAAGAAAACTAAAAAAGGGTATATCGTTGTGAGAGTTTAGAACGCTATCACATTTTGTAAATCCACTGGTTGTGTTTCAAAATGCTATCACATTTTGTAAATCCACGATGCAGGATTTTCAGGTTTGGAATCTTTAAAAACCCCAAAACCTAACATTGTTTCACCTTCGTTATTTGTAAATACTTCGCCTATAACTTGCTTTGCTGAAATTTTATCTCCTTTTTTTACGTAAACCTTTGATAAATTTCTATAGGCTGTAATATAATTACCATGCTGAATTAACACGGTTGGATTTTGATATTTTTGACCTGCTACGGCTAGAACCTCTCCTTGAAACACAGCTCTTACTTTCGCTTTTTTTTCAGTAGCAATTCTAACGCCATTACTTTTCATTTTAACTGTTGGATCTATTGGAGAGGGTTGGGTACCATAGCGTACTTTAACAACGCCTTTCTCTACAGGCCAAGGTAATTTCCCTTTATTAGATACAAAATTCTTAGCGAGAAGTTTTGCTTCTGGTGTTAATGCAAACCCTTTTGATAATGAAGATTTACCTGCCTTTTTGTTAGATGCTGCAATCGCTTCTTTAATTAATCGGTTAATTTCTCTATCGATAGCATCAATTTCTTGCTGCTTCCTTTTAATTTTTGAAGTATAAGAACTCATGCTTTTTCTAATAGAAGCCATCAATACTTCTTGTTCTTTTCGTTCTTTTTCTAACTCTTTTTTTGCTTGTCTATTTTCTGCTACTAATTGATTTTTGTCTTTTTTCTGACGTAACAAATCAGTATTTAATTCTTGCAGTTTTTGTGTTTTACCCTTAATTAAATCGCCTTGAGCTTTTTGATAGTCTGTATATTGCTTGATGTACTGAAGCCTCTTGTATGCCTGTTTAAAATCTTCCGAAGATAACAAAAACATTACTCTGCTTTGTTCTGATTTACTTTTATACGACTTCACTACCATTTCTGAATAGTCTTTTTTAAGTGTCGTTAATTGATTTCTTAAACTCGAAATTTCATTTTGGTTAGCGTTAATTTCTCGCGTCAACAAATTAGCTTGATCATTTGTGACTTTAATCAAATTTTGTCTTACACTTATTTTATAGTTTAAATCTTCTACTAAAGAAATTACTGATTTCTCTTCTTTCTTGTTAGAAAACAACAACGCGTTTAATTGTTTTAATTCCTTCTGAAATTTAACACGTTTAGCTTCAAGTGCTTTTTGTTTAACACTTTGAGCTTCTACCGAAAAACTATTCAGTACTAAAAAAAAGAAAAAAATGTAGGTAAATTTAGTTCGCATCTTCTAAAATTATTTCGTCAAATCCTGAAGGAATCTTAAATGGGAATCTCACTTCCCCATTTACTGAAACCGATTTATATTCCATAATAACATTAAGCTCTTCGCTATCTTCTACTGCTATAATCTTAATGTCTTGAGGTAAAACTTCTTTATCTACATCTTGGTAACCTAAGTAGTCTATTTGCAAAAATCGCTTTTTCAGTGGTTGTAATAATTGTTGTGAATCCATTTTAAAATGTGATGGATTAAATAACAAAAACAATTCTAATAATGCGCTTTGATTTTTGGGCTGAAGCACATAAGAATTTTCATTAATTGAAATGATATAATTATCATCTTTTAAATTATAAAGCGGTTCTCCTATCAATAAACTTTGCACTTTATTAAAGTTTAAATCTACGCCTAAAAGGTCACTTAATAATTTATAATTCCCATCAAAATACTGGTTATTAATTTTATCATAAAACCGAACACGGTCTGGAGTAATCATAGCTCGTGCTAAACCAAGAGTTGCACTAATCCAAATGGTTTTATCTCTCTCCATTCTTAAATTAACAGTATAAGATGACTCTTTTAAATCTTGTATAATATCAATCTTAACTTTAGCTTGTAGTGTTTTAAAATTTGCTTCTCGCTTTCCATTTTCCTTAATCAACTGTTTAGCGGTTAGTTTTGAATTCACCTTGCCAGAAGCAACAACACTTCGAGCAGATTTGCAAGACACACCGAGCATTACAAACACACAAACTAAACTAATTTTTAAAATCCTCATATATTATTGATCTTTCAATAAGGCCTCTGCCTTTTTAGCAAACGTTTCAGATTGACTAATATTATTAAGCTGTTTATAAGCAATACTTAATTGTTTGTAAAAATCAGCTTCCATTTTAGGATTTTCGACAACATAATCCACACCTAATTCTAAGCTTTCTATAGCTTTTTCAGGTTGTTTAATTTTATTGTTTGCAACACCATTTATTAAATATAAAATAGGTTGAGCAGGAAATACCTCAAGTGCTTCCATGCTTTTTTTAACTGCTTGAGTATTTTTATTTAAATCGATTTGAAGTAATAATACGTCTTTAATAATTTTAAACGCATTAGGTTCTTGTTTTAAAGCTTCTTCATAGTAGCTTAACGCTTTTTCTTTATCATTTGATTTCAAGTAATATTCCCCTAATTCTATTAAGGTTTTTACGCTTTTATCTTCACTCACTAAGGCTGTTATTTCAACTAAATCTGATTCGTATTGAGGATTCTTACCTACAAATCTCACAAAGTCATTTAGTACTTTTGTTTTGGCTTCAGGTTTAATAATAGGGCTTGTTAAAACCACTTTCATAGATTTAATTGCAGAATCAGTATTATTTTCATCTAAATAAAATTTGTACAATGCTAAGTGTACTAATTGAGATTCAGGATTAAACTTTAATAAACGTATTGCAGCATCAAAAGCTTTTTTCGTTTCGCCAGTTTCACTGTACCTAAATATAAGGCGTAAGTAATTGGATTCGTCTTCTGGATTGCTTTTTACGCGCTCTTCTAAGTTTTCGATACGATCCTCATCATTACCAGTAATATTATAAATTTGGTTACGTAAGTAATCTCGATCTTGACTATAGCCTAATTGCTCATCCATTTCATCGAGTAGCTTTAAAGCATCCTTATATTTTTTAACACGAATATAAAGTGATGCTAAGTCCTGTTTATAATCTGGATGAAACTTAACTAGTTGTTTCACGGTCTTAAGTGCCTTAACCATTTCATTTTGTTGGATATAAACATCATATAACTCATCTAAAAACCATTCATTTTCTGGAGATTTAGAAACGGCTTTTTTTAAGGCATCTTCAGCAGCACCAAAATTTTTGAGTGCTTTATAATTTTTTCCTAATTCAAAATATAATACTGGATCACTATCTTTTAAGTCAATACACTTTAAAAGCGCATCAACAGATTTTTGATAATTTTCTATTCCTTTTTGCTTTAATGCTTCAAAAAAATATTCTTGAAATTTATCTTCTACATTTCCTAAATCATCATTTGGTCGCTTATTAAAATCAACTTGCGCAAAGGTATTTTGCGGAAGCAAAGACATTCCGAAAAAAAGAAGTAAGATGTAAAATTTAATTTTCATATATATTTCCTAAGAAAAAGGATCTCTAATCATTTGTTCAACAATTATTCCAAAATAGAATAATCACCAATACTAATTGCTTTAAAATCACCATTGTATTTCACGTGATTTCCAATCATAGCGTTGTCTAAAGTAGCGTTTTTAATGCTAGTATGCTTTTGAATTAAGCTATTTTTAACGCTTGAGTTTTCAATAACACAATTATCTCCTATAGAAACATTAGGTCCAATTGTTGTATTTTTCAAAGTAACATTTTCACCTATATAGCAAGGTTCAATAATAGTTGAATTATTATTTATAATAGAATTTGCGATCATTTGCTCCTCTCCATCAGCATTTAAAAAGCCTAACATTTTAGCATTGGTCTCTAAGGTTACGTTTTTATTTCCGCAATCCATCCATTCATCAACGGTTCCAGTTTTAAAAGTTTTACCGTCTGCCATCATGCGTTTGATACCATCATTAATTTGATATTCGCCTCCATTCATAACATTTTCATCAAGAACTTCTTGTAATTTATCTTTTAATACGGCAATGTCTTTAAAATAGTAAATACCAATAACGGCTTGATCACTAACAAAGGTTTCTGGTTTTTCAACAAGTTCAACAATTTCTTCATTTTCATTGAGTTCTACAACGCCATAAGCTTCTGGATTTGTCACTTTTTTTGTCCAAATAACACTATCTGCATTGGGGTCTAAATCAAACTCTGCACGAATTAAAGTATCTGCATACGCAACAACTGCAGGGCCAGATAATGAGGGGTTTGCACACATAATAGCGTGACCCGTACCTAAGGGTTGATCTTGACGATAAATTGATGGTTTAGCGCCTAAACTGGTTGCTAAATTTTTTAAACTTTCTACGACATCATCACCAAACCAAGCTGGATCTCCTAACACAAAAGCAATTTCACTTACTGGTTGCTTTAATACCTTAACGATATCTTTAACTAAGCGGTGTACTATAGGTTGACCCGCAACTGGAATTAATGGTTTTGGAACGGTTAAACTATGAGGTCTTAATCGAGAACCTCGACCTGCCATTGGTACTATTATTTTCATGTTACATGCCTGTGAAAACAGGTATCTATTTAATGTTAAACTCTATTTTTTATTTTACTCCTGTACTACCAAAACCACCTTCTCCTCGGGAAGTTTCAGATAGTTCATTTACTTCTATCCATTCTGCACGTTCGTGTTTAGCAATAACGAGTTGGGCAACACGTTCTCCGTTTTCTATAGTGAAATCTTCGTTAGATAAATTAACCAGAATAACACCTACTTCTCCTCTGTAATCTGCATCAACAGTTCCTGGCGCATTGAGAACAGTGATTCCTTTTTTCGCTGCTAAACCACTTCTTGGTCTAACTTGTGCTTCAATACCAACTGGAAGCTCTATAAACAAGCCTGTTTTTACAATGGTTCGTTCTAATGGTTTTAATGTGATTGACTCTGTAATATTTGCTCTTAAATCCATTCCTGCAGATGCTATAGTTTCATAATGCGGTAAAGAATGTGACGATTTATTAATAATCTTGATTTGCATGTTTTTTTTAATTTCAGATTTAAAAAATCTAGCTTTTTTTAAGTAATAATTTTAATTCTTTTTTTTCTAAAAAAACGATTAACGTTATGTACAGTAACAAAAATACAGTTCCTAATAACATATTTCTATCAAAATGATAATAAGTTATAAAACTTAATCCAGCACTCAACAGCAAGTATATTGTAATACGATTAACATCATAAGGTACTGGGAAATATTTTCGTCCTAACGTATAGGATATAATCATCATTACGCCATAAGCAATAAGTGTTGCATAGGCACAGGCCATAAATCCAATTTTTGGAATAAAAATAAGATTAAATGCTATTGTTATTGCTGCTCCAACAATTGATATATACATTCCAAAACGTGTCCTATCTGTAAGTTTATACCAAATAGAAAGGTTGTGATAAATTCCTAAACAAAGGTTTGCTAACAATACAATAGGAACGATATCTAAGGCTAATAAATAACTTTCTTTTTTTATAAAAATAGGTCTTAATAAATCTATATAGATAATAACTATCATTAGTCCTAACGTTCCAACAATGGTAAAATATTTTAGTATAGTTGCATAAGTTGAAGTCGCATTTTCCTTATCTGAATGATTAAAGAAAAAAGGCTCTGCGCCCATTCTAAAAGCTTGAATAAAAAGCGTCATAAACACAGCGAGTTTATAACAAGCACTGTAAGCGCCATTAATAAACTCTCCTTCCGTTTCAGGCAAAAGCCATTTATCTAAATTTTCATTAATTACAAATGCAAGACCCGCTACCATAATTGGCCAGCCATAATTTAGTATTTGTTTTAAAACCTTGACATCAAACCTAAACCTGGCTTTAAAGAAATATGGCAGCACTAAAATTAAAACAGCGGCACTAGCGATAAGATTGGCTATAAAAATGTATTCAACATTATTTTCGACGCTAAATAGCTGTCTTAAGCTTTCGATACCATATGTTGTAGATAATAAAAGCACATTTAAAACAACGATAATAAGTACATTAATTAATTTTATGACTGCAAATTTTATAGGCTTTCCTGTAACTCTTAAATACGCAAAAGGGATTACAATTAATGTATCAATTAATGTGATACCAACAAGTAGTGTGTAAAAATCTGTATTAATTCTTAATGCTTCGGAAATTGGAATTCTAAATAAAAAAAGTACTATTCCAAAAAACAAAGTGCTTAATACTATGGTTATCATCGCTGTAGACAACACAACGCCTTTATCTTTATTTTTACTAAAAAATCTAAAAAAAGAAGTCTCCATTCCATAGGTGAGAATCACATTAAAAAATGCAGCTACAACATAAAACTCGGTGTTTTCAGAATAGCCCTCATTAGGAAGTACATCTGTATGCAATCGTACTAACAGAAAGTTAATAAGTCTAGGTAATACAATTGCCAAACCGTAAACAACTGTGTCTTTTAAAAAGGTTTTAAGTACGCTCAAGTGTTCTATTTTATACGGTTAAATGTACGTTTTTAGCAAACGTTAACCAAAGATATATTATTGCTTATTTGGTGCAGCACTTGGATAATTTAGAGGTGATCGTTCTTCAATATTATCAATTTTATAATATTGTGTTCGCAATCCTTTTTTATATGATATAACGCATTCATTATCCTTAAGTTCAAATGGTATTACTGGTTCTTGCATAGAAAGTGTATTCTTGGATTCTGCTTTCATATCAGAACTTAATATTACATTATTAGGCATATTAAACTCTGTTTTAAAACGCCCTATATAAGTCATAGCTCCATTGCTTTCAACAACTTCAAGTTTCACTACTTTACCTCTAAAATAAACAGAGTCTAGCCTTATATGATCATAGGTGCTTACTGTAGTTGGGAGAAACAAATTGAGCCCAGAACCTCCTCCTTGAACACCTGACACCCAGCGTTGACAATACCCATTATCTAGATCTACAGGTGCTTTCTTCTGAAATTTTTGCGCACTAGAACATTGCATAAATAATAGACTAGATACTATAGAAACGCTTATGTATTTAATGAATTGCATGATAAATTATATTTATATAAAGGTAATTAATCAAAATGTATTCCATAAAAAAGAATTGAAAAATGAAAACACATTGTTATGCCTCTTAATTTCAAGAGTAATCGTGAGCTTAACTAAAAGTGTTAAATAAAAAGAGCCTTATTCAAATAGAATAAGGCTCTTCATTATCGTGGATTCCTTATGAAGGAATAATATCTTAATTATTTAATGCTTCTGCTCCACCAACAATCTCAAGGATTTCATTAGTAATTGAAGCTTGACGTGCTTTATTATAAGTTAATTTCAATTGATCTCTTAACTCTGTTGCATTATCTGTTGCCTTATGCATCGCAGTCATACGTGCACCATGCTCAGAAGCAAAACTATCTCTAATAGACTTATATAATTGTGTTTTTAAAGACTTTGGAATTAATTGCTCAACAATTTCTGATTTTGAAGGCTCAAAAATATAATCAGTACTAGTATTAGCTTCCCCTTCCATAGGAACAATTGGTAAAAATTGTTCGTTCATAATTATTTGCGTTGCAGCATTTTTAAACTTATTATAAATAACCTCGATTTTATCGAAATCACCTTCAACAAATTTATCCATTAGCATTTCTGCAATTTCTGCTACATTATCAAAAGTTAAGTCATCAAAAACTTCGCTTTTATTAGCAATAATATTATCCGTCTTTTTTAAAGCATCATTACCTTTTTTACCGATTACTAAATATGACACTTCTTGATTTGCATATTTATTTGTGGTAAGATTATTAACCTCTTTAACAATGTTAGAATTAAAAGCACCTGCAAGACCTCTGTTAGATGTTATTACTACTAGTAATACTTTTTTAACCTCACGTTGGTTTGCAAATTTACTTCCAGAATCCCCTTCTAAAGATGCACTTAAGCTTTGTAAAAGCTCTGTTAACTTATCTGAATAAGGACGCATTGCAGTAATAGCATCTTGAGCTTTCTTCAATTTAGCAGCAGATACCATTTTCATGGCACTTGTAATCTGCATCGTTGATGATACTGAAGATATTCTATTACGTATTTCTTTTAGATTAGCCATATTGAAATATGAAAAGGTTCTACGTTCTAAATTAGAACGTAGAACTATTAATTATGCTCTATATTTACCTGATAAGTCTTTAGCTACAGCCGTAAGTGTATCTATAACCTCATCAGTTAATTTTCCTGATTTTAAAGTGCTTAACGCCTCTGAGTGTTTAGCTTTTAAGAATTCGATGAAATCGCGTTCAAATTCTTTTACTTTATTTACAGGAACGTCTTTTAATAAATTTTTAGATCCAGCATAAATTATTGCTACTTGATCTTCAACCGTAAACGGATCGTTTTGAGCTTGCTTTAAGATTTCAACGTTACGTCTTCCTTTCTCAATTACATTTAAAGTCACAGCATCTAAATCTGAACCAAACTTAGCAAACGCTTCTAATTCACGGAACTGAGCTTGATCTAGTTTTAATGTACCAGATACTTTTTTCATTGATTTAATTTGTGCATTCCCACCTACACGAGATACTGAAATACCTACATTAATTGCTGGACGTACACCAGAGTTAAATAAATCTCCATCTAAGAAGATTTGCCCATCAGTAATAGAAATTACGTTCGTTGGAATATATGCAGAAACATCACCTGCTTGAGTTTCAATAATTGGTAATGCTGTTAAAGATCCACCACCTTTTACGATTGGTTTTAACGATTCTGGTAAATCGTTCATTTCTTTAGCAATAGCATCATCATTAATTACTTTTGCAGAACGTTCTAATAACCTTGAGTGTAAGTAGAAAACATCACCTGGATACGCTTCACGTCCTGGAGGACGACGTAATAATAAAGAAACTTCACGGTAAGCAACAGCTTGCTTTGATAAATCATCAAATACAATTAAAGCTGGTCTACCAGTATCTCTAAAATACTCACCAATAGATGCTCCAGTCATTGGTGCATAAACTTGCATTGCAGCAGGATCTGATGCATTTGCAGCTACTATTGTTGTATAAGCTAAAGCTCCTTTTTCTTCTAATGTTTTAGCAATATTTGCTACTGTTGATGCTTTTTGTCCTACTGCAACATATATACAGTATACAGGATTTCCTGCATCATAAAATTCTTTTTGATTTAAAATAGCATCAATACAAACGGTAGTTTTACCTGTTTGACGATCACCAATTACTAATTCACGTTGACCTCTACCTACTGGAATCATAGCATCAATTGCTTTAATACCTGTTTGTAATGGTTCTGTAACTGGCTCTCTATAGATTACACCTGGAGCTTTACGCTCTAGAGGCATTTCGTAAGTTTCACCAACAATTGGTCCTTTACCATCAATAGGGTTACCTAAAGTATCTACAACACGACCAACAATACCTTCACCTACATTAACAGATGCGATACGTCCAGTACGTTTTACTGTAGACCCTTCTTTTACCCCTATACCAGTACCTAATAATACAATACCTACGTTATCTTCTTCAAGGTTAAGTACAATACCTTCTAATCCACCATCGAATTCTACTAACTCACCATATTGAGCGTTAGCTAATCCGTAGGCACGTACAATACCATCACCTGCAGTTAATACTGTTCCAACTTCGTCTAATGAAGCTCCTGCTTCAAAGCCTGAAAGTTGTTGTTTTAAGATTGCTGATATTTCAGCTGGTTTTACTTCTGCCATCTTTATTTAGTAATTTAAATATGCAATTTAATTTTTAGTCAAAAATCTTCTTTCAGAAACATTTTCGCTATACTTTTCAATCATTCTTTTTATTTTCTCAATAGATAATTGTCCATCTACAATTATATTTGAGTTGTACATCATTTTAATGATGTGTTTTAATCTACCTTCATCAACTTCAAAGGATTCACCAATCTCTTCATTGTCAAGAAATTTCAAAACAGAATATGCATGTGTTATTTCCATTCTTTGACCTGTTGCTGCATTTCTAGTCGTGTGATATTTCCCTGTACCAAAAGATTCAATATTAACTGAAATAATTTCAGTTCCGTCTAAAGTAGAAATAAAGTATTTTAAAGCATTAATCTTTTCAACTTTTAAATACGCTACTTTATCGACAGTTGCAACTCCTTTCTTAATTTTTACTTTTTGTGCCTGAGCATTAAAAGCAAAAACCATAGTAAAAATTACAAATAATATTTTGATAGATTTCATATTCTTAGTTTAAAGCGAATTCTATTTTTAATTTATTTAATTTATTCGCTACACTAGCATTGTATTGAATATCTCCAACTCTTAATATAAAACCACCTAAAATGCTTTCATCTATACTATTTTCAACTTCAACATCTTTACCTGTAAGCTCTTTAACCTTAGCTAAAACCTTAACTTTTAAATCGTCAGTTAAAGGCACAGCAGTAGTCACTTTTGCTACTTGTGTTCCTTTCAATTCATCAAACAAACGGTTATAACTAGCCGCTACATCATTTAAAAGCACTAATCTTTTGTTTGAAATTAAGGTATCAATCAAATTAGTTGTCATACTATTAGATCCTTTAAAAACATCTAATAACACAGCTTTTTTATCTGTTGATTTCACCACAGGACTTTGAAGCATATCGCTTAAGTCTTTACTTTCTGCAATAGTTTTAGCTATTAACTTCATATCATTATTTACAACCTCAGCTGTATTTTGATCTGATGCTAAGCTTAAAACTGCTTTTGCGTAACGTATTGCTGCTCTTGCTCCTGCCATTTTTTCTAGTTTAGTTTAGCTTCACCTAACATTGACTCAACTAATTCTAATTGTTTGTCTTTATTAGATAATTCTTGACGTACTACTTTTTCTGCTATTTCTAGAGATAAACCAGCGACGTGATTTTTTAATTCAGCCATTGCTGATTTCTTTTCACTCTCAATAGCTGTTTGAGCTTGCTCAATCATTTTGTTTGCTTGCTCTTGCGCTTCTTCTTTTGCATCAGCAATCATTTTTATTTTGATCTCACGAGCTTCTTTTAGCATTCCTTCTCTTTCAATTCTTGCTTCTTTTAAAATACGCTCATTATCTGCTGTAAGGTTTTCCATCTCTTTACGAGCATTCTCTGCAGATGCTAATGCACTCTTAATACCTTCTTCTCTATCGCTAACAGCTCCAAGAATAGGTTTCCAAGCAAATTTTCTTAAGATTAAAAGCAAGAACAAAAATGTTATTGCTGTCCAAAATACAAGACCAAATTCCGGTGTAATTAAATCCATTTCTTTGTTTTTTAAATAACTTAAATTTTAAAGACACAGAAGTAACCAACCGTTACTTCTGTGCTTTTTTGTTTTACCCTTGTAAGAAAGCAACAACAACACCAAATAGTGCTACCGCTTCTACGAAGGCTGCTAAAATTAATGCAGAAGATTGAATCTTTCCGTGCATTTCTGGTTGACGTGCCATAGCATCCATAGCAGATCCACCAATTTTACCAATACCAACACCAGCTCCAATAGCTGCTAAACCAGCTCCAATAGCTGCAATTCCAGTAATAGTCATAGTTATAAAATTTAAATTAATTAATGATGTTCTTCT